>Ga0210400_10000003_pt1 | contig 623086 bp, 533 predicted proteins | sample IncBWH26MmetaG_FD_155456 | JGI IMG/M metagenome (GOLD analysis project Ga0210400, IMG submission 155456) | Forest soil microbial communities from Barre Woods Harvard Forest LTER site, Petersham, Massachusetts, United States - Inc-BW-H-26-M | ecosystem: Environmental > Terrestrial > Soil >... | reverse complement strand
GACGAATATCGTGACTCCGGAAGTGAGTGTGATTACGCGCGTGGATTTCGATCACGAGAATTTTCTGGGGCATTCACTTGAGGAAATTGCGAACGAAAAAGCGGGGATTATCAAGGCCAAGGTGCCGTTGATATTGGCTGCGCAACGCCCTGAAGCGCGGAAGGTTATTCTGGAGCGTGCTGAGGAATTGAGTGCTCCCGTTATTGAAACCGAGGAACAATTTCGGGCGGAGGAAGTCTCTGTCGAGGACGGCTGTGTGCGCGCGGAGGTCGTTGAAATAGATGGCGGAGCGAAATTCAGGATTGCGCCGAAACTGCGCGGAAGATTTCAGCTGGACAATGCAATCAACGCCATTGCTGCGGTGCTTGCGCTGCAAGCTCGCGGAGAAAAAATCGCAGATGAAGCGATTGAGCAGGGAATTGCAAATGCGGTTTGGCCGGGACGAATTGAGAAATTGCAATCGGGGCCAGATGTTTATCTGGATGGGGCGCATAATCCTTCGGCGGCGAGGGAATTAGCGAATTTTCTGAAAGAGAATTTTTCCGGAAGAAGAATAGTCCTGCTTTTTGCGGCGATGCGCGATAAGGCGGTGGACGAGATTGCCGGGATTCTGTTTCCGTACGCGAGTGAAGTAATTTTCACGCAGCCGCGAATCTCTCGCGCAATTTCTGCGGCGCAGCTTGCGGATATAGCCGCCGAGTATGCTGCTCGGTTCCGCGTCATTCCAGTTGCAGAAACGGCGCTCGAAGAAGCACTGACCTCGGCTCGTTCCGAGGACGCGATTTTTATTACCGGCTCGCTCTACCTTGTTGGAGAGCTGCGCCACTATTGGAAAACGCGTTCACAGGTTGCGGCGCGGTGAGCAGACGGCGCCATGCCACGGCCGGCTTCAGAAAGCCGGCCCTACAACTGCCGGACGAAGAGCACCGGATGCAGGACGGGCCGGGTTAGTTTGAGTACGTAAGAATACAGACTGAAGTCTGTGCGACTGCGGAGATTGAATAAGGAGTGATGCATGTCGGAACCTGCGGCGGGGAAAGACAAGACATTGGGAGAACATATTTCGCTGGTGGGATCGCCGGCGGCGCAGTTGATCGGGTTTGAAGTGCCGGAAGCGGGGAATGGGCGGGCGGTAGTGACATTGCAGGCTGGGCCACAGCATGCGAATCCGATGGGGACGATTCATGGCGGGATTTTGTGTGACATAGTGGATGCGGCGATGGGAATTGCGTTTGCGAGCACTTTGGAACCGGGTGAGACATTTACGACGGTGGAACTGAAGATCAATTTTTTGCGGCCAGTTCGGCAGGCGCTGCTTCGCGCCGAGGGGAAAGTTGTGCACCGCGGACGGACGATTGGATATGTGGAGAGCGAAGTGTTGGATGAAAACGGGAAGTTGATTGCGAAATCGAATTCGACGTGTTTGGTATTGCGAGGAGAGAAGGCAGCGGGAAGGTAAGAGTCCCAAACAGATGAATCCTGGTCGGGCTGAAATCGAAGACCCAGGTTCAAAAAGCGAACCTGGGGCACCCAGCGCAGGGTAAAATGGACGGCCTCGCGAGGACGAATGGCGCAGAAGCGAAAAAACAAAAAGGCAGAAGCGCTGGTGGGAATCATCATGGGGTCGACTTCCGATTGGGAGACGATGCAGCATGCGGCGCAGACGCTGGAAGAGCTTTGTGTGCCGCATGAGACGAGGGTGGTCTCAGCGCACAGGACTCCGGATTTGCTTTTTGAATACGCATCGAGCGCAGAGAAGCGTGGGATTGAAGTGATTATTGCTGGTGCAGGCGGCGCCGCGCATTTGCCCGGGATGACGGCTTCGAAGACAGTGTTGCCAGTGTTGGGAGTTCCGGTGGAGTCGAAGGCGCTGAAAGGGCTCGATTCGCTGCTTTCGATTGCTCAGATGCCGGGTGGAATTCCGGTAGGAACACTGGCGATTGGAAAAGCGGGCGCGATCAATGCGGCGCTGCTGTCGGCGGCGATTCTTGGAGCAAAGCATCCGGAGATTCGCGAAGCACTGAGAAAATTCCGAAAGAGTCAAACGAAGAGGGTTTTGGCGGCTCCCGATCCCGCAGCGGTTCTGCTCGGAACTTCCAAGAAAAAGAAGAAGAGGTAGCCGCGTGACGATCGGCATTCTCGGCGGCGGACAACTTGGATACATGCTGGCGCTGGCCGGCTATCCGCTAGGATTGCATTTTCGTTTTCTCGACCCTTCGCCGGAAGCGCCAGTAGGAAGAATCGCGCAACGGGTGACAGCGGAATACACGGACGAGGAAGCGCTAGAAAAGTTTGTAAGCGGACTGGAGTTGGTGACGTACGAGTTTGAAAATGTGCCCGTCGAGGCGGCGCGATTTCTTGCGAAACAGGTTCCCGTATATCCGCCGCCGGAAGCGCTGGAAGCGGCACAGGACCGGCTGAACGAGAAGAAACTCTTTGAGAAATTGGGAATTGCAACGACTTCCTTTGCTGAGGTGAATAAACCTGCGGAGCTTGATGCCGCGGTAAAAAGAATCGGATTGCCGGGGGTGTTGAAGACGCGGCGGATGGGTTATGACGGCAAGGGGCAGTGGGTTCTGCGAATGGCAGAAGATGTGCAACGCGTGAAGAGCGAATTTCCTGCCGCGCCATTGCTTTTAGAGGGTTTTGCGTCGTTTCAGAGAGAACTTTCGATTTTGGCTGTGAGAGGGCGTTCCGGCGAGACGGTGTTTTATCCTTTGGTGGAGAATCATCACCGGGGAGGGATTTTGCGGCTTTCGATCGCGCCAGCGCCGAAGCTGAATGTGAAGTTGCAGCAAGCGGCGGAACTGGCGGCGCGGCGAGTGATGGAAGAGTTGAATTACGTTGGCGTGCTGACGATTGAATTCTTTGAATGCAACGGTCAATTGATAGCGAATGAGATGGCACCACGAGTGCACAATTCAGGGCATTGGTCGATCGAGGGCGCAGCGACGAGCCAGTTTGAGAATCACCTAAGGGCAGTGCTGGGGTTGCCGCTCGGATCGACCGCGACGTCAGGTGTTTCGGCCATGCTGAATTTGATTGGCGAAGTGCCGGAGTCGGAGGAAGTGCTGGCAATTCCGGATGCGCATCTGCATTTGTATGGAAAATCGCTGCGGCCCGGGCGAAAAGTGGGTCATGTGACGCTGCGCGCGGCGAACATGGAAGAGATGAACCGGCGGCTGGCGCAACTGCCAGGGTTTTTTCAGCGGCCGGAGTTTTGTTTGCCCTCGCGGCCAGCCGTCACCGCGAGTTGACGGGCCGAAATTCTACGCTTCCGTGATTTAGTCAATTGGATTTCAGAGGCTAAAGCCTCTCTCTTGCCAACCTGTGTGGCACGGCTGAAGCCGTGCCCTCCCCGAAAGGCAGCTATTTAATGACCCACCGTAAGCTACATATAAATAAGAACTTATCATAAAATCCTCAGCGTCAACGGCAGGTGGTTGCCGCTCTTTGGTCGCAATGCTACGATTTGACGCTTCCATGTCACTCCAAAACTCCAATAAGCCGCGGGTCGGCATTCCCTGGCGCACGAGCGACGAGGAAAAATCCATAAACCGGGAGAAGCTGGAGAATTATTTTGACGCCGTACGACTGGCCGGTGGCGAACCTGAGGACATTTCGCTGGGTCTGTCATCTGAAGAGCTTAAGCAGAAGATAGAAAAACTGGACGGGTTCGTTTTGCCGGGCAGTCCGGCTGATGTTGATCCCAGTCGATACGGCGCATCGCGCCACCAGAAGACTACTAAGCTTGATGGCGCACGAGATCAAACAGATACAGCGATCCTCGATCATGCCATGGCCAAGCACAAACCCGTACTGGCCGTATGTTACGGCTGCCAGATTTTGAATGTGCACCAGGGGGGAACACTTATCCAGGACATCCCCACTGAAAGAAAGAACAGACCGAATCCCAAACCTCATGGGACTACGGATTTGACAGCGGGAGCCACAAAAGGCGATCAGTCTCACGATGTTAGCTTCGTGAGCGAGAGCCGGCTTGCAAAGCTCGCGGGCGCGACAAAGGTTCTTACGAACAGCAGTCATCACCAAGCGATAGATAATGTTGGGGACAGCTTGGTTGCAACGGCGCGATCTGAGGATGACATTATCGAGGCCGTAGAGTTTCAGAGCGAGCACGATTGGATAGTGGGGGTGCAGTGGCATCCGGAGCGAATGCCGGACGATGCGTTCGCGCAGAAAATTTTTGGGGACTTTGTCGCGGCGGTAGAACGCAATCGAGCGGCGATTGCTCCGAAATCCTAGCAGGCCGATTTTTAACAAATTTTATTTGGGGGAATCATGATTTCTCTGGCGGGGAAAGCTGCACTGATTACTGGAGGTTCGCGCGGGATCGGAGCCGCGGCAGTAAAACTTTTCGCGCAAGCCGGCGCGGATGTGATTTTCAATTACAACAAAGCGAAAGACGCGGCGGCGCAAATTGAAGCAGAAGCGAGGAAGCATGGAACGCGAGTGGAAGCGTTCAAGGCGGACGTGAGCAAGCACGCCGACAACAAAAAACTTGTTGATCAGACGATTGCGCGGCTAGGGCGGCTGGATATTTTGGTGGCAAACGCGGGCGTGTGGAACGCGGAAGATTTGCCGATCGAGAAAATGACGGAGAAACAGTGGGATGAAATGATGAGGATTAATTTGAAGAGCGTGTACTCGATCATTCATTTCACGGTGCCGCAGATGATCAAACAGAAGTCGGGAAAAATTATTCCGATTACTTCGACTGCGGCGCAGCGAGGGGAAGCGTTTCACACGCATTACGGCGCTTCGAAGGGCGCGGTTGTGAGTTTGACGAAGGGACTTGCGACGGAACTCGCTCGACATGGAATTTTGGTGAATTCGGTGGCGCCGGGTTGGGTGGCGACGGACATGTCGAATCCCGTGCTGGATACTAAAGCGGTGCAGACAATGGCGGCCGCGGCGATTCCACTGGGGCGGCCTGCGACCGCCGAAGAGATTGCAGGGCCGATTTTGTTTGCTGCGTCCGACCTAGCCAACTTCATGACCGGAGAGATCATCAATGTAAACGGAGGTTCGGTCTTGTGCGGATGAGATTTGCGATTGGCGTGATTGCGCTGGCGGCATGTGTCGGTGCGAGTGTGCCGCGGGTGTCGGCGCAGGTTGCGGAAACGATGATGCCAGAACAGAGTGCGGCGAAGGCGAAGCACGTGCTGGATCAACTGATTGACGCGATGGGCGGGCAGGCGTATTTGCAGACACGTGAGACGGATTGTACGGGGCGGCTGGCGCAGTTTGAGCACAATGGGGATCTTTCGGGTTACACGAATTTTCGCGATTACTGGCATTTGCCGGATAAAAACCGGACGGAATATGAAGTGAAAGGCGCAAAAGGCGGAATTTTGGGCGTGCTGATCGGGAGCATTCCGTTCAAGGGCGGAACGATTATTGAACTCTACAACGGCGATGAAGGCTGGACGATGGACAAGAGCGGCGTGAGCGAGCAGCCTTCGACGAACGTGACGGATTTCAAAGAGCAGACGAAGCGCGACATGGATAATGTGCTGCGATTTCGTTTGAAGGAAGAAGGAATGTTGTTTCGGTATGGTGGGCAGGATTTGGTGGACATGAAACCGGTGGAATGGGTGGAGTTGGTGGACCGCGAGGACCGGACATTCCGATTGGCAGTGCTGCAGAATTCGCACTTGCTGGCACGCAGTGTGGTGGTTACGCGCGATGAGACGACCCGTGAGAGAACAGAAGAAGTGACGGCGTATGGGAATTATCATTTGCAAGGTCAGGTGATGGCGCCGCTGCAAGTGGAGCGGCGCAGGGACGGGCGGAGATTATTCCAGGCATTTTTCGATACGTGCAGTTTTGACCAGCATTTTCCGGCGGATTTTTTTACGAAGGCTTCGCTGGAGAAAAAATATGCGGAGAGCTTCAGCAAGAAAGACCGCGACAAGGCTGCGAAGCAAAAAGAAAAAGAAGAACGGAATAACTGAAGTTTTTGTGGTGACGGGCCCGCAGGATTGATGTAAGCCAGAGTACCGCGCTAGACTTGCAGTTCCTGCATGCAACTAACTTCCCGCCAGAAGCACGCACTCAGTTCCATATGTGAAACTTTTCTCCCTCGAAGCGAGGGCTGGCCTTCGGCTGTGGATTTGTGTGTGCCGGATGCGCTGGCAGAGGCGCTGGATTTCAATCCGCGAACGCGGGATCGTGCGCAATTTTTGAATTTGCTGGATGTTTGGGATTCGAAACTGCATGGGTTTTTGCTGGCGGGACGGTACGAGAATTTTTCGAGTTTAGAAGAAGACGTTCGCGGCGGAATTTTGCGGTCGTGGGCGGATAGTTCGCTGCGGAAGCGAAGAGCAGCGTTTCAAGCGTTGCGGAAAGCGATTGGATTTTTGTATGTGATGCTACCGGGAGGCAGGGATGCCGAGAATACGGTTTGGAGAAAAATAAAATATCCCGGGCCGTTGGGGATACAGAGACCGCAGGCGGCGCGAACGTTGAAAGTGATTGTGCCGGAGAAGGAGATGGCGCTGACTTGTGATGTTTGCGTGATTGGGTCGGGCGCAGGCGGGGGAGTTGTAGCAGCGGTGGTGGCTGCGGCGGGAAAAGATGTTGTCGTGCTTGAGGCCGGGAATTATTACGACGACGCGGATTTTGACGGAGCGGAACTAGCGGGATTTCGACGGCTGTACAGCGAAGGCGGGTTTGCGGCGACGCAAGACCACAGCGTGGGGTTTTTGGCTGGCGAATGTTTGGGCGGGGGGACGGTGGTGAACTATTGCACGTCGTTTCGAACGCCGGACGATCTTCGCGAGGAATGGGCCGAAGCAGGAGTGCCGTGGATTGCGGGCGCGGAGTACACGAAGAGTTTGGATGCGGTGTGTGAGCGACTGCAGGTGAATCGCGAGCAGAATCGCGTGTCGGCACGCGAGCAAGTTTTGGAGCGCGGCTTGAAAGCGCTGGGCTGGCATGTAGATGCAATGCCGCGAAATGTTGTTGGGTGCGATCAAGGAAAAGTTTGCGGGTATTGCGGATATGGCTGCGCGATTGGAGCGAAGCAATCAGCGACAAAGACGTGGCTGAGCGATGCACAAGAGTGCGGATCACGATTTGTGGTGGGGACGCGGGCGGAGCGGATTCGAATCGAGGCGGGGACGGCGACGGGAGTGGAGGCGATTTCGAAGGATAGACATCGCATCAACGTGAAGTGCAAAGCGGTGGTGGTGGCGTGCGGAGCGATTCACACGGCGGCGCTGCTGCTACGATCGGGGTTGAGCAACGAACATATTGGGCGGCATTTACATTTGCATCCGGTTTCGAATGTTTGCGGAGTTTTTGAAGAGGAGATTCGTCCGTGGGAAGGGACGATGCAGGCGATTTATTCGGACGAGTTTCGAAGAATGACGGGGAATTACGGAGTGAAATTTGAAACAACGGCGCTACAGCCGGTGATTGCGATGGCTCCGCTGCCGTGGCGCACGCCGGAACAATTTCGCGGATTGATGGAAAAATTTGTAAATACTTCCGCGATTGGAGTCTTGGTGCGGGACCGGGATGGGGGACGGGTAAAGATTGATTCGGAGGGGAATCCGGTTTCGTCGTATTCGCTTTCGGAGTTTGACGGGGCGCACATGCGGACGGGATTTTGCGGAGCGGCGAAAATTCTGGAGGCGGCTGGCGCGAAGCTGATTTATTCGCCGCATGCGAAATATTGTTCCTACGAACCAGGGAAGCGAGGATCACTGGAAACTTTTGTGCGGGATATGGATCGCGCGGGATGGGACGATGGACAATTAGCGCTGTTTTCGTTTCACATTATGGGAACGGCCCGGCTTGGAGATTCGCCAAAGAAGTCGGCTGCGAGTCCGGATGGGGAAACGTGGGAAGTGCGGAATTTGTTTGTGATGGACGGCGCATCGTTTCCGTCGGCATCCGGAGTGAATCCAATGATTTCCATTGAAGCGATTGCGCACCGAAATGCGCAGGCGCTGGCGGCGAAACTCAGTTCGCGTTGAAGTATTTCTGGCCTTGCTCGCCGAGCAATTCGAGGGGCAGGGCACCATCGCGCAAAATCACATCATGAAATTCGCGGATGTCGAATTTGGGGCCGAGCTTTTGTTCGGCTTGTTTGCGGAGCTCAAGGATTTTCAATTGGCCCATCTTGTAAGCGAGCGCCTGCGCAGGCCAGGAGATGTAGCGGTCCACTTCAGCGAGAGAAACTTGGGGAGCATGTTCTTTGAAGAAGGCGATGGCTTGCTCGCGCGTCCATCCCTGGGAGTGGATGCCGGTGTCCACGACGAGACGAACGGCGCGGAAGCGTTCGCTGGCGAGGCGGCCGAAACGTTCGTAAGGATCTTTGTAAAGGCCGAGCTGGCTGCCGAGCGATTCGGCGTAGAGCGCCCAGCCTTCGGCATAGGCGCTATTTCCGTAGAACTTCCGAAACTCGGGAAGGTTTGTGAGCGAGCGCGCGATAGAACCCTGAAAAATGTGACCGGGCACAGCTTCGTGAAGAACGAGCGATTGTTTGTCGTAGCGAACTTGCTTTTCGGGTTCGTAGGCATTGAGGTTGAACCAGCCGGGCACGCTGCCGTCCGGCGCAGGGGCTTGCGCGTTGGAAGCAGTTGCTGCTTCGCGATCAGGCGGAATGGCGCGTATGCCGTAAAGCATGAGCGGAATGCGGCGGAAGAGATTGGGAAGCTCCGGCTCGATAATTTTTGCCGCGTTGCGACAATAGATGAGCATGTCATCCTTTGAACGGAAGTGCTGCTCGGGCATGGCGTCGAGTTTTTTCTCGAATTCCTGGAGCGTTCCGGCGAAACCGGTTTCGCGCGCCGTGGCGAGCATTTCTGCTTCGAGACGCTGGACTTCCGCTTCGCCTGTTTTATGGATCTCTTCGGGTGTGGCGTTTGTTGTGGTGAGCCTGCGAACGAGAATTGCGTAGGCTTCTTTGCCGCCGGGTGCACCGCCGATACCGTCGGTCTTGCGGGCTTTGGGCGCGTAGGTGTTGGTCATGTAGTTCTGAAGCTTGCGCCAAGCAGGAAGAAATTCGTTGTCGTAAAAAGATTCGGCTTCAGCATGGAGTTTTGCCTGCTGATCGGCTGGGAAATTGGATGGGAAGTTTCTGAAGCCGGCGAGGAGAGCGGAATCTTTCTTTTCCTGTGCGATTTGCGCAGCGATTTGTTTGTTGACGACGTCGATGACGATGGCAGGCTGAGTCCAGCCTTCCTGAATGGCTTCGTCGAGGATGGCGATGTTCTGATCAATGTAGGCAGGAATCCCGTGGAGGCGCGCCAAAATGTTTTGGTAGTCGCGCGGAGTGCGGGCGGGCATGCGGTCGATGGTCAGGTAGACACGATTGTGGAACCCGTAGAGTTGGCCGACGCGGAGAAGATGGGTAGAAAGATCGTAAGCCTCGATTTGAGAGGTTAAGTCGTATTTGAGCAGGCGAGCACTCAACTGATCTTGTTCGGAGAGACTTGCCAATTGATATTTTCCCAGTTCGGAAAGACGGGAGCGCATGTGAGCCAAACGAAGGTCGCGGCCGGCTTTCGAGAGATCAGTCCAGCGATCATCGTACTCGTGGCGGCCAACGTTGGTGGCGTATTCGGGCTCGTCCTTGAGCGATTCTTCAAAGTAACTTTTGAAGAAGTCTTGAATGGGGACCGTGGGCGACTGGGCTTTGCTTCGGGGAGCAACTAGCAGAAATGCCCCGGCGCAAAGGATCGTGATGGCAGAAATAAGTTTTTTCATGAGTGGCCTCATTTTTTGGCGCGGGAATTGTATACCAGAGGGACGCGATAGCCTCGATTCCTTTCAAGGCTGTTTTTGGCCCGTTGCCGATTTGGATTATCTTTTGCTAAAGCGTTCATAGAAAGGTAAGAAACGTCGCCAAACGCGCCAGGGAGTTCCCGATACTCCTCATCCCCTGCGGTTTGTACTACAATCCGGCTTCACGTCCCCAGTAGAATCAATAGACCGGCATTTTCCATGGCTTCCTGTGGCCATGACTTAGTGCTTGAGAGGTGGGCAGACCCTCTGCCTGGCTCAAGTGCCGGAAACGCTTCCCTCTGCGAGGCAATGACTGTGGCTGGACGCATTTCAAACGGCGTTTCGGGAAGGCGCTTTGCAAGAGGCTTTAGCCTCACCGAGCTGCTTGTTTCGATAGCCGTTCTCGGAATCCTGCTGATTATTTCCGTGCCGACGCTTATGCGGGCTTACCGTTCGTATCAGTTGAACGATGCCGCTTCGCGTTTTTCGGGGATGCTGAAGACAACGCGCTTTAGTGCTATTCGGAAAAACACTACAGTTAGCTGCAAGGTTCAGCAAAATGGGGCTTTCTGGACAATTTGGACAGATCTTGACGGCGATGGCAATCCCGGGCAAACGGAACCGCAAATTATCGTAGGCGACGTGATTTCGCTGCTGGATGGGGGTTCTGTGCCGCCGCCCGATGCTATTGTCACCGCGGTCGGGTCTGGAAGCCCCTCGCTCAACGTGCTTTCGCCGGGGAATACGTCAGTCACATACGATCAACGCGGCGCCCGCAAGTTTGGCGGCGCTCCTTCCGTGGATGTTTTTTATTTGGGAAATACGAGTGTGACGGATTTAGGGTATCGCGCGATCGTTCTTCTGCCTTCGGGGACAGTACAGGTGTGGACGGCGGGACCGGGCGGGCAGTGGCAGCGGATAAGCTAGGCAGATGATGAAGAAAACATCTCCAATTTGGCGGAGCAACAAGCGGCGTGCCCGTGGTTTTTCCCTGATTGAGATGATGATCGCGACCGTGATTTTGCTGATCGGGCTCGTGGGTATAGCGCAGCTTGTGCCAGCCTCGATCTTGATCAATCAAAAAGGACGGCTGGATTCGACGTCGCTCGTGTTTGCGCAGCGCGAGCTGGATCAAATGATGGGACAGCCGCTTACGGCGCTGACTTTTATTGAAGCCAATGGGGCGCTGTGCGCGACGTCGTGCGATCTTGGCGATCCGGGCCAGCCTGGAGTTGTAGTAGGTAACCCGCTTGTTTGGGTGTACAACCGGCCTCTCATAGATTTTTCGCCAACAACAGGAGTGGACAACTACAGCTTTAATTACACGGATCCGAACGATCCTTTTGGAGTGACGTATGACGTGCGGTGGGCGGTGGTGACCACAATGAAAGGGACTTCCATTGTCGGGAAGCGGTTTTTTGTGGGAGTGCGGCAATTGGGCGGAAACGGATTCGTCCCGGCGGTGACGCTCGACGCGATGGTAGAAAAATGAGGAGACGCCCCGTTCCACGCGCACGAGGATTTTCCCTGGTAGAGCTGCTGACGGCTCTGGCGATTCTGATGATCGTTTGCGGGGTTGCGTTCGAAATGCTGACGCTGGCGATGAAGCGCTATCACGCAGACTCGCAATTACTGAACACGTTTCAGGAAGCGAGATTCGGTCTGGATCAGATGGTGCGAGACATCAACGACGCAGGGTATCCGCCAAGGAACGAAATCCAATCGGGCACGACGCCGTCCCCGAATAAATACGCGGCGACGGCGTTTGCCTGGGGGCCGTCGGGCACGTATCCGAATTCTCCGTGCACTATTGGAACACCAAGTTGCAGCACGCCGAATGGTTATGACTTGATTGTGGAAACGGAACTGAATCCAAATAATCCGCCGCCGCACGTAGTGCAGTGGGTGCGCTATAAGCTGATTGGCACAACGCTTTACCGTGGAGTCTTGGATAAAAGTAACTCTCCCACGGCAGATCCCGATGGATTGACCAGTGGATTCGACGTGCTTGTTCCCTACGTTCAGAATGTGATGAATAACGCTCCGGCAGATCAGATTGCTGCCATTCAAACGGCCTATTCGAACACAAACATTTTTCCCGGAGGCCAGCCGGTGCCGATCTTTAAGTATATTTGCGAATCTGCGGACCATCCGAGGGACTGTACCGACACTCTGGCCAGCACAAACGATCCGACGCATGTCGTGTCCGTGATCATTACGCTAATCGTGCAGGCACCAACGACCGACATACAGACTGGGCGTCCCCTCGTCGTGCAATTGAAAGGGCAAGGCCGGCGCGTAAATCCGGACTACTGAGGCGACGAAAAGGCAAATTGTCTGAATGAAAATTGAAGAGAAAATCCGGCGAAAGGACGAGCAGTCCGGGATCGCGCTGCTGCTGGCGATTTTTGTGCTGTTGCTGGTTTGCGTTGTAGGAATCGCGATGCTAGCGGCATCGGGGACGGAGACTTCGCTGACCGGGAATTACCGGTCGTCTACGTCGGTGTACTACGCGGCGTTTTCTGGACTTGAGGAAGGACGCGGACGTTTGCTACCGCAGAATCTCAATAGTTTGAGTCCCAGTTATATTCCGCCCTACGGTTCGACCATGCCGATTGGGCAGGCGGTTTATATCATCAATCCGCTTTCGGGAGAGACGGTAGATCCGACAGCTTTGGGAAATCCAGATGAGTATCCGGATACAGAATGGGTGAAGGAGTTTCCGAGTCACAATCCACCGTCACCGTATCAGACAGTTTCGTCCGTGACAAATCTTAGCGGCTCGCCCAATCCGCTCTACAAATGGATACGGATCAACGCGTTGACGGAACAGGCGCTGCAAATTGACGTAAACAACTCCGGCGGATCGTTCAATTCGAGTCAGATAATTTATTTTGACGGAAAGAATTTAACGCGAACTGTGCAACCGTACCAGGGTCTGGGAGTGACTGCACTAGCGGGGCTTCCGGACGGGAGCAGGAAGCTTTTGCAATATGTGGTGGGACCAGTGACGCTGGGGCTTCAATTCAATGCAGCAATCACCATGGTTAGCCCTGGAATTTCGCCGAGCCTTGCAAGTTTCAATCCGCCGTCTCCGGGGCCGCCGTATACCTTTTTTGTGAATGGCGGTGATCAATCGGGTTCGCCTGGACTCGGTTGTCCGGTGCAGCCGCCCGTGGCGGCGTTTGGCGTGTTCAGTTCGTCCGACGTGACGAATGTTGTCGCCGGAACAAGTTCCAACGCCCCCGGCAACTATTCAGGAACTGCGCCTTCCAATAACGTTGTTCAAGTGCCTTCCACGTCTGCGCCTACGGCACCTGGAGTTCCGACGAATTGGGAAGACCCGGTGCAGCTGAATAATCTGGTTCAGACGATTCAGAACAGCGCCGACAGCGTCATCACCGGTCCGGCGACGGCTTCTGACATGCCAGGCGCGATGACTGCGGTAAATCCGATGACGATTGTGGTGAATGGAGATCTTACGCTCTCCGGATTCTCCGGATACGGATTGCTTGTGGTTACCGGAAATTTCACATACTACGGCGATTCCGGGTGGAAGGGCATTGTGCTTGTGATCGGAAAGGGTACAGTTGTGGAGACGGGCTCAGTGGGCGGGGGCGAGTTTGACGGGGCGGTGTTCCTTGCGAACACCACAGGAGGCGTTCTCGGGGCAACGTCGTGGACAGTTGCCAATCCCGGAGGCAAGGGTGTGTATTACAACACGTGTTGGATCGCCGCTTCCCAAAAACCGATTACGTATAAAGTGCTGTCGTTCCGCGAAATTCCGTATCCGTGAGCGGTTGGGTGGCGTTTCGGCTTGAACCTGTCTGTTAACGCCGCGACTCATGAATTCAAACAGACCCGCTGCTGAGTTTTGGTTTGCTTTCCCGCCTAGCTGTATAATGGGGAGATGCAAACAAGCTCCAAGAGCTCACCTTTGCACGGTACTACTGTTTTGTGTGTGCGCAAGGATAATAAGGTTGTGTTGATCGCCGATGGGCAGGTGACGATGGGCGATCACGTGATGAAGCATTCGGCGAAGAAAACGCGGCGTCTTTATCAGGATAAGGTTGTGGCGGGATTTGCGGGGTCGACAGCGGACGCGATTTCTCTGTTTGAACGATTTGAGGGGAAGCTGCAGGAATTTTCTGGGAATTTGCAGAAAGCCGCAGTGGAATTGGCGAAAGAGTGGCGGAAGGATCGCGCACTACGGCACCTGGAAGCGCTGCTGATCGTGGCGGATTCGAAGGGAACTTTTATTTTGTCCGGCAACGGCGACGTGATTGAGCCGGATGACGGGCTAGTGGCGATTGGTTCCGGTGGAACATACGCGCTGGCGGCGGCGCGGGCGTTAGTGAAGCATTCGAAACTTGGGGCGAAGGACCTTGCGCTGGAGGCGATGCGCATCGCCAGCGAAATTTGCATTTTCACCAACGCCAACTTTACAGTGGAAGAGCTGTAGGGGCAGCTCGCAGGGCGCAATTCTGATTTCCAAAGACTGAAAACAAAAGAAGGCCAATGGCAAGCAAGTCCGATAAAGAATTGATTTTCATGCCGAATGGCGGAACTCCCGCGCAGACGGAGGGAGAAGAGTTTCTCCCGGCGCTGGATGAGATGACGCCGCGAGAAATTGTGGCGGAGCTCGATAAATACATTGTCGGGCAGGCTGCGGCGAAGCGCGCCGTGGCTGTGGCTTTACGCAATCGCGTGCGGCGACAGAAACTTCCGGCGGAAATTGCTGAAGATATTTTGCCGAAGAACATTTTGATGATTGGACCGACGGGCGTGGGCAAAACGGAAATCGCGCGGAGGCTTGCACGGCTTGCGGGTTGCCCGTTCGTCAAGGTGGAAGCCTCGAAGTACACGGAAGTCGGATACGTTGGGCGCGACGTGGAATCGATGGTGCGCGATCTGGTTGAGACTTCGATTGACATGGTGCGCGAGGAAAAGCTGGACGAAGTTGCGGATCGCGCGGAACAAGCTGCGGAAGAGCGCGTGCTCGATTTGCTCCTGCCACCACCGCCGCCTCCCGCGCCGGGAACGCCGGATTCAGAGGCTACGGCTCAGCGAGATCAGAATCAGCGTTCACGCGAGAAATTCCGCGTGCAATTGCGCGAGGGGAAGCTAGACGAGCGGATGGTGGACATCGAGGTGCGCGAACGCCAGATGCCGTCGTTCGAAATCATCTCTAACCAAGGTGTTGAGGAGATGGACGTCAACCTGAAGGACATGCTGAGCGGCATGTTCGGGCAGCAGAAGAAAAAACGGAAGATGACTGTTGCGGATGCGTTCGAATATCTGATCCAGGAAGAGGAAGGAAAGCTTCTGGACATGGATCAGGTGACGCGAATTGCGGTTGAACGCGCAGAGCAGATGGGGATTATTTTTATCGATGAAATTGACAAAGTGGCCGGGCGCGAGTCGGGGCACGGGCCGGACGTTTCGCGCGAAGGCGTGCAGCGGGATATTTTGCCGATTATAGAGGGCACGACTGTCAACACGCGATACGGAATGATTCGGACAGATCATATTTTGTTTATTGCGGCGGGCGCGTTTCATGTGACGAAGCCGTCGGATCTGATTCCGGAACTGCAAGGGCGTTTGCCGATTCGCGTAGAATTACAGTCCCTGAAGGAAGAGGATTTTGTCCGGATTTTGACTGAGCCGAAGAACGCGCTGATCAAGCAATACGTGGCTCTACTGGAGACGGAAGGCATCAAGCTGAATATCACGGAAGATGCCGTGGAAGCTGTGGCAAAATTTGCCACCAGCGTGAACGAGCAAACCGAAAACATCGGGGCGCGGCGCTTGCACACGATTTTGGAAAAGGTACTCGACGATATTTCGTTCGAAGCCCCAGACATGAAAAAGAAAAACGTGAAAGTGGATGCGGCGTACGTGAATAAACAACTCGCCGACATCGTTAAGAACCAGGATTTGAGCCGCTACATCCTCTAAAAATTTGAAAACTGAAAATGGAAAATAGAAAAGCGGAAAGAGTTCAGGCTCGCCGGCTGACCGCAAGAATTGATTACGCTTTCTATCTCGCTTTACCTGCTTTGTTGTTTTGTGTTTCCTGCGGTGCGCCCGGCGAGCCGACGCCTCCGTCTCCTCCCATTCCAACAGCAATTTCGGATCTTGCCGTGCGACAGTCTGGAGATGGAGCGTTATTAACGTTGACGCTGCCGACGCGCACGGTGACGAACGAACGGTTGACGGAACCACCGGCGGTGGAGATTTTTCGCGGAGCGTTAAAGCCGGACGGCAAGCCTGACAACAAATCGTTCCAACTTGTATATACACTTCCCGGCGCGCTGCTTGACACGTATACGACGGAAAAGCACATTCAATTCAAGGATCCGATCGCGCCTGAGGAGACGCGGGCGCATCCGGGAGCGACGTTTGCGTATCGCGTACGAACGCGGGCAGCGAAAAAAAAGGATTCGGCGGATTCGAACACGGTGCAGGTGAAGATTTTCCCGGTACCGGAGAAAATTTCCGCGTTGGAAGCGAAAGTAACGGAGCCGGCGATTGAATTGAACTGGGGCGGACCGAAGCGGACTTCTGGCGGCGCGGAGCTTGGGCAACTGACGGGCTACCGGGTTTTTCGTGGAGAGATTGATCCTTCAAGCGCAGACGCAACCGCAAACGACATTTCGCAGGCCAAATGGAAAACGCCGCTGACGTTGCTGGCACCTGCGCCCGAGAATTCTTACCACGACACGCTTTTCGAATTTGGCAAGACGTATGTCTATGTGGTGCGAGCGGTTGCGCTAGCGGGAGACGGGCCGGTGGAGTCTGACGATTCGGCGCCGGTAGTGGTGACGCCTCGAGACACTTTCCCGCCTGCAGCACCGCAGAACTTGGTGGCTGCCGTGACTACTCCGCCTGGGGGGGCGCCAGCCGTAGATATTTCGTGGTCGATAAATCTTGAAACCGACCTGGCGGGGTATCGCGTCTATCGTAGTGACAAACAGGATGCACGCGGCCAGCTGTTAACCACAGATTTGTTGCCCGCGCCCGCTTATCGTGATATGTCAGTGCAGCCTGGACATCGCTATTGGTATACAGTGACGGCTGTCGACCGGGCAGGGAATGAAAGCGCTCCGACCTCGGTTGATGCTGACCTGACGCAACTTTTGCCGTAAGACCGGGTTTGTTTGAGTTCTTGGGAGCCCCAGCAACGAATGACTTTCGCCGCGCATTTACCCGGCTACAAAATTTATGACGCACTGAAGGATTCGGCGTTCCGGATGGGCGTGTACATTGGATTGTGCCTTTTCGCGGTTTTTGTGGGATGGCTAGTTGCGGCAAACCGATTCGCGGTATTTGAGAGATTCGCGTTCGAACGCAATGTGCTAGCGGTAGCGGTCATGGGTTTGTTTGCTGCGATTCCGATTTTGCGGTTCATCAGGCGGCCCGGGAGTTTGCTTGCCTCCGGTCTGGTTGCTTGGGCAATTTTCAGTTTCCTTTACCGCATTATTTGTCTTTATTTTGCAGGACTTTCCTCGTGGCACAGCGCGTGGCAAGTTTTTATGGCCGGATTCCTGCTGTACTTGATTGCGGCGACGCTGGCGTGGCTCGTCGGATTGGTATGGCGGGTGCGTGCTTCCCATTCCGCGCCCCGGCAGAATCATCAACTGACCTGATACACTTTCCTTCATGAAAATTTGCCGATTTGTTGCGGCAGGTTCGTCCGAGCCGCGATTTGGTATTTTGGATGGCGACTCTGTGGCGGAGATCGCTGGAGCGCCGTGGGTCGAGGGAGGCGCGAAGAAAACCGGCCGGTCCGCGGCCATAACGAACGTGCGGCTGCTTGCGCCTGTGATTCCTTCGAAAATTGTTTGCGTTGGGCGGAATTATGCGGCGCATGCGGCGGAGCTTGGGAATGACGTTCCGAAGGAGCCGATGATTTTCTTGAAGCCACCAAGTTCGATTGTTGGGCCTCGCGGTACGATCGTGCTGACAAAATACTCAAGCAAAGTGGAGCATGAAGGAGAGCTTGGGCTAGTCATAGGGAGGAAGGCGTCACACCTTTCGGATTCGGACGATGCATTGTCTTACCTGTGTGGGTATACGTGCATCAATGATGTGACGGCGCGGGATTTACAGAAGACGGATGTACAATTCACGCGAGCAAAAGGATTCGACACGTTTTGCCCTGTTGGGCCGCACATCGAAACGGAACTAAACCCCAACGATGTGCTGGTGGAATGCCGCGTGAATGGCGTGGTTCGGCAGTCCGGGCAAACCTCGTTGATGATTTTTTCTCCCGCGTTTGTAGTGCGATGGATTTCGAGGATGATGACGCTTGAACCGGGTGACCTGATTGCAACGGGCACGCCCTCGGGCGTGGGACCACTCGTTGCCGGAGACAAGGTGGAAGTCTCGGTCGAGGGAATAGGCGTGTTGTCCAATCCGGTGCATGCGGCGGAAGGCTGATGCCGCATCTGCCGACAAGTTCCGATAAAATATGTAACTTCATGACGACTTGGGAGTCTGCCCGTTGAGAAATCTGCTTGGCGATCCGAAAGCGATGCTTGCCCTTATCGTGGCGATCCTCGCTGGAATTGGCGTACTTTTTTACGCGTTTTTCCGGCCTTCGACAGATCCTGAAGAAACCGAACGCAAGCGGCGCTTGCATTTGAATCAAATTGGCCGGATTGCGGAGGGACAGGTCGTGGAGCTCGTGGAGCATCCTGCTGAGGACGCTCCCGCGCCGAAAGGATTTTTCGGATCGAAGGCGCGGCCGCTTGCCAGAAGACTGCGACACATAGTTTCGTATAGCTATTCGATTTCAGGAGTGACCTATCAGACGGGACAGGACATTACGGGCCTCGAGAGCCAGGTGCGGCTGGAACGGCTTGTTGCTGGTCAGCCGGCGAGCATCAAATACGATCCGTCCAATCCCGTGGATTCGATTTTAGTAGCTGATGACTGGTCAGGCTTGCGGTGAGCCTGGCCGAGGCCAATCTTTTGTTGACCTGCCGCAATCTGCGTTATCCTCATCCCGGCAAAAAGTGAGCGGCCGGAGTTTCCTATGAAAATGGTGCTGGCCTCGATATTGGTTGTGATCCTGACGGTTGCGATGGCGCTTGCGGCGATGTTCGCGCTCGTGATTACGACGGAACACGTCACTGCGATTGATTCGACGCTGCAGCGAATGGTTGGGATCTGCGCTGAATTGGTGCTTGGAGTAGTTTTGCTTTTAGGGACAGTCTGGGTAGCGACACATTTCGCCGTACGTATATTTGGGACCAAGAATTTGCCTTCGGACGGAGGTCCGCTTGCCTGAGAGAAATTTGCCCACTGCTAATTCAACGCATGACCGATTAGAAGAGCTGCTCCGTCGCAGTGAGGAAGCCGAAGCAGGCGGGGGAACCGAACGGCGAGAGAGAGAGCACAAAGCAGGTAAGCTGACGGCGCGAGAGCGCATCCATCTTCTGCTGGATGAAGGGACGTTTGAAGAGCTCGATAAATTCGTGCGGCATCACTGCACGGATTTTGGAATGGAAGAACAGCGGCCGTCGGGAGATGGATTTGTCACGGGGTTTGGACGGATCGAAGGCCGGCTGGTGTATGTATTCGCGCAAGATTTCACCGTGTTTGGCGGTTCGCTTTCCGAGAGCAACGCACAAAAAATCTGCAAAATCATGGACCTGGCGATGCGTTCCGGTGCGCCCGTGATTGGACTGAATGATTCGGGGGGAGCCCGGATTCAGGAAGGCGTTAGATCGCTCGCAGGCTACGCGGATATTTTTCTGCGTAACACTCTCGCCAGCGGCGTTGTCCCGCAGATTAGTGCCATCATGGGCCCATGTGCAGGCGGTGCAGTCTATTCGCCGGCAATTACCGATTTTATTTTTATGACGCGAGAGAATTCGTATATGTTCGTGACTGGTCCTGACGTGATCAAGACGGTGACGCACGAAGAGGTGACCAAGCAGGAGCTTGGCGGAGCGATGACGCACAACGAAAAAAGCGGCGTCGCTCATTTTGTTTCGCGGGACGATGCGGACTGTTGCGCGATGATTCGGGAGCTTTTGAGTTTTCTGCCTTCGAACAATCTGGAAGATGCGCCGCGACGGGCGACGAATGATTCGGCTTCACGCCGCGAAGAATCCTTGAACGCGCTCGTACCGGAAGATCCTTTGAAGCCCTACGATATCAAGGATGCCATTCACGCGATCATGGATGATGGTTACTTCTTTGAAGTCCATGAGCACTATGCAAAGAATCTTGTTGTGGGATTTGCCCGGCTCGATGGGCGACCCGTGGGAATTGTGGCGAACCAGCCGGCGTTTTTGGCCGGAACACTGGACATCAATGCGTCCGTGAAGGGTGCGCGGTTCGTAAGATTCTGCGATGCATTTAATATTCCGCTCATCACATTTGAAGATGTGCCCGGTTTTTTGCCGGGCACACAGCAGGAGTTTGGCGGGATCATCCGGCATGGCGCGAAATTACTTTATGCATTTGCGGAAGCGACGGTGCCGAAAATTACGGTGATTACGCGCAAAGCATACGGCGGAGCATATTGCGTCATGGCTTCCAAGCATATTCGCACTGACGCGAATTTTGCGTGGCCAACGGCGGAGATTGCAGTGATGGGGCCGGAAGGTGCTGTCAACATTGTTTACAAAAGAGAATTGGACAGGGCACCCGAAGGCGAGCGCGAAAAGCTGCGCCAGGAAAAGATCGATGAATTCAGAGAGCGATTCGCGAATCCGTTTATTGCGGCGGAGCGCGGATACATTGATGCGATCATTGAGCCTGCGGAAACGCGCGCGCGGATTATCACTGCCTTGCGGGCGCTCGAAAACAAGAAAGACGTGAATCCCCGAAAAAAACACGGCAATATTCCGCTCTGAAGACGTCTGTCTATTTTCAGAACTTAGTAGGCGCCAAAAGCGTATAGTCATCGTCTAAGGAGTGAGGGCTGCCCTCAAGGAACCTAGTGAACCACGCTTTTTCCAAACTTCAGAGGCGTCTCAGTCTGATTTGTGCAACATGGCTGGCGATAGCCTCCTGCGCGCTTGGATGTGCTCAGGCCATGTCTCTTCCGGTGGCTGAGGCAGGTTTTGAATCCGCAACGACTATTGGGCTAACTCACCCGACGCAGATGGCCATGGAGGTCGGTTCCTGCCATGAGTCAAAAGGTGAGCCGAAGCCTGCAGACGGTAAACAACCAGCCCACTCGCAAACACTCGCTTGCTGTCCGCTTGAGGCAACCCTCGCGCACAAAACAGAGTTTACGGCACTTCAATCATTCGTAATTGCGACCCATATTGCGGGCACGCACGAGCTTGAAACTTCCGATTTCACAATTGGCCGTACGTTACGAGGCCAACAGTTGGAAGATGGACGCGACACGCATGTCCGATTGCGTGTCTTCCGAATTTAGAAGGCCCTCCGCGAATCAGGAAATATCCACCGCAAGCGACAAGTTCGCTTGTTCAAAAAAAACTCTAACCCAATCAAAAGGAGAAAGAATCATGAAAGCTATCAAAGTAGCTGTATTCGCGCTTGTGTTGTCACTCGGGCTGGCTGCGGCGGCGAAGGCTGCTGTTGCGTCCTGCTGCGCGTCGGCTGATTGCTGTGCATCTTGTTCGGGCTGCGGTAAGTAGCCGGAATGAGAGGGGCGTGGGTCATCCCGCGCCCCTTTTTGTTTACTCGCGAGTGCTTTCTTACTCCCGGTATTCTTTGCCCAGTTATCTTCTGGCTGCATTTCTGCTGAATTCACTTTCACAAGAGTCTGCCTACCGTATGCTTGACGAACCTCCCCCGGTCTCAGCCGAAGCCCCCTCTATTTGCGTGCATGTAAGGAGGCTTTCATGGTCACGGCCGTCCGCGAATTTTCGCTCGAACATCATTTGCTGGACCGACTGCGCCACTGTGGGATGGAGCGCGAGAATCTTTCCGATTTGATCAGCATTATCGCCAGCCTGAAAAATAAATATGGAATTCAGCCGTTCACGGTCTCGGCTTTTGGCGGGACTGTTCCGACGGCGCTTACAGCACGTTACATGCTGCAATCCACGATGTTGAACAAACTGATGAATCTGCTGCTCGATACGCCACGACTCGCGGAGATGGCGGTGCGTCCCTATGGTTATCCGCGTCCAACGCAGTTTGAATTAATATTGACGCTCGGCGATTAGTTTGGCCGCGTCAAGCACATTTCTGTCCTGCAAGCTGTGTTAGTCTTTCGGCTTCGCGGTTTGAGGAGCCGGCTATGTTTTTCCGTAAGTTCACGTTCTCATTTTTGCTAAGTATTGCGTTCTGCTGGTGCGTTCCCGCGCAGACAAAGACCGTCGCGGAACGGCTTGGGTATCCTGCCGATACGAAATTGCTCATAATTCACGCGGACGATTTGGCGATTGCCCATTCTGAAGACGCAGCGAGTTTCGAAGCGCTGGATAGGAATTATGTGACTTCGGCTAGCATCATCGTGCCTGGGCCGTGGCTCACGGAAGTTGCGGACTATGCGAAGGCGCACCCTGACGCCGATCTGGGCTTGCACCTTGCACTGACCAGCGAATGGAAAACTTTTCGATGGGGATCGGTCGAATCGAAGGACAAAGTGCCGTCATTACTGGATCCGGCAGGGGCGCTATGGCCTCTGACGGAGAATGTCGCGAAGAATGCGAAGCCACAGGAGGTCGAGCGCGAATACCGAGCGCAAGTGGAGCGAGCGCTAGCGGCCGGGATTCATCCCACGCATCTGGATACACATATGGGATCCGCGCTTTCTACCCCGGAAATAATTGCACTCTACGTGAAAATCGCGCACGAATTTCATCTGCCGATTCTTGCGCCGCGGATCCCGGGCGATCCGCTCAAGCTGTCGGCGCTGCTGACCGAAAAAGATGTAATGGTGGATTCGGTTACGATTGCGAACCCTGGCGTTAAGGCGGATAAATGGAAGGAGTTTTATCTGGACGCAATCAAGAACATGAAACCGGGATTGAATGAAATAATCGTCCATCTAGGCCATGATGATGCTGAATTGCAGGCCATAATGGTGGACCATCCGGACTACGGAGCTGCGTGGCGACAGCGCGACTTCGATGTTGTGTCCAGCCCAGAGATGAAGAAGGCCCTGCAGGATAATCACATTGTCTTGATCAAATGGAGAGATCTGCAAAAGATCATTCAATAGTCGCGCGAGCGGCGAAAGTTATTTGAGCAGGTATTCCTTCAAGAATTCCACAGTCGCGTAGAACTGAAAGTCTTGATTTTGCTTTTTGCGAAAGCCGTGGCCTTCGTCTTTGGCCATCAGATACCAAACGGTCGTGGCTTGTTTTCTTAGCGCAGCTACGATTTGTTCAGATTCGCTGACCGGCACGCGAGGGTCATTTTTCCCGGCAACGACCATCATCGGCTTTTTGATTTTTTCAATGTTGTTCATGGGCGCGATTTTTTCCAGAAATTCACGCATTTTCGGATCGCGCTCGTCGCCATATTCGACGCGACGCAAATCGCGGCGGTAGGCTTCGGTGTGTTCCAGGAACGTCACAAGATTGGACATGCCAACGATGTCTACCGAACAGCGGATGCGATCGCTGTAAAAAGTGGAGATTGCGAGCGTCATGTGACCGCCATAGCTGCCACCGGTGACGCAGATGCGGTTTGCGTCGAGGTCAGGCTGAGTGGCAATCCAATCGAAGAGAGCGTTTATATCTTTGTAGGTGTCTTCGCGCAGGAAGCCGTTGTCAAGAAGTGAAAAGGTTTTGCCGTAGCCCGTGGAACCACGAACATTCGGATAAATCAGCGCGATTCCGAGTTCGTTTAGGTAATAGTTGCTGCGACCAAGAAAGTTCGGCTGCGATTGACCTTCCGGCCCACCGTGAATCACCACCAGCACCGGTCGTTTTCCGCTGAATTTGGCCGGTGGCTGATACAAAAATCCAGAGATTGCTTTTCCATCGAAACTTTTCCATTCGACAAGTTTCGCGCCCGGGAATACATTCGTCCGCACCGCTGATTCGCTTGTGGTCCACTGAACGAACTTCATTGACGGAACCAAGACTGAGTACACATCGCCGGGCGTTTGCGCATTGACGATCGAAAGCCCGATTTCCAGGCCTTCTTTGTTCCATCGAACGCCGCCAATCACTCCCGACGGGATTTTTGCTTGATGCGTCGTGGGACCAAATCCCAATTCGGCCTCCATCACGTAAAGTTTGCTCTCACCCGCTTCGTTGCTTACGAAAGCAATCCTCCTTCCGTCCGAGGAAAGATCAAAGCGCTCCACGTCCCACGGAATCTTCGTGGTCAGGTACTTGTGCTGCTTAGTGGCAAGGTCAAGATACGCCAGCCGGTGAAATTCCGAATCCTTGTCCGTCGTAACGTAAATTCCTTTTCCGTCCTTGCTGAACTGTCCCTCGCCGTACGAAACTTGTTCCTTCGCATCGCGTGGCGTGAGTGCCGTTTTCTCTCCAGTAGTTGTGTCCACCAGCCACAAATGCGATTCGTTAATCGAAAGCTCTTCCAGCAGCAGAATTTTCTTGTCATCCGGCGACCAATCCAGCGGTTCCCATCCGCCGCCTTCCAGCTTCACGAGCAAACGATCCGTCTTCGGGTCTCCCGGATTCATTACCCATAAATCCGTGTCTTTCCCCGTTCGGCGCGTGGACATATACGCGATCTGATCTCCGCCACTCGACCACGGCCCCATCAAATTTCGCGCTTTGCCATCCGTCAGCAGAGTCACCTCGCCCGTATTCAGATCGTAGCGGTACAGCTGGTACCACTCGCCACCGCCGATGTCTTTCATGAACACAACGTAATCGCCGCCGTTCGGATGAAACCGCCCTGCCGTTACCGCATCAGAAAAAAATGTTAGTTGCTGCCGCGCGCCCCCCGGCATTCTCACCAGATGCAGTTGCGGCGTATCCGCAAATCGCGTCGCGACCAACATTTCGCGCCCTGTGGGGCTCCAGTCCACAAAACTTGCGCCCCGATACGAACCGTATCTCCCAGCCGTTTCGGCAATCGCTGCTGGGATTTTCCCGATCCCGTCCATCACCAGGTTATCCGCCGGAGCAATAGTCTGCTCTTGTGCATATGCGCCCAATCCAAGCGCACACGAAACCACAAATCCAAGTAATAGCCGTTTACTCATGGCAATCTCCCCGAAGGTGGCCATAAAAAGCGGGTTGATGGTGACAAAGGAGCTTTGCGAGGGCAAGCCAAAACGGGACAGATTATCGGGCGTCAAAGGACTAGGTGGCTGCTTTTGGGGGACCCTTAAATAGACCGCTTCAAGTAAGCCCTTTATTCACAACGCAGTATGGATAACAAGATATTTTGCCAAAATTGTCGAATGCAGGGCTACCGGTTCGACGCATGAGTAGAGAATGTTGGGAGCAAGCGGAGCGCTCAGACCCTCGCTGCCAAACAAAGCTCGAACGACTTCAATAGGAGAAGTAAAGATGCGATTCATGATCATTGTTAAGGCAACGAAGAATTCCGAGGCTGGGGTGATGCCGCCGCAGTCGTTGTTTGCTGCGATGGCGACGTATCACGAGGAATTGGTAAAGGCGGGCGTACTGCTGGACGCTTCGGGCTTGCAGCCGAGTTCGAAAGGATGGCGGGTAAAATACGCTGGATCGAGGCGGGCCATAATTGACGGCCCTTTTGCGGAAACGAAGGAGCTGATTGCAGGGTACACCATGATTCAGGTAAAAACGCGGGAGGAGGCAGTGGAATGGTCGCGGCGCTTTCCCAACCCGGCAGGGGAAGGCGTGGACACGGAGATGGAAGTACGGCAGTTTTTCGAGATGGACGATTTTGAGAAAAACGAAGAGACGGACCGGTTTCGCAAGATGGAAGCCGAACGAAAAAAATAATTGGGTGTGATGTCGATTTCGGAGTGGCTCGTTCGACGTATAGATGAGCGCCAGAAACGACAGCTCATGGAACCCCGGCAGTTGAATAATGCTGGGGCTCCAGAGATTTGAAAATTCGGTCAGGAGAAAACGCGATGAAATTTCTGAGTGTCTATAGATCAGTGGAAAAAAACAGGCCCCCCTCGCCTGCAGAGATGGAGAGAATGGGCAAGCTAGTCGAAGAAGGCCTCAAGTCCGGCAAGCTACTCGCCACCGAAGGATGTTTACCCTCTGTGTTCGGCGCTCGCATTCGCCAGGAGGCGGGCAACGTGAGCGTTACCGACGGCCCATTTTCCGAGGCCAAGGAAGTCATTGGCGGCTTCGCGATTATTCAGGCTGCTTCCAAGGCCGAAGCAATCGAATACGTCCGCGAATTCCTGAGCGTCGTCGGCGAAGGCGAATGTGAACTTCGCCAAGTCTATGACGCCGACGCAGCTCCCTGCATGAACCAGGACAAAGCCGCCAACGCTTAAGTCGGCTCGCACTTTTGACGAAAATTGGCAACGTGCATTCGAGTGGCAGCTCGTATGACCCGGATCGCAAACTCTGCCACCGTTTCACACGAAATCAAAGGAGATTTTGCAATGCATTTTATGATGATCGTCAAACACGCGGAAAATCAAGGCCGTCCGCCCAAAGAATTGCTGGATGCCATGGCCGTGCTGACAGAAGAAGTCGCGAAGGCAGGCACCATGGTTTCGAACGGCGAACTTCTGCCCACCGCGCAAGCTGCTCGTGTTCAGATTCGTCACGGAAAATTGACCACGACCGACGGCCCGTTTACTGAAGCTAAGGAAGTCGTCGGTGGTTTTGCCATCTTCGAACTCGAATCCATAAGGGAGGCCATTGCAAACGCCGAGCGTTTCATGGAACTCCACCGCAAATATTGGCCCGGCTGGGAGGCCGAACTGGAAATTCGTCCGATGTGTGGGCCCAACGGCCGACAATAAGCTCGACGGCGCGCTTCGTCCCTTTCCGCGATCGGTGAAGAACCGGTTTTGGACCGAGACTATAACGGCAAAACCTAAACCAGCTAGTATGCGAACTGGGCTGCTTGCGCCCGCAAGTTGGAGATGGTGTGATGGATAGCCGTGACTTCCGTCGACGTCCACTGCTCCATCGAAGCCGTCTGGCGCATCGAGTCCGCGCGGCTCATTGCTGGGCTTGCGCGCATTGTGCGCGACGTTGGCGTAGCGGAAGAGCTGGCGCAGGACGCGCTCGTCACCGCGCTCGAAAAATGGCCTGAATCGGGCATCCCGGATAATCCGGGCGCATGGCTGATGGCGACAGCGAAGCATCGCGCGCTGGACCATTTTCGCCGCGGCAAACTTCTCGAACGAAAACACGAAGAACTTGGCCGCGAGCTGAAATCGCAGCAGGAATCGGCTTTGGCGAATTTTGAAATCTCGGAAGGCAGCGAAATTGAAGACGATCTCCTTCGCCTGGTCTTTATTTCCTGCCATCCGATTCTTTCCAAAGAGGCGCGTGTTGCGCTGACGCTCCGGTTGCTGGGGGGATTGACGACGAGCGAAATTGGGAGGGCATTCCTGACTCCCGAGCCGACGATTGCGCAACGCATCGTTCGAGCAAAACGCACCCTGACTGAGGCGCGTGTACCGTTCGAAGTGCCCGCAGCGGAAGAGCGCGCTGCGCGGCTCTCGTCGGTCATTGAAGTGATTTATCTGATTTTCAACGAGGGTTATTCCGCGACTGCCGGCAATGACTGGATGCGACCGGAACTTTGCGCGGACGCATTGCGTTTAGGGCGAATGCTGGCGGAGCTCACCCCAAAGGAACCAGAAGTGCATGGGCTTGTTGCGCTGATGGAGATTCAATCGTCCCGGTTCGGCGCGCGAACGACGCCTACCGGCGAACCAATTCTGTTGCTGGAACAAAATCGCGCACAGTGGGATCAGCTCTTGATTCGCCGTGGCCTCGCCGCGCTTGATCGCGCGAACCGCATAGGCGGGGTCGGACCTTACGTGTTACAAGCCGCAATCGCCGCTTGCCATGCGCGCGCGCATACCGCTGAGGAAACTGAGTGGACGCGAATCGCGGAGCTCTATGCGGATCTCGCGCGAGTAGCGCCGTCGCCGATCGTACAATTGAATCGCGCAGTGGCGATTGCGATGGCGTTCGGGCCGGCGGCGGGGCTTGAGCTTGTGGACGCGCTCAGTACGGACCCCTCGCTCAAGAACTACCATTTGTTGCCGGCGGTTCGAGGGGATTTTCTTTTTAAGTTGGGGCGATTCGCGGAAGCACGCGAGGAATTCGAACGCGCGGCCACACTCGCCCAAAACGCCCGCGAACGCGACCTCCTCCTCGCCCGCGCTCGCAAAGCGGAATCCGGAGCTTCTTAAAATTTATTTTTTTAGCAGCGCATCAATTCCTGCTTGCGCGATTGCTTCGTCAATTTCCGATTTTGCGCCGCTTGCTGCGATTCCGCCGAGAATCTGCCCGTCCATGATGATCGGCAATCCGCCCTGGTTTGGAAAAAACTCCGGCATGGCCATCGCCTCGATTCGCCCGCTCTTAACGGCATCGGCTGCATCTTTGGAAGGCGCCCGGTAGAAAGCAGCGTGCCGCGCCTTCTTCTGTGCAAATTGAATCGTATTAATGGAAGCAGCGTCCGCCTTTGAAGAAACAGCAGGTTTCCGCTGTCGTCCACTACGCAGAGCGTCACCTCCACACTTCTTTTTTTCGCTTCGGCTTCCGCGGCGGTGATCATCGTCTTGATCGCCGCAAGATTCAAAACTTTCTTTGTTGGCAAATCCATGTTTGGAGTGGCTCCAGAAAAATAAAAAATGACTGCAAAAATGAAGGTAAACATGGCGGTGATGCTAGCAAGTCCGACCCGCAGCTTGCACTATAAATGTATCGGCCCATCTGGAGGAGCCATTACGCAAATCAAGACGTAACTAGCGCGAACTATTCGTAACGCAACGCCACCATCGGATCAACCTTTGTGGCGCGGCGAGCTGGAACTAATGCCGCAAGAATGGCGCAAGCAGCGAGAATCACAGTAGCCAGGCCGAAGATCATCGGGTCGTGGCTCTTGACGCCATAGAGCTGGGAAGCAAGGAGACGGCCTCCCGCCAGCGCCACTGGTATGCCGATGGCTAGACCTAGTCCGAGTTGAGCGAAAGCAGCGCGTAGCACCATGCCAAGCACATTCCTTTGCTCGGCGCCAAGCGCCATACGAATACCGATTTCGTTGGTTCGACGCGAAACGCCATACCCTGTCACGCCGTATAACCCGACGCAGGCCAGGATAAGGGCGAGGGCGCCAAACAGCTCGGTAAGGCGCGCGATTAGTCGGTCCTGATTAAAGTTCCGAGCCACCTGCTCGCCAAAGCTCATCATGTTAAGAACGGTGAGATTCGGATCGATATTCGCAAGAGTCTTCCGGACGGCTGGCTCGAGATTTTGCGGTTTACCCGCAACGTACAACTCAAGGGCACCCACCCAGCCGCGGAGTTGGTCTCCGGAAGGGATTTGAAGCAGCGGCAAAAAGAAGGTGGCGTATGCAGGGCTGCGCGTGTCCTGGTACTTTGCATCCTCGACGATGCCAACGATCTCATAGTCACCACTGTGAGTTGTATCGCCCATTCCGAAGCGTTGCCCTATCGGGTCTTCGTTCGGGAAAAACCTGTGTGCGAAGGTTTCGTTGACAACAGCAACATGCGGAGCAGCAGGCGTGTCGCGCTCATCAATGGTGCGTCCTCGCACCAAGCGCGTGCCTATGGTCTCAAAATAATGCGGGCCAACCCGATTCCAGGATGGCGCCGTCCAACGGTAGTCTGGCGCTTTTCCTTCAATGTACACACGTTCGTTCCAGTTGTTGCCACTCAGAGGGCTGTAACCCGACAGGCTGGCGCTTACAACGCCGGGAATCTGCGGCAGCGCGTCTTCAAGCCGTTGATAAAGTCCGTAGAGCTTATCCGGCGTATAGCCGGCCAGTGCCGGACTGATTTTTATGATCAAGCGGCCCTCGGTCACGAACCCCCAATGCTGATCCTCGAGGTTGCGTAGGCTTTGCGTGACCAGGCCAGCTCCAATCAAGAGCACAATCGAGAATGCGACCTGCGCGATCACCAGGGGCTTTTGAACTGCGGAAAAACGATCGCCTCTGGAACGCCCTCCTCCGCGCAAGGCATCCGCAGGATCGGAGCGCGACGCGATCCAGGCTGGCGCAATCCCGAAAACGACACTTGTAACCAGCGACAAAAGTAGGGCGAACCCTAGCACAGGCGCCGAAGGCCGCACGTCGATGGGAATATAATTGGCTCCCCGAAAGACAAGTAGCAGGATGGCATGTGTCCCGGCATACGCGACGTAGAGTCCCGCGGCCCCGCCCGCCAACGCCAGCAGAACACTTTCGGTGAGCATCTGCCGAATCAGCCGGCTTCGTGGCGCGCCCAGAGCCAAACGGACCGCCGTCTGGGAACGGTCGGCTGATCTTCGCGCCAGCAGTAAGTTGGCAACGTTTGCGCACGCGATCAGTAAGACCAACCCGGAGAGTGTTAAGAGAAGTCGCAGGCCCACAGCGTACTCGGTCTGCATTTCGTCCACACCACCTGCAGCAGGCGTGAGCCGAATGTGTTGCCGGGCAATGTCTTTACGGTCTCGCTCGGGGATGACTTCTCGATGGCTTGCGAGCCATCCTTGCAGTTCAACAGTGAGCCCAGCCTGCACGCGTTCCGGCGCAACGTCTGGTCTTAGGCGTCCCAAAAGATAAAGCCACTCGAACTCGGAAGTATGCATCCACCCATTCGGCTCGTTGGCCAGCGGCAACCAGAAATCCGGAGGATCGCTGCGCAGGGTGTCACCGTAAAAACCTGGCGGCGTCACACCCACCACGCTATAAGGCACGCTGTTGATGATAAAGGTGGCGCCGATCACCGAGCGATCCGCGCCGAAGTGAGTTTGCCAGGTGTGATAGCTCATGATCGCCACGGGGGCCGCGCCGGTCTTGTCGTCACCGGAATTGAGAGTGCGTCCGTCGAAAGCGCCCACACTGAACATGGTGAAGTAATTTCCGGAAACAAATTCACCGCGGTAAGGTTCAGCGGCACCGGAAGCGCCACTTCGTCTCACACTCAAATCCACGGGAGAGGGCTGGAAGGCCGCCAGCTCGCTGAATTCAGGCGTGTGTTCCCGGAGGTTCTCGTAGAGGGGAGAAGAATAGAGAACGAAACTGCCTCCGTTCTGAGTTCCGGTCATGACGCAGCAATTATTGTTGTCACCAAGGCGATAGAGCTGCGCGGGGTTCGCCACGGGCAGCGGCTTCAGCATCACCGTATCAATGAGAGAGAAAATAGCGGTGTTAGCGCCGATGCCGAGGGCGAGAATGAGCACGGCGACGGCGGTGAAGTCGGGAGCCTTGCGCAGGATCCGCACGCCAAAACGCAAATCCTGCCAGCACGTTTCCAGGAAATATTCCCATCTGGCCGCATGAATCGTTTCCTTGGCGACGTCCACGGTTCCTCGCTCTAGCCGCACAGCGCGGAGCGCGTCTTCGCGGCTCATCCCCTGATTCATTTTTTCCAGAGCAGCCATTTCCAGGAAGCCGTTGAGCTCTTCGTCCAGCTCCCGGTTAACCTGCTCCTTTCGGAACAAGCTTCTCAGCCCGCTCGCGATGTTCTGAAGCAGAGACATGGCCGTCCCTTAGGAAGCCTCGAGGATTCTGGCAATCGCCGCTACTTGTCTGGTCCATTCCCGAGTTTCGGATTCGAGCCGCTTTCGGCCTCGTTCGGTCAGTGAGTAATACTTTGCTCGCCTGCTGTTTTCGGTAGTCTTCCATTCGCCTTTGAGCATTCCCGCACGTTGTAGCCGCTCGAAAGCAACAAACAGGGATCCCGCGTTAACGCGAAAGATGCCGTCGCTCATTTGCTCGATCCGCACGGAAACCCCGTAACCATGCATCGGCTCCAGAGCCAGCGTCTTCAAAATCAGCATGTCGAGTGTTCCCTGCACGAGATCGCTAGATTGGTCACTCATTGATTGTTTCTCCTGACAGTCAAGAGGAGCATACGCCCCTCATCTTGATTGTCAAGAGGAGAGCTTACAGGGAATTTGCGCTGCCGGTGTCGTTTTACTTCCTCGGATTTCGACTTGTTCTCTGAAACAATTGGGCACGCAGGCCAAATGCTGCGCTTGGCTCGATTCCTTCGCGTGCTAAGCTTTTTCCCGCTGCTCAAATCCTGGGAGCTCGGGGGTTTGTACTTGCAAACCCTCGAACGAAAATGTTCAGAAAAATTCTTATCGCCAACCGTGGCGAAATCGCCGTCCGCATTATCCGCGCTTGCCGGGAACTCGGGATTAAATCCGCGGCGGTTTTCAGCGATGTGGACCGCAATTCCCTCCACGTCCGTCTTGCCGATGAAGCCTATCCGATTGGCCCGGCCCCTTCACGTGAAAGCTATCTAAACCTCGATAAATTGATGCACGTTGCGCGGCGGGCGGGCTGCGACGCGGTTCACCCCGGTTACGGATTTCTTGCAGAGAATCCCGCGCTGCCGCGTGCATGCACCGATGCTTCGCTGACTTTCATTGGACCTCCGGCCGAAGCGATGGAAGCGCTCGGTTCGAAAACCGCAGGCCGCTCTCTGGCGCGTGGAGTGGATGTGCCGACCGTTCCTGGCACGAATGAGCCGATTGAAAATCCGGAAGAGGCGCGCGCGCTGGCGCAGCGGATGGGCTATCCCGTTCTGCTGAAGGCTGTTGCAGGCGGAGGCGGGAAAGGGATGCGGCTCGTTTCGAATGACGAGGAGTTTCATTCCGCTTTCCGTGATGCTTCGTCAGAGGCGATGAATGCATTCGGCAACCCCAGCGTTTTCCTTGAAAAATATCTGGAAAAGCCGAGACACATAGAAATTCAGATTCTGGCGGATGCGCATGGTCGCGTGGTTTCGCTGGGCGAACGCGAATGTTCCGTGCAGCGGAGACATCAGAAAGTGATCGAAGAAGCCCCATCGCCGATCATGACACCGGAATTACGGAAACGCATGGGCGATTCCGCGGTGCGCATCGCGCGCGCAGGCGGCTATGTGAACGCCGGGACCGTGGAATTTCTCGTGGATGCGCATTACAACTACTACTTCCTCGAAGTGAATACGCGATTGCAGGTCGAGCATCCGGTGACGGAACAAGTTACCGGTCTTGATTTGGTGAAGCTACAGATTGCAATTGCCGCAGGCCACAGACTCCCATTTGCGTGGGAATCGATCACGCCTCGTGGACATGCAATGGAACTTCGGTTATATGCAGAAGATCCCGAAAACAATTTTTTCCCTTCTCCCGGGAAAATCCTTTCGCGGCGTGCTCCGAGCGGTCCGGGAATCCGGCTTGACGAGGGCGTCTACTCCGGCTGGACTGTGCCGATGGATTACGATCCACTCCTGGCGAAGTTAATTGCATGGGGAAACAGCCGAGAAGAAACTATCGCACGACTTCGCCGGGCGCTTGAAGAATATACGGTCACGGGGATCAAGACGAATGCGGCGCTTTTCCGAAGGATTCTTGTTGAGCCAGATTTCCTACGCTCGGAAATTCACACGAAATGGCTGGATGAAATGCTGAAGCGGCCGCTCGAGGGGAAGAATGCCGATTCTCGCGCGGCGGATGTCGCAGCAATCGCTGCAGCGCTTTGGCATGCCTTGCGTGAAACCGCGGCGAACACGGAATCTTCCGAAAAATCCTCCCGCTGGAAGATAGACGGCCGCGACCGCCAACTGGACCGCACGCCATGAAATACGAAGTTCACATTGATGGGAAAAAGCGTGTGGTGGAACTGTCTCGCGAATCGGAACAGTGGCGTGTTTCGCTGGATGGGATGACGCTGGATGCGGATGCTGTGGAAGTCACGCCCAATACGTTTTCTATTTTGCTGGAAGGCGAATCGCACGAAGTTCGTATCGCGCCGATGCCGGACGGGTCGCTGACGCTGCACACAGGAATCGCGGAGTACGTGGCGGAGGTCGAAGATCCACGCGCCTGGCGAGGACGACGTCATGGGGCGATGGAAGTGGAAGGCCGACAGCAGATCACGGCACCGATGCCAGGCAAAATCGTCCGCATTCTGGCTAAACCAGGAGAGAGCGTTGAGATCGGGCAGGGTTTGCTGGTCGTCGAAGCGATGAAGATGCAAAACGAAATCCGGTCGCCGAAGAGCGGCCGCGTGGAAAAGTTGTTCGTTAAAGAGGGGCAAGCTGTAAATGCAGGAGAAGTTCTCGCCTGGGTGGACTAATCCATTAGCTCTGCCAATTCAGGAAAATGCGGACTAATTTTGTGGAGCGGATTGCTTTGAGGGAAAACTCGTTTTTGCAGCGTCAGGAAGCCTGCCAGCGGCTTCAATGACTTGGCGGGCGAGATAGTTAGTCACTTTCGCTTCATCTCTTACTGTCGCGAGATAGGCTGCTTTCAAAAGCTGTTCTTTGCGACTGCGTAAAGTGTCGCGAACGGTTTGCTGCACTTGCGGATCGGAAATGCCGCGCTGCCCCGGAGCCTCGCGCGCGATTAGTTTCACGATGTGATAGTTCAAGCCATCGGGATCATGAGCCAGAACCGGAGCGCTTACCTGGCCCGGCTTAAGCCCGACCACGGTTTTTTTCAAGGTGGCGTCTACCTGAGGGCCGCTGAGCGCGGACTCGGGGACGTAACCGAGGTCTCCGCCGTTCGGCGCGGAATTGGGGTCTTCGGAATAGTCCATCGCGAGCTGGGCAAAATCGGCGCCGCTGTTCAGGCGGTCCATGAGCATTTTAATTTTTCGTTGCGCTTCGGCTTCGTTCGTGGCGTCGTCGTTCTTGCGATTCCGGATTAGCGGGTCTTTGTGCGGAGTTATCTTAATTTGCGCGATACGATATTGCGGTTCCGCGACGTTAAATTGCTGTTTGTTTGCGTTGTAGAAATCCGAAACATCCTGATCGCTGATGCTGATCTTCGCGACCACTTCGTGGTTCATCAATTTTGTAATTGACTGCTGGCGGCGCAAGTCGCTCTTGAGGTCGTCTACTGTAATGCCACGGTCTTTCAACTGGCGCTGAAATTCGTCCTCGGTATACGGACTTTTCATTTCCGTAAATTTGTCTTCGACTTCGCCGTCGCTCGCGACGAGATTCAGCTTTTTTGCCCGTTCGAGGAGAATTTCGTTGTTAATCAGTTCATCGAGAATGTTCAGCTTGAGAGAGAGAGACTCTTCCTGTGAAGGTTCCTGCCCTTCCGGACTTACACGAGTACGGTAATATTTGTCGACTTCCTCGCGTTTTATGTCCGTGCCGTTCACCGTAGCCCAGACGTCGGGCGAAGGCTGCGAAACTTTATTGCAACCCGCAAGTGGAAATAGAAAAACTCCGGCGAGCAAAACGCTCGCCGTGCGAGGCAAAACCATCCGCGCTGAGTTCGGGCGCATTGGGTTCAAGGAATTTGGCTCAAGCAGCTTTGGGCGCGCGGGCTGCTCCGGCCTTGATAACTTTGCCGGCGCGGATGCACGCAGTGCAAACTCGAAGATGCGTGCGAGTGCCGCTAACTACGGCGCGAACCCGCTTCAGATTCGGGTTCCAGCGGCGGCGACGGGTGTTATTGGCGTGGCTGACCACGTTGCCGTATTGCGGCCCTTTGCCGCAGAGATCACACTTCAGTGCCATGATTCTTCCTACAGAGATAAATTTTGTAAATCGAGACCCTTCATTGTAGCAGAGAAGGCTATTGAGGGGAACATTGTGCGTTTTTAGCGAGAACAAAGGAAGCATTGTATGTAAGCCAGGGAACGAAGAGCCGCAGGCGGGACGGAAAAAACGTGACCTCCAAAAATGGATGAAGGGCCACAGTCCGTAATACGCGCTAGTAGCAGTTTCGGATGCGGTTATCTCTTGTGTTTGCAAGTATATGCAGTCACAGTCGCTCGGATTTTGAACCAGGCTAGATTGTAAAAATGCGAAGGCGAAGGAGTTGGAATGATGAAGCGGATTGTTTTACGCCTCACATTTTTGTTGGTGGGGGCTGGTTTGGGATGGCCGCAAGACGGTCCAAAGAAAACCGACACAAAGCCAATCTCTGTGTTGAGCTGGATGGTTGGTGGAACCTGGACGGCAGATGCGTCGAAAATGGGCAACGGGATGCAACGGATCGAAACGCGATATCAATGGTCAGACAACAACGCCTATTTGCGGTTCACGACGCACTTCGTTTTTGACAAGGGAACTACGAAGCAATACGACGGGAATATGTTCTGGGATCCAGACAAGAAGGAGCTCGCCGTTTGGTATATGGCCGCGGACAATTCTGTCATGCAGGGGCCGATGGAATGGGATGGGCGAGTCTTGAGCGCGAACTTCCGGGCGGCGGATTTCGAAGGGAAGATGGCGGACTTGAGAGTGGAAGTGACGGTCAAGACGAATGACAAGTATGTTTGGGCAATGTCAGAAAAAGAGGGCGATGGCTGGAAACCGCTCGCGGCATTGGAATACGTTCGCATGGCATCCTGAGCCATTTTCCCCGGAGAATTCGCAATATCTGATAGGCCCTGATCGCGATAGTGGCGACCGGAGTTCTTTTTTTGAGGGCGAGCTAGAAACGATTTCGAGGCTAGTCTCACAACTCAGGGAATCGCCCATTCGCGGTATTCGTGCGGCTGCTGTGGTGGTGCGTCGCCAAGGCCCGGAAAGTCGCTTTTTTGCAGTCTTGGCGCCGGTCACAAGAAAAACGATTTAACCGCAAGAAGTGCTTGCTGTACGCTTAGTGCACCAAAGCAGCAGGACCCCTGGCAGGAGGGTGCCTTGGGTCGGCACTGGAAGCGAGAATGGTGTAATCGGGACGATACCCGATTGCGATTTTCAATTTTATTTGACAACGTTTTTCCAGGAACGAACGTGGCAATTCCGAGTTATCGTCGAGGTGAGAAGCGGCGGTCGAGCCGGGTGACGCTCGCCGTACCAATTCGCGTGGATGGAGAGGATATCGCCGGCGAAAAATTCATCGTCAGCACCACCACCCATGTCTTGAGCCAGTACGGCTGCCTGATCCATCTTGAAGAAGACGTGATCATCGATCAAACACTTGTCCTGATGAACGAGCATACGCGGCAATCAGCGCAAGCACGCATTGTTTCCACGCGGCGTCATCGCAATGGGCACAAATATGTTGGCGTCGAGTTCATCTCCCCGAGCGAAAATTTCTGGCGTCTGACGTTTGTGAAACCCGGAGCAAGATCACTGAAGAGAACGTACGGAGCGTCGGAAGCGTAGGAAGGCGCAGCGACGGAATTAGCGCATTACTGTCGTGGCAAGAAATGCCTGGGCGAGGTGATCTCCCCAGGCTTCTTTTATTTCCAGCGCGATTGCATAGGGAAGAAATCCATCCGCTGCACGGAGCTCATCATCCGGCAAACGGAGCCGGTTCAAGCGATCCTGCTCGACTTTATTTAGAAAGGACCGGAAGCCTTCGATGTGGTCGAGCGCTTTTCTGCATTCCGGTGTAATGCGGCGCAGCGCGGGAGCGAAAATCAAGTGTGCGGCCACCATGCCGACAAGAGTAAAGGCGTAGGCCGGTGAGACCTTTGTCGTTATGTGATATGCGATCCATACGCAGACGGACATGAACACAGCGAGCGCAAGCGTTCCTAGCAGCGCCATGCCGTACCCGGTGTGAGCTCTTGAAGCTCCACGCCATGCAGCAAAAAGACTGACGCGAGCGATGAAGCCGACTGTCATCGTAACGAATAGAAACCACCACGAAAGAAAGAGCAGACCGGAAGTGTCCTTGCCGCGAGCGGCGAATGCAATGACAAAGAAAAAAAGAATCGTCGCCAGGATCGCAAGAATGATCCAGCCGGCGTTTCGCGTGAAATACTTTCCTTCCATCCGAGCCACTAGCGCTTTCTGGATTGCGGCAACGTAGACGCTGAGGAGAGGTCCTTGCGTCGGATCGAGAAGAACTTCCGGACCGTCAGAAAATAAAATGCGAAGCACTTGCGCTTCTTCCGGCGCGAGGGATGAAGGGTTCGCAGGAGGATTTGGTTCGCGGCGTACGAGGTATTTTGGCGGTCGTGGCTCGACACAAACGAAACCGCGGTGCGCGAGTTGCACCAGCACAGCGGCAAACGAACGACCATCGGAGCCAGTTGTGACAAGGTAGCGTACGGCCCCGGGAGACATCGCCTCGGGTGGGCCGTACTGAGGAAGGATCGTGCCGGGCTTGGGATCCTGGCCGACGGCGATCCAAAGAACGCCGTAATAGATAAAGAGCCCGAGCGGAAAAAGAAGCATCCACCCGTTTGGATCGTGGCCAGCAAGAAGCGTTTCCATGAACACAATTTTCGCAAAGAGCAGAGCTCCTGCGGCGCAGCGTGCCGCGAAGGTAAGTAACAAATTGGAACGACGCGCGGTTTATTGATCGTGGGACATGTTGGGCATGTTCTTCATGTCGTGCATGTGGTGTTCGGGAGTTTTTGCAGCATGGCGAAGCGAGGTGAATGCCGCGTCATTGTCCGGCACGAAATAGCCGACAACGATTCCCATAGCGCCCTGGCGCAGCAGCTTTCCTGTCGTGTTGTCATACGTGGCCGTGATTTTGAGTTGATCACCGGCGGCAAGCTTTTCGCCACCAGCCGCGAAGAAAGTGACAACCGGCATGTATTGAAGATGACCTTGGTCATCGGTTTTCGCCTTGAGTGTGGCGATAGTTCCTTTCTTCGTTGCGTCCTCAAGCACGATTTGCTGTGCGTAATCGTGCATGTGGCCGCCGACGCCGAGCAGCACGCCATCATATTTAACGCCAACTGTGCCTGATTTTTCGCTCGGCCCGGCGGGCAAGTCATAGCCGGAACTGCCGCAGGATCCAACGTCCATCCATGCAGGATAAAAATTCTTGACTGGAGCCGGAGAGGTATCGCCGAGATAGCGAATTTCGACTACGAGGAAAGCTTTGTCGTAGGACGTAGCCGTTGGATTGTGAATCATGGTTTCGACACGGATGCGATCGTCCTTCTGTACGCTATATCCATAGCCGGGAATTTGCGCCCAATCCGTCAGTTCGCCGCCAGCGCCGAAAATGTGTTCTTCCTTGTTAGGGCAAAGAAAATCGGAGCGATTTTCATTCCAGAAAGCCACGTGATGCAGTACGGTGCCTGGCACGGCGTTTCCGGATGCGTCCGCGAGATGCGGATGGAAGGAAAGAAGCCAGCCATTCAGCGGAATTGTCCAGACAAGATCAGCGGGTTGCGGCATTTTCATATGCGAAGTGTTTGCCGGAAGATTCATTGGACCGATACGGAGCGTGATGACGTGGGAGGCTGCATCAAGTTTTTGGTCAAGCGTTATGCCGGTTGCTACCAGGTGGTGCATGCCGCCCTGCATAAAGCCGCCATTTTGTTCCGTAGCGCGGTGCATGTGGCTCCGTTGCTGTGGAGGATTTGCTGGCGGCTCCTGAGCGAACGCTGAAAAGGAACAGGTGGCCAGGACCGACACACAAACGAGAGGTTGCATTTTCATGGGACACCTCACGCAAGGCGGGTGAGCACTGCTTCCAATTTCATGATACGCCAAAGCGTGGACGGAGGCGCATTTCGAACAGCGCAAAATAGTAGATGGGTCTTACTCCCAGGTGATGGTCAATTCAGAAAAAGCGGCGCCCTCGCTGATGGGAATGCCAAACTTTAGCGAAACCTGCTTTGCGCCTGAGATTTCCAACGCTTTTCGGAAAAAGCCGATGATGGCGCACTCCATGATGTCGTGGTGCTTTTGAAAGCCAATGTATTTGATTGTTGCGCTGTGGTTTTGAACTTCCGGGATGATTTGAACATCTTTGAAATAAGTCGCGTGGACGGCGGCGATGCGTGTGATTACAAAACCCGGCGAGCCAAACTTGATAAAGATTTTGTAGATCCCGCGGAGCTGGGCTTCGATCACTTTTTCGGAGCGTGCGGTCAAAATATCCCGATTGCCGCCGGCCGTTTCGCGAATGTCCACTTCCAAGAACTCGGTAAAAACATCCAGCGGATACCAGTTGGAAAGATGAATCGACTTTTCAAACGTTTCACGGGATTGTGGGCTCAGGTGACTGACAATTCTGGCGAACTCGGTGTCGCCTGCGCGCGCTTTGATGGCAGCGATGGAATCAAGCAGGACTGTACCCTTGATTGCAGCCACCAGGAGTCTCCTTAAACTGGAAAATCAGGCGTTGGATGAATTTACCACCAGCTGGCGTGAACGTTGGAACGGATTGTTGACAATTGTTGCGGTTTGCGTCGAAGAAGAACATCCATGCATACCTATGGAGAAGCAGCAAGGAACGTTGTGAATAAAATGTGTGTTGAGGCAGTTTTCGAATGGCTCCAAATACCCTAAAATACTAAGAGTTGGTTCTGTGGGCGTGTAGCTCAGCTGGGAGAGCGCGTGCTTTGCAAGCATGAGGTCGCAGGTTCGATCCCTGTCACGTCCACCAATCCTTTCAATCACTTGCCTGCAATTCGTGTTTTTTCGTCTACAGCACTGTAGGCAATTTTGTAGGCGGTCAAGTCCTCAAGGTTCAACAAACGGAGCAAACCGCAGATTCTGCTCCGTGATTTTCCTACGTTCCGTAGCGCACCTGATTCGGGACCAGGAGGTCGATGGTTCAAATCCATTCGCCCCGACCAATCTTTTCAACCACTTCCACGCAATTTCTGGTTTTTCGTCTACAGCACTTAGATGATTTTGTAGGGAATCACGTCAACGGGAAGGGGCGCTTCGCTGCGTTAGCATGAGCACAGACATGTCTGTGCTACTTAAGTGCAGAAGGACCGTTCTGAGGATTCGTTCGGACAGTGATATTCTTTCCCAGTCAATCATTTTTCCGAGCAACGGTAGAGGAGGTGAAGACTATTTTGTATCAGATTGGAAAATTTGCGCAGGTTAGCGGGATTACCGTCAAAGCGCTGCGTTTTTACGATGAAATTGGCGTGTTGCAACCGGCCAGCGTGAATCCCTTGACGGGATACCGCTATTACCAACCGGAACAGCTTGAGGAATTGGCTTCGATCCTAGCGCTTCGGGATATGGGCGTGTCGTTGTGTGCCATCCGCGAAATGAAACGCAAAGCGGGGATGATTGTGGGCAAACGCGAGCTATTGAAGGATCTGCGACGGCGTTTAGAGAAATCGATCCGAACGGCAGCCCTGTCCGTGAAGTGGATTGACGCCGAGCTTGATCAGATGAACGACAGCGTCCGGTCTGTGCCGGTGCTGATGAAACGAAAGGCGGAGCTGGCGATTGCGTCAGTCCGTTCGAAGGTTTCGAGTTACGAAGAGATAGGGCGATTTGAAGAGATGCTGCTGAAGTGTCTGCCGCAGGAAGCCATAGCAGAGACGCGCGGAGTGCTGTGGCATCGGTGCGCCGATTCAGGCCCGCTCGAAGGTGAGCCTTTCGTGGCTCTTAAGCGACGAATTTCGAACTGGAGCAGGTGCAATCAGAAACAGTTGCCTTCGGCAACGCTTGCTTGCGCCTATTCGAAAACGGACAACGACAGCGCGGAGCTGACGTACGATGCGATTCGGCGATGGATCGGTTCGAGGGGTTACAAGGTCATCGGACCGAAACGCGAAATCTACCTGGACGAGGCGCTGGAGATTCAGTTCCCCATAAATGCGGCTTAGTAGCGGGCGTTTGGCCGATTAAGGCTCAAGGGCGTGTCCGGGAATCAACGCGAGCCGTGATTGGTAGCTCCAGATTTCGCTTCGGATATTGCGCACATTTTTCAAGACATTCTCAGTTTGCGCCGGATCACTGGCGTACGCATTTCGTAGCATTTCTACCAGTGTGGAACCAGCAGTTTCAATCTGAGCGAGATTTTCCCGTTTGAGCATCAATACATAAGTGGGCATATCTGCGCCTCGAATGATTTTGTACCAAGTGAGGTGCGGAGCGTTTCGTTTTTGGGCGGCAAGGCGCTCCAACCCAGCCTCGAAAGAAAGCGTTGCTGCAGGTTCGACCTGCAAGAAAAAGGCATCGAGCATTGTGCCAGGCTTCTTGTCCTCAAGTGGAGTAGCGGTGGATGGCGTGGTCCATAAAATCCATGTCTCAACATCGAGGGGTGCAACATACGGAGAAACGTTTCGCATGAAATCGTCGCCGTCGTCTTTGGGACTGGGCCGTGCATCGAGTTGGGAAAAGGTGGCGCCGAAAGTACCGTCGATGAAAGAGCCCTTGCGTGGGCCTGAGTCAACGGTCCAGGCGTACCAAACGAGAGCGTCATGCTGCGCCGCGTGCCATGCTAGATGACGACGGTAGCCCTCTTCGAAGGAGGGTTTGTCTTTAATGGTATAGGAGTAAATCTGACCAACAGAGGCGACTTGGGCAATCGACGACGAGGCGGTGAGAGTCAGCGCCGCAAAGGCTAGTAATTTCAGAAACGTGACGAGGGCGTGTGACAGTGCTCCACCGCTCACGCTGAATTGGTGATTGTCCGTCAGAATTCGTGAATTCTTCATTGGAATGTCTCCCGACCCTTTAGGATCTTTGTTGTCAACAATACGAGCCAACCTAACATTCCAGTACAGGGGAGAGTTCAAGCGGTTACTGAGGCTCTAGATAGTCGCTGTGGGTTCGCTAAAACTAAAACAACATAAGAAAGCATACGAATTGAAGTAGAAACGTGTCGTATATTCGATGCGAGTTAGAATTTAGTTCAACCTGTAACAAGACCTCGAACACGGAGCAGCGCACACCCTCCGGAAACAGTTTTGCGGAGCCGTACATCATTCTCAAAGCGAGTCTCGCAGCCGATGCGGGGTATTTCGGAGAGAAACTCACGTCCGGCAGGCAAGAGATTGTCGGTGCTTGGAAAGCACGGACCGTGCGATTGCAACCGGAGTTCAAGCAAACCGACATTTTGGGAGCCGTTATGTTGGCTGGCGAGCTATTCGCTGAACACGCGCACTCGCAGAGGCGAACGCTTGTCATTTATTCAGACATGGAACAAGTGACAAAGGATATGAATTTGGAACGACAAAAGCATGGGAATGGACGGATGCTCACTGATATCGAATTCCGTCCGTTCATGGTGGATCTACGGGATGTTGAAGTCTTCTGTCTTGGAGTCCAAGCTCCGAATCAGCAGCCCAGCCGATGGAAAGAAATCCGACAGTTCTGGCAAACGTATTTTGAGAAAGCGAACGCGAGACTGAAGAACTATTCCACGTTTCGAGATCGCCCGAGCTTGGCCAGTGACAGCCTGCAGCAAGAGCCATAAATTTTTGGCGAACGACCTTTAATTTTCTGTTACTCACTCAGAAAATTGTTGACGAGCCGGTATCGTATCCTATATAAGACGCGAAAATTGATCTAGTGGGAGGTTTCTTGTCCCGGCCTACTGCGATTTTCTCTCTAGCACTTCCTGTAAGTGGCATTCGTGATTTGCAGAAAAGAATCGTCTTCCGAGAACACGCTTCAATTTGTTTTGATTCTAGATTGGTAACGGCCGAACCTGCGCTCATTTGCTTCAAAGCTGCGGTCCGTTCTATTTGGGGGCGTGATTTGAACTCGGAGAGCGGCTTGTGAGTTGGAGACTCCGCATACTAATTTGCATCGTCGGTTTCGTAGTCACAGGCGGATCCCGTTGCAATGCGCAGGGCACCTATCAAAACAGCCGACCGATAACGTTGTCGCACGCTCAGGTTCCGAATACGGATCAAGTCAACTTCCCTGTGCTGATTTCCGGGACGTATCCATATTTGGCGACAACGGCGAATGGTGGAGGTGTGACGAACACGAATGGGTATGACATCATTTTTACCTCTGATGCGGCAGGCACTCAGGCACTCCCTTACGAGCGGGAATCCTATAATCCCACGACTGGAGCCGTGAATTTTTGGGTACAGGTGCCTACGCTTTCCCATACTTCCGACACTGTGATTTATCTCTTTTACGGGAATTCCTCGGTCACCACCGACCAATCGAACAAAAACGGTGTGTGGGATGCGAACTACAAAGGGGTATGGCATCTGCCGAACGGAACGACGTTGAGCGCGAGCGATTCAACCGTGAACAACGTGAACGGAACAATCAGCGGCGCTACTGCAACCTCTGGCCAGATAGATGGTGCGGGGTTATTTAGTCCAAGCTCCTCAAGCTATGTGGACTACGGTTCGTTCAGTTCTACTTTTACGGGCACCAAGTATTCGGCGAGCGCATGGGCGGAAGCAACAAGCACGCCTGGAAACTTAGCCGGGATCATGAGTGAATCTCAATCGAGTCCGTTTGATTTCGGCGTCCGGTACCAGAACAACCATCTGGTTTACTATCACAGTAATAACCCTTGATTCGAACATCACCCCGACCAACAACGCCTGGTATTACGTTGTGGCGGTTTTCGATTCTGCAGTGGGGATGAAGTTCTATGTCAACGGAACGCTCGCAGCAAGCAATACGATCACAACACTGGGAACTTCGAACACAGACCATTTCTTGGTTGGAGTGGATTATTATACGGCTTCTCTCCGCAACTGGCCGGGTGTGATCGACGAAGTCCGTGTTTCGAACGTTGCTCGTTCCGCCGACTGGATCGCTACGGAATACCATAACCAGAGCAATCCCTCGCTCTTCTACACCATCGGATCGACAGGAGGGACGCCTATCCTGACCGCAACTCCTGGTTCGAGCACTAGAATCGACCTAAACTGGACTGCTTCGGGAATTCCGGGTGTGGCCTATGCCATTTTGCGGAACGGCACGCAAATCGTCACAGGCTGGACATCCACAAACTACAGTGACACCGGTTTGGCGGCGAGCACAGCATATTCCTATCAAGTTCAGGTCATAACCTATTCGGGTCCTTCGTCACTTTCCAACATTGCGACCGCAACTACTCTTTCCACAAGCACGCCGACAATCCTAGCCATTTCACCGCTCGCGGCCGCTGCCAACGCATTGGTCACGATCAACGGACAAAATTTCAGCTCGCCGTCAGTCACTTTTGGCGGAACTGTTGCGACTGTGGAGTCGTGGACTACAAACACAATAGTTGTTCAAGTGCCAGCAAGTCTCGTGCCCAGTCTCGTGAACGTACAAGTGACGACCGCGTCCGGTGGCAGCAATCCCGTTCCTTTTATGATCGTGCTCCCGGGGTGTCCGACAAATTAGGGGGCATATTCGAACGTTTCGGTGCGGTCTAGTGAACGAATTGAGAAGTCTCATCTCAAGCGTGATCGGACTCGATTGTGACTGCTCGAAGCACTACTTTACGTCAAAAGGAGTTGTCGTGATGGTTTACGCAACTAGGATCCTTGTTTTGTTCTTTTTGGTAGTTGTTGGCGCTGAGGCTCAGAGCCAGCCCACAAGAAATGGAGAGGCTTCTCGCGATGCGCAAGCAATCGCGATACTGGCGAAGTGCATCAGGGCAACAGGAGGGGAATCTGCGGTTAAGAAGGTTAAGAATTTCAACGCTACTGGAACGATCATCCACTATTGGGGCGGCAAGGAAGTCAAAGGTTCTACGACTATGCAAGCTCGAGGGAGTGACGAATTTCGAATGGATTCGAATGTGACACAAGGTACCCGCTCGATAGTCATAGGGCGGGGTAAGAGCACAATAAACGACCCAAATGGCAAATCCAGGGAGGTGCCTTTTCACAACAGTATGAATATGGGAGCACTCACTCTTCCATTTCTACCGCTACTTGAAGCCCAGGAGGAGGCCACTACCTCGGTTCTTTTCATGGGACAAGTTTCTGTGGACGGGCATCAGGCCTATCAAATCCGTATTATTCGCAGCTTTGCCGCTCAGGGTGACAATGAAGGAATTTTGAGCAGGCTCTCGACGAAAGATTTCTTCATCGATTCGATTTCCTTTCTTCCGATTTCGGCCAGATGGATGACACATCCATTTGATGACTACTTGCAAGACATTCCACAGCAAATGTTGTTTTCCGATTTTCGCGCCGTAGAGGGGGTGCTTGTGCCTTTTGCTGTCACCGAGACGATACACGGCCAGAAGACCTGGGCCTTCCAAGCCGAAACGGTCAAGCTGAATAGCGAATTGTCTCAAAGCGTATTCGAGCATTGATCCGGAGACTGACGACTGAATGCTGTGGAGATCAAGAAAGTGCAAATTGAGTTCGGGAGAGATGGCAAAATGCACGAATCTCAGCGCAAAAGAAACATTGAGCGAGCCTGCGGGCGAGGATTGCTGGGCCGCTATGTCGGTTTGGTCCTTTTAGGATTCTTCAGCATTTGCCCGTCTCTCCAAGGCCAGGACAATACAAACCTAGGAAACTATCTTTCACAGCTGGGGGCGCCGTCGGGTTCAGCCTCTCAGCCTGTTGAGTCGGGCTCCATCAATCTTAGTAACGGCAATCTTCATCTGGAGGTCCCTCTCGGCACCTTTCCACAAAAGGGAAATAGCGCCCCGCTAACCTTCGCTCTCGTATACGACAGTCGCATTTGGTCGAACAACGGTAGCGGCAGCGTCTGGTTCGAACGCGATTTCTCAACTAACCAGGATGCGAACAATTGGTTTGGGGCAGGATCACATTCGTGGGGAGGCTGGCGCCTGGTAACGAGCGCCGGAGGCTCATTTTATACTCGCAGCGTAATCCTATCAAATACGTGCCAACCAACCTTCGTCGACAACCACGGCAACACTGTCGCCTCCATTCAACAATTGAACTCTAGGTATGTTTATTTCATGACGCCCGATGGGGCTGTCCACGTCGGACCGCTCACCCTGCAGACGGTTACACCGTGTGTGCCGGTCCAGGGTGTTCCGACGTCAGGCATACCTGACTTGCCTAACCACACTTCACATTCTCTTTATGATTCAGATGGGTTTCTGTTTTCGATCACGAACTATACAAATGCAATAGTGCAGGGCCCCGATGGCACAATCCTGTACCCTTCGCCAACAGACACGAACGGAAACGCGTACTCGAAAAACGCGAACGGCGATCTGATTGACACACTTGGTCGCGTGCCGCTCACGACCACTACCAACTGTAACGGGAATGCGAATCAAATTTGCTTTGACCTATTGAATTCTCAAAGCACGAATTCGCAGGGAGCAAAGTCGCGTTACACGGTTACGCTGTCGACCATTCCAGTTAGCACGGCTTTCGGACAGTCTGACATTACTGAGTGCACCTCAAATTGCACGGTAACGGTGATTTCGAGCGTGGGACTTCCGGACGGGACCAGCAGCTATGCATTTAGTTACGATTCGGGAGCGTATGGCCTACTTAAATCGGTTCAGTTTCCGACAGGAGGAACTTCCAATTTTGGTTACACAACATACGAAGACCTAAACAGTCAGCGCAATAGATGGATTACTTCGTATCAACCTTCGCTTGGAGGAAGCTGGACTTTCACGCCGCAACTTGTGCAACCTTGTGCAGATTCGTCGAATAGTTGCCAGCAACAACTCACAAAGACAGCGCCATCTGGCGACGACACTGTCTATCAATTCCTGATTAATCATGGGGCTTGGAAGTCGTACGAATCAGATTATTCGGGCAGCTCTGTTTCGGGCGGTACGCTTCTCAAACAGGAAAATACCCAATACAACTTTAGAGGGACAAGCACATCGAGTACTTTATATGTTAACAATGTCCAGACAACGACCACGATCCCGTTGGGGCCTGGTAATAGCCTTGTAAAGCAAGTCCAGTACAACTACGACACCGCGAATCCCTCCTTTGGAGCATTGCTTTCCGTAAATGAGTGGAATTACCACCCATCTACGGGACAGCTACCCGTAGCACCAGACCGTTCGACTTACTACACCTATCAATACCAGCAGAGCGGCGGGAGCGCCTACTCTGCCGCGAACATTCTGCGAGCCCCGGTGACCGTAACCGTTTGTGGCAATACGGGCTCGGATCTCGCATGCGGAGGTGCGGGATCTCCAGTTGCCAAGGCAGCGATGTCGTACGACACGACCTCTCCGTCGGGAGTACACGGGAACTTATCGCAAATCCAGAAGTGGGTTGGCGGAACGAGCTGGCTGAATACTAATATCACTTACAACAGCTCAGGAAATCCTACTCAAGTCACAGACCCTGCAAATAATACCGTGCAGATAGGGTACGCTGATAACTTTTTCATCGATTCAGGCACTCCGTCCTACGGTCCCGCTACCTCCTATGCTCCGCCAGCCACAAACGCCTATGTCACAAGCGTAACTCTGCCGATCATTGGAGCGTCAACTTACGGCTACTATTTTGGAAGCGGCAAGCTAGCCTCCAGCCAGGACCCGAACGGCGCGGTGAGCTACAGCCACTATGCGGACCTATTTGATCGTCTTACTCATGTCTTCACGCCGCCGATCACGACTCCGTCTGGAAATAACTCAGGTTGGTCCCTCTTAAATTATACATCTCCAACGCAGACCGATGCCTATACAGGTCTAACAACGACGTCACCAGGGACGAACTGTACTGGTTGTCGCCATGATCAATCGCTTCTGGACGCGGCGGGACGGTCCTTGTCCAGTATCCTCGTTAGCGATCCGGAAGGGCCTGACCGGACCGATTCGACATACGATTCGAATGGAAGGGTGCTGTCCGTCACGACCCCCTATCGAACTCAGAGTGACTCGACGTACGGGTATGACACATATGCGTACGATGGCTTAAGCAGGCTCGTTCGTGCCACTCATTCTGCGGACAACACTTCAGTCCAAAACCTTTACGGTCCCGCAGTAGAGGGGATCGGACTTTCGGCACCGCTTTGTCCTGCTTCAACTTGCGGCATTGGCTATCCCTCCCTCGCGAAGGACGAGACTGGGAGGATTCGACAAACTTGGACGGATGGTTTCGGCAGAATTATCGAAGTGGACGCTCCTGGACCAGGCAGTTCTTCAACAACCACTGCAACCTCAGGTGCGGGAACGAGTACGATCACCGGTACAGAACAATCATTCAACAACGGCAATCCGTCCGTCGGGACCGTGACGATTTCAGGATCTCTCTTTTCGACTGGTACGCCCCCCACCTATGACTCCGGTACGATCGCGGTAACCGTGAACGGGATTACGGAAACGATAACCTATGGTCAGAATACGAACGGCGAACAAATAAACAGCACAGCGAATCTTTTGGCGTTTGATTTGGCTCTGGCATTTACGAACGATCCGGCGTCTCCAGTCAGCGGCAGCTCTGACAGTTCGTGTACTACGTCCTGCGTTGTAACACTTACTTCGAACAAAGGCGGAACGGCGACCAACTACGGTGTTTCTACAAATGTCACTCACACATTGGGGAGCGGTTCCTTCACGCTCACGCGATCGGGGCCGACGCTAACAGGAGGAACCGACAACTTTGTCTACGATACTGGTTTACTCAACGTCACGATCAATGGACAAACGCTAGCGACGCCAGTTTCCTATGGCCAAACCAGTACGGCGTCAGGTCTCGCAAGTTTGCTCGCAACCGCCGTAAATGCTGCCTCGAACTTAAACGCATTGGTCACCGCGACAGCAAACGGTCCGAACGTTAGCCTGGCCGCAAAGGGCACGGGGACACCGTCGAACTATTCACTCTCGGCAACATCATCAACGACTTCTTCAAACTTACCGCATGTGTTCCCCTCACCATCATTCGATATTGTGACGAGCTGGACCGACTTAACTGGAGGGCAGAATTCAGGGACTGGCGGTGCAGGCGTTGCGGCCACGGGATCGGTTTCGGTAAGCGGGGTACTTCAATCGACTGCCGTGGGTTCGCTCCCGACGCCGATCACTTTGACTATCACGGGCACCGAGCAGAGTGCAATACCCACCGGATCGACCACCACTGTCTACGATCAAGGTTATGTATCGATTTCGCTTAATCCTTGTCAGGGTACGACTTGTGCGGCACAGTCCGGGCCTTCAACACAGCCCGGCTTTCAAGTGTTTACTGCGACGGCGGCGTTCGCACAATGGACCACGACTGCAAACATTGCTCAGAACCTAGCATGCGTGTTCAACGCAAGCGCGAATTCCCCCGTTGTTGCGACGGTCAGCGGCTCGAACATAACGCTGACTCTCAAAAACGTCAGTTCCAGTCTGCCCTCGTACAACTATCAAGTAATTCCCAATGCACTCTGGAATTACAACCTATTCCAATCGCATCCTTCATTTATTGCTACGAACAACAGCAGCGTCTCTGCAGGCCAGACGTTCTCAGTTTCGATCGGACCAAACACAGGTATCAACGCTGGCGACGGGTTTGGAGCGGGTGTGGTTGTCATCAACGGCATCTTATCAGGTGCCACGTATGGACCAGGAGATACGGTCAACAGTCTTACGACGAATTTGGCCGCAGCAGTCAACGCGAACAATGCCGCCGTGACAGCCACGGTTGTCAATGGCACAACTATTCAGCTTACCGCGAAGACGACTTCGAATTATTCCATAACTTCATTTGTGTATGGGCTTACTTTCGGCACAATTTCTTCGGCGAAATTTACCGCTGTCATCACTCCCCCAGCCGTCGACGACCAAACTAGAACTGCGTCTGTAACAACGGACACTGGGACTGTCTCAGTTACCGTCAACGGAATCCAGGCTTCTGCTTCGTACGGAGTAGGGAGCACGCCAGAATCTGTGGCAGTGGCACTGCAGAATGCGATAAACGGTAATTCATCGTATCCCGTCACTGCTTGGGTGCAAGACTCAATCCTGAATTTGACGGCCAAAATCCAAGGGTCCAGCTCGAACTATACTGTTTCCACAGCCGCTTCGACTAACCAGCCTTCACTATTTTCCGCACCTTCATTTTCACTTTCTGCTTCCGGCTCCACGCTTGCAGGCGGCGTCGATGGCAGCGGGATGAGCCTGACTGCTAGTTCGAGCAGCAGTACGTTCTATCAGTACGACGTTCTCGGTAATTTGCTCAGCGTTTCTCAAGCGGGTCAAACTCGGAGTTACACGTATGACGCGCTTGGCCGTGTGACGTCATATACGATGCCCGAGACTGGTCCGGCAGCAGGTTCTGGCACCGCCAACATCTTCTATACCACCACGGCTGGAGCTCTGTGTTCTGGCGACCCTGTCGCGCCTTGCAGAGTCACAGACCCGCTCGGCATCACGACAACTTTCCAATATGACCAATTGAGCCGGCTCGTCTCAAGGAGCTATTCAGACGGTACTACTCCCACCATCACGTATTGTTACGATGGCCAAAATACGTCGTGCCTAAGTGGCTTCACGAGTGCGAACGGAAAAGGTCGCAAAACTGCGATGAAAGATGGTTCCGGAGCCACGGGCTGGAGCTATGATCCGGACGGAAATGTCATCATCAAGCAACGCACAACTAACGCGGTCACACAGACTTTTTCTTATACACATTACCTAGACGGATCAATTGCCACACTGACATATCCTAGCCTGCGAACGATCACTTACGTCTATAACAACGCGCAACGGACAATTTCTGCCGTCGATGTAACAAACGCGATTAATTATGCAACGGGAGCAACCTATTCTGCCGCGGGCGGTCTATCCACTTTAACTCATGGTGCGAACGGCAGTTTTCAAGGAATTAAAGAAAGTTATTCCTATAGCCATCGCATGCAGTTGGGTGGAATCTTTGTGTCCTCACCCGCCGGCACTGTTTTGGACTTTGCCTTTAACTTAAATCAGGCCTCGGGTAACAACGGCCTAATTGCCTCCGTCGTCAATAATATTGACAACGGCCGAACACAGACGTTCACATACGATCCGCTAAACCGATTGGCATCTGCTCAGTCGCAAGCAACTTCTGGAGGAAATTGCTGGGGACTTAATATCGGACTGGATGCATTAGCGAACCTGAACAGCGAAACCGTGAGCAAGTGCTCAGGTAATCCACTTAGCGTTACGACCAGCCTGAAAAATCAGATCACGAACACAGGTTTCAGCTACGACCTAGACGGAAGACTGAAGAACGACGGCACTAATACTTACGCTTACGATGCTGAAGACAATCTCCAGTCTGCCGGCGGAGTGAACTATTCGTACGACGGCAACGGGCTCCGCGTCATGAAGTCGAATGGCACGATCTATTGGCGCGGTGCCGGCGGTAGCGCGCTCACCGAAACCAATCTCACAGGTGGCCTGCAAAGCGAATATGTTTTCTTCAACGGAGCCCGTATCGCGCGGCGCGATTCTTCCGGCAACGTTTACTACCTTTTTGCAGACCATTTGGGCAGCACGCGCGCAGCCACCAGCGCCACGGGGGCAATCTGTTACCAAGCTGATTACACACCGTATGGTGGAGAGCTCACACCATACGGTTTCACAAATACTTGCGCTCCAAACTACCGATTTACAGGGTACGAATACGACTCCGAAACACAAAACAACTATGCGATAGCGCGATATTACAATCCGCATTTGGGGCGTTTCATAAGTGTAGACCCAATAGATGGCGCGCTTGGCGATTCACAGTCGTGGAACAAATACGCCTACGTTCGGAATAATCCCGGCAATTTTACCGATCCCGCAGGCATGGACTGTGCTGGAGGCTTCGTTTTTACGTGTATTACGTTTGGCAGTTTCGGTGGGTTTGACTATGGGCCGGGTTTATTGGGATTCGACAACTTTTCGGGTTTCGCGAGTTCTCCAGGGCTCTACTCTCAATTTGAATTGCAACAGCAATTGGGCAACGATCTTTCACTGGGGGATTCGTGGAATTATCTTAAGGGCGAGGGTGGAGGAATTTGGAACATAACTGGACGCGACTTCGTCGAGCACCCGTTCAAGACCATGGCCGGGTCCCTCCTCTCGGTGTCACAGCCTTATCTGTCGACGGTTGGTTTAATTGCTAACTATGATTCAAACCTGAAGTCACTGCGAGGGTGGTTATCCGATATCGGCTCCGGTAAACCACAAGCAGTCGGCCAACTCGTCTTCTCGGTAGCGCTCTTGGCCGACGGGGGCGGAGAAGGTGAGGGAGCCAACATTGCGTTGGGATCGCGGTTCTCAGGATTGAGGAGCTTTGCTAGGGAAATCGGGGCGGAACACCTACTCGATTTTCCTGAATCCATTTGGCAAGACGTATTCCGATCTCACCTTAATAACCCTAATACCACTTTTCACGTCAATATGGAGGGCTTCTTCGGTGATTCGGTTGAAGAAATGATCATGAATGAGATTTCGTCCGGTTCAAACACAGGCTGGGAGCTCCGGCAATTGATGCAAGCTGGGAGACTCTCCAAGGCAAAGCTCTATAATAATCGTGCCGGGATCCCGGCCAGGAATCCATTCTAATGATCCAAAATCAATTGGTGTTTCATTCTGAAAGGAATTTCGTTGTTTATAGTTACGATGCGAGTCACGGTCTCTTGCTCCTCAGAAGTCGAAAGACAAAAGGTGCGACTACTCGCATCGACGTTCTGTTTCAGGATGTGCGAGCCATGGAAGTGCGTTCGTGGTTTGTTGGAATCAGAATTGAAGAATCGGATCAGCAGCAGCTCGAAGGTTGCAAGAGCAATCCGTTGGAAATGATCGAACCGGGAAATCGGATCTATTCGATTATTGGCAACGGTTGGCAAGGCTTTGTGGTTGGAGGAATAGTCTCGATTCTGGAGGATGATGGCGAGTATTCGGATCCGAGCGGACTACTCTCGCCCCGAGCTCGCTAAATAGAAAACATGCTTCGGTTCTCGCGCCGGAGTCTATAGCTTGTATCATATGAATAGGTTTGAAATGTAGGTAGGATCCAGCTTTACATTTTTTCTCTTTAAGTCCGACCTAAGCCTAGAGGAAGTGAACCGACTTTATCAGGGAAGCCTAGAGCCTCCGCGCCACTAGAGGCAGTTCCTTTTAAGATTACTTGAAGAGAAAAATCTTTTTCCTTCGCTGCGAAAGATACAGATATCTTTTCTCGCCCTGATTAGTGAAGCTTGGAAAACTGTTGGCGCAAACTGGATCACCCTGGCGTTGGTCTTAAGCCTCGCCTCAGTAGAATTCTCGAGACGATTCGTCTCTCACAAATCGTGCAGGACGTCGCCGAGATGCTGATGGCTGCGAAGATGTACGAGTGAAGAGCGTCTCCCTTTTCTAATACAGATTGAACCTGCGCTTCGCCAAAATCAAAAGCGTCTTAGAAATACCCAAATTGATGGAATCGAGTTTGATTCTTCAAGCCAAGAATCCGATTTGGGGCGGAATTTAGCAGGCTGATTTTATTCGACTCATCTTTCCGTTCTAAAATTCCCTAACCGGCGTGTAAAATCGTGAAATGAAAACAGAGATGCGTTGGGTGTTGTATGAATATAAGGTCGCGAGCTTGTCATTTTGTCGAAGGGTTTCAAATCCAAAAAGCTCGCGGAACAGGAACGGCTAAAATATCCCGACCGAGAGAGAAACAAGATCGGGATTGGCCGCGGTTTCTAGCTTTTCAGCACAGCGAACAGACTTGTCTATACATGAATTTTGTAATTCCTTCGGCAAGCGCGAACGTGATTGTGACAATCCGCTAACCCAGATAGGATCAATGCGTACAAGGGCGGCGTTCCCGGCAACGACCAGCCATTTCCCGAAGGCCCTCTTTGCCGTAGACGCCCGACGTCTTTAAGCAGGCTTTCGTCATGGAAAAGGACAGCAAGAGATTTCCGAAAACCGGCGGGTGGGGATACGCGGTGTTCAACCATGATGCTGCATCGGACAAGTTCACGGCCGATGAGAAAAGTCTCGCAGACTGCGGACACGCGTGCCATGTGGCTGTGAAGGCGAAGGATTACATCTTCCACCCTTACCAGAAGCGGTGAGCTTCCCCTGCCCGACATTGAGTGCTCGCGCCCATGCAGACCGCGTTTGATCTCGTTCATGAAGTCCAGCGGCTATCGCGGGCCAGCCTGCCAAGTGATACGGCCGAACTGGCCAGATATCTCATCGGGAAAACCATTGTGCGCAAAATTGGGCGAAGCAAGATGAGCGGCCGCATTGTCGAAACAGAGGCTTACCCGCCGGGCGACCGGAGTGGGCATGCGTATCGTGGACAAACAGCCAGCAACCAAACCCTATTTATGGACAGGGGCTTTGCTTATGTTTACTTCATCTATGGGACGTCTTACATGCTCAACGTGACCGCCGAAGGCCCGGGGGTTGGCGCAGGAGTGCTATTGCGGGCCATTGAGCCTCTTGAAGGAATCAACCTGATGAAACGACTCCGCAAAACCGACAAACTCAGAGATCTGGCACGCGGGCCTGGACGCCTGACGGCCGCGTTGCAAATTGACGAGCGATCGGACGGAGTCGACCTGTGTGCCGACGGTCCGCTTTGGCTCGGGAGTGCGGTCCGAGAGAGTGCGCACATTCGAAAGACTGTACGCATCGGTATCTCGCATGAAGTTGACCGGCTGCTGCGTTTTTTCGAGGCCGGCAGTCCGTTCGTTAGCGGCCGTTCGGGCGACCTGCCGCACAAGAAGGGATCAAAGCGCTGATGGCGCGGCTTCCACAAGCCGGGGGATGTCGAAAATCGGCTCGGCCACTACCTTGGCCAACTCTCGCGCTAGGCCGGCGCTTGACGCGAGTCCTAACTCCGAAATGTTGAGGATGGGAAGCGTGCGAAGGCGATCTTGGTGGACCTGTTTCGAAAGTCTGCGGTGATGTTTTACATTTTCTGCAAGAAGGAGGTTTCCATGTCTCAAAAAGCCAGCGCCGTAAAGCCTGCCGCGCAAAGCGGGGTCCGTGCTCACCAACCCGGACAGGGAGTATTCAAAGCCATCTTGTCCGAAGATTATTGATTGGAAACCGTTCCCAGCGTTCCCACCGACTATACGGCTTGCTGCCATCGTCGGGCAGCCCTCGGAGCCGGGCCCTTACACAATCAGGGTCAAAGTTCCCCACGACGAGAAGCTGATGCCTCACAAGCACCCCGGAGGATCGAGTCCATAGCGTTATTTCCGGCATCTTTTATATCGGACTGGCTGATGAATTCGACACGAATAAGTTGGAAGCTTATCCGCCCGGCGCCGTAGTCATTCTCCCTGGCAACACGCCTCATTTCCACTGGGCGAAATCCAGCGAGTATGTCACACAAGTAACCGCGATGGGGCCGCTTGGACTGGAATACCTCAGCCCGAAAGACGATCCGCGAAACGAAAGTGATCGAAAACACAGCGGGGCGTGACTAGTCGTACCTTCAATTCCACTGAAGCGTCGAGCTTCTTGTCAAATGGAAAGGCCGAAGATGAGCGATCAACAAAAGACAGAGCAGAGTTCCGGAGCGCGAGATCAAGCGATCCGTGCGGCACTGGATCAGCATTGGGCGGCGTCCGATGCCAACGATTTTGAAACAGAGCACCGCATCTATCTGGAGGACGCGGTGCTGGAATATCCGCAGTCAGGCGAGCGAACCCGCGGTCGAAGCAACATACAGAATCAACGCGCCAGTCAGCCGAACAAAAAGCGGTTTTCCATCCGGCGAATCATTGGGGGCGGTGATCTTTGGGTCACCGAATTCATTCTGACTTATGACGGCAAGCCATCGTACACCGTGAGCATCATGGAATTCAGTGGCGAAAAGGTTGTGCGGGAAACGCAATACTTTGCGGATCCATTTGTGGCTCCCGCCTCGCGTGCTCAATGGGTCGAACGGATGGACAACTAATCTCGACGCGTGAGGATTCGCAGGTGGCAGCGCCATTTGCGGTTTGCATATCTTGCGATGGAGGTACAAGCGATGAATTGGAAAGGGTTGGTCCAGTTTGCGCTGATGGGCAACGGTACTTTGGAACAATACGCCATCCTGTTGGTGCGCGTTGCGATAGGGCTGTTCTTCGCCATCTCCGGCGCAAACAAATTGTTTGTCGCCGGCGGAACGAAACCCGTTTACGACACGCTCGTGCAGGCCAAAATCCCGTTTCCCAACTTCACAGCTTATTTCGTGTCGACTGTCGAGTTTTTTTGCGGATCGTTGGTGGCCGTGGTTTTTTTTTCCAGCTTCGGCAGCGTGGCTTTATTGATTGATATGTTTGTTGCCACCCTGACCAGCGCGGTTACCACCGTGCCTAAGGGACTTTCGTTTCTTCGCTGGCTCGACGATTTCCTCTATCTTCCGGAAGTCCTGTACATGCTCTTCTTAACCTGGCTGATCTGCGCTGGCTCGTCAAAGTTCAGTGTGGATTACTGGCTCGCAGGCAAATTACTGGGGTAATAGGCAGCCCCGTTGACTCGCGCTTGGCATCCAACAAGGAGGGAAAATGAAGGAAAAATACACGCACCAACAGATTGCAAGGCTCGCCTACGAATTGTGGGAGCGCAGGGGCCACGCGCTCGGTGCGCCTCAAATCGATTGGTACGCGGCGGAACGTGCTTTGGGCATGACAGATTCGAGAGAGGAGTTCTCGCTTCCTGGTGTCCGCTTTGAACCAGAAGAGGGTGCCTATCGCGAACCTTGAGTTCAGCGTGGTTGCATAGCAAGGATTCTAGCCAGACCATGGACTTCGACGAGACGCGTGGAAGCTCCAATGGCGTTTCCTAGGGAAGACTTGTGAGGGGAGGTAGAACTGGGCTCGTGGCAGGTTCAGCGGCGTTAACTTCGAAGATGCGAACGGGCTCAGGAAACCCCTTTGCAGAGACAGGAGGGAGCGCGTTGAGCGAAACGGTGCCTTCGAGTTCCGTCGCGACGGCTTGCGAAACTAGAATTTGACCGGATTTAGCCGCAGAGCAAAGGCGTGCAGCGAGGTTGACGCTACGTCCGATAGCGGTATAGTCCCGGCGATCTTGGCTTCCCATGCTGCCGACCACTACCTCGCCAACGTGGATGCCAAAGCCGATTTCTGTGCCGGCCTTGCCTGCAAAACGCGCTTTGAGTCTGGAAAGAATTTCGACGGCGGCATCGACGGCGCAGCGGCAACGGTCCGGACCGGAAAACCACGCAAACATTGCATCGCCAACAAATTTGTCGACATCGCCGCCGTGGCGGCGCACGACATCGGCCTCCAAGCCGAGGACTTCATTCAACCGCTCGATAACAAGCGCGGGGTCTCGGTCTTCCGAGAAAGCGGTGAATCCGCGCACATCGGAAAAGACGAGGGCGAGCCACTTGCGTTCGCCCACAGGATTCGCCGAACTGCTTTGTTCCAGCATTTCGTAAGCAGTGCGCGACATGTACTTGGACATTTTGAAACGCTGCTGAAGGCCGCGGGACATGTCGATGAAGGCGCGGGACAACTCGCCGATTTCATCTTTGGCGTCAAAGCGATCCGCATGCGCGGAACGCAAGGATTCAATCGCTTCGTACTTGCCTTGCTCGATCTGTCGCGCCGCGCCCGCGAGATTCACGAGTGGAGCAGAAATCGGCCCGGAGAAGAGAAATCCCAGGGTAACGCCTAATAGCAGCGCGGCGAGAGCGAGTGCGGCCAAGAATTCTTCGAGAACGCGAAAAGGCTTCATGCGGCGAGTCACGGATTCGACGAACGCCATGTGCAGTCCGGCCGGATTGTGTTCAACCATACCCGTATCTGCGACAAGTACTTCTTCGATCTCGTATTCACCATTTGCAGTGCGAAAGCCGAACGGGTGGCGGAGATCTGGCTGCTCGTTGAAGACGGTTGTTAGCGGGGCGCGCAGCCCGGCGTCGCTGACACCCAAGACGTGCGCGTGATTGTGCTCGTCTTCCTGCCAGGAGACAACGTCGACGCCGGAGCGGATCTTCGCATCCGCGGCAATGCCATCATCTTCTTCGAAGCCGATATTGAGGAAGCCAAGTAGACCGTTTGGACCGGGAACGGGCGACGCAAAAATGCGATAGACGCCGTTGTCGGGCCCGGTCCAAGTGGTGATTTCCGGGGTGCCGGAGAGTGCTTCGTGTACATCGGCGAGACGCCAGGAAAGAATCTGCGGATCGCATACCGGGTGGTGCTGAACGGCGTAGGCGAGGAGTGAGCCGTCGCGATAACGGATCGAAATGTAATCGAGCTCGGGATCATCGTTCGAGACAACGTGGGGAGCGGCCAGCAGATGCGCGAGGAACGAGCACGCGGCGGCTTGGTCATCGTGCTCAAGTGCGCGAACGACCGCCGAAGAAGCGGCGAGGGTGGTGCCCTTGTAAATTTGGGATTGGTAGTGGCTGCGCTGGGCGAAGGCGAAGAGTTGACGATTTGCCTCGAGATGTTCTTGGACGATCGTGCGAACCTGCCGGAGGCTCTGAATCCAAACTACAGCGAGCACACCAGCGGTGAAGAGGCAGACGGAACTGCCAATCAAGAGCGTCAGCTTCCCGCGAATGCTCAGATCATTGAAGAGTTTGCGCATTCGTTAATTTTGAGGTCGAGGGATTGAGCCGGAATAGTGATCAATCCAAGCAAGCGTGTTCGCTCGAACCGGAGATGGATAGCAGAGGCAAACGTAGCAGGTCAAAAAAGACCATACAAGGATGCAGGCAGGCAGATTGCCTTTAGAGTTAATATAATGTAAGAATCGCGAAACTAAGCGCTGAAGAATTCCTCGACTACTTCCGCTTCGCTACCAGTTCGTGCTGACGACCGTGTGAGACATATCGTCACGGTTGATCCACGTCACCGTAGTTCCGACTTGCACCGTTTGCGTCACTGGACCGAAGCTCAGGTCGTCGATCTTCACTTCCATCGTCGACATCTTCTCCTGCGCGTTTGCTAGATGATCTCACTCGGCTTGTCCCACGACTATGAACTTCCTAGTTTTCTTGTCGGGGAAAAGAAACTCGTACGCTTGAGAAGACTCATAGGCGTTCTTATGTTGATCTTGGACGAGCTTCGCTTTGTAGTCGCCGGGGGCCAAGAGTGTGACTCCAGCCTCAAGATTAGCCTTGGCCGTGGGAGCTTCTAATTCATACTTCTTTCCGTCGATGACGACGTTTAGCCTTAGAACGGGTTCAGGGCCCACCAAGACACTTGGCGCCATGAGCCAATGCGATGAACTAACATGGACGTTTATGGAGTATTCATCTAGGTTTGGTGCTGCCCAGGAAAATGTGGCCAGCAGCAGCGGGACAAACAATGCAGTTCTCTTCATAGCCCCTCCAATAACTCTTTGTGGCGCATACTTCGAGATCGCCACCCACTACGTATGACGTGAAGAAACGACGGGGGGGTACTAAAGTTCGACGTTATGGCCAGGTTTGAGCACCGGCTCGTATACTTCTCTACTGACAATTCTTGCGGTGGCATTAGCAGCAGTATCTGCTACGAATCTCTTGCTCCCAAGGTATTTCCTGCAATCTCCGATACGAGGAAGTAGTATTGCCATTAAGGACCTGGGCAAATTTCCGTAACAGAAAAACCATCAGGCATTTTCTGATGCATGTTCAGAGTTGGTTCCGCCAGAGTGAGCCGCACAGTTTTTCGCTCGCTCATAAGAAAGGAGACTTGTTCTGTAGATGATTTTGTAGCTGAGAGAGCGTCCCGATTCCAAGCAGTCCCACAAGTTCCAAGGATCACGCCGCAACAGGTTTACAATCAATCTGTTGTGCTCAACAGAATTTCGTAGATTTCAACAAGGTGTGGAATCTGCTTTGCAAGCATGAGGTCGCAGGTTCGATCCCTGTCACGTCCACCAATCCTTTCAATCACTTGCCTGCAATTCGTGTTTTTTTCGTCTACAGCACTGTAGATGATTTTGTAGACGACGAAATCCTCATCTCTGATGAAGTACAATTGCGCTTAGAATCTCTTTTGGTACTAGTTCGATTCCCCACTGCACCTTCCATATATTTTTCTGATGGATTAAGTACTCCCGTTTGTGATCCGCGTCAACGGGAACGCCCGCTGGCTGGCGCCGTGGATTCACGGATAATCAATTCTGGAGGCACAGCGCATTCTTTCGGATAGTCCTTAAACCCCTGAATTCTCTGCAACAAGATACGAGCCGCACTCTGACCCATGTCATGCAATGGCTGGCGAATCGTAGTCAAGCTCGGGTTGTGATACGCCGCTGCTTTGATGTCGTCGAAGCCAACGACCGACACATCATCGGGCACGAGAAGATTCGCGTCGCGCAATGCGCGGATCGCTCCGATGGCAGCGATGTCGTTGAACGAAATTAGGGCTGTAAAGCGACGTTTTAGTTGGAGGAGTTGCTGCACAACGGGATAACCGAGCTCCGGAGATGTTAGGTCTTTCTCCAGTTGAATCGTAAGTTCCGGCCGAATCTCGATGTTGAGTTCCCGCGCAACAGCAACGATGCTGCGCCAGCGAGTGTCGGAGTCGGAGCTGAACGGCTGTCCGCGCATGAATGCGATGTGACGGTGCCCGAGTTGATGAAGGTGTCGCAAAGCGAGTTCTGCAGCGCGCCGATGATCGAGCAGAACATTCGTCACTCCGGAGATTTTCTTGTGTCCCGCCACGGCAACGACCGGAATCGCCAACTCATGCTCCAATGCCGTATCGATCGCAATAATTCCTTCAGCTCCGCGGCCCATCAAGAGTCTGGGATATTCCTCCACTAAGTCTGGTTTGTGCCGGTGATGCGCGCTGAAATAAAAGTAGCCCTCCTGCATCAAGTGGTCCCCGATGCCGCTCATCACCATCGTGTGATATCCGTCGCTAAGCTCCGGAACGAGGACTCCAACGGTAAACGTCCTCTGCTTTCGCAAAGAACGCGCCAAGAGACTCGGCTGGTAATTAAACTTACGCGCAGCGGCGCGGACACGCTCACGCGTTTCCTGGGGAATAGATCGCCCCGGGACATTGTTCAAAACGAGGGAGACTGTAGCCGGACAGAGTCCGAGGTAGTCGGCAAGGATCTTGAGGCTAACGGGCTTGTCCGCCCGTTTTTGGTCCTTTTTGTTTTGAGCCATGGAATCGCCGGACTTAACTCTCGTTTCTGAGGTGCCAGGGCCGCCTCTTGTGATCTTGAGGATAACTCCAGGCTGCGATGGCTGCATAGGCTCCTCTGTGTGCGCGAGAGAAGAAATAACGATATTGCAACTGAAAAACCAATGCAAAAAGTGAACAAAATGCCCTAGACAAACGATTGTCTGAAGAGTATTAAAAATATTTCTTCTTGACAACCATAACTTGAATGCTCCAAAGTACTCCCAAAATGGGGTGCAGTACCCGACCTGTGAAGAGCTGTTTGTCTTGCAAGTCGGAGCGAGGGAACCACGCAGTTCAATTCTGAACGCGGGTTCGGAAAAAACTACCGACTGTGGTCATGTTCGCCCACCCCGGGTGCCAGCAGAGCAATCGGCCAATTGCTTTGGCGTTTCTTGCGTCTGGCCAGGAGGCGTGATGCGATCTATTCCCATATTCATACGAAGCTTTGTATTTGCGATCTTGTGCTTGGCGGTGACGTGCGTTTCGCGCGCACAGTCCGACCGCGGCACAATCGCAGGCACCATTGAAGATTCCAGCGGCGGCGTTGTCACTGACGCTCAAATCAACGTGAAAGGCGCCGATACTTCTTCGGAATACAACGCGGTTTCCGGGCCGACGGGCGGTTTTCGCATCCCGGAGGTTAAGATCGGGATTTATACCGTCACGGTGACAGCGGGCGGATTTAAGACGGAAACCAAGACCGGGGTTCAGGTGCAGGTGAATACGGTTTCTACGTTGGATTTCTCCCTGACTGTCGGCGACGTGAAGGACACGTTAACGGTCGTGGCTGATGCGCCGTCAGTTCAAGCGGAAAGTTCAGACATTGGAACGGTCGTCAGTACCAGGCAGATTGAGGATCTGCCACTCGCGCTTAACGCGACAGGTCAAAGCCATCTTCGTTCCGTAGAATCGTTCGTCTTCCTAACGCCTGGTACTGCCGGTCCCGGAACAAATAGCAATTCGGGCATTTTCGAATCCAAGATTGCCGGTGGGCAGAATCTGGGAACTGAGGTTCTGCTGGACGGCGCGAGCATCTCGCACGCGGAATTGGGACCGACCTTCGATGAAAATGCGCCGTCAGTCGAAGCGATCAGCGAGTTCAAAGTCACGACATCAACACTGCCCGCACAGTTTGGGCGCACGTCTGGGGGCATCGAGAGCTTTTCGACCAAGTCAGGGACCAATGCTTTTCATGGCAGCGCGTTCGACATACTGCATAACGACAAGCTGAACGCGAATTCCTGGTTCAATAATCACGTTGGTGCGGCGAAGGACAGAGATCACCAAAATGATTTCGGCGGAAGCTTGGGTGGTCCCGCGTGGATTCCGAAAGTCTACAATGGGCGCGACAAGACTTTCTTTTTTTTCTCATGGGAGCAATACCGGAACAACCTAGGCTCGACTGGCAGAACAACTTTGCCGACCGACGCGGAACGTACCGGGGATTTTTCCGCTTTGCTAGGCCCAGTTCTAATGAGCAACGGGTCGCCCGTTATCAATCCTTGCGACGGCACGCAGGTTCATCTGGGCCAAATCTTTGACCCTTCCACTACGCAAACGGTCGGCGGCGTGCAATGCCGCACGGCATTTCCAGGCAACAAAATCACCACCCCCCTCAGCGCTGTCGCCCAGAAGATGCTGTCTTTTCTGAACGTCCATCCTGATCCAAATGCTGCCGACCCGCTGAGGAATAACTTTATTTTTCAATCGAATAATCCGCAACGCGACACCACCATGTCATTCCGAATTGATCAGAATTTGGGCATCAACGACAAGCTCTTCTTTTCCTACAGCAGCCGCGACCAGGAGCAGTTGAACGGCGCCAGATCTATCCCTCCGCCGCTGGACCCCAATTTCTTTAAGTCCCGGTTTTCCCACTACGTTCGTTTGGGCTGGGACAGGACGATCAGCCCTACTCTGGTCAATAATCTGAAGATCGGCTACAACCGGCTGCACGATCCGAGCACCGCACAAAGCATTAACGGGAGTGATTGGCCCGCGGTTTTGGGAATTCCAAATGCAACCGGCCCGGTCTTTCCTCCGTTAACCTTCAATGCAAACCCCAACGTGAACATCGGATACCAGCAACTTAGCGGCGGTAACGACGATTTAGCCGTTCCCAATACCCTAATCGTGGGAGACAGCGTTTCCTGGGCGAAGGGAAGACATACCATCCGCATGGGCTTTGAATGGCGGCACTCGCAGTTTTCCAGATATAACAATCTTAATACGTCGCCGAACTACACTTTTTCTTATTTCCAGACTGCGTATACGCCAAGCGACCAAAACACCGGCGACCCCTTTGCCAGTTTCTTGCTTGGTTTGCCCCAGCAGGAAACTGCGCGCTTCTCGTTGCATGCTCCTCGCTGGATTCAAAACTACTATGCCGGCTTCATTCAAGATGACTTCAAGTTTCGCAAGAATTTAACCCTCAATCTGGGACTCCGTTATGAAGTAGATACGCCTCGCCATGAAGCGAAGGGCATTCAGTCTGTCCTGGACCTCACGGTTCCGAATCCGGGGGCGGGAGGGACGCCGGGCGCCCTTATCTACGGCTCGAATGCGACTGGAGCAAAGACTTATTACAAAGATATAGGTCCACGCATCGGCTTTGCCTATGCGCCGGATCGCTTGTTCGGCCGCGAAGCGCTGCGTAACACGGTGATTCGCGGCGGTTATGGTATCTACTATGCCGCTCTTTTCTACACCGATTTTGGCGACTCCATGCACGACGGCACTAGCACCAACCCGACGTTCACCTCCGCCAATAACTTTTCGCCCGTAAATGTGGGAGGCTTGGGCTCGTTGGATGCGGGATTCCCGGCTTTCACGCCACCTTCCAATGCCAAGGATCCATCCTTGCTAAATGGCAATTTTGCAGGCGCTCCGAGCTTTGCCGGCCCTAGCAATGGCCGTCCAGGGATGGTCCAGAACTGGAGCTTTGAAATTCAGCATCAATTGGCTCCTGATCTGATCTTCACTGTGGGATATATCGGGAATCATGCGACCCACTTGAATTCCAATCTTCAGCAGCTCAATGCGATCGATCCCAAATACCTGCCGTTGGGAACGAAACTGTTGGATCACGTACACAGCCCAGCGGGTCAAGCTACTCTGGCAAGTCTGGGCATCACTAGTGTCCCTACCTGGTTTGATTCTTTATGGGGACCGGGAGGGCAAGACTTGGTTGGACAGCTGCTACTTCCGTTTCCCCAATTCTTGAGCGGCGAACAGGGTGGTACGGGCATTACTACCAATTGCTGCCTGGAAAACTTGGGACAATCCACGTACAACGCGCTTGAAGCCAAGTTAGAGCGCCGATTCCGCAATGGATTGAACCTTCTCGCCTCCTACACCTTCTCGAAGACGTTGACGGACGCGGACAGCGCTTACGCTGGCCTGACAGCCTTCGGTAGTTCCAATACATTCCTTGCTCAGAATCCCCGCGATTTGAAAGCGGAAAAAGCGCTGAGTTACCAGGACGTCCCACATAGTTTTGTGCTCAGCTATATCTACGAACTACCAGTTGGCAAGGGAAAGAAGTTTCTGAACAAAGGCGGCGTGAGCGACAAGATTTTGGGCGGTTGGCAGATCGGCGGCGTTCACCGTTACCAGAAAGGCGTGCCCTTCATCCCCTTTGCGCTTGGGTCGACAAATCCGTTCGGATCGGCTAATCCCCGTCTGAGCCTCGTTCCGGGCCAGCCCCTGCTCGCTCCCAATCACTCGTCCTACAACCCGCTTTTAGGCGGCAGTGGATGCACCTCGCATAACGACGGTACATTTACCGCGAACGGAACGAATAATTTCTTTAACTGCGCTGCGTTCTTTGATCCCAATGCGTCCGGCGTCGTTGCGACCAACGGATATTCCTTCGGGGACCTCCCCAAAGCGTTTGGCAATGTCCGAAGCCCTGGCTACATGAATGAGGATTTTTCTATCATCAAACGCGTCACGCTCTATGAAGCGCATGTATTGTCCTTCAAAGCGGATCTTACAAATGCGTTCAACCGGCACACCTTTGCTCGAGGCGATGGTTGCGTTACCTGCGATACGTTCGGTCAACCCGGTTCGCAGTTCGGAGGCGGACCTAACATTATCAATGGAACCAAACAGGTGCAAATAACCCTCCGTTACGAATTCTGACGCGTTGTGCAACTGGCTCTCCAAATCCTCCTGCGAAATGATACGCAGGAGGATTTTTCTCGCGTTTAGATTGTCGCCCTCAACACGAAGTCGTTATAGACTCGAGTTTCGTTTGGTTTTGTAAAACCGATTTGTCCATGTGGAAATTTCTTGCGATCGCCCTCGCTAACGCTCGAACCTCGATGGTTTCGGCATTCCTCTGTCTGTTTCTGAGCTGCGGCAGTCCGCAGATTTTTTCTCAAGATATGCCGGATGTGTCCGAAACGTTTCGCCAGGCGTCCGAAGCAATGCAACGCGGCGATTTGAATACAGCGGGCGAAGGATTTGCTGCAGCTGCAAAGCAATCACCCGCATTTGCCGAGGCGCATTTCAATCTTGGACTGGTTCGTGAAGAACAAGGACGGTTCGAAGAAGCAATCGCGAGCCTGCAAAAGTCGCTCACGCTGAAACCACGCTTGCACGGAGCGAACCTTTTTCTTGGCGTCGCCTACTACCGCATGAATCGTTTCGAACTGGCCCTCGCCGCGGCGAAGAGAGAAACCGCAGCGTATCCAAAAGATGCTTCGGCTTGGATGTGGCAAGGCGTTATTCAATTAGCCATGGATCGGCCAGAAGATGCAGCTACCACGCTTGACAAGGCGGCAACGCTGGCGCCCGACAATGCGGACGTGTTGTATCACCGTGGCAAGGCACACTTGCTTGTTTCCAACAATAGCTACGCGAAAATGTTCAAAGCCGATCCGAAGTCGTGGCACGTGCACCAGGTTCTGGCGCAAGCGAACTCGGAAGCGGAACGTCCCCTGGACGCGATTGCCGAATATCTGGAGGCCATCAAGCTCGCGCCCACACAGCCGGGTCTGCATGAAGAGCTGGGTGCGGAATATCGCAGTGCTGGAAAGCCGAGCGAAGCGGAAGCTGCGTTTCAGAAAGAATTGGAGATTAATCCCTTCAATGCGCTCGCGCGCTACAAACTGGGCATCCTGGCCATTGAACGGGGCGACGGAGCGGGCGCGAAGGAATTGATTGAGGCGGCACTGAAACTGAAACCGGGGCTGAGACACGCGGACTACAATCTGGCTCGCGCCGAAATGTTGCTGGGCCAGGATGAAAACGCTTTGAAACACTTGCTTCAGGTCACTACAACAGAGAACGATCCGGAAGTCCTTCAGCAGACATGGTTTCAACTTAGCATTGTCTATCGCCGGCTGCACCGCATGGCCGAAGCGCAACAGGCGATTGCGACCTTTCAAAAGTTGAAGAATGAGGAAGCGGAGAAATCGCAGGAACAATTGAAAAAATTCAAAGTGCAGCAGGACCCGGAAGTTGCCCAGCCGACAGATACGGACTCGAAGCCGGAGTAGCACTGCGTTGCAAGTGGAGGAAGCTTTGAAGAATTGTCTTTTTGTCTTGCGTGTTTTTTTCGTCGTGTGCGCCACCGTTGGGCTACAAGCCCGGACAGGTGCCTCGCCGCAGAAATCTTCCGGAATCCAAATTGAAGTTGTGGAATCGATCGAGAACCAGTCGGCAGCTTTGGTTAGCAAGCCAACCCTGCAATTTGGAAATTCCCGTTCTTCCGCGCTTACGATTCGGGTGGATGAATCCATCCAATATCAAACGATCGACGGATTTGGCGCATCGTTGACGGATTCATCCGCATGGCTACTCGACCACAAGCTGACGAAGGAACAGAGGAAAGAACTGCTGGAAACATTATTCGATCCTAAAAAAGGAATTGGGTTGAGCGTTCTGCGCCAACCCATGGGTGCAAGTGATTTTGCATTGGCAGATTACAGCTACGACGACATTGCTGTTGGGGAGAAGGATCCAAAGCTGGCGAAATTTTCAATCGAACACGACCGGGCGTACATCATTCCTTTACTTAAGGAAGCCCTGGCATTGAATCCGAATCTGAAGATTATTGCCTCTCCGTGGAGTCCACCGGGATGGATGAAGACTTCACAGTCCATGATTCGGGGGGCTCTGCTTCCAGAGGCGTATCCGGCGTTTGCGAATTATTTTGTGAAATTTATCAAGGCTTACGCGGATGCGGGCATTCCGATCTACGCCATCACGATGCAGAATGAACCACTTCATGTTCCCGGCGATTATCCTGGGATGGGAATGACCGCTATCGAACAAACTGCATTCCTGCGTGATCATCTTGGGCCTGCGCTGCGAGAAGCTGGGCTTGCGACCAAAGTTTTCGTCTTCGATCATAATTGGGATTTGATTGAATACCCGGTTCAATTGCTTAGCGATCCGAAGGCTGCTGCCTATGCAGCGGGCACGGCGACGCACTGCTATGGTGGAGTAGCAACCGCTCAGATGGAATTGCACGAGCGCTTCCCGGAAAAGGAAATCTGGATGACGGAATGTTCCGGAGGTGAATGGCAAAAGGGGAATCTGCTCGAACAACAAGTGCGACTAATCATTAACTCGACGCGCAACTGGGCGAAAACCGTGGTGTTGTGGAATCTCGCTCTCGATCAGAATCATGAACCGTATCTTGGAGGGTGCACCACTTGCCGCGGAGTCGTGACTGTAAATCACTCTGCCTCGCCCACGCAGGTGGTACGCACTGTGGACTTTACGGCATTAGCGCACGTTAGTAAATTTTTGAAGCCAGGTTCGCGCCGCATTGCTTCGAACTCTTTCGATCAAGGTAGCCTGGAAGACGTTGCGTTTCAAAACCCGGACGGTTCCGTTGTTCTTCTGGTGCTCAACAGCAGCGGCGCGCCTCTTCCTTTCAACATCGCGTGGAGAGGCGAATTTGCATCCTATAAATTGCCCGCAGGGGCCGTAACCACGTTTTCCTGGCCGGCTTCCACAACAAAATAATGGAAGCGCGTATTTCTGATGGAACGTTTGACGGGCCACAACACCTTGCCTAAATCTTCTGCATTTCACAAATGGCGTTCTGCAACACTCGTCATGTTGAGCGTTTTGGCATTCGGTTTCCCACTTTTCGCGCAGGAAAAGCCTCCGGCTGTACCTGGTTCGACAAATCGGGCGGGAAAGTTTGTCGACATTACGCAAGCGAGCGGAATCGATTTTCAATATCAAGCGTCACACACGTCGAAGAAGTATCTTCTGGAAACGATGGGGCCAGGGGTCGCGCTGTTTGATTATGACAATGACGGACGCTTGGACATTTTTGTAGTCAATGGAGCGCCACTTGCTGATCCGACGCGCAAAGGCACGATTCCCCAGAAAACGGGCCCGAAATATTGGAATCGCCTTTACCATCAGAAAAAAGATGGGACCTTCGAGGATGTGACGGAGAAGGCCGGCTTGCAAGGCGCAGGTTACGGCATGGGTGTCGCCGTCGGGGACTATGACAACGATGGGTTTGAGGATTTGTACGTGACTGCGTACGGCGGCAACAAGCTCTACCACAACAATGGAGACGGAACTTTCACCGACGTGACAGAAAAAGCAGGGGTTGCGGGAAACGGATGGTCAACCAGCGCGATTTGGGTGGACCTGGACAATGACGGGCTGCTTGATCTCGTTGTACTTCGATATTTGCAATGGGATTTCGATGACATTTGGTGTGGCGAGCACAGGGAAGGCTACCGCGCTTATTGCCATCCCGATTATTTCAAGCCGATTGCGCCGCTCGTGTATCACAACGACGGCAACGGACATTTTACGGAAGTAGCCGAAAAAATGGGCCTCGCAAAACCGGGCAAGGGTTTGGGAATTGCAATCGCCGATTACGATCGAGATGGAAAGGTGGATTTATTTGTCGCCAACGACTCGACGCTCGAATTTCTTTATCACAATAAAGGTGACGGGACGTTCGAAGAGATGGGGCTGCTCTCGCAGGTTGCAGTAGATGGGGATGGGCGGACTTACGCGGGAATGGGCGTGGATTTTGCCGACTACAACAATGACGGCTTACCGGATATTGTTGTTACCAATCTTGCTAATCAGCGTTATGCGCTCTACAAGAACGACGGTGACGGATTATTTTCTTACACCACGATCACATCCGGGCTCGGACAGTTGTCCATGCCGCACTCAGGTTGGGGCATACGTTTTTTCGATTTCGACAATGATGGCTGGAAGGATTTGTTAATCGCACAGGGACACGACCTCGACACGGTCGAACTGACATCACCCAATCTTCGCTATCGTGAGCCGATGATTCTGGCGCGCAATACCGGAGCAGGTTTTGTAGATGTGTCGGCGGATTCCGGAAGTGTTTTTCAGCAGGCGTGGGTCGCGCGCGGACTCGCGATAGGAGATATAGATAACGATGGCCGAGTGGATGCGGTTGTTACCACAAACGACGGCGCGCTTCACATTTTGCACAATGAGACAACGACGTCGAATCATTGGCTGACTCTGAAACTCATTGGTCACAAGAGCAATCGCGACGCAATTGGCGCTGAGGTGCGAGTGAAGACATCGGCGGGCTTACAAATGGAAACTGTCTCTACTGGCGGGAGTTATCTTTCGTCGAGCGACAAGCGCGTTCACTTTGGTTTGGGCGCAGATACAAAAGTCGCGAGCGTGGAGATTCATTGGCCAAGCGGAATTGTGCAAATACTCCACGATGTTCCGGCGGACCAGATCATTGAAGTCAATGAATCTGTCACAAATCAGAATGGAAAGGATTCGCCGAAGTGAGCGAGAGCGCTGCGCATCTGCGTTATTTTGCTTTGCAGAAGCTTCTCGCACGCTTTGTACGGTCAGCTTTTTGTTTTGTTTTTTCTTGCAGTGCGGCCGCTATGGCACAAACTGCAGAGCCAGCGCAATCTCCACCGCCGCAGGCGCCGTCTTCCGGCGTGTCCACTGGGGCTGCTCATGCGCCCGTCAAGGATTCCAAATCGCGCCCGATCACTGCCGGAGGTTTCGTTGACGGTGCTCCGGTTGTGTTCATTGATATCGCAAAGCAGGCGGGGCTAGCGAAATTTCGTCACCGCTCCGGTAGTCCGGAAAAAAATACGATCATTGAGACTCCCGGGTCGGGAGTTGCGCTGCTCGACTACGACAATGATGGCTGGCTCGACATATACATTTTGAATGGGTCAACCGTGCCCGCATTGCTGGGCAAGGAACCGGCTCCGCGAGCGATGCTTTTTCACAACAATCACGACGGAACATTCACAGACGTCACGGACAAAGCAGGCGTCGCCAATGAGCGGTGGGGATTTGGCGTGGCAGTGGGAGATTACGACAACGACGGCTGGCCGGACATTTACGTCGCGAATTTTGGAAAGAACCGGCTGTACCACAACAATCACGACGGAACGTTCACAGATGTTGCCGAAAAAGCAGGTGTGGCGCTCGGCGGATGGTCGGCTGGACCGACCTGGGGTGACTACGATCACGATGGACTGCTGGATTTGTTCGTTCCAGGCTATGTGAAGTATGACCCGAGCCATCCTGCCGGATCAGGAAAAGGGGCACCTCCTGCAAGTGCGTGCCAATTCCGCGGTATTGAAGTGATGTGCGGACCGCGAGGACTCGCCGGAGAACGGGACCATCTTTTTCATAACAATGGTGACGGTACGTTTACAGACGTGAGCGAAAAAGCTGGTGTGTCCGATCCGTCTGGTTTCTACGGGCTCGCTTCTGTATTCGTTGACGTTGACGACGACGGCTGGGTGGATCTTCTTGTCGCAAACGATTCCACGCCTAACTATCTTTACAGGAACCGCCACGACGGAACATTTGAAGACGTAAGCTATTTATCGGGCTTCGCTTTGAGCGAAGACGGCCGCGAACAGGCTTCTATGGGCATCGCTGTTGGTGATTTTAATCGCGACGGCAAAATAGATTTCTACGTCACATCCTTTTCAGACGATTACAACACCCTATATATAAATGATGGAGATGGAAACTTTACGGACAAGACGCTTTCAGCGGGTCTTAGCGACCCAACCATCCCATTTCTCGGTTGGGGCACCGTTGCGCTGGATTTTGATAATGATGGTCTGACGGATCTCTTCGTCGCCAATGGGCATGTGTATCCGGCCGTTGACCAGCAGGATTGGGGCACGACATGGTTACAGCGCCCCCAACTATTTCGCAATCTTGATGGGAAAAAATTCGCTGAAGTGCCACCAGCGACAGGGAGTGGACTCGCGGAATTGCTGGCAGGGCGCGGCGCAGCCGTGGGCGATCTCTTCAATGAAGGTCGCCTGGATGTTGTCATCAATCAAATGGATGGCGCGCCCGCACTGATGCGCAACGTGGTGAAGAACAACAACCACTGGATTGCCTTTCGCCTGGTTGGCGGACCAAAGAGTCCGCGCGACGCGATCGGCGCGAAGGTGTTTGTGACAACAGGGGCTATTCGTCAGCGTGCGGACGTTTTTTCTGGCGGCAGTTACGGATCGAGTTCCGATCAGAGAGTTCATTTTGGTTTGGGCAAGAGCGACAAAATCGACAAAATCGAAATTCATTGGCCAAGCGGCTTGAAACAGGAGCTCACCGTTCCGTCAGTCGATCGAATTTTTACTGTGGTTGAGGGGAAGGGCATTGTGCCCTGAGGGCAAAGCAGCAGAGTTTTTGCACTGAGTTATGCGATTCACAATTGCATTGATTTCGATGTTCTTGTTGGGTGCAGACTCCAGCATCGCACTGACTTGCGAACTTCGATCACAGCAAGGCGCAGGCGCGGAAACGTTGCCGCCGGACTCTGAGCTTGCTGAAGCACGTAAGTTAGTCGAAAAGGCAGAACTGGATGCGGCCGAAGGCGCAGTCCGTCAATATATCGCACGACATCCGCAATCGCCAGAAGGCCACTTTCTACTTGGGCTCATTTACTTCCGGCAGGTTCAGTCGCAAGCCCGTTCAAGCGGAATGTACTTAGCTCCTGGTGAGCTTCCTTCGACCGCCATTGATGCGAGTGCACGCGACGTAAAGGTTCGCGCTTCGCTTGCCGCTTTTACGGAAGGCGGCAAATTGGGGCGGCCGTCCGCCTTCGATTTGAAGATTGTGTCGTTGGACTACGTTCTCCTTGCAGATTATCCCAGCGCTGATAAATGGTTGACTCTCTCTCTTCAATGGGATCCCAGCGACGCGGAAGCTTGGTATTACCTGGGGAGAACAAAGTACAACGAGAATCGATTTGAAGAAGCCATTCGAGCTTTCCAAAAGTGCCTCGATCTTCATCCTCACTTCGTGCTTGCCGCTGACGGGTTGGGGCTTTCTCAAGCTGGTCTAGGTCAAAACGCGGACGCGATATTGTCCTTGCAGAAGGCGATATCTATGCAAGAGAACGTCGCCCAAAAGACTCCTGAGCCGTACATTGATCTGGGCGACCTCCTGAACCAACAGGCTCGTTTCGAGGAGGCGTTGCCTCTTTTACAGCAGGCTGTGACGATTGCGCCGCGCAACATCCGCGCGCACGAAGTGGCTGGCAAGGCATACTTAAATTTGAACCGGCTCCCGGAAGCACAGCGCGAACTGGAAGCGGCAGTTTCCATTGATCCTGGCTTACCGGCGATCCATTACTTGCTGGGACAGATTTATCGAAAAGAGGGGAACCTCGACAAAGCAAAGTCAGAGATGGATAGGTTCCAATCGCTCAAGGCCAAGGAAGCTCCGCCAAAATCCGGGATGCAGTAGATGATTTGTAGCTGAGAACAAGAGAGTCCGATTTTAAGCTGGGCGGATCCACCCCTGCCGGTTTTCGTCTAAGTGCGGATTATAAAGAACTTAAAAGCCTTTGTTCTCATACACTTCTGCAAGTGTTCATTCCAAAAGGCTTAGTCAACAGCAAAAAAGAGAAACATGCTCCGGAAAACAAAAACTGCGGCAGGAGTCTGCCGCAGAAGAATATACGTTTACCTGAAATAGACTATACCAGAGAATGAATCTCGAGTCAAGAAAATTCGGCTAGAACGAAAAAATTACCAGTTGCATGTATGACGATACGGATTGACTGCTGACGATGACGGAAGCGAATGGCAAAGCGACAGATTTCGCTTCGGATTCCGTTTGGACTCCATCCGATACAACTGCAAAGTCAAAATCCACTCATGGGGCGAAAGTGATTTTCAGGGTTTTGATTTCGTATGGTTTGACAGGAACGGTGACGGAATCGGCGCCACTTTTCAAGGTACCGAGAGGGCGTTCCATGAGATCCGTTTCTTCGGCGGATTCAACGTGAGAGGGAAGAGTTAATGAAACATCGGAATTCTTGCCTGCCCATTCATAGAAGCGAATGATGAGCGCGCCGCCATCTTCAGCATTTTTTACTGCGGTGATCACAACGTTGTCTGAGTTCGAGCTAAGAAATGAATGAGAGCCTTGCAGCGGTCCTTGATGATTCGCAATTTGCATGGATTCAAGCGGGTAGTTGAGCTCATAACCTCTCCGCACGGTCAAGGCATCCCGCCAGGTGCCGGAGTGAGCGTAGAGCGAGTAAGTAAACTCGTGAACGCCTTCATCGGCGTGCGGATCAGGCCACTCGGGAGAGCGGAGAAGAGAGAGACGTAAGACATTTCCCTTTGCGTCGTAACCGTACTTACTGTCATTGAGCAGCGAGAAGCCATGTTTTGCATCGGAAAGATCGCCCCAATGGAGCGCGGGCACTTCAAATTTGGCTTGCTCAGCGGGAGTGTTACGGGTGGTAGGACGCTCGATGGAGCCGAACGGAATCTCAAACGTTGCCTTGTCGTTGTGAACGCTAAGGGGAAAGGCCACCTTCAACAGAATGTGCTTTTCGTGCCAGTCAGCAATGGTTTTAACATCAACGCGGGGATTGCCCGCGGTGATGGTGATGTCCTGAGTAAATTCAGAATTTTGAAAATGATGCTTCACGCGGAGGACGGCGCGCAGAGGACCGCTTTCGTTGGAGACCAATTGCACGCTTTCCGGATGCAGAAGATCCGTGCGTTCCTTTTCAAAATCGGCGTCAATGTTCCAGGCGTCCCAGTCTTTGGGTTTGTCCTTGAATGCCTGGAGTAAATTTCCGCAGGCAAACGATTTGGGGCCTCCCGAGTCTGTTTCTGCGGGAGCGAGCGTTTCGATACCGGTGTGCTTATCCACGAGACTGGTGAGGCACCCAGATGCAGGATCAATCTTGAGACGGACAAATTCGTTTTCAAGCGAATCGGATGAGCTGCGCAAGTTGGACGCGCCGGCATACGCTTTAGCCGCAGGGTGAACGTAAAGAGTGGCATAGCCAAGTGAGGGAACGGTTGCCTGAACGAGGAGGCGAACGCGTTGAGTTGCGTCGTCCACGTGTAGAAGCTGCGAGGGAATAGCCTTGCCGGTGGTGTCGTTAACTTCCACGTAGCGCGCAGGAGAGGGAAGCTGAGCCTCAATCTCCACGACCTCTGTGCGAGGCCAAGAAAGAGAGTTGAAAATGACAACGGGGGTGCCAGAGGATTTTGTGTTGATACGCGCAGCAATTTCGCGAAGTGAGCGATGCAGAATCTTGCCGCCAGCGTTATCTACGGCTTCCAGATTTCTTTTGGCATCGAGATAGTTCACAGCGATCCCCGAACCGGGCAATATGTCGTGGAAATCGTCGAAGAGAAGGCCTTTCCAAGCGGCGTTCAACTCATTGGACGGATATTTGGTTCCGGACAGAGAGGAAAAGGCAGTGAATTTTTCTGTGTCGAGCAAGAGTTCTTCTGTCTTTCGGACACGCCGTTTTGTTTCGGCTTGCGTAGTAAGAACGCCGCGGTGGTATTCGAAATAGAGTTCATCACGCATCGTTGGAATGTTCAGGTTATTGGACGAATTTTGAAGGTCGTTGAAGAAACCTGTGGCGGTTCCGAATTGCAGTTTCGGGTAGACGGCGTCCGGAGCCATCCAACGTTTTGCGACATCGAGCATGTCGCGTGTGGGACCGCCCCCATGGTCACCCACTCCGAAGAGATGCATCATCTCGCGACCGGCCGCCGGTTCAGTTGAATACATGGCAGGGGCGTAGGCGGCAAGGTCGGAGGCCATTTTCACGGGATTAGTGTCGTTGGCGTAGTCGTGTGGAATGTATGTGAGGAGACGGCTCCCATCAGGAGCTTCCCACCAAAACAGCTTGTAAGGGAATTTTGTAGTGTCGTTCCAGTAGAGTTTTTGCGTAACAAAGTAATCGATACCCGATTTTTTGTAGATTTGTGGAAGTTGCCAGCTGTAGCCAAAAGAATCAGGGTTCCATCCGATTTTCACGTCCACACCAAATTTGCTTTGAAAGTAGCGTTTGCCAATAAGAATTTGGCGAACGAGAGACTCGCCACCTGGCATGTTGAGATCGGGTTCGACCCACATGCCGCCGACGATTTCCCAGCGTCCTTCTCTGACGCGTTGCTGAATTTCCTTGAACAAGTCGGGATATTTTTCTTCCATCCATTCGAAGGTTTGGGCTGAACCCATGCTGAAAGTCAGATCAGGGTACTCGCGCATGAGATCCAAGACACTTCGGAAAGTGTTGCGGACCACTTCAACTGTTTCCGTCCACGGCCAGAGCCATGCCATGTCAATGTGCGAATTACCCGCAGCGCGAATCGTAAAGCGCTTGAGCCACGGATCAAGAACTTTTAGTTTGGCTTGCGCCTGCTCCAGAGAATGTTCGAATGCTGCTTGATCACCGGCGTCGAGCTTTGCAAAATCGATTGCTTTCAACGTGGCGTCCAGCTGGCTCTCATGTTCTGTTTTGCCATCGGGGAATGCCGCAAGCATCGGACGCGCAGCAAGAATTTCCGCACGAAGAAAACCCGGATCGATGTGGCTGGCCTGTGGTTCAATGCGAATGCGGCTTTCGAACAAGCCGGTATCCACTTGCCCCGCGTTCACCCGGACTGCAATGAGGAATTTTTGACCAGGCTTCGCGCTTTCCGTCAATGGAATCGGTTGTTGCATGTCTTCATCGCCGCGAGCCACGAGCGAGCCATTCGAAAAGACCGAGATCATCATGTGATCTTCACTGCCGAAATAAATTTCGAGCCTTACCCTTGCACCAAGCGTGGAATATCCATTTATCTTTTCCGGAATTTCTATCCAGCGGCGGAGGACACGCGGGCCGGTCTTCCAACGGTCGCGAATCTTCAGGATTGACCAGTCTGCATCATTCAGGGTGACATCTTCCGGATGGGCTAAATCGTCGTGGTACCGCCACTCAGGTTGGGTGAGGATTGTGAGCGACTCGAGTCGATCCAAAATAGGCTTGTATGGGTCCGCCGTCTCTTTCGTTTGAGCGGCACACGCAAATGCACAAAAGAAAGCCAAGAATAGGGCCAAGATGCGGTTCATTTGAAGTTTCACCTATTTCGCTGAATTGGGAGTCGTCTCACAGTGGGTACAGCAGAGCGACAACACGCAAACATACACACTTTGCCCTCACCGAAGAGTGTGTCAATACATTGGCGTGTCATCTGTGTGTCTCCTCGTAATCAAAACAATCTTCAAGAGATAGTGTAGTGTGTTCCCTATTGAGAGCTTTTTTTGAAGGCGAAGGAATCACTGGCCCATCGAAGCGGCGGTAAAATGAAGAACAGATGCGTCTGCTGATTGCTGCGGGGACTTTATACATGCAAGGACTTATTGGGGTGGCTGTCTTGGCGCAACCTCCGAAGCCCGCGCCGAAGCCCGCACCTGAAAAAGACATTCCTGGAAAATGAAGAGGCCGTCTCATAAGCGCGGGTTGTTTTTTTCTGCAGGGGTTCTTTTTTTCACTACCACATTGATTGTGCCGCCCATGCCAGGTGGACAGTCTGCAGATCAGCAACAAACTCAGCCTCCAGTTAGACCTGGCGGCATGGCGACGGGTGGGGTTCATGCGCCAATCACCGATGCACTCTCTCGGCCAATTACCGCTGGTGGATTTGTCGACGGTGCTCCCGTCATCTTTACCGACATCACAAAACAAGCCGGGCTCGACAAATTTCACCATCGCTCTGGAACCGCTGAGAAATCCACAATTCTAGAATCACCTGGATCCGGAGTGGCTTTGCTCGATTACGACAATGACGGATGGCTCGACATTTATTTATTGAATGGTTCGACGATCGACGCGATCAAAGGTAAAGAACCGGCGCCGCGTGCAATGCTTTTTCACAATAATCATGATGGGACATTTACCGACGTTACTGACAAAGCGGGAGTCGCCAACGAACGCTGGGGCTTCGGAGTTGCGATAGGCGACTACGACAACGACGGATGGCCGGACATTTACGTTTCGAATTACGGCAAGAATCGTCTTTATCATAACAATCACGACGGCACATTTACGGATGTAGCCGAAAAAGCGGGTGTCGCGTTAGGTGGATGGTCTACTGGACCTACTTGGGGTGATTACGATCACGATGGATTTCTGGATTTATTTGTGCCTGGCTACGTGAAGAACGATATAGACCATCCTGTTATGGCCGGAAAAGGAGGTTTGCCCGAAGGCGCGTGCCAATACCGAGGTGTGAATGTTTTTTGCGGTCCGTTGGGTTTGCCGGGGCAAGAAGATCATCTTTTTCATAACAATGGAGATGGGACATTTACGGACGTGAGTGTGAAGGCCGGAGTTTCCGATCCGGCCGGGAGATACGGTTTTGCTTCCGTGTTCATTGATATTGATGATGATGGTTGGCTCGACCTTGTAGTCGCAAACGATTCTTCGGCCAATTATCTCTACCGAAATCGGCATGACGGGACATTCGAAGACATCGGTTATATTTCGGGTTTTTCTTTAAATGAGGAAGGGCGCGCGCAGGCTTCCATGGGCATCGCTGTGGGCGATTACAATCGCGACGGCAAGCTCGATCTTTTTATCACGACATTTTCCGACGACTACAAAACACTCTATCGCAACGATGGCGAAGGATTTTTCAGTGATATTTCTTTTCGCGCAGGAATAGGAAACTCGTTCATCCCTTTTCTTGATTGGGGAACCGGATTTCTGGATTACGACAATGACGGGCTTCTCGATCTCTTCATTGCCAACGGCCATGTGTATCCAATCGCCGATAAGGCCGGCTGGGGAACAACATATGCACAACGTCCACTCTTGCTACGCAACCTAGACGGGAAAAAATTTCAGGAGGTTCCGGCGGCAGCAGGCAGTGGACTAGCAGTGGTTATTCCCGCGCGGGGAGCAGCATTCGGTGATCTCTTCAACGATGGCCACATTGACGTTGTTCTTAACAACATCGATTCACCGCCGACCCTCCTTCGCAACACTCTTCAAAATGGCAATCACTGGATCACTTTCAAGCTCATCGGGGGCTCGAAGAGCCCACGCGATGCTGTCGGCGCCAAGGTTTTTGTGACGTCAGGAGGCCTTCGCAATCGGGCGGACGTATTCAGCGGCGCAAGCTATGGATCAAGCTCCGACCAGCGCGTTCACTTTGGACTAGGAAAGTCCGAAAAAATTGAAAAAGTGGAGATTTGGTGGCCGGACGGGACCAAAGAAGAGCTTCAAATCCGAAAGGTTGACAGGATTCTGACGATTCAGCAGGGAAAGGGAATTGTACAAAGTTCAGCAGCTGAATGAGCCATGGACCTTTTTCAGCAAAATTAGCTTTGAACTTAGGGATAGCCAGGCCGGGAATGACTTAACCTAAATATTCCTCTTTCAATCGTTTGCACGGGAACGTGCAGATGACATCGAAGTGCATTGACACTCTATAGCACGGGGCTAAAACTGCGCTCAAATGGGAGTGCAGAGGGGTATCTGCGCTCACTTGGGCATTCGACGAATGACTTGGGGGTGTAGTCTTGAGAATTTCATCAAATAGTTTTCCTAGATTGAGCCGGCTCGCATCGTTGACTTTCTTAGTGGGCTCGGCGTTGTTATTTGCATTGGTTTTACCACTTCTCATGCAGGCACAGGGTCTCAGCGGTATTTCCGGTGTAGTTACGGATGAAAGCGGCGCCTCCGTCCCCGAAGCGAAAGTGACGGTGACGAACGTCGCAACGAACGTTTCCACCATATCAGTTACAACGTCCGCAGGAACGTACACGGTTACGGACCTGAACCCCGGAACCTACCAGGTAAAAGTCGAAAAGGCAGGCTTTTCCACTGGGGTGCTAAAGGACGTGCACGTTGACGTCAGCAGAATGACTTCAGCTGACACTGTGCTGAAAACAGGCGCGACGACGGAGACGGTGGAAGTTTTCGCGCAGCAGATTGCGCTCGAAACGACGCAGCCTCAACTCGGCACGGTTATCGAAAACAAGCTCGTACAAGAAATCCCGGTCATCATCGGTGGAGGACCAGGCAACATTGGGGCCCGAGACCGGCAGATTGACGACTACTTGTTTATAGCGCCGGGCGTGCAGGGGGGCGAATTCAGTCACAGAATCAATGGCGGCGTGGATTTCGAGAATGAAGTGATGTTCAACGGGGTCGTCGCGAATCAGTCGGAAACACAGGGACTCCAATCGAACATCAATCCCCCGTTCGAAATGGTGAATGATATTCAGGTTCTGACGTCAAATTTTTCGGCGCAGTATGGCTTGGCGCAGGGTGTGGCTTCGTATCAGTTCGCGTCGGGCACCAATCAATTGCACGGCGACGGTTTTGAATTGCTGCGAAATACGTTCCTTAATGCGGCGGGGGCGAATCCACCGGGAACAACCTTGGCGGCAAAAGGACCGACGCCCACTATCAATCAGCACAACTATGGTTTCTCGGTGGGTGGTCCGGTGTGGCTCGGCAAACTATATGATGGAAGAAACAAGACTTTTTTTCACGTGAGCGCAGATTGGTTTCGCCAGAATCAGACCGACACAGTGCTCATGACAGTTCCGACCCAAGCGGAAGTCGGCGGAGATTTTAGCGCATTGACAGTTCCAATCTTCGTGCCTCCGACGTTCGTGGCTCCCGCTGGGTGTGCGTCTCCCGGGCCGGGAAAGCAATGGCCCGGTAACAAAATACCGACCACATGTTTCAGTGCGCTGTCCCCAAAGCCTTTTGGGTTTATTCCTTCTCCGGCGTTGCCGGGGTTGAGCAACAATGCAAACTCTCTGGTAGGAGTGCTACCTACACGACAGACCAATTGGGGTCTGTCAATTGATCACAACCTTACAGAAAAACAGAAATTGCATGGCAGCTACTGGCGCGACAAATACGATAATCCAGGTTGCTGCGACAACAACGCGCACTTTAACAACGAGCTTTCGGGGAAGAAGGATCAGCCAAGACTCGGTACGGGACTTTTCTTGACCTACTCCAACGCCATTTCAAGCCATTTAGTAATGACCGCTGGATTTGGTTGGATGGGAGAAATCAACGACGAATTCAATTCCCATACCAATGTGAATTTTGGTGGTGTCACAGGCAGTGATGTTCTTCCAACGATCAATTTCTCTGGACCATCAGGAACCTGTTCCAACAACGGCCACGGTGATGCGCAATCACCGACGTGCTGGGGTGTGAACTCCGCCGGCGAAACTTTTTCCATCAATCGCAAGTTAGGACTCAGCTTCGACAACAACTGGCTATGGACACGCGGTCGTCACACCCTGAATATCGGCTGGGAGATTCGTCGGTCTTATCAGGATGACCATGAATGCCAGCAATGTGGCGGCGGGTTCACCTTCAGCAGCAAGACAACGGCCGACCCAACTGCAATCGGCACAACTGGCAGTGCTTTTGCCAGTTTTCTGCTGGGCTACGCGGATTCGGCGACTCGCAAGTTTGCATTGGAGACCAAGCTTCGCAACTTTTATTTCGCTCCCTACATTCAAGACGACATCAAGGTCACGCGAAAGCTGACTGTGAATCTAGGGCTGAGATGGGATATCACGAAGCCGTTTACGACGGAATCCGTCAAGGGCCAGCCGGCGGATCAAATTGTCTTCTTTGATCCCACGATTCCGAATCCCGGAGCAATTGACCCAGTGACAGGGAAACCCCTGCTCGGCGCAGCCAATGTATTGGGGACTTGTCCGAATTGCTCCGGTTACAGCCGCGCAGATTTGAAATTGGGACATTTCAGCCCTCGTATCGGTTTCGCATATGCGGTCAATCCCAAGACAGAAATTCTGGCGGGCTTTGCCTTGAATTTTCTGGATGGCGGAGCCTACGAATACGGAGACAACAAACTTGCAGTTGGATACGGCAACCTGCTGGCGGGCCTTACGAACGTGAACTCTCTTGGATCTAACGTCCCGGGTTATGGAGCGTGGGATAATGCGACACTTGGTGTTCCGCAAGCTGCGCCCTTTGGTCCCACACTTTTCAACGGAACGGGAGTCCTCCACCAATTTGGGCGTGATCCGGGAAAATATCCGTATTCCCAAGCGTGGAACGCGGGAATCCAGCGCGAATTGCCCTACAACCTTTTTCTTTCCGTGGCATACATCGGAAACAGAGTCGTCCACCTGCCATCTATGCTGAACCCTATCAATCAAACCAACCCTCAGTTCCTTGCGCAATTCTGCCCGAGCGGGAATCCTTCGGATCCCACTTGTTTGATGTCTCCGGCAAACAGTGCAGGCAACAACGTTTGGACTTCGGGGCCCGCACAGGCAGCTTTACAATCTTCGGGTTTCCAGCAAGCCTCCGTCATCTGCCCAGCAAACAGCAACAATCCGGGAGCTACAGGCACATTTTTCACCCCCTACGCGAATTTTCTGTGTGACTACGGATCAGGTGCCAATTTGTCGCAAGCGTTGCTTCCTCATCCGATGTACAACCCCAGCGAATCTGCCGGCGGGCTCATGAACCAATTTGATACGAATGGGACTGCTTTCTATAACGCCCTGCAGATTCAGGCACAGAAACGCTATACGAGCGGACTCACTTTCCTTGTCGCTTATACGCTGTCCAAGACCATGTCAAATACGGACACAGGGTTCGCGACGTTTAACTTCGGGTCAGAGAATAGATTCAATCAAAAGTCGGAATGGTCGATCGCAGGCAATGACCAGACTCACTTGCTGAACATTAGCGGCGTCTATGAACTGCCCATCGGCCCTGGAAAGAAGTTCCTCAACAAGGGCGGCCAAGTTGCGAAAAATATTATTGGCGGTTGGCAGCTGAGCGGTTCGTTTCAATACGCCAGCGGGTCGCCCCAAACCGTTTATTCGAACAACAATGATCCGTTTCTGAATGGCTTCAATCGCGCGAACTTTGATCCGAGTTTGCCGTTCAACCTCAACTACAACAATTACTACAAGGGCTTGCCGGTATTTAATGTGGGGGCGTTTTCGGATCCTGGATTCAAACAGGGTAATGAACCCCGCGTTGTTGGCGTATTCCGCAATCCGTTCAATGCCGGTGAAAACATTGCGCTGGCCAAGCGATTCTTTTTCGGCGAGCGAGTCAATGCTGAACTGCGCATCGAATTCTTCAACGTCCTGAACCGAATGCAGGTTTGCGGCGTAGGGCAAGGACTCGACAACAACGTGAACGATGGCGGCTTCGCGAAAATCTCAGGGCCTTGCCAAGCAAATACGCCAAGACAAGGCCAAGCTTTCTTCAAAGTGAGTTTCTAACCTGCGAAGAACACCCCCTTCGCGGGCTTAGTGATGGAGCCGGGATTCGCATGAGTCTCGGCTCTCCCTTTTTGCAGAGTTATTTATGTTGTTAGAGTGGCGTTGTTCTTCGCCAAGGCGAACAAAGTTCCCTTCAATTGCTACTGATTTGGAGAGTTATTTTCGTTGTTGTTTTGCAGGACTTGCCTGGCGCGTTCCGCTGCTGCGGAGTGAGCATTTTCTTGCAATTTCTCAAAAGTTTCCATTTCAGCCCGAGACTCTTCCATTCGGCCCAGGGAACGCAGCGCATGACCCAGCAGAAAGTGAATGCTTGGTTCATCCGGATTGATTTTTGCTGCGATCCTCAAATCCTTCACGGCTTCTTCATTTCGGTCCAGTCGTGTCAGAGCTTTAGCTCTGTCCACACGAGCCTGTATTAGGTTCGGGCAAATGGTCAGCGCCTTGCTTACCGCCGCCAATGCTTCCTCAGGATTTTCATGTTCTTCGAGTAGCGCGTTTCCAATTTTCCATTGGGCATCGCAATTGCCCGGATCGCTCGAAACCACAATTACAAATTCTTTTGCCGCATCTTTCCAGCGAGCGAGTGCCCAGTATGCGTTCCCCAACGAAAAATGCGCGCTGGCCAAATCCGGGGCGAGTTCTACGGCCTTCTTGTACTCAATCAGCGCGCCGTCGTAATTCTTCATGCTCTCCATAACTTCGCCGGATATTTCATGACTCCAAATGGAGTTCGGGTCAATATCATTCAGCTTGGCTAGAGCTTCTTCAGAAAGTTTCATGTGCACTTTCCCAAGCAGGTACAAGACTTCCTGGTTCTTTGGCTGACGCGCGGAGAGCTGTTCCAGGTGATGGATGGCCGCGTTGAGTTCGCCCGTCCTTATTAAATTATTAGCTAGAAATAGTTCCGCATTATCGTCTTTGGGATTTGCGCGTAGTGCAGCTTCCAGGTGTTTCCGCGCGCTCGAATAGTCTCCCATTTCATATTCCGCAATGCCCAGGAGCGCGGTGGCTGACGTCATCTTTGGGTCAAGTTTTAGGCCCTTGTCCAGAATGTCTGCAGCCTTCTTGTATTCCCTCTGCCGAAGATACAATGAACCAAGATTGTTATATGCGGGTGCAAGCTTCGGATCGACTTTCAACAACTCTTCATACTTTGCGATGGCCTTCCCAAGATCCCCCTGCGCTGCCGCGGCCCGCGCTTCTTCATAAATTTCCTGTATTTTTTCTTCCTGATTTTCGGCACCCGGTGCTTGAGCCAGGATAGGGCTTTCGGCGGAGACGACAATCGTTAGCACAAACAACGACGTAAGGAAGGCTGCAAAAGTCCTTCTGGATGTACGTACCGACTGGGTTCTGTTTCTACTGAACATGTTAAAGGCCTCGATTTTACACCCACCATCTGAGTGCTGCCACCAAGATAGAGGCGCCTGCCATTTTGTCCCGCATGGTTTTTTCGAGCACCCGAATTGGACGGCCTGCCGTATTGCTCCACCTTTATGTGCGTGCTACCCTTGCCAAAAGCGTAGGAGCCTGTTTCTATGCAAGTCGCAGAGGGTGATCTTCGGACCCGGGGTTTTGGTGTTTTTGAAATCGACCTCAAATCCGCGGAGTTGCGCAAGCACGGCATCCGCATCAAGCTCCAAGAACAACCCTTTCAAATTCTGGCGTATCTGTTGGAGCATCCCGGGGATGTAGTAACCCGCGAGGAGTTGCGCCAAAAACTTTGGTCCGCCCACACGTTCGTGGATTTCGACCGCAGTTTGAACAAAGCGATGACCAAACTTCGGTCAGCGCTTGGGGACTCGGCTGAGAATCCCCGCTACATCGAAACTGTTCCGCGTCATGGTTATCGTTTTCTTGCGGAGGTCCGCACACCTCATCACACGCCCGTTGAGGCGCACTCGATCTCGCTGGATCATTCTATTCACGCAGGCTCTCCAGACAACGAAACTCAAAGAACTCAGGTGGAACCTGGCAGCTTGCGGCGCGCCTTTCAATCCCTTTATTTTCGGATTCCGTCAGGCCGTCGACGCGGCTATGCAGTTGGCACCATAGTTTTGGCTGCAGCTATTGCCGCTTTTGCATTTCTCCGGATCGAACAGTTGGTTGTGCATGGCGTTTCTCCGGCCGCTGCGCATCCACGCCGGTCCGTAGCCGTGCTCGGATTCAAGAATCTTTCTGGCGACGCGCAAGAAGCGTGGCTTTCCACAGCGCTGTCGAACTGGCTGATGACGGAACTGACGGCCGGCGAACAGCTTCGCGCTATTCCAGCAGAAGGTATCGCCCGCATGAAAGCCGAACTTTCACTTCCAGATGCTGACAGCCTGGAGCCCGCCAGTCTCGCGCGCATTCGCAAGAACCTTGGGACCGACTTTGTAGTTGTAGGTTCCTACGCGCAATTTGGCGCAAAGGCTGATGGTCAGATTCGCTTGGATGTACGCTTGCAAGATACGCAAAGCGGAGAAACCGTGGGGGCATTTTCGGAGTCGGGAACGGAATCGCGGTTGTTGGACCTGGTTTCCCGGGCCGGGGAGCATTTGCGTGAAAAGTTGGGAATTCGCGCGGTAACCAAGGAAGAGGCAGCGGAGGTTGCGATTAGTGTTCCATCGAAAGCGGAAACGGCGAAATTCTATTCCGAAGCCCTTTCAAAACTTCGTGTGTTCGATCCGATTTCGGCGCATGACCTGTTGGTCAAGGCGATTGACGCGGAACCCGACTACGCACCTGCTCATGCTGCCATGGCCACTGCGTATTTGCGACTCGGCTACGACGACAAAGCAGTAGGGGAAGCGAAAAAGGCTTTTGATCTTTCGTCAAATCTGTCGCGCGCGGAGCACCTTCTCGTAGAGGGGCGTTACCGCGAAGTTTCCCGCGATTGGGATCGCGCAATTGAAATCTATCGCGCACTCTTCGATTTTTTTCCGGACAATCTCGAATACGGGCTATCGCTTGCCAGTGCGGAAGTGGCAGCGAATAAATGGAAAGAGGGGCTGGACACGCTCACGACATTACGGTCGCTTCCTTCGCCCTTGCGTGATGATCCAAGGATTGATCTGACGGAAAACGATGCGGCTCAGGCTCTTGGAGACACAAAGCGTGCAGAGGCTGCGCTCGCCAGGGCGGTGGAAAAGGCCCGCACCGCTGGCGCTTCCTTATTACTTGCCAAAGCGCGTAGAGACCAGGCATGGCTTTTTGAAAATTCTGGCAGGGAAGAGCTTGTAGATGCAGCGACATCCGAGTCTATGAAGCTGTATCAGGCTGCGTATGATTCGCCTGGTGTTGCATCCGTAGTCACGCTGCAGGCGATTGCGATGGAGCGGCAAGGTGATTATCTTGGCGCAAAGAAAAAATACGAGGAATCGCTTACGCTTTACCGCGAGTCCAGTAATAAGCAGAGTATCGGCGCGGAATACGACAACCTGGGCGACATTCTGCTGTATCTCGGAGAACTTTCCGCTTCGGAAAAAAGTTATCAGTCTGCGCTGACAACGTACCGCGACATCGGCGACCAAAACGGTGTTGCACTCGCCAAAATCGGCCTGGGTGATGTTTTCTTTTCTCTTGGCAAACATTCCGAAGCGAAAGAGATGTATGCGGATGCTGCGGCAATCTGCCGTCAGCTCGGTAGCCGGAATCGGGAGGCAATCGCGCTCGCCGGCACTGGTAGAGTGCTTCAACTGGAAGGCGACTCGGAAGGCGCACGCAAGAAAGAGGCAGACTCTATCGCGATATTGGAAACTGTTGGCAATCGCAGCGAAGCCGAGCGCGTCCGCATGCAGTTGGCTGAATTGTTGTTGGATGAGGGCAAGACTGCACAAGCCCGCGATTGGGCAAAAAAATCTGCGGCTGTACTCGAAGAGAGCAAGTCGGTTCGTCAAGCTACGGCCGCAAACCTCGTTCTTGCCAGAGCTTTGCTGGACGCGGGGCAGAGTGCGGAAGCGCAGGTGGTAGCTCAGCGCGTGTCAGAAAACGCCAACAAGAGCGGTGATCGTGAGTTGCAGATGCTTTCAGAAATCACCGCTGCTCGTATCCAGGCATCGACGGGAAAAGCTTCTGACGTTAGCGACGCCTTGAGAAAGTTGAACAAGGTTTCGTCGCAAGCTTCTACTTTCTCACTGGTGCCGGTAGCGCTTAACGCTCGCCTGGCTGCAGGTGAAATTCAGGCCAACCGAGGCAACCGTGCAGAGGGCCGAGCCTGGCTGGAGCAGCTCCAGAAAGACTCGGAAAAAGGTGGCTTCCAATTGATTGCCCGCCGCGCTGCGTCGGCTATGGCCTCGTCGCAACCGAAACCCCGTAGTTAGCCCCGTGACTTGCTAGCGGCCCGCTTCTTTTCGAAACACCGATCCCAGAATTTTCTTTGGGTAGGCAGGGAACAATTAGTCTTAAATCTTTTATGTTCAATTATTTAATGGGGATTTAAGGAAAGACATTCAGATGGTTTGACTTAGGTTGGACTCGCCCCGATAAACAATCCTGGGCAGTTGAGTATTTTTACGATTTATAAGAGACCAGTTTCCACTGTAACAGTTCGGCGACAGGTCAGTTCCCAGGAGAATTCCATGACCCTCGACCGGGTTTTACGTGCGTTCATGCGCTTCGTTCCAGGCATTATCTTTGCTTCGATTTTTTTAACAGCTTCAATAGATGCCGCCGCACCGGGGCCTGAAGGAAAAACTCGAATCGCTGTTGTAGGTTTAGACCACGATCATGTTTGGGGACTTCTCCGGGATATCGCGAAAGAACCCGACGCAGAGTTGGTGGCTATTGCAGAAACCCAGGATGCGCTCGTGAAGCGAGCCAAAGAACGTGTTCCGCCCAGTGTGAAGTTTTATACCGACTACATAAAAATGCTGGACGAGCTTAAGCCCGACGCGGTCATTGCTACGACTGAAAACGACCGTCATTTTGAGATTCTGCAGGAATGTGCAAAACGGCACATCCATTATTCAACCGAAAAACCCATGGCCACGACCGCAAAAGATGCTCTTGAGATGGAGCGCCTCGCCGAATCTGCACATATCAAACTAATGGTCAATTATTGGAATGCGTGGGTTGCTCCGACTCCGGCTCTACAAAAGCGTGTTGCTGCTGGTGAAGTCGGCAACATACAAAAAATTATTGTCGAATATGGTCACGCAGGTCCAAAGGAGATTGGAGTCTCACCTCAATTCGCGAGCTGGCTTTACGACCCCGCAAAGAACGGTGGCGGCGCGATTATGGATTTCGGCTGCTACGGAGCAGAGTGGGCCGTGTGGCTGAAAGGCCGCCCGACAAAAGTCTATGCGACGACGCGAAAACTGAAAGTGTCGCAGAACAATTCTGTTGACGACGATGCTACCATCGTCCTCGACTATCCCGACGGGATTGCAATTCTTCAAGCTTCTTGGGACTGGCCTTACGGCATGGAGAGCGTGCAAGTATTCGGACCCAAAGGAAGCCTACTGGCGACGGCAGAAGAACTGCTGTTTCGTACGCCAAAAGACGATGTTAAAACCGTGGGCCTCTATGGGAAAAAGATTTCAGCCGAACCGCTCCCTGCGGATAGGTCGAATCCTGTCCGCTATTTTGTGAATGCGATTCGTAACGACTCGCCTATCGAAGACCCTGTTTCGGGGCGGCTAAACGTACAAGTCATGGAAGTCTTGGATGCCGCGCGAAAATCGGTTCGCACCGGTAAAGCAGAGATGCTTGACTAGTTTTTTTACGGCAATAGGTTTTGCAATCATAAACACCTCGTGTGTCAAACTGTCTTCCGTCATTGTTCATAGATAGGCGTACAGATACGTAACCGGTATTTTTCCGCCACGCCCCTTAGGTGCCCGATTTGCTAACGATTCGATAGATAAGGCACATAGCCACGGGCTTTGGTCTGCAATTTGTAGACGGAAGTTGTGGCTGTGATGTAAAGCGTTTTGAACCCGGGGCCACCCCACATAAGATTTGCCGGCTGCTCAGGCATTTCGATGGTTCCGAGATGGTGGCCTTCTGAATCCCAAATCCAAATTCCTTTCGGGCCCGTAACGTAGAGATTACCGGCTTCATCGACGCGCATGCCGTCCGGAACGCCTTGATGTGGGCCGCCGACTTCTGATCCGAAGATGCGACCGTTCGAAAGAGAGCCGTCGGAGTTTACGTCGTAAACACGGATGTTATGTTCCTTACTGTCGTCCACATAAAAATGTTTGCCATCGGGAGAAAAGGCGAGACCGTTCGGCTGCGTCAGCTCTTTGGTGAGCAGGCGAACTTCACCTTTGTCGCTTAGCCGATAAACACCCTGAAACGGAATCTCCTGAGTTTCGCCTTTGACGAGATCGAGAGTAGGGTCGGTGAAATAGAGTGCGCCGTCAGGGCCAACGATTACGTCGTTGGGACTGTTGAATTTTTTCCCCTCAAATTTGTCGGCGAGCACGGTGTATTTGCCATCAGGGGTAACAGCAATGATGGCGCGGAGCACGCTCGCGCAATCGATCAAACGACGATTGCGGTCGTAAGCGTTTCCATCGGGGTCGCCGAGAGAAATAACCTCTTCTTTGCGGCCATCTTCATAGACTTTGAAGATTTTGTTCTGCTCTTCATCGCTGACGTACAAGAAGCCACGCTCGTCCCAGACTGGACCTTCCGTAAATCCAAAACCGCCTGCCACTTTGGTTAAGCGCGCATCCTTATCAATTAAGTCCCAGAATTTGGGAGACTCCGCTTTGAGTGCGAATTCTCTTGTTGGCGACTGTGCGCTTGTTCCATCAAGAGAAAAAAAGACGCCACATAAAAACAGACAGCTAACAAATTTATTCTTCATCGGACTCCTCGTTGTCTGCACTCGGTTTCATTCCTTTTTTTGAAACGATAGCCAGGTAGTTCACGAGGTCGTCCAATTCAGCGTTTGAAAGACGTGTCCCGTAGTCCGCAGGCATGGGGGATACATTGCGGTAATCGAGCGTTGCAAGGTCCGATTTAGCGAACAGATGGATCGTGCCGTCCTGCGTCATCAATTGAATCGAAAAATTATCTTCGTTGCGTGCCATTCCTTCGAGGTGCTTGCCATTGCGAAGAGTTACGGTGACTGTTCGGCCGCGGGGATCGAGATTTTGGTTGGGGGATACAATTGCACCGCGAATGATTTCAGGCGAGTGGCCGCGTGAATATGTTGAGAGATCGGAAGCGAAAAATCCACCTTCTCCGCGAACCATATGACAGTGCGAGCATTCTGCCTTCCCGAAAAAGAGAGTTTCGCCGTGCCTGGGATCGCCGGGTAGCCTCACTGCCGCCGGATTGCCTTGCAGCGCGCGCAGGTACGCAACGACAGAACGGAGCGCAGGGTCGCCGAGATGGCCGAAGGAAGGCATTGCCTTTTGTGGAATGCCTTTTTGGAGAATTTGAAGAAGGTCGGAGTCAGAGAGTTGGCGAATATTGGGGCGCGTGACGATATCCGGAGCGCGTTCGCCGCCTTTTCCGTCTAGTCCATGGCAGCCGGCGCAGTTTGCAGAAAAAGTTTGTTGTGCCGCGGCAGTACCTTGTTTGCCTTTCGCCGCGGAGCCTGAACTTTTCGCGTTTTGACCAATCTGACCAAGGGCGATTGCTCCGCAAATCAGAAGCGAAGCCAATGTGGCTGTCAATCTCCTAACAAAAATGCCCAAGTTTCGAATGACTAGTCAGCTTTCTGGTGAATTTGCCTTTACTTTTGTCTGATGAAAACAAAAGAAAGCGATTTAAACGCGAGGAACAAACTCGCGACTAAATCTATACCGCATGTGGGAGGATTTGTGTCAATTCATTTCTTGTCAGGTTTTTGGGTTTTGTCAGGAATTCAAACCGAATTCGTGTTCGCACATCCAATTTCACGTGAGTAGGAACTGCGCTTTCAATCGATTTAAGATTGAGGTAAAGTGCTGTCGTAATTTTATTCCTCGGGGGATGGCATGAATTACACTCTTCGCGGTAAACGCTATTTCTTGCCTGCAATACTCTCGATCTTCGTGATGTTAACCGGTTTAGCCTTTTTCTGGACGGAGCCGCATGTGTCGGCGCAGGATGCTTCGCCCCCGCCGCCCAGCGCGAGTGCGGATTCATTGCTGGAAGGTTTTCGACATGTGGAAGTGGCTTCCGTTTCGGACGCGGCGGAGCAAATCCTCGGGCGCAAGATGTACATGTCTCACCGTATGCAGTCCATTTTCCCCACGAAGTTCGCGGGATACGCAGTCACGGTGCTTTTGAAAAAGGATGAAGGCAATAAGGATCCGAACGCTCTGGCCGGAATGATGGCTGCAATCGATGCCGGTCCGAAGGATTCCGTCTATGTAATGACCGTAGAGGATGGCGCGGACATAGCGGGCATGGGCGGTTTGATGGGTACGACGATGTATTCGCGCGGGTACGTGGGTGCTGTGGTGGATGGAGGTGTGCGCGATGTGGCGCAGCTTCGCCGTATTGGGTTCCCTGTCTACGCCCTGGGGCCGGTACCCTCCACTTCGATTGGCCACTACAAATTCGGCGGGTCGAACATTCCCATGCTTTGTGACGGCGTGCAGGTTCAGCCCGGTGACATTGTTGCGGCAGATGCTGACGGTGTTGTGGTTGTCCCGCACGCCAAAGCTAAGGAGATCCTTGCGCTCGCGCAGGAGATGGATATCAAAGAACACTCGATGTATCCCATCATCGAGAAATTCCATTCTTTGCAAGAAGCCGTTCGCAGATTCGGAAGACTTTAGAGAAACAAGAAAAGGGCGCCATGGCTGTTCCTGCGAAACGAACGTATAACATCACTTCCGTACAGCGCTGCCTGCGATTGCTGAGCCTTTTTGCTCAAGCACTGGATGGCCTTTCTGCCAGCGAAGTGGCGAAGAAGTCGGGCTTGCCCGTCAGCACCGTGCATCGCTTTCTCGTGAATCTGGAAAACGCGGGATTTTTGACCTACAGCAGCGACGGAAAATATCACCTGGGAATTTCGAGTTTTTCCATCGGACATGCCGCGTTGGCTCAGCTTGATATCCGCCGGCTGAGCTATCCGTATTTGCAAGCGCTTAACCAGACTACGCGCGAAACGATTCACTTGACGGTGCGGCACGGGCTTTCTGCTGTTTACGTGGAAAAACTGGACTCGCCGGAAAAGCTGCGCATCTTTTCGCACATCGGCGGTTCGGTTCCGCTTTATTGCACTGCAGTTGGTAAAGTCATGCTCGCCTATTTGCCGCAGGGCGAACTGGAAGCGACACTTCGCCAAATGGACCTTCGGCCACTAACGGCGAATACTGTTAGCGATTTGCCGGAGCTTGAACGTAATCTACAACGTGTGCGGAAAAATGGTTACGCATTCGATTTGGAAGAGCACGAAGCACACATTCGCTGCGTAGCCGCGCCGATCTGGAATCCGGATGGTGTGGTCAACGCAAGTTTGAGCCTCACCGCACCAGTCGTGCGAATGCCGCTGCCTCGATTGCGCAAACTTGTGCCGCTGATTCAGGAAGCTGGGCTACAAATTTCCCGCGACCTCGGCTATCAGGGTTCGAAACGGCTCCAGAATGTGAGTGATTCGGAGCGTCCCGCGAATGCAATACAGTCTTCTACCGTTCGTCGGGCGCTGGAAGCCACTCTTCGTTAGACGGAGAAAAGTGTTTTGACCAAACGTCGCTTGAGCCCGCTCCGCGTTGCTTTTTGTCTGCTACTGCTTCTGGGTGTCCTGCCAAACGTGGCGCGCGGCGCGAACTGCGGTATACGCCCCGTGAGTTATAAGGGATGGAGCGCTCAAGAGATTCGCAATGAGTGGGTAACGCTGACGCTTGTGCCGAAACTTGGCGGCCGGCTGATGCAGGTTACGTTTGGACAGCACGAATATTTGTTCGTGAACAAGAGTTACGAAGGGAAGTATTTGCCGCCGCTTGCGCCTGATGCGCCGCCGACTTGGTACAACTATGGAGGAGATAAGATTTGGCCGCTTCCCGAAGGCAGAAAAGATGAAAAGCACTGGCCCGGTCCTCTTGCCGATCCCCTGGATGACGGGGATTATGCGTTTTCGATCCTATCGCAGGGTGAAATATGTAAAGTACGTCTGGATGGTCCGCCCGATCCACGAACAGGGCTTCAGTATTCGCGGGAAATCAGTCTGCAAGCCGGCTCTCCCAGAATTTCTTTCCGTGCCGTGATGAAAAATGCTTCGGCTCATCCAATTGAGTGGTCCGTGCAATCCGTAACACAGTACAACACGGCCGATTCTTCCGGACAAAAGGCCAGCGCTGATATCTGGGCGTTCATTGCCGCGAATGAACACAGTTCGTTCTCAGGCGGATTTTTTGTTCGATCGGGAAGCGCTCCAAGTGGGCTCAGTTTCAGGAACGGCTTGGTGAGCTTGAACTACAGTTCCGCGGAGTGCGAGCTATGGTTCGATACGCAAGGCGGTTGGCTCGCGGTCGCGGATTCCGCCACGCGCTATGCGATGGTCGAACGTTTTCACCTGGAAGAAGGCAAGGAGTACCCTGGCAAAGCCTCTGTCATTTTTTATGCGAACGATGGAAATGATCCTGAAGAAAAAGCGCTCTACTACATGGAAGCGGAGATCAACAGCCCGATGGTGCGCCTGCAACCTGGCGAAGTATATGCGATGGATACCGAGTGGTATCCGATTCGAGCGGGCAAAGAATTTTTTGGCGTGACGGATGCTGGAGTGATCGCTGAACATCTTCGCATTTCGGGCGAGAAAGGCGCGCAGAAACTGACTGGTGAGTTCGGCGTCTTTTTTTCGGGAGAGCTTCGTGCGAAGTTTTTCGGTGAAGATGGAAAGCAAATCTCTGAAAAAAAATTGAGGAGAGTTACGCCGCAAGAAGCGGTGAGACTTGATGAAAAAATCAGCCCTCCGAAAAACGCGAATCGCCTGGCGCTTCATCTGATTGATTTACGAGGCCAGGATCGCGGCGTTCTCGATGAAATTTCTCTTGCGCCAGCGGGGATTGCATGAATTTCAGGAGTCTCGCGCTGATTACTCCGTTCTCCGCAATCATTTTTGCGCTGCTCAATTGTTCTGCGAACGCGCAAGCAACAGGAGACGATTCCGTCGCTGCCACGATTGACGTTTCTCAGGCGCAGCTTACCGTTATGCCTCCTGCCGCGAACTGGCCGTCCTACAATGGCGACTACACCGGACGGCGCTATTCCGGTCTGGACCAAATTACTCCTGCCAACGTGAATCAATTGCGTGCGCAATGGGTTTTCCATGCGCGCAATTCTGAATCGCTCGAAGTGACCCCAGTCGTGGTGAACGGCGTGATGTTCGTAACGGCGGCCAACGATGCGTTCGCGCTGGATGCACGAACCGGGCGCACGATTTGGCACATGTCGAGACCGGTCACGGAAGGACTGGTTGACGATGCCGCCGGCCACCTCAATCGTGGAGTCGGTGTTTGGGGTTCGCGCATTTACATGAACACGGACAACGCGCACTTGCTTTGTCTCGATGCGCGATCCGGAAATTTGCTTTGGGACGTCGCGTACGCCGATTGGAACAGAAATTACGGAGCTACGAGCGCGCCGTTGGTTGTGAAAGGAAAAGTAATAGTGGGAACTGCCGGTGGCGACAGCGGCATCCGCGGTTTTGTGGCGGCCTACGATGCGATTACCGGCAACCTGGCTTGGCGATTCTGGACAATTCCCGGTCCCGGCGAGTTTGGTGCAGAGAGTTGGCCGGGCGAAAGCTATTTACATGGCGGCGGTACAACATGGATGCCGGGAACATACGACCCTGAACTCAACCTTCTTTTTTGGGGCACGAGCAATCCTTCGCCAGATTTTAATGGTGAAACGCGGCCCGGCGATGACCTATATACGAGCAGTGTGATTGCGCTCGATCCGGATACCGGCAAATTGAAATGGCATTTTCAGTTCACGCCCCACGATCTGTATGACTACGATGCGACCGAGACGGCAGTTCTCGTGGACACCGAATACAAAGGCAAGCAGAGGAAATTACTTCTCGAAGCCAATCGAAACGGATTTGTGTACATTCTTGATCGAGTCACCGGCGAATTTATTTCGGCGACGCGATTCGTGGAAAAGATGAACTGGGCAGATGGAATAGATGTTAAAGGCCGTCCGATGCTGAGCGAAAAAAGCGCCAAACCGACGCCCGAGGGTTCTGTTGTATGTCCGGGCTTTTCCGGGGCTACGAATTGGTATTCGCCTTCTTACAATCCGCAAACACGATCGCTCTATTTCATGGCGCTCGAGGCGTGCTCGATCTACTCCTCTGGAGAGCAAAAACCTGAAGAAGGCAAAACGTACTATGGGACGGGTGTTCGGCGCTCACCGGGTGAGCGTGGAGAAAAAATTTTACTGGCCTATGATCTGGACACGGCGACTTTTCGCTGGCGATATCCCCAAGCAAGTGGACGCGGTTCAGCCGGAACCATGACCACAGCGTCAGGTCTTGTTTTCTTTGGAGATAACTCGGAGTCATTTGAAGCCGTGGACGCGAAGACGGGTAAGCCCTTGTGGCATTTCAACACCGGACAAACGCTGCACGCTTCGCCAATGAGCTATGCGGTGAATGGCAAGCAGTATGTTGCTATCGCTTCAGGAAGTGACATTTTTAGTTTTGCTTTGCCTTAAGAAACAAAATGTTGCTGATGCAAATTGCAAAGGAGGATCGAAAATGTTTTCCAATCTAACGACACGACGTGGTTTTGCTGCAAAACTGGCCGCACTCCTGCCGAGTTTCGGTCTCGCTGGCGTTGTCGCTGCTTCTCCAGCGCCGGCGGAGCAAGGGCAGGGAGGAGTGCAGAAGCTTGATGGCAACGGGAAACCTTCGGACGGGAAAGGCTTCATCACGCCACTGATTATTCACAACGGTTTGATCTATATCGCGGGGCAAGGCGCACACTCGCGCGGCGACAAATCTGACGCGGGCAAAACTCCGACGATTGAAATGCACACCAAGATGGTGATGGATGGAGTGAAGGCCACTGTGGAAGCGGGTGGTGGCACGATGGATAGCATTCTGCAACTCACCGTGTTCCTTGCAAAATTGGATTACTACGACGGCATGAATTCCGTTTTCAAAACTTATTTCCCGAATGGCGGCCCAGCGCGCACCACAGTCGCAGTTGCGGGACTTCCCGGGGAATCGCTTGTTGAGATTAATTGTATCGCGGCGGTTGTAAAGAAAGGGGCATAACCCGATGGCATTTGCGGACAAATCAAATCGTAGAACGTTTCTCGGTACTCTCAGCGCAATTTCGGCAGCGTTGTTGAGTCCGAGAAAATTGTTTGCCACACCCGCTTCATCTACATCAGCGGTGAGTCAGAAACTCACCGGTTTTGGATCAACAGGAAATGTTTACGAAGAGCTTGGCGTCATGACGGTCATCAACGGAGAGGGAACCATGACGGTGCTTGGCGGTTCTCTGCCACGCCCGGAAGTGGAAGAAGTGATGGCGCTCGGCGGAAAACACTTCGTGAGCATCGCGGAGTTGGAAGTCGCCGCAGGCAAACGAATTTCCGAAATGCTGAAGTTGCCCGAAAGCTACACGGCACTCGTGACCTCGGGAGCCGCAGCGGCCATGCAGTCCGGGCTCGCCGGAATTCTCACAGGTGACAATCCGAAGTTCATCGAACAGATTCCGGACCTTGCCGGTATGAAGAGCGAAGTCATCATTCAGAAATCGCATCGGAATCCGTTTGATCACCAACTCCGCACGACGGGCGTAAAGCTCATCGTTGTCGAGACCGTGGACGAACTCAAAAAAGCAATCAATCCACAAACAGCGATGATGCACTTTTCCAATTTTGCGAACGACGAAGGGCAAATCAAAGTAGAAGAGTGGGTCAAGCTTGCCCACGAAAACAATATTCCTGCGTTTATCGATGCAGCCGCGGATACGCCGCCTGTTTCCCATCTTTGGGACTACGCAAATATGGGTTACGACTTGATTGCGTTCAGCGGAGGCAAGGCGATTCGCGGGCCGCAGTGCGCGGGATTGCTAATCGGCAAGAAAGATTTGGTCGCCAACGCGTTTCTCAACAACAGCCCGCATGAAAACACGATTGGGAGAAGCCAGAAAGTTGGAAAAGAAGAAATCGTCGGCATGGTGAAGGCGATCGAATTGTATTTGAAAGATGATCACGAAGGGCTGAACAAGGAATGGCAGCGGCGGCTTGAATACATTTCTTCGCAAATCACTAAAATTCCAACGGTGACAACTTCCTATCCGCCAATGGAAATCGCGAATCACGTGCCTCATATGGTCATCAAGTGGGACAAAACGCGAATCCCCATGACCCCGCGCGAAGCGGGCAAAGCGTTGCGCACCGGCAAGCCATCTATCGTGCTTTCCACTGGCGAACAAGGTGAAGCGCTCTCCATGAACTCATTCATGCTGCAGCCGGGCGAAGAAAAGATCATCGCCACAGAATTGGCGAAACTCTTCAAAGCGCACTTGGTCTAATTTCGAGCTCGCCAAAGCAATAGACCGTTTAGGAAGCAGGAACGCGTTTGACTGCCCAAAAAACAAGCCAGGTTCGCTGGTTGCTGATCTTTTGGCTCTTCGTCCTCAGCGCGGTGGCCTATCTCGACCGAGTGAATATTTCGATCGCGGGAAGTCTCCTGGCAAACGAATTTCACTTGTCGAAAATCCAGCTTGGTTGGATTTTCAGTTCGTTTCTCGCGGGCTATGCGCTGTTTCAAACGCCCGGCGGCAGGCTTGCGGACAAATTAGGTGCGCGCCGGATACTTGCCTTGGCCGTATTGTGGTGGGGTATCTTCTCTGCGCTAACGGTCGTCGTTCCCAGCGGGTTCCAATCTGCATTACTGGCGTTCATGTCTTTACGATTTGCTTTAGGCGCGGGGGAGGCCGTCATGTACCCCGCATCAAATCAGTTTGTTGCACGTTGGATTCCCAGCTCCGAACGCGGATTGGCGAACGGGCTAATCTTTTCCGGCGTTGGAATTGGCGCTGGATTCACTCCTCCTTTGATTACATACGTCATGCTGCGCCACGGTTGGCGCGTTTCGTTCTTGGTCTGTGCGGCTCTTGGATTGCTTGTGGGATTTGTGTGGTATCTGATCGCGCGCAATTCACCGGAAGAGCATTCGCTCGTTTCCGCAAGCGAACTTTCGAAAATCAAAGCGGGTCTTTCCAGTTCATCCACAGAACAGCAAAAGCTTGTTTCATGGGCGCGGCTGCTGGAAAGCAGAGAAGTATTTGCGGTTACACTGAGTTATTTCTCGTTCGGTTACGTCGCGTGGATCTTTTTCAGCTGGTTCTACATTTATCTAGCGGAAGTGCGCGGGCTCAATTTGAAAATAAGTGCCCTCTATTCCATGTTGCCTTTTATTGCGATGGCGGTTTGCTCGCCCCTCGGTGGTTTGATTAGCGATGTATTGGCAAAGAGTAGGGGTCCTCGAATAGGGCGAAGTGGCATCGCGGTTTTTGCAATGATCGTGGCGGCGATTTTTCTTGTCATCGGTTCGCGAGTGGAAAATACGCGGCTTGCGGTTTTTGTACTTGCCGGCGGAGCCGGCGCGCTCTACCTTTCTCAAAGTTCCTTCTGGTCAGTTACGGCGGACATTGGCGGCACGTCGTCCGGCAGTGTTTCTGGCTTCATGAACATGGGCAATCAGTTCGGCGGAATGATCACGGCTTCTCTCACACCCTGGATCGCATCGCGCATCAGTTGGACGGCGGCCTTTTTTGTTGCGGCCGCCTTGTGTCTATGCGGCGCCTTGGCCTGGCTGTTTGTCGATCCACGGAAGCGTTTGGACACCACAAACGAAAAGCCATTTCCGTAAGTATCGAGTTTTGAAGCGCCTTTTTTCTGTCCGCAAAAAAACGGATCCGCGCATCTCGGGAACGACCAATATTTATTTGGCTGTGTTCTCGCAGGCCGAAATCGCGCCCAGCGCACTTTGGCAGAATAAGGATTGACATGGCAAATCCACTGCTGTATTAAATCGTTTCAACGTGTTTTCTAAAATTTGTGATTATTTTCACAGAGTGGAAATAAAGGGCTTGCGAGTGGTTCGTGGGGGGCGAATTCTTCGGGGGTGATTATGGGTGTGTTCATAAAGCGTTCGTGGGTTGGGCTCGTAATTTGTTTGTTGGCGGCGATTGTGGCTTTTGCCAGCATTCACGGCAGCATCTCTGGTTTGGTTCTTGATCCAAGTGGATCGGTAATTGTTGGAGCTGCGGTAACTGCCACGGAAACGCAGACTGGCGTGAAGTCAGAAACCGTGACGGATTCAAAAGGCTTTTTCAATTTTCCGGAACTGCCCATAGGCAAATATGATCTTGAAATCCAGGCAGATGGTTTCAAGTCGTTCAAACAAACCGGACTGGTAGTGGATGCGAACTCCGCATTGCGCGCAGACGCGACGCTGCAAATTGGGCAGAAGACCGAAAATGTAATCGTCAACAGCGATGCCGTTCATGTGGAAACCGAGAGCACGCAGAATGGCGAAGTGATCGACAGCAAAAAGATATTGTCTGTGCCTTTGAATGGGCGTTCTTATACCGATTTGCTCGCTTTGCAACCTGGCGTCGTTCCATCGGCTTATGGCAACCAGGCGCCGGATACACAGGACCGCGCACCGTCCGGCACCTTGAATCCTGGAAACCAATCCATCAATGGGCAGCGGGAAAGTTCCAACGGCTTCATGGTGAATGGAGCAAACGTTGTAGAAGGAAAGAACAACGGCGCAGCCATCGTGCCGAACCTTGACTCAATCGAGGAATTTCGAATCATTACGAGCAATTTTGACGCAGAGTACGGAAACTATAGCGGCGGCCAGATCAACGTGGCAACAAAAGCCGGAACGAACGCGTTGCATGGCAGCGGATTTGAGTTTTTGCGAAATACGGCTCTGGATGCGCGCAATTTTTTCAATCCATCTACGGTGGGTCCTAAGGACGATTTCAAGCAGAACCAATTTGGAGGCACGTTTGGCGGGCCGATCCGGCGCAACAAACTGTTCTTCTTTGTCGATTACCAAGGCACACGGCAAATCAAGGGCAATATCTCAACAACCGGCGCGCCGTCTGCGACAGTTTTTCCCGACGCAAGTGGAAATGTTGACGCTTCAAGCCTTTTCAATGCCAATAGCGACGGCTCTTTTGGTGTAAACGGAAACTTGTGGGCACAAACTCTGAGCAACCGGCTCGGCTACACTGTGACGGCAGGAGAACCTTACTGGACATCGACCTGCGCAACAACTTCCGAGTGCGTTTTCCCGGGTGGCATAATCCCCAAAGGCGTCATCTCACCAATTTCCAGCAAGCTGTTGTCTTCGTTTCCTGGCGTTAGTTCGAGCACTGCGACAGCCACGGGGAGTGACCTCTTCACTTCGGCGCTTCCTTTGCATTTGCGAGACGACAAGGGTGCAGTTCGAGTTGACGCCAATACCCGTTTTGGGACGATTTCTGGCTACTATTTCATGGATGATTTCAATTTGGCCAATCCGACTCCTTCGGATATCGGCGCCAATGTTCCCGGATTTGCGGATTCGAGCATCGGACGGGCGCAATTAGCGAGCGTGGGAATTACAAAGACCATTAGTCCTACATCGGTGAATGAATTCCACCTGAGCTACACGAGATCGGCCGCGCATTTTGGAGAACCGACACAGGCGATCGGTAGCGGCACATTGAGTTCGCTGGGTTTTGTGACCCCCGCGACTGTCGGAGGAGTATTCAACGGAGGCATCGCCCCCGTGGAACCGTCGCTGGATGGTGTGCCGTCTATTAACTTGGGTACGATCGGAACGGTTATTGGCGTTCCGTCGGTAACCACTGCCCAGTTCAACAATACTTATCAGGTTCAGGACAATTTCACGAAAGTGGTGGGCACGCACACGCTCAAGTTTGGAGCGCAGTTCCACTACGACCAAATCAACGAGCGAAACCTCTTCGGCGAGGACGGAACATTCACGTTCGACGGAAGCGAGTCTGGCGTGGACTGGGTCGACTTTCTGATGGGCGCTGTTGGAGGCGGAGGCTTCACGCAAGCTAGCAAGCAGTTGCTCGATTCTCGCAGCAAATATTTTGGAGTCTTTGGTCAGGACAGTTGGCGCGTGAAATCCAGCTTGACGCTTAATTTTGGTGCCCGCTGGGAGTTCAGCCAGCCTTGGTATGACACGCAAAACAAGATAAGTACGGTTGTTCCCGGCCAGCAGTCCATCATTTTCACGCAGGCTCCGAAGGGTCTCGTCTTTCCAGGAGACCCGGGAATTCCGCAAACACTTGCGCCGACTCAATACAACGCGGTCTCGCCGCGGGTCGGTTTGGCCTATTCGCCGCGAGCGTCTGAAGGTTTTCTTTCAAAATTAACGGGCGGACCTGGAAAAACCAGCATCCGCGCAGGCGCTGGAATCTTCTACACGGCATTCGAAGATCTTAGCCAATTCCAGGAAGTGGGCGATATCCCGTTCGGACTGTTCTGGGCTCCCGGAGGGCAGAAATTCTTCGAGGCGCCATTTAATGACCGGGTAAACGGTCCCGACGGACAAGTCTTCCCGTTTGTGGTTCCAAGCAGTGCGTCAAAAGCAAAGCCCAATACAACGTTTGATTTCTCGCCATTTGAGCCATTGGACGGAAACGCGGAAGTTGCTTTCTGGCACACCAACCGCTTGCCATACGCGGAACACTTTGATTTTTCCATTCAGCGGCAGTTCGGTGCGAATACTGTACTCAGCCTGGGTTACGTTGGCACGACGGGGCACAAGCTCATTGCTTTCGTAAACTACAATCCCAGCGACAACAATCTTTGCTTGTTTCTTAGCAATCCAGCAAACCTGGCTCCCGGTAGTAACGTTTGTGGCAGAAATAATGAGGATAGCGGACCTTTTGTTTTGGCCCCCGGTGTCACAGCTCCGGGCTATCCGGGGATCACATCCTTTGCAACTACTAGGCTGCTTTCCGGGCTGAATAGCGCGAGCGACACTACTGTCGCGTTCGGCAGAAACGCCGCGGAAAAAACGATGGCAAATTCCGCGTATCATTCATTTCAGGCCACGCTTCGCCACACAAGCGCGCATGGAGAATTCCTCATCGGCTATACGTTCGGAAAGTGCCTGAGCAATTCCTCAGGTCTGGAAGACTCCGTAAATCCATTCAACCCGCAAAAGAGCAGAGGGCTTTGTCTGTTCGATGTTCAGCACAATTTCGTCGGCAGCTATAGCGTTCCGCTTCCTTTTGAGAAACTTTTCCATGCAAATAACGGCTGGTCTCGACGCATTGCGGGTGGTTGGCAAATCTCCGGTATCACAACGTTTGCGACTGGCTTGCCCATTTCGATTTCGGAAGGTAGGGACGTATCTCTTGCTGGATCCAGTGGGACTGACATTCCGAATTTCACGCCCGGAAAAGTCTTGAATGACACGAATCCGAGAAATGGAAACTCCTATTTCGATACGTCGCTGTTTTCAAAGGAATCGCTCGGCGTGATTGGGAATTCAGGGCGCCGGTTCTTTCACGGACCTGGTTTGAACAACTGGGACATTGCCTTGCTGAAAGACATCAGCTTCACCGAAACGAAAAAGCTACAACTTCGCTTTGAGTCGTTCAACACGTTCAATCACGCACAGTTTGAAAACCCAAGCGGAAATATCGATTCTAGCTTGTTTGGCCAGGTGATCGCGGCGCATGAGCCGCGTATCTTGCAGCTCTCAGGTAAATTCAACTTCTAGAAACTTGGATTGCGGGCTCAAAAGCGCTGCCAGGTAAGTTAACCTGACAGCGCTTTTTTCATGTCGCGGATTTGATCCGTTGAACACAACAAACGGAAGTCAAGGACCCGATACTACGCGATCCGCTCCGTGTAGACTTCGACCGGAACGCCGCGAACAATCGAATCATAAACTGGCGAGAATCTTGGACCCAACGAGCTCAATTCGCGAAGTTCCGCGTCGCTAAGGTTCGCCTTGATGCGAAGTGTAAGCCGGATGTTCTGATATCCATTTCTGATTTGTGGCGCGAGACCAAGGAATCCGCGAAGGTCGAGATCGCCTTCAAGAATGGATTCGATTTGTTCGATGGCGATGCCGCGCGCAGCTGCGTGATAAACCATCGAAGTGGTTACGCAGGAAGCAAGCGCGTGCAAGAGATGTTCCACTGGATTTGCTCCTGTGTCTGTGCCGAGAAGAGCATCCGGTTCGTCCGCCACCAAGACAAGCTTGGTTTTATGCCGGGTCAGTTTGCCACCGGCGTAAAATGGCCGCACTTCAGAAAGATTTTCTCCCCCGTTTACCCAGCGATTCTGAATTCGGAAATTGAAGCTTCCTACTTCCGGCGTCTCCTTTACGGCCGCGGCAGTTTCTTGAAGGCGTGTAACGTCGACACCGTTAATAATTGTTGCAAGAGTGTTTTGCATGATTCTTCCTTTCTTCGATTTGAGATTTCGTGCTTCTTGAATAAAAATGCATGTGAATGACCACCGTCAGGTTTCGCTTAGCCCTTGCGATTCAACAGGTTGAATGGGTTTGTGTGGTTTGGCTCGTTCACGATTCTTCGCGACTCACGATTTTTCGTTGTCCGATTTCGCAAGTCTCGCGCCAAACTATGGAGCCAAGCAGGGCTTCTCAGTTTCCTCTCTGCGAACTCTTTTGTCCTAGTTCTTGAATCTCACTCCTGCAGTTCCGCAGCACTTCTTCGGTGTTTCTCGAAGAGCGGCCATCCCACGAATCATCATCTTCTGGAATTCGTCCAATGACGTGCCCCAGCTCGTGAAGAAGTATGGTTGCTTGCGCTTCGGTCTTGTCTCCTGGAAAAGATCCAACGGTCAGATTTCGATACCCTTCGTACCGAAACAGTGTCCCGTTCGGACCGACTGCAATCACGGGCAAATAAGAAACAAAAAATGGGCCATTAGGATTGATTTCGACGACTGCATTCCGGCCGGTAAGTTGATTTGAACGCGCGCCCCACGGATGTTTGAAAGAGTGATGCCCCGTGCCATCTGTTGACCGTATTACATGCCCACGGCTTTCTTTTCCAATTTGGATAAACAAAGACTCGAACACTCCCGCAGCGTCCGGGTCGGCTTCGCGATACCATGCAGAACAACCGTTTTCGGTTTGCAGGATGGTGAGCACCTGCGCCCGAACTTTTTGCAGAATCTCTTCTCGTTTGGCCGCCTTTGCGCGTTTTGATGGGACGCTACCATTTTCGATTATCAGATCCTGTGGTTTGGCGGCGCGCGGAGTAATCGCAATGCTCAACATCGCGACACCGACCAATACTCGAACTCTTGTTACAAACAACATGTCATCCTCCTGTGCCTGGAAAAAAGCACAAGGGATGCCAGTCATCAAAGTTGCTAAGTCTTTTTTCTTGAGTGATTTCTGCGGAGTTGCGCCAATTAAAGACTAGCGAATTCTCGTTACTTTCGGTTTTTCGTGATTCTGCCTGCGAATGTGGCGTGCAAATGCAGCTATTGGGGTCGCTGAATTCTCAGCACTTTCATTCTCGATGAAAGAGTCGAAGGGGGAATGCCCAGCTTCCGCGCGGCGCCGCGCGGACCGGAAACCTTCCAGTGCGCTTCTTCCAATGCGCGAAGGAGAGTAGTTCTTTCCGCTTCTCGCAGATCATCCTTTGTCTGTAGAGTCAAACCCACACCGGAACTCTTACCGCCACGCACAGCCAGGAGGTTGTCCAACGGAAGCACGTCGCGCAAATTCAAGCGGCCGTCACGAGCAATAATCACTGCGCGCTCGATCACGTTTTCAAGCTCTCGCACATTTCCCGGCCAATGGTACGAGCGCAATCGCCTCAAGCAATCCGCAGTCAGTTCAAGGGGAGCTCTTCCCATCCGTTTGCAATTGCACTTCAGAAGATGATCCGCCAACAATTCGACGTCGGAGCCTCGATCGCGCAGCGGTGGCGCAGAGATCGGAAAAACGTGCAGGCGGTAAAAGAGGTCTTCTCGAAACCGTCCAGCCGCCACTTCTTCGGAGAGATCGCGGTTAGTAGCAGCGATTACGCGAACGTCGACTTTGCGAGTCTGCGAACTTCCCACGGGCTCAAATTCGCCCTCCTGAAGAACGCGAAGCAGCTTGGGCTGCAATTCCAGCGGCATTTCGCCGACTTCATCCAGGAAAATTGTCCCGCCGTTGGCCAATTCAAATCTTCCCGTGCGGCGCGTGGCGGCGCCGGTGAACGCGCCCCGCTCGTGACCGAAGAATTCGCTTTCGCACAACGCTGCAGGGATAGCCGCGCAGTTCACTCGAATGAATGGTTTTCCAGCGCGATTGCTCGCATGATGAATTGCGCGCGCCACAAGTTCTTTGCCGGTTCCCGTCTCTCCGGAAACGAATACTGTTGCCGGTGTTGGCGCGACCTGATGGATGGCAGTAATAAGATCGCGGATCGCGGGACTGTTTCCCAGTATCTCGCCTCCGTATTGAAGCTCGTTGATTTCGCTCCAAAGATATGCGGCTTCTTCTTGTAATTCACGCAGCCGGCTTTCGGCAACCAATTGATCCTGCACATTACGCAGGATCAAGCTATAGCGGCGTTTCCCTTGCACTTCGAATTGCGAAACACTCGCTTCCGCGGCAAAGCACGATCCGTCAGCTTTCTTCGCTTCAAAACCACCTGGGACCCAGGCATAGGACTGGCTTTCGGAATTCAATTCCCGCACGACTGTCGCCAATTTTTCCGCACTCGCAGCGCAGAGGAACTCAGTCATTTTTCGGTTCGCCACGGATTCGCCGGGTGAGGTGAACAGCGCTGCCGCAGAGCCATTTGCGCGCTGAATCGAAAAATCCTCGTCCAATTCAAGAATTGCATCCATCGCGCTTTCAAATAGCCCGGAGAATCGCTGCTCGCTCTCGCGAATCTTGGCCTCTGCACGTATCCGGTTGAACTCCGCCCCTGCCCTCGCTGCGAAAATTTTGAATGCGGACTCGAGTTCCGAGTCGAGTTTCAATGGTTTTGTGTCTACTGCGGCGAGATGGCCGAGAACAGTTCCATCGGGCTTCATAAATGGCGCACCGACGAAGCTAACTGCGTTCAATGCAACGAGGTCAGGGTCATTCGGAAAAAGTTCAATAATGCGCTCAGGGTAATGTACAACCCGCGCTTGCTCGACCACTAGTTCGCAAGGGGTGCCGTCAATTTTGTATTCAAAGTCCTTTATGAAATCACCATTCATCCAAAACGAAAGTGAGCGCAAAACCCTTTGTTCCGGCAAATATTCGGTGACCCAAACGCCCTTGACACCCAATGCCTGTGCAGCCGCGCGGACCAACGCCTGGAAAAACTCCTCCCCCGTCTTCGAAGAAGTGCCTTCAAGGAGGTGGCGAAGTAGACTTTCTGGTTGTAATTGCACGCTTGCGCTGCGCATACGTACGCTATTTGACGCCTGCCGATAACAGTGGTGAGTTTCGTCTCACCACCGTTTCAACCCAATTTGGCTCATCCGTTTTTTGTCGAGGGACCTGGAATAGACTGCCTGGAAGCTTCCATCCTACCGCAAAAAACGGGAATCACCTTCAGCAAAACTTCAGGAACTCTTCAGGAACGACCGCCCGCTTTCGCGCTCATACTTTGCCTTGAGTGAACCCAATGCGCATTCTTCTCGTTGAAGACGAAGAAAAACTCGCCGAAAGCTTGAGAAAAAGTCTCTCAGCTGAGCAGTATTCCGTAAGCCTCGCGCATACGGGCGAGGACGGTTTCCAGCAAGCCATCACTGAATCATTTGATCTTCTGATTCTGGATGTGCTCTTGCCCGGTCGCGACGGTCTGCAAATTTTGAAAGAGCTCCGGCATCGCGGCCTGCAACTTCCTGTGCTCATCCTAAGCGCCAAAGATGGACAGCAAAACCGCGTTCGCGGTCTGGACGCGGGTGCAGACGATTACATGACTAAACCGTTCGCTATTCCGGAGTTGTTGGCGCGCGTCCGTGCACTCACACTCCATGGAAAAAACGCTTCGTCGTCATATATGAGATTAGGCGATCTGGAAATGGACCTCGCAACTCGCTCTGTACGCCGCGCAGGAACAAGTATTGTGCTGACTCCGCTTGAATTTGCCTTACTCGAGTATTTTCTTCTTCAACCTGGAAGGGTCATATCTCGCGAGACTCTGGCTCGCGAGATATGGAAAGAATCCACTCATCAGAGTGCGGTGGACAGTGTAATCGGCCTTCACATCGAGCGATTGCGCCAAAAAATGGATGCTCCGTTCAAACACAGACTTCTGCACACGGTGCGTGGCGTCGGATTTGTTTTGCGAGAGGAATCCTGATGACAAATAAAAATGCCTGGCTGACAGGAATTCTGATCGCGGCCGTTCTTCTCGGTGCGTGGCTTTTGGTGCACCGCTCGCCTGCCGATGCGGCGGACGCGGATCATGCCGCCACGAATGCAGATCGCCCCGTTGTCCGGGTCGTCCGTGTCTCAAGGCACGACATCAATAATTCCTTGACCATCGCAGGCGAATTCAAGCCTTTCCAGGAAGTCGACGTACACGCAAAAGTAGCCGGCTATATTCGGCAAATTTACGTGGACGTAGGCGATCACGTCCGCGAAGGACAAACGCTCGCGGTACTGGAAATTCCCGAACTTGCAGCGCAACTGAACGGTGCGGACGCAGCGGTTCGCAGATCGCGCGAAGAGATTCGTCGCGCGAAAAGCACAGTCGAACGTGCACAATCGGCTCATGGTGCGGCACACTCCGCATACGCGCGACTGAAACAAGCGTCGGAAGCCCGCGCTGGGCTCGTAGCCCAGCAGGAAGTCGACGATGCACAGGCGAAAGACCTCGAATCGGAAGCCCAGGTTGCCAGCGCAGACGCCGAGCTTGCCGCCGCTCAACAACAGCTCGAAATGGCGCAGGCAAATCAGCAGCAGTTTAACGCGCTTGCGGGCTACTCGAAAATCGTCGCGCCTTTCGCCGGTGTTATCACCACGCGATATGCCGACACCGGCGCGCTTATCCAGGCAGGAACATCGTCGAGCACGCAGTCCATGCCTGTCGTCAAGCTTGCACAAACGTCGAAGTTGCGCCTCATCCTTCCGATTCCCGAGTCAGTTGCACCGTCCATCCATTTGGGCAATCCCGTCAAAGTTCGCGTGCAGGCATTGAATAAGGACATCGAGGGCAAAGTCTCCCGCTTTGCCGATGCTCTAGATCAGCAAACGCGCACAATGCAAACCGAAATTGATTTCGAAAACCATTCAGGTGAGCTGCTTCCCGGGATGTACACGGAAACGATGCTCACTCTGCAAGCCAAACGAAATGTGCTGGAGATTCCGTTAACTGCCGTCTCGCGCAATGGAAATACCGCAACGGTCCATGTCGTGACGCCGGCAAACACTTTGGAAGAACGCCATGTGCAGCTCGGATTGGACGACGGCATGTTAACGGAGATTCTCTCCGGTTTGAAGGAAGGCGAATTAGTGCTTATCGGCAATGCCAGCCAATTTCGCCCCGGACAAACAGTAGTGCCAAAAGAAGAGGCCGGCGAAAAACAAGAATCCGGAGGCCAAAATTAATGTCCGGCTTCTCGATCAAATATCCGTTTTTGATCGTTGTTGCGTGCCTCATCATTGCAATCGTTGGGGGCGTGACACTCGTGCGCATGCCCGTCGACCTTTTTCCGCCGATCAACATTCCCGTCGTCGTGGTAGCCACGTTTTATTCCGGAATGCCACCGCAACAGATCGAAACCAACATCACCAACCCATTCGAACGATTCTTCACGCTTGCCAGCGGCGTGGATCACATCGAATCGCGCTCGTTGCCTGGCGTCAGCCTGATCAAAATCTATTTCCAGCCTGGCACGAACGCGGACGCCGACCTCAGTACAATTTCCAATCTCGCGATGGCGGATTTGCGCCGCCTGCCGCCCGGAACGCTTCCGCCTGTCGTTTTGAAATTCGATGCGTCCAGCCTTCCCGTCTGTCTGATAACACTCAAAGGCGAAGGCCTCAACGAAACGGAATTGCACGATATCGGCCAATACACAGTCCGCAATCAAATTGCTGGTGTGCCGGGCGCGTCCGTGCCGCAGCCATTTGGCGGTCGCTACCGGCAAATTATGGTCTACGTAGATCCGATGAAGCTTCAGGCAAATCAGCTCAGTGCGATGGACGTCGTGCGCCAGCTCAACGATAGCAATTTGATTTTGCCGGCCGGTGATGTTCGCATCGGCCCGTACGACTACAACTTATATTCGAATAGCCAGGCGCCCACTCCCGGTGCCATCAACAAAATGCCTCTGAAAACAATCGGCCAATCGTCCGTTCTCGTTGCGGACATTGGCAAGGCCGAGGATGCACAGGCAATCCAAACGAACGTCGTGCGTGTCGACGGCCAAGCCTCTGTCTATTTGCCAATCCTCAAACAAGGCGGCGACACCAACACGATCGCCGTCGTCGATGGAATCAAGATCGCACTCAAACATCTCGTTGATGTTCCAAAGCAACTTGTGACCCGAGTCGTGTTCGACCAATCGGTATTTGTGAAGACGGCCATTGAAACGCTTCTCCACGAAGGCGCCGTTGGCCTGGTCCTTACGGGTTTAATGATTCTTCTTTTTCTTGGCAGTATGCGGGCCACCGCCGCCGTATTTTTCTCGATTCCACTTTCCGCGTTGGCGGCATTCCTTGCCATTAGCGCATTTGGTGGCACGGTAAACACGATGGTACTCGGCGGATTGGCGCTCGCATTTTCCCGTCTAATCGACAATTCGGTGATCGTCCTCGAGAACATCTTCCGCCATCTGGAAATGGGAGAAAGCCCGCAAGTTGCTGCGGAAAAAGGAGGCAGAGAAGTCGCTTTGGCCGTTCTCGCAGCCACCCTCACAACCGCCGTCGTCTTTTTTCCAGTGATTTTTCTCTACGGCGTCAGTCGTTTCCTCTTCACCGCGCTTGCCTTGGCTGTCGTCCTCTCTCTTTTCGCCTCCTACTTCGTCGCCATGACGGTCGTTCCGCTTTTCTGCGCACGCTATATCAGTAAGCACGAAGCTAACCAAGAGATCCACGCAACTCCAAAGGGGCTCGTCGGTCGTACCATTGTGGCTTTTGATGGATATTTCGCTAAAATGCTTGGCAGATATGACAGCAGCCTTGCCAAGGCGCTGCTGAAACCTGCATCCACCGCCCTGGGCCTTGCGGGAATCTCCCTTCTTTGCTTTGTGTTATACCCGCTCCTCGGAGTTTCCTTCTTTCCGCGAACGGACGCTGGCCAATTCGTTATCAACCTCAAGGCTCCTTCGGGTACTCGAATCGAAATGACGGAGAACTACGTCAAGCAAGTAGAGGGCATCGTTCGCCAAGTTGTCCCGAAAGACGAGCTACGCATCATCGTTTCGAACATCGGCGTCACGACCGATTTTTCTGCTATCTACACGCCGAACTCCGCCGGTCACACCGCCTTCGTGCAAGTCAGCCTTCGCGACGATCATAAAGTTGGCAGTTACGAATATATGCGGCGCGTACGCGCGCAAATCGCTCGACAGCTGCCGCAGCTCAGTGCGTATTTTCAGTCGGGCGGGCTCGTAGACTCGGTCTTGAATCTCGGTCTACCTGCGCCAATTGATGTGCAAGTTAGCGGCACCAATCTGGATTCCGAATACGAAACCGCCTCGCAAATTGCTTCGCAAGTGCGCCAGTTACGCGGGGTCAGCGACGTTTTGATTCCGCAGGACGTGGACTATCCCGCTCTTCAATTGGATATCGATCGCGAAAAGGCCAGCCAGCTCGGCCTCTCTCAAAAGGAAATTGTGGATAACGTCATCACCGCACTTACCTCCAACGGAATGATCGCGCCAAACTATTGGATCGATCCAAAAAGTGGCATTCCCTATCTTCTGACCGTCCAGTACCCGGAAGACCAGGTGAAAACGCTGACGGACTTGAAACAAATTCCGTTGCGTGGTGTGAAAAGTACGCAGCCAACGTTTTTGGACAGCGTTGTGAAAATCAGCACTATCGCTTCGCCCACGGAAGTGGATCATTACCAGCTTTTTCGCGTCGTGGACCTTTATGTTTCCCCCAAGAACGAAGACCTGGGACGCATCACTTCGCAAATTGAAGACATCATCAAAAGCACGAAACGCCCGGAAAATGTTCGCGTGGACCTGCGTGGCTCGGTGCAGGGCATGCGGTCTTCTTTCAAGAGTTTCGGCATTGGTTTGATTCTTTCCGTTGTTCTCGTTTATCTGATTCTCATCGCTCAATTTGCTTCGTGGAAGGATCCTTTCATCATTCTTCTTGCGGTCCCGCCCGGACTCGCGGGAGTGTTGCTCACGCTTCTCGTGACCAGCACCACCCTCAACGTCATGTCGCTCATGGGATTGGTGATGATGGTCGGCATCGTCGTTTCCAACAGCATTCTCATCGTCGAATTTGCTCGCCATCTCCATCTCGAAGGCAAATCGCCAAAAGAAGCCGTCGCGCAAGCATCGCGCGCCAGACTGCGGCCTATCTTGATGACTTCGCTTGCCACGGTCCTCGGGCTCTTACCGATGGCGTTGAAACTCGGAACAGGTTCGGAAGCCTACGCTCCACTTGCCCGCGCAATTCTCGGTGGATTGCTCGTCTCCGTTGTCGTCACAATTTATCTCGTGCCGGCGGCCTATTTATTGCTCCACGGAAAAACTCAGGGCGGAGAAGAGGCGCACGCATGAAATCGTTCCTCGCCATTTTCTTTTGTGCACTTTTGTTGCCTCTTGCTGCTCTTGCCCAAACGGCGCAGACAGCTGCAACCCCTAGCACATCAGCGCCTGCTCCTACTCGACTCACGTTGGCCGATGCGGAGGCCGTTGCTTTGAAAAATAATCCACTCGTCACCGTCGCCAAACTTCGTTCGCTCATCTCTCATGAGCAAGTGCGCGAAGTTCGTTCGGCTCTTCTGCCTGACTTGAGCCTGAATGTCACTGGTGTAGAGGCACGTCCCGACAGCCGCGTTGCCGCCAGCGGCTTAAACAATCCAATCATTTTTCCGCGTGCCGCTGCGGGAGCGACGCTCAGCCAATTGATTACCGACTTCGGCAGAACTACAAACCTGATTTCCAGCTCGCAGTATCAAGCCAAAGCGGAAGAAGAAAACGCTGTCGCCACGCGCGCGCAGATTCTTCTCGCCGTGGATCACGCCTTCTACGAAACGCTCGAAACCCAGGCGCTCGTACAAGTAGCACAGCAAACTGTGGAAGCCCGCCAAGTCCTCGTAGATCAGGTTAGCGCACTTACCAACGCAAAATTAAAGTCCGATCTCGACCTTAGTTTTGTTAACGTGGACGCATCGCGTTCTAAATTGCAGTTGCTCGAAGCAGAAAATAACCACGAAACTTCGCTGGCCGATCTCTCCGCGCTTCTGGGTTATTCCGATTCGCAAAATTTTGATTTGGTTCAAGACGGCTCAGCCGAATTGCAAATACCCGCGCAGGAAGTTGTTCCACTTATCCAGGCTGCACTCAAGCAACGTCCTGAAGTGAACGCCCTTCAATTCGAAGTGCTAGCCGAAGAAAAGCTGAGCCATGCCGAACACGATCTCTGGCGGCCAACAATCAGCGCGCTCGGTGTGGTTGGTGAAGCACCAGTTCGCGATGACCATATCCCGAATTGGTACGGAGCCGCTGGCGTGAACATCAACATTCCCGTCTTCAACGGCTTTCGCTTCAACGCACGTGCAAAGGCCTCTGACCTGGAAACTGAGGCAAGCCGTCAAAAATTGATCGAGGCCCGCAATGACATCGCGCGCGACGTTCGCATCGCCTGGCAGGACGAACGCCGCGCTTACGAACGCTTGAGTCTTACGCGCCAGCTTCGCGATCAAGCGAACCTTGCCCTCGAACTTGCGCAAGCCCGCTACAAACTCGGCCTTAGTTCCATCGTCGAATACACCCAGGCTGAACTTCAGAAAACTGAAGCTGACATCACGGATACTGACGCCGTCTATCAGTTCCGCCAGACCCAGCGTGCCCTCGACTACGCTACCGGCGCCCTCCGATAACCTGGCAATCAGCGAATCGCGTCATATATATTGGCAGGGTCGGCGCCAGTACATATTTGCAATGCATATTCTGATCGTTGAAGACGAGAAAAAAGTCGCCACGTCTCTTAGCACGGCGTTGGAGAGCGAGTCCTATGGCGTCGCGTTGGCGCATACCGGTGAAGAGGGATTTTTCCTCGCCACGACGCAATCCTTTGACCTCATCATTCTGGATCTCATGCTCCCCGCACGAGACGGATTGCAAATCCTGACCGCTCTTCGCGAACGCAAGCTTCAGATGCCAGTGCTGATTCTCACGTCACGGGACACCATTCAGGATCGCGTCAACGGCCTCAACGCCGGGGCCGACGACTACCTGGTTAAGCCGTTCGCCATTTCCGAGTTCCTGGCGCGGGTCCGAGCTCTTTTGCGCCGCGGAAAAAATGAAATGGGATCAGCTCTCAAACTCGCCAATCTGGAAATGGACACCGCCCGCCACAAGGCCACACGCGGAGGGAAAGACCTCACTCTGACAGCGCATGAATTCTCTCTGCTCGAATACCTCCTTCGCCATCAGGGCCGCGTTGTCTCCCGCGAAATGCTTGCACGCGACGTCTGGAAAGAGACCTCGCGCCACACGCCGCTCGACAACGTCATTGACGTTCACATCGCGCGCCTTCGCCGCAAGATGGACGATCCATTTCGAACCAAACTTTTGCGCACCGTTCGCGGCGTTGGTTTCGTTTTGCGCGAGGACACCGATAAATGAAGCTTCGTCCGCAACGCCTGCGCACCCGTCTTATCCTCTGGCATCTGCTGATGCTTGCCACTGTGCTCGTGATTTATATCGCAGGCGTGTCCGGGCTTGTCTTTTGGCAGATGGAAGGAGTGCTGAAGCGTCTCGCTGCCGAAGATCTTGAAACGGTCAAAGGGCTCTTATATTTCGATTCAAATGGAGCCGTACACCTTCGTGAAGACTTCCATCACCACGCAGAATGGAAGCAGGCGGCCCAGCGTCTTCTTGAAGTCCTCAATCCGAATGGTACGATTCTGTTCCGCAACGATCTACTGCAGGATCGAACTCTCGGTGGTCCGCCGTTCCCAGGTGAAGGCGAAGTCGGCTACTCTCCACGCACGGAAACGCTTTCCGACGGAACCTCGGCCACCTGCCTAAGCCGAAAATACGAGTTGCAGGGTCAAATCGTTCTCATCCGTGTCGCTTATAGCCATGAACTCATCTGGAGCCGCCTAAAAGAGACACTCACCATTCTCCTCCTCGCTCTCCCACTTGCACTCGCTGTTGCCGCATTTGCGGCCTACAAAGTTGCGTCCAAAGCCCTGGACCCTATAGAAAAAATGGCTGTTGAGATCGAGCAAATCAATTCCGAACGCCTCGATGCTCGCTTGGTCATTGAAAATGAAGAAGACGAACTAGGCCATCTCGCGCGAGTCTGCAACGGAATGCTGGCGCGCATTGAACAAGCGTTTGATCAACTCCGGCGTTTCACCGCGGACGCCTCGCACGAACTCCGTACTCCACTGGCTGCGATGCGCAGCATCGGTGAAGTCGCTCTCGATCTCACCTCCGATCCAGTCGAATACAAGGAAGCCCTCGGCAGCATGCTCGAGGAAGTAAATCGCCTGACTGGAATGATCGAGGGTCTTCTGACCCTGTCCCGTGCCGACGCCGGACAGGTCGTGATCCAACCCACCGTTTTCCCGCTCATGGAACTGGTCCGGCAGGTTGCAGACCTGCTCGAAGTGCTCATAGAAGAAAAAAGAATCCACTTCGAATTGTCCGGTGACGAAACCGCTTGTGTAAAAGCCGACCGCCTCACGTTGCGTCAGGCGATCATCAATCTCCTGCACAACGCCACAAAATTCACGCCTGTTGAAGGTTCCATCGAAGTGCGTGTGGAGCGCTCCACCGGCGACACTATCTTGCTCTCAGTTGCAGATTCCGGTCCGGGTGTCCCCCCTGAACACGCCTCAAAGGTCTTTGATCGTTTTTATCGCGTGGAAGAATCTCGCGGTGGCGAAAATAAAGGCGCCGGTCTCGGCCTCTCCATCGCCAAGTGGGCCGTCGACGCAAATCACGGCGAACTTACCGTTCGAAGCGAGCTTGGAGCCGGATCAACTTTCTCAATTCGAATGCCGTCCGTGGCTTGCAATACGATGCAGTGATGCAAATCCGAGTCCATCCACTCCAAGCGCCAAAACTTTCAAATATTTCAAGCAAACTTGAATTGTAACATTTCATTAATATTCCTATATTTTCCGTTCTTTCCTCGTAATCTCCCGAGAACAAAGCGCTTAGTTGATGCTCCTTGGAGCTCGCTTACTGCACTCTGTTACATTTAACAGTTGTGAAACATTGGAGTAAGTCGTCATTCACATTCATTCTGATAGTTTTCCTTCTGTCTTGCAGTGTGATAATGCTTGTCATGCTGTGCTCTCTTACGGGGTGTGGTAATTCGCTTAAGTGAAATGGAGGATCGAAATGGGTAGGACGTTGTCGATTGCACTCATCTGTGCGTTTTTGGCCTGCGGGCCTGTGCGCGCGGACGATTCGAACACTGGGGACGCTGGAGGAAAGACTGCGACCGCGACTGCCACGGACAAAGCGGCAAGCGGGACAGCTGCAAAAACCGAAAAAAACAAGACCGAAGCCGCGAAACCGGCTGCGGACTATCGTGAAGAGATCGAAGAATTACGCCAATTGATGCGCGAACAATCGCAGCAACTGGCCGAACAGCAAAAGCAGCTCGAGCTTCTCCGCGAGCAGCTTAGCGCCACGCACAAGTCCGAAGTTTCCGTCTCCGCTCCGGCGGCCGATCCCACCGCAGTCCACGTCACGGGAACGGATATGGGCATTCGTCCAGAAGCAAAAACGACGGAAGCTGCGCAAGGCGATAAGCCTAAGCAAGAAGAGGGGCCGTCCTCAATTCATTACAAGGGCATCAATATCACGCCTGGCGGCTTTATCGCAGCTGAAACAGTTTTCCGCACTCGCGCCACCAGTGCTGACGTCAACACGCCTTTTACAGGTATTCCTTTTCCGGGCAACTCACTGAGCAAAGTGACTGAAGCCAACTTTACGGGCCGCCAGAGCCGTGCAACTCTCCTGGCAGAATCCAAAATAGGCTCCGCTAAGTTGACGGGATACTATGAAGCGGACTTCCTCGGTGCGGGAACCACTTCCAACAACCGCCAAAGCAACAGCTATGTCTTCCGGCAGCGGCAACTTTTTGGACAAGTAGCCTTGGACAATGGCTTGAGCATAACTGGTGGCCAGATGTGGAGCCTTGTCGCGGAAAACCGCAAGGGCATACAGAACCGCCAGGAAGCCCTCCCCATGGTGATTGATCCCCAGTACAACGTAGGCTTCACTTGGGCGAGACAGTATGGGTTTCGCATAGTAAAGGACTTCGGTGGCAAGTTCGCGGTTGGCGTTTCCGTCGAGGGTCCGCAGACTACCTTGGGCGGTCGCGGCTTCTCTACAGTCACAGCTGCCAATGGCACCACTTCACTGAACTTCTTTACCAACGCGCCTGGTGCAGGCGGGGGTCTGTATAACGCTTTCGACGCGACCGGATATTCCGTCAACAAAGCTCCCGACTTCATTTTCAAGGCAGCCGCTGATCCTGGCTTTGGCCACTATGAGGTGTTCGGAATTGTTAGCACCTTCCGAAATCGCATCTATCCATGTGCCATTGTCAGCCCAGCCGCAACCAACGGCAGCGGCACGGTGGTGTTGAACGGCCCCGCGCTGGCAGGAACTTCAGGGGCTTGCACGAACACCTCTCCTTCGTCTGTCGGTGCATTCCAGGATACCCGCACTGGTGGCGGACTTGGAGCTAGCGCTCGCTGGTCCGTGTTCAACAAGAAGGTCGATTTCGGCATCAAGGGCGTCGCTGGCGACGGAATCGGCCGTTACGGATCTGCACAGTTGGCGGATCTAACCGCGCGGCCCGATGGCACACAAGCCTTGATTCGCACTGCACACGGCTTGGGTATCCTTGAGTTTCACCCGAATCCCAAGTTGGATATCTATGCGTACTACGGCGGTGAATATGCTTGGCGAGCCGCCTACACTGGATATCTGACCGATACAATCACTACTTCTCAAACGCTAACTGCTTGCACGGCAGGTTCTCCTGGCTGCCCAAATGGAGACCAAATCACAACCATAACCACGCATACGACCTCAAACTCCAAAATTGGCGGCTACGGCTCGCCTTTCGCCAACAACACGGGTTGCAGCTCGGAAGGCGTGCCCTCTGGTACGTTTACGCCATCGGGAGGTGGAACCTGTGCCGGCGATATTCGCTTCATCCAGGAAGGCACACTGGGTTTCTGGCATAAGTTCTACCAGGGATCGAAGGGCGGCATGCGCTGGGGCATTCAGTATTCCTACATCACTAAGAGCGGTTGGTCCGGAAACAACAACGTGCCAACATCTGTCGGGATACAACCCAAGGCTGTCGACAACATGGTGTTCACCTCGTTCCGTTACTATCTGCCTTAATCCGGCGCGAACTGGCGCTGCTTAGCAGCGTCCCGTTTGAAAATCAAAAACCCTGGGTCGCAAAAAAAGCGGCCCAGGGTTTTTTTCTTCCAAAAAACTGAGTTCCGCCTCAGGGTGTTTTTCTCGGCTCCGCAATTCCAGGCGGGATCCTATCTGCTTTAGCGATTCCCACATATTTGTCCGCCGCTCCGTAATACAAAAGCCACTGACCTTTCTTTCGTGCCATTCCTTCGACAAACACCACATTAGGAACTTGCCCTGTTTTCTCCCATTCCATTTGAGGTTCCAGGAACGGCATCGCACTGCGCAAGATCAATCTCGCGGGATCCCGGCGGTCGAAAACCGCAACTCCTGTGCGGTAAACCAGGTTGTCGTCGGCCCCGTTGTAAATCAACACGATTCCCGCGCTTGTCAGAAAAGGCGGCGGACCGGGCTCGACGACGCGCGAATCAAATTTCCCCGGCCGACGCGGTAGTACCGGCGATTGTGTCGCCTCAGTCCAATGAACCAAATCCTTCGACCAAGAAAGCCCCATCTGATCCGTTTTATCTTCTGCAGTGCCAAGCCAGTACATCCAATATTCGCCGTGAATCTTCGTCGACAGAATCGTGCCGGATTTCGTCCAGCCCTTGTTCCAGTTGCCTCTATAGGCTGGAAGGATTACGCCTTGCCGTTGCCAATGGACCAAATCGCTCGACGTAGCCAAACAGAGTTGTGCATCCTTTTTGTTGTAACCCGTATATGTCAGGTAGTAAGTGCTCCCAATTTTCACAAGGCGAGGATCTTCAACACCGCCATCCTTTTCATACTCGGCCTCCGGTGAAAGAACCGGAGCGGCCCGTCGTACAAAATGAATTCCATCCTCACTCACCGCATATCCCAGCCGCGATGTCCCGTTCGCGTCCTGAGCGCGGTATAGCATCACAAACTTCCCATCCTTAACCACGACGGCTGGATTGAACGTCCCTGCGCTCTCCCATGCGGTTCCTTGAGGAGCAAGAACAGGTGTGTCCGCGAGCCGCTTCCACGAATTTATGCGGGGAGATTGGGCTGCAGCAATTGCAATCAAGCTTGCGCCAACGGCTACAAGGGCCAACCCTCGGCGCAGCAGCAAAGCGCTGTCCATGCCTTTATCTATCACGTTCTTGCTTCGCATTTCAGGATACCCACAAAATTATCCCTTGCTTTTTTTCGTCTATCGTGGTATTCTCCTTGCCAGTTGATTTTGCGTCTTGTTTTGGCGGCCAGTTGGCCGCCTTTTTCGTTTTTAGGGCGAATTTCAAGCGAAGCCGTAATCCCTTTATAATCAACACATACGGATCTGTATGAAAACAAGTGGTTTTAACCTGCTTTAGAATCAACACTTACACAAGGCAATTATCCCTTGACAACAAGTAAACCCTCTGGTAGCCTGTAGGTAGTTGAGGCTGCCATGAAGACCAAACAATCCATACCCGCCGAACTGAGATACACCGTAGGCCAGTTCAATACTGAGTTTCCGAACGATGACGCCTGCCTTGAATACATCAAGGAACAACGCTGGCCGGATGGCGTGACCGAGTGCGCGAAATGCGGAATAGAGCGCAAGCACCACCGCGTTGCTGGCCGTACCGCCTACGCTTGCCAAGCGTGCGGCAATCACATCTATCCGCTCGCTGGCACCGTGTTTGAGAAGTCCACCACCTCTCTCAAGACTTGGTTCTACGCGATGTACCTCATGGGTTCTACTCGTTGCGGCATTTCCGCGAAACAGATTCAGCGCGAGACTGGCGTTACTTACAAAACCGCGTGGCGCATGTTCCGTCAGATTCGCTCTTTGCTCTCCGAAGAGGGGATGCAACTGGAGGGTTCGACGGTGGAGATGGATGAGATGTACCACGGCGGAAAGAGGCAGCGGATTGGACGGCGCGGACGTCCCTCGGATGGTTCGCACAAGGTTGCAGTTGTCGGAATGGTGGAACGCTCTGAGAATGGTCGCGTGGGACGTGTAGTGGCGCGGGTAGCGCCGAACGCGAAGAAGGCGACTCTTCACAGTCTGGCTAAGGAATACATCCTTCCGGCGAGCACCGTTTACACTGACGAATACGTTTCTTACGATGGGCTGGAGAACGCTGGTTACGTTCACAGGAGAATCAATCACAGCGCGAGAGTCTATGTCTCTGGAAACATTCACACCCAAGCGATTGAGGGATTCTGGAGTCTTGTGAAGCGTGGAATCGGCGGCGTGTACCACAGCGTGAGCGCGAAGTACTTGCAGACCTACCTTGACGAATATGCCTTCCGCTACAACCGGAGACACATGGGGAATCAGCAGTTCAGGTCTATTTTGTCGCGGGTTTCGGAGAAGGCGTCTTGATAGCCTTGTTGAGCAAGGCATGAAACGCATTCCGCGTGTAAGGCTGCATTTTCTTGCGGCTCTCATTGCGGGGTTTCACTTTTCGCGTTCGCGTCATTTTCAAATTGTAGCATCCTTTCTAAGTCACTTAGATGGTTTAAAACTGTGTTCGCAAAGTTCTGTTTAGTCATGAATGCCAACCGCATCTCTTGATCCCGTCGAAGGATTTCAAAATTGCTGTGGCAATCTTCTATATCGCGCTTTCCCTGAAGGATAACATTGCGGAAATGCCAGTTCATTTGCCACGCCAAAATGTCAGCCGCCTGTAACGGCTTGAACATGCTCTTATCTTCAAAAGAATACCCATTTGGTTCTATACCCGCTTGACGAAGCCCTGCATTCTCTGGCTTGTCAAGGTCTTCCCATATCTCAATGATTTCCCCTTTTCCTTTACCCATTCGGTCGAATACATATCGCATCGGAAGAGTGATTTGTGATTTCACTCTCCAAATCGCAATCAAGGTCAAGAGAACTTTAAAAGCAAAGGCAAAATGATTTTTGCCATAGTTGGTTTTTAGAGGCTCAGGGAGTTCCGGTACAACCTTATCGAATAGTTCTTTGGGAAAGGCCACTCCCAACCCAATCCGCTTGTTGTCATTTATGGTTTTAGCGATTCGCTGATAGACCCGTTTTCTTTTCGTGCCATCCCAGTCACAAAACGGCTCCATTTTCTTTTCTGGACTCGCGGCAAAATCTGTCATGTGAAAGCAGTCAAAATGTTCAGTGGTTCGAATGTTGTCATATTCCCTAACAAAATTGTCCCACCCACGTTTGGTAGAGATATAGCAGGCCGCAATTGCCATCGGCGCATCACCGTGCGTCCCGCTGTCATCGATATACAGCTCATACATAGTCAGCAACCATTCGCTTCTAGTCCTTTCCAGCATTGAGGAAAGGTGTTCATAAGCACTTACGTAAGGCATTTTACCCATTCCTACCCCCTACTTGTCCAGAGGGGATAATTGCCTTACACAAAACAAGGGAGTGGGTAGGGCATCGGCCTGATTACTCTAGCCGAGGGTGCCCTGCAGCACTTCCCGCAGCAGATCCTGTTTTTGCGCGGTGAGCTTTTTGCCTTGCGAGGTTAGATAGAAAACATCGATTGCCTTCTGGCCTTCCGTATCAATCAACGCAACCTCGATATTGCACGCGAGTCGCGCAAGTGCCGAGCCCATGTCGTAAAGCAATCCGGGCCGGTCTTGCACAACCACTTCAAGCAGCGTGCTGTTAGCCGACGCTGAGTCGTCAAAGCTGAGTCGCGTCTGCACGGCAACCTTCGGCGGACGGGTGCGGCTTGCTGCATCGCGGCTTTGCAGCAGCGGCTCGAGCGCAGCCTTGTCCTGCAACACATCGTGCAAGCTCTTTACGAATCGTTCGATTTCCGTGGGATTCAGCTCCAGCGTGCGATGCATATCCGCGAAATGAAATGTATCGAGCACGACGCCAGCTGCGTTTGCAAATGCATCCGCCTTGATGATGTTCATGCCCCACGCTGCCAGCACTCCGGAAATCGTAGAGAAAAGCGCGGGCCTGTCGGCAGTGAGCAACGTAAGCGAAAAACCGTGCCGCTCTGGAGTAAGTTCCGTTTGTAACGGCGACGTGCCCAGCTTCTGATAGAGAGCAAAGTGCCGGGCAATTTCCGCCGCAGAGTGGACCGCCAGATATCGCCGCGGGAACCCTTCGAGGAACCGTTCGATGTCCGCCGTCTTTGCATTCGTCGCGATCACCCGCACTTGCTCCAGCATCGATTTCTCATCCGACGCATGGAGCCGGTTTCGGTCGAGCGTGCGGCTGAAATGATTGGATGTTGCCACGAAAAGTTGCCATAGCATTTCCGCTTTCCATGGAGTCAGCGCTTCCGGATTCACCGCGTGTATATCCGCATATGTCAGCAACGTCAGCCGCTGCAATCGCTCCAGCGTGCCGACGTTCTCTGCAAATCCCGAAACAATGGAGGGATCAAAAATATCGCGCCGTTGCACAGTCGCGGACATGTCCAAATGATGTTCGATCAAAAAGTGAACTTCCACTTCCTCTTCCGCGGAAAGCCCCAGCCTCCGCGCTGCAGTTTCCAGCGATTCGAGGCTTCCGGTAACGTGGTTGTCTACCGGCATGCCTTTGCCTGTGTCGTGCAGCAAAAGCGCGAAAATCAGAAGATCGCGCCGATCCAATGTTTTCCAGAGAGGGGCAAAAGAAACACCTCGTTCATCCGGCGGCTCTGCCAGCTCCTGCAAATGCTCAATCGTTCGCAGCGAATGTTCGTCCACCGTATATCGGTGATAAAAATCGCGCACCACCAGCGAATCGATCGCGCGAAATTCCGGAAGAATTTCCATCAACAATCCCAGCCGGTGCATCGGTCGCAACGCAACGCCCGGAAAATCACCCGCAAGAATTTCCTTTAAGGTGTCCCATTGAATCGCTTGATTCAAAACCGGCAGCTCGGAATGGGTCATTATGTAGGAAATACTACGCTCAGCCTGTGGAGCGAGCGGTGTCCCCGTCCGTGACGCCTCGGTGAAAAGCGAATACATCACCGTACGGTCGGATAGCGCCTGCTGATTCAACACTTCAATCTGCCCGCCACGAATCGCGAAATCGCCCATGACCATCGGCTCGGTCTTCGTAACGCTTCGCGCTGCAGAAAAAAGCCGTTCCCTCAAACTCAAAGGAGATGCCATTTTTTGGTCCAAATAGCGTAACAGCTGGCGATTCAGAGTCCGCGCATGACGAAAATAAATCCTCATCCACTCCGCCGCGCTCCGCTGCAGTCCATCCGTCATTCCCAAGGATTTCTCGGCTGCTCCGGCCTGTAGTTCATAGGTCAGTGCGTTGTCGTTGCGCCCATTGCTGTAATGCAGAAAACAACGAATCGAACACAAAAATTCAACCGCGTCCGCCGCCAGTTGTTCCTCTGCTGCGTTAGAACCCCGCAAATCTTTGCGGTCGCCGAGAATCTGCCGCAGCCAATACGCTGCTTGATAATCGCGCAATCCGCCGGGCGCCTCTTTGACGTTCGGTTCCAGATGGAAAATCGTATTGCCGTAGCGCGCAAGCCGTTCTTTGGTCAGTCGGTGCAGCTGGGAAAAAAGAAACGGACGGGCCTGTCGTTCGGATGGGGGAAGAATTCGCTGGTCCAGCTTTTCAAACAGTTCCTTGTCCCCATCCAGAAATCTTCGGTCGAGCAGCGCAAGATGGAATTCCGCATTGTCCTCTTCTATGCGTTTGCATTCATCAATCGTTCGGCCCGCCGAGCTGACGCGAAAACCCAAATCCCACATCGTCCTCGAAAATTCAGAAATAAGCGGACGAAACTCTTCTTCCGACTTGTCGTTCGCAAAGAGAAATAGGATATCCAGGTCCGAGTACGGAAAAAGCATCCGCCGCCCGTAACCACCCAGCGCCAGTAAAGTGAATCCCTCTACGGAAGAATCGTGCAGACGCAGCACATCCTTGAAAACTTGTTGAATGATTCGGTCGGCCAGTTCGCACAACGCGTGCAGCGTTTTCTTTGCGCCCGCGCCTCTTTCGAAGTTTTTGCGAATGCGCGTTCGTTCATCCTCGCACTGGGAAACGAGGACGGATAAAGGTGTGGCGGAACCTGGCATTTGTTTTATCGGGTGGTTCTCCGGCGGGAGACCGGGACGCGCGGCGGAGGTCATGAACCTAGAGCGCGCTTTCGCCGCGCTCCTCATTACGAATCCGAATTGCCTCGTCCACCCTCGTAAGAAATATCTTACCGTCGCCAATCTTTCCTGTCTTGGCCGTCTTCAAAATTGTGTCCACAACCAGATTCACGAGCTTATCCGGCAGCACCATCTCCAGTTTAATTTTCGGCAGCAAATCCACCGTGTACTCGCGCCCGCGGTAAACTTCCGTGTGGCCTTTCTGCCGTCCGTGGCCGCGCACTTCTGTCACCGTCATTCCTTCAATTCCAGCTTCTCGCAGCGCGTCCTTTACAGACTCAAACCGCGAAGGCTGAATGATCGCTTCCAATTTCATCATCGGTGTTTTGCTCCGGCCTCGTTTTTCTCAGCCCAGTGCTTCACAGTTTTATGATTCCAGGTAGTACGCTTCTTCGCCATGCTGTGTAATATCCAGCCCTTCCACTTCGTGCTCTTCCGTCACGCGGAATCCGGTCACCAGGTCGGTAATCTTCAAAATCACCAGTGTTCCCACAAGCGCGAATCCCCACGCAATCGCAATTCCCACAAGCTGGTTTCCGACCTGTCCCCAGTGGCCGTCGAGTCCACCCACCGGTTTGCCTGCTCCGAAAATTGGATTGATCACCTGTTGCGCGAAAACGCCCGTTAACAGAGCACCGATAGTTCCGCCCGCGCCGTGAACGCCGAACGCATCCAATGCGTCATCATAACCGAAGATCGCTTTCACGCGCGTCACCATGAAATAGCAGAACGCGCCCGCGACGAATCCAATCACAAGCGCTGGCATCGGCCCCACAAATCCCGCGGCAGGCGTAATCGCCACTAATCCCGCTACAGCTCCAGAAATCGCGCCCAACGCGCTTGCCTTCCCGTTCTTGATCCATTCCGCAAGGCTCCAGCTCATCGCCGCCGCCGCTGCGCCGAAATGTGTCGCCACAAAGGCGCTTGAAGCCAGTCCGCCCGCGGCCAACGCGCTGCCCGCGTTGAATCCAAACCATCCCACCCATAGCAAGCACGCGCCGATAAAACTCAACACCAAGCTATGAGGCGGCATCGGTTGCTTCGGAAATCCAGTCCGTTTGCCCATGTATAGCGCGCAAACCAGCGCTGACACGCCGGACGAGATGTGCACCACTGTCCCGCCAGCGAAATCGAGTGTTGGAAACTTTCCGCCTAAAGCCGCATTCAACAGTCCGCCCTTGCCCCAAACCATGTGTGCCAGCGGCGCATACACAATCAAAAACCACAGCGTCATAAACAGGACCGTGCCGCTGAACTTCATCCGCTCCGCCGTCGCGCCCGTAATCAGCGCGGGAGTGATCACCGCAAACATCAGTTGATACACCATGAATGTGAGCTGCGGAATCGTGCCTGCATAATCCGGATTCGGGTCGACTCCTACGCCTTTCAAAAATGCATGGCCAAAATCTCCAATCACCGGCCCGTTTCCGCCAAAACACAAGCTGTATCCAACCAGCGCCCACAAAACTGTAATCAGCGCCATCATCGCGAAGCTTTGCATCATGATCGCCAGCGTGTTCTTCCGCCGCACCAAGCCGCCATAAAACAGAGCCAATCCCGGTCCAGTCATCATCAGCACCAGCGCCGCGCTCACAAGCATCCACGCGTTGTCACCAGAGGACTGCGCGGCCGTCACTCGCTTGTCGAGATCGGCAAGCCTGTCGTTCACGGCTTTTGAACTATCTTGTGTGGAGGTATTGCCGGAGGCGGGAGCGGAGGAGGGAACAGCGGACTGTTGCGCGCGAATCGGCATCGCGCAAATTGCCAAAACCATAAGCAAACAACAACACTTCAAGACTCGCTTGATCACTCGCTTCACCCCGTAGCCAAAATCTTCGCGGCGGTGAGGGACATCACGGAAGGTTCAGAGAGGAATGCCGCGTTTGGCATGCAAAATTATACGCGCCTCCGTCCTGCCTCCTCTTCCGAAATTTTGATACTCCGCATCCATTTTTCAGATGGCAAGAGCCGCTACCGCGTCCGCCGGCTGATCTTCAAGCGCACAATGCTTCGAAGTGTTGTCATGCTGAGCGCATCCATGAAGATGCGTGAAAAACCTCAACCCCCAGTCCTTCTACTCAAGTCGTCGTTGGAAGCGGCCTTCCTTTTGCCATCTTCCGCTTCACCTCGCTCACCAACCGATCCGCCTCCCGTGTCGGCCGTGGAATCCTCACCGCCTCGCTCACTGCCGTCGTTAGCCGAATCGCCGTCTCCAACGAGATACGATGACCTTGAGAAATGTAAACCGGCTTCACACCACTCCGCGTTCGAAGCGCCGCCCCAATCGTTTCCCCGTCCAGCTTCGTGTCCGTCAGCGGCACCCAACTTCCTGCCTTCGCTGGCAAAGGCCCGTGACTCCCAATCAAAATGCTTTTTGCGCATCCGATCGTCGGCCGGTCCAGCACAATTCCCAGATGAGTCGCCAGCCCCATTCTTCTCGGATGCGCATATCCCTGCCCATCACAAAACAGCAAGTCCGGCATCTTTTTCAATTTCTTCAGTGCCGCCAGTAATACAGGTATTTCCCGAAAGCTCAAAAATCCGGGCACATATGGGAACCGCAATGGCAATACCGCATGCGCTCGTTCGATCACTACCATCTCCGGAAACTGGAACACAACAACTCCGCCAATCGCCCGATTTGCTTCCCGCATTGCATTCCATCGCGAAGCCTTCTTAAACGCCTGTGACCCAGTCAACACAAACGCCGCGTCCAGCCCCGCTACCGTCCGAATTTCCGGCAGTCGATCCGCACTCTCCCATTTCTCACGCAGCTTTTCCTGGATTTCCCGCGCCTCCGCCGGCGTCACGTTCCAGTCATGCAACTTCGCCAATCTCATTACCTGTTTCCCCGTCGCGTCATCGTATAATGCCTTGCGGCGTGGTGCTCTCGTCCCCCCGCCTATCGCCATGACTTTCTACGCTCCCATCGAAATCAACGTTCGCGAGGACGACGGAGTCCACGTCTTCGATGTGCACGGCCGCCTCACCATCGGCGATTCCAGCGAACAACTCACCATGGCGCTCCAATCCGTTCTGCAAGCCGGCGCGCGCAAAGTCGTCGTCATCCTCGACGGCGTCCCGCAAATTGACAGCTCAGGCATTTCCTCGCTCGTGCGCATCTCCATCGCCCTCGGCCGCGAAGGCGGCGTCCTCCGCCTCGTCTGCAAACCCGGCCGCGTCCGTGACGCTCTCACCGTTACTCGTCTTGTCGAAGCCATCCCCACCCACGACTCCGAATCCGCCGCCCTCCAAGCCTTCGCCTAGTTGCAAGTTCCTTCCCGTACTGCGTTCTAGGTATGATTGCCTTCACTCCACGGGAGGGCACCCATGCCGCCAGTTTTGCGCCCGGCCATCCGAATCTTTTCCGTCTTGTTCGCGTTCACCTTCTCTGCGGATCTCACCTCCGCTCAGCTCTTGCAATCCTCGCTCAAGCTTTCTTCGGAACAACAAACTCAGATCCACGACCTTGCCGCACGAGTTTTGAAACACGCCGATTCCTCTGGTTGCAAAAAATCTTGCACCATTCTTGTCGCTAACTTCACAGGAGAAACTGGTTCGACGTCCGCCATCGGAATCCAACTTGCCGATGAGGTTTCAGCGCAACTCGGCGTGCAGACTAACGGCATCCAGATAGCCAGCCGCCGCAATTTTCAGCAGTACCTGGAAAGGGAACGTATCGCCTCCAAACTTCTCGAAGACGATAACGCTGCCCGCTGGCTCGCCATGGACAACGGAGCAAGCGCAGTTCTAATCGGTTATCTGAGAGTTGGTCTAACTCAGGCTAGCCTTCACGTACAACTCCTCGACACTCGTGATTTCGGCAAAAGAGATATTCGCGGCAAGACCTACGTCGAAGAAGAGACCTTCAAGGATGTCAGCAATTTTGGCGCTCTCGAATCCGCCGAACCCTTCGGTGAGCCTCAACCGCTGAACGCTCCAAAAGACACGTTCGACTATTCCAAGCGCAGCGTGGGGGAACAGGCCACGACTCCCCACTGTACTTACAGACCTGATCCCTCATATTCAAACGCCGCACGAACAGTCAAATTTCAGGGCACGCTTATCTTGCGCGTGATCATTTCCAAGGATGGCGATGTCCCAAGCTTGCAAGTGCTTCGGGGCCTGCCTTTCGGTCTTAATAAACAGGCACTTGAATCAGTCTCTAAATGGCGATGTGAGCCTGCAACAGTCGATGGCCAGCCTGTTTCAGCGATGGTTCCTATTGAAGTGTCGTTCCGGCTTTATTAGAGGGATTTGGTTCCAAAGGGAAAAGCTCACATCCAAAACTTCAAGCAGGCTACGTTCTTCATCCGCCTTTTTTCAATTCCGCCAGCACCAGCTTTGCCACTTCTTTTAGCGTCTCGAATACGCCGACGCCTTTGATCGCCACGCCTTCGAGAACAGGCTCGCCTTTTTTCTGCAATTGCTTGGCCAACGCGTCCACGCTCATCGCGTTCGGCAAATCGCGCTTGTTCAATTGCAGCACGTACGGAATCGTGTCGAAATTCAGGTTGTGTTCTCTTAGATGTTCTTGCAGGTTTTCGAGTGTTTCAAAATTCGCGTCGAGCCGCTCTTCCTGCGAATCCGCGACAAACACCACGCCATCCGCGCCCTTCAAAATCAGCTTGCGGCTCGCCTCATAAAAAACCTGTCCAGGAACCGTGTACAGGTGAAAGCGCGTCTTGAATCCGCGTACAGTGCCCAAATCCAGAGGCAAAAAATCGAAGAACAGCGTGCGGTCCGTCTCCGTCGCCAGCGAAACCATTTTGCCCTTCTGATTTTGCCCCGTGTTGTCGTAGATCCACTGCAGGTTTGCGGTCTTTCCGCCCAAACCGGGACCGTAGTACACCAGCTTGCAGTTAATTTCGCGCGCAGGAAAATTAATGAAAGGCACTAGTCCTCAACCCTAAACGAAGACACAAACTTATAGCACAGCCAATCCAACTCGGCCAAACATGCCCCGGCCCGGAACATTCGGGCGCAAATGCATTGGGAATCCTCGCGTCCCGCATAAACCTGTCAATCCATGCTTACCCGGAAACGCTTTCGGCTCACCCTAGTTTCCGCGACTTTGCCCCCTGCCCCAACCTAATTTTTCGCTCCTGCCTCCCTTCGGTAACACCTCTGGAGGCTTCTAACTCTATCCCAAAAACTGAATTAGGCGACTGATGCGCCCCAAAGTCCGTTGGCTCAACTGGTTGCGTGGCGTGGTCCACAGAGCGAAAAGTAATCTTAACTTGGCTTGGAACCAACCATCGCCCGCAGCAGCCACTTTTTCAAGACGGGCGTTGCATAGGAGGGAATCTCGTCAAACGTCGCGCCCATTCCGAGATTTGGATGAGCGTAAATCACTTTTCCTTTTGCCTCGAAGAATTCATTCTCGAAATAGATCTTTACATGGATGGGCGTGCCGTCCGGCAGCGGATTCACCATATCGAAATAGCAGCCGTGCAGGCTGAGTTCGGTGACACGCGTATCCATTTTCGTTCTGGTTTTTTCGTCTATCAATTCCGCAACCGCAACAAAGGGGTAGCGGGGAGTTCGGCGTCTTTCGTCATCCACAGAATCACCTCGGTTGAAACTCTCCGGGGCCGGCATTGAGTCTCGCTTTGTTTTTCGGAGCTTCCCTAACTCGTTTATATCACGGGCTTTTCCAGGGAGTTCCCCAGGAGAGGGGCAACGCAGCGAAAGCTGCAATATGGGTTAGTCCGCCGGAGTCGCCTCAAATTGTTCGGACATCCAGTGCTTCAGCGCGTCCATATTTTGTGGACGACCAAGGAAATCTTTCACTAAGTCGTTGGCCGATTTCGATCCGCCCGGTTCCAGCACGAGCCGGCGATAACGAGCCGCTGGGCCCGGAGCAAGCAGATCTTTGCGATCAAATTTCGTAACGAAATCCTCCGCGATCACTTTGTCCCACAAGTAGGTGTAATACGCAGAAGAGTACCCTGCCAAATGTCCGAAAGATGCGTAATCGTGAATCCCTGGAGTCGGAGCAAACATGCTGTATTTGCGTTCATCGTCGAGAACGATCTTGTCGGGATCCACATCTTCAGGTTTGCGGTTGTAGAGATCAAACGATGTAGCCGTGAACACATTTTGGCGCGTAACCCAACTGGCACGGCCAAACGCATCCGCCCGGTTCATGCGCGCCACAAGCTCCGCGGGAATCGGTTCGTTCGTCTTGTAATGTTTTGCAAATGTCGCCAAAACTTGCGGGCTGTGCATCCACTCTTCAAGCATCTCCGAAGGCGCCTCGCCGAAATCCGATTCCATGCTGATACCGCTGATTCCAGCCCACTGTTGGGCACTGAGCATCCAGTGCATCAAGTGACCGAATTCATGGAAGAAGGTGACGACGTCGTTGTAGTCCATTAACCCCGGATCTTCCGCTGTCGGAACGGGGAAGTTGCAGACAAGCACGGCTTCTGGAAGCTGCTTACCGCGAATTCCGTCAAGCACGGGAACCATCTCCGCGTGGCTAAACTTTCCCTCACGAGGGTGCATGTCCAGGTAGAGACGTCCAATCATCTTTCCTTGGTCGAACACGTCCCACGTCTCAACTGTCGGATCCCATGCGGGTACCCTCTGCTCTTGTTGAAAAGAAATGCTAAAGAGCTTGGCCGCAGTATCCAGCACGCCTTTCTTCACCCGCTCGTAGGGTAGATAAGGACGCACCGAAGTCGAATCGAAATTGAACTGCGTGCGCCGCACCTGTTCCCGTAGCGAATAGTTTTCATAGTCCGCGACCTCTTTTGCTCCGGGCTGAACTTTTTGCTTCTCGGCAAGCAACATCGTGTATTCGCGCTGCGCCACCGGCCGTGCAGCGGAATCTACTTGCTGAATGAAATCAGCAATGTTCTTGGCGTTGCCGATCATACGATCCGCCGCGTTGAAATCGGCCCATGAGGAATAGCCGACGATGCTTGCGATCTCATAACGCGTGCGAACCATATCCATCAGCACTTCGCGGTTCTTCGGATAGGCGCGGTTGTCGAATTCAATGAACAGTTTTTTGCGAACGGCGTCACTCTTCGCAAACGTGAATATCGGAAAAGCATCGGGATAATTTGTGCTGATCTTGATTTTTCCATCAGCTCCGGGTTTGTGCGCTTCAATAAAATCTTTCGGCATTCCTTCCAAATCGGCTGCAGAGTCAACAGTAATGCTGCGCTGATCGTCGGAAATGTTGCGGTCGTACGCAGTCTGCAGGTCCGTCAGCTTATCGAACAGCTTCTTCAAGCGGTCGCGCGTTGCATCGTCCTTGTCCACTCCCGCTAGCTTGAACTCAAGTAGTTGCCTCTGAACGTAGTAACGAGTGGCGGGATCGGCTCCAGTCAAATCAATCGCTGCCAGCGCTTTATATACACCCTGGTTGAGCGAGAGCGAAGAACCCGCCGCGCCGACCTTTGATGTCATCGTCGCTGCCGAATCGCGAAACTTGGCGTCCGGATGAACCTGAAACAGCAGTCCGGCCATATAGCCTGCCGTGTTGTACTGCCGCGTCACTTCGTCGTACGGAACCAGGGTGTTCTCGATAGTGTGGCCGCCTTTGACAGCCAGAATTTGGTCAATTGCGCGCTGCCCCGCCGCGAGCCGGTCGTTTTCAATTTTTTCAAATGCGGCAATATCCGGCTTGCTGGCCCAGACGGGAGCCTGCGCAACCGTCATGGAAGTGCTTTGCGCATTCGCCGCAATCGGTGCGCCGCAAATGGCGACCGCCAAAAGAACCTGCGCCATCAGGCGCTTGGAAAAACAAAGCATTGTCATTGTTGTCTCCAAAACCACTGTTCGTCTAAACGAGTTTCCTGAAACCAATGTTCCGTGCGAGGACCCTACTTCTTTGACGTATTCCGGCCCTCGTTGAGGAGCGCCAGACAAGAAAATCTTTCAGCGGAGAACCAGGAACTCCTCTAGCAGCAGCCGTGCCAGCCTCTCCGAGTCATGCCGGATCACCCCATGCTCCTCCAGCAGAGAATCCAATATCACACGCACGCGCTGCCTTTGGAGGTGCGGCAAATCGATCGTTACGCGTTCCGCGCCTTCTTTCATGTAGCGGCGCGCAACCTCCGGTGAGACGCTTTTGCGATTGGCTACTACGAAATCCACAACCCGCCCGGGCACATGACGCTGAATTGCATTCAGGTGTTCGGAAAGCGAATAGCCCGTTGTCTCACCCGGTTGCGTCATTAAATTTGCAATGTACACGCGTGGCGCCTTGGAACGCACAATCGCGTGCGCGATTTCTGGAATAAGGAGATTCGGCAAAATGCTCGTATAAAGCGAACCTGGCCCGAGAAGGATCAAGTCCGCGTGGCGGATCGCTTCAATCGCTTCCGGCACAGCCTGTACGCGTTGCGGATTCAGATTTAATTTACGAATCGGAGCGCGGCTCGCCGTAATCTTGGTTTCTCCGTGGACTCGTTTTCCGTTCTCTAAGACGGCTTCCAGCGTCACGTTGGCAACTGTCGAAGGAAAAATTCGTCCGCGAATCGCGAGCACTTTGCTGGATACGCGCACCGCCTCTGCAAAATCTCCGGTCACGTGAGTCAACGCCGCAAGAAACAAATTTCCAAAATTGTGTCCGGTAAGTCCTCGTCCCGCGTGGAAACGATATTGAAATAGCCGGCCCAGGAGCGCTTCGTCACTCGCCAGCGCAACCATGCAATTTCGAATGTCTCCCGGCGGCAATATGCGATTTTCCCTGCGCAATCTTCCGGAACTTCCGCCGTCATCTGTAACCGTGACAATCGCCGCCAAATCGGAAATTGGCCGCTTTGCACTGGGAGCCGGGTCGTGCCGGCGAACCACGTGGTGTTTCAATCCGCGAAGCAACGCGGAAAGCCCAGTACCGCCGCCGAGCGCGACGACGCGCAAACCTCGATGCTGTGCTTTTTTCTTCTTGGACTGAGTGGTCACAGAAATTCCTGCAGGCTGAAAGGCATCTCACTTTAGCAGAAACGAAAGAAGACGAACGAAATTCGCGGACAGCAGAAATGACTCGGAACTAAATTCCTATGCCGTCCTTTTCCGGATATAGGAGTTCCGTAAACCGCGGATCTTCCTGCAAAAATGCGAAGTCTTCATCGTTGCGCGCGTGATAGCGGTTCGCGGAGCGAAGTTCGATTGCGATTTTTAAATTGGCGAGCGCGGCGTCCGCCTCGCCCGTCAGGCAATCGAGCGCGGCCACTGCGTAGACAATGTGGTCGGCTTTCGGCGCAAGCTTGCGTGCTTTATCCAGACTTTCGCGTGCTTCGTCCCAGCGGCCAAGATTCATCATAGCTACGCCGCGCTGATAATGTTCCTCTGCCGTTTTCGGATTCTGTTCGGATGCCGGCTTCATGCGTTGTTCGGCGATCTTGATGTGCATGCGCGCGCGGTCAGCCAATTCCTTACTGGGGCCCTCAAGGACTCTTTCAAGTTCTTGCTTGGCCTTGGAGTATTTCTGCTGGTGAAAGAGGGCCAATGCTTCGTCGTAGGTCTTCATTTGTGCTTGCACCAGTGGATTGACCAACTCAACTCCGCCACGCTGCACTGGGGGAGGGGCGGATAAGCCTTTTCTTTTCTTCATTTTGGATGACTTTGCCTTGGCGCTTACGCGAGCCGATGACTTTCTGACTTTTGCCATGGCGCGCATGCTAGCAGAGGAGAATTGCCGCGTCAATGCGGTGAAATAAGGACAACTTTGGGAAGCGATCCAGGACTCTGGCCCCGATTTTAGAGACCGTAACCCACCGGGGGCCGATTTCAGTCGTACGCCAGGCTTAGCAAGTAGCCTGCAAACTTTGATGCGCGGCGACAAGCCGAATTTCTCCGTAAGTAATCTCCTCCGGCAACAATTCCTTGATCGGTTTCAATCGCTCCCATCCAACTTTGGCGCCAGTGCGCTGAATTTCGTCGTACCTCTCTTGTGGTAACCACTCCTGCTGAAACGGATGTTCGCCTCTTTTGACCAATTCCGAAACATTGACGATCACCGTCTGCAGTTGTACTTGGCGTTTGCCGGCAATTTCCGTAAGGCTGCAACCGTATTGCAGAAGTGCAAGCGTTTCCCGTTCCGGAGCTGTGAGCGGAATCAATTTCTTGGATTTACTTTCGAACTTCGTCGCTGCATTCGTACGAAACCGTGCAATGATTTCGAGAACTTCTCCGCCATAACGCTCGGTTTTTTTCGGTCCAAATTTCGAAAGTTTTCTCAATTCATCCAAAGTGGAAGGCAGTTTTTCGCAAAGCTCATCCAAGCCGGAATTGAACAGAATCACAAACGCACTCACTTGTCTCTCGCGGGCCGTCGCAAGCCGCCATTGCCGCAACGCTTCGCGCAACTCACCATTAATCGGCCTGGCTGTCGGTGGCCTGTTGTCCTGTTCCTCATACGTTTCCGTAGTCACAAGAGAATTCCGTTCCGCCGCTGGCGTTGACGCGCTTCGCAAAATCCATTCGGGCAGACCAGAGCATACATCGCACTTGCCGCAAGATTGCCACTTTGGACGCTCACCGAAATGCTTGCAGATTTCGAATTGGCGGCAAGTCAAACTGTCTGCAAACGCGCGAATTTCATTGAACCTTTGCCATGCGCGTTCCTTCTCCTGTTCGTCGCCGATTTGCCTGATGAAAAACCCTACAGTTGCTTGATCGCGTTTCTGCCATAGCAGCAGGCAATCCGCAGCAAGGCCGTCACGGCCAGCGCGTCCAGCCTCTTGGTAATACTGCTCAACGCTTTTCGGCAGCGCTAGATGAATCACCTTTCGTACATTCGGCTTGTTGATTCCCAGTCCGAACGCAAGTGTCCCCACTACCACACGAACTTCATCTGCGGACCACAACTGTTGATTCTGCCGCCGTTCCGCCGCGTCCATTTTTCCGTGATAGCCGACAACGGCTATGCCGTTCGCTTTCAGAAATTCCCGCACTTCCTCAACGCGCTTGATCGTCGCCGCATAAACGATGGCGCTGCCTTCCTCCAGCCCACGCAGGGATTCCAGCAGAATCGTTTCCTGCTCCGACCGGGTGCACTCGCGTACGAGGTAGCGAAGATTTGGCCGGTAAAAACTCGCGATGAGTTTTGACGGGTCGCGCAAGCCAAGTTGTTCGACGATATCGTGCCGCACGCGCTGTGTTGCGCTGGCAGTGAAAGCGGCAATGGGCAACTGCGGAAATTCCCGCCGCAAACGATTGAGCTGGCGATACTCCGGCCGAAAATCGTGACCCCATTCAGAAATACAATGCGCTTCATCAATCACAAAAAATGAAAGATTGAGCGACTTCAGCCAGCGCAGCGTCCCTTCCTGCGCGATCGATTCCGGCGAAAGATACAAAAGCCGGAACGCACCATCCTGAACCTCGCGGCGGACCTTCTCTCTTTGGGCAGGGGCGAGGGTGCTGTTGATTACCGCCGCCGGAATTCCCATTTCATCAAGCTGCGCAACCTGGTCTTGCATTAGTGCAATCAGTGGAGAAACCACCACGGCCGTAAGCCGCTCGGCGAGGGCAGCAGGCAACTGATAGCAAAGTGATTTTCCTCCACCCGTCGGCATCACCACGCAAGCGTCTCGTCCAGCGGCGATACTCTGTGCAATTTCCTCCTGCCCTGGGCGAAACGATGTGTAGCCCCAATAACGCGAAAGGGCCCCTAAAAGCTGTGACTGGGAAAACAAAGGAAACTCCTTCAAAGAGATAGAGAACTGAGCCCAAAGCGGCATATTCGCTTTTTATTCGCTTCATGTCAAGTGTGATTATGCTAATTAAATTCACGGTAATCCATAGTTAGTTTCATCAACCAGACTGGCTCTCTCGTTTTGTTCCTGCTAAGTTCAATTAGGTCGCAGTCGGTTCCTCCGAAACATGCGTCGGCCAGGAGAGAGTGATGTCCACGTTTGGATTGATCGAATACAAAGACGCCAACCCGGAAGTCCGCGCCATTTATGACGACATCATGGCCACACGCAAAACGGACTGGATCAATAACTTCTGGAAGGCGATCGCCCACGACCCCGCAACTCTGAAGCGTACCTGGGAGAGCATCAAAGCGATCATGGGACCAGGCGCACTGGACCCGCTCACAAAAGAGCTCATCTACGTTGCAGTCAGCGTCACAAATAATTGCCATTACTGCATTGCGTCGCACACCGCGTCTGCATTCAAAAAGGGAATGACGCCCGAAATGTTCAAGGAACTGCAAGCCATCATCGGCATGGCAAATGAAACCAACAAAATGGTCACCGGCTATCAAGTAGAAATCGACGAGCGGTTCAAACCGCCGCTGAAATAATCCGCTAAGAATTTTGCTTGACCCCATTTCCCGCAAAAACGCACCCTGTCCTTCCGGACAGGTTTACCTGTAGTACGCGTGTACTATCGCCGCTTCTCCACACACAACTGAATATATAGAGGTTCACGTGCCCTGCGTTTGGCAGGCCGCGCGCAAATCTACCCAGCGAGTGAGTCCCATGGCACCTATCGCAAAAGAGTCCGACCTACAGAATTCTTCCGCTCCAGTCAATGCAGCGGGCGCAACGCAAACGAAAGTGCAGCCCGTGGCGCTGGAAATTTCCGTCACTGTTAACGGTGCCCGCTCCGTTGATGGCAGCGACAAGCGCGAACCATTTTCGGAAACAACACAAACCGTTTTGGTCTTCGGCAACGGCGCAGTAATTCGTCTGAACTCGTCAGTCGCGCCTGGCCAGTTGCTTTTCCTCACGAACGAGAAAACAAAAAAAGAAGTAGTCTGCCAGGTTGTGAAATCGAAGAACTATCGCAGCGTAAGCGGCTACGTCGAACTGGAATTCACAGAACCAGCGCTTGGATTTTGGGGAATGCGATTCCCGGCGGATCGGTTGTCACCCGCGTCAACGCCAACAAGCGCCGCGCCAGTTGTACCCGCGAAGCCTATTCTGCCACCTGCTCCAGTTGCCATTGCTCCTCCGCCTGCACCCATCAGTACTGCGCCTACGAGTGTTGCTCCTCCTGTTGTTGAGAAGAAGGAAGCACCAGCTCCAGCGCCGGTGAACAGCGCATCGGAAGAACTCAAAAAAGAAACGGCCCGACTGCAGGAGCAACTTTCCTCAATGCTGTTTTCGGAACAGCCCGCCCCCAGGTCCGCGCCATCTGCTCCTCAGGTCGAGTCGAAAACGATTTCCGATGCGACCGCGAAGATTTTTGAATTGACCAAGGCGGAAGCGACCGCTTCCCAGGCAAAACCGGATCTCGCCCCAGCGACGAAAACATTCGAGCCGTTGAATCTTTCGCCGATCGCGCCGAAGCAGAAGCCGGCGACTTCTCTGCACGAAGAAGAAGTAAAAATTCCGTCGTGGCTTGAGCCACTTGCGCGCAATGCAGCAACACCGGCGCCTCCGGTAGCGTCACCCGCGCCAGCATCTCATGCTGCAACACCGGTTCTGCCTCTCTCTGTCCCGACAGTCGAAGCCTCCGAAGAAACGGATGCTCAGGTCGCGGGCGAATCCTACGATTTCGGCAGCAAAACGGAACAGGCTCCAGCATTTTCTAGCGAAGGCGATGCGCCGAACTTTGGAACGAATCTGTTCGAGACGAGTGAGACCACTCCAGCCGAACCTGCATCTGGCGGCGGCAGGAAAGGCTTGTGGATCGGTGCCATCGCGGCAACCGTTCTGCTCGCGGCGGGCGGCGGCTGGTGGTACACGCAACAATCCGGGCACGCAGCAGCAAGCACAACGACTGCGGCAGTCTCCCAACCTGTGTCCCAGCCCGCTCCGCAACAACAGGCCCAATCCCTTTCTTCCGCTTCTTCCACGCCCGCCACTCAAACTGGCAAAGCATTTTCTACACCAACTCAGATGACTTCGCAGCCTGCGAACACGGGAGCACCGGCGGTCACCCCGGCAACGGAAATTCAGAAAATTTCGGGCGGTCGCGAATCGGCAAAAAGCGCGCCAACTTCGGCGGCTATTCGCGCTGCGGAGCCAGTTGAAGAGAAGCGCAAGTCCACGTTCAACCAGATCCACCTTGCGGCCCCCACCGTGAAGGGTGGCTCAGCAAAAAACATTTCGAATGAAGGCGAACCCGGAATCGCGATGGAAAATAACGCCTCTCCTTCGAGCGGAGCGGTGAGTTCAGGTCTTGTTGGTTCTCATGGTGGCCAGCCCGTAGTTCCAATTCCGGTGGGCGGAGAAGTGAAGCCGGTCCAGTTGCTTTCTTCCGTGCCGCCGGTTTATCCGCAGCTTGCGCGCAGCCAGAGAATTTCTGGCGACGTAAAACTTGACGCCACGATTGACGAAAATGGCCGTGTAACCGGCATGAAAGTAATCGCCGGCCCGGTGATGCTGCATCAGGCCGCCATGGACGCGCTGCACCAATGGAAATACCGGCCCGCGACGCTCGACGGCAAACCCGTCGCAATGCACTTACTCGTCACGATTCAATTCCGGCTGCAATAATTCCAGCCGGCCAATCGGCAATTCGGAAAAACTACATCGTAAGCACGACTCGGAATTGCGCGTGGCCGCTATTCATGCGTTCATAGGCTTCGTTTACTTTTTCCAGAGGAAATTTCTCAATCATCGGGCGAACACCAGTTAGCGCCGCAAAACGCATGGTGTCTTCTGAATCTGCTGCTGTGCCGGAAGCCCAGCCTTGCAGCCGCCTTTTTCCCATGAGCAGCCCCATTGGGGAAACTTCGATGTTTCCGGGCCCAGCGCCTACAGCCATCAGGGTTCCATTGCGTCCTAGGCCCGAGAAAAGATCAGACATTGCTTTTGTGCTTGGCGCTGTGGCGAGAATTACCTTCGCTCCACCCAGCTTTTGCAATTCCGCGACGGCGTCAGTGTTCTTGCTGTCGATGTAAGCGTGCGCGCCGAGTTTTTTCGCGAGATCGGCGTTTTCCGGTCCGCGGCCGACGGCTGCTACTTGATAGCCGAACTTCGCGGCGAATTGCACGCCAAGATGGCCGAGTCCGCCGATGCCTTGAATTGCAACCAGGTCACCGGGTCGCGCGCCGCTGTTGCGCAGAGCGTTAAACGTTGTGACGCCGGCGCAAAGCAGAGGGCCTGCTTCCGCCGCATCTATTCCATCTGGGATCGCTGCAAGACCTTCCCAGGGCACAATCATTTACTGCTGATAGCCGCCGTCGAAATGAATGCCGGTGATTTTTTCATTTGTGCAAGTGATGAAATCCCCTTGGCGGCACGAGGGACACGTAAAGTCGTGGCTGCCGTGCCAGCCCACGCCGACGCGCTGGCCTTTTTTCCAGGCGGTTACGTGTGGGCCGACTTCGTCTACAATTCCCGCCACTTCGTGCCCTGGAATTCGCGGATATTGAATTCCAGGGAAGATTCCGTCCTTGGTCAGGTGATCGCTGAAGCAGATGCCGCAAGCCTGAACCTTGATTCGCACTTGGCCGGTTCCCGGCTGCGGAATTTCCCGCTCCACGATTTCAAAATCACCGCCCGCTTTGGGTACTTGAACCACTTTCATCTTCGCCATGGAATTTGCCTTTCAATTGGAACTTGAGCGTTCGTTTGGATGCGGGCATTCGTCAATCAGGTACGTAATTCTCTTCGCCCTCTCTCAATCTGAGCGCACATCGTGCCACCCCAAAAAAGTTTCCAATCGGTTATCGCCCAACTTGCGAGACACCGGAACCTCTTCGTATACTGACGACCCGGCCAAACGGCAGGTCCGACGGGAAGGGTAGCCCGCCGAAATCCACTGTTTGAGCCCCGAATAGCAAATAATTCGTAACCGGCAGCGTCTTACGCAAATGCCGGAGTGTGAAGCAAGCAAGGAGAGTTCCGCATGCCGCAAATGCCAACGCCGGAAGAGATGAATGTCTACCAAAACGCCGAAGCGCGTTTTGAGGTGGCGGCGCAAAAGCTGGGCTTGGAGCAGGGAATTTACCGCTATCTCAAATATCCCAGCAAGGAAATTACGCTCTACATTCCTGTCGGTCTCGACAACGGCACGCTCGAAGTTTTTACCGGCTATCGCGTTCTCCACTCCACAGTGCGCGGACCGGGCAAAGGCGGAATTCGTTTTGCGCCGGACGTTTCTCTCGACGAAGTTCGCGCGCTTGCAACATGGATGACATGGAAGTGCGCGGTTGTGGACATTCCCTTCGGCGGTGCAAAAGGCGGCATCATTTGCGATCCCCGCAAAATGTCGCGCGGCGAACTGGAACGCCTCACACGGCGCTACACGGCTGAGCTTGTTGACTGGCTTGGGCCGGAGCGCGATATTCCCGCGCCGGACGTGGGCACGGGCGAGCAAACGATGGCTTGGGTCATGGACACCTACTCCATGCATCACCGTCAGGCGACGACAGCCGTCGTAACTGGCAAGCCCATCGAACTCGGCGGTTCGCGCGGACGCCGCGAAGCCACAGGACGCGGCGTGATGATCTGCTGCGACAAAGCCCTCGCAAAACTCGGCATGAAAAAGGAAGGCTGCCGTGTCGTGATCCAGGGATTCGGCAACGTCGGCTCCATGGCCGCGGACCTGATGCAAAAAGCCGGCTACAAAATCATCGGCCTCGCGGACATCGGCGGCGGTCTCTACAACGAGAACGGTTTCGACGTGCCCAAAGTAATTGACTGGGTCTATACACAAAAGAAAGCGCTCCAGGATTTCCCCGGTGGCGGAACAAAAATGAGTTCGCGCGACGTTCTCTTTCAGCCGTGCGATGTGCTCATTCCCGCCGCAATCGAAAATCAAATCACTGAGAAGAACGCTTCGCAGGTGCAGGCCAAAGTAATGTGCGAAGGAGCAAACGGTCCAACCACCTGGCAAGCTGACGCGATCATCGATGCCAAGGGGGTTTTCACTGTTCCGGACATCCTCGGCAACGCCGGTGGCGTCACCGTCAGCTATTTCGAATGGGTTCAGGACCGCCAGGGCTTCTTCTGGCGCGAAAGCGAAGTGAACGAACGCCTGCTCGACATCATGGAAAACGCATTCGATCAAGTTGTGAAATACGCGGAAACGCACAAAGTAAACAATCGCATTGCCGCTTACATGGTGGCCATTGACCGCGTAGCAAACGCATTGAAAATGCGCGGCATTTACGCTTAACTTAGGGCGCCCGAAACAGGTCACGCACGCGTCGCTGTCCTCCCGTGCGTTGGGCGAAAAATAACTTGCAAACTGCCTTACGCGGTAGATAATGCCCCGCGCAGGAAGGAGTCCGCCCCGTGTACTCGGACTCGGTGTTGGCTGGCCACAAAAAATCCGAAGAGCAGCACCGGCGCGATATTTGCGCCGTCGGTCGCTGGATGTACGATCGCGAATATATCGTCGCGTGCGAGGGTAATGTCTCTGTGCGCCTCGCCGACGGCCGCATTCTCGCCACGCCCACCTGTATGAACAAAGGCCAGCTTTCCGCGGAAGACATGGTGATTACCGATCTCGATGGCCGCAAATGTGCCGGCGATCGAAAAATGTCTTCCGAAATTCAGATGCACCTGCTGTTTTACCGCATGCGCCCTGACGTCAACGCCATTTGCCACGCGCATCCCGTCACTGCAACTGGGTTCGCTAGTGCGGGCCGCTCCCTCGATCAGGCTTTGTTACCAGAAGTGATTATCGGCTTGGGTCTCGTGCCGCTCGTGCGTTACGCCACACCTGGAACTCCCGATTTAAGCCAGGCGCTTGAGCCATACGTGGAAAGTTACGATGCACTGCTTCTGGCGAATCACGGTGTTGTAACCTGCGGGCCGGATCTGCTCACCGCTTTTTACCGGATGGAAACTGTCGAGCATTTCGCAAAAATCATGCTCGCTGCGGAGAATGCAGGTACGCCGAAACTGCTTTCCGGTAGGGAAGTGGCAAAGCTGATGGCCGCGCGTGCGCGCTACGCCGTAGCGCCGCCGCCCGGGGGAGCGGCAGAATTGCCCATCACCAGCGACAATGAAGATGGCGTCGCAGACGAAGTCACACTCAAGCGCGATGAATTGGATCGTCTGATTGAGGAAGCGTTGCGGCAGGACCGCGCGCGCCGCTGAACGACTCACCGCTCGCTGACGCGGGATTCCTCTAGAAGCCCCTTGAAATAGTTGTCCACAATGAAGCAAGAGTCGAACGTACCATAAATCGTTTCGTCCGCTTTTCTCTGCACCTTCGACCAAATTCCACGCATCGGAATAGTGAATATTGGAGGAACTAAAATGACGGAAGAATTCAAGCCGAGACTGGACTACACGAAATTTGGACAGGAGCCGCTGCGCTCCATGTATGCGATTGAGCGTTATCTACATGGTTCTGGAATAGACGTAAAACTCTTGCACCTCATCAAACTGCGCGCATCGCAAATCAATGGTTGTGCCTTCTGCATCGACATGCACTGGAAAGACGCCCGCACCGCCGGAGAAAGCGAACAACGTCTATACGGCCTGGATGCCTGGCGCGAATCTCCGTATTACATGGACCGCGAACGAGCCGCACTGGAATGGACTGAGGCCCTGACACTCATTTCGCAAACGCACGCTCCAGACGACGTTTACGAACGTGTTCGCACTCAATATTCCGAAAAAGAAATCGTCGATTTGACGATCGCCGTCGGCATGATCAACGTGTGGAACCGCATCGCCATCTCTTTTCGTGCGGAGCCTGGCAAGTATCAGCCTCCGAAGTCCGCAGCCACAACGAGCTAACTCCGCCAGGGTTTGCCACAATTTGGCCCACGCAGCCTTCGCTTGTACAATTCCGCTTCAGCATGGTTCTGCCTGACGGAGTTCTTGTGAGCGAAACACAACTATTTTTTGACGCTATCCGCTGCGGCGACATCGCCGCGGTACGCGCTCTTCTTGATCAGGATTCCGCCTTACTGACCGAAAAGAACGCGCAACTGCAAAGTCCGGTTCTTTTTTCCATCTACAACCGCCAAAAAGAAATCCGCGATCTGCTCTTGTCTCGCAGCGCTTTTTTGGAATTGCATGAAGCCGCTGCTGCGGGAGATTTGGCACAAGTCAGGGAATTCGTGGAAAAAGATGCTTCGCTCGCGAAAAGTCTTTCGCCCGACGGATTTCCCGTACTCGCCCTTGCTGCAGTTTTCGGAAATTTCGAAGTGACAAAATATCTGCACGCCAAAGGCGGCGAAATTAACGCAGTGGCCACCAACGGAAGCGGCTACAACGCGCTCACTGGTGCTGTTGCCAGTGGCCACACGGAAATTGCAAAGTGGCTTCTCGAAAACGGAGCGGATGCGAACTATCGCTACGCCAACGGTTACTCTCCGCTTCTCACTGCCGCGGCAAACGGCCACCTCGAAATTCTAAAGGCGCTTCTCGCTCGCGGCGCTGACCTCCATGCAAAAACAAGTGACGGCAAAAATGCTCTCGCTTTCGCCGACGAACGAAAACACGCAGAAGTGGCGGAGTACCTTCGCTCGAAAGGTCTTTCTTAAAACACTAGATGTGCACAAGCTGCGATTCGCAGTATAGAATCCTCAATAGTGGCACCCCTCCCGTTAGGAAGGACCAGGCGGTGCGTTAGGATGGAAAGCCCTCCGCTGCGACAGGTTTGACATCGTGATCGAGCAAAAAATTAACGAATTCTTTGGCGACGCCGAGGCCACTGGCTTCGGAACGGGTTGGTGGAGCGGGATATTGGCTGTCTTTTTTGGATTTCTCGCGTTCGGCGGGGTTCTCTGCCTGCATTTTCCCCAGTTCCTGACCTCTGCCGAATTCCGTCCGTTTTACTCGCTGCATGCGATCCGCCTATTAATCCAATTCCTCATCGTGGCGGCAGTTGCGTTTGGAGTGATCTCTTCTCTGCTGCGCAAGAAAAAGACTCTGGCGTTAACGGGAATGCTCCTCGCTATCGCTGCAACAGCTTGGGGCGGATCGAGCGTAAAAGTGAATGGGAGCCAACTAAATGGCATAACCATCGGCATGGACTGGTTTTTGCTGGATTTGTTGCTGATGGCGCTTATCTACGTGCCGCTCGAAAGAATCTGGCCACAGTATCCAGAACAAGGAACATTCAGAAAAGGGTGGGCCCAGGACGTGGTTTACTTCATGTCCACCCATCTGCCGATTCAGATCTTATCGTTTCTGGTTTTGCTGCCCGCTACCCAGGCCACTAAATATCTGGGCGTTCCTGCCCTTCAGCAACTGATCGCTCACTTGCCCTGGCTTCTGCAATTTTTCTTGGCCGTTGTGGTTGCGGACGTTGCTGAATACTTCATTCATCTGGCTTTACACAAAGTGCCTTTTCTCTGGCGATTTCACGCCATTCATCATTCTTCCAAGGCGCTTGATTGGATCGCCGGCTCACGCTCCCACTTTGTGGACGACACACTTGTCCGCGGATTTATCCTTGTTCCCATGATGATTGGATTTTCGCAAACGATCATCCTGGCGTACTTGGTCTTCGTCACCCTTCACGCTACCTGGACTCATTGCAATTTCCGCCCCAACGCCAAATGGCTCGAAAAGTTCCTGGTCATGCCCAGATTTCATCATTGGCACCATACGTCGCAAAAGGAGTCCATCGACAAGAACTTTGCGATCCATTTCCCGTGGATTGATAAAATTTTTGGAACTTACTACTTTCCTGAGGAGTGGCCGGAAAATTACGGCCTGGCCGGCGAAGAAATTTCGCCCACTTTTCTTGGGCAAACCATCGAGCCATTTGTGGGAAAGAAAAAGAACCCCTAAAAACCTAGCGCGTCCAGTGGAACGTCCTTCGGTATCTGTGCGCCCGTGCTCGTTGCCTTCACCAGGCCCAAGTACTTCATCACTTTGACCGTTATGAATCCAAAATCATATTCTGATTTGTCGTGGCTTAGCCGCAAAAGACCCTCGTAGTGGTGATGATTATTTTGCAGGCATGCGCTAAAGGTCGCGGTTACTGGCAGCCACTCGCCAATATTCATGGCATTGTCTTCTTCGTCGTGATACCGCCGGTATCCAAACTCTCGCGTGTGGGTCCAATAGTTCTGAATCATATTTACCCACAGTGAAAAAATGCGGATTCCAACCCACATCGCCAGCGCAAACTTCAGACTCCCAACCAGCTTCCACAACAGACAAAAACTAAGGCCCTGCACAACGATTGCGAAAACCGGATTCGCAACCACCCGGAAAGTCCGGGACTTCAAAATTGCGTCGCCCGCCACATTCTCTTTGCATTGATACGGCATCAGGCAGAGATACAGCGTCCGCCAAAAACCATCCTCGGAAAGTTTATTGGGATCCCCGTCATGGTCGGAGTGTTTATGATGCAAGCGATGCCGATTCACCCAGGCAATCGGATCCACATAGATCGCGAAGGTGTTGTTCACGATAGCGACGGCTTTCATGAACCATTCTTTATAGTCGAGCGAGCGGTGAGCGATTCCCAGATGAAGAACGTCGGCCAAATACAACCCGCCAAAAAACCAACAAAAGATAAAATAAGCTCCGCCGATCAACATTCCAATCCACGGTCCCAAATGAGCCGGCGCAAAATAAACGCAAGCCAGCATGTACGCCAAAATAATCAAATAGCCTGCGACGTTGTAGATTTTCACGATGACTCCCTGTGGACTTATTGCGGATTATTCAAACAGAAATCGGACCTTCTTTCAAACAACAAGTTAAAGTAGATAAACTCTATGACCTGCAGTTCTTCACCTGCCAGAGCATTTTGAGTCCTTTGGGCTGATCCACTTTCCGATTAGCGCGTTAATCAGGCAGTGAGTCCGTGGCCGCTACAGTAGGCCCAACTGTTTGCGATAAACACTGCCGCCATTTTGTAATGCAAAAAAATGTCGGCCTGGGTTTGGTTCTCGGAATGGGTGTAGAATCGGGGCGATTTTCAAAGCTCGCCAAGGACGACCCATGAACAAACTCTGCTCCCGGTCACTGACTCTGGCCCTGGCATGTTTTGCCTTACTCATCTTCGGTGGAGTGCTTGTTTCTTCCGCTGCTGACGACTCCGCATCGCTCACTGCTCCGCCAGTCGCCAAAAAAGAACCGAAGGTTACCGACATCAATGGCGTCAAGCTGGTGGACAACTATGCTTGGCTCCGCGAAAAGAAAAATCCAGAAGTGAAAGCGTATCTCGACGCGGAAAATGTCTACACCGATGCGGTCATGAAGCCCACTGAACCCTTGCAGGAAAAGCTCTACAAGGAAATGCTAAGCCGGGTGAAAGAGACCGACGTCGAAGTGCCCTACAAAGAAGGCGGTTATTTCTACTATGTGCGCACGGAAGCCGGTAAGCAGTACGGCATCCGCTGCCGCAAAAAGGGCAGCATGGATGCTCCCGAAGAAATCCTGCTCGACGTCAATGAACTCGCCAAAGGGCAGGCGTTCATGTCCCTCGGAGCGTTCCGCGTCAGTGAAGACGGCAACCTCCTGGCGTACAGCACCGACAATACCGGCTATCGCCAGTTCACACTTGCGGTAAAGGATTTGCGCACCGGCAAAGTCCTGGGCGACCACGCCGAGCGAGTGGATTCCGTCGCCTGGGCCAACGACAACAAGACCATTTTCTATACCGTCGAAGACGCGGTCTCCAAGCGTGGTTACCAACTCTATCGCCACGCGGTCGGCACTGTGGGTCCGGATCCACTATTATTCGAAGAAAAAGACGAACGTTTCGATATCGGCGTGGACAAAACTCGAAGCAACGCTTATATCTTGCTGTTCTCCGGCAGCCACACCACCAGCGAAGCTCGTTACATTCCCGCCGATCAGCCGATGGCCGAATGGAGAGTCATCGAACCCCGCAAACAAGACGTCGAATACTATCCGGACCACAATGGCGATTTCTTTTATATTCGCACCAACGACAACGGCCGCAATTTCCGGATGGTCAAGGCGCCGGTCTCCAATCCAGGCGGCAAGAACTGGCAAGAAGTGGTCGCGCTGCGTTCCGACGTTATGCTTGACGACATCGACTTTTACAAGAACTTTTACATATCGTTCGAACGCGAAAAAGGTTTGCCGCAGATCCGGGTCACCGATCTGCAAAGCGGAAAGTCACGCCGCATCGATTTTCCTGAGTCTGCCTACGCCGCCTATTCTTACGTCAATCGCGAATACGACACCACCAAGTTCCGGTATGGCTATCAATCTTTTATTACTCCAGCGTCCGTGTTTGAGTACGACGTCGCTTCAGGTTCTTCTGCATTGCTCAAACAGAAAGAAGTGCCTGGGGGCTATGACCGCAACCGTTACCAGGTAGAACGGATTTTCGCCACTGCTTCCGACGGCGTGAAAGTTCCGATTTCCGTGGTTCATTTGAAAGGCGCCAAACTCGATGGTAAAGGCGCGCTTTATCTCACCGCTTACGGTTCCTATGGCGCTCCGTACGACGTCTATTTTAATTCGCCGATTTTCAGCATGGTGGATCGCGGAGTGGTGGTGGCGGTAGCCCATATCCGCGGCGGCGGCGAGATGGGCAAGGCCTGGCACGATGATGGCCGCATGATGCACAAGAAAAATACGTTCACCGATTTTATCGCCTCCGCTGAATTTCTTGTGGCGCAGGGCTACGGCTCGAAAGATCGTCTGGTAATCGAAGGCCGCAGCGCTGGCGGATTGTTGATGGGCGCGGTTCTGAATATGCGCCCCGATCTATTCCATGCCGCGCTGGTGGGTGTTCCGTTTGTGGATGTCATCAATACCATGCTCGATGAATCGATTCCGCTGACCGTGCCGGAATTTGAAGAGTGGGGCAATCCCAAGCAAAAGGCGGCGTTTGACTACATGATTAGCTACTCGCCCTACGACAACATTCAGGCCAAGGCTTATCCGAATATGCTGGTGCGGACTTCATTCAATGACAGTCAGGTGGGCTATTGGGAGCCGGCCAAGTATGTAGCCAAAATGCGTGCGTTGCGCACCGATCACAACACGCTGATTCTCAAAACCAATATGAATCCCGCCGGGCATGGCGGAGCGTCTGGTCGTTACGACAAGTTGCATGAAAACGCTTTCGATTACGCTTACTTCCTCACCCAGATGGGAATTAACAATTAGGAGGAAGAGGCCGCATTCCGATCTTGCCGCCCGCGAAACGACTTATCGGGATTTACATTAGCAAGAGAAGGCAGAGGGCCAGCGTCGTAGTTCGACGAACTCTAACGAACTCTGGACTGCGCGCAAGGCGCTTGGCTAAAGTCGGAGTCTGTGTGAGGCTCTTTTCAGCGATGGATGTTGACAAATACAATTAGCGAGGAGACGCGCTCATGAAACGCGTGACAGGCATTGGCGGAATCTTTTTTCAGTCGGAGAGCCCAGCGCATTTGTATGACTGGTATGAGAAGCATCTTGGCATTAAGCGCGAGCCGCACGGACAGGGCGCTACATTTGAGTGGCGCGAGTTGCAGGCGCCGGACGGAAGTGAGCCCGGTGCAAAGGGGGCGACGGCTTGGTCGATCTTTCCGCGAAGCACGAAGTATTTTGGGGCGAGCAAAGCCGCGTTCATGGTGAATTATCGTGTGGATGATCTGGACGGGTTGCTGGAGGAGTTAAAGAAGGCGGGAGTTGAGATTGATCCGCATCGCGAGAACGCCGATTACGGACGGTTTGCGTGGATCATGGATCCCGATGGAAACCGAATTGAATTGTGGGAACCGCCGAAGGAGAATTGAATCAGCGCTACGAGGTTGACTTTCCGCCTCGCTCACTTGCTTGCGGATCAGCGTAGAGGCCTGCGCACGGCTGAACATGCCTTTAGCTAGAAGTTAAGCTGCCGCTAACATAATGCCCTCGAAAAGATGTGACGACCGGCACGGGCAGAATTCATGCCTTCTCACCGTTCCTGCGGCGCACCGCCCGATTAACGCGCTTACCGGACAAGTGATCACCGCGAAGCCCACAGCTGTACCATTTTCCTTTCAGCGCGTACTATCCCTGGTCTGCGTTGACGGGCGAAAGAAAAGCGGCAATACTGGCGAACGATGATTGGACAGCTCCGCGGACGCCTTGCCGACAAAAGACCCAACCAGATTCTTATTGATGTCGGCGGTGTCGGTTACCTCGTCTCCGTTCCGCTTTCTACTTACGCCGCGCTCGGCGAGCTCCACACGGAAGTAACGCTTCTAATTCACAGCCACATTCGCGAAGATGCTTTCTCCCTCTATGGATTTCTTTCCTCCCGCGAAAAACATTTATTTGAAATGCTGCTTTCCGCTTCCGGAGTCGGTCCTACGCTCGCGCTAAAAATTCTTTCCGGGATGAGCACGGAAGAATTGATACCCGCTATTCGCGGCAACGATCTTGGACGTCTCACAAAAATTCCCGGCGTTGGTAGAAAGACTGCCGAGCGTATGGTCGTCGAACTCAAGGACAAACTCGAAGCAATGGCCGTGCTGGAACAAAAGCCCTCCGTCGCATCGCCTGCCGGAGTTGAAGCCGACGTCATCTCCGCGCTCATCAATCTCGGTTACGATGGCCGCACCGCCGAAAACGCCGTCGCCGAAGGCAAGCGCGAAGTCGGCACATCGAATTTCGAAAAATTGCTGAAAGCGTCGCTGCAAGCGTTAACAGGACCAAAAGGAAAAGCGGCGAGAGTGCCGTAAAGCGAGTGCCTGAATGGCGGACGGAACAGCAAAACGGATGATGCCAGATCGGCAACCACAGCGGATTGTTTCCGGTGCGTCACTGGAAGATGACGCGCGCCTCGACGCCAGCGTCCGTCCCAAAACGCTCGCCGAATACATCGGCCAGAAACGCGTCAAGGAAAATATTGCTATCGCCCTCGAAGCTGCCCGCAATCGCGGCGAAGCCCTCGATCACGTTTTGCTTTACGGCCCTCCCGGACTTGGAAAAACAACGCTCGCGCAAATCATTGCGAACGAATTGCATGTCCCCATCAAAACAAGCGCGGGGCCGATGCTCGAACGCAAAGGCGACCTCACCGCCATTCTCACCTCCGTCGAGCCGCGAGAAGTTTTTTTTCTCGACGAAATTCATCGCCTCCAGCCCGCTGTCGAAGAAGTCCTGTACCCCGCCATGGAAGATTTTCGCGTCGACCTCGTCATCGGCCAGGGTCCGGGCGCGCGCATTCATCCCTTTCATCTGAATCATTTCACGCTCATCGGCGCCACCACGCGCGCCGGACTCATCACCGCGCCGCTCCGTTCACGCTTCGGTATCGTGCATCGCCTCGATTTTTACGAGCCAGAGGACTTGCTCATCATTCTCCATCGCTCCGCAAAAATCCTATCCATCGAAATGGACGAAGGCGGCGCCGAAGAAATTGCGCGCCGTTGCCGCGGAACACCGCGCATCGCCAATCGCCTCTTGCGCCGCGCCCGAGATTTCGCAGAAGTCCGCGCCGCCGGCCGTATCACCCGTGGAGTCGCACAGGAATCTCTCTCCATGCTCGGCGTGGACGACAACGGTCTCGATGAAGTCGACCGCAATTTAATGATTGCTCTTCTCGACAAATACGCTGGCGGCCCGGTCGGCCTCGGCACCCTCGCCGCGTCTCTCTCTGAAGAAGAAGACGCCATCGAGGAAATGTACGAACCTTACCTCATGCAAATCGGCATGATTGATCGCACGCCGCGCGGTCGCGTCGCCACTCCGCGCGCTTACGAATACTTTGGCCGCGAACTCCCCCGCCGCCAGCCCCGCCTCTTCTGAACTCAGCTTCTGATTTCCCCTGCAACAGTTAACTTTCTGATGATGAAACCGGCAAGTTGCCTTTCGCGTCCCATCAAGTGTGTGCCTAAGCCGTACCGAGGTTACCCAATGCCCTCGCTCATCCGTTTCTTTCCAGGTTTTCTTGCAATCTCTTCAATTTTTTTCGCCATTTCGCCTATGGCGACGGCCTCCACGGAAACGCATTACGAACGCGACGTTCGTCTCGGTCTGGTGGAAGGAGACGTTCGCCTTTCGCGCGGTGTGAAGGATCACTCAGATCTCGGCAAAACCTGGGAGCAGGCTCTGCGCGGAGAGCTTGTCGCGCAAGGCTTCGCCCTGGCGACAGGAGACGGCCGCGTTTCAATCGATTTCGAAAATGGCGCTACCGTCTTTCTTGCAGAAAACTCTCTTCTCATTTTCAGCGATCTGGATGATTCCGACGACGGCATGCTTTCCACTTTGGTTCTTGTTTCGGGAAGCGCAACCTTTTCCCTCAGCCCCGTGCCCAAGGAAGAGTTCATCATCGAGACCCCCAGCGATCGCTTGCACGTTCTTTCGCCCAATATGTTTTACGCGCGCGTGGACGCCTACCTTGACGGTAGAGGCGTCACCCCTCAGGGAGAAAAAGGAGAAGCGTTGTTTCGTCAGGGTGCTTCCGCTCTACACTACATAAAAGGCCAAACGTTGGCCTTGAGTCATGGAGCCATTGTTCCCCCGTCTCAACCCGCAAATCCGGCCGTTTCCACTGATCAGAATCTGCAAACTAGCCATCCCACGATTTCGCCAGACTGGGATTCCTGGGTCAGCGAACGTGTCGCGCATAAGGCCCAATTGACGAACGCCGCGCTCAAATCTTCCGGCCTCTCTGCTCCCGTTCCTGGCCTGACAGAACTTTATCGGCACGGAACTTTTTTCCAATGCGCGCCTTATGGAACTTGCTGGGAACCCAGCGCCTCCGAAACTGACAGCCAACCTGATCTACTCACGCAAAGCTCTCCATCTCACTCCCAACTGCCTTCCCCGTCCGCGCCAGCCACTCCTCCCAGTGGAGTCTTCCAACCTCAAGTGGTTCGCTGGAGGGAAGCGAGCTTCGTTTCCTGCGGCGTCTCTCCATGGGTGGAAGTCACTCGTGTTGCGCACACTCCCCAGGAACTGCAAGACCTTCTGCGCAGAAAAGCTCTAGCCGAGCGGCAAAGTCCCACACCGAACCATTTCTTGGAGGACTGCTATCATCATTCCTACGTTTTCCATCGTGGCCACTACGCCCAAGTCGTCCAGCGGGAGCGAAACGTCATCTGCCATGCAAGAAGGTGCAAGAATCCGCCACATTCGCCGTACCCGCATCTCACGCCGGTCAAAGTTGGAAATCGCATTGGTTTTGTCCCCCGGCATCCGCTTGATCAGAAAGGGAAGCCTCCTATCAATTTGAAAAATGGAGTCCTTTTCCCTTCGCCAAAACCAGGGCAGCCCTTTGAACGCGTCACTTTGGATTCCTCCCAAAAATTCAAAGTGCTTGAAAAACTGCCGACAGAAAGCCAGCGCCAGTTCGTCTACCAGGCGGCCGCTCTTCCGCAGCCTGAAATTCGTGCTCGCCTGATGCGCGAAACTCCACGCGACTCCTCTTCGCCGATTTCGCGCTCTGATATGAGAATTGCGTATGACGTTCATTCGCAAAAAATTCTGATTTCCGGCGATGCAGGCAACGGGCATTCCGTTCACAATCTTTCCATCGCCAGCGTGGGCCTCGGCGGCAATGGATTCTCTGGCCATGCAGGTGGTTCGCTTGGGGCCGTTTCTCACTCTGGTTTTTCTGGAGGCAGTTCGGCAGGCAACTCGGGCGGTCGCAGTTCCGGTTCGGGTTCCTACAGTGCGTCATCATCCGGCGGAGGCCGCTCTTCTGGCGGTGGCTCTTCTTCTTCCGCATCATCTTCCGGCGGTTCGCACTATTCCGGCGGCGGTGGCGGATCCTCTTCGTCCAGCTCTAGCTCTAGCGCATCTTCCAGCTCGGCGTCGTCTTCCGCCGGCTCCTCCGCAAGCGGTGGCCGTCCACATTGAAGCTCGCCATCGAACCAATCACACTGAGCAATATCACCCTCTTCAAAGATGTTCGCCTGCGCGCCCTGCAGGAAGCTCCTTACGCATTCGGTTCGACCTATGCCAGAGAAGTTCAATTTACCGGCGCTGAATGGGCCCAGCGCCTCGAACGTTGGAATGGCCAGCGCGGAGCCGGCTATCTCGCAATGGACGATTCGAATGTATGCGGCATCGCGGGTTCATTGTTGGACGAAAATGATCCGACGCGCGCTCAACTCGTTTCCATGTGGACCGCGCCAACCCACCGCCAGCGTGGAGTCGGCCGTTTCTTGGTGAACGCAGTTCTCAACTGGGCCCAAGGCCAAAGCGTTTGCACCCTGCTGCTGATGGTAACCAGCAACAATGACTCAGCAATCCGTTTCTACGACCGGCTCGGTTTTACTCGCACTGGCCGCGCCGAACCTTATCCAAATGACCCTTCCGTTTTCGAATACGAAATGTCCTGCCCAGTTCGCTGAGGAACTCTTCAGTCTTCACTTCTTCTTGCTTGGGTCGTCGTCTGGATTCACGTAATTGAATTGCACCGGCGCTTGTCCGTGGATCTGCACCACGACGTCGCTGCCCGCTTGCGCGTAGTGGTGCATTTCCGGATCAAGAAACGCAAAACTTCCTGCCGGAAACGTCATCATGCTCTTCTCATCGAACTTGTCGCCCATCCCCACCTTGAACGTCCCGGAAATCACCGTTACGTTCTCTCGCTTCGGATGCCAATGCGGTGCGATCTTGTATCCCGCAGGCATTTTCAAGCGTACGGTGTAATCGCCGCTTGCAGCCATCGGGTTTCCTTCCAGCACGGCGAGTTGCGCACCCGGTTGAACAAACGCTGGCGCTGGTCCGTACTGCACGCTATCCGGCGTAAATGCGTGTTTCTCTTCCGCTGCGGCTTTAGCCTCCGCTATTACTTGCCGCCCTACAAGGCCGATCAAACCCAGCGCCACCAATCCCAAATAGTATTTCCGTTGCATCAGTTCATCTCCTCCGCTCTTCTGTCTTGAGTTGCTAACTCCGGCTAACACATCGAGAATCTTCCAAAAATCGACCTCGTTCAATCAATCCCGCATACTCTTCTTGTATTTTTTATATATCGTCGCAAACGGCTGATATATCTGGAATAATGCAGCCAGTTGGCTCCTTCCATGTGCCCCAGAAAATCATCGATTCCACACTTCGAGCTCGACCTCGGTCGTTACGAGCTACGCCGCTCTGGCCACCGCATCAAGTTGGAAAAAAAGCCCATGGAGCTTCTCATCTTTCTGGTCAGCCGCCGAGACCAAATGGTTTCGCGCCAGGACATCGCTGCGAAACTCTGGCGCTCCGACCTTTTTGTGGACACCGAACGCAACATCAACAACATCGTCCGCAAAATTCGTTCTGCACTCTCCGATAATCCTGAAAAACCGGTATTCCTCGAAACTGTCGTTGGCAAAGGCTACCGTTTTGTCGGCCCACTTAGAATCATTCACGCCCAGTTTCCTTCTTCGAACGCACCGGCAGATTCCGCTGGTTCAAGCGTACGATCTGGTTCGCTGGAACGCTCTTCACTCGCCGCGTTGCCGCTTCAAAATATCGGCGAAAGCGCCGGCGAGCGAGCGATCTCTCTTGGTTTCGCCGACGCTCTGATCATGCGCCTCGGAAATCTCCCTGGTATTGATGTGCTGCCCACCGCTTCAGTATTGAGCATTCCAGAATCAGCGCCGCCCTCGGAAGTCGCCGCCAAGCTGGGAGTGCGATTCGTCGTTCGTGGCGTGATCCAAAACGACAAGACGCCATCTCGCGTCTCGCTCGAACTGTTCGATGCCAACCTCCAGCGAACGAGCTTTTCTCGCACATTTGTCAGCGAAGTTGCTCAAACCCTCGATTTGAGAGACGAAATCGCATCCTTCGTCGCGAACGCATTGAATCGCACTCTTCCCGAACATTCGCAGCAGCCAATCCCGCGTTATAGCCGCGATCCAATGGCATACAGCGAATTCATGCAGGGCTATCGGCGCAGTTCTTCCGGAGACGCCACGCTACTCGACGAAGCCGCTCAGCATTTGATGAACGCGGTTGCGCGCGATCCTCAGTTCGCGCTCGCACACGCCACTCTCTCCTTCGTTTGCGCGGTCCGGCATTTTGAATTCGATCCAAGCTGGACGTGGCTCGAAAAAGCCGAATTTCACTGTCGCCGCGCGCTGGAGCTGGATCCGAATCTCGCGGAAGCCCACATTGCGAATGCATTTTTGCTTTGGAGTCCGTCGAAAAATTTTCAGCATCTCGAAGCAATCGCTGAACTCAAGCGCGCGCTCGCGCTGCAAAACAATTTGCCGCACGCCTACAACCGCCTCGGCACGATACTTGCGCATATCGGCCACCTCGATCACGCCCGCACTATGTATGAACGCGGAGGGCTTTTCCATCCGCGCAAATCCGTTAGTCCCAGCATCGTCCAAGTTCACATGTGGAACGGCGAACTGGAACTCGCGCGTGAACACATAGAAAAATGGCTTGCTGAGAATCCTTCCAGCAAATACGCAATCTATTTCGCTCCGCAGCCCGCAATGTTTACCGGAGATTTCAAGCAGGCGAAAACTCTGCTCGATGAAGCCGTGCACGCAATGCCGGAAGAGCCGATGATCATTAGCCTTCAGGGCGTGTTTCACGCGCTCACTGGGAATTCTCTGCAAGCGCTGCGCTGCATGAGCAAAGCATGCGCAAATCCAAAATCCTTTGGCCACGCTCATCACACTTCGTATCAGGTCGCGTGTATCAATTCGCTCCTCGGGCGGCCGGATACTGCGTTTGAGTGGCTGGAAAAGGCTGTGGAAACAGGATTCGCATGCTGGCCGTTTTTCCTGAAAGATATTTGCCTCAAAAACCTGCGGGAACTCCCGAAGTTTGACGCACTCATCGGATCTTTGCAGGCGAAATATCCCGACCGTCTCGGCTTATTAGAGGTCAACAATTCTTGACGGATTCTCCGCGACCCGGAACGCTCGTCTATCTTTCGCTCGGCTCCAATCTTGGCGATCGCAGCGCAATATTGCGCACAGGAATTGAAGCGCTGGCAAATGCTGGCGTTCGCGTCAAGAAAGTTTCTTTTTTTTACGAGACCGAACCCGTGGATTTTCTCGATCAGCCGTGGTTCCTGAATTGCGTCGTCGAAGCGGAAACGATTCTGGCTCCGTTAGATTTACTTCACGTATTGCGCGGAATCGAGTCATCGATCGGAAGCAAAAAAGAATTTGCAAAAGGGCCGCGCCTGCTAGACATGGATATTCTGCTTTACGGCAACCAAACGATTGGTTCGCCAGAATTGCAGATTCCACACCCGCGAATGTTGCAAAGAAAATTCGTGCTTGCTCCGTTGGCGGAAATCGCGCCTTCGCTCAAACATTCCTCCTGGGACAAAACCGCCGCTGAATTTCTGGCCGCTTCAAGCGACCATAGCAAGATTCGCAAACTCTAATTCGCTTTCACTTTCAAAACGCAGCCATTGGTGAGAGGATGGCGACACTCTCGGGTCCACGAGGTGTTCCCATGCCCAGGCCGCTTCTCGCATTCTTCGCGGTGCTTTTCTGCGTGGTGTCGCTCAGTCCGCAAACGCCGCTGGTCCACATAAAAATCCGTGTGATTCTTGTCGACAAGGACTTAAACCAGAAGCCAGTTCCGTTTCTTGTCATGAAAGCGAAAAATGCCGCCACCGGCACGGAACAGGAGATTAAAACCGGACTCGACGGAACGGCGCAAATAGATTTTCCTGCAGGGCATTCCGTTTTCTCAACCGCAAAATCCGTTGATTTCGGCGGCAAGAAATATTCCTGGAATCTCGAAGCCGACGTGAAAGGCGCGGAGCAGGAAATCGTTTTTACGAATGACAACGCAAAAATAGAAAACGGCACGCCGGAAACTTCTGCAGCAAATTCCAGCGGCTCTGGAGATTTGACCGCGCTCTTTGACAAATTGAAAAATTCAGTTGTCACGGTTCACTCCGAAAGCGGTACCGGCTCCGGGTTTGTCGCCGACGCAAGCGGTCTCATCGTCACCAACAACCACGTTGTGGACTCCTCCAGTTACCTGGCCGTGCAATTCGACTCCAAACGAAAAGTGCCGGCGCGTTTGCTGGCGGCGGACGCGAACAAAGATGTCGCCGTGCTTTGGGTCAATCTTTCCGCGTTTCCCGAATCCATCGTTGCGCCTGTCGTCGCGAAAGGTGCTTCTTCAATCGTTGTCGGCCAGCGCGTTTTCACCATCGGAAATCCAATGGGCCGCGAAAAAGTGCTGACTACCGGCGTCATCAGCAAAGTCGACAAAGAAGCGATCACGAGCGACATCAACATCAATCCTGGAAATTCCGGCGGCCCGCTCTTCACGCTCGGCGGAGAAGTCGCCGGCTTGACCACTGCGGGACTTCGCAATCTCGCTTCGATCGTCCCGATCGAAACCGCGCGACCGCTGTTGGATCAAGCGAAGAAAACTATCGGCTCCGGCGTACCGCCTTCGGCGTCGCTCTTGCCCGTCGAGCCGGCGGAATATTTTCCAGCGGATTATCTACGTGGCATGCTGCAGCAGGAAAAGCTGGACTCGAAGCCATACTTTTTCGATGTCGGGCAGTTTCGTGTTGCGTTTCTGACTCCTCCCGTCAGCTATTTTTACCGTCACGAAGACGAAATGGCGGCGCTGCGAAAAGCGGCAAAGCGCAGCAGCGGCGATCCCTCCCAGGCCAAGCCGCCCGAGAGTGCGATTCAGGATGCGCAGGACATTCGTCCCGTCCTTTATGTAAGCGTGCGGCCGAAGCTCGGCGCCGGCTGGACGAAAATGCATTTCAAAAACGGCTTCAAACGCATGCGCCTGCTTTGCGGCGGCAAAGAGATGGAGCCGATCGAGCCGGGCCGCGGCGAGTACGAACTTCTTGACTTCCGCGGCCGCACGGTGGACACCACGTTCCAGGGGCGCTACTCGTATCTTCCCGACGCTATTTCTCCTTCCTGCGGAACGGTGGTGCTCGAAATCTATTCCGAGAAAGAGCCGGATACTCCGCTTATCAAGGCCGTCGAACAAGCGACGATTGACCGCATCTGGGCCGATCTTGAGCCGTATCGAAAATCGCTCACAAAGAAATAAACGCGGCTACGAAGTGCGGCGGAGCAGCAGGCGGTGAAGCGTCAGCGGCTTCGGCTCGAGCGCGTCCAATTCGATTTGCGATAGACGGCCTTCGTTGATTTCGCGCCAGCGGTACACGCCCGGCTCGGTTTCCTCCTTGATGGTTCCTCTTAGCGAAGATAGAAAACGCTCCGCGTCGAAACGATCCGCGGCTTCGCGATAGCTTGGCCGAGCAAGCGCTTCGACGGCGTAGCTTCGCAAAAGTTTGGTCCAGTATTTCTGGAAGAGATTTTCCGAGGCGAAGATGTCACTCCAGGCGACTTCGCCGCCGTAAGCGACAACGACGCCAACGACGTGTTCATTTTTTAGGCCGCTTGTTTCTTTATTGAAGCGGCGCTGAACTTCCTCAACGAAAGAATCGACGGTGCCGCCGATGGAGCGCGACTTGTTATAGAGCTTGTCGTAAGACTCAGTAGGTGCTTCGTTTGTGATGGCATAAGAAAATGTTTCGGCGGAGACACGAGGCGCGGGCGGTGGTGTTGCTGCCGAACCGGTGGCGCCTCCCATACCCGCTGAAGGACTGGCGGTAGTTCCCGCACGAACGGCGTTCCAGACGTCGGCTTGTTTCTGGTTGACGGCAGCTTGTTCGCGCACGCTGGGGTGGACGATGGTTTTCGCGGCGGAGAAATTGTCGCCGGAAGACCAGCGGCCGTGTTCGACGCAGAAAACGCTGAGGGGAAGCGGCTCGGCTCCGACGGGAACGAGACGGTCCTTGCCGATGATGCGGTCCTGCTTGCCGCCGCTGACGAGTTCGCCGGCGAGGAGAAGAAGCGGACGCTTGCCGCGATTGATCAGGACGAGCTGGTTGACGCTCGCGCTGCCGGAATTGTTCGGGATGACGCGGCCGTTGCGGCTGCGCGCCATGCCGTCGCTGCCTTGCTCGGTGACGAGGACTTCGCCGGAGGCGAGCCCCTCTTCCAGAGTGAGGAAATGGCTTGTGTCCGCGACAGAAGTAGTCACGACGGGGAAGATGGTGATGTTTTCGTAAGTGATGGGACTGAGCAGGCGCCAATCGCCATCGGGTTTGCCGGGATCGGTCGCGGGCGAAGGAGTGGAAGAAACGAATCCAAGTACACCGAGAGACGAAATGCCAAGCAAGCTGCCGAAAAGGGCAGTGAGAAAAGAACGGTCCATGTGACGCCTCCAGAATCGCGGCTCCGTGGATAGAGTTGGAGTGCGACTTGGAGTTAGAACGGAGGAATTGAGAAAACTTGCGGAAGTTGATATGGGACGCGTTCCAGATTGGGAATAGTTTGAGTACACCCCGGTTGTTTTCGTAAGAGTGGCAAATGCAGGACTTACGGGTGAAAAATTGTAAGAAAAAAGAGAAAGCTTTTGGTTAGAGATACCAATACTACCCCCAACCCGGGCGTTTTGTATGGTTATCAAACGAAAGGGGATGCGAGAAGAGGGTTTTGCATGATTGTCAAAACAAAAGGGATAGGAAACAGGGTTTGGAGTGGACAGTTCGAAAAGAAGTTGGCTAAACACTGGGAAGAATAGCAGAGTTGATTTACTTTGTCAATACTAGTACTGAGAGGTTAGTTTTGGGTATCAATAGGGTCAAAACCCGCACCCTTGAAACCGAAGGGTGCGGCACCCGGCAGGGCGGAGGAAGGGGCTGAGGTTTGTTTCGGTTGGTGAGTTGGTGAAGAGGGGAGAAGGCTAGTTGAAAGTCTCCGGAGCAGAAAGAATCAAAACCCGCACCCTTGAAACCGAAGGGTGCGGCACGCGGCTAGAGCAGGATGCCTCGCAAGATGACGCTGGCCACGCTGAAATAGATGATCAGACCCGTAACGTCAACGAGAGTGGCAACAAACGGAGCGGAGGCGCTCGCGGGATCTAATCGACAACTACGCAAAATGAACGGCAACATCGAGCCTGCGAGCGTGCCAAATAGCACTACACCGATCAGGCTGCAGCCGATGGTGAGGGCGATCACCAGATAGTGCTCTCCGTATGTCCCGCGTAGTGCGTGCCAAAGAATGATTCTGGTGACACCGATCATTCCGAGGATGGTCCCCAACGTGACACCCGCCATCAGTTCGCGGCGGATCACTCTCCACCAGTCCCGCAACCGGATTTCGCCGAGCGCCATCGCTCGAATCACCAGTGTTGTGGCTTGCGAACCCGAATTTCCTCCGCTGCTGATAATCAGCGGAATGAACAGAGCAAGGACCACGGCGCGCGAAATTTCATCGGAGAAATAGCCCATAGCCGTTGCGGTCAACATCTCACCGAGAAAGAGAATGGCAAGCCAGCCCGCGCGCTTTCGAACCATTTGCCCGAAAGTCACTTCCATATACGGGCCCTCGAGCGCTTCCATACCGCCAATTTTCAGAATGTCTTCACTGGCCTCTTGCTGGACGACACTCGCCAAATCCGTGCTGCTAACAATTCCCAGCATGCGGCCTTGGTGGTCCAGAACGGGCAGGGCAATAAGCCGGCGCTTTGCTAAGAGTTGTGCGACGACTTCTTTATCCTCTTCCTCGGAAACCGATGCGAAATCGGTGCGCATGACATCGCGGACTTTTTTCGATCTGTCGGCGGCGAGCAGTTCACGGAACGAAACCACACCGACGAGACGTTGCGCTTCGTCGAGGACGTACGCGTAATAAATCATCTCGACATGTCCCGCGTGCTGGCGAAGCTGGCTAATCGCTTCTTCGACCGTGATCTCTGGAGATATGGCGACGAAGCCGGGATGCATAAGGCCTCCAGCTTCGTCCTCCGGATATAGCGAGGGCCTGCCGCCTTCTCGGCTGCGTTCGGCAACAACCGTCACTTCGAGGTCGCGCGCCTGGAACAGCACCTGATCGGTAAAATCCAATCCTCTGAACCAGCGTTTCGGCGGTCCAACCATAGGGCCGATGAATATTTGCGTCACTGCATTTTTGTGGGCGTAATCCACAAGGGCGCCCGCACGGTCCTTGCTGTGTACGATCGCGGTATCGATACGTATATTTTCGGCGAAGTGAAAGTGACGCTCAATGGCCTGTCGCTCAATCGCGGGCAATCGGGAGAATTCACGCTCAGGGCAGACAAACACTGCCACACAAGCAGCATGAACGTAATCTGCCACCCTGCGCGCGCGTCGCAACAGCATCGCGGTTGATGCATCGGCGGTGACGTCCACCAGGATTTTCTCTGCGTGCGATTCCGTTGGCTGCTTTTTGGCCATCGCCCGCGCTTCCAACGCCTGGGCGGTTTGTCGGATGGCGAGCTCCCGCAGAGCAACCAAAACCGGCTCCTGAAAGAGTTTCGCCGACTCTGCCTTCGCTCTTTCGAGGGAATAGATCACGCCGCGTTCCAGCCGGTGAAGTAACGCACGCGGCGTGACGTCTACCATCACTACCTCATCCGCTTCTTGAAAGACCCAATCCGGAACCGTCTCGCGCACTCGCAACCCGGTCATTTGCCAAATCTGATCGCTAAGGCTCGCAAGATCCTGCACATTCATCGTGGTTACAACATCCACCCCAGCGTCGAGCAAAACCTGCACGTCCTGCCAGCGCCGCTGCCGTTCGGACCCGGGCGCGTTCGTATGCGCCAAATCGTCCACGATGCACACTTTCGGATGACGCTGCAGGATGCCGGCTATGTCCAGCTCCTCGATGTAGCTGCCGCGGCACGCCACGCGGAGTAGGGGCACCATCTCAAATTCCTTGGATCGCTCGGTCAGATCGTTCCGCCCTTGCGGCTCCAAAAATGCCAACACCACGTCCACGCCGCGCGCTTTGAGCTCTCGCGCATCCTCGAGCATCTGGTAGGTTTTGCCTACGCCGGCGGCGTATCCCAGATAAATCTTCAGATGGCCTCGGCGTTTTTGGTGGCTCATGATTCCTGCTCGCGATCTAGTGTGGGAAAACTCGGACGTCAATGCCTCGTGCTGCTCGGACCAAACGGCTTACGATGCTTCCGAAGATCCGCGTTCCCAAATCTTTTTTTGCGCTGTGTCCGACAAAAATCTGGGTGACGCCGTGGGAACGCGCGTATCGTACGATGGCCCCGACAGGGTCTTCGCCTTCGAGCACTTCCACTTGTGCACCGGCTTCCCGAGCCTTCGCCAATCCGTTTTCTAACAACTTTCGGTCCGCATCCGAAAGTCCCGGCTGCTTTACATATGCCGCCAATACATCGCAGTGGAAACGGGCAGCATTTCGCCGAGCAGTGGCCATCATGCGCTCGAAGTTTGCCCTTGGCGTAAGACAGAGCAGGAAGCGCTCGTGTGTGCCCCAGGTTTGTTCGATCCCGTGCGAGTGCATGTAGCGCTGTAAGCCCGCATCAATCACATCGGCCGAAAGAACCAGGGCCATTTCTCTGAGTGCGGAGCGGCGCTCCGTGGCCGCTTCGGTGGGGGCATCGACAATCACAATCTCGTCCGCGGTGTTCAGAAATTCGCGCGGGATGGTCTGTGTCACCCTCTTGCCCGTAAGTTTCTCCGCCGCTTCACGTTGGTCCTCAATATATTGCAGGTTCACGGAAGCAACGATCGTGATTCCCGCCGACAACAGTTCTTCGACGTCTTGCCACCGATGTGCATTGCGGCTGCCGGGCGGGTTGTCAAAGGCGAGTCCGTCGATGAGGCAAACTTGCGGGCGTCGTCCGAGAATCGCTTGGACGTCTATAACGGGGATACCTTTGATGTTGAGCGTAGGTATGATTTCGAGCGAGCCTAGAAGCTGTTCAAGCTCCGCCGGAACTTTTGCCTGCAGAGCCCCAACCACGACATCCTGTCCACGGTCGCGGCGCCGTCTGCCTTCGTCGAACATCCTGAAGGATTTGCCGACGCCGGATGCGTAGCCAAGAAAAACCTTGAGCCGGCCCCGCGTCGAGTCTGAAGTTTTTTCTGTTTCCGACATAGCCCGCTGATTGTAACGCTAGCGCGTCTCCTGTGACATTACGGAACCCACGAATTCATTCGCGTTTTTCGCGTTGCTCCCATAAGCACTACAACGGCTCGAAAAAGAAAGAGGCGTGAGTTAAAGGTGGAAGGAATAGTAGCCGGGGCCGACGCGCATGGAATGGTGCCAGGCGATGGGAAAGGCCCAGAAGACGAGAGCGCCGAGAATGGCTTGACCGAGGACGAGTGGAAGAATGTTGCGCTGACGCGCGAAAAGCCAGCACATGGCGACTCCGCCGATCAGCGTGAGAGGAATGAGCACGGGATTCGGCCAATGGAGCGCGGCGAAGAGTAAGCCACCGACGAGGGCCGCGAGGTCGGAGTTGGGGATGGCGCGGAGCAAGCGGTTCATGGTCAGGGATTGCAAGCCCACCTGCTGCAAAAGACAGAACGCAAAATAGCCGACGAAACGGCGCGGCTCGATGAGGTGTGCGGGGAGACGATGCAACGCACCGAGAGCAATGCCTGCAAGAACGATGGCGGTGATGAAGACGAGAAAAACCGGAACGGCGAATCGAGTTGCGGCTTTGAGATTATCCGCGCGCCAGCCAAGAGTTTTAGGCGTATCGCGGTGGAGAAGAAAACTGACGAGGAGCCAAACAGGAAAGATGAGCCATGTGCGGAGGCCAGCGTTTTGCCAGCGCCAGATGTAAAGAGAGATGACGGCGCAGAAGGCGAGAGCTTCGAGGAGATTGGGGAAGGAGGAGATGAGCGGGCGTGATTGTCCCATACAAATAGGATGCGGGACGGCGATTCAGCAATAGTTTCAAGAATCGCAGCTTTTTGAGAGTACCGGCTTAATGTCGACAATTGGCGTGCCATCGATTGCTTCGAGTGGTGCGACCTTGAGGCGCGTGCTTTGGATTTCCAAGACTTTTACCCGGTGCAATCCTAGTGGATTTGGACGATCTGGTGAACGCGTTGCGAACACTCCGGTGAGCGGATTGTTCTTGTCCGACTGCGGATGGACTTTCATCACTTTGCGGCGTGCTTCGTGCAGCCACGTGATTAGAATAATTTCTTCGCCAGCGGCAATTCCTTCCAGACATTTCTTAAAAGCCGGCGCAATTTCGAGCCAGGCATCGGGTGCGCCCAAGTATCCTTGCCTCGGCGCATTTTTCCGGCGCTTTAATGAAGAACGAATGATTCCGACTGGCTTCAGCGAATAATCCGCAGCTCTGCGCATGATTTGTGAATCGCTCCGTCAGTGGTCGTATGGGGGAGCTGGGGTGCCGTCGGACCATTTGGTGACGGGGACAAGGAAGAGGGAGAAGTGGCTATCGGTGTCCTTGATTACGATGACTGGGGAGCCGGGCACGTCTGCGCTCCAGAGTGCTGGTTCGGTTGCTGGGGCGAAAAACATGAGGTGGGGATGCCAGTTGCCGTCATGGTCGTTCAAGTAGCCTTGCTTTGACAGCATGAAGCACATGGCGCCGGATTCGGGCTCGCTCAATTCTTTTTTGTCGAACGCGGTTTTGAATGAGTCGAGCATCTGTGCTTTGGATCGTCCAGCCAATACCAACCCGGTTTTCTTGATGGTTAGAGGGACGCTGAAACGCGCGGCGGGCGGGTTGAAGCAGACGGGAGCGCGCAGTTTGGGATTCCAAAACTCCGGGTCATCGAATCCCGCGGCCCACGAGCGCCACACTATGCAGACGAAACCGTTTTTACCTTTGACAGCGGTTTCGTAACCGTGCCGCGTGAGGACCATGACTTCTGCGTCGCGCGAGATGGATTCGGGGGCGGCGCTGCGAGCGAGGGAGATTTCGGAGTCGCGATCGGCGATCAGATATAGGTCGAGCGGGGCCATGTTTGGATAGGGTGTTTTGGCATCCTGCGCTTGTGCCGGCGATGTTGCGCTGAGCGCGAAAATCAATGCGAGGCTGGTTAACGCGATTGTCTTAGAAATCTTTCGCAGCATTTCTTTCTCCTGGGATGGGTTCCTTATTGCGCTGGTTGGAAGCATACGAAAACAGGAGGGGAGAAAGCGATGGGAAATCGGCGTCAGAACGGAAGAAAAGAGAAAAGACGCAGGGCTAGCGTGCTGCGCTACAAATGCGAAAAAGGACGGGTCTGAAGAGCAGCCATTACAATGGCGAGAAAAAGAAAGAGGCCGGGCTAATGCCCTGGCTCTACATCCAGAAATAAGATGGCATTAGGATTTGGTCGTATAATCGCGCGATGAGCGAAGCGCGTTCGCCGCTTTGGAACATCAAACCTGCTACCCGCCTGGATCGGAAAGATCCTTATCTTTTGCTGCAGCAAGTGACGCTGTTCGTGCGCGATCAAGAGCGAAGTCTGCGCTTTTTTGTGGACTGCCTGGGATTCAGCGTTGCGCTGGATTACGACCATCCTGAATATGGGCGCTGGGTGATGGTCGCGCCGCCGGATGGTACGGCGAGGATTTCCCTGGTCGCACCCAGGCCCGGTTCGGAAGAGTATGAGCAGATTGGCAAGACCAGACAGCTTGTATTCCTGACCGAGAACGCTGAAGCAAAGTACCGTGAATGGAAAGAACGCGGAGTGAATTTTGACCGTCCACCGGAAGCTGCTTTGTTTGGAAGTGTGCTGACGAATTTTGAGGATCCAGACGGGAACCGCCTTTCGTTGATCGAGTTCGATCAAGCGACCCGGCTTGTAGAGGAGCAGCGCCGACGGACGGAAGAGATTTTGGAGGCGGAGCGACGCGCGGCGCAAGAACAAGAGATTGCGCGGCAAGTGCAGGCGAGGCTTTTTCCGCAGAGGATGCCGGCAGCGAAGACTCTGGAATATGCGGGCGTTTGTTCTCAGGCGCGGCATGTTGGGGGCGATTACTACGATTTTCTTGATTTGGGTCGAGGGCGGCTGGGACTTGTGATTGGGGATATCGCCGGGAAGGGAATGGCGGCAGCGCTGTTGATGGCGAATTTGCAGGCAAATTTTCGGAGTCAGTGCGCTATTGCAGGAGACGAGCCGCGCCAGTTTTTGCGCTCGGTGAATCAGTTGTTTTACGAGAATACTGCGGATGGAGACTACGCAACGTTCTTTTATGCGGAGTACGACGACGAAACTCGAAAATTGCGTTATGCGAATTGCGGACATCTGCCCGCGCTGTTGATGCGACCGGATGGAACTTTGGAGCGCCTTGGCGCGACCGCGACGGTGCTTGGGTTGTTTACGGATTGGGATTGCGACATCGAGGAGAGGCAGTTAATTCCCGGGGATACGCTTTTGTTATACACGGACGGTGTGACGGAATCTTTCAACGAAGCGCGAGAGGAATTCGGGGAACAGCGGCTGAGAGAAATATTACAGAGGAACGCACGACTCACTCCAAACGGTTTTATCGATTCACTTTTTGAGGAAGTCCGTCGGCACAATCCCCACGAACAGCAGGATGACATCACTGTCATTGCTGCGAAATGTCGTCAGTAATCAAGAGAAAACTAGCGGCGGTTACCGCCAAGGTTGGTGTTGGGCCCGCGGCGTTTTGTCTTGGAAGCTTCGGATTCTGAGCGCTCGTATTCGGCAAGTTCTTCTTCGGTGTAGGAAGAATAAGAATCGCGAGCGGCGAACATGGAGTTGGTGCGGCCGGCTTCTTTTTTCTTTTTGCGGAGGCCGCCGAATTCGTGGCGGACTTGGCGAAGAGCAACCTCAATCGCTTTGACCTCGACGAGGAGGTCGCTGACTTTTTCCAGAAAATCGTGCAAGTGGTAGGGGCGAACAACATACGGCAAGTGCGCTGCTTCGAGCGCGTGCACGTACTGGCTGCCGGTCATGGAAGGAACAAGATAAAGGACGCGAAGGCGGCCGCCTTCTTCGGGGGAGACGGCGGCGAGTTCGCGAAGAATGCTGAAAACGGGTCCGCCGACAGGGATTTGGGAAATGTTGGCGATGAGAAGCGACCATTCCGCAGAGCGGAGTTCTGTAAGGAGGAGCTTGTCATCGGGAATAACGCGGACGCGCCAGCCCTCGGAGTCCAGAATTTGGCGGAGAGCAGAGGCACCGGCAGGGTCATTGTCGAGCACGAGAATGCTGACTTGGCGTGGTGGTAGTGGTTGAGAAGGGGTCGCCATCTTCGGAGTATAGCGCGCCGAAGTGTGCGAAAACACGAAGCGGACTCACGAGGAACGTATGCGGCACCTGTACCTGAGGGCAGGTCGGAGTAGTTGGGCACGGCGGCGACTATGACGAATTATTGGCCAATGACGAGGTCGCTGCCGGGGCGGATTTTTTTAAGGCCGGAGCCGTCCCAGAAAATGCGGTAGATGAAAGTTTTGCCGGCAGCGTCGCGGCTCGTGAAGAAGATTTGGAGGCCGTCGCGGGACCATTCGCCCTTGGTCGGGAAAAGATTAGGAATGTTGAGCGCGACCCGACGCTTGGAACGGATTTCGTAGATAAACAAATCTGCGCCGAACCCGGTTTTGACATCTTTGGGCGAACCGACCGGCAGTTTCAGGAGTGCACCGGAAACGAGCAGCACGTCTGAATTAGCGGGATTGACGCGGACAGTAGATGCGGAGTTGGATTCGAAATCTGGGCCGCAAAGATCGAGAGCAGAAAGTACCTGCGAAGTGCCGCCGTCTTCGGCAATCCAGAAAAAAGAATTGGAGTTTGCGCCGAGAAGGGAGTGGGAATCTGCCCAGCCATTGAGGAATGTAATAGGTGTGGGGGAAAGCTGAGTGGGCGCCGACGCAAGTGGAGAAGGAATGTTCCAAATACGCCAGCCCGAGGAATCAGACATTAGGATAGCAATATGAGAATCATCGGGCGACCAAAACGGTTGATTGAGCGGGCCCCGGGTAATGGGCGTTGTTTTGCCGGTAGCGAAATCGTAGACCTGAAGTGTGGGGTTGCCAGATTCTTCAGTGATAAAAAGCAAGCGTTTGCCGTCGTGAGAGAGTGCGAGCTGGTCTCCTTTCGGCGCGACGAGTTTGGGGACGTCATTGCGAGCGAGCATGACCTTGCCGGTCGGATCGAGATAAGCGACGGCGACGGGCGGTTTGAAATTGGTGATGGTTAGCGGGGCAGGTTTCTTCTTTTCGGGATCGTCATCGTCGAGATTCTTTTGCTTGAACTCCGGAAATTGATCAGGCGCAACTTTGGCGCAGCCTTTGAGTGTGCCGATTTGAGCGTGATCGAGGGAGACACGGAAAGTGAATTTGGTGTCGGAGGCTCCGTCGGTGCAGGCTTCGCGGGAGAGATGAACAGCGACTGCGGCTTGAGTTTGCAAATCTTTGGCGTGGTAGGTCCAGGCTAGACCGGTGGTCTCCTGCGCGATGTCCGAGGGTTCGAGTGGAATAGGCGGATAGCCGGCGCGTTCGAGGCGCTCAGGGCCTTTCATGCCGAGACGGAGGCTCCAAACGGGGTCAGTGCCCTGTGCAATAAGGAGGATGGGATAATGGCGCGGCTGAGCGACGGGCGGGCCAACAGGAGTCTTTGACGGAGGAGTCTTGGATTGGGGGGATTGCGGCTTAGTCGCCGCCGGGGGATTTTGGCCGCGTAATGTCGGAGCAAAAGTGAACAATAAAGCGGCGGCGAAAGAGAAGGCGGGCAGGGTTCGAATCGGGAATGTCATCAACGCTCCGGGGAACGAGCCGGGAAAAGCTTAAGGCGGAAGAAAGAGGGAGTAAAGGCGTTTAGGACTCGGATGCTGTAAAAGAGGGGGGCAAAGAAAAAGCGAAATAGTGCTTGACATGGCGAAAGAAAAGCGAAATACTGCGCGCGATCTTCGAGGTGGGCCATGTCGTCAGCATTCTCCGCAGTAGACTCCGCTCCAAATCCTACGCTGTCTCTCTTTCCTGAATGCCCTGAACATAGCCCGAACAACAGGACCCCAGAGCTTGCCCAGCTTTGCGATGGCCCGCGTGGTGAATCGGACGAACGTGGTTCGGCGGATTGCCCTCCGCAGAACCGGCAAGTGAATCGTTCGAACGCCACGAAGCTGGTTGGCATCGCCCGCCTCGCTGCATCATCTCCGCCAGCTGATTCGCGGCGGGCTTCTCCACAGAGACCGGAATATTTTGTGCTGCCGGTGCGGTCGATTTTGAACCGGTGCGATTCGAATCGCGTGCCGTTTGAGTGGACGATCAATCCCTACCGCGGATGTGAGTTTGGGTGCAAATACTGTTATGCGCGCTATACGCACGAATATATGGAGCTGGATGCGGCGGAATTTGAGAAAAAGATTTTTGTGAAGCAGGGAGCGAATGCTTATTTGCCGCAGGAGATTGCGCGGAAGTATTCGTATGAATCGGCGGCGTCGGGCGGAATGGCGCCGGAGCACATTGCGATTGGTACGGCGACAGATCCTTATCAGCCGGCAGAGCGCGAGTATGGTGTGACGCGGGCGTGCTTAGAAGAATTGGTAAAGCGTGAAGGCTTGAGCATTTCGATTACGACCAAATCGAATCAAGTGCTTCGCGATTTGGATTTGTTGCGACAGATTGCGGAAAAATCGGCCTTGTTTGTGAATATGACGATTTCAACGACGCGGAGCCGGTTGGCGAGACTGCTGGAACCGCGTGCGCCACAGCCGTCGCTGCGGCTGGAGGCGGTGAAGCAGTTGCGTGAAACTGGAATTTCGACCGGAGTGTTTGCGTCGCCGCTTTTGCCGGGAATTACGGATCGCGAAGGAGATTTGGAAGCGGTAGCGGAAGCAGCGCATGGTGCTGGGGCGCAGTGGTTCACTTCAGGCGTGCTGTTTTTGACGCCATCATCGTCGAAAGTCTTCATGCCGTTTTTGCAGGAGAAGTTTCCGCGGTTGGTAGAGAAGTACCGACAGTGGTACACACGCAATACTTATGCTCCGGAAGAGTATCGCAAACGAGTGGCGGAACGAGTGGCGCGGCTGCGACAGAAATATGGGTTTCATGTACGGCCGTGGGATGAGATGAAAAGGCCGGTGTTGCCGGTGGCGCAATTATCTTTGGATCTTGGCGTGGGTTAGAAAAAAAAGGCTAAGGAAGAATGATGCGGGGTTCTTCGCGCTTGAGTTCGTCGGCTTGCGGGAATTGGCCGCGAAGGAATTCGATGAAACGGCGGGAACGCGAACGGCCATTGCCGCGCAAGAGGCCCATGCGGAATAGGAAGATTGTCACGTAGAAGATATCGGAATTTTTGAGAGTTTCGAGAGTGCCTGCGGCAGCTTGCTTTTGTTTCAGATCATCAAGTAACGCGGTGAGTGCAGTGTAGATTTCGCGCTGCACGGGAATGCCTGGAATTTTTTCGTAGTAAATCCCTGAGATGAGCGTTTTGTAAGTTTCCGCGAGTGAGCGTAGTGCGGCGAGGACGTCGGGGTCTGTTGCGGTTGGCTGGCTCATGCAGGTTTTGGCGATGGTGAAAGCGAGCGCGGCCATTAGCGGTTGGTGAACGTGCAGCGTGCCTTCAGGAAGGCGCTCTTCCAGGAATGGAGTATCAACAGGGATTGCGCGTTTGTGCTGGTCTTCGTAGCGATGAGCGGAGGCGAGGTAGGCGCAGTCCGAGGGGCAATCAATTGTGATTTCGCGTTCCGTGCCGCAACAGACGGCGCAGATTTTTTCGCCCTTTGCAGGACAGAAGCGTCCTTCTTTTCTTTTTTCACAAATTGGACAAGACAAAAGCGTTCCCCTGAGTAAGCCGGTGGGAAGAATACAGTGCGCCCAGAATAATGCAAAATCGACGAGAGCAGTTACGCCATGATGATTTTGTTCTGGAAACGGCGCGCCGCGATGATGAGCAGAAATATACCCATAGCCAGAAGAGCGAGAGCGTCTACCCACAAGTGCGTGATACCTGCCCCACGCAGGATGATGCCGCGCGTGATGTTGATGAAGTACGCGGCCGGGACAAAGTAGCTGAGAATGCGGAAGATGAGCGGCATGGTTTCACGCGGGAAGATGTATCCGCTGAAAAAGATGCTTGGGAGAATCGTCAGAAAAGCTAACTGCATGGCTTCGAGCTGGGTATTCGCTTTACTGGAGATGAGGATTCCCAGGGAGAGCGAGACAAAAAGATAGGGAAGAGAGAAAAGAGCGAGAAGGAACGGGTTACCGTGGATAGGAACCTGAAAAACGAAACGCATGAAGCCAACGATGAGGCAGAGTTCACAAAAGCCGATGCCAAGGTAGGGAAGTAATTTGCCGAGGAGAAGTCCCATAGGGCGAACGGGTGTGACGAAGAGTTGTTCGAGCGTGCCGCGCTCTTTCTCGCGGACGATAGAAAATGCGGTGAGGAATGTGGTGACGTTAAGCAAAAGAATTGCTGTGAGACCGGGCAAAAAAAAGTTTGGGGAGCGCGAATCCGGATTGAAGAGCAATTTCGGGCGCATCTCCACGGCGAAGTTGTTGCTGTTGACGAGAGCTCGCCGCAGGGATTCGTCGAGGCCAATGGCCGTGGTGACATTGATTGCCTGGCCGGCAACGGAAGAGTCCGAGCCATCAATGAGTACGAGGACTTGCGCACCCATCTTGTGGATCAGGCGGTCAGAATAATCCACGGGGATTTTGATTCCGACGCGGGCGCGGCCGGCGATGATTTCATCGTTCAATTGCTGGTCAGTTTGGACAAACTTTTCAATGTGAAACATATCTGAATTTTTCAGGCGATCGAGGAGCTCACGGCTCTCTTGCCGGCCATCCGCGTTCAAGACGACGGTATTGATCTGGCGAATGTTGGTATCGATGCCAAAACCGAGCAGAACCATTTGCATCAGCGGCATGATCAAAGCGAAGAACATCGCCGTGAAATCGCGCCGAACGTGCAGAGCTTCCTTATAGAAAACTGCGCCGAAACCGCGGAAAAGATCACGCACGGGCAGCCTCCTCCAAACCTTTGTGCTTGTACGTCAATTCGACAAAAACATCTTCGAGACTCGGCGTCAGCGGGCGAATTTCCGTCACGGTGATTCCGTTTTTCTGAAGCAGCGCACGCAATGATTGCTGGTCGAATTGGTCTTCAACGAGGGCATGAATGGATTCGCCGAAAATCGTGGCGCTTCGCAATTCGGGAATTCCGCGCGCGATTCGCAGCGCTCGTGTGACTTCCGGTGTTGCAATTTCGACGCGGTGCGTGCCTTGAGGCTGCACGTCGGGCAGGCGCTTCAATTCGGCAGGTGTGCCGTCCGCGATTAATTTGCTGTAGTAAATGTAGGCGACGTGGTTGCAGCGTTCGGCTTCGTCCATGTAGTGCGTGGTAACGAAAAACGTGATGCCGTGTGCGGAGAGTTCAAAAAGAAGATCCCAAAGTTGACGGCGGGCGACGGGATCGATGCCAGCCGTAGGTTCATCCAGAAAGAGAAGCTTCGGCTCGTGGAGCATGGCGCAGCCGAGAGCGAGGCGCTGCTTCCAGCCACCGGAGAGTTGGGCCGCGAGTCGCGTCAGATAAGGACCGAGGCCGTTCAGTTCAACGATTTCATTCATACGCCGCTTGAGGCGATCGGGCGTGAGGCTGTAGATGCGACCATAGAACGTGAGATTTTCCTGAACGGTAAGGTCGTTGTAGAGGCTGAAATTCTGCGACATGTAGCCGATGCGTTCGCGCACGGTTTCCGCTTCCGTACGAACGTCGAGTCCCTCTACCTGGGCATTGCCCGAACTAAGAGGGAGAAGGCCGGTCAGCATTTTAATGACAGTAGTCTTTCCGCTGCCGTTGGGTCCGAGGAAGCCAAAGATTTCGCCTTTTTCTACGCGAAAACTAACATCGTTCACGGCTTGAAAGTGGCCGAACTTGCGGCCAATCTTATCGGCGACGATCGCGGTTCCATTTTGCGATGGGGCAAGTTCGCTCATGGCAAGAGTTTTACGTCGGCAGCCATTCCGGGCAGAACGCGATGCGATGGATCATCGATGCGAACTTTTACGCCAAAAACCTGATGAACGCGCTCTTCCCGCGTCTGTACGTTACGCGGAAGAAATTCCGCTTGCTGATTGATTTGTTCCACGACGCCGTCGAAAGTTTGCTTTTGAAACGGGTCAACACGAATCTGTGCTTTTTGCCCGACAGCAACCTTATTGAGTTCGGTTTCGGGAACGTAGATGCGCACGTAGATTTGGTCGCTTTCGAGAAGTGTAGCGATGGGGGTATTCGGCGCGATCAAGTCGCCCGGGCGTACATCGAGAACCTCCACGGTCGCGCTGCTTGGAGCTAGAACCTGGCGTTCGCGGTAGCGCGCTTCTTCGTAGGCCAGTTCAGCTTTGGCGGAGTCCACATCTTCACGGCGATTGCCGTGCTGCAATTTTTCGAGTGTTGCCTGTGCCTGCTGATACTTCGCCTCGGCCATTGCGATTTCCTCGGGGCGAAAGCCACGCTGTAATTCGTCCAGCTTGTGCTGGGCATTTTCTTTGGCTGCGCGCGCCATTTTCCAATTGGCCTCAGTCGTGTCGCGCTGTTGTTTGGAAACAAGATCTTTCTCAGCGAGCGCTTCATAGCGCTGAAAGTCGAGATGAGCGCGGGATTCATCGGCTGTCGCGCGATCCACGTCGGCTTGTGCCGCCGCAATATCTTCCTTGCGGTAGCCCTTCAGGTGCATTTCGTAATCCGCTTTTGCTTGCGCGGCTGCGGCCTGGGCTTCCTGAATCTCTTCCGGGCGATAACCACGTTGGGATTTCTGAGCGTTTGCACGCGCTTGTTCCATGGAGGCCTGCAGCTCTTTGTCGTCGAACGTAATCAGCGTTTGTCCGGGTTGAACACGATCGCCTTCACGAACGAGCACTTGCAAGATGCGGCCGCCAATTTTTGAGCCGACGCGAATGTTGCGTGCTTCCACTGTGCCCGAGCCTTGCAGACTTGCGTCCCTGCTGAACCAGCCGGCGTAAACGCCGGTTACAGCTACAGCGGCGATCACGATTACGACGACGATGATTATTCTGCGCTTCATCTCAGCTCATTTCGTCCTTCAGAATTTCTTTTGGAGCATGCAATTCGGAATTTCGCGAAGCGATTCCGCTCCAAAGCATATTCAATGCGGCGCGAATGCGATCGTGAAGTGAGGAATCTCCCGCGACAGACCAGATCAAGAGCGTTCCCAAAATTGTTTGGCGGAAGACGTGTGCAATTTCCGCGGCGGGAATATCCGTGCGCAATTCGCCGCGAGATTGGCCGATCTGCACCATGCGGGTATGGAGCTGGTGAGCTCGTTCTTGTTTGCGCATCATCACTTCGCGCACGGCGGTGGATGAGAGATAACCCTGCAAAAGTGCACGGACCATTCCTGGATTTCGAAGAGGCTCTTCCGTCATCCGCGTAACAAGAGATTGAAGAAATTCCTGGATCGGCTGATGCGAGGAGTCGAGTCCGTTCACAGCCTCTTCGAGCTTGCCAAGTTGCATGTCCGAAAAGGCGAGAAGGATGTGATCTTTGCTGGGGAAATAGTTGAAAAAAGTGCCTTTGCCCACATCGGCGGCTTCGGTGATGTCCTCGACGGTGGTTTCGGCGAATCCTTTTTGGGCGAATAGCTGGAGGGCGGAGCGAAAAAGACGTTCGCGGAGTTCGGCGCTGCGACGCTCACGACGTGAAGCCGGGACCAAGGAAGAAACTTGGTCAGAAGGTTGAGAATGGGTGCTTGATGCCATGTTGGCCTTAGGTCATAAATGACTATAAGTCATTTATTCCATTAAATCAAGTGCAAAGACAAAAAGGCCCTCGGAATGCCCGAGGGCCTTTTCGCAAGAATCGCGATCGAACTTACTTCAGAGAAGCGGGATCGGACAGATTCTTCGGAGACTTCTGATTTAGGTAGGCTACCAGTTTCTGTGCGGGTGGCGGTACAGCGACTGCTCCTTTGAAGATGATGTCCCCCCCTTCAAGCTTTTTGCCGTAGAGCTTTTCGTTGGCGCCGTTGTCCGGCCGGACGGTCGAGCCGGCCAGGGAAATGCCGGCAAATAATCCACGGGCGCGCGAGTAAGTCAGAACTTCAGCGCGCAGGGTGACATCAGTGGATGCTTCTGCGTTGCGGCCCTTGGGACCTGCGGCCGCGGAAGCGTCAGCGCCGAGTTTCACCTTACTGTTTAGAATGGCACGAGCGCCACGGGGATTCATCACGAGCAACACAAAGTCCGTGGCCTGGCCACCGAGCTGGAAGCCAAGGCTGGCACCCTCAAGCGCCATCATGGTCGGCGCGCTCCAGGGGCCGGTGAAGTGTTCACCTGTCCGGCAAACCATGGCGCCGCGACCGTAGCTTCCTCCGACTACGAAGGCGGCCTTGAGCACTGACGGATAGACGATGATGCATTCGGCTTTGTCGATGAGGTCCTGAGGAATATCGTCGGGAATATCCATGATTTCCTTCAGGACCATTCCACAATTCTCTAGACGATCGGCTTCTTTCTTGTCGTCCTGGGCCGCGAGCGGAGTTCCCAAAATGACGAGGGCCCCAAAAATAGCTGCTAATTTCTTCATGCTGCTCTCCTTAGACGCATTTCTTTTTGCGTGATCGATTTGGCAATGGCTGGGGGCCTTGAGCTTTTTTGAACCTTCGGTTCCAGTCTCCGCCGGTGAGCGCCTTAAGGCGAGCGCTGGTCTGGAGGAAGTGTTCCCTAACGTATGGACTATACTTGTGCTTTTGGGAATTTTCCAGCGGAGGCAAAGGGGGCGATGAATCGAAGGAGCGCGAGAATTGCAAATACTGTCTGCGTGTTAACGCTGTTGACTGTTATTTCCCCGCTGGCCCGCGCACAGGATCATGGAAAGCGCGTGCTTTGTTGCGGGGGACCCGGAAAGGAATTACAGGTCGCAACCTCGGAATCAGAAGGATCCAGGCAAAAGTTTACAGCCCGCGTGGAAACGATTCTGAACGGCCAGCAGACCGCAAAAGGCGAGTGGGGAATTCTGGTTGTTGATGCCGGGAACGGACAAATTCTATTTGAGAAGAACGCAGACCGCTATTTTGTGCCGGCTTCCAATATGAAATTGTTTACGACGGCGCTAGCGTTGGCCACGCTTGGTTCAGATTATAAGTTTCGAACAACGGTTGAGGCACAGAACGCTGTTGGGGGGGACGGAAAACTGGAAGGATCGTTGTACTTGGTGGGTCGAGGGGACCCGAACCTTTCAAATCGAAAATTCCCGTTTGAGGGCAAAGAGGAGTTTGACGGGCCGCCCGAGAAAGTGATCGCTGAGCTCGCGAGCCAGATTGTTGCAACAGGCGTGAAGGACATTCAGGGTGACATTGTCGGCGACGACTCGTATTTTCCGCGTGAGCGGTATCCGAGCGGCTGGGAAATTGACGACATGGTCTGGGAATTCGGGGCTTCGGTGTCGGCAATCATTGTGAATGACAACACAGTGGCGCTCACTTTGACGCCGGGAGAGAGCGCAGGCGCAGTGGTGCAGTCGGAGCTTTCTCCGATGACTTCGGATTTTCGCGTGAACAATTTGATCGAGACGTCGGCGGCGGGAGTGAAACCGGATCTTACACTGAAGCGCGAGCCCGGCTCGAATACGGTAACAGTGCTTGGAACGCTGCCTGCGAAAAGCAAGCCGCGCAAGCTTTTGCTTGCCGTGCAGGAGCCGGCGTTGCACGCAGCACAGATGTTGAAACGAATTCTGGAAGAAAAGGGAGTTGTGGTGCGCGGTGTGGCGCGGACGCAATCGGCCATTGCAAATTCTGCGAACATGAAGAACCGGACTGTGCTTGCAACTCACGTTTCGGTGACTCTAAGCGATTCCGTAAAACTAGTGAACAAAATCAGTCAGAATTTGCATACGGAAAGTTTGTTGCGCACGTCGGTGAAAGAAGCTTGCTTGCATCCCAAGATTGAAAGCGTGCCGCAGGATTGTACTGGGCTGACGACCGAGGATTACGCTGCGTTTGCAGCTAAATTCTATGCTGAGGCGGGAATTGCGGCTGGGGATGTGGTTCAGACGGACGGGTCGGGGCTTTCCCGGCATGATTTGGCGACGCCTCGGGCATTTGTCACTCTGCTTCAATACGCAATGAAGCAGAACTGGTTTGGCGCATATTACGATTCGCTGCCGGTGGCGGGTGTGGATGGAACGCTTGAGGATCGTATGAAAAATTCTGCCGGAGCGACACGGATTCATGCAAAGTCCGGATCGCTTGAGCATGTTCGAACGCGTTCGGGCTACGCTGAGCTGCCGAACGGGAGACGGCTGATTTTTTCATTCATGAGCAACAACATGGGTAGCAAAGGACACGAAGCGACGGAAGGACTCGATGCGTTGAGCAGCGCCATGGTTGAGGAGTTTGGCGCGAAATAGCTCTGCGCAAATGTTGTAAGGAAGAGTATGGCCGAAGTGAACTCTGAAAGAATTATCACTGTGTTTGGCAGTTCGCGCCCGCATGACGGTGACGAGGACTATGAGGAGGCGCGTTCGCTGGGCGCGGAATTGGCGCGAGCCGGGTTTGCGGTGTGTAGCGGAGGTTACGGTGGCGTGATGGAAGCGGTTTCGCGGGGCGCGAAAGAAGCAGGCGGAAAAACATACGGAGTAACCGCGGAATTTTTTAAACCGAAGGCAAATGCGTGGATTGACGTGGAAGTACGGATGAAAACTTGGCAAGAGCGATTGTTTGAATTGATCCGATTAGCGGATGGCTTTGTTGCGTGCAAAGGCGGCACGGGAACGCTGGTTGAACTGGCAGTAGTGTGGGAGATGCTGAACAAATCCGTGATTTCCGCAAAGCCATTTGCGGTGCTCGGAGATTTCTGGGCGCCGGTGGTGGATCGCGTGCGCGAAGTTGAGCTTGGGCATGCGGGACCATGGGGAGAAGCGAACGGGCGGCTTGTGCATGTTGCAGGTTCTCATGAGGATGCGGTGTCGCATTTGGTTTCGAAACTCGGATAGATTCCATGTCACGTTCTGCGGAAGAAATTCTCGAATTCGACAAGCTGCGCGAATTGCTGCGCGGCCGGTCGACGTGTGCTCCCGGGCGACGAGCGCTGGATGCGCTGGAATTTTCTTTGGATCGCCCAAGGCTGGAGCGAGGATTTGCACTGATTCGGGAAGCGAGGGAATGGTTGCGGGCCGGAAAAGAGTTGGGATTTGGTGCGCTCTCAGATCCCCAAGGCTGGCTTGAAAAAACAGAAGGCCCCGGCACAGTGCTGGAGGCTGGCGAATTTTTGGAAGTGGCGTCGCTGCTCGATACGGCGGCGTGGCTGCGGCAGCAGTTCAGGGAAGAAAGCGAAAAATTTCCGCTGCTAACGGCTCGTGCAGAATCCTTGATCGATTTTCGCGACGTGCTCGGACTAATTCGTCGGGCAATACTGCCGACGGGAGAAATCAGCGACGACGCCTCGCCGGAATTGCGAAAAATTCGCGCGAGCATTCTGCAGACGCGCGATTCGATACAGAAATCGTTGAAGCAGCTCTTGCGGTCGCGAAACGCGGAGGCTGGCGAAGACTACGTCACGCTACGAAATGATCGTTTTGTGATTCCTGTGCGTTCGGAGCAGCGGCGCAGTGTGCAAGGAATTGTGCACGGCGCGAGCGGGACGGGGCAGACGGTGTTCGTTGAGCCGCTGGAGACCGTTGAAGCGAACAATCAGCTGGTGCAGTTTGCGGAAGAGGAAGCAGCAGAAATTTTCCGGATTTTGCGCGGGCTGACGGAACGGCTACGGATGGTGCGCGGGCCGCTTGTTACAGCGGTAGAGACGATCGCTGAGCTAGACAGCACGTTTGCGCGGGCACGCTTCGCGAAGGATTTTGATGCGACGATTCCAGAGTTTTCGGCAGCCGCCGAATTGGAATTTGTTGCTTTGCGACATCCAGTGCTGGAAGACAAGCTGCGCAAGGAAAATCGTCCGATTGTTCCGATGACACTGGCTTTGGGCGGTGATCAAAAACTGCTGGTGATCAGCGGGCCGAATACAGGTGGGAAGACGGTAGCGCTGAAATCGACGGGAATGGCGGCGCTTTCGGCGCAATCGGGAATTCCTGTGGCTGCACAGCGTGCGGTGCTGCCGCTTTTTGATCGCGTGTTAGTGGATATTGGCGACGAGCAATCGATCGCGGCTGACCTTTCGACGTTTTCCTCGCACATGCTGAATCTGAAATTCATTTTGGAGGTCACGACGCCGAGTTCCCTCGTGCTCGTAGATGAAATGGGAACGGGCACGGCTCCCGAAGAGGGAGCAGCGCTTGCCGTGGCGTTGCTCGATGAGTTTCGAACGAAGAACTGTTTTGTGCTGGCAACCACGCACCATGATCGTTTGAAGACGTACGCGGCGACTTCGAGCGGCGTCGTAAATGCAGCGGTGGAATTTGACGAAGTGAATTTACGTCCAACGTACCGGCTGACGGTGGGCGTACCGGGTGGATCGAGCGGAATTGCCATTGCGAAGCGGCTTGGACTGGCGCCGCAAATTATCGAGCGGGCAAGAGAATTGATGGAGCCGGAATCGCTCGAAGCGGCGGACTTGATTGCGTATTTGCATCGCACGCGTGATGAACTAGATCGTCTGCAAGCGCAAATGACGAACGAACGCCACGCGCTGGAAGAAGAACGCAAGAAGCTGCGGACACAATGGATTGAACGACAGCAGAAGCGAATCAAAGATCTTGAAGCTCAGTTTGCGGAGATGCAAAAGCGCTTTGAGCAGAATGTGGCGAGCGTTGTGGAAGCGGTCAAAGACCGAGAGCTTAGAGCTCAACTGGAGAAAACTTCGCGAAGGAAGTTGCAGGACGTCCGCAGTGGCGCGAAAGAGGATTTGAACGCGGCAATTGTGCAGACGATTTCGGAATCGCAAGCTGATCTGGGCATTACGTCCGGCTCGTCTGAAACTGTCAATTCCGCTCAGTTACAATCCGGCGCACGCATTCGCGTCCGCGGTTTCAGCAAGCCGGTCATTTTCCGCCGTCTTGATGGCTCTTCTGCCGAAATCGAAGCTGGCCCATTGCGTATGAAGGTCAGTCTCGATGAGATAACGGGTGTCGAAAACGTTTCAGCCGCGTCTAAACCGGAAACATCCGGCGGCGCGCGAGACAACGTCACTGTAAGCTCGCAACCCGGCGAAGGCTCTTCGAGCGACGAAATCAATGTGATTGGCATGACCGTGGAGGACGCCTCCGCTCGCGTTGACAAGTTCCTCGACGAAGCCGCATTGGCCCATCGCCCTCGCGTTCGCATTATTCATGGCCATGGGACTGGCGCCCTTCGCCGCGGCCTGGCGGAATTCTTGAAGGGGCACCCTCTTGTCGAACGAATTGCCTCCGAACATCCCGACCGCGGCGGCGCCGCCATCACCGTTGCCGACCTTCGCTCATAGGCCTGCTTCCTCCCGTAATCACTCTGCCATCGTCGCAGTTTTCTTCGCTTTCGGAGTAGCGTCTGTCCTTATCAATATGTTTTTCGTTGGCCGAATGATGAATCACCCTAACGGCTTCGACCAGGGAAACCATTTCCTGCATTGGGCGCTGCTGAATCCCAGCACTTACTTCGCGCCTGCCATGGCTCTCGCGGGAATCTTTGTCTGGGGGATGAACCTTCTGCCGCAAGGGCTCTGTGCTTCTCCGCGTCGTCTCTGCGCATCTGTGATTCTCGGAACGCTGATCTATCCTGTTGGCATCGTTACGATTTTTTTTGTCATTCTCATTCTAATGTCGGGCATTTTTGGGCGTTCCAGCCACCTTATTGAACTCCCCGTGCTCGCTCAGGACACTTGGGGGCGATTGCTAGATGCACTCCCGGGGACTGCTCTTCTCTGTGCGATAGGCGTTCTCACTGTTTTTCTCACGGCATTATTGTTTCGTCTGGCGACTGGCTATTTGCCGCGCAAAAAGTTCCTCTGGGGCTTCCTTATTTCCAGCTCGGCTATCTTCATGACCATCGTCATCCAGTTACTGCGCATGATGCCAGCTTATAAAGGCATCTCGATCATTCGGTATCTGGAGCTTTATGCTCAGGACATGCTCTTTTTCTCGCTTATTTCCGGAGTGCAGCTTCCCGCCGTGATTGGCGCGCCGCTTCTTGCCGCTCTGCTTGGCCACTGGCTTTATCTTGCGGGGCAGAAGCACGCAATCTCCGCCGCATAGTAGAATGGCTTTCGTTGCGTATGGCGGAAGCGGGATCATTCGCGGATCGGGTCAAGCAGCAAGCTGACATCGTGCGGGTTGTTGGTGAATACGTGCGCCTGAAGAAGAGCGGCGCAAATTTCACGGGATTGTGTCCTTTCCACGCGGAAAAATCGCCTTCGTTTGCGGTGCATCCGACGAAGCAGATCTATCATTGCTTCGGTTGTGGCGTGGGCGGCGACGTCTTCAAATTTGTGATGGAGATGGAAAAGTGTGCGTTCCCGGAAGCGATTCGCATCGTCGCGGAGAAGTGCGGCATTGCCATTCCGCGACTGAAAGAACGCTCTCCGGAAGAGCGGAAAGAGAATCAGCAGCGAGCCGTGCTAGTGGAGATGCACCGCGAGGCACAGTCGTTCTTCGTGAAGCAACTGGAAGGAACGCTGGAAGGGAAAGCGGCGCGCGCTTATCTGGAAGATCGCGGTCTGGATAAAGATACGATCGGGCGGTTCGGTATTGGCTATGCTCCGAGCGGCGGCGATGCGCTTCTACGGCATCTCAAAATAAAGTACAACGAGAAATTTCTTGTCGAATCTGGTCTGGTTTCTCGCGATCAGAATGGCGGGCGTTTGTTTGACCGCTTTCGGCGGCGCATCACGTTTCCCATCGCAAATGAATCGGCAAAGATCGTGGCGTTTGGAGCGCGAGCGCTTGGCGACGATCAGCCGAAGTATTTGAATTCGCCTGAGACGCCCATCTATTCGAAGAGCAACGTGCTCTACCATCTCGACCGCGCCAAGGATTCGCTTCGACGGCAGGACTTTGCGATTTTGGTGGAAGGCTATATGGACGCGATCGCCGTGGCTCGCGCAGGGTTTGGCAATGTTGTTGCGAGTTGCGGCACGGCGCTTGCGGAGTCTCAAATCAAATTGCTGGGACGTTTCACAAAGCGCGTGATTGTGAATTACGACCCGGATGTGGCTGGACAGGCGGCGACGGAACGTTCGCTATCGGCACTGCTGGAACAGGATTTCGAAGTTCGTGTACTGGCACTGCCAACCATAGGCGACAAAAAAGCCGATCCCGATCTTTATATTCGAGAAAAAGGAGCCGACGCGTATCAAAAGCAGCTCCGTGAAGCGCCGCCATATATAGATTATTTGGCGAATCGGACCCGAAGTATGGATCTAACGACCGGGGAAGGAAAACTAAAGGCGCTGAACTATCTTTTGCCCTATCTTCAGAAAATTCCAAACAAGGTGGTACGAACGGAGTGGGCAACAAAAGCTGCAGCGCATCTCAAGATTGATGAACCTGTTTTGAGAGCGGCATTTAGCAAAGCTGCCGCCGAACGCCGCAGCGAAGTCAAAACACAACCGGAGCTTATCAGCCGAACCGCTAGACCGGTCGAGCGCCGCCTGATCCGGATGCTTGCCGAAGCAGAAGGATTCCGGCGGGAACTTGCACAGCAATTACAGAGCGGCCAGCTCTACCATGGCCTTGAGACCGAGAAGATTTTCGCCGCACTGATCGTGGCCAGCTTCTCTGGTGAACCGGTGCAACCATCGGAAATTGGCGCCATGCTTGAAGATAAGGACCGCCGCCTCCTGTTCGAGATTCTATTTGAAGAGGCACAGGAAGGCTCGTGGGAAGAGGCACAAAGCTGCCTAGAAGCGCTCGCGCGCAAGAAGGTCGAGCGGGAACTGGCTGATGTGCAGCGCGGCATTGAAGCCAACCCAACGGGGCCAGCGATGCGGGAGCTGTTGACGAAAAAGCAGGAACTGATGCGCCGCCTGGCGGCCAGCGGCTGAAGCCTGCGTTTCCCACAGATTTCCAACAATTAAAGCATTGACGTTATGGGACTTACCCGTGTAACGTTAAAGGGTTTCGCGGGTAACGGTTCCGCCCCTAACTGCATCTTATATATGGTGTTAGCGGCAGGGATCGGCCACCGTGGCGTGAGAGCGGGCAACGTACGGTAAAGCGAAGAGCAGCGGGCGCGACGCATCTGGCTTCACACAAAATTTTGAGTGAACAGGGGAACCTCCCCAAACGTGCAAGCGCGCGTCCCTCTGAACGTGTATCAACGTAGGTATTTTTGACCCGTTTAAGCAATGGTGTGTTTAAAAGAGGTCTCTGAGAGCGGGAGGAATTAGTGGCGCAGCAGGTTTTAGAAGAGAAATACGAAGCAGTAAAGGCGCTCATTGTGTTAGGCAAAGAGCGCGGTTATCTGCTTTACGACGAAGTGAACGATTCGCTTCCTGCAGAGGTACATTCTTCGGAAGAGATCGACGATTTACTCACAACGTTTGAACGCAACGGCATTGAAATCTACGAAGACCAGGCCTCCGCGAAGGCGGCTCGTGCGGTAGAGCTTTCCGTGGAAGGCACCGACCGCGATGCGCATGCGAAAGACGATGCGCACTCCGATGAAGGCAGCAGCGACCTGGATTTGACTCCGGGTTCCCTCGAAAAGACCAACGATCCTGTTCGCATGTATCTGCGCGAAATGGGCACCGTGCCTTTGCTTACGCGCGAAGGCGAAGTTGCCATCGCAAAGCGCATCGAGCGAGGCCAGCTCGTCGTGATGAAGTCCATCACGCGCTCGCCTATCGTGATCAAGGAATTGATCGCGGTTGGTGACGATTTGCGCAAGGGCGCACGGTCGATCAAGGAAATCGTCCAGTTTGACGATGAAGAACTGACCGAAGAAAAGATCGCGAACAAGACGAAGCAGACGCTCAAGCACATTGAGAAGATCGCGAAACTCTACGACACGGCACTGAAGCAGGCTGTGAAATTCGATAAGACGCTGAAGTCGCAGAAGCGGCCGTACACTCGGGCGAAGTGGGCAGTGGCGCGCACGCGCGTGGAAATTTCGCTCGAAATTCGCGACATTGACTTCAATCCTTTCGAAAAGAAGCGGCTGATCGACAAGATGCGCGGCACGGTCGAGCGTTTGCAGTCGCTCGAACGCGAAGCGGGACGCCTCGAACGCCGCGTGGACATGGCCAAAGGCGACGTCGCTGCGGACGCGCGCAAAGAATTGCGCACACGCCGGTCCGAGCTAAAAGATATCGAAGAGGCCAGCGAAGTCGGTTTGACCGAACTGAAGCGCACGCTGACGTTCATTCATCGCGGCGAAGCGGAAGCCGAGCAAGCGAAAAAGGAATTGATCGAAGCGAACCTTCGCTTGGTCGTTTCCATTGCGAAAAAATATACGAACCGCGGTTTACAGTTCCTGGATTTGATTCAGGAAGGCAACATCGGTTTGATGAAGGCCGTGGACAAGTTCGAATGGCGCCGTGGATATAAATTCTCCACTTATGCCACATGGTGGATTCGTCAGGCCATCACCCGCGCGATCGCCGATCAGGCCCGCACCATTCGTATTCCGGTGCACATGATTGAGACGATCAACAAACTGGTACGCACCAGCCGCCAGCTTGTGCAGGAACTTGGCCGCGAACCTACCAGCGAAGAGATCGCCAAGCGCATGGACATTCCAGTGTCCAAGGTGCGCAAGATTTTGAAAATTGCGCAGGAGCCGATCTCACTCGAAACTCCGATCGGAGAAGAGGAAGATTCGCATCTCGGTGACTTTATCGAAGACAAAGCGGTCGTTTCGCCGTCCGATGCAGTCATCAACCTCAACCTGAAGGAACAGACTTCGTCCGTGTTGAAGACGCTCACGCCTCGCGAGGAAAAAGTCATTAAGATGCGTTTCGGCCTCGACGACGGCAGCGAGCACACGCTGGAAGAAGTCGGCCAGTCGTTTGCGGTCACACGTGAACGTATTCGACAAATTGAAGCGAAGGCGCTGCGCAAGCTGCGGCATCCTTCGCGGTCGCGCAAATTGCGTGCCTTCCTCGAAGGTCCGTCGCGCGATTATCTATAAAAAGAACAGAAGTTCTCGATTCGAAACGCCCCCAGCCTTGTTCGGGGGCGTTTCTATTTTCTGGGGACATTCGATAGTTCGGTGCATACTTAGGAATTGGAGAGCGAAAGAGCATGAGAGCTGCGCAAAGAATTGCGGCCTTTGCCCTGGTAATTGGATTGGGCGCAACGATTTACGGAATCGTGCGCGCAGGGGAATCGGCGAACGCTGCGACGACAAAGGCGAAGAAGGCGGCGGCTGCCCAGCCCGTGGATCAATCGGCCATGACCTCTGCGCTTCAGCTGGCACAGCTGGCGGATATTCCAGACGAGCAGGCTCTGGCTAAGGATGCGCTGCGGCTCGCCGACTACGAACTGGATTTGGCATTCGACATGGCACTTCACGACGCCGATGCCCATCCTCCGGAGCTGAGCAAAGAGGCGCTCGAGATTCAGGCCCGTCTCCAAAAAGCGCAAAAACTGCAGCAAAGTTTGCAGGCGCAAGTGAAGCAGCTGACGGACGAAGAGGCGAAAGCCACGGGTGATCGCAAAGATGCTATCAAGGACCAACTCGACATCGCGCAATCGTCAGTCGACCTGGCGAACAATGAAGTGGAAGACGCCGAGAACGACCTCACGGAAGCGGGAGGCAATCAGAGGGGGCGCATCGCGCAGCTAAAGGAAACCCATGAAGCTGCGGCTCACGGAAAAGACGAAGGGGTAAAATTTCCGCAGGCAGCACCGGATCAGTTGGGTCTGGTTCACCGCTTTCAGCAGTGGTCGGCGCTGCGGCAAAAAATAAATTTGTTGGAGGCGGCGAAAGCCCAAGCGGATGCGGCACTAGCTTCCGTCACCGAACAGCACGACGCACTTGCTGCGCAGATAGAAGCGGAAAAATTCAATTCGCCCGACCTCGCCGCTCATTCCTCTCTGGGGGGCGTAACGCAGGACGCGACACAAAGCGCCGCGGACAACGTGACGAAAAACGTCAGAAAAGCGCGCAGCCACGAAGAATCCAAAGCAACCCTGAAGATGACGAAAGTTATCGCCAGCGATCAGCACAATCTTTCCAGCTTGGACAAGCGCGGGGACAACGAAAAAAGTTTGTCCGCGGACTATGCCGAATGGATGGGTCTGGTTTCCGTTCGAGAAGCGAATGTTTTGAAACGCATGTTGTTCGGAATCGCCATTGTATTGGGAATTTTCCTGATCGGAATTTTCTTCAACACCTGGCTGGAAAAATTGCTCGGCAAACTGAAAATGGATCGCCGGCAAATACAAACGCTTCGCGCGGTCACTCGGGTGTCGTTACAAGTGCTCGCCGTGTTGCTGGTTTTGCTTGTCATTCTGGGGCCGCCTACACAGTTGGGCACGTTTATCGGTCTCGCTACAGCGGGCCTTACCGTCGCACTGAAGGATTTCATCGTCGGATTCATCGGCTGGTTTGTGTTGATGGGCAAGAACGGAATTCGCCTCGGAGACTGGGTTGAAATCAACGGCGTCACCGGCGAAGTCGTCGAGACGGGAATGTTCCACACTGTGCTGCTCGAAACAGGGAACTGGACCGATTCCGGCCATCCAACCGGGCGCCGAGTCACGTTTACGAACAGTTTTGCCATCGAAGGACACTACTTTAATTTTTCGACGTCCGGCCAATGGCTCTGGGATGAATTGCAGATCACGATTCCTCCGGGGCGGGATCCATTTCCCCTGGTGGCTGCGATTCAGAAAAAAGTGCTCGAAGCAACGCAGGACAGCACGAAGCAAGCGGAAGTCGAATGGCAGCGCGCCGCCGGTTCGCACGACCTTGGTTCAATCAGCGCAACGCCGGCTATTAACGTGAGGCCGGGAGCCGGCGGAATTGACGTTCAGGTGCGTTACGTTACGCGAGCAAACGAGCGCTACCAATTGCGCAACAAGTTGTACCAATCCGCTGTGGAACTCCTTGGTGGAAAAGCCATGCAGTTTTCGTCGCCGGAAGGCCCAGACACCAAATCTGTTTGAGAAAACTGGTCTTTCCTGTTCGAATCATCCCGCGGAGCTGCGGGAACGAACTTCTTCGCTGGTGAGCCCAAAGATCGGCTGGGTCTGTATCCCTAACATTCCCAGATACAAATAAACCTGTCCACGGTGGTGAATCTCATGTTCCACCATGGCACGCAGCCATTTTGCCGTTTGGATTTCCGTTCCTGCCGGAGTGGGGCATTTCCTCTGAAGATCCGCGTCAGTTAGCCGCGAAAAAATTTCCATGGATTCGGTGTGTAGTTTTTCCATAAGCGCAAGGACTGCCTCGTGGCTCTCTGCAAGTTCTTTTCCGTGCGAAGTGTACCGGCTTGGTTTGCCTTGCACAGTTTCACCCCACATATGGCGTTCCGTCACTGCGATATGGCGCAGTAAATCGCCCAGCGTAAATTTTCCCGGCGCGCAACTCCAGTCAATTTTTTCCGGCAGCACAAGGTGCGCCACGCGCATCGTTCTCTCGCGAATTCCCGAGAAATATTTCAAGAAAGGTTCAATCGTCAGGATTTCCATGAGTTCACCTGCAAATAGGGATACATCACAAGTCTAGTTTAATGAGCCCAATGTGTCAGCGAATGAGCTGACGCGCGCGGAAGGCGGAAAGTGTGCCGCCGACGTACATCAGTGCGAGCAGGGAGAAGCCAGTAATCAGCGAGAATTTTTGTGAGACCCATCCGAGCGCGAAACTCATCAGGATTTGTAGCACGGTCGTCAAGATGGCGATTGCCGATTGCGTCCGGCCCATGAAATGGCGCGGGACAATGGCCATCAGTGTTGCTTGTGCGACCACTCCGGAAAGCGCCCGAAAAAATCCAAAGAGCACTTGGAAGAAAACAGCGGCTGCAAGAAATGCGATCAAGGGCATCAGAACGTGGCCAATCGCGAGGCCGGCAAGGGAAAGACCATATAAGGTAAGTCTCCATCGTTGCGGCAGTTGGCTGGCGAGTAATCCTCCTAAAACTGCCCCCAGTCCCCAGCCAGCTTCCAGATAACCGAGACCTTTTGCTCCAGCATGAAGAACTTCGCTTGCGAGCGCGACGATCAGAACGTTCGCGCTTACGATTCCGCCCATTAGGATGGAATGCGTGATACCAAGCACACGTACGATTGGCTGCTCTTTCAGGTAAGCGAAGCCTTCCTTTATGTCGGAATACACCGAGAGAGAAAGTCCAGCTTCTGCGATCTCCGGGATTTCTCCCGTTTCGAGTGCAATGGCAGTGGCTTCCGTCGTTTCCGAAAATTCATGCGGGTATTTCGCCAGATGGTCGCGCGGAGAAACATACCCGCGACGCACCTGGAAAAGACACCATGCAGAAACAAAATAGGTGAGGCCGTCAATTCCAAGAATGCCGGCGATTCCGGCCCGATCGTAAATGAATCCAACAAACGCGCCCGCGAACAACATTCCTGTTTGCACGCCGATGAGCACAGCAGCATTCGCTCCGGTGAACTGGCTAGCCGGAATCACTTCCTGAACGAGCGAATTCACGTTTGCCCAGTACATCGCGGAGCCCATCCCGGTGATGAGCGTAATAGCATAGAGATGCCACAGAACTAGGTGCCCGTGCCAAGCGATATAGGCTGTGCCGAGGACGGCAATGCCGCGCACAAAATCCAGAATCACGCCGAGATAGCGGCGGTCGAAACGATCTATCAGCACGCCGCCGATAAATGGGATGAACAAGCCGGGGGCCATCGCAACAATCACCTGCCAGCTGACCTTCACGGTAGAATGTGTCGCGGCGAGAATGTACCAGCTGACACCGGCGAAGTTCATTCCGCTGCCGAAGAGCGAAATGAACATCGCGAAAAAGAAAAAGCGGAATCCGCGCTGGGCCCAAATGAGGGACCAATCGGTGCGTGGCGGCGTGGCGGTTGTGGCTGTGGAAGACATGAGTTGAACAAACTATTTTAGTTGTTCAGCCTCTTGTGTGGCGAGCGTTGTATGAATGTTGAGAGGAAATAGTCAGCGCGAACCGGTGCGATATGGGAAACGAAGCCAAATGCGTAGTGAAAAGCGGCGGCAAAAAGGTGCAAGGCAGAGCGTTGCTGGAAACCAGGGAGATTATTTTTCGCAGCGAAACGCTGCGGTTCAAAATCCCTTTTGCTCAAATGAAGTCGGTCAAAGCCGTGGACGGTGAGTTGCGGCTGCAATCGGCAGATGGCGCCGTCGTTTTCGAACTTGGACCTTATGCAGAAAAATGGGCACAAAAAATCCTGAATCCAAAGAGTCGCATGGAAAAACTCGGAGTAAAGCAAGGCGCAAAAGTAACGGTAATTGGCAAGATGGAACCGGAGTTTGAAGCCGAGCTGGCGGAAGTCTCTCCCGGCTCAGACCGCGGAGCGATTGCGAAAGACGCGGAATGGATCTTTCTGATGGTGGAGACACAAAAAGATCTCGCCAAAGCAACGAACATCGCGAAAGTGATGCGAGGCTCCATTGCGCTATGGATCGTCTATCCCAAAGGCCGCAAAGAACTCACGGAGAATGACGTCTTGGCAACGGGGCGCAAAGCGGGATTGAAAGACGTTAAAGTCGTCGGATTTTCACCGACGCACACTGCCTTGAAGTTTGTCATTCCCTTGGAAAAGCGATGAGCACGCGGCCGCAGCTTGAAATTAATTCACTGACGATGGAATTAGCGCCGCCCGTGGGTTGGGTGCGACCAGTCAACGACGTCTCGCTACGGATTGGCGCGGGAGAAGTGGTCGGACTCGTCGGCGAAACCGGCAGCGGCAAAACCATGCTGTCGCTGATGGGATTGTTACCGCGTGCGTTGCCTCCTTATTTAGGCGTTGTTTGACGCGAGAAAGACTTACGCATAAAAGAAAAGGCCCCGGAGAAGTCCGGGGCCTTTTTAATTGGAGGCCTAACTAAAACTCGTAGCGCAATGCGAATTGCATTACGCGCGGATTGGTAAGGAGTCGAGTGTAGTTTCCGAATGACGATCCAAACGTATCAATCGAACCATCAACGCTGAGCGGATCGAAGCGCGTCGCGTTAAGCACATTGAAGACTTCCCAGCGCAGTTGCAAGCTGTGGCTATCTTTCCAGGGCATGTGCCACCGCTTCGCCAAGCCCATATCCAATCCGAAGAAGCCGTCGCCGCGGAAATTGTTACGCTGACCTGCTTCGCCCGGAAATGGTTCGCGGAAAAAGCTGGAGGCGTTCACGGCTCCGACTTTGAAAGCGTTGACCGTTCCGTCCGCCGGGTTCTTGAACGCACCGGTCTGAACGTTGCTTGCTGTCGTGACCGCGTTGCCCGTGAGGTCCCAGTTCGTCGGGAAGTTGAAGCCGTTCCCGATGCTGAAGGGCAAGCCGCTGGTCTGGCGGAAGAGGCCGGAGAGCTGCCAACCGCCGATGATGGCATCCACCACCTTGTTCGTATCGTGTCCGAAAGTGCGTCCGCGTCCAAAAGGAAGCTCCGCAATCCAGTTCGCATTGAATTGATGCGTCGCGTCGAAATCGGAAACGCCACGGAACTGATTCGGCGACCAGGAATTGATGACGGACGCTCCAGTACCACCGAAGGTTCCAACGCGTTCCGCGTCGGATGCGAGGTCTATCGACTTCGAATACGTGTAGTTGAAGTCGAATTGGATGCCATGACTCATCCGGTGACGGAACGAAACCTGCAACGCGTGATAACTCGCTGAACTGTTCGTCCGGAAAGCATATAGTGCCGAATACTGCGGTGTGAAAAACGTAAATGGTCCGCCGATTCCGAAGTAGCTGCGGCAGGCCGGCTTGCCGGGCTGATCACAATTCGGATCATTGTTGAAGTCCGGAATTCCAGTCAGATCAAGAAACTGCAGCGGCGTAGTTTCGTTTAAGCTGCCGCCGCAGAACCAGTCATAGGCAGCCACAAGCGGGCTGCTCGTTCCACTCACAATCGGCTGATTCGTTGAGGGATCGCGTCCGGTGCAAGAAGAAATTTGATACAAACCACCGCTCTGCAGCGGTTGCAGAACGTCGGCCCAATATTGCGCAACCTGAGGGCTGACCTGCGATGCGTTGAAGTTCTGCGTTGTCTCCCCAGTCCTATAAATCTTTGCAAGTGAAGTCAGGGCAGTGAAGTAGTCAAGTCCGGATTTCTTGTCCTTGAAGTTCAAGGGCATCGCCAGATCTTCCTGATTCAGCAATCGGTGCGAGAGCCGGCCCACATAGGAGACCTCCAGAGAGAATCCCGAAGGCAGTTCTCTGCCGACGGAAAGGTCGATGGTATAGGCATAGGGGGTCTTCATTCCGCTGTCGAGGCCAGTAGTCGCCGAAAAATTTCCTGGCGGGAAGGGAACGGGGAAGTTCGCCGGAGGCGCTGGCAAGAATACGGGGTTCCCGTTCCTGTCCACGGTGGGGAGAGTGTGAATATCAGTCAGCCGCGGTGCGGTGCTAACTGTCTCGGACTCCGCCTGGTTTGGAAGTGAAGTAGAGAGCCCGAAGGAACCGAACTGGTCGAAGTCATCCACGAGCCCCTGTCCGAAGCGGTCATACACAATTCCGAAGCCGCCGCGGATGGAAGTCTTATGACTGCCCAGCAAGCTTCCCAAGATTCCTTCGGATTTCTCCGGCGCCCAGGCAAAGGCTATGCGAGGCGCAAGATTCTTGTAGTCCCAGTTGTAGAAACCTGCTTTGCCGTTTGCGGGTCCGGACCAATCAAAAGCCACTGGCTGATCCTGGTTGGAAGGAATTCCGTTTGCGCCTTCTACAACGCGGTTGCTGAACCAGTTGCTCAGGCTGAACGTCGGAGAGACCTGCAGTCCATTCGTTTCCCACGGTGGCGAGAAGAGGTTGTAACGGAGTCCCAATGTGAGGGTGAAGGTTGGTTTTACCTTCCATGTGTCTTGCATGTAGAACTCGTAGCTATTGATGGCGAAATTCCTCTTGAGAGCAGCCCCATCGGGCGCAGGCGATCCATCGCGCTGGAAATTGTAGACGGCGTCCACTTCACTCACGATTCCAAGCATTGCCGTAAGCGGGAAGTCGTAAGCGTTGGCAAACCCTCCGTCTACTGCTGGGTACGGCTGGCCGGTTGCCGGATTGATGCTATTGGGAGGATTCAGTGGAGAAGCTGATTTTCCTGCAAACCCTGTCGTATCAAGCCAGCCCGGGTTAGCGGAAGCGAAGCTGTGTGTGCCGTTAAAACTCTCGCGGGGGCTGCGAATGAATTGTACTTGTGTGCCGAATTGGAAGCTGTGCTTACCATGAATCCAGGATAGGTCGTCATTGAAGATGTGCGTCGGCCTCTGGAAACTGCTCGAATACGTGATTGCGCCGACCGGGTCCGTCAAATTGCGGAAGAACACCCACTGATCATTGTTGTTTCCAATTTTTCCGACGCTCTCCCGGATAAATCCGTACCGAAAGTTGTTCACAAGGGAACTCTTCAATACGCCGGAGTAGTTCGCGATGATTCCTTTGTTGTAATTAACGAGCGAAAGCGAAGGCGCCTGGCCGGGTAGAAATGGTGCACCCGGATTAGCGTCATTCCGCAGAGCGCCAGTGACGGACAACCGATGTTTCGCGTCCCTCGTCAGGTTGTAGTCAAGCTTCGCGATGTATTCATTCTTGGTTTCGGAAATCGGCGCGGCGAAATTTATGCCCTGGTAGTTCAGCCCATCGCCGGCATTCGGGCTGTTGGAGTTGGGGAACGTATTGAGGAATGCAAGAGCGGCCGTGTTCGGGCCCAGATGCAGCGGATCAATCTGCGTCAGTTGCTGTGGAGAAAGGGCAAAAGTTCCCGGTGCGACGTTGTAGCTCGTGCCACTCACGCCCGTAACAGTTCCGCCGGGGCAGGACGCGGGATTGCCGCAACTATATTGAATGACGCCGTCACGCAAGGCGGCGCTTGGCACGGGGCTAATGGCGCTTGCTTCTTCCGCGCGCCGTGTTCCTTCGTAGTTCATGAAAAAGAAGAGGCGATCCTTCTTGACGGGGCCGCCTACTGAGCCTCCGAAAATGTTTCGAATCAACTTTGGCGGATTGTTTGGCAATCCATTTTGAAGTTCTGTGGCTTTTAACAAGTAGTCGTTCGCGCTCGTATACGTGTTGCGGTGATATTCGTAAAGAGAACCGTGAATATCGTTCGTCCCGCTCTTTGTGACAAGAGCGACCTGCGCTCCACCCGCGCTTCCTTCGTCTGCGTTCGCGTTGGAGGTCGTTACACGAAATTCCTGCACGGAATCCAGCGTTACGGGAAGCACTGAAGTAAAAGCATGCCCACCTTCGTCATTTACGCCGATGCCGTCCAGGGTGACGTTGCTTTGATCGCTGCGCGCGCCATTCACTGCGCCGCTGCGCGTATCGGAGCCGAAACCTGCATCACGGTTCACGTCGTTGCGGTTGCCTGTGTACATTACCCCCGCCTGGAGCGATAGCAAATCTGGTACGTTGCGCCCTTCAAGTGGAAGCTGCCTCACCTGCGTTTCGCTGAATGCATTTCCAATGGAAGCATCCACCGTATTCAAAGTCTGGGTCTGCGCCGTGATTTCAATCGTCTGCGTGGTGGTTCCGACTTCCAGAGTTACATCGAGTGTCAGCGGTGTGTTTACCAATAGTTGGAGATTTTTTCTTTCGTAGGTCCTAAAACCATCGAGTTCAACCTTGATCTGATAAAGTCCAGGTTGTAGCGCCAAGAAGTCGTATGCTCCGGTCGTGGTTGTCATAACCTCGCGAGCGACGGCAAGCGTCGTGCTACTTAAAGTCACCTTCGCGTTTGCGATCACGCCGCCGCTATTGTCAGTAACAGTACCGCGAATGGATGTCGTGCCCGATTGCGCTGGCGTGAAAACGGCAAATACAGTCAAGCAAAAGAGAATGAAGACAGAAAGAGAGAGCCGAAAATAGTGCGACACGTCGATTCCTCCGGAAAAGCGGACACTCGCGCTTTGCTGTAGCTGAGGCAAGTCCGATGCCGAAGCAATGTTGTTGAAAGCAAAAGCGTTAAGGGCTTAGGTGAGATAAAGAATCTTTAGGTTCTCGAATTTAGATTCAGGTTCCTTGAGAATTCATAATCGAGCAGACTTGCAATTGTGGATTTCTCAATTTGGCTGAAGGGGTTTGAGGGGCAATTGAGGCAAACAGTGCGAAATCGCGGTGACAAAGCTAAAGACAAAATGGCTGCTGAACCAGTGATGGAAACGAGAGCCCTTCGGAAAACCTACGCCCGGAGCAGCGGGCAGTTCGTGGCCGTGGATGGGGCAAGTTTTGCGGTGTCGCAAGGTGAGACGCTCGCTGTCGTCGGCGAAAGCGGCGGCGGCAAGACGACCCTGCGCGGATGTTGTTGCGATTGATCGAACCAGATTCCGGCGAAATCTTTTTTGAAGGCCACGACCTCCTGAAGCTGGGCGGCTTAGAACTTCGAACCGCGCGCCGTGAAATGCAGATGGTCTTTCAGGACCCTTTCGCATCGTTCCGCGTATGTGCGTCGGCGAAATTGTTGAAGGGCCGCTGGCCATTCACGAACCGGCTCTTACCAAATCTCAGCGCGAAGCAAAATCTACGGAAATGTTGAAATGGGTTGGCTTGAATGCAGAAGCCATCTCAAAATATCCGCACGAATTTTCTGGCGGTCAGCGCCAGCGCATCGGCATCGCACGAGCGCTGATTTGAAACCCAAGCTCGTTGTTGCCGATGAGCCTGTCTCCGCGCTCGATGTTTCCATTGGCGCCCAGGTTCTCCTTTGTAGGACCTTCAGTGCGAGCTCGGCCTTACTTACATTTTTATTTCGCACAGCCTGCCGGTCGTAGCCCAAATCGCCACCCGAATTGCCGTCATGCGCGGCGGACGCATTGTGGAGCTTGACTTTGCTGAGCAGGTTCTGAGAGCCGCCGCGGATTCGACCCCCGGGAACTCCTCGCCGCTGCTACTGAAGTAGTTAGCTAGGAAGCGCCGGCAGGTTCGGGCGCCTGCTTGCATTTTCTTTTCCTTGATATTTTTCCCTGGCCGTCGCGTAATACAGGGCAAGCTCGAACTCGACAACTCGTGGTGGAGGCATTTCTAATGGCAACAACGACAGTCGGCATGCCGGACCCTGCTCCAGAACCGCAGCAGCCCGTCAATCATTTCGGTCGCATCTTCGGCGTTTTCTTTTCACCTGGAGCGACGTTTGCGGACATTGCGCGTCGTCCCAGCTGGATCATTCCCGTTATTCTTTCAACGGTGGTCACGCTTGCGATGTTCGCAGTAATGAATCAGAAAGTGGACTGGCGGGAAGTCTCGGCCAAGAAAATCGAAGAGAGCCCTCGCGCCGCAAATCTTTCCGCGGAACAGAAGCAACAACAAATCGAAATGAGCGCGAAGGTCACGCCGTACATTCTTTACGTCACGGGCTTTGTTATTCCTATTCTTTTTGTAGTAATCGTGGGCGCTGTAATGCTCGGCGCGTTCAACTTGCTGGGTGGCGCCGGCACCAATTTCAGTACAGCGATGGGAATTGTGGCCCACGCAAATCTGGTTCTCATCGTCAGCAGCATTCTGTTCGTTATCATTCTCTTTCTAAAGCCACCAGGCACGCTGGACATCGACAATCCCGTGGCGACAAACCTTGCCGCGTTTATGTCGGAAGGAACCGCCAAATGGCTTCTCGCGCTCGGCAAGTCCTTTGATATTTTCACATTTTGGATTCTCGTTCTCATCGGCATCGGTTTTGCTGCTACGAATCCCCGTAAACTCAAGGTGGGCGGCGCGATAGGTATCGCTTTCGCTGTTTGGGCTGCCTACGTCGTGTGCCGCGTTGGATGGGCGTTCATCTTCTCCTGATAGACTGAGGAAGTGGGATTCCACTTCGAAGTCTTAAGAACTGATGGAAAAGCACGATGCGGCCGGCTCACCACGCCGCATGGCACAGTCGAAACTCCGTTTTTCATGCCCGTGGGCACGCAGGCCACCGTTAAAGGCTTGCGCAACGAAGCCCTCGAAGAGCTCGGCGCGGAAATCATCCTCGCCAACACCTACCATTTATATTTGCGGCCAGGGCATGAACTCGTTCATCGTATGGGCGGCCTGCACAAATTCATGTCCTGGGATCGCGCGATTCTCACGGACTCCGGCGGTTTTCAGGTATTCAGTCTTTCCGAATTGCGAAAAATCGCGGACGAAGGGGTTCGTTTTCGCTCGCACATTGACGGTTCTGAACATTTACTGACTCCAGAGAAAGCCGCTGAAATCCAACTCGCGCTTGGTTCGGATATTGCCATGGTGCTCGATGAGTGCATCGAAACTCCTGCGCCACGTGACAAAACGGAATCCGCGCTGAAGCGCACGACACAATGGGCGCGTCGCGCGCGCAAGTATTTCCTCGAACAACAGGAATGCCTCGGCGATTTAAAACAATGGCAGTTTGGAATTGTGCAAGGCGCAACCTTCGCGGACCTTCGCCGCGAGAGCGCGCACCAACTTCTCGAAATTGATTTTCCGGGTTATGCCGTCGGCGGTCTCGCTGTGGGTGAGCCACACGAAGTCACATGCGAGATGACCGCGGAAGTAACCGCTCTTCTGCCGAAAGAACGCTTGCGTTATTTAATGGGTGTCGGCAAGCCCGAACAAATCGCAGAATACGTCGCGCTCGGTATTGACATGATGGACTGCGTTCTCCCGACTCGCGCCGCGCGTCACGCATGTCTTTATACGAGCCAGGGGCGCGTCCTCATTAAGAACGCACGTTACGCGCAAGACCAAAATCCCGTCGATCCGAATTGCACTTGTAGCGTCTGCTGCCGCTACTCGCGCGCTTATCTTCGGCATCTCTTCGCCACCGGAGAATTCACAGCAGCCGTCCTTGCGACCCACCATAACGTCCACTTTTACCTTGACATCATGCGGCAAATCCGCGAGGCTATCGAGTTTGGGAAACTAGCAAAATTCTCATCCGAGATGCGCGCGCGGTATGCAGCAGGGCCGGCCTGAGAGTGGTCCCAAAGCGCGTGCCCCGCACGGCATACGAATCGTAATCGGGCTTGCCCCGGACGGATCGGGGCGGGTAGTGGAAGCAGGCTTCGATTTTGCCTGTGCCGCTGAAGCTATCTCTGGAGCGGCAAAGCGGTAGATAATCTGCTTAGCGCAGAATTGGGGCAACCAGCAAGATGATGGCAGCGTTCTTATTGCAAGCTTCGGGTGGCGTGGGCAATATTCTCGGCAATCCGCTGACGATGATGATCATCGTCATGGGCATTTTCTACGTGATGCTCATCCTGCCGCAGCAACGGCAGCGCAAGAAAGTTCAAGCCATGCTGCAGGCGCTCAAAAGCGGCGACAAAGTGATCACTTCGAGCGGCATCTACGGCACGGTCAACGGCATTGACGGCGAAACAATTATTTTGAAAATCGCCGATCAGGTAAAAATCCGCATCGCGCGTTCCGCGATAGCCCAGGTGGAGGCATCGGAAGATGCCAAATAAGACCTCTTGCGGCCGGACATCGCGCGCAATTTTCCCATCATGAACTCAAATCTGAAGTGGAAAGCCGTATTTATTGTTTCCGTCATTTTGTTCTCGATCTATCTATTGATCGGTTATCCGACATTTCCTACGTCTGTCGCGCAAATGAAGGACAACTTCAGGCACCAGATCAAGCTTGGTCTTGACCTGCAGGGCGGCACGCACTTGATTTTGCAGGTTCAAGTGCAGGACGCCATCGCTCAGGAAACCGATCAGATGGTGGATCGCCTCAACAAGCAGTTGCGCGACAAAAAAATCTCCTATGACGAGATTCGACGGGTTGACGATACGCACATTCTCGTTCGCAATGTGGACCCCACGCAGGGTTCGCAGTTCCGCGATTTCATTCAGCAGCAGTATGGCAACTATTGGGATGCGTCCAGCGCTGCCGGCGAACCAAACGGATACACGCTTACGCTGCGCCAGTCAGCGATTGCGAGTATCCAAGAAGCGACAATGACTCAGTCGCTCGAAACGATCGAGCGTCGCATCAACGCGCTCGGTCTCACGGAACCAACCGTTCAGTTCCACGGACGCAAAGACAATGAAATCCTGATTCAACTTCCCGGCGTAGGCGATCCTGCTCGCGCAAGGGAAGTCATCCAAGTCGGTGGCCAGTTGGAACTTCGACTTGTCGAAGGCCCCGTCCCGTACACATCGCAGGCAGAAGCACTTGCGGCAAATAATGGCATCCTTCCGCCCAACACGGAACTGATGCCAGGCAAAAATGAATCTCGCTCCACTCCAGGCGCGACGCAATCCACCGAACTTTGGTACATCGTTAGCCGCGCTCCCATCGTCACAGGTAAAGATTTGCGAACGGCTCAGGAAACGCACAGCAACCCGAATAATCCCGGACAGTGGCAGGTAAATTTCACGCTTTCTCAGGACGCTGCAAAACGCTTCGGCCCATTCACGGAAGCTAATCTTCATCGCCAGCTAGCCATTGTCCTCGATCACAAAATCGAATCTGCGCCGAGCATCAACGGCCGGATCGACGATACGGGCATGATCGAAGGTAATTTCAGCCAGGAATCCGCTCACGATCTCGCACTCGTACTTCGCGCCGGTGCGCTTCCCGCTTCCATCAAGTATCTTGAGCAGCGGACCGTAGGTCCTTCGCTTGGTCAGGATTCCATTCGCCACGGCGTGCAAGCCTCCGTCCTTAGCCTGGTTGTCGTGATGATCTTCATGGTTTTCTACTACCGATTGTCCGGTGCGAATGCCGTTTTGGCCTTGGTTCTCAACCTTCTTCTACTTCTCGCCGCACTTAGTATCTTCGGCGCGGTTCTCACCTTGCCCGGTATCGCCGGTGTGATTTTAACCATTGGCATGGGCGTGGATTCGAACGTCCTTGTCTTCGAGCGCATTCGCGAAGAGCTTCGCAACGGCAAGTCTGCTGCCGCCTCTGTTGACGCTGGTTTCGACAAAGCTTTTCTGACCATTATTGACACGCACGTAACCACGGTCGTTTCCGCGATCTTCCTCTTCTACTTTGGAACCGGGCCCATCAAGGGTTTTGCGGTCTCCTTGACCATCGGTTTGATCGCCAACGTTTTCACTGCGATCTTTGTCTCGAAAACGATTTTCCAGTACCACCTGTCGAAGATGGAACGGCAGGCCGAACTGAGTATTTAGGTCGTACTAGAACCACTAAGCCTCACTTCTCACCATTTCCATGTACTTCGGTGGGATTGGTTCAGAGTCTTAGGAGCGTCATTATGGCGGGCTATCACCCGCCTGGACTCGGCGAGCCGGGAACAATCAACAGGCTGTCGGAGTCTAAGGAAGGGAAGCAAAAAGCGGTCATGATCGAGTTCTTTAAAGAGCCCAACATCGACTGGATGGGCAAGGCCAAGTATTTCTATGCCTTGAGCGCCATCCTTCTCCTCGCAGGCTGGTTTTCCATTTGGCATAAGGGTGGGATGTACTACGGTATCGACTTCAAAGGCGGCACCAACGTGGATGTTCAATTTTCCCAGCCGCCGAATGTTGACAAGATTCGCCAGGCACTCAGCGCACAGGGGCTGGGCAACAGCGAAATCCAGAGCATCAGCGATATCGGCGCGCAGTCGAATGAGGTTCTGATCTTTGTTGGACAGAATGGCACGAACGACGAAGCGGCCGATGTCAGCAAGGACCAGGTAATCAAGGCGCTGAACTCCGCCGGCGTTGGCACCTTCACGATTCGCGGTGCGGAGATCGTCGGCGCAAAGGTTGGCGGCGAGCTTCGCAGCCAGGCGATTTGGGTTACCCTCTTGGCTCTCGCAGGGATGCTGGTATATATTGCCTTCCGATTCGAGTGGGTTTTCGGGGCAGCCGCGGTCCTCGCCGTGTTTCACGATGTTTTGATCACGCTTGGGTTTTTCTCGCTGCTGCATTTCGAAATTTCTCTGACGGTCATCGCAGCGCTTTTGACGTTGGTCGGTTATTCGATGAACGACACGATTGTGATTTTTGATCGTATTCGCGAAAACCGGCGGTTGCTGCGCAAAGAAGAGTTCGCGGCGCTTGTAAATAAATCGATCAACCAGACTCTTTCGCGAACGATTTTGACCAGCGGATTAACTTTTCTCACCGTGCTCGTTTTGTTCCTGATGGGCGGCCAGGTGCTTCGTGCTTTCTCCTTTGCCCTGGTGGTGGGGATTGTGGTAGGAACGTACTCCAGTTTTGGCATTGCTGCACCGCTCATTGTCTTCTGGCATCGCTGGAGAGACAAAAATGAGACCGCAGGTACCGGAACCGCAGCCGGCAATAAAGCCCGCGTGAGTGAGAGCGCCGCAGGACGACTCGCACCCGCCGGGAGGAGGTAGGGACCATGTTTGAAGAGATGGTGGTTTCCAGTCAGACAATGAAGAAGACCAACAAGCCTTGGACCGTCGTGCTTTCGATGGTTGTCCAAATCAGCTTGTTGGGAATCTTGATCTTGATTCCTTTGATCTATACGGAAGCGCTGCCGAAGGCGATGCTGTCCACGATGCTTGTGGCCCCTCCGCCACCGCCACCGCCTCCTCCGCCTCCAGCTCCAGCTCAGGTCGTTCACGTCAAGCCGCAAGTCCACCTGATGCAGAACAATCAACTGGTCGCGCCGAAGGTTATCCCCAAGGATGTAAAGATTATTAAGGAAGAAGCCGAGCCCGATCCCAACATGATGGGTATGCAGGGTGGCGTTCCGGGCGGCGTTGCCGGCGGCAGCATGGGTGGTGTTCTTGGTGGCGTAATTGGCGGCGCAGGCGGCGGGCCTCCACCTCCGAAGCCGACGCAGAGTCGTATTCGGCAGGGCGGCGCGGTTACGGCCGCTTCGCTCATCAATCGTGTACAGCCGGTTTATCCTCCGCTTGCGCGCCAGACGCGCGTTTCCGGAACGGTCCGCTTGCACGCGATTATTTCCAAGGACGGTACCGTGCAGCAACTCGAAGTCATCTCTGGCCATCCATTGCTAGTGCAAGCTGCGCTGGACGCCGTGCGTCAATGGCGGTATCGCCCAACGTTGCTCAACGGCGAGCCTGTCGAAGTTGACACCACTGTCGACGTGATTTTCTCGTTGAATTCGTAATTCGCAGGGACGCAACAAACGGTGCGCCGCGCCGGTCGTGGGACAAGCGCGGCGGACTGAGTAACAGTATTTATCTCTCGCGCATTCCGGCATCGCCGGAACCGCAAAGAAATAAGGAGCAAACGAATGTTAGTCACTTTGTACTCGGCAGCGATGATGTTTCAGCAGAGCGGCGACGTTAACTGGGACATCCGTAGCATGCTTCACAACATGGGAGGCTTAGCCCTCACTGTTGTCGTCATTCTCTTTCTTCTCTCTATTTACTCCATCGGCGTGATGATTGACCGCGCCCTGATGTACAGCGCCGCGCGTAAGCAGTCGCGCGTGTTTGTGCAGCAGGTTGCCGGTGCGCTCAAGGATGGCAAGCTGGACGAAGCGATCGCCATCGCTGAGCGCAACAAGAAGAGCCACATTGCTAAGGTCGTAGCCACGGGCCTCAGCGAATTCCAGTCCGCGTCGCAGCAGGTCAGCGATGCTGATGTGATCGAAGCTGCCAAGCGCGGCCTCGAGCGTTCGGTCGCCATCGTCCACGCGGAAATGAAGCGCGGCCTTTCGGCTCTCGCCACGATTGGTTCCACAGCGCCGTTCGTCGGACTGTTCGGCACGGTCGTTGGCATCTTGAACGCGTTCAAAGGTATTTCCGCGAACAAGGCAACCGGTCTCTCGGCAGTCGCCGGCGGTATCGCTGAAGCGCTCATCACCACCGCGCTCGGCTTGTTCGTCGCCGTCCCCGCCGTGTGGGCGTACAACTACTTCACCAACAAGGTCGAAGCGTTTGACGTCGAGATGGACAACTCCTCCATGGAGCTCATCAACTACTTCATTCTTCGCCGGGGCGCGAAGAAGTAAGGATTCTACATGGCCTATAAGCCAAAAGCCGGTGCGCAGATGGCTGCGCCCAACGTGATTCCAATGGCGGACATCATGTTGGTCTTGCTCATCATCTTCATGGTGATCACGCCGATGTTGCAGAAGACCACTCCTGTGGATCTGGCGATGACCAATAACGCTCATGAGATGAAGGAAGCAGACAAGGATGACGCCATCGTCGTTGCCGTCACTCGCGACGGCAGCATCTTCCTCAACAACGCTAAAATCGGCAAAGAAGACATCACTGGCCAGGTTAAGGACAAACTGACCAACCGTCTCGACAAGACGGTCTACGTCAAGAGCGATGCTCGCGCCAAGTACGGCGATGTAGTTGCCGTCGTGGACGAGATTCGCTCTGCAGGTGTGGACCAGCTTGGCCTTCTTACGGAAAAGTCTCAGTCCAAAACGCCTCCTCCGCCTCCCGCAGGTGCCACGGGAGACTAGTCGGCTCGAGTGCGTTTGTCTAAATTCGTTTGCGCTTGTAGAAAGAAAGCCGCGCTGGATCCCACCCGGCGCGGTCTCGCTAAAGCAAGACCAGGGATGGTTGCAGTCCGTTAGGAGATGATGCCATGGGGATGGATGTAGGTGGAGAACAGGGCGGATCGCTCGCAACGCCCAACGTAGTGCCGCTGATTGACATTCTTCTGGTGCTGATCATTATTTTCATGGTGATTACGCCTTTGATTCCCAAGGGTCTCGATACCCTTGTGCCTCAACCGAATCCCAATCAGCAGCAGAACGTCGAGCTGGAGAACAAGACCGTGGTCGTCCAGATCAGCAAAGACGGCAAGGTCAAGATCAATCAGGAAGATTCCAATTGGGATCAGCTCGGCCCCCGCATTGAGCAAATCTTCAAGGAACGCGCGGAAAAAATCGCGTTCGTGAAGGGCGATAACGAGGCCATGTTCCAGGATGTGGCGAAAGCTATCGACATCATGCGCGGCGCGGGAATCGATAAGATCGGCTTGATCACGGCAAAGCTCGAAGCAGGGCAATAAGCTCGGCAGGTTTTTTTGTTCGCTGGATGTGAGAGTCCTCTCGCAGGCAATTCATGCGAGGTGACTCATGGGAATGCTGGTTGGTGGTAAACGTGGTTTAACGGCGGATATGAACGTGGTTCCGCTGATTGATATTCTCCTGGTAATGCTGGTGATCTTCATGATCATGCCGCATCACCAGACTGGGCTTGATGCTAGGCTGCCTCAGGCGGCGGATCAAAAGTTTGTTGAACCCAAGCCTGAAACAGTAATCGTCGTTCAAGTCAGGGAAGACGGCTCGCTCAAGATTAATGACGAATCCGTCTCTTGGGATCGGCTCTCAGTAAGGCTCGAAGAAGTTTATAAGCAGAGAGTGCAGAGAATCGCTTTCATTAAGGGCGATGCTCCTGTAGAGTTTGCAACGGTTGCCCGCGTTGTAGATGTAATGAGGCAGCTTGACCTGTCCGTGGGGTTGTTGACGCCGAAGCTGGAACAATCCCGCTGATTGTGATTGAATGGCCCCCTTGGGGCGGAAGTGAATTCTCGCAGGGATGGATGCTTCGATGACATATGGCACGGTTTCAATCGTCCGCCGCACGACTGCCGCGGCGGTTTTGCTCATTCTGGCGGCTGGATTCTCCGGCTGCAATAAACTCAAGGCGCGCGACCTGCTGAACAAGGGCGTGACGGCCTTCAAGAACGGCCAGTATGATCAGGCCGTGGATCAGTTCCAGAAGGCAAAAGAAGCTGACCCGGATTTGATGAACGCCCGCCTCTATCTGGCCACGGCATATGCTACGCAATATATTCCGGGTGCGCCTTCCGACCAGAACAAGAAGCTCGGAGAACAAGCTGTTGCGGAATTCAAGGAAGTCCTGGAGAAAGATTCCAAAAATCTAAACGCGATTGACGGTATCGGCTCCATCCTCTTCCAGATGGCCGGCACTCCGTACAGTCCCAAGATGTTCGAAGAGTCCAAGCAGTACCATCAGATGCACATCCAGATTAAACCGGAAGATCCTGAACCCTATTACTGGATCGGTGTCATTGACTGGACCCTTTCTTTCCGTGCGAACGCTGAAATTCGCAAGGATTACAACGAAAAGAACATCAAGAAGCAGGTGAAAGATGATGATCCTCTTCCCCCTGCGGCTCGCGACGAATATCTTTCCAAGTACGGCCCTATGATTGATGAAGGTATAGGCAATCTGAAGAAGGCGATCGAAATTCGTTCCGACTACGACGACGCCATGGCTTATCTGAACCTCCTCTATCGCCGTAAGGCGGACACAGTATCGAGCTTGGACGAGCGCAACGCTCTGAAGAAACAGGCCGACGACCTGGTGGACCAGGTGAAGGAAGTTAAACAGAAGCGCGCGTCACAACCACCGCCAGCGGCTTCCTGATCCGGTCTGGCGTCAATTCACATAGTTTTCCCAAGGGGCGCCATCCGGTGCCCCTTTTCTTTTTGTCGTCATAATCACCCAATGGCACCTTATTTGCCCTGATTCGCCCTTCCTTAGTTGAAGGCGTACACTACTGACATGCCGGGTTCAAGCAATCTCCCGTTGCATTTCCACCGCGAGCGCACCCAGCGCCAGCTGGACACGCGGATGGAAGAGCTCCTCGCTAAACTGCGCAAGAATCGCCCGTCAGAAGACCCTTGGGTTGTGCGCCGCGCTTACGAAATTGCCTCCGAACGCCATCGCGACCAGCTTCGCCGCTCCGGCGACCCGTACATGACGCACCTGCTCGAAGTTGCGCACATTCTCGCCGACATGCGCATGGATGCCACTACGCTCACTGCCGCCCTCCTGCATGACGTGGTTGAGGATACTGAATTTCCGGTTTCGCGCATTCAGGAACGTTTTGGCGAAGAGACGGCGCAGCTCGTCGAAGGCGTCACCAAAATCGGCCGCCTCAACATGCTCGCTCCCGAAGCGCGCCAGGCGGAAAACGTCCGCAAGATGCTTCTGGCCATGGTGCACGACGTCCGCGTTGTCGTCGTGAAGCTCGCCGACCGCCTGCATAACATGCGCACTATCGAATTTCTTTCACAGGAGAAGCAACAGCGTATCGCCCGCGAAACGCTTGATATTTATGCGCCCATTGCGCACCGCCTCGGCATGGGTATCATTCGCAACGAACTTGAGGATTTAAGCTTCCGATGTCTCGAACCGGAAGCCTATCTCGCACTGCAAAAAGAAGTCTTGGACAAGGCGGAAGTTCACAACCGCTTTCTCGAAGATGTTCAGGCTACAATTCGCACCAAGCTTGTCGAAAACGGAATTCCAGCCGAACTCGAAGCACGTCGCAAAAGTCTTTTTTCGCTTCACCGCAAAATCGTCCGCCAGGGCCGCGGCCTCGAACAAATCTACGATCTGCTCGCTGTTCGCGTGGTTACGGATACCGAGCGCAGTTGCTATGCCGCTCTCGGCGTCATGCATCACATCTGGCGCCCCGTTCCCGGCCGCTTTAAGGATTACATCGCCATGCCGCGGCCGAATCTCTATCAATCCCTTCATACTACCGTGATTCACGGTGGCCAGCCGTTCGAAGTCCAGATTCGCACACAGGAAATGCACCGCATTGCCGAAGAAGGCGTCGCCGCGCACTGGAAGTATAAGGATGGCAAACCTGTCAGCGGCGATGACGATCAGCGCATCATCTGGATGCGCCAGCTCATTGAGTGGTCCCAGGAACTGCAGGAGCCGGGCGAATTTCTGAGCACGCTGAAAGTTGATCTTGCCACTGCGGAAGTTTATGCATTCACTCCAAAGGGCCGCGTCATCGAACTTTCCAGAGGCGCCACTCCCGTCGATTTTGCTTATGCCGTTCATACGGAAGTCGGCCACCAGTGCGTCGGCGCAAAAGTGAATGGCCAGATGGTTACGCTTCGTCACGAAATCGTTAACGGCGACGTCGTTGAAATTCTCACGCAGAAGGGCCATACGCCCAGCCGCGATTGGCTCAGCTTCGCAAAGTCTTCCCACGCGCGTAGCAAAATCCGGCACTGGATCAATCTTCACGAGAGAGAAGAAGCCACCGAAATGGGTAAGCGCTTGATGGAAAAGGAATCGCGCGCATTCGGCAAAGCTCTAAGGAAAATTCCCGAGGCAGACCTGGAAAAAGTGGCGTCCGATTACGGCCTCTCCAAAGTGGAAGATCTCTACTCAGCCGTTGGTTTCGGAAAATATTCTGCGCGCCAGATTATTTCGAAAGTGCTCGGCGAAGGTGCAAAGCCGACTGAAACGGAAGCCGATGATTCGAAACCGACCATCGTTAAGACTGTTAAGCGCATGCTCGGCATGGGCGAAGCGCCGCTCATCGTCAAGGGCCACGACGACCTGCTCGTCTTCCGCGCAAAGTGCTGCAATCCGATTCCCGGTGATGACATCACCGGTTACATTACACGCGGCCGCGGCGTCGCCGTGCACAACAAAATGTGCCCCAATGTGCAGAATCTTCTTTACGAAACCGAGCGCCGTATTGCAGTCGAGTGGGGAGGGGTATCCGCTGCCACCTTTCCGATTCAGCTCGTCATTCGGGCCAAGGATCGAGCTGGCCTTCTTGCGGAAATCACTGCCATCATCAGCGGCGCTGGCTCGAACATCCGCAATCTCGAAAGCCGGCCTGACCGCTCCAATGCTCGCATTGACGCGAGTCTGGAAATTATGGACCGCCGCCAGTTCGAAACGATTCTTACTAATATCCGCAAAATCTCCGGCGTTCTCGGTGTCGAACGCGTCTACCAGGCTTCCGGGCCCAGCGACTGACGTTTCCTGCCCCTTCGTACGGGTATCGCCCACGGCACACTCCGCCTCCCGCCTCTCATACCCGCATACACTAATCTCATGCGCAGACTCCAGGTCTATATCGTGCTTGTTTTGTTCTCTTTTCTTGCGGGCTGCGAAAGCCATCCGCTCACCGACTATCGTCCAGCGGTTCAGGCCGGAATTTTTTCCGGCACCATTGAAGACCTGAAAAAACTCAATGCCAGCGACACAGAAATCGCGGAAGTCATTCAACTCAAAAAGGCTGGCATAAGTGAAGACACTATTCTTGCGCTAGTACGCATTGCGCACGAACATCAGCATCCTTTTACCGCCACGGGCTCAGTTAAAAGCCTTGCCGGTGCGAATTTCACGGAGCCGCGAATTCTCCAAATCGCGCAAACCGATCAGATTGACGCAATCGGTGGTGATGCCGTCATGCTTCGAGTCATCGGCCTCTCCGATCCCACGGTCCAATTGCTTCTCGACCGCAGGCTCAAAGGCATTCCCACTATGTCCGTGGGCACGATTGCCGATCTCAAAAACACCGGCCTTACGGAAAAAGACATTCTTTATCGAATCCAGCAAGGCATGACCGACGCGCAGGGCGAAGCCGAAGCCAACGCTCGCCACAAAGCCTTGGTGCACTCCAATACCGGCTTCAAACGCATCGTTGGCAGCAAGCGCCGTTAGCGAATCAGCCGCCTCAGGCAGCCTACGCTTTGATTCACGCAATTCCTCCCGCTACAATCGTTTTGCCTTGCAACGTCTTGTCCCCAAACGTCTTTCGCTGTTTCCAATCCTCTCTTTTTGTATTCTACTTTTTGCGGGTTGTAGCGTTCCGCTCGGCCCGGGCTATCTCATCCAGAAGCAGGCATTGGAATTGCGCTTTGTCCCTTCGCCAGAGCCGCATCTCGTCGTCCGATGCACATACGAGCTCATCAACTCCGGGAGTCAACCGCTCCAGAGTATCCGCATCGTCGCTCCAGCCGCGGAATCCTTTCATCGCTCCGCGACGACCGCAGAATGGAACGGTCAACAGATAGCCGTTCAAACTATCACCGCCGCCTCGGCCGCGGATCGCGGCGACATCATCGAGTTGAAATGGAATGATCTTTGGACTTCCAAACAGAAACGTTCACTGGTTCTTGACTATGAACTCTCAACGGGATCTCATCTCGCCAGTTTTCTCGCCGTGAGTCCGGACACCTTCTTTGCGGACCCCGGCAGTTGGAATCCAGAGTTGCTCCCTCCAAAGGGCCCTTTTAGTGTTGGTGGTACTCCACCAAAAAAATGGACTCTTTCTGTTCGAGTTCCCAATGGCTTTCTCGTTCACGCCAGCGGTGTCCTCGGAAAAAAACCTTCCCGTTCCAGCGATGAAATCGTCTATTCGTACGTGCAACGGCCTGGTGGTTTTGCTCCTTTCGCTGCGGGTGGCAAGTACGTGGAAAAAGAAATTCGTTCAGATGGTGAACGAATTCTTTTTTGGACGTTGCAGCCTCTTGATCCCTCAGCTGCGCAAAACGCCGCGGCAGCGATCTCTTCGCGCGTGCATTACTACGAAACGGAATACGGCAAGGGCGGCAGGGATGATCGTACGATTCGCCTTCTCGAATGTATGATTCCAACCCAGGCTTTCGGCTGCGGGGCGCTGCCGGAAACCGTTTTCGTCCATCAGGCCTGGATCGCACGCGGCCTGAAAGACAAGAAGTTTTACGACGACGCCAATTTCGAACTTGCTTACACCTGGTTTGGGGGCGTCTCTCGTGTCCGTTTCGACGAGTATCCGCTCCCTATGGACGGTGTTGCGCCTTACGCAGGTTGGGAAGCCCAAGCCATGGAAGAAGCCGGAGACGCGCGTGCCACGCGCATCCACTGGCTGCTGTCAGATTTCGATAAGCATGCGGCGAACTGCAAAGAAAAAATCATTCTTCCGCTTCCGGCAGGATCGCACGATTGTTCCTATTCGGCTGCATGGAGCAAGAGCGGCCTTTTTCTTTTTGCCCTTGAAGATAGAATCGGCCGCGCCCGCTTCCACGAAGCGCTCAAGTACATGATTCAGGCCCGCCGCGGCCGTGATTTCAGCCTGGAAGACCTTATCGCTTCACTGGAATCGGAATCACGTCAGCCGCAGGGCCAATTTGTTCGCGAATGGCTTAAGAATCCGGGCATTCCCGATACTTTCCGCGCGCGTTATTCTACGGCCGTCGCGCCGGCCGAAAATTCCTCCAAGGAGTCACAGCAATGAAAGATATCGTTTTGACGGATCGTGGTCCAAAGCCTATCGGTCCCTATTCGCAGGCAATCAAAGCCGGTGGTTTTCTTTTCGCTTCGGGACAAGTCGCAATCGATCCGGCGACGAATGAATTTGTGAGCGGTGATATTGTCAAACAAACAGAACGCGCTCTCGAAAATGTGAAAGGAATTCTGGAATCAGCCGGTTGCCATCTTCATCGCGTCGTCAAGACTACTGTCTTTCTCAAAAACATGAGCGACTTTGCCGCAATGAACGAAGTCTACGCAAAATATTTCACGGCAGCTCCACCTGCGCGTTCCACCGTCGAAGTAGCACGGCTGCCGAAAGATGCACTCGTGGAAATAGAAGTGATTGCTACGCTCTAGAAGGAATATCGTCTAAAAGAAGTTTGAAAGAAAAATTACGGCCTGCTGGGACTCTGCACAACTTCGTACAGTGCAACACCAGTTGCAATGCCCGTGACGACAATTGCGATCAGCAAGAACCGGCTGCGCCCTGCTCGACGCGGTGGTCCGCTTGAACCTCTCGAACCCGCACCGGCGGGACCCTGTGGTGCCGAAGCTGTAGTCGGATAAGAATCGGGATCGAGAACCACCCGGTATGCCGTCGCTTCCGGCACGTACTGCGTTTCACCGTCAACTGTAATCGCAAGTGAACCGCGCGTGCTGCGCACAATCAACTCTTTCGAATTCACATACGTTACTTGCGCCACCGTCGGCACGTCCGTTTCCGGACGAATGTCCGCCGTCGCAGCGTGAAGCACAAATGCTTTCGAATTTGCCGTGGAAAAAACCGCGGTCCCTTGCTGCAGCGTCGCGCTTGGTGTTCCATTTGCATCAGCAAATGTCGCAATGCTCGCGCCTGAAAGCATCAGTCGCGCTGCGCCGGCACGAACTTGCAGAGTTCCCGTTTGTTGTGTGCTTAGCTTGTCCCCGCCGAATACTGTCGCGCCGACAGTTGCCGGCGCTGCTCCCACGTGAGCCCCTACTGCTGAAGTAATCATGCCAACAGGCGGCGCCGAAGCGCCCATCGCGGTGGAAGCTACAAAAAGAAAAGAAAGAACCACAGAGAACACTGCACGCAGACGCGCCATCGGGCCTCCCTCTGGGCCGAAAAAAGCATACTCACTGGTTTTCATAACGTCAATCAGTAAACGCACTTACGAAGATCTTTTTCTCGCGCCAACTGTTTCCATATGGGGCAGTACTGGAACTACGTCCGCCTTCCGGCTTGAGGCTTTATTGCTCTCACTGGCCGCGTGATGCCTCTCGCTGTTACAATGCGGCAACACATCGTCTCCATGGCTGACTGGAAACAAATCACAGCTCGCATACGCCGTGCCAAGGGAAGCAAGGATCCCGCCGGTCAACTCTGCAATCTCTTCCAAAAAACGAGAGACGCCATGGTTGCCTTCGAACTCGCACGCCATCTCGAAACCGCCAGCCAGCCGGAAGAAGCCGCGAAATGGTACGCGCTCTCCTGGCAGCGCTTTCGCCGCGGGGATTGGAAAACAAAAGCGCAAGATGCTGTGACGCGCCTCGGCGGCACGCTCCCTGCTGAAGGCGAAGTGCTTCCGCTCCCGGAAATTCTTCGCGTGGAAACGCAAGCGGCTGAACCATCCGCAAGCGAATCCGGTTCGGTCGATACAACTGCCGAAACTTCAGATACGCAGACGGAAACCGTGCGTTCGGAAAATTCCGAACCAGCAAACACAGAGGAACCTGCGAACGCCGATTCTCTAAAACGTGTTCGGCGCCGTGGTCGTCGTGGAGGACGTAATCGCCGCAAAGGCACTCCGGCATCCACTGAAACTTCCAATGCGCGCCCATCTTCAACCGTGCCGGCAAAGGCTCACGCGCCCGAAACCGAGATCGCGCCGCCACGCTCTGTGGATAGCCGCTCTATTCCTCGCGTTCCCGTCGAATCTGCTCTCGAATCCTCCGGCACCGGCGTAAAGGGCCGTTTCGGCGATCCCGGTCTTTCTTCGCGCCTATCTCTTTTGGAAATGCAATTCCGCCGATTGCTCACTTGTCCGTCTGCAAAACTAGACCAGGCTGATCGCGCTCCTGCTGGCCCCGGTGTCTTCGTTCTCACAGACGATGACATGACCACTTACTACTACGTCGAAGCCTGTGACACACTTCGCATCGCTATTCCAAATATGGCGCGCGGCGGCGGCAATCGCCGCACTGGCATCAACATTAAGCCGCTCCTTGCCGACCATCTCGGCATCCCCGAAGCGCGCGTCAGTAAGTACTTAAGCGAACACTGCGTCGTCCGCTGGCTTCAGCTTGATGAAGGCGCCGAGCATTTCGCTCATTTCGTCATTGCCATTTTGCGTCCCATCCTCAATTCTCAATCCTGAGCTTTGGCTACCTATCCTGTTCAAGGGTGTGCAAAAATTTCGCGATAAATCCCCACAAATGGGAATTGGACCCTCTGAGTCCAATAAATAACCCCGCCTTCCCACTCGTTCAAATGCCCAAATAACCCCTCATTCCCCCATTCAACCCCCTATTTTCACCATTCGCCGCAAGCCCCTAGCCAGCCCCCTAACTAACTGGCAAACTATAGGTGCCGAAAGACTTAGGCACGTACTACTGGGCGTGGTACGTTGGAATTGGCCTCGGGGGATTCAGTTTGGGGGCCTTTCCGGCTTATTCCCAATTTGGGTAAGTGGGCCATTTAACTAGGTAAATTTGTATCGTCACTTTGAAAGTGAGGGCTAGAGGTTTATGCCGAACACGATTGGTACACAGGTCGCGCGTAGTCTCGATTACATCGTTTGCAAAACCGCCGCGATCACCTTTAACACCATTCAATATTTCAACAAGCGCAATCCGAATCCATCCGTCACTCCTCAGTGGTCGGATAAGCCGCTGCTGAAGTCCTGGGAAAAGACCAAGCCCACGCTTGGCTTCCCGCGGCAAACCGATTCGCTTTGCCCGGGCTGCGTCAAGGAAGCCCGCAACGAAATCATCGCCGGCAAAAAAGACTGGCGCGACTTGATGCACGAAAAAATCGGCGAAATCAAAGCGCAGATTATCGAGCGCGATGGCCAGGTCTGGATGGTCAAAGATTGCCCGATTCACGGCCACTACGAAGATCTCATGGCCATTGACGCCAACTTCCTCAAGTGGATCGAATCGCAATTCCCCGGCCGCGATATTCCCGCGCACAATGACGAAGACCTTCATAAGCACGGCTCCTCGACCGTTCGCTATGGCCGCGGCTCCGTTCTCACCGTCGATCTCACCAACCGCTGCAACATGATGTGCGATCCCTGCTTCATGGACGCCAATCAGGTTGGCTACGTTCACGAACTCGGCTGGGAAGAAGTGAAAGAAATTCTCGATAACGCGCTCAAGATCAAGCCGCGCCGCCAGATGTCCGTGCAGTTCTCCGGCGGCGAGCCAACCATGAGCCCGCTCTTCCTCGATGCGGTCGCTTACGCCCGCAAAATCGGTTACAACTCCGTCCAAGCCGCCACAAACGGCATCGAATTCGCCAAGAGCAAGGAATTTTCCCGCAAAGCATTCGAAGCGGGTATGCGCTACGCCTACCTGCAATTCGACGGTATCGGTAACGATGCCAATAGCCACCGCCAGATCGGCAACCTCTTTGACGTCAAACTCCGCGCCATCGAAAACATGCACGAAGCCGGCATTGAAATCGTGCTCGTCGTCACCATCGTCAACAACGTGAACAACGATCAGGTTGGTACCGTCGTGAAGTTCGCAATGGAAAATCCGAAGAAAATCGCCTTCGTCAGCTTCCAGCCGGTTTCTTTCACCGGCCGCGACGAAGACATTACTCCGGAACGCCGCCTGCGCCAGCGCTATACGCTTTCGCACCTCGCGCAAGACGTCAGCAATCAGGTCGGCAAAGTCGAGCCGACACGCGATTGGTTTCCCATCTCTTTCATCTCCACGTTCGCGGGCTTCGCGGACATGGTGAAGGGCAACGAATCCCAGTGGGGTTCGCTCTCCTGCGGTTGCCACCCGAACTGCGGCGTTGGCACTGCCATCATGATCAACAAGGAAACCAAGGAGTGGGCTCCCGTTCCGCGCTTCCTCGATGCGCAGCAATTGACGAAAGACGTCACTGCCATCACCGATGCGGCGCGCGGCAAGACCTTCTCCAACTTCATGATGGGCATGGCCCTCTTGAAGAACTACCACCCGTTCCAGGGACCGGTCGGCCTGAAACTTTGGGATCTTTTCAAGAAGTTCGATAAAACCTGGGCACTCACGAAGAAGTCCACCACGAAGTATGGCCGCACGTCTCCGGACCGCACCGTCGAAGACGCCATGAAGCGCCGCCAGACCGACCCGTGGAACTTCCTCTTCATCGCGGGCATGTGGTTCCAGGATCTTTTCAACTACGATTTCCGCCGCACCGAAATGTGCATCATCCCGTACGCCACCCAGCAGGGCGAAATTTCCTTCTGCGCTTACAACACGGGCGTAGGATGGCGTCAGATTATCGAAAACATGCACAAGAACGCGACCGTCGCCGAGTGGTACAAGACCCACGGCAAGCACGAAATCTATGCCAAGGGCAAGAGTGTTGATCTTCAGAGCTTCGAACACTCGCTGCGAATTGACAAGGACGATGCAGCTCGCGTCCGCCACCTCGAGCACGACATTCCTCAGACCGCGGCCGAAGAAGACCGCATCCGCCGCAAGAAGGCGTGGGAAGAAGCTGCGAAAGTCCGCGCCATCTACGAAGAACTCGTTCTCAAGAAGCCGCAGCCGACCGTCGTCCAGATCGGCAGCGTTTCGGACATTGCCAAAGCCGTTCCGGCGAATTTCACAAACGCCAACAAGCCAGTCAACATTGCTCCGGCCACCGAACAAACCGCCGAACCCGTAGCCGGCGACTAAGTTCTGCTCCAATTCCGTAAATTTTCTTCGTAGCGCCGGCTTTCAGCCGGCGCTTTTTTTTGGTCTCTAGTGTTGTGCGAACCAAGCTCGGGAATTTGAGTGCGTGCGTTTTCTCAACTGATTGCATCGGATCAAAGCAAAACGGGAATCCGGATTACGACATCCGGATTCCCGTGCGTTCACTGCTGCGACACTGTGTAGTTATTACTGTTTGATGGAGGAAATGTTAGCTGCCACGATGACCTGGTCACGCGGTTGAAGCTCCGCGGACAAAGCGATTTCCTTTTCTCGTTGAGTTTTCCGAAGTTCTCTTCCGCTGCTGTACCCGGCATTCCACACCTGTGAAAGAAAATAATGGTCGTTATACCGGTTGAAGACCAGCTTCGATTGCTTTTGCAGTTTCCCCGACTGCGTCGGGCCAGTCACAACCATGATTGACTCTCTTGGCTCCGTGCAGCGAATCAACAACACGGCGCTGCTTCCGTCCATCTTTTGAACGCGATACTCGCCGGCCGGAAGCGTTCTCTCGCCAGCCGTAAATGCAAATGGAATGTTGACCGCCAGCGGCTCCTGCGCCCGCACAACTTGGGTTGCAGCAAAACTGCAAAGCACCAACAGCCCCGTCATTGCTAAAATTCGCTTTTTCATGGAATTTCTCCTCTTTCTCTTATTGGCGCCGTCGAGGCCGGTCAAAACTTGATTTGGCTCGGAGAGGCGACTTGGCACCATGAACATGTTGCGCACTTTCGCGCATTCCTTTCGCGCACACAATGCACTGCGGGTGAACTGCATGGCTCTTCTTCATGAACCGCTAGAAATACAAAAACAAGATGCTTACCCCAAAAACAGCTCCCACATTCGTGCCTTTCCGATGCAGTGGTATAGTCGTCGCAGGCAGAGGAAACTATGGTGTCTCCGGGCCGTGCATCCGGCGTAATCCGTTTTGATATCTTCGAGCTTGATCTGCGCGCCGCAGAGCTTTACAAGGCCGGCCGTAAAATCAAACTCCAAATCCAGCCTTTTCGCGCCCTAACGCTGCTTCTTGAGCGCCCCGGAGAAGTCATCACTCGAGAAGAGTTTGAGAAGCGGCTTTGGACGGAAGACACATTCGTGGATTTCGACCACAGCCTCAATACCGCCATCAGAAAGCTGCGACAGGCGCTCGGCGACGACAAGAAAAAGCCGCGGTTCGTGGAAACACTTCCCAAACGCGGCTATAGGTTTATCGGGAATCTGGATCGCGCAGCATTGCCTGTGGCGCCGGAAATTCCTGTTGCATCGGAGACTCCCACGGCCTCTTGCGTTGGCAGGCTCGCCACAATTTCAGGGGATGGGAAACTTTCCTTCGCGTTGCTCTCCATCGACGAAGATGCAGCCGCAGAAAGAGAAAAACTTGACGCAGCGAATGACGACGTGGGTCTATCTCTCCTGATCGCCTCTCAAAGACTCCTAATGGTGCCCGCTGGGACGCAAGTGCGAATTCTGGAACTTCGTCAGCCAGAGTCGCGCTGCCAGGTGCGAATCCTCGAAGGAGAGCATTACGGTAAAACAGCCCTGATTGCCCTCCAGCATCTCGCTGAATTGTCCAAGCCTGGCTAGCCCAAAGCTTCTTGGCGCGTTCTTTCAAGTGCTTCGCGCGCTGCCAATTTTTCGCTAAACTATATCCGGGGAGCGAATCCGTGCCCATCTACGAATACATCTGCGACGATTGCAAAACCCAATTCGAAAAGCTCGTCCTGAACAAGCAGCAGGAAATCTCCTGCCCCAAATGCTCCGGCAAAAAAGCCACGCTCCAGCTTTCCGTTTTTAGCTCCTCCATCGCCGGTGGCTCTCCAAAGTCCTTCACGCCCTCCTCGGGAGGCGGCGGAAGCTGCTGCGGCGGTGGTTGCGGCTGCCACTAGACCTTCCTCCTCCGAACGAATCTCGATGTAAACTTACCGAATGCACCACATCGCCTTGGCGGCACTGGCGATCTCCGCGCTCCTCTCCTGCTGTGCCATTGGATTCTTATTGGCCTCTGCCAGCGCTTCAAAATTGCTGCTCGCCGCTTCTCTATTCTTCGCGCTCGCCGGCGCAATATCTGCCGGAGTCGGCATAGGCGAATCCATTTTGGTCTTTTGGGCTTTCTTCTTTGCTGCAGCGGCTCTCGGCTGCGGGCTTAGCGCGGCCCTGCGTCTCTTCGCGCGTTCAACGCGCTGGATCCATCGTTTTGTGATCTATGATGGTTACGCTGCCACGTTTGCTTTGATGGGCGCCGCAGCGCTCTTTCTGAGCTCTCGAAATCTTTCCGGCCGGCTCGCGGCAGTCATTCTGGCTCTCACCTATATCGTCGGTTCGTTGGGAATCTTTCTAGCCAAAACCCTCATCGTCCGCGTTGCCGCGCGCACCATGCCTGAATATCAGGCCTCTCTGAGTTCCGCTCCCGGCAACCAGGGCCAATCCTATTGGTGAACGGGCCCTCCCGGATTGCGGAGGGAAGCTGCTGCCGTGGTTGCGGCTGCTACTGGCCACGGCCCTTTCCGCGCTATATACTCCCGTGAATCTGGCCGCGGGAGGAAACTTACATGTCGTCCATACCGCAACCTATTTCTGTTTCCGAACAAAATAAACAGCTCGTGCGCCATTGGTTTGAACAGGTTTGGAATCAAAGCCGACGCGAAGTGATAGCGGAACTCTTGGCGCCAGAGTGCGTACTACACGAAGGCTCCGTCCAAATCAACGGGCCACTGGAATTTGGGAGTTACCACGACAGCCTTCGGGAGCAGTTCTCCAACATTCGCGTCACGCCTGGCATATCCGTCTGTGAAGGAGACCTTGTTTCTCTGCGCTGGACCGTCAACTGCCGTGACAAAGCGACCGGCAAGAACGTGACGGCCACTGGAATTTCCATCGTTCGCATCAAGGACGGCCGTTTCGTCGAGGCTTGGCAGAATTGGGATCAAGCCGGAGTCGCGGCGCAGCTTTCCGCCTGAACCATCCGTAGTACATCTCGAACATTGCTCCGCATCAAACGGACGGGAGAACTCTCGCAATGATTCATATTCCTTCCTCCTTTCCGCTTTTTCTCGCGGGTGCCATGATTCTTCTTGTCATTCCTGGACCTGCAGTCTTTTACATTCTCAGCCGCACCATCGGCCAGGGCCGCAAAGCGGGAGTCGTTTCCGCTTCAGGCATCGCCGTTGGCACTCTTGTTCATGCCACTGCCGCCGCCCTCGGCCTCTCCGCAATCCTCGTCTCTTCCGCGCGCGCCTTTCACATTGTTCAATTCGCAGGCGCTCTTTACTTGATTTTCCTTGGACTGCGCACGCTTCTCAGCCGAGAAGACTCTCGGCTCACATCTTCTACAACTCCTCACAGCCTTTCGCGGGTCTTCGGACAAGGCGTCCTCGTCAATCTCCTCAATCCCAAGACCGCCCTTTTCTTTCTCGCATTCCTCCCGCAATTCGTCGACACTTCGCGAGGACATGTTCCCGCGCAAATCTTTTTCCTCGGCGGTTCCTTTGCACTTCTCGGACTGTGCAGCGATAGTTCGTGGGCCATGCTTGCCGGTACGCTTGCCAATCGCCTTCGTTCCAACTTGCGCTGGCTCCGCATTCAGAAAAACATCTCAGGTGGCTCGCTCATCGCACTCGGCATTGCCACCGCTGTCTCCGGCGCAAGAGCAAAATAGCGCCGTCAAATCGCCATTGACATTAAATAGCTGAAGAGTAAAATATCTCTTAGGGAATCTTCTGTTTTCTTAAAGGGCGGCGTTCATACGCCGCCTTTTTTGTTTTGTGGGAGCGGCGCAGCGAAGCTTGGAAGTTCTTTAAAATGATATTCTTGCAGAACCCTCTGCTTCTAAGCGCTTTGTTTTGATATTCATACAAAACGCCCGGGGGTGGGGGTGGGCGAGCAGAGCCCAGACCCGCAAGCCCTGCCATTTCTGTAATTTGCGAAAGCTATCGGGAGTAGTTCGAGATATATTTCGGCACCGGTGTGCCTTCTTTCAGTCGTGAGTCTGGTACCGGGGCATTCGGTGTCATCGTAAGCGGCAAAACTCCGGCCCAGACCGGTAGCGAGTAATCCTCTTCGTCGTCCACCGGCCCGCCAACTCGCACCTTGGCAGAGACTTCCTCCAGCGGCAGTGCCAACACTGTCGTTCCTTTCATCTCTTGCTCCGTCGGCCAGCGGATTTCGTCCCAGCGCCCCTTCATAATGTGCTCAGTAAAAAGTCGCAGCGCTTCCATTTTTTCCGTGGGATCGTCCACAAGCTTCGCCGTTCCTAGAATTACCACCGACCGGTAATTCACCGAATGATGAAACGCCGAACGCGCCAGAACGAGTCCATCCACTAGCGTTACGGTCACGCAAACGGGAATCCCTTCACTCAGTGTGCGCAACATTCTGCTCGCAGCAGAGCCATGCAAATAAAGCGTGTCGCCAACGCGCCCAAAATTTGTCGGGATGACGAACGGTTGCCCGTCCGTCACAAATCCAACATGACACACAAACGCCTCATCAAGGATCTTGTAAACAGTTTCGTTGTCATACTTCCCGCGCTTCGGCAGCCGCTTAACCTGCGTTCTCTCGGTAGGTGTAAAGTCGCTCATGCCACGAGCCTATGCCCTAGAAGGGAAGCCCTCAAGAGCCAATCTGGATGCCTCTTCGCCCTACTTTGCCGCGTCGGGCTTTGCCGCGCCGCGCACCACGCGGAAGCCAACGTATTCCGGCGCTGGCGTACAATTCGATCTCGGATCCGCCGGGCAGTCGGCGCTGCCGCCGATTACTTTGCCCTTGCCGTCGCGCGACAGCACCCATTCGGCGACGTTGCCGCCCAGGTCATAGATCGGTTCTTCGTCGTCTTTGCCCTGCCCACGGAAGGTGCCGACTTCTTTCAGAAGACGCGCGGCATTCTTTAGTTCTTTTGCTTTTTCGCGCAACCGCGCTGCATCTTCCGGGTTCGGTGCATAACCGGCCCAATAGTCGAGTGTGTTCTCGCCATCACGGCTTTCGTACAAAGCCTTGACTTCATCCTCATACGGGAGACGCCACGTCATGTTCGTGATTTTGGAGAGCCAGTCGACGTAAGCCTTGGCCTCTTCGAGGCTGACATTTGCTTGGGGAAAGTCTTGCATGAATCTGACAAGTTCCTGAAATTCGAGGCATTGATCATTCTTGTTTTTGCTGGATGAGGCGAAGCAAGTAAGAGTTCGATATTGGGCGAATTGAGCTTCCGTAACTTCAAACCGACCGATTTCCATGTCGTTCCGCTTCACAACTTCGGGAATCAAAACCGTTTTTGGCTTCGCGCCAAACTCCGCGCCGTAGCGCGCGCCACTGACAGCTACATTTTTCGCGCGGAACGCCGTTTCGAGCGGCGAGCCTTCTTTCAGCGCTTCGTTAAACGGCTTTTCTGTTTTGAAAAAATACTTGTCGAACCAGCTGACCTCTTCTGTCACCTTGCGTACTTGATGCGTCAACTTACGCGGGCCGTGCGGTTCGCCCGGGAAAATCACAAATTTCACCGGCACTTTTCCGTGCCACTGTAACGTGCGGAAATACGTCCAGCTCTGCGCGAAGGGAACGTTGCGATCTTCACTTCCATGAAAAATCAAAACGGGCGCTTTGATGCGGTCCATTTTGAAGACGGGAGATTTCTTGATGTACAGCTCCGGATCTTGGAAAGGCGATTTTCCAAAATAGTACGCATCGAACGATTCGCCGAAATCCACGTTCGCCCAGTCGCTGAACCACTCGATGTCCCCTGCGCCGACGCTCGCTACTTTGTAGCGGTCCGGATACGTGATCAGCAAACTCGTCGAAAGAATCGAGCCATTCGACCATCCCATGGTCGCAACTCGGTCGGGGTCGACCATTCCTTTCGCGATCAGGTAGTCCACGCCAGCATTGATGTCCGGAGTTTCGAGATCATAGTAATGCCCGCAGCAGATCGATTCCGCCCACTTCAATCCGTAGTCGTTGCTGCCATGATAGTTCGGCCGCAGGACAAACGCGCCGCGCTGCGTGAAAAGCTGAATCGGATAGGCCCAGCTTTCTCCCCACAAATCTTTGTCTGCGCCCATCGGGCCGCCGTGGATCGCAGTAATAAGCGGATATTTTTTCCCCGCTTCGTAGTTCTGCGGGTAATAGAGAATTCCTTCGACTTCTTCATTGTTTGAACCGATCCAATGAATCACTTCGCTCTTCGCGTAACTCCGGCCGTTCACGAGGCCCTGATTTAGCTTTGTGATTTGCACTGGCGAACTAATTTTGTCGCCGTCAATTTGCGCGCGATAGAGTTGCGATAGTTTGCTCGCGGTCGAATGAGAATAGACGATTGTCTTTCCGTCTTCGGACACTTCGAAACTTTCCAGATTCCTCGCGTGTTCGCCATCCATGTTGTGGCGCTTCCAGATCCACGAATCGCCGGATTTCTCGCGCGAATAGCGGGCCATCTGGTAACGAGCGCCGCCCGCCAATCCCAGAATGAATCCGTCGTTCGTTGCGGCAAGATCCGATCCAATTCCATTTTCCCAATCGAGCGGAACCTGCACACTCTTGCCGGAATTTACATCGTAAAAATAAAGCAGTTCGATGCTCGCGGTGAGGAATCGTGCATCATTGGAGAATGGCGCAGCCGCGTAGAAGCCGGAATTGTCCGAAGCCCACTCAAATCCACGAGGCCGGACACGGCCTTCGGTGAAAATAATCTTCTCCGTCCCATCCGAAAGATTGTGAAGCACAGCAACTGGCGGGAATTTCTGATCGAATGCATAGCGCAAACTCTTGCCATGACTCGCCGCGGCGTACTTGCCGTCTCGCGACACGGACCAGCCTTGAATCCAGTCGCTGTTGTTCGTAAGCCGTGTGACTTTCTTGTCCTTGACGCTCAGCTTATACAGCCGAACCGGCGGTTCGTGCCCTTCGTCGTCCACAACTTCCGAGTCGTCCTTCTTTTTCTTCGCTTCCTGCTCGAAAAGGCTTGCATCTTCTTGCGCGCTGAAAATCAGCGTGTCGTTGTCGAGCCAATCGATTCTCCGTGGAGCGCGTGCAAATTCCGTGAGCGGCCACGGCTCGCCGCCATGCGGATTCATCAGCCAGATCTGCGTTCCCGCGGCTTCGCCTTTGCTGTTCAGGCGTTTACGATCGCTCAAAAACGCGATGCGCTCACCATTCGGCGACCAAACGGGTGAATTGTAGTGGTCGCTGCCGCGCGTCAATTCGATCTCCGTGGAGTCGGTAAGGCTGGACAAAATCAAATTAGAAACGCGGCCGTCTTTTTCCTTGTCCACGGTGGATTTGACCCAGACAGCCCATTTCGCGTCACGCGAGATGTGCACGTTGCCGGCGACCTCCGTGTAGATAAAGTCTTCCGGTTTCCATGGCTCGATTTTCTTTGCGCCGTCTTTTTTTTCGTCTGCGCTGACCGCAAGATATGGCGCAATAAAAAGCGCAATCGCAACTCCCGCCAGCATGCCCGACGCAAGCCACTTGTTTCGCATTTCACTTCACCTTTTCAGAGATTCGAATAAAAGCCGAAATCGTCGCCAACAAACCGCACAGCATAGTCGAATTGACCGCTATTTGGAAAGGTGTACGCTGAATAGCTTCGTATACGGGGTGCATGATGGCGGCCAAGCAATCAATCTTCAGCAAAGACACATTTCAATTTTTTCGAGATTTGAAAAGGAACAACAACAAAAACTGGATGGACGCGCATCGCGATCGCTATCAGGAATCGGTCGTGCAGCCGCTGAAGAAACTGATGGAGGAGATGGCTCCGGCCATTTTGAAACTGGATCAGCGCTTTGAAACGACCGGCCGCCGTGGCGCGAATCTGTCGCGCATTAACAACGACATCCGTTTTTCCAAAGACAAGACGCTGTACAAAACGAACATGTATTTAAAGTTCTCCGTACCGATTTCCCCGGAGATGGAAAGCGGACAACTCTACACGGGGGCTTCGACAGATACGGTTACGGCAGGGTTTCGGATCTATGGCGGATCGAAGAGAAAAGAATCGCCGCTGGCGCTGGTTGGCGATGCGCGGATTGTGAAAAATCCGCGATGGCTTGCGCAGCAGAAAAAAAGATTGGGCAGAAAATACGAAAGCTATTGGTATTCCACGACAAAAGGCGAATGGACGCAGCGCAAGGGCTGGCCTACGGCTGAGGAATGGCCAAAAGTCCAAGCATGGATCGTGCGTCGAAAGTTTTCGCCCGCGACGGCGATGCGCAGTGGATTCCAAAAGGAACTCGCGAAAATCTATCGCGAAGTTTTCCCGATCCTGCGATTCACGACTCTTCCAAGTTAGAAAACTTTATACAGAACCGCACCATTTCCTTGTAACGCGCCTAAGTTGAGCGTCCGGAATGAATTCCGGCGTGCGGAGGGCTGTACTTATTAACTTGCCCAGAGGCGGACGGCGAGGAGATGCCATGAGGCGAGGAAGATGGTGAGGATGCAGCAGGCGAGGGAAACGAGCAGTGAGTGGATGCGGATAGCTGGGTGAATTTCGTCGCGGGGGACGGTGACGGCGAGGTAGAGACCGATGAGGGAGAGAGCTGCGAACGTGATGGTGCCGAGGAAAAAGAAGACGGACCAGAAGCCGAAGGCGCCGAGCGTGTCGAGAGATTTTGACCCGCTGAAAAAAGAGACGAGCAGCGTGAGCGCGGCGAAGAAGGGAATAGCGCGGACGTTGAGATGTTTTATGTCTTTGAGACGGCGCAGGAGCCAGAGAAGAATCCAAACGATGGCGTAGAGCAGCGAAGTTGCGAGCAGAAACGCGCTGAGAACGAGCAAACAGAGGCGGAGATAGGGCCACACAGGATTGACCCGCTCGGAATACGACGTGCCGTCGTCGCCTTGTGCAACCAGGCACATTTGTCCGGCGGCGTTCGAGAAAAAGGCGATTGTGGCTTCGGGGTCTTTTTCGCCGCGGAAGAGATTTTTTCCAACGGGAAAGATAGGTTGTGGCTGGTCGAACATACCAGCCAATACGAGTTGGCCGTTTTTGACCTGAACGCGTTTGTTGTCGAGCAAGTCTGATAGAAATGCGAAGAATTGATTACGTGGCGCGCGCGAAGCGTACAATCCTTCAAATTGCCTGAACTCGGTTTTACTCGCAGCGGGCAATGGCGGCTGCGTCTTTGGAAAATCCTTGGAAAGGAAATCGATTGCGAGTGAGTTGAGGTCGTCGAGGGCTTTGCCGGAGAAATCCGCGTTGAGAAGGACGACGTAGCCCCAATTTTGCTCGGGCATGTAGCGATAGGTAGAGATGAAGCCGTCGATGCCGCCGTCGTGGCCGTGTGTGACGACGCCACCTTTGACTTCAGTGTAATTTGCCAGGCCATAGCCGAGGCGCAGGCCGTTGCGTGAAGAGAGTGGCGTTTGAGGATATTCCATGCGCGCGATGGTCTCAGGTTTGAGAAGCTGCTTTTCATTTGTCGCGCCGCGTCGAAGAAAAAATTGCACGAGTTTGGCGAGTTCAGCCGGCGACGCTTTCATGTCACCGGCGGGGCGGAGATAGATCTCTTTGTACGCGACTGGTTGAACCGGTTTGCCGTCGGGCCGTTGATAGCCCTGCGCGAGGAGCGCGCGATTTTGCGGTGCGAAATCGAAATCGCCGGAAGAGATTTCAAGCGGCGCAAGAATATTTGTTCGGATGTAAGAGGTCCAAGGCTGGCCGCTGGATTTTTCAACCAGGTAACCGGCGATGCCGTAGTCTGGATTGGAGTATGAGAAACGGGTGCCGGGTGGCCAGCGGACGTCCTGAGGTTTCGGAAATTTTTTCAAGACTTCCAACATGGAAATGTTTGGCGGGCCGCTCGTGTTGTAGACCTCGCGAAAGGCCATGTCGTCGAAACCGGCCGTATGCTCGAGAAGATTCGTGATACGAACTGGGTTTGTGGATTCCCACGGATTTTTGAACGGGACTTCAGGCGCGACATCCTGCAAGCGGGACTGAAGATTGATGTGACCGTCTTCTTCGAGCTTGAGGAGGGCGAGTGAAACAAACGTTTTGCTGATGGAGCCGACGCGGAATTCGGTGTCGCAGGTGATGTCGTGATTTTGCGCGATGTCCGCTTTGCCAATGCCGCCACACCATAAAACCTGTCCATTTGAAATGAGGGCGATACCTACTCCTGGAACGTGTTCTTTTTCGATGGTGTTTTTTGCGGCGCTTTGAAATTCAGCGAGTGTTTTCGGATGCGGGAGTGCTTCTTTCTTTTCTGGCTTTTCTGGCTGTTGTTGAGCACAAAGAAAGGCGGGCGCGAAAAAGAGAGACAACAGTAGAAGCCAGCAGGCTTGGCGCATGTTCCCTCTTGAGTCCGTGAATTGACCGGAAAGTTTAACAGAGAAGTTAGCGATACGGATTGACGCTTGGTGCGGGGTCGCATACGATTTCGCCCGGAGTAATCACGCTGACAATTCTGTTTTTGAAAGGCTTTCCAGCCATGTCCATACGGTTTCGTTTTTTCTTACCCGGTTTGATCTTTGCTTTTGGCGCGAGCTTTGTGCTGGCGCAGCAACCGAGTGGGGACAAGCCAGCCGACAAATCTTCGGACAAAGCTGCGGAAAAGCCGAAAGAGGAGAAGAAGCCGCCGGAAGACAAGAGCGTGATGACGAAGCACCTGGTGCGTATTGGCGGGCAGGAAGTGAAGTACACGGCAACAGCGGGAACGATGGTGCTGAAGTTAGAAGACGGGACGCCGAAAGCGAACATATTTTATGTGGCGTATACGAAGGACGATGTGGGTGATGCCGCAAAGCGGCCGATTACGTTTGCGTTTAATGGTGGGCCGGGTGCGGGATCCTTGTGGCTGCATGTGGGCGCGTTAGGACCGCGGCGCGTGGAAATGGGCGATGTAGGAAGTTTGCTGCCGCCGCCGTATAAATTCGTGGACAACGAATCGTCGATTCTGGATGTGACTGATATCGTTTTCATTGATCCGGTTACGACAGGTTACAGCCGGCCGGTGCCGGGAGAAGCGGACAAGCAGTTCCACGGTGTTCAAGAAGATGTTCAGTCGGTGGGAGATTTCATTCGTTTGTGGGCGACGCGAAACCGGAGATGGGGTTCGCCGAAGTTCTTGGCCGGTGAAAGCTATGGAACGACGCGCGCGGCGGGATTGAGTGGATATCTGCAACAGCGGTACGGGATGTATTTGAACGGAATTATTTTGATTTCTTCGATTTTGAATTTCCAGACGGCGGAGTTCGATACCGGAAACGACTTGCCGTACATCTTATATTTGCCGACGTACACGGCGATCGCCTGGTACCACAAGAAACTTTCCGGCGATTTGCAGGGAGATTTGCAGAAGGCGATCGCGGAGTCCAAAGCGTTTGCGGTTGGTGAATATGCGGATGCGTTGATGGCGGGCGACGCGCTACCAACGGCGAAGCGAACGGAGGTTGCACAGAAGCTTTCGCGATTGACGGGTCTTTCGGCGGATTACATTGATCGGGCAGACTTGCGAGTCGAGATTCAGCGATTCGACAAAGAGCTGATGAAGAGCGAGCGCAGAACAGTGGGCAGACTGGATGGAAGATTTACAGGAATCGATGCGGACGCGGCGGGAGCAGAGCCGGATTACGATCCAAGTCTTGCAGCGATTGTGGGACCGTACACAGCGACATTGAATGAATACGTTCGCGGGGAATTGAAGTTCGAGAGCGATTTGCCCTATGAATTTTTGACGGGACGGGTACGGCCGTGGAGTTATGCGCCGTATGAAAATCGCTATGTGAACGTGGCGGAGACGCTGCGGCGTGCGATGACGCAGAATCAGTTTTTGCGCGTATTTGTCGGAAAGGGCTACTACGACTTGGCGACACCATTTTTTGCAGCGGAATATACGTTTGATCACTTGGGATTGGATCCGACGCTCCGGTCGCATATTTCGGGTGGCTATTACGAAGCGGGACACATGATGTATGTGCATCCAGCGTCGCTTGTGAAATTGAAACAAGATTTGGCGCAGTTCATTCAGGCGAGCACACCGAAATGAAGAAAGTCGTTTCGGCGATCGTGTGGGTGATTGTCGCGGCGCTGGGTGCAGGTGCTCTCGGTGCGATTGCTTTGCACAGAAACGAGAAAATCAGCGCAACGTGGTTTGTTGTGGCGGCAGCGTGTTTTTATCTTGTGGCCTACCGAGTTTATTCCGCTTTCTTGGCGGCGAAACTTGTGGCGCTTGATAATACGCGCGCGACTCCCGCCGAGCGGAATGACGACGGGCGCGATTTCGTTCCCACGAACAAATGGGTTTTGTTTGGGCATCATTTCGCGGCGATTGCGGGGCCTGGACCGTTGGTGGGGCCGACTTTGGCGGCACAGTTTGGCTATTTGCCGGGAACACTCTGGCTGATTGCAGGCGCGGCGTTTGCAGGATGCGTGCAGGATTTTGTAATTCTGTTTTGCTCGATACGGCGAAACGGAAAATCGCTGGGCGAAATGGCGCGCGATGAGGTAGGGAAGCGCGGCGGGTTCATCGCGCAGCTTGCAGTTCTGGCGATTCTGATTATTTTGCTGGGCGTGGTGGCGTTGGTGGTGGTGAATGCGCTGAAGACTTCGCCGTGGGCGACGTTCACTTTGGCGATGACAATTCCCATTGCGCTGCTGATGGGGATTTATTTGCGATTCTTGCGACCTGGGCGAGTGCTCGAAGCTTCGGTGATTGGATTGGCGCTGGTGATGTTTGTAGTGGTGGCGGGGCAGTGGGTGGCGGATTCAGCGTCGTGGGCGCGAGTGTTTACGCTGAGCGGAGTGACACTGGCGTTCTGGATTATTGCGTACGGATTTGCAGCGTCGGCGCTGCCGGTGTGGTTGCTGCTCGCACCGCGCGATTATTTGAGTGCGTTTATCAAAGCCGGCGCTATTTTTTCACTGGCGGCGGGGATTTTGATTGTGCGGCCGGAAATTCAGATGCCGGCGCTGACAAAATTTATTGACGGCACGGGGCCGGTGTTTGCGGGGAAGATTTTTCCGTTTTGCTTCATCACGATTGCATGCGGAGCGATCAGCGGGTTTCATTCGCTGATTTCGAGCGGCACGACACCAAAGATGATCCAGCGCGAGGGGCACGCGCGCTTTATTGGATACGGCGCGATGCTGCTGGAGTCGTTTGTGGGCGTGATGGCGATGGTGGCGGCGTGCGCGATGCAGCCGGGCGTTTATTTTGCGATCAATTCGCCGGCGGGAATTGTGGGCGCGGCCCCGGAAGCGGCTGCGGCGACAATTTCGAGCTGGGGATATCACCTTGATGCGCAGACGATGATCAATATGGCGCGAGGTGTGGGTGAACAGAGTTTGTTTAACCGGCCGGGCGGCGCGCCGTCGCTTGCAGTTGGAATGGCGCAGATTTTTTCTAACACTATTGGCGGCGAGCGGTTGATGAGCATCTGGTATCACTTCGCGATTATGTTTGAAGCGCTGTTTATTTTGACGGTGCTGGATGCAGGAACGCGCGTGGGCCGATTCATGGTGCAGGAGATGGGCGGGCGCGTGTGGAAGCCGTTTGCGCGGACGAGCTGGATGCCGAGCGTGGTGATTTCGAGTGCGTTCGTCGTGGGGGCTTGGGGATATTTTTTATACCAGGGCGTGATTGATCCGTTTGGAGGAATCAATTCGCTGTGGCCGCTGTTTGGGATAGCGAATCAATTGCTGGCGGCGGTGGCGCTTGTTGTGGCGACGACGGTTTTGCTGAAGATGGGGCGGTTGAAGTGGATTTGGGTGACGCTCGTACCGATGGTGTGGCTGATTACGATTACGATGACGGCGAGCTGGCAGAAAATTTTCAGCGCGAATGCGCGGATTGGATTTTTGTCCGGTGCGAATGCGCTTGCTGCGCAGATTGCGGCGGGGAAAATTCCTGCGCCGAAAGTGGCGGAAATTCAACGGACGATTTTCAATTTGCGGCTGGACGCTGTTGTAACCGCGGTGCTCGCCGTAATGATTTTGGTGCTGGTGTTTGAAGCGATTGTGCGATGGACCGCGATTTTGACGAAGCGAAGTGAGGTAGTCCTGCACGAAACGCCTTATGTTGCGACGCAGTGGGCTGTCGGTGCGGAGGGCGACTGATGCGAGACCCGTGGAGAAGAATCCTTAATGCAGCGGAGATTTTCTGGATGCGGCTGCGCGAGTGGTGTGGCGACGCGGCGTACGAGCGGTATCAAAGATGCGCGGCGCGCAAGAACGATACGTGCGTGGTTACTAAAGAGCAATTTTACGTAGAGCAATTGGAACGACGTTATTCGCGACCGAATCGCTGCTGCTGAACGATTCCGCATTGCTTCCCTCTCCTGATTGGACATAAAATCTACGCAGTACACCTTCTCTCCCCAGGCAAAAATTTCATTTCCAATTTGACGGAGGCGGTTATGGCGCTCGATATGGACAAGCTGCACGAATTTCTTGGAAAGGCATTGGTGGATTTTGGAGCGACGTTTCATGCAGCACTGGTGCGTATCGGAGACAAACTTGGACTTTATAAAGGACTCGCGGCAGGCGGGCCGCAGACTGCCGCAGAACTGGCGAAGCGAACTGGCACAACGGAACGGTATGTGCGCGAATGGCTGAGTTGCCAGGCGGCAGGTGGATATGTGAGCTATGACGCCCCAGCGGGAAAATTTTATTTGACGGAAGAGCAGGCGTTTGCAATGGCGGATGAAACGAGTCCCGCGTTCATGCCGGGCGCGTTTCAGGTGGCGCTGGCGGCGACGAAAGCGGAGGAGGAGCTAGCCGAGCGCTTTAAGACAGGAAAGGGGATGGGCTGGCATGAGCATCATCATGAACTTTTTGAAGGAACCGAGAGATTTTTCCGGCCGGGATATGCAGCGAATCTTTTGAGCGCGTGGATTCCGGCGCTGGAAGGCGTAGAGGAAAAATTGAAGGCGGGAGCACGCGTGGCAGACGTAGGCTGCGGTCTTGGAGCTTCAACTATTTTGATGGCGAAGGCTTATCCAAAGTCGGAATTCTACGGGTTCGATTACCACGACAAGTCCATCGAGAAAGCGAAGCAGCGCGCGAAAGACGCGGGCGTCGGCGACAAGATTCATTTTGACGTAGCGATGGCGAAGACTTTTCCAGCGAAGGAATTTGACTTCGTGACGTTTTTCGATTGTTTGCACGACATGGGCGATCCGGCGGGAGCTTCGGCGCACGTGAAAAGCACAATGAAAAAAGACGGCACGTGGATGATCGTGGAACCTATGGCAGGAGACAAACTGGAAGACAATCTGAATCCGATTGGACGAGCATTTTACGGCGCTTCAACACTTTTGTGCACGCCAGCGTCGCTCTCGCAGGAAGTGGGGGCCGCGCTTGGAGCGCAGGCGGGCGAAAAGCGGTTAAAGGATGTTGTGACGGCCGGAGGGTTTACAAGATTCAGACGCGCGACGCAGACGCCATTCAATTTGATTTTTGAAGCACGGCCGTAGCGCGGCTACTCCCGCCAAAAGCGCTGCGCCGTTATCTGCAGGCTTGTTTGCATGAAAAAAGGGGCATAGAATCCTCGCAACCCTGGTTTTCTTTCCTTCGGAATCGACGCATAAGGAGGTCCCATGAGACGTTTCTCTCAGTATTTTCTTTCTGTTCCCCTTGCGGCTGCTGTGACTCTTTTTTATTCTGGCAGTACGGCACAAGAAAAATCCCTAGCCGGTGCGAAACCGGATTTCGACATGACCGCTTCGTACATTGAAGCATGCAGTTGCGACATGTTCTGTCCATGTTATTTCAATACGCATTCCACAGCTCATCACGGGGAGAAAATGGCAGAGCATTTCTGCCGCGCGAACCTGGTGTTAAAGGTGGACAAAGGCTATTACAAGGCGACGAAGCTGGACGGCGCGAAAGTTTGGATTGCGACGGACCTGGGTAGTGACTGGAGCACCGGCAAGGATTCGTGGGCCGTGGTAAATTTTGATCCGAGCGTAACTGCGGAACAGAAAGCCGCACTGACCGACATCATCGCTCAGCTGTACCCATTCAAATGGCAAAAATTCGATGCAGACACACAAGGGTTTACCTGGGATGTGGACGAAAAGTCCGGGATCGCCCGCGCAAAAATGGACAACGGGAAAGCCGAAGTGGTTCTTGAAAAGTACAAGGGAGACGATCCGAGCCGCGAAATCGTGATGCAAAATCTAAAGTACTGGATGGCGCAATCGAACGATGGTTTTCGGATGTGGAAGAGCAAGCAAGAAGCTTTCGATGGCAAAGGGCACAAGTTTTCTTATGAGGGAACGAACGGATTTTTGATCACAATTCATTTCTCGGGCATGGCAAAAACCGCTGCTGCGGGAAATTAAGAGAAAGTCAATCGCGCGGGCGTCAAATTTCGTCTTCGTCGTCAGCGAAGTTTTTCAGAATCGTGATTTTGTGGGCGATACGGAGGCCCTGCGAACGGACTCCGGAAAGAATGGCGCGGCGAATTTCTACGGGCAGTGATTCCGGAGCGAAGACACCTGATTCTTCACGCGGGAAATGTTTTACAAATTGAGCGGCGACGTGTGCCGTGGCATAAGCAACGGGCGTGGTGAAGAGGCCTTTTCTACGGATCGTGTAGAGCGACGGAAAAAGAACGTCCGAGCGAATCAGGAGGTGGACGTCTTCTTTTGCGCTGCGCTCAATGCCGCGAACAAGAATTGCCGTGGCGAAGCGCGCGTTCTGCAGAATCCCCTGGCGAATCAACTTAGCGATCTTGTGCGGAGAAGAAGTGTCGGGAAAGCGGCTCTTCGTGATGCCGCGTGATTTGGAAAGTTTTCCCTGCTTTTGCCAACGGCGCAGGCGGTCAATTTCATTGCCGCCAATTTTTACGTCGAGATCGCGCATCGGAATGAAACGCGGAAGGGTAGCGACTTCGTCCTGAGCGGCGAGGACGACGCGAGCTGTTCCCACAGGATCCAAGAAACGAAACTTTTCAATTTCTGAAAAACGCTTGGCGAGTTTGAATTTTCCCGCACGGTAGATGCGCGGATTGGAAATTGCCTCATCAAAAGAGACTTCCGGGGACCATTGTGAAATGGGGTCCTGGCTTTCGCTGCTTTCGTAGAGGCGAATCTGGACGGCGAAGACTTCGTCGAGGAGATCGGCAGCGCGTTTGACGAGGAGATTGGTAAGACCGGGCGCTGCCCCGGCATTGATGACGGCGGCGCGATTTTTTTCTTCGAAGCGTTTGGCGTAGCGAAATTGCTCGGATTGAAAGGGGTTACGTGTCAGGTGCGAACTGAGGTCGAGGTAATGTGCGCGAAGGCGAAGTGCGGCACGAAGTACGATTTCATTAAATACGGATGCGCTCGCGTTGATGATGAGCTGGCAGCCTTTTGCGGCTTTGACGATGCCGCGCAGGTTGCGGGCATTCACTTCGGCAATGGGGATGGTGCTCTTTTTGCCGAGAAAGCGGCGGGCGCGAATCGGGTCGCGGTCGCCGCACCAGACGATGTGGCCCTGACGCTCAAGTAATTGTGCGAGGAGAGAGCCGGTCGCCCCTGCTCCCAGAACGAAGATCCGCATGGCGTGGGAAAAACTGTACCACAGGAGGGGGTACCCCCGAGGAGAGGCAAAATGCGCGGCTGCGCGGCTACAATGGGCAGAAAGGGTCAGAAAAATAGTCGGCGAGGGATGTCCAAAGGAAGCGGGGCCGGGCGTCATTGTAGTGAGAGCGATACCTGAATCGCTTACTTACAAAACGAGGGAGAACCTAAATGCAATACTTACTGCTGCTTTACGCCGATGAATCCGGTTGGGGCAAGATGACGAAAGCCCAGCAGGAGCAAGGGTATGCCGCTTACATGGCCTATACGGAAGCGCTGAAGAAGGCCGGGGTCTGGAAGGGGAGCAATCGCCTTCAGCCCATCGCGACGGCGACCACAGTCCGAAGTGGGACAGACGGCAAGGCGCAAGTGCTCGACGGGCCTTATCCGGATACGAAGGAACAGCTTGGCGGCTACTACCTGATTGATGTCGCGGATATGGACGCCGCACTTTCCTGGGCTTCACGTTGTCCCGGAGCCGGTCATGGAATTGTTGAAGTACGCCCCATCTGGAGCATGTAGTTTTCATGGTGAGTGAGCGGTGCGCCAGGCAAAGTTGCGTGGAGAGCGGAGAGAATGAAGCTGATGAGCTTGGACGAGCGCAACCACCTGGCGCAAAGCGCCGCTGAAGAAGTAGCGCGCCGAAGTTACGGAAAACTCGTGGCGTTTCTGGCGACGCGAACGCGAGACGTCGCCGGGGCCGAGGATGCTCTCTCCGAGGCGTTCCTTTCTGCTTTGTCCGACTGGCCCAAGAACGGATGCCCCGCAAATCCGGAAGCGTGGCTTTTGACGGCGGCACGACGAAAAGCGATCGACTCATTTCGTGGTCAGCGGCGGCACGAGATTGCGGCAGATGAGTTGCGAGCCATGAATGACAGTCTGGAAGCAGCGGAAAAACACGCGCAAATTCCCGATCAGCGGCTCGCCCTTATGTTTGCGTGCGCGCATCCGGCGATTGACGCTGCAGTGCGCGCACCTCTGATTTTGCAAGTGGTGCTGGGACTCGATGCGAAGGCAATCGCCTCTGCGTTCCTGATGTCTCCGGCGGCGATGGGAAAACGGCTGGTTCGCGCAAAAGAAAAGATCAAGGTGGCGGGAATTCCGTTTATTGTTCCGGAACCTGAGGAACTCTCCGGAAAACTCGATGCTGTGCTGGATGCGATTTATGCGGCGTTTACCGAGGGTTGGACGGATCCATCCGGTGGCGATGTTGCGCGGCGCGATTTGACCGAAGAAAGTTTGTTTTTGGCCAGGCTCGCGGTCGAGTTGCTGCCGCAGTCACCGGAGGCACTCGGTCTGCTTGCATTGATGCTGCATGCGGAGGGGCGGCGGCGTGCGCGCAGAACGGTAGACGGCGAGTTCGTCCCTCTTGCCGAGCAGGATGTGGAGCTTTGGGATTCTGCGATGATTGAGGAGGCGGAGAGTCGCTTGCAGAAGGCGAGCAGGTTGCACTTGCCCGGTAGATATCAATTGGAGGCGGCACTGCAGTCAGCGCACGTACACCGACTGCGGACGGGGAAGTGGAATTGGCCGGAAGTTGTGGAGCTATACGACGCGCTTTTGACGATCACGGACTCGCCCGTGGTTGCCATCAACCGGGCACTGGCCGCTGCCGAAATTGATGGCGCGGATGCTGGTCTTGCGATTCTGGAGAAATTAAGCGACGACGAACGGCTGGCGGAGTATCAACCGTATTGGGCTGCGCGGGCGGAATTGCTGGCACGAACGGATAAGTATGATGAAGCTCGCGGCGCGTACGAAATTGCAATTGGTCTCGAACGTGATCCCGCTGTGCGCAGGTTTCTGCAAAAACGACAGTCCGCTTTGAAATCCTAAGCATCAAAAACTGTACCTGGGGCGTGCGATTTGAGCTGAAAACGGCCGTTAGCCCCAATTTGCGATTTTCGACGCGTGAAGCGTACACTGAAGCTGTTACTCCGACCCTGGGAGCCGGGCGGGAGAGAAAACCCGTGGCGATTGGGGCGATGCCCGGATGAAATGTTCGGGCTGAGGGTTCTGGCGGAAACGCCGGGGCCTCCCGCAGAGAATTCGCCGGACGGCGAATTTTATTTTGGAAAGGAGTGCACTGGACGAAAATATTCGTATTTTCGTCGGGCACCCGATTCCACTCTGCGAATCGGGTTTTGTTTTTTGGAATAATGATGAGCTTGCAGGACAAATTCGGACGGCAGATCACGGACTTGCGGATTTCCGTGACGGACCGGTGCAATTTCCGGTGCGTTTATTGCCGCTCGGCCGATCCGGAGAATTACCGCGACCACGACGAGATCCTTTCGTGGAAAGAACTTGAGCGGTTAGCGCGCGTTTTTCACGATTTGGGAATTCGCAAAGTGCGTATGACCGGCGGCGAGCCTCTAGTGCGGAGCGGAGCGGAAGAGTTTGTGAAATTCTTGTCCGGCGTTGGTTTTGCAGATTTGTCCATGACAACGAACGGGCATCTGCTGGCGGAGCGATGCGAGAAATTGATTGCGGCAGGACTGCACCGGATCAACATCAGCCTGGATTCTCTGAATCCCGAAAAATTCGAGAAAATTACGCGGACGAAGTCGTTTGCGTCCGTGATGAATGGAATCGATGCGGCGCAGAATTCACGGCTGGGTCCTGCGAAAGTGAACGCCGTGCTGGTGCGCGGAATCAACGATGATGAAGTGGAAGCGTTTGCGGAGTTTGCGCGGAAGCGCGGCGTGATTATGCGGTTCATCGAGTTCATGCCGCTCGATGCGGACCGGCATTGGTCGCGCGATAAAATCGTACCCGCGGCGGAAGTGCATGAGCGCATTAACGCGCGTTGGCCACTCACGCAGATTCCACACGAACGAAGCGAGACTGCACGGAAGTATCGCTTTGCGGATGGCGCGCCAGGAGAAATTGGTCTGATTGCTCCAGTGACACAGCCCTTTTGTGGACACTGCTCGCGTATACGGCTGACCGCTGACGGAAAATTGAGAACATGCCTTTTCAGCAAAGACGATCACGATTTGCGGGCGTTTTTGCGGGAAGGCGCTTCGGACGAGGACTTGGCGACATTTATCGAGTCCGTGGTGAATGAAAAAGAGGAAGGACACCACATCAATGAGCCCGGGTTCGTGCAGCCGAACCGCACCATGGTGTTTATTGGCGGATAGAAGTAAATCTCACCAAAGCCAGCCAAATGTCATCTAATATATGAGGCAAGAAGGCGCCTTAATCCCAATCGAAAAATGAACAGAAATACTTCCAATTCGGGCACGACTACACTCATCGGAATCGAGCAGCCCGAAACGCTGCGCGCACCGGAGATTGAAAAGGGAGTGGGCTGCGATTTCGACAACTATTTGCTGGTGCCCGATAACACGCTGGATGAACGTATTGCCGCCGCGAAGGCGAAGCTGGGAAAAGACGTTGTAATTCTGGGGCATCACTATCAGCGCGATGAAGTGGTGAAGTTCGCGGATTACCGCGGGGACTCGCTCAAGCTGTCGCAGCAAGCGGCAAAAGTCGATGGAAAATATATTGTTTTTTGCGGCGTGCACTTCATGGCGGAGAGCGCGGACATTTTGCGACGCGATCAACAGATAGTAGTGCTGCCGGATTTGAACGCGGGCTGTTCGATGGCGGATATGGCGGACATTGGGCAAGTGGAAGCTTGCTGGAGCGAGCTGGACGGCGTGACGGACACGAGCAAGATTATCCCCGTCACGTACATGAACTCGACTGCAGCCATTAAGTCATTCACAGGCGAACACGGCGGGTCGGTTTGTACGAGCACGAATGCGCCCGCGGTGATGAAGTGGGCGTTTGAACGCGGTGAAAAAGTTTTGTTTTTACCGGACGAACATTTGGGTCGCAACACCGGCTATCGCATGGGAATTCCGCTCGACGAAATGATTGTTTGGGATCCGTATCAGGAGCTTGGCGGAAATACGGAAGAGCAGATACGCGCGGCAAGAGTGATTTTGTGGAAGGGCTACTGCTCGGTGCACCAGCGATTCACCGTGGAGCATGTAGGGCGCGTGCGGAAAGAAAATCCCGGAATTCGCGTAATCGTGCATCCGGAGTGCCGGTTTGAAGTAGCGCAAGCGGCGGACCAGATTGGCTCGACGGAAGGAATCATTAAAGCAATCAAGGCCGCGGAGCCAGGTTCACAGTGGGCAGTAGGAACGGAGATCCATTTGGTGAACCGGCTGACCAAAGAATTGACGGACCGCAAGGTGATGTCTTTGGATCGCAGCGTTTGCGTGTGCACGACAATGTTTCGGATTACACCGGTGCATGTGCTTTGGGCGCTGGAAAATCTTGCCGCTGGAAATATCGTGAATCGTATTTCGGTGGATGAACGAACTCGGAAGTATGCTCGCGTTGCGCTCGACCGTATGCTGGCTTTGCGCTAGCATCGAAGAAGCGGTTGTCCCCGCAGTTGCGTTCGCAACACGGAAAACCAATGGCCGACGAAGACGACGAGCTACCTCAAGAAGAAACTCCAGAGCCAAGATTATTTACGCTGACCGAAGCGGAACGCACGCGGAAGGAATTGGAGCCCGTGCTGATTGAAGCGATGGACTGCCGGAAGAAGCTGTCCGGTCTGGACGCGGAGCTTTCGGCGGTAGCGGCACGCATCATGATGATGGGCGGCGTGCTCGTGCAGCATGAAAAATTGTCGCTGGTGCGGCAGGAACACACACGGCTTGTGCAGAATTTGAAGTCAGCGCTGGATCAGATTCTGGAAACAGGATGTGTGATCAAGGACCTCGATGTGGGGCTGCTGGATTTTCCTTCCGTGATTGATAACGAAGAAGTGTATTTGTGCTGGAAGCTTGGCGAAGATCGGATTCGGTTTTATCACCGGCAGGATGAAGGGTTTGCAGGGAGAAAACCGCTCGACCCGCGAGATTTAGGCTCCGGAGATAAAATTCAATAGCGTCATTCTCTTTTCTGAGTTTCATATACAAAGTTGCAAGCAAACACTCCCTCCTATCCGAGGAAATCTCTTGAGCGAAAAAACAGAAAACAGGCTGAAGAATTCCGCGAGTCCCTATTTGCGGTCGGCGGCGCATCAACCGATCGATTGGCATGAGTGGGGCGAAGAGGCGTTTGCACGCGCGCAAAAGGAAGACAAGCCGATGCTGCTGGACATCGGCGCGGTATGGTGCCATTGGTGCCACGTGATTGATCGCGAGAGCTACGAAAATCCGGTGATCGCGCAGATTATCAACGAACATTTTGTGCCGGTGAAAGTGGACCGTGATGAGCGGCCGGACGTAGATTCGCGCTATCAATCGGCGATCAGCGCGATTTCCGGTCAAGGCGGATGGCCGTTGACGGGTTTTTTGATGCCGGATGGAAAACCGTTTTTTGGCGGAACGTATTTTCCGCCGGAGGATCAGTTTGGGCGGCCCGGGTTCCGGCGCGTGCTGCTGGCGGTCGCGGATTCGTACAAGAACAAGAAGGCGGATTTAGTGCGCGCGGCGGAATCGCTGGCGGATGGCGTGGCGCAGGCGGAGATGTTCACGGGCGCGCACGGCAAGTTTGATGTCGAAGTGGTGGATACGCAGGTACGCGCTATCACGCAGCTTTTTGACATCAAGAATGGCGGATTCGGAAAGGCCCCGAAGTTTCCGCATTGTTCGGCGATTGATTTGATCCTGGAGCGCTATCAGCAGACAAAAGAGCGGCATTTGCTGGCGATGGCGGAAACAACGCTGGAGAAAATGGCGTGCGGCGGTGTGTACGACCAATTGGCGGGCGGATTCCACCGGTATTCGGTGGATGAAAAGTGGCTCGTGCCGCATTTCGAGAAGATGAGTTATGACAATTCAGAACTGCTGAAGAACTATTTGCATGGTTGGCAGACTACGAGGAACACGTTTGTTCGTGAAACAGCCGAAAGCATTGTCGACTGGGTGAATCAGGATTTGTCGGATCAAGTGAATGGCGGCTTTTATGCGAGCCAAGATGCAGATTACTCACTGGACGATGACGGCGATTATTTCACGTGGACGCTGGAAGAATTGCGAGCGGCACTGACGCCGGAGGAAGCGCGGATAATGGAGCTGCACTACGACGTGGAAGCTCATGGGGAGATGCATCATAATCCTGGCAAAAACGTTTTGTGGATCGCTCGCGATGCCGCGGAAATTGCGGATGTTTTGAAGACAGATGAAGCTAGTGTGCGTCTCACGATCGCGCGAGTGAAAACTAAAATGCTTACGGCGAGGTTGCCGCGGCCGACGCCGTATATCGACAAAACAATGTACGTCAGCTGGAACGCGATGTTTGTTTCGGCTTATTTGGATGCGGCGAGAGTGCTTGCGGGTGCGTCAGGAGATTCGTGTCGCGCGTTTGCGTTGAAGACGATGGAGCGGATGTTGCGCGAAACGTGGAGCGAAGAGCGGGGATTTGCGCATCGAATTGGCGGGCCGGCACTGCGCGGGTCTTTGGATGATCAGGCATTTGGTGTGATGGCGTTGGTCGATGCATATGAGACGACGCTGGATGCGAAATATTTTCGAGCAGCGCAGCAAACAATGGACATAGCGATTGAGAAATACGGCGATGGGGAGGGCGGTGGATTTTTCGATCGGGCTAACGATGCGCCGCAGATGGGCGGACTGGATGTGCGACGCAAGCCGTTCCAGGATTCGCCGACGCCGGGGGCGAACTCGGTTGCGGCGATGGCACTGACGCGATTACACGCGTATACCGGGGAACAGAAATATTACGACTGGGCGAAGAAAACGCTCGAAGCATTCGCCGGAATTGCGCCGCAGTACGGAATGTTTGCGGCGACGTATGGATTAGCCGCGACGCTGTTTGCGAATCATCCGATTCAGGCAGTGATTACAGGCGCAGAGGGAGATTCCGTCGCGAAGGAATTGGAAGCGGCGGCGAATTCGGTTTTTCGTTTTGGAAAAGCGACGCTGCGAGTGACGCCCGGTCTGAACGTCGAGCATCTTCCTTTGGCGCTGCGTGAGACGTTGCCTCACCTACCTAAGGACAAAGCGATGGCTTTGGTTTGTTTTGGCAATACGTGCATGCCGCCGACGAATGAGACAGAGCGATTGAAAGCGATTTTGGAGAATGGCGCGGCGGGCGCAGTGGCGTCGTAGGCGAACCGGCTTGCTTCGAAAGCTGTCTTGCCACTTTCCAATCAACTCACAGAAAAAAGAAGGCCCGCCTTGGAAGACGGGCCCTACAATCATCTATTGAACCGCACTCCTCATTCACTATTTTTTCGGGCGGGATTCGGGCGGCACGAGGCCGTTGATGCGGTAGTAGACGACGAGCTGGCCGTAGTGTTCGCCGGAGTGTTCGATGAGGCCGTAAGCAAGATCGTAAAGGCGGATTTTTGTGGGACCACCGTCGGCTACTTGTTCGTTCAGGCCTTTGTCACCTTTTGTTTTAATCAAGTCGGCGCCGTCCTGCACGGACTTTTTCACGAAGGCCACGATTTGCGCCTTGGTCTTCAGGTCATCGCGCTTTGGATCGTCTCCGAATCGGGCTTTCTGGCCTTGCGCGGTGTCTGTGAAGTAGTACATGGACGCTGATGCGTGAAGCAGATTACCGACGAACGTGCGCGAGTCGGCGTGGGGCTTGTAGTCATACTTGTCTTCGGGTAGATCCTCGGCAATGGCGATAAGTTTGCGGCCGATATCATTCCATGACTCCAAAACAGCTTGGGAAGGGCTAGGCGCGGGCTTCGGCGGTTCCTTCTTGGCTGCATCTTGCGCGAGAGCGGGCAGCGCCATAAAAGCGGCCACCAGCGCGATTCCTGTCATCCACCACAGTTTCTTCATTGCTTCCTCCGTCGCGCCGTCGGGCGCGGACTATGTTTGAGACGCACTTCGAGAAAAGAAGTGTTCTTCGGGCAAGGCGAATCTTACTCCTGCTATCAGATGTCCGATCAACGACCTGGATACGGAAACAGCCGTATGCCTGCCAAATTGTCTCCCGGACGGCGCATGGTAAGCTAGAAGTGCAGGCGGGGAGGCCCCCTTCGTGAACGATGGTGTGAATATTGGCTGGCTGGTCGCCCGATTTTTGATCGGGCTGGGACTGATTTCGCTCATTGTCTACTCGCAATACTTTTGGTATCGCGGATTGTGGCGTGTGACTGCGAATTGGAGGAGCACGGCTCTGCGCGTTGCGGCTCGGCTTGGGTGTCTCGTGCTCGTGGTCTTGTCAGCGCTCGCGCTGACGGATGGTTTCCGAATGGGGCGGAATCATTGGATTCCGCGTGGGGATGTTTTCCCAATATTTGTGGGAATGTGGTCCACCTGCGCGTTTTTTGGGTTCCTGGCGGTGAAGCTTGTCCGTGTGTTCGAACTGGTATGGGGATGGGCGGCGCGTTCGGTTCGTGCGCGGCTCAAGGTTAAAGAATCGTCGCAAGATGCGCCGATGGCTGGTGCGGAGATTCTTGCTGACCCCGGAAGGCGGCACTTTTTCAAGACGGCGACGGCGGTTGCGGGAGCGGCTCCTTTTTTGGGAGCTGTGTATGGATTTGCCGCGGAGCGATTGAACTACCAAATCCGGCGCGTGGAAATTCCCATCGCGAATTTGCCGGACGCGCTGGATGGAATGAAGATTGCGCAGTTAAGCGACATTCATTTGAGCGGTTATATGTCGCGGGATGATGTTCGCCGCGCGGTTGATATGGCGAACGAGCTTGCGCCGGACCTTTCCGTTGTTACGGGAGATTTTATTACGGGTGCGAGCGATCCGCTGGCGGATTGTATTGAGGAGATTCGCAAGCTCTCGGCGCCGCTCGGAATCTATGGTTGCAACGGCAATCATGAAATCTATGCGAAAGCGGAAGATGCGGCGCAAAGACTGTTTCATCAGGCTGGCATGAAATTGCTGCGGCACGAAAATGAACTGATTAATTTCCGCGGAGCGCAGCTGAATTTGATTGGTGTGGACTACCAACGCGAGCGCGGGCCGGAAGGAAGAAGAATTCAGACGCTGGCGGGCGTGGACAAGTTGGTCAGGCGCGACATGCCGAACATTTTGCTGTCACACAATCCAAACTCGTTCAACCGAGCTGCGGAGCTCGGCATCGAGCTTTCGCTGGCGGGTCATACACATGGTGGACAAGTGCAGGTGGAGATTCTGGACCACCGTTTGAGCCCGGCGCGATTCATTACGGACTACATCGCGGGGCTTTATTCTCGGCCGCTGGGCAAGAGCACAGGCGAAGAGCCAATGAGAGCTTCACGACTATACGTAAATCGCGGGCTGGGAACCGTTGGAGCGCCGGTGCGCCTTGGCGTGCCGCCGGAAATCACCTTGATAACGCTTCGGCGTGTTTGAGACCGGTTCTTTTCTTGTAAGCGACCGATACAGTGAAGACCGTACGCCTGAAAATCCTAATCTAGAAATCTACAAGATACGGGATTCTATCCAGCTTATTTCTACAGATTTTTTGACCCCTTGAGACAAATTACAAATCTTTAAAATCTAAATTTCTTGTTTTCAGTCCAAATGAACGATTGCTCGCGAGATTTGCTCTGGCGAGAAACTTGCTCCTCTGTATTGCCCCAGTCGTTGTATGTCCAGCCATGTCTTCATTAGTCCAACGCCTTAAGGGTTTCTTTCCGGAGGAAAACTATGCTGTATGTAAAGCGGGCCATGAAGTTTCTGTCTGTATTTGCCGTACTTGCCTCTCCAGTTGTAACATCTGCGCAACACTATACCCAGAAAAACCTGCTCTCTGACATTTCTCAACCGAATAACGCCGACGGGTCAAAAGTCGGCATCGATCCCAATCTCAAAAATCCCTGGGGCTTGACCCGGTCGTCCGGCAGCCCGTGGTGGGTAGGCAACAATAACTCCGGCACTTCGACTCTCTACGATGGCAACGGCAACTTCGTCAATCTTCCCGATCAGCCAGGCGGTCAGACTGCCAACTTTATTACTGTTCCTTCGGCAAGTACGACAAAGCCGCCCGTCGGAACGCCCACGGGCGCAGTTTTCAACGGCAGCACCACCGATTTTCTACTGGTGCCGGGCAAAACAGGAACACAGGCCGTTTTCATTTTTGTAACGGAAGACGGCACGATTTCCGGCTGGAATCCCGGAGTTAATGTCACTCCGGGGGCGAAGATCTCCGGAAATGCAGTCATTGTCGTGGACAATTCCGATAATGGCGGAGCGGACGGTGCTGTATACAAGGGTGCTACCACTGCCGACATTGACGGCCAGCGCTTCCTCTATGTAGCGAATTTCCGCAACGGGAAAGTCGAAGTCTACGATACCAACTTCAAGCCGGTGCATTTGGGCAATCACCGCGATGACGATGCCTTCGACGACGATGACATCCCGTTCGGATTTGCGCCTTTCAACGTGCAGAACGTCGGCGGCAGTCTGTTTGTCACGTATGCAAAGCAAGATGCAGCCAAGCATGACCCCGTCGGGGGTGATGGTCTCGGCTTCGTGGACATTTACAGCCCGACGGGCCACCTCGAGGGCCGCCTGCAACATGGTGATTGGATGAACGCTCCCTGGGGTGTCGTCTGGACTCCGCGCGATTTCGGTGAGTTCAGCAACACCATTCTCGTGGGCAATTTCCGCAGCGGATGGATCGCCGCGTTCAATGGCTTCACGCATCGGTTCATCGGCTTCGTAAAAAATCCCGACGATTCTTTGGTAACCATCGATGGTTTGTGGGCGCTCGTCTTCGGCAACGGTGCCACTGCGGGACCGGCAACCACACTTTATTTCACCGCCGGGATCAATGGCGAAGCAGACGGCCTTTTCGGTACGTTAACACCCGTTAGCAGCGAACAAGACGGAGACGAATTGTAGGCAACTGAATAAAGCAACCGACAACCAACAATTGCCAAATTTGAAGAAGCGGCCGGACGTTATTCCCGGCCGCTTTTCTTCGCGAACAAGTTTGCGCTCACAATTGCTGGCGACATAGCGGGTCTCAGGTTAAATTAATTTCGATTTGATGCAGCAATAGGAGCGGATTCTTTGATCCTTCTTGTCATGGGTGTTACCGGCGCCGGAAAAACCACAATTGGCGAGTTACTTGCACAAAGACTAGATTGGATTTTTCTCGATGCAGATGATTTTCATCCCGCGGCAAATATCGCAAAAATGAAGCAAGGAATTCCGCTGACGGATGCGGACCGCGTGCCGTGGCTTGCGGCGATTCATACGGAGCTGGAGGGCCAAAGCGCCGCTGGGAAGAGTTGTGTGCTTGGATGTTCGGCGCTGAAGAAAAGCTACCGCGAAACGATTGGTACGGGACTTGAGATGAAGATCGTTTACCTGAAAGGTTCTTACGAAGAGATGCGCGCGCACATTCTGGCGCGGCATGGGCATTTTGCGGGCGAAGGAATTTTGGCGGGCCAGTTTCGCGACCTGGAAGAGCCGCAAGACGCGATTGTAGTTTCGGTCAGCCGCAATCCGGACGAAATCGTGAAGGAAGTGCTCCAAGAACTAAAACTCGCGTAGAATCGCGGCGGCGTTAAATCCAGGCGTCGCCGGATATTTCTTGAATACTCAACCAGACGGCTCACCGGAAAAAGAAGTCCTCCCCAAGCTATTTTGGCGGCTGATGCCATTCTTGCTGCTGTTGTACGTGGTTGCGTATTTGGACCGCATCAATGTGGGATTTGCAGCCCTGCAGATGAAGAAGCAGTTGGGGTTCAGCGACGCCGTGTATGGACTGGGCGCGGGGATATTCTTTGTTGGGTATTTCTTCTTTCAGCTTCCCAGCAATTTGGTTTTGTATCGCGTCGGACCGCGGCGGTGGATTGCCCTATTGATGATTGCGTGGGGCGTAGTCTCCTCGGCGATGATGCTGGTTTCGACGGCGCGTGGGTTTTATACCCTGCGATTTTTGCTTGGCGCAACAGAAGCGGGATTTTTTCCGGGCGTGATTCTATATATGAAGAACTGGTTCCCTGCGGGAGTTCGCGCAAGGGCGGCAGCGATTTTCATGACGGCAGGGCCGATCTCCGGAATTATTGGCGGGCCGATTTCCGGTCTGCTTCTGGGGCTGGACAAGCTGCATGGGCTTTCAGGATGGCAATGGCTATTTTTAATTGAAGGAGTGCCGGCAGTCTTGTTGGGCGCGATTGCTTTTCTTGTTTTGGATGACAGCCCGGACACCGCGCGATGGCTGACCGATGAGCAACGGAGTTGGTTGATGGAAACTCTGCGCAGCGAAGAGACGCAAGCCGCTGGCGGTGCCGGGACGAGCGTGTTTTCCGCATTTGGTATGCCGGGCGTGTGGCTGCTCGGGTTTGTCTATTTCGCGTTGAATACGGCGTCATACGGGATTAGCCTGTGGCTGCCGACGGTGTTTAAGCAGGCCTCCTCCTTTGGAATTTTGGCGATTGGTTTCATATCAACGATTCCGTATTTGCTCGGTGCAGTGACGATGATTTTGAATGGACTTCATTCCGATCGAACCGGCGAACGGTTCTGGCACGTGGCAGTTCCTGCTTTTCTCGGGGCGGTTGCGCTGGTGGCAGCAGGGTACACGGGGAATTTTGCGTTTCTGGTGGGATGCTTTTCGATTACTTACGCCGCCGTGCAGTGCATGACCGGGCCGTTCTGGGCGATTTCATCGCGGACTTTAGTAGGCGCAGCAGCTCCGGCGGGAATTGCTCTAATTAACTCGGTAGGAAATTTGGGTAGTGGCATCGGACCTTACGCAATTGGATTCGTCAGTACACGCACGGGAAGTTTTCAATTGGCGCTGCTGCTGGTTGGAGTGGTGCTGGCACTTGGCGGAATTGTCGTGCTATTCGTGCGCCAGCTGATTTTTCGCGCGGCGGTCTGAGGAGATCAGCCGTTTCGCTTCTTCATAAACAAAAGCGCGATGATGCACGCGCTCCCCACCAAACAGACCCAGGCGAACCAATCTCCAAAACGGACGTAGATAGTTGTTTCAGGAGCGACCGGCGCCACGGAATCCACTACTGCGAAGCCTGTCCTGGACTCGGTCGCTTCGGCAAGAACGCGGCCGCGATTGTCGGTGATAGAGAGACGTCCCTGCTTTGCATCACGTGCAATGGTGAAGCCGCTTTCCACTCCGCGCAAAATTGCCATTCGCGAATGCAACCAATCGTCGTAGCGAAAATCCCAAGCGGGAACAAGCAGGAGGCCGACGCCGCGTTTGCCATACTCGCGGGAGAGCGCGGGAAAATCCATATCTTTGCAGATGGCGATTCCCCACAAACCGGAGAGGTGATTGAGAACCTGGTAGTCCGCGCCGATTGCGTAACCATCTTCAAGGACCGGAATGAAGTGGTGTTTCTCGTAAGCCGCAGCAAGGTGCCCGTCCGAAGCGAAGAGCAATGCGTCATTTTTGTGCTCGCCGTTTGAGACTTCATCGAGTCCAACGAGAGCACTCACGTGTTGTTTTGCCGTAGCTTCAGAAAAAAATACATGCACGCCGGCCGATCCCTCTGAAGAAAATTTTGCGAATTTTTCTGGAAGTAAAACAATGTCAGGCCGGGGCTCGGACGATGCAGTGCTTGTGCCGGAAGGCGGCGAGAATTGCGCAGTGTATCTTGCAGCGAGATCAAGCGCTTTTGACTCTTCGTGCGGAAAAACGTCGCCGGGAGCGGAGGTGCTTAGCATACGAATGCGTGCGAAACCAGTTGCAGCCATTGGCGCATGCAAGCGCCATGCTCCGAACGCAAGGACCATAGCGAAAATGGTAGCGGCTGTCGCTGCAACTCCCATCTTGGATTCACGGCTGCCTTTGCCGGATCCCAGCACGCCGATTGCGGAGGGAATCAGGAAAAGCACGAACGAAATTCCCCAGATTCCTGCGAGCGAAGAGATCTGAATGAGAGGAAGCAGGTCCATTTGCGTGTATGCGATCGACCCATAGGTGGAGTGAGGAGAAGTTGTTGCATTGAGGTATTCGATCGCTGTCCAGAGCAGCGGAAAACTGAACGCGGCAGCCCAGAGGCGGCCTCGCAGGAGAAGACGCCGCCATGCAAGAACCAGCAACGCAAATAAAATCGCCGGGATCGTGGTAATGGAGATCACCGGGAGCAGCGGCAATTCCAGGATGTTTCGATAGAAATGCAATACGTTTAAGCCGCCAACGAGAAAAGCGAGAAATGCCGCGAGGGCGGAATAGCGAGCAGAGGCTCGGGCCGCGAATAGCAAAATGGGAATTGGCGCGAGCCAAGGCAGCGGCCAAAGCGGGTTGAGGCCAGTGCCGAAATAAAGAAGTATCGCGGAGAGCGCGGCTGCCGCAAGAGCGAAACGAATCTCAACGGGAGGATTTCTTGAGTCCATGGAGCACCTTTTCCGAGGAGCGGTGGCACAATTTGCGAAATTCGTTTTCGGACATGGCGAAGCGGCCGCCGCGATAGAGTGTGATCAGTCCCTGGGTTTCCGCGGCAAGCGTCAAGGCAATTTCCCAAACTTCGCCTTTTCGGAACTGGCCGGTACGGACACCTTCGGCGCACAGTTCCGCGAGCACGTTGAATGTGGGAGATTTGCCTTCTTGGAAATCCTTGGGGTAGCGCCGGGCACCGGCGCGCGGCTGCGAAATGATGTAGTCATAAACACGTGGGCGCGAAAGTGCGAAATCGAGGAAGGCGTCGAGATTCTTTCGAAAGCGTTGTTCGAGTGAACCGCCTGCGCTTTTTGAGGCGAGCTGCTTGGCAAAGTCAGCAAATACGGTTTGAGTGATGTCGCCAAGGAGCGCTTCGCGGGAAGGGAAATAGTGGTAGATGGCCATGGCCGTGACACCGGACTCCGCAGCCACACGACGCATGGAAACACTTTCGGCCCCGTCTTTCTCCAGGAGTTTGAGGGCGGTGGCGCGGATGCGATCGAGTTTAGGGATTCCCTTCACATATACAGTGTATAGTAAATGCTATACAGTGTATAGCAGAAAATGGATTTAGGTATTTATGCTGCCCAGGCAGGTGACCGTGGACGCAATTACTTCGAGGGGTGGCAGGCAAGGCTTTCCAGCTAGTCAAGTTGCTACACCTGTGGGTGAGTGCCATAATTTGAGTTCAATTTGAATTTGGCGCTAATGCGGTTCTGGGGGATTTATGGCGATGCGCGATAGTTGGGTGGAGAAGAGAGAAGCAGAAGCGGCTGGAAAGAATGGCGGCCGCAACATGTCGCAGATGCATTTGGCGCGGCAAGGTGTGATCACTGAGGAGATGCAGTATGTCGCCAAACGTGAAAAGCTTGAACCGGAGCTGGTGCGCAGCGAAATTGCCCGTGGCCGCGCGATTATTCCTGCAAATATTCATCACCGCAACCTGGAACCGATGGGCATTGGCGTGGCGTTTTTCTGCAAGATCAATGCGAATATCGGGAATTCGGCGACGACCTCTAACATTGATGAAGAGCTGAAGAAGTTGCATCACTCTGTGCATTACGGCGCGGACACAGTAATGGACCTTTCGACGGGCGGTGACATTCCGACGATTCGGAAGGCGATCATCAACGCATCACCTGTGCCTGTGGGAACAGTACCTGTATACGAAGCAATTTCGCGCGTGCGGCGGCCGGAGGATTTGACGATTGATCTGATGCTCGAAGTGATTGAAGAGCAGGCCGAGCAAGGCGTGGACTACATGACAATTCATGCCGGCGTGTTGCGCGAGCATGTGCCGCTGGTGCGCAAACGGATCACGGGAATTGTCAGTCGCGGCGGTTCGCTGATGGCGCACTGGATGGAGCACCATAAGAAGCAAAATTTTCTGTACGAGAACATTGAGAAAATCTGCAAAATCTTCAAAAAACACGACGTGAGTTTTTCGTTTGGCGATGGGTTGCGGCCGGGCTGCATCGCGGATGCGAGCGACGAAGCGCAGTTTGCTGAATTAAAAGTGCTGGGCGAACTAACAAGGAAGGCGTGGGAGCACGACGTTCAGGTGATGATCGAGGGGCCGGGGCACGTGCCGATGGACAAGATTAAGGAGCAGGTGGACAAGGAAGTGGAGTGGTGCCATGAGGCCCCGTTCTACACGCTGGGGCCACTGGTGACGGACATTGCTCCGGGCTACGATCACATTACCAGCGCGATTGGCGCGGCGATGATCGGCTGGCATGGCGCTTCGATGCTCTGCTACGTAACGCCGAAAGAGCATCTTGGTCTGCCGAATCCAGAGGACGTAAAGCAGGGCGTAATTGCATACAAGATTGCGGCGCATGCTGCGGATGTGGCGCGTCATCGACCTGGCGCGCGGGATCGCGATGATGCGCTTTCCTATGCGCGGTTTTTGTTCGACTGGAACAAACAGTTTGAGCTTTCGCTCGATCCAGAAACGGCGCGCGCGATGCATGACGAATCGCTTCCAGACGATTTCTACAAGGAAGCGAAATTCTGTTCCATGTGCGGTCCCAAATTCTGCTCGATGAATATTACGCAGCTTGCCGAAGCCGAGTCGGGACAGGATCAGGCGGAGCGAAAACAGAAATTCGCCGAGCTGCTGGTCAAAGTGCAGGGAGCGTAGGCAGCTGTTATTGGCGATTTAAACTAGTTATTCCCACTGTTTTTGTCGTTACTTTTTGGAGTGCTGCCCACCTTCAACGTTCTAGTTATGGCTTTCCTCTGATAGGCTTCTAATACAGCGAGCCTGTTCCCTTGCCGACACACGTCCCAGAGAGGATTTCGCGCTTTGCGCGCCGCATGAGCCAGTCTGGCCCGTCGCTTTCCGTACTTGTAGCGGACGATTCTCCCGTTTATCGCAAGCTGGTCGAGCAAGCCCTGGAAGGGCAGGACTATGGCGTGACGTTCGCGAAGAGCGGGCGCGAGGCGCTGGAGTTTTTCGCCAAGGATGCCCCCCATATTGTCATTACAGACTGGATGATGCCGGATGTTTCTGGTCTGGATGTATGCGAGCGGATTCGCAGCAGCGAACTTTCCTATACCTACGTGATTTTGCTCACTTCCATTTCCGACAAAGAGATGGTGGTGAAGGGATTGGCGGCCGGAGCGGACGACTATCTGACGAAGCCGTTTGATCCGGGCGAGCTCTGCGCGCGAATTGGAGTGGGGCGGAGAATCATTTGTTTGCAGCGCGACATTGAGGCGAAGAATCTTTTGCTGCAAGAGGCGGCGCGGACCGATTCGTTGACCGGCTTGCCCAATCGGCGCGCGATTGAAGAGTGGGCGGAGCGTCAAATTCGCGGCGCAACACGGCACGGGTATCCCGTTTGGGTAATTCTGGCGGATCTGGATTCCTTCAAGAACGTGAATGACAGTTACGGTCATGATGCTGGCGATCTGGTGTTGCAGAAGTTTGCGGAAGTGCTCAGGGCAACGACCCGGGCCTCCGATATTTGCGGGCGCATGGGCGGAGAAGAATTCGTAATGGTCCTGACCCACGTGGACAAAAATGACATCGTGCCGACCGTGGAACGACTGCGTGAACAGTTTGCTTCGTTGGTTTTCCGATTTGGAGCGAAAACGGCCTCGGTCACATCCAGCTTTGGCATCGCCGGTTTTCAAGGAAAGGCTTGCCCCGAGTTTTCCCAGTTACTACGCAAGGCCGATGAAGCGCTATACGCGGCGAAGCGCGCGGGCCGCAACCGCGTCGAAATCGCCCTTCCTGTGGGTTGCTGAAGGAACATTCCCACTCTCTCCGGCGTATACTCAGATAGAAGCCAAGAGACGTTCCGGCCGCTTTTCGGCTGAGTGGAGAGAGAGGCACGCCATGCTTTTTCTTCTGTTTCTAGCAGTCTTGTATTTTCTGCCGACAATCGTTGGACGCGATAAGTCTGACGCGGGACTGATTTTCGCTGTGAACCTGCTTTTAGGTTGGACTGTCGTTGGATGGTTTGTAGCTCTTATTTGGGCATCCGCAGCTGACGCGCGGCCCGTTCCGGTTCGCTTGGTATCTATCGCTAGCTCCGGGCGATTCTGCTCCCAATGCGGGACGCTGAGTGTTGGTGGCGGGCATTTCTGCAGCGCCTGCGGCCGGTCTGTGTAACGCGGCTCGCTCAGTCAGCTTTCCTTGAAACGCAGGGTTCCCCTATACTCATGACGAAGTTCGAAGCTGCAAAGGAGCGGGAATGGCATTTGTGCGCGCGGCGAAGGCGTCAGACGTTGCACCCGGGTCGATACGAGAAGTGCAGGTCGAAGGCAAGGTGATCGCGCTGGCCAATGTGGGTGGCACTTTTTTTGCGATCAGCAATACCTGCTTGCATCGCGGAGGGCCTTTGGGGCAAGGGCCGTTGGAAGGAAAGGTGGTTACGTGCCCGTGGCATGGGTGGCAGTTTGATGTAACGACAGGCCTGGCCAACATGAACCCGAATGCTGGAGTCCCCTGCTATGTGACCGAAATACGCGGAGAGGAAGTCTTCGTCGACCTGGCGTGAACTCTTTTAACTAGTTGAAATTAAATGGGTTATTTTCTTCTTGAAGCCAATTTGGCCTCAGCATATGCCGTTTTCCACTCCCTGTAACCCTCATATTTTGTTTGGCTTTGCCAGTCATGGCGTGTATAGTACCGCGGAACTTTTCCCTCGATGGCGACAGCGACTCCGACTCGACACTACTGGATCTTCACGGCAGACCCACACCATTATCATTGGGATACGCTCTTCGTTAAGGGCAAGGAAATGTGGCACGGGGCCGGGTCCAAACCCGACGCGATCCGCGCGCTCAAGCAGGTGCGCAAGGGGGACCGCGTGTTGTGTTATCACGGGGCGCCCGACCGATCTTTCTATTCGATTGCGGAAATAACGCGCGATCCTTACCCCGATCCGCACGATCGCAAAGAGAAAAATCTTGTGGCGGATTTGCGCGCCTTTGAAAAACTGCCGCGGCAGGTGACGCTAGCGGAAATGCGCGCGAACTCTGCGCTGCGCAAGGTGAAGTTCTTGAAAAATGTGCGTCTGATTGTCTCGCCGATTTTAGATGTGGAATATCAAGAGATTCTGCGCATGGCCGGGATTGTGCCGCAACCCGGAATTCCGCTTCCGTAAGCGGTTACTCGCGGAAGTGAGATCCATTCCTCGCGGCAATTGAAATCGAGGTGAATCGTGTCGAGCTTGCGCCGCCCTACTCTGATCATTGCGTGCGCTTCCGCCTTTTGCGCAGTTTCTTGTACGCAACCCGCGCCTCCGCAGAAGACCGATACACTCGAGGGCATCGCTTCCGGTAAAACGCGCGTGATTGATTTGAGCTACGCCATTAACGACAAGCTGGTTTCGTGGCCGGGAGATCCGAAAGTATTTGAAGCGAAAGTGAATGGGACTGTCGAAAAAGACGGCTACTTCACCCGTAGTTTTTGGATGCTGGAGCACTATGGCACGCACATGGACGCCCCCGCCCATTTTCCTCCTGGTAAGACCACGGTAGAAAAAATCGCTCCCGAGAAATTTTTTGGGCCTGCTGTTGTGCTGGACGTTCGAACGGAGGCAGACAAAAACGCGGACTACCAACTTTCACCCACGGTGATTGAAGCCTGGGAAAAGAATCACGGCAAGATTCCGGCAGGCGCGATTGTGATTTTACGGACTGGCTGGGCCTCGCGCTGGCCGGATGTGCAGCGTTATCGAAACACGGACGCAAAGGGCGAAATGCATTTCCCTGGGTTCTCGGTGGAAGCGGCAAAAATCCTGCTGGACCGAAAGATTAGCGGGCTTGGTTGTGACACACTGAGCATCGATCCGGGCAATTCGAAAGACTTCCCTGTGCATCATTTGGTGCTGGGGGCGGATGTCTACCAGCTGGAGAATTTGAAGGATTTGAGTGACGTGCCGGAAACAGCTGCGTCGTTGATAGTCGCACCGATAAAACTGGAAGGCGGTTCCGGAGGCGCAGTAAGAGTATTCGCATTGGTTTCGCACTAATATTGCGAACTTTTTGTGGGTTCCATACGTCTCAGATAAGGGTGGGTTGTCCTGAGGGTGTCTTCATGAAAATAATCAGACAGTTGTCGCTCGTTACGGGATTGGTTTGCGCGATGGGGTTTGTTGGCCTGGCAAACGCGCAGAAGGAAGCACAGCAGTTTCCTGTCGCCACAAAAACACTAAAGAACGGTATGAAGGTGCTCGTGCAGAGCGATCACAGCATTCCAAACGTGGCGCTTTACATTTTCTACCGAATCGGTTCGCGCAATGAACATCCGGGGACGACCGGGCTTTCGCACTTTTTTGAGCACATGATGTTCAACGGCGCGAAGAAGTATGGCCCGGGCGAATTGGACAAGGCGATGGAAGCGAACGGTGGCGAAAACAACGCCTATACGAACCAGAATTTGACGGTCTATCAGGACTGGTTTCCACGCTCGGCGCTGCCGCTGATTTTTGATATCGAAGCCGACCGGATTCAGTACCTGCAGTTCGATCCCAAGAAAATCGCTTCCGAAAGGGAAGTAGTCGCCAGCGAACGCCGCCTGCGCACGGACAATGACAACGGCGGAATCCTGGACGAACAACTTTGGGCGACTGCTTACATCGCGCATCCGTACCAATGGCCTGTGGTGGGCTGGATGAGTGACATCGAACACTGGACGATGGAAGACCTGAAGCACCATTTTGAAATGGGCTATTCGCCGAACAATGCCACGATGGTTGTCGTTGGCGACGTAACCTCCGATGAAATCTTTCAGCTCTGCGAAAAATATATCGAACCGATTCCCACGCACGCGCCTCCGCCGCCTGTCACGACGGTGGAACCGGAACAATTGGGTGAGCGCAGGCTTGTCGTACATAAACCAGCGGAATTGCCTCTCCTGCAGATTGGCTATCACATCCCTAAGACGAACGATCCTGATTTCTACGCGCTGAACATTTTGCGCACCGTGCTCTTTCAGGGCGAAAGCTCGCGGATGTATCAGCGGCTTGTAGACAAAGACCAGATCGCGCTGGATGTTTCCTCTTATGTCCAGCCTTCTTTTGATCCAACCCTGGCGATCATTTACGCGCAGCCAAAGCAGGGTGTGGATCCCGCACAATGTGAAAAGGAAATCTACGAGGAGTTGGACAAGGCAAAAACCTCTTTGATTTCCGATCAGGAGTTGGAGAAGGCGAAAAACATCCGGCTCGTGGAGTTTTATCACCAAATGCGAACGATCAACGGCCGCGCCAACACGATCGGGACTTACGAGATTTATTTCGGGGATTACACCCGGCTCTTTGATGCCGCGAAGAATTACAGCGCGGTGACAAAAGAAGACGTGCAGCGCGTCGCAAAGAAATACTTTGGCCCCAACAATCGCACAGTAGCCACGCTGATTCCTGAAAATGAGGAGAAGGCAAAGCAATGAGAATCCTCAAACACTTCCCGAAAACAATTTGCGTCACGATTGTGGCTCTCGGTCTTGTATCTATTGCTTCTGCGCAAACTCTTAAGCTGCCTCCGCACGAGAAAATCGTTTTGAAAAACGGGCTCACGCTGCTTGTGATGGAAAAACATGGCGTTCCGATCGTAAGTTTTTCCGCGCTCGTGAAAACCGGATCCGCTGCAGACCCGGCGGGTCAGGAAGGACTGGCAACCGTTACTGCAGGACTCTTGCGCAAAGGGACCCAAAAGCGCACCGCGCAGCAGTTTGCCGGTGACCTGGATTTCATCGGGGGCTCCTTCGATGCGGGCGCCGACAGCGACTACACCACCATCTCTGCGGAATTTCTCACTAAAGACCTCGACCGAGGCCTGGACCTTTTCAGCGACGCGGTCCTCCACGCTTCTTTCCCGCAAGCAGAAGTGGACAAACTCCTCTCGCAGAGCGTTGACGGCATCAAGGCCGCAAAAGATCAGGCCGAATCCGTTTTGGGTCTTTACTATGCGGGGTATCTCTACGGAACTCATCCATATGGGCGCCCCGGCATCGGCGATGAACTGTCTCTGAAGAAGATTCAGCGCGACGGTATTCTGAAGTTTTATTCGGCGAACTATGTTCCGGCCAACACGATTCTCGCTGTGGCCGGCGAATTCAACGCCGCGGAACTTAAAAAGAAACTGGAAGAATCCTTTGGCGCGTGGCCTGCCAAACCGGCACCATCCGGAAGCGTTCCGGTTCCTGTTCCTGCGAAGGGGAAGCGGCTCCTTCTTGTTGATAAGGAAGACGCGACGCAGACCTATTTTGAAATTGGAAATGTTGGCGTAAGCGCAACCGACCCGGACCGCGTCGCGGTTCGCGTTGTGAACACGGCTTTCGGTGGAACGTTTGCTTCTATTTTGAATACGGCCTTGCGCATCGATTCCGGCTATACCTACGGCGCGGATTCGCAATTCCAGCCGCAAAAGGTTGCCGGACCGTTCGCCATTGCGAGTTTCACGAAAAACGAAACGACAGTGCCTGCAATTGATTTGGCGCTGAAAGTTCTGGATGACCTGCACAAGAACGGCCTTACTGCAGCACAGCTCGACACCGCAAAAAAATACATAAAGGGCCAATTCCCGCCGCGAATCGAAACCTCGAATCAGCTCGCCAGCCGTATTGCGACCAATGAGTTCTATGGACTGGACGACAGCGAAATCAACCAGCTCGAAGCTCGAATTGACGCAGTCACATTGGAGTCTGCGAAGCAGATTATCGAAAAACATTTTCCCAAAGAGAACCTGGTTTTTGTGCTGATTGGCAAGGCGTCGGAGATTGGGCCTGCCGTGAAGAAATACGCCGACAAGCAGGACGAGCGAAAAATCGCGGAGCCAGGTTTCTGGCCGCCAGCAAAGTAAATAACTTTTCTTTTGTCTTGGGTTAGTCCGAATCTGGAGGAACTATGCGCGTTCGTATTGCTTTCGCGTTGTTGTTGCTGATGATTCTTGCGATTGGCGTGGCCACGGCCCAAGAAACGCCTCTGCTTGCTACGTGGCCGACCGTGAATCAAACGAATATTACGTTTTCCTATGGGGGATATTTGTGGACCGTTCCGCGTAGTGGCGGCGAAGCGCGACAACTAACGACTGGCGGACACGAAACGACTCCGTATTACTCGCCGGACGGAAAATGGATTGCATTCACGGGCGAATACGACGGCAACGTAGACGCCTACGTGATGCCAGCCGAAGGCGGCGAGCCGCGCCGTTTGACGTGGCATCCTGCGCCTGATGTTGTCGTTGGATGGACGCCAGACGGGAAAAGAGTTCTTTTTGACTCTGCACGCGATGCTTACGCGGACTTTAACCGTATCTACGCCGTGCCGGTTGAAGGCGGAGTTGCGGAAGTTCTGCCGATGTGGCGCGCCGAAACCGGATCCTATTCCCCAGACGCAACTCGATTCGCCTACCAGCCAGTCCTCAGGTGGCAGGCATCCTGGAAACGCTACAAGGGCGGCCAAACAACGCCGATTTACATAGTTCGGTTAAATGATCTGCAGCTTGAAAAAGTTCCGCGCGACAATTCGAATGACGATCATCCTGTCTGGATGGGCGATACCGTTTATTTCTTGTCCGATCGTAATGGGCCGAGAACGCTTTTTGCCTACGATACAAAATCCAAGAGCGTAAAACAGGTCGTCGAGAACAACGGATTAGACTTGAAGTCGGTTAGCGGCGGGCCGGATGCGCTGGTGTATGAGCAATTTGGGGGGATCTATCTTTTTGATCCAAAATCGGGAAAATCTTCGCACGTAGACATTCGAATTGAGGGAGACCTTCCGGCAACGCGGCCCCATTGGGTGAAAGTTGGCGACAAGATTCAGAACTCCGGAATCTCCCCGACCGGTGCGCGAGCCGTGTTTGAAGCCCGCGGAGAAATACTGACCGTGCCGGCCGAAAAAGGCGATATCCGGAATCTGACGCGCACAACCGCTGCGGCCGAACGCGATCCGGCATGGTCACCGGATGGAAAGTGGATTGCATTTTTCTCCGATGAATCGGGCGAGTATGCGCTGCATCTTGTGGATCAGTCCGGCTTGGGTGAAGTGAAGAAAATCGACCTGGGCAATCCGCCTTCTTTTTTCTATAGCCCAACCTGGTCTCCGGACAGCAAGAAAATCGCATTCACCGACAAACGTCTGAATCTCTGGTACGTGAACATCGAAAAAGACTCGCCGGTGAAAGTAGTCACTGATATTTATGATGCGTGGGGAGTGCAGTTCACGCCGACATGGTCTCCAGACAGCAAGTGGATTACGTTTTCAAAATTTCTGCCGAACCACCAACGCGCAGTCTTTGTGTACTCCCTGGAATCGAGTAAGAGCACGCAGCTTACGGATGGCTTGAGCGATGCGCGCTTCCCTGTTTTTGACAAAGGCGGAAAGTATCTCTTCTTTGCAGCGAGCACGGATATTGGGTTGTCTGGAACATGGCTCGATCTTTCCGGATTCCAGCGGCCGGTAACGCGCAGCGTTTATGCTGTTGTATTGAAGAAGGGCGATCCGAATCCAGTGGATCCCCAAAGCGATGACGAAAAAATCGCGAAGGCTGAAGAAAAAGGGAAAGACAGCGACAAGGATAAAGACAAGAGCAAGGAAAAAGGGAAGGAAGCGGATAAGAAGGACGACAAAAAAGATGAGCCCCCGGTTGTCACGATCGATTTTGACGGAATCGGGCAGCGCATTATTTCATTGCCGATCAAGGCTGCCAACTATGCTTCGCTCGACACGGGCAAGGCGGGAACGCTTTACTTAACAGAGACACCTCTAGTTCAGCCGCTGGATGGACCGCCCTTTCCGCAACTCACGATGAGCAGGTTCGACCTGACCACGCGCAAGACCGAGCCGTTCCTGAGCAACATCAGCGGATACGCGATTTCAGCAAACGGAGAAAAAATCCTGTACCGCATGGGACCGGCCTCATGGTTCATCGCGCCAACAGCCGCAGTGCCGAAGCCTGGTGACGGGGCACTGAAGCTGGACGATATGCAGGTCTATTCCGACCCGCGCGCCGAATGGGCGCAGATGTACCACGAAGTGTGGCGCATCGAACGAGATTTCCTCTACGACCCGCATTTTCATGGGCTCGATCTCGCCGCTGCCGAAAAGAAATATGCGCCATATGTGAAGGCGGCGGGCGGGCGCAACGACTTGAATCATCTCTTCGTAGAGATGCTGGGCGAAGTGACTATAGGCCACATGTTTATCTTCGGCGGTGACGTCCCGAAAGCACCAGAGGTGAAGGTCGGGTTGCTCGGCGCCGATTACAAAATTGAAAAAGGGCGCTTTCGTTTCGCGCGCATCTACAACGGCGAAAATTGGAATCCAGATTTGCGTGCGCCTTTGACGCAGCCGGGAGTGGATGTCAAAACAGGCGAATATTTGCTTCAAGTCAACGGTGCGGACGTGAAAGCGAGCGCGGAAGTCTTTCGGTTTTTCGAAAACACAGCCGGCAAGCAAATTCGAATCAAAGTCGGACCGAACGTGGATGGAAAAGATGCGCGCGAAGTCACCGTGGTTCCTGTGGACGACGAGAGCAATCTACGCAACCGTGCATGGGAAGAAGACAATCGCCGCAAAGTGGATGAACTAAGCGGAGGAAAGCTCGCGTACGTTCACGTGCCAGATACGGCAAACAGCGGATACCTCAACTTCAACCGGTTCTATTTTGCGCAGACCGACAAGCAGGGTGCGGTGATTGACGAGCGCTACAACCATGGCGGCGCGATCGCGGACTACATCATCGACTTACTTGGGCGGCCGTTGCGCAACTGCGCCATCACGCGGGAAGGCGACAAGTGGTGCTCGCCGCTGCAGCAAATTTACGGGCCGAAGACGATGGTCATCAACGAAATGTCCGGTTCCGGCGGCGACGCGCTGCCGTGGATGTTCCGGCAGGACAAGCTCGGGCCGCTTGTAGGAACGCGGACTTGGGGTGGACTCGTTGGCATCGGCGGCTATCCTTCATTACTTGACGGCGGAGGAGTGACGGCGCCCCGCGCTGCAATCTACGGACTACATGGCGAGTGGGAAGTGGAAAACCACGGTATAGCGCCGGACATCGAAGTGGAAAATGATCCGGCTTCTGTTGCAGCGGGACACGATGCACAACTCGAAAAGGCAGTGCAGGTCACACTCGATACGCTAAAGAAGAATCCAGTGGTGATTCCGGATCATCCGCCTTATCCGAACTATCACCAGAAGCCCTAGCGCAAATTATTTTGCTGCGGCGTTGCCGCTCAGAGACTTGGAGAGCATCCATTTCATCAGCTCTTCCTCGTCGTACGCTTTGTTCCACGAATCATGACCAACGCCGGGATATTCTGTATAACGGACATCGCCGCCAAGCGCCTTCATGGCGGTATTCATTCTTTGGGATTCCGTCACCGGGACGACTGGGTCATCGCCTCCATGAAAAATCCAGGTCGGCACCTTGTTGCCGATTTTCTTCGCAGCTTCCGAGTAGGGTGAAGCGTCGTCCGCAGGTTGCATCCGCGCCATATCCGGCACGAGGACTCCCCCGCAAATGGGAACAATCGCGGCAAATCTTGAAGGATACTTCCCCGCTAGATACCAGGTGCCGTAACCGCCCATGGAGAGGCCGGTCAAATAGGTGCGGTCTTTGTCCCCGTGAAATTCTTTCGTCGCTGCCTCGAGCGACGCGATAGCAACGTCGTCCATGGGAGATTGCGCCCACCAGATATTCTTGCGGCATTGCGGCAGGACGACAATGGCAGGGAAGCGGTCGCGATGTTCGCGGATCGCGCGTCCGATACCGACCTGCGTTTGGACCAGCCCGTCCTCGGCTCGTTCGCCAGCTCCATGCAGAAACAGGATGATCGGCCACTTATGCTTGGGCGACCAGTTCTCCGGCACGAAGACCTGGTATTTGTAACTTGTGCCTTGCACGATCACCGTGCGGTCGAGGAAGCCGGTCTCCGGCTTTTTTGAGTAGGCTGTGGTTGCGACAAGCAACAAAGCAATCAGAGTGGCAATACGAAGCGGCAGACGAGTTCGCATGGTTCTCTCCCGAATCGAACTTTATCACGAGTCATGGGCCGCGGAAGCTGTGAGAAAGCGTGCCTCATTCCGTGAAATATCGAACGGCGCTGTGTTAATTTGACTGTGCAAATTTATGCCGGAGCTTCCCGAAGTAGAGACCCTCGCGCGCGGCCTGCAACAAACAGTGGCAGGCCGGCGCATTGTGTCCGTCACGCTTGGCAAAACGGATTTCATAGATGATCCAGCCGCGCTGGAGCAGCACTTGCCAGGACAACTCATCGAACGCGTCGAGCGCTTCGGGAAATTCATGCTTATGCGGCTTTCAAATGCGAAAAATGGACACGCTCCAGGCGATGCGGTACCCGGCGGGTCGCTTCTCGTTCATCTCGGTATGACGGGGCATCTTTCGCCTCATGCAACCGTCGAGCCATTTCCCAAACATACGCATGCGCGGTTTCTGCTGGATGATGGCCGAGAGTTGCGCTACACCGACGCGCGGCGATTCGGTCGGATGGCGTATTTCGCCGCGGAAAATTTGCCCTCTGAGCTGGGGCGGTTTGGCGACGATCCTTTGGAAATTACCGAACAAGATTTCGCCGCTCTTCTGAAGTTGCACAAATCGCGCATCAAGGCGCTGCTTCTGAAGCAAAGCGCGTTGCGCGGCGTTGGCAACATCTACGCCGACGAAAGTTTGTGGCGCTCGCGCATTCATCCAACGCGGATAGCCGCAAGGCTTTCTCCGGAGGAATCGCGAAAACTTCGAAGGGCCCTGCAGGAAATTCTGCGCGAGGCGATCGAATTGCGCGGCTCTTCCATCAGCGATTTTCTTGACGCAGAAGGCCGGCCGGGAGAATATCAGCGGCGCCATCGCGCCTACGGGCGGGAAACAAAGCCCTGTTATCGATGCAAAACGCCGATTCGACGCGTGATTGTGGCGGGCCGCAGCAGTTATTTTTGCCCGAGGTGCCAGCCAGCACCGAAGCCCGCCAAGCGAACTGCAAAGCGTGGAAAGCGTGTAACGGCAAAGGGCAGGGCTGCGTCATACAGACATTGAATTTGGGTGGACCTTGTTGGTGGTTGAAAATCATTTCTTTTCATAAATGCAATTTAGAGGGGCGGGAATGAACGCAAAGCGAGTGGTGGTTTTGTGCGCAGTGTTACTGATGTTGGGGGTGCTCAAAGGTCGAGCGTTTCCTGAGCCGGATGACACATCACCCTTTGCGGCTGCTGACGGCCAAATCCTCGCCGAGATCCACGATCACAGCGAAGCGGCTCAAAATCTCGAATACATTTCCGACAACATCGGTCCACGGTTAACGGGCTCGCCGCAATTAAAGGCCGCGAATGATTGGACTGCCGAGACATTCCGCAAATACGGACTCACGAATGTGCACCTGGAGTCCTGGAAGATCGCGCACTCCTGGATGCGTGGTACAGCCAAAGCGCGTATTGTGTATCCCGCGGAACATCCTTTGACTATTGCCTCCGCCGGCTGGGCGCCGAGCACGAACGGTCCTGTGCGCGGGCAGGTTGTATATTTCGACGCTCAGAAAAAAGAAGATTTCGAAAAATTTCGCGGAAAGTTGAAGGGCGCGATTGTCATTTTGACGAAGCCCGAATCGCTTTCCCCTCCGCAAAAAGAAGAGCCGTTTGCTGACGTAAGCCGGCCAATGCAGGCTCCGCTGCCGCGCAGGGGCGATCCGATTCCGCCATCACCTAATGCCAATTTTGCAGCTGCTGCGCGCGAGCGAAATGAATTCTTCAAGCAGGAGGGCGTCGCTGCAATTTTGCGCGATTCCAACAAACCGCACGCTCTTCTCAATATGACCGGCGTTGGCGGCGAAAAGTTTGACATCGGTCCGATTCCAAACGCGTTTATCACCGGCGAAGGCTACCGGATGATTTACCGCATGCTGCAGCATGGTCCGGCGGAAGTGGAAATTGAAATGACCAACACCATCGTCGACGGGCCAATGGATGTATACAACACCGTCGCGGAAATTCGCGGAAGTGAAAAACCAGACGAAGTCGTGATTCTTGGCGCGCATCTCGATTCCTGGGATCTGGGCACGGGCTCGACCGATAATGGGACAGGCAGCGCGGCCGTTCTGGAGGCAGCCCGAGCGCTGGCAAAACTAAATTTGAAACCGAAGCGGACGATTCGTTTTGTCCTATTCAGCGGCGAAGAGGAAGGTCTGGTCGGTTCGAAGCGATATGTCGAGGCGCACAAAGACGAGCTCGACAAAATTTCCGGCGTCCTCGTCCACGACACTGGAACCGGAAAAGTCCTCACCATCGGACTCCACGACAACTATCAGGACCGCGAAATTGTGGACAAAACCCTCGCCCCGCTCGGTGACCTGAAATTGCTGGAGCCAACCATGGTGCGCACTTTTGGCACGGATCATGCGTCGTTCGACGACGCGGGCGTACCCGGATTCTGGTGCATTCAAGACGGCGCCGAATACAACAAAACACATCACAGCCAGTCCGACACCTTCGACAAAGTCTGGAAGGATGATCTGAATCAAGGCGCACAGGTCTTGGCGGCTTGGGCTTACAATACAGCGCAGCTGCCGGATATGCTGCCGCGGCGGCCGCTGCCGTATCAACCTGACGAAGAGGCCAGAAAAGCTGCGGCATCGCTACCTGATCCAATTTCTGATGCGGACAAAAAGATCATCGAGCAGGTAAAAGCCGACAAGCCACAGCTTCAAGCCGACTTGACCCACTTAACCGACCGTATTGGCCCGCGCATGACAGGCGCGCCGCAGCTCAAGCAAGCCACCGAGTGGGCAGCGGAACAATTCAAAGCGATTGGCCTCTCAAACGTCCATCTGGAGCCATGGAAAATCGCGAATAGCTGGACCCGCGGGGCAGGCACCGGAGCATGGGGAAAGACGACCTCACCGGCGGCGCACGAACTAACACTCGCGGCCGCGGCATGGTCCCCAAGCACGAAAGGAACACTTCGCGGAAAGGTGACGGGCGTCGCGATTAATAATCCGGAGGAATTGGAACAGTACAAAGGCAAGCTGAAGGGCGCGATTGTTCTCTTGGGGCGCCCACACGATACGGTGCCGCCAATGAACCCGCTGGTCACGCCGTGGCTCGACGATGCGATTCCCATAGCGCGCCCAAAAAGTGACAAACCATTCGATTTTCGTGCATACATGCGAATGGTGCGAGCGGAATTGAAGTTTCTCTCCGAAGAAAAACCGGGCGCTGTGATTTTTGGTTCCGAGAAATTATACGGACTTGAAAACATGTCCACACTTTCCCGCGATTACAAACCCGCATCTTTCCCCGCTGCCTATGCGACTGGAGAAAGTTTTCGGCAATTATGGCGTTTGGTGGATGCTGGCGCGACCGAGGCGGAGATCAATATCGAAGGAACCTTCAGCAAGGGCGAAGTGGAGGTCTACAACACTGTTGGGGAAATTCCTGGCACGGAAAAGCCAGACGAGGTCGTCATCATCGGCGCGCATCTCGACTCTTGGGATCTGGGAACCGGCGCCACAGATAATGGCACTGGCTCAATGGCTGTGCTCGAAGCCGCTCGTGCTTTGATCAAATCTGCTGTAAAGCCAAAACGTACGATTCGATTTGTCTTGTTCACAGGCGAAGAGCAAGGCCTTAATGGTTCAAAGGAATACGTGAAAAAGCACAAAGACGAACTCGGCAAAATCTCCGCCGTTCTCGTGCATGACACCGGCACTGGAAAGACGCTGACCATCGGCCTGATGGGAAACTATCAGGCGCGCGAAACGCTCTCTTACGTTCTCAACCCGCTCGCGCGTAATCGCGAAATTACTCTCACCGAACCGACGCTCCGCGAAATGGGTGGTACCGATCACGTGCCGTTCGACGGCGAAGGCGTGCCGGGCTTCTGGTGCGTGCAGGATCCGGTGGACTACGACAAAACGCATCACTCGCAGGCCGACACCATCGAGCGCGTTCGCTGGGACGATCTCGCCGAAGGCGCGCAAGTCCTTGCCGTTTTCGCGTACAACGTGGCGCAGCTTCCCGATCTGCTGCCGCGCAAACCAGCCAGCGCTATTCATAAGGATGGCATGTAGAAACGTTCATGAGAGCGGTTCTGCAGCGGGTGAGTCGCGCGCGCGTGAGCGTGGACGGGGAGATTACGGGAGAAATCGGCGCAGGTCTGATGATCCTGCTCGGAGTGGGCAAGGAAGACACCAGCTCTGTGGCCGTGTTGCTCGCGGAGAAAACAGCGAACCTGCGCATCTTCGAAGACACGCAACAAAAAATGAATCTCTCCCTGCTGGATGTAAAGGGTTCTGCACTCGTTGTTTCACAATTCACTTTATATGGCGACGCGCGCGGCCAGCGCCGCCCCAGTTTCATGGCTGCCGCGCCACCGGACTTCGCCAAACAGCTTTACGAAGAATATTGCGAAGCGCTCCGACGGCTAGGAATCACTGTCGCAACCGGTATCTTTCAGGCGATGATGTCCGTGGAGCTGGTCAATGAAGGCCCAGTCACAATCCTCCTCGACTCAGAAAAAACATTCTAGCCCCTCGCAAGAGAAATGGACCTGCGAAAGCGCCGTGGCCGAGCTGCGTAAACTCGGCGAAAAACGAAACGTCGAAGGCATGGCTCACTTCGGAATTGTCGCCCAAAATGTCTACGGCGTGGCAAAGCCAAAGATGGACGTGCTCGCGAAGCGCATCGGACGGGATCACAACTTGGCGCTCGAATTGTGGAATTCCGGCGTGCATGACGCCAGAATTCTCGCCGGAATGATTGATGAACCCGCAAAAGTCACTGCTGCACAAATGAATCGTTGGGTCCGTGATTTTGACAACTGGGACGTTTGCGACGGAACTTGCTGCCATTTGTTTGTGTTCACGGATGCTGCGTGGGATTGTGCCGTGAAATGGACAAAACGCGCCGCCGAATTTGAAAAGCGCGCCGGTTTTGCGCTGGTTGCTTATCTCGCCTATCGGGACAAAACGGCAAAAGACGCGCAATTCAAGAAGATATTTCCGATTCTTTTGCGTGAAGCTCACGACGACCGCAACTTCGTCCGAAAGGCAGTCAACTGGGCCTTGCGGAACATTGGCAAACGAAATCTCGTGTTGAATCGTGCCGCAATTCAAACCGCCGAGAAAATGAAGAAAATAGATTCTCGCGCGGCGCGTTGGATTGCCGCGGATGCTCTGCGAGAATTGCAAAGCGACGCAGTTCAAGCTCGTTTGCAGCGCAAAAAAGCATAACTTCATGAGCCCCTATGGAAACTAGCGTCAAAATCCGGCGAGCCAGAAAAGCTGACGTGCCGCGTCTCGCCGAATTGAGTGGCGAGCTCGGCTATCCCGTCACAACGAAAGAAATGAAAGAACGCTTCGCGCAAATCAAACCAGCCGCGCAGCACGCCGTCTTCGTTGCAGAAGCGGGAAGGGAAGTCATCGGCTGGATTCATGTCAGCATCACTCCGCTTCTGGAGGTTTCCCGTCGCGCTGAAGTGAACGGCCTAATTGTCGCGGATGGCCAGCGTAGTTCGGGAGCGGGCGCAAAACTGCTCGACGCCGCCGAGAAATGGGCACGAGCAAAATCTTGTAAAGGCATGTCCGTGCGCTCCAATGTCATCCGTGAACGGGCCCACCTCTTCTACGAACGCCATGGCTACATCCACCAGAAGACGCAAAAAGCCTTCCGCAAGCCTCTTTGAAAACTGCATCGTTTGTGCTTCTGGAAAGTGCCTGTCCGTCAGCGTGAAAAATATATCGTTCTACGATAGAATAATCTTATGGCGGAGAAAATCACTTCGGCGGAGTATCGCGCCCTCGCGGAGCTGCGTTATCGCATTCGGCTCTTTCTGCGTGAAGGAGACACTACCGCATTGGCCGAAGGTCTTGAGCCGCAGCAATACCAGATGCTGCTGGCGATCCGCGGTTTGGAAGACGGCGAAATTGCCACGATCGGCACACTTGCAGAGCGGCTAGCGATCAAGCATCACAGCGCTGTGGAACTCATTGACCGCCTTGAGAAGCGCGGATTCGTAAAGCGCCTCCGAGAAAAAGAGGACCGCCGCCAGGTCAGAGTCGTGCTGCTGCCACGTGGTGAAAAGGCACTGGCCACCGTCGTGAGAGAAAGAATCGGCGAATTGCGAGCGAGCGGCGCGGCGCTTGTAAGGACTATCGAAACGCTACTCCAACCCAGAAACGGAAAGCCCAATCCGAAACAAGCAAGGAAGGGCACTTGAACAAAAAAAATTCTCAGAATGAGCTGGGAGATTTTACAACCTCGGTCCGCGTAATTCCGATTTCACTTCTTGCCATAGTTATTGGTGCAATTTGCGCCTATGTCGCTCTGGCCCTGCTTCGCCTCATTGGACTCTTTACAAATCTTTTCTACTACGGGCGGTTGGGGACCGCCATGGTGTCCCCTGCCGGGAATCATCTTGGCATTTACTCGGTATTGGTTCCCGTGACCGGTGCTTTGATCATAGGTTTCATGGCCCGGTACGGCTCCGAACGCATTCGCGGGCATGGCATTCCTGAGGCGATTGAAGCAATTTTGATCAACGGCAGCCGCGTGCAGCCCAAAGTCGCCATCCTCAAGCCGCTCTCCTCCGCAATTTCCATCGGTTCGGGCGGGCCATTTGGCGCGGAAGGTCCGATCATCATGACCGGCGGCGCGTTCGGTTCCATGATCGCCCAATTGTTTCATCTCACTAGCGCCGAGCGGAAAACGCTTCTCGTGGCAGGCGCGGCCGGAGGAATGTCCGCAACGTTTGCTTCGCCGGTCGCAGCGGTTTTGCTGGCGGTAGAGCTGTTGCTCTTTGAATGGAAGCCCCGCAGTTTAATTCCCGTGGCCCTCGCCAGCGCAGTTGCCGCCGTTTTGCGGCGTTACATCCTGGGGCTCGGCCCATTGTTTCCCGTGCCGGAACATCCGTTATTCATTGGACCAAAGGCATTGCTTGGGTGCGCGGTAGTGGGAATTTTGGCCGGAGGGCTCTCCGCGCTTTTGACGGTTTCCGTGTATGCCGCGGAAGACGCATTTCAGAAATTAGAATTTCACTGGATGTGGTGGCCTGCAATCGGTGGACTTGCAATCGGTCTTGGCGGACTGATTTTTCCGCAAGCGCTTGGCGTAGGCTACGACACAATCGGTGGCCTGTTGCAGGGGACCGTCACAACGAAAATTATTCTCGGAGTGCTTCTCGTCAAATGGTTCATTTGGGCCGTATCGCTTGGTTCTGGAACTTCTGGCGGTGTGCTCGCCCCGCTTCTGATGATGGGTGGAGCACTCGGTGGACTCGAAGCGCTGATGCTTCCCAACGAAGGAGCTGGTTTTTGGCCCTTGATCAGCATGGGTGCGATTCTCGCCGGAACAATGCGTTCACCACTCACCGGTATCGTGTTCGCGTTTGAACTGACACACGACGCAAACGTGTTTTTGCCGCTTCTCGTCGCGGGCATCATGGCACACGCGTTCACCGTGTTGACGCTCAAGCGGTCCATCCTGACTGAAAAAGTGGCACGCCGCGGATTCCATCTGAGTCGCGAATACGCAGTCGATCCGCTCGAATTAATTTACGTGCGTGAAGTGATGCGGACGAAGATTGCGGTCTTACCCGCCGCATTGAAAGTGAAGGAAATTCATCATTCGCTGCGCACGGACTATCGCCACAAGCAAAAGTTGCTCGTGGTCGTCGAAAATGAAGGGAAGCTTAACGGGATTACCACGCGCGGTGATCTTTTCGAAAGGATTGACAAGGATCAGGAAGCCGTACTGAATTTGCCGCTGAGCGAGGTCGTCCGACCCGCTGCCACTGTTGCCAGTCCTGATGAAACTCTGCGAATGGTCGTTTACAGAATGGCAGAGAGCGGTTTCACGCGAATGCCGGTGGTCGAGCGAGAAACAGGCAAACTAGTCGGGTTGGTTGCACTGGACGACTTGTTGAAGGCTCGTGCACGACACCTCGAGGAAGAACAACGGCGCGATCGCCCCTTGAAACTGAGATTCCTATTACCTGGCGGCGAAGTGTCGGAAGAGGCCAAAACACCGACAGTTCACTAGGCCTGTAAGAGACTCAATGCAAAAAGACCCGCAAGAAGAGTCGGAACCTCAACAAAAAGAGAGAAGCTGGGGATGGGCATCTTTCCTGACGCAGCGCGAGGAACAGGTTTTCCTTGTGCTGACGCTCGTCATCGGCGCGGTCGTAGGCGCACTCGTCGTGGCATTCATTCTCTTGACGCAACACTTCAGCGCAAGAATCTACCCTGTGCATGAAGGTGCTGCGTGGCGGCGTCTCTTGATTCCAGTTGCCGGATCGCTCGCCATGGGATATTTGCTTTTTCGGTTTTTCCCGGATGCTCGCGGTAGCGGAGTGCCGCAAACAAAAGCCGCACTCTATGCCCGCGAAGGCCGCATTTCTCTGAGCACCGTATTTGGCAAATTTTTCTGCACTTCGGCAACGCTTGCGAGCGGCATCCCACTCGGCCGCGAAGGCCCTTCGGTACAAGTTGGCGCGGGCATTGCCTCTTTTCTCGGAAGAAAGCTGGGGCTCCGTCCGGAAAAGATAAAAGCGCTTATTCCTGTTGGGGCAGCGGCGGCCGTGGCGGCTGCATTCAATACCCCGCTTGCAGCAGTTTTATTCGCACTGGAAGAAGTGGTCGGAGATTTACACGCACCTGTGCTTGGTTCGGTTGTGCTTGCGTCCGCCACTTCATGGGCAGTGCTGCGCATGCTATTGGGGAACGATCCGCTCTTCAAAGTCCCTGAATATCAGCTCGTCCATCCCGTCGAATTGGTTGCGTACGCGATACTTGGAATTGCAGGTGGTCTTGTCTCAGCGGCGTTCAGCAGGCTTCTTTTGTGGCTGCGTAAGCGATTCCTCCAATTTTCGCGAAAAACAGTCTGGTTCCAGCCCGTGGCGGGAGGGCTGGTCGTCGGTATCATGGGCTGGTTCGTGCCGCAAATCCTCGGTGTCGGATACCTGCACGTTGGAGAAGCCCTCAACGGCGAACTCGCATTGAAAATCATGATTCTGCTGCTTGTACTGAAATTCTTTGCCGTGGTTGCGAGCTATTCTTCGGGAAACGCAGGCGGGATTTTTGGGCCGAGCCTGTTTCTCGGCGCGATGTTGGGAGGAATCATTGGGACATGCGCCCACATGGCGTTGCCGGGCTATGTCGGAAGGCCCGGAGCATACGCTTTGGTCGGCATGGGCACTGCGTTTGCAGGAATAGTGCGTGCTCCGATGACCAGCGTTGTGATGATTTTTGAAATTACCAGAGATTACGCAGTAATCGTACCGCTCATGATTTCAAATCTGTTGAGCTTCTTTATCGCAGCGCGTTTGCAGCGCAAGCCGATTTACGAAGAACTGGCTCGCCAGGATGGTATCCACCTGCCCGGCGAAGAAATGTCGACCGGCGCTGGGCAGATAAGAGTCGCGGCAATTTTGCGTCCCGAGTCGAATTCTTTGGCTGCAGAGCTGTCCGTCGCAGAAGCGCTGGAAAGAATGCGCACTACAAAAATTCGTACCGGACTGATAAAAAGCGGACGAGGTGTGGAAGGGGTCGTGAACCTGGAAACGTTAAAGTCCGCTATGGAAAAAACTCCATCGCAAAAGTTGACGGATATCTTGCAGGGAGAAGATTTTCCGCACGTCCATCGCGACCACACACTTGCGCAAGCACTGGACCGCATGGGAACCGCTCGCATGGACCTGTTACCTGTGGTTAGCCGCGCAAACGTAAGAATGTTAGAGGGTATCGTTACGTTGCGCGATGTTCTGGATCGCTATGGCGTTTCCGCGAGCGAATAGTCATTCCTTATATAAAATAGCCGTGAAGCTTAAAAGCCGCCGCCACCACCGCCCCCGAATCCGCCACCGGAAAAACCACCACCCCCGCCGCCGCTGCTACTGAAGCCGGAACCTCCCGAGCTGCGAGGAGCGGAAGTCATAACGCTGCCTGCCTGCGAGGACATCGTGTTCAGATTGCTGACGAACATGTACGGATAAAAACTCGGCCCATAGCCGCCCTGATACCAGGACGGCGGTTGCGTGTAAATATTCTGGAACGCCTTGCTCCAATTTTTTTCCACGCCAAGAGCCATAGCGAACGGAAGAAATTTTTCAAACATCTCTGGAGTCTTGATCATTCGGTTGAAACGATCCGATTCCACGTGAGCAAGAAAATCCTCGAAACCCAAAACACCTTCCAGAGTGCGCGCGCCTGCGATAGTGCGCGCTGGCATAAACCAGCCGAAACCGATAATCACCGCTGCTGTAAGCAGCCCCGCCAGGATAAAAGGAAATGGCGCCATTCCCAGCATTGTCGCCAGCGGCATCGAGCCCCAGACGGACAGAAATCCCACGACAATTCCGCCGGCAACGTAGGCCGTGCGCACGCTATCCGGTCTGCGCCGGTAATATCCATGCGAGACCAGCGAATCGAAAACGTGGTTTTTGATCGCGGGAATGTGCTGATAAAACTGGTTGTGCAGGTCGGAGAGCGAGACGGACTGGCCCGCGGCTCCTCCTCCTGAAAATATCCCGGTAAGCAGTTCGTACTCATGCGGCTTGAGGGAAGCCCATTCATCCGAAGATTTTTTCAGGTGGAAAACGTAATCCTTTTCATGGACCAGTCCCATCATGCTGCTTTTGTCTTTTTCTTCGATGGAGATAAATCCGCGAACCGCGAGATCTACGATTGCCGCAGTGATGTCCCGCATATCTACGGAGTTGTCAATCAAAGTGCCGACTTCGCTCGGTGTCAATTCATCTGGCGGGTTGTACTGCGCCGCGATGGGTCGAAGCCTTGGATCACGTCCACGAGTCCACCAAAGCCAGAACATCCCGACAAAAGCCACGATGGGAAGAAATAGCGGCCAGTTGCTGCGAAGGAAGAGGACAGCGCGATCGATCGCAGTCGGCGCATGAACCAAACCCTTGTCGAATGCGACCGCAATCGTCAACCCTTCGTGATAACCGAGCGGCGCCGTCGTATGCACTTCAACGCCGTTGCCGACAACTTCCGCTTCCGCCTGTTTTCCCGTGGAACGATACGCTCCCGTAAAAACATTTGTGCGAATCCCCGTTGCTCCAACCGGAAGTGTGATGTTTGCGCTCACGTTCCCCACGGGCATATCCCACTCATCGCCCGTAATGTTCCAATAAAATTCATCATGATCTTCGAAAAAACGAAGCGCGTCGGAGACTGTGTATTCGATGACGATCGTTCTTGTGCTGTCCTGGGCTTCGGGAACGTAAATCTTGAGCTTGCGATAGTGCCGCTCGCGGCTCGATTCGTATTTCAGCGTTCGCCCAGAGCTGTCTGTGATGCTCTTTACATTCAGAAATAGCGAATAGTTCATCCCCTGCGGTGTGATGTATTCCACCGGAATTTCCCGATAAACGCCGCGCCACGAGCCGATGAAACGGAACGTGATGTTTTCCGTCACATCAATGGAACTGTTGGGAAGAACGGTGATCTGTGCGTCGAATTTCTCAACTCGCAGCTCGCGCGCGGAAAGCAACGATGTGGGAGCGAATAGGAATGAGAATAGGAGAAGAAAATGGTGAAAGCGAAACCGTTGTTTTGCGAGCAGGCTGGCCATTCTGTTGATGGCCTTAGGCCGTCGGAGCCGCAGGCGTATTGAAGCTGACTTTGGGGGCTTCCCGCTCAGCCGTAGCCGAAACTTCGAAAAATTCTCGTGTCTTGAAGCCGAGCATACCGGCGAAAAGATTCGTCGGGAATTCCTGAATTTTTGTATTCAGGTCGCGAACCACGGCATTGTAATAACGCCGCGCATTCTGCACTGTATCTTCAATCTGGCTGAGCGAATTTTGCAACGAAGTGAAACTCTCAATCGCGCGAAGCTGCGGATACGCCTCGGATAACGCAAACAAACTTTTCAATGTGCCGGAAAGCACATTTTCCGCTGCAGCTTTATCGCCCGGCGAAGTCGCCGTCATCGCGCGATTGCGGGCGTTGATTACTGCTTCCAGCGTTCCTTTTTCGTGACCGGCATATCCCTTTACCGTTTCCACGAGGTTCGGAATCAAGTCATAACGCCGCTTCAACTGGACATCAATATCGGCCCACGCATTGTCCGCCTGCACTTTCAGGCGAACCAGGCCGTTGTACATCCCGATCACCACAATCACAACCAGGATGAGTAACCCAAGAATGACCCAACCGATCATAGTGACCTCACGTTAACGAATTGTCTTGCCCGATGAACTGAATATACGTGGCGAAACAAAGTGTGTAAAGCAAGCTGCGGGGACTTCGTGTCCAAAGGCTGAAAACACAGAAAACAAAATCAAGATAGTGACAGGACCTGGAAACGCGAGCATTCTGATTGCGCCCAAGTTAACCATTGGTATAAGTTCCATTTTGATTTATGCTTGCGCCCCGGAAAGGCCGCTCCTTCTCTCATGCTCTTCAAAACGCTTAGTGCAGCCGTCTACGGAATCGATGCATACCTCGTCGAAGTGGAAGTCGATGTCGGCTCCGCGCGAATGAACGATTTTAACGTTGTCGGACTTCCCGATAACGCCGTAAAAGAAAGTCGCGAGCGCATCAAGTCCGCGCTGCGCAACTGCGGATTCGAGTTTCCTTACGGACAAGGTGTAACAGTCAACCTCGCTCCCGCCGATGTGAAAAAAGAAGGCTCCGCGTTCGATCTCCCCATGGCGCTTGGGCTCGCTGGCTGTATGGGACAATTTTTCGGCAAGCCCATCAGCAAAATGATGTTCCTGGGCGAATTGTCGCTCGACGGTAGCATTCGTCCCGTACGCGGCGCTCTTTCCGCCGCACTCGCCGCCCGCGATAGCGGTCTAAATTCTCTCGCCGTTCCCGAAGCCAACGCCCGCGAAGCCGCCGTCGTCGACGGCGTCAGTGTCTACGCCGTCAAATCTCTTCCGCAAACCGTCGACCTCGTCAATGCGCCGGAATCCTTCACGCCCATCAAAGTGGACGCGCAACTCATGCTCAACGAAGCTGCGCAGTACCTCGTCGATTTGCGCGAAGTCCACGGCCAGCAATCCGCCAAGCGCGCCCTCGAAGTCGCCTGTGCTGGCGGCCACAACATTCTCTTCATCGGACCGCCCGGCGCCGGAAAAACCATGCTCGCAAAACGCATCCCCACCATCCTTCCGCCCATGTCACTCGCAGAAGCCATCGAGACCACGCGCATCCACTCCGTCGCGGGCACGCTCGAAGATTCCCGCGGCCTCGTCGGCACTCGCCCCTTTCGTTCGCCGCATCACACCATCAGCGACGCTGGCCTCATCGGCGGCGGCGCCGTCCCGCGCCCCGGCGAAGTCTCTCTTGGCCACAACGGCGTTCTCTTTCTCGACGAGCTTCCCGAATTTCAGCGCAACGTCCTCGAAGTCATGCGCCAGCCGCTCGAAGATGGCTCTGTCACCATCTCTCGCGCCGCCACGTCCATCACGTTTCCTTCGCGCTTCATGCTCGCCGCCGCCATGAATCCCTGCCCGTGCGGCTACTTCGGCGATCCCACGCGCGAGTGCCACTGCACTCCGCCCATGATTCAGCGCTACGTCTCAAAAATTTCCGGCCCGCTCCTCGACCGCATTGACATCCACATCGAAGTCCCCGCTGTGAAGTACAAGGAACTCCGCGCGCCCTCTTCCAGCGAAGATTCCGCCGCCGTCCGCACTCGCGTCATCGCCGCGCGCAATCGTCAGTCGGAGCGTTTCTCCTCCGAAAAGAAAACTTACGCCAACGCGCAAATGCCTCCGCGCCTCATTCGCAAACATTGCGCCATCTCCGCCGAAGGAGAAAAACTTCTCGAAAACGCCATCACCCGTCTCGGCCTCTCCGCACGCGCCCACGACCGCATCCTCAAAGTCGCCCGCACCATCGCCGACCTCGACGCCTCCGCCTCTATCGAACCAAAACACCTCAGCGAAGCCATCCAATACCGCACCCTCGACCGCTCCTACTGGGCCTGACACAACTATGTCCTTCCGATTGAACTGGGCGACGGGTCCCACTGCGGCTTTCTTTTCAGTTTGCAGTGGAAATTCGTTGCGCACTTGCGGAACCACTTTAACCAACTTGCATTTACAACAAGGTTTCGGGCTGCTAACTCTTTGTTTTTGAATCTCGATATTAGGCTGTCGAATTGCTCTTTATGGAATTAAGTAACTAGGAGTGTGTTTATGAGCCTCAAGACCATTTTGCGCATAACAGTTTGCGTGGCTTTACTCGTCGTAGCGGTTTCCGGCGTCGCCAAGGCCGATTCGTTCACTTTCACGTTCGTGACCACTGGCGGAGTCACCATCGCCGGCGGCACGCTGACCACGAGTGGCCCGTTTGTCGGTGGGCAAGCCACTGTTACTGGTATCAGCGGCACCTACGATGGTTTCGGGATTACTGGCCTGTTGCCCAATGGAACGGAAGGCTTTGGCACAGACAATATCCTGTTCTCAGGTTCGCCGAATGTGGACCTCTTAGGCATCATCTTCGGCACTACCAATGATTCTACGACCGCGAATATTTTCTTCAATGGCAGCCAATACGAACTTGGGTCTTGCACGAATACCGTGTTTCAGAGCGGAACCTGTTTCGGAGGATCTCCTGCGTTGGAAGATCATCTCGGCACGTTCACCGTTACGCCGACCCCGGAACCCGCTACGCTCGCTCTTCTAGCCACTGGCTTTGCTGGCCTCGGACTTCTCCGCCGTCGCAAACGCGCCTAGAAAGACGACGTCTCCGCCTCCATCGAAACCCAAACACCTCAGCGAAGCCATCCAATACCGCACGCTCGATCGCTCCTACTGGGCTTGACGTACCGTTCCACATACGTCTTCGTAGATTTACTTGACATGCCAGCACGTACCCATTTATAAAATCGCAATTATCCCTCTCGGACGGTCCCGCCACTTCGGCACACTCGGGAAAAATTGACTCCGGTCGTGCCGCAACGCCCGCTACTCGTTTCGGCTACTTTCGATGCACGCCATGAACCCAGAATTTGGAGGCCCCGTGACTGTCCCCTTTTCAGTTTTACGCTCCTTATTTTCATTAGTTCTCGCAGGCGCCTTCTTGCTACCGCCAAACGGTCCACAAATTAGCCCTGTAAACTCAGCTGGAATTCAACGCGACGCGCAAGCGATCGTCGTTATTCAAAAGGCGATCACCGGTCTCGCCGCTCAACTCGATCCGGCGCAGATAAGCAGCGTAGTTGTAACAGGAACAGTATCCCTACCTGCAAATGACCCACCTATCGAAGGAACAATTACTTTGGAAGATTCTCTCTCGATTTCGAGTAACGAGTTCAGAGACACTTTTCAATCGGCCAATATCAATCAGAGCTTCGTGAGCGGGCATGGAAGCCCCGGCCTTATTTCCAACGGAACAGTGATTTCATTTGGCTCCCACTATGCGAGCTGCAGGCAATTCCTGCACATTCCTTGGCTGGGGTTGACAAAACTTCTCGCGAATCCCAATGCCAATATCAGTTTTGTCAAACAGACGCTCGTCAACAACCAACCTGCCGTCCAAATCCACTTCCATGATGACTCAGACCTCGTACAGCAAGTTATGAGCGTCCAAGATTGGTATTTTGATCAAACATCTGGGTTACCCGTTAGAGTCGAATACCGCGTTCCTTCCACGCCGACCGGCTTGCAATTTATTCAAGTGACTTCTGATTTTTCGTCTTTCCAAACAGTTCAAGGGATTGCGATTCCATTTCATATCGTTTCCTCAGCCGATGGCCGGGTCGAACGGGATATGACTATCACTTCAGTCAAGATCAACCAGCCACTTTCTTCAACTGATTTTGATCTGCCAGCGGCGGTAACCAAGTGAACTTCAAATCCCTAGCACTTGCAGCTACCACTTTCATCTTTTACTTCTTGCCTATTCCCTTGGCCGCACAGACAAATCCAAACTTCGAAATGGGTTATAAGCCATTTGGAACCTACGATGAAAGCACTTTCGATTCCGTTAGCATTGTGAATTCGAATTTGACCCTTCATATTCCTCTGCTCGTATACCCACAGCGCGGCCCTTTAACCGCCGATACTCATCTCGCCTACAACGGCAAAAATTGGATGGTCACCCAAACTTGCTTTGGCAGCACCTGCACCGACACTTGGCGGTGGAATCCTCTCAGCCCTCAAGGTGTATTTTTTAATTCGAGCGGTGGGGCCAACGTTGCCTATGCGCCTGTCGTAGTCGGCAAGCCCCTTGGGAACATCTTTACGGCATATACCTCTGACGGCGCCACACACATGCTTTACCCGGACGCCGCGGGAGGCTACCACTCCGTAGATGGAACGGGAATTTGGTACAACGGGGCCACCGGCTCGCAAACCGGAAAAATCCTGATGAGAGATGGCACCCAGCCGCTTCTAGTCGATCCGAACGGCAATTGGGCCTCGAGCTATTCCGGATTTCAGTCCAATATCATCAGCAACTACGCCGCCGGCGTCAACACGGACACTTTAGGCCGCATTCTCAATCAGACGCGGGCACGTCTACGACTGACTACACAGGATGCATTGCACCGTCCGCTCCGGCCCAAATCAGTTCAGCGGGAATTGGACCCTACCCGGGGTACAACGGCACGAACTTACAGGTAAAGGTTTGTACGGCCAATTATTCTCTCAGTACGAATTTTCATCAATTCGACTCAAACGCCGGTGTCTGGATTCAGGAAGGGTCTTCATCCGCCACCTTTATCGTAAGCGTTGTTATCTACGATGGGAATTCGTGGGCAACAAGTCCCGCTTGGGGCTTTGATTATGTAGGAAGCGGAGGTTTCAACTACGGCGATTTGACAAAAGTGACTCTCCCTACAGGCGGTACGATTTCCTACACATGGGGAACGGTCGGTCTCTGCTCTTCGCCACTTGCTCTCACAAAGGTCAGCAGAGGCGTTATAAGCCGCACGATAGATGCAAATGATGGCAACGGCCCCCGAACATGGACCTATTCAAACGCAGTAACCGATCCGGACGGCAATGACACGGTTCACACAGTAACGGATCTCGGCGGTTGCGCTCTCTACGAAACGCAAACTCAGTGGTACCAGGGCAGTCAGTTCTCGGGCACGCTGCTGAAAACTGTCAAGACTGATTACACCTCAAGTCAAAATCCATATTTTCAATACATTTTCCCCGCCCCGCAGGTAAATGTGCACCCGATCCGCGTGACCACAATCTGGCCAAATGGGTTGACCTCCAAGGAGGAAATGACCTATGACTCTGCTTTTGTCAACTCGACGGGCAACTTCTCTTATGGCACGGTCACTTCAAGAAGCGAATTCGATTATGCAATGAACGCCCCAGGTTCGCTCATTCGCACTACGTCCACGGCATTTCTCTCCCAATCAAACAGCACCTATCTTACTGCCAACCTGCTCGACCTTGCATCGAGCAAGACCATCACAAATAGCGCGGGCACCCAAATTGCCAAATCAACATATTCCTATGACGGCAGCGGTCTTCAGCCCTCCGGTATAACCACGCAGCACGACAACACAAAAGCCAATGCAGTCGCAAGGGGCAACCGAACGAGTTCATGCTCATGGAACAACGTTACCGGCGGAAGTCTGTGTACGACGACTACATATTTCGACACCGGTTTGCCCTATCGAGTCACGGATCCAAATGGCAACACAACTCAATTCGACTATTCATCAACTTACATCGGCGCATACGTTACACAAACCACACTTCCGGTAACTGGCTCAGTCCAGCACATCATTAGCGGCACATATGATTTCAATTCGGGAAAACTGACTAGCTTTACCGACCAGAATTCAAAAACGTCAAATTATCTCTATGATGCCCTCTGGCGCATCACCTCGGCTTCCTTTCCTGACACGGGGCAACTTGTCTTTAGCTATCCCAATCTGACGACGATTGAAAAGAAACGCCAGATTACCTCGACACTTTGGCTCGATCTCTTCTCCTATTACGATGGCCTCGGCCGCATAAAACAGACCCAATTGGTTTCCGACCCGGATGGAACTACCTTCGTCGATACAACCTACGACAAACTCGGCCGGGTCTATTGTGTCAGCAACCCATACCGCTCTTTCACCGACTCAACCTACGGAATTACAACTCACGTCTACGATGCGTTGGGCCGCGCCACCGCAATTCAACCGCCGGACTATTGGGCAAATACCTCCGCATCAAGCCCCACGTGCCAAAACGTGACTTCTTCTACTACGCCCGCCAATCCCACAAACTATGTGTCAACTTCTTACACTGCGAACACCACGACGGTCACTGACCAGGCAGGCAAATCACGTAAATCTGTCTCGGACGGGCTTGCGCGTCTAACGCAGGTCTTCGAAGACCCAGCAGGCCTCAACTACGAAACTGATTACACCTACGATGTGCTCGGAAATCTTCTAACCGTCAATCAGAAGGGTGGCTCAACCAATTCCACTAATTGGCGTACGCGTGCCTTCACCTACGATTCGCTATCGCGACTCCTCACTGCCGCTAATCCCGAGTCCGGCAGCATTACTTATGCTTACGACAGCGATGGGAATCTGATTACCAAAACCAGCCCTGCCCCCAACCAAACTGGCTCTTCCACAGTCACCATCGCGTATTGCTATGACGCTCTAAACCGGCTCACCAGCAAAGCCTACACTACTTCCACGACGTGTCCGCAAACCGCTCCCGTCGCTTCCTACTCCTACGATCAAACAACTTTCAATGGCCTCACAATCACAAACGGCATCGGCCGTCGCACTGGCATGACCGATCAAGCAGGCAATGGCTTCGAAGCTTGGTCCTACGAGTCCATGGGCCGTGTCGCTTCTGAGAAACGCACCGTCTACACCGGCACCAACAGCTACTCCAAAACGATTCCTTATACCTACAATCTCGACGGCTCACTCGCCAGCATCGCAACTCCAAGCTGGCCCGATGGCTCCCATCCCATCATGAACACCTACACGCCGGGTGGCGCAGGCCGCTCCACTGCTCTGAACTCCACCCTCATCAACAACGTTCACTACACCGCTTCCGGCGCGCTCTGCTACATGCAAGAAAATTGGGGCATGGGCTTCACAACAACCAACAGCTTCAACAATCGCCTTCAGCCCGCGACAATCTACGCCGTCGGACAAACCGCCGGTCACGGAACCGCACCTGCTCAGTGTGCTTCTGTTCCTCTCATTCCCAACGACGCTTACACGAGCAACATGGTTCGTTACACATACAGCTTCACGGACGCCAACGGACACAACAACGGTAACGTCTCCTCCATCACAGACGGCCTCACCGCCAACTACTCGCAAACTTACACTTACGATTCCCTCAATCGCATTTCCACAACTCAAACTACAGCCAATCACTCGCAGGACGCTGCAAATTGCTGGGCCGAATCCTACAGTTACGACCCGTGGGGAAATCTCCTGAAGCTTGGCCTGGATACCATCGGTCAATCCGGCTTTGTCGGCTGCACTCGGGAAAGCGGCTTCGACTTCACGAATTTTACCGGAACCAACAATCGCATCACCGCCACCGGATACGCATACGACTCTGCCGGCAACCTGATCACGAATCCCGGCGTCGGCACACAAACCTTTGATACTGAAAATCGCCTCGTATCTGCAGGGGGAGTCACCTACACCTACGACGGCGATGGCAAGCGCATCATGAAATCCAACGGCACCATCTATTGGTACGGCATGAACTCCGACGCCCTCATGGAAACCGACCTCACCAACACCATGAAGTTCGCCTTCCAATTTTTCGCGGGCCGTCGCGTAGCTCGCCTTGATGCAGCCAACTCAAACGCAGTGCAGTGGTACTTCGCGGACCATCTCGGAACTTCCCGCACCGTGTATAGCCTCAGCGGCATAGACCGCTGTGACTACTATCCCTTCGGGGGAGAACGCTGCCACTCCACCGTCACCACCAATCGCTACAAATTCACCGGCAAAGAACGGGACTCCGAATCCGGCCTCGATGATTTCGATGCGCGTTTCTATTCATCATCAATGGGCCGCTTCACAATTCCCGACTGGACGTCCAACGCAGTCGATGTCCCTTACGCCGACTTCGGCAATCCGCAAAGTCTGAACCTTTATACCTACGTTAAAAACAACCCGTTGAACCTCACAGACGTCGATGGCCACGGCCCTGGGGACGCCCTGCAGATCGTTGAGATTCTGAATCGGTTCGCCGATAACCCAGTTGGATTCACTAAGTCCTTTCTCATTGGGGTTTTAAAACAGGAAACTGCGAACGTCAGAGAAAATGTTGGGGCGAGTCCTTCACCAGTACTTGAACCCACGAATGATGTGGAACGGGCAGGGGCCGCTGTACTGAACGCCGCGGCGCAAACCACCACGGCCGTTGCGCCGTTTGTTTCCGGTGACGGCGAGGAATCTGCTGGTGGCACAGCCGAGGTTGAGCCCTCTATGGGCAGTGTCCGCGGCGCCCAACGAGAATCAATGCGGCAGGAGAATATCCCCACCAGCCAGCAACCAGACACCCAAGTGAGCACGAACGCCGGCAGGCAGTACACGTACACCGTCCCCAAAAAAGGTGGCGGAACTGAAACGAAGATTGTGACTCGCCAAAACATGGACAGAAATCACGGCAAGCACGTTGAAGCAGGCAAACCAAAAGCTAACGGGCAGACCGACCCTTCTGGACGACTCAGGCATTCCAATGACAAGACAAAGGTCGTTGTAAAGTGATAAAACAAAAGCCAGTGCAAAGAGGCGCGCCGGTAAATCTCTTATGTCAACTGAGCGTCAAAGAAAAATCGAGTTATTAGCTCGGAAAAACGAGGCGAAGAGAGAGCACTCGTCTTATTTAACTGAGATCTCTCACGTCTTGAAACGCGAGATAAACGAGGATGAGTTGTTTGATCTGGAGACGACAGACAAACTCTTTTCCAAATCTATCAACGCGTCCAAAGAATCTCATTGGATCCTGCAAAGAAGTTGGCCGTTTCATCCGCGCTCCACTTGGACACGCGTTTGCTTTTGCTTGGCGGAGCAACTCGGACCTGAACCTGTTGTCCTTTTTGCTGGTGCGTACAAACTCTGCGGCGCTGTTAGATCCAAGGCGGAGTATCCGCTCGTCAATGCTCTCTCGGTTCTGGAGTTTGACAAAGATTCGCTGAGCATACAGTCGCTAAACTCGGATGGTGGTCTCTACTTGGACATGTACGAAGAAAATTCCACTTGGCGGATTGAACTGAAGATTTGGGGCGAGTGGTATTTTCGAGCCAAAGAATGTTTGGTCCCTCAGTGTAATTCATAGTCCTAGGCTTGGGCGGGTGGTGCACTCGAAATCCGAAAACCTCTTGGGTGGCCTACCCTTTGCGCTTTGTATTTTGCCGGGTGCCCCATACGCGGGTTATGCGTGTGGGGATTTTGACTTTGCTTTTCTGTCCGTTCGGCATCGGAATCCCTCAGTGCCAAGAAGGACCCGCCCTCCAACACCGAGGACGGGGCACCCTCCGCATCACTGTACTTTCTCTAGTCTTATGAAAGTGGTATATCCTCTCATCGTTCCTGTATGCAGGAAATACTCAAGGAAACTCCGGGCCACCCGCCAAGGGACGGAAGGCAAATCAATTCCCGGCTTTCAAAATTCAAAGAAAGTTGGCGAGATCAAGGACACGAAGACAGTTAGCAATACCAAACAACTCAGAATTCAGAAAGAAGCGGCACAAAATAGCCAGCGAAAGCATGAGCTGATTACCGGACAAAATACACATGTAACAAAGAACGCCGCAGAAGGCACGACGGTTGTTCGTAGACATGATCTTGGGCCGAAGAAAAATTAATGAACGCAAAGCTTGAATCTGAAAAATTAATGAATGCGGTCTTAACACTCGCGGAAAAGATGCTTAGGCAATATGGCGAGTTTTATCCGTATGGTGGGTATATGACGCCTGGAGGAGAGATTATCGACGTGGGCGCGAAAGACCCAACGACAAATCACCCGAAGTCGGAAGACCTAATTCAATCCCTTCGATCCTCGTTCCGCGCGTTGGCAAGCGAGAAAAAATGCAAAGCCGTTGCACTGGTTTTTGATGTCGCTGTCGTTTTGCCAAACTCGACTCGCAAGAGCGATGCGATTCAGGTCTGTGTAGACCACGTAGACGGTTATTCAGCCGAAGTTTTCTTTCCTTACCATATCGTTAACAACGAAATCGTCTACGATGTAACTTTTGCGCAGGAGGGAGAATACCGTATCTTTGAGCAAAAATAATCCCATTTAGTCGCTTCATATTCTATGACTCCTTTCATCTATTGGTGACGACTCTAAGGGTGGGCGGGTGGCGCAGCCTTAATACGGTGGAGACTTCTGGGGCGGGTGTCCTTCGATAAGAGCGAAGGCAGTGTCAAGACACAAAACTGGAACTCGGAGGCGAGCTTCCGTGAACGCGCAAGACTTGGGACGATCCTTGCCCCAGGGATGAAGCGTGGAGGGTTGTCTGATGCTGCAACTACGACGGTGACTCATTTCACCGACAATGCTACCGTTCAGGCAATTACTGATTCGGGAGGCATGTTGTTTAAGGGAACCTACGTTACAACACCAGGTGAAATACCAGCAGGTGCGACAAGGCGGGTGGCCCACACGAATCTGAATTTCGGTCTCGCTATCACCGATCTGACTAAATTCAAACCCACCCCCAAACCATAGACATGAATTGGAGTTCGCAGACAATGACCGAGCCTATACCATACAAGGAAGCCGGGTGCCCCATACGCGGGTTATGCGTGTGGGGATTTTGACTTCGCTTTTCTGTCCATGCAGCATCGGAATCCCTCAGTGCCAAGAAGGCAAGTTTAAGAAAAACTGATTAGCAATAGGTAGATATATGACGATGAAGACTTCTAGTTATGGCAATCCAAGGTTTCCAGAAGGGAGCAAAGCGCGCGTTGCGGATCGCGCAATATTGGAAGGGTTCATGGCAACGTGGAGGTACCACCACAAACTCCGACCGGAACAGCTTGAATACGCCGATAGAGTTGCAACGGTTCTCGATGTGGGCTGGTATCACGGAGGTGATCCGGTTTATAAGCTGGAGAACATTCCGGGTCTATGGCTCGATCAGTGCCTGATCGAACCCTGACAACTGAGACTGGCGGCGTCACCTACGACGGCGACGGCAAGCGCGTCACTAAAGCCCCTTCCTCCAGGCCCACGCAACCCAATTGCATCTACTGGCGGGCCGGTGGCGCACCTTAAAATCGAAAAACCTCTTGGCTTCGGCCCATCAGCCAGGAGCACCAAACCACTGTGATCTTTGTGGAGTCAAACCTGAAGATGCTCCAGGCCTCTTTACTCAAAGGCCTAACCCTTCAAAGCCGCAATAAAGGCAGGTGGCGCACTCGAAATCTGAAAGCCTCCTGGGTGGCCTACCCTTTGCGCTTTTGTATTTTGCGCGTCTTCTGCGTTCCGGACGAATCTGCGGGACAAAGGGTGGGCACCTCTTCTCTTGGACTGATTCGCTAGGGCGATAAGGGCTTCGGCCCTTCGATTCGACTTTCCTTCTCTTCGAACTCTTTTCCACAATCCATTCGAATTAGCAGTCTAGTACCTCTATTGACAAAGTAAATAAAGCGTGCTACCGTGTTTCGTGTTTGCCCCACCCAAACTCGACCGCCTCTCCCACAACCCTGTTTCCTATCCCCTTTGTTTTGAGTTTCATGCAAAACCCTCCTTCCACATCTCTTTTGTTTTGAGAATCATACAAAACCACCCGGGGTGGGGGTGGCCAAATCAGCCCAACCCACTATTTGCGCCCGTAAGTCCTGTATTTGGCACTCTTACAAAAACACCGGGGGTGTACCCAAACTCTTCCCACTTTGGAACCAACTTATCTTTCTCCACGATTGCTCCGCTTCGCGTCCGTCGTCCGATTGGCCCGCCTCCAGTTTTTTCCTCCGCCTTCTCCATCCTCCGCGCCATTGACGCGACCGCTCGCGCTGTGTTACCCATACAACGCCTCAAAAATTGGGCTTTTCGCATGGTGACGAGCCGAATGGCGCCAGAAACCAAGCATCTGGAAGTCACGCTGGAAACCCAGGTCGAAAGTGTGAACCTGGCCGAAGAGATGTGCCTCCGTCTCGCCGAAGCCGCCGGCTTTGGCGAAGACGAGTGTTACCGCATCGGCATGAGCGTCCGCGAAGGCGTCATCAACGCCTTCCACTATGGCAACAAGGAAAAGCCCGAAAAGAAAATTCACCTCGCCGTCGATCTCACTCCCGAAAAAATGATCATTCACGTCACCGATGAAGGCACCGGCTTTATCCTTAAGGACGTTCCCGATCCTCTCGCCGAAGAAAATCTTCTCAGCACTTCCGGCCGTGGAATTTTTCTGATGCGCGCCTTCATGGACGAATTCGACGTAGTCAAAGCGCAAACCGGCGGCGCGGAAATCGTAATGTCCAAGCGCTTGCCAACTCCGGGTTCGCCGCAATCCAACGGCGACCACGGCTCTGCGCCGCACAGGGAAGCCTAAAACAATGGCACTTCATCTCACACCTCGAGATTCCGGCGTAATCACTGTCGTTGACGCCAGCGGCCGCATCACCCTCGGCGACGGCAGCGCCATGCTGCGCAAAACCATTCGCCAGCTGCTCGAAGAAGGCCACAGCAATATTGTTTTGAATCTCGCCGACGTGGATTACATCGACAGCTCCGGAATCGGCGAACTCGTCAGCGCCTACACTGCCGTCCGCAGCAAAAGCGGCGAACTGAAACTTTTGCATCTCACAAAAAAAGTTCACGACCTTCTGCAAATCACAAAACTCTTCACTGTCTTCGAAGTTTATTCCGACGAAGGCACCGCAATCCGCAGCTTCTAATGGTTTCTCTTATCGGCAATCGTTCTATGCAAATAAACATTTCTTCGGCTCTACGTTCTGGACTCCAACCTCAATTTGTGACAGCATACGCCCGCGTTAGTGAATTCCCAGGTTCGATGCCGGCACGAAGAGCTGCCTCGGCGGTCTCCCGGTGGCAGGCGTCAGACCCAGCACGACGCTAAATCCACGGCAGAGGAGTACCGAAGTTGAGCAAAGAGCAAGGTGTTGTGAAATGGTTTAACGCATCCAAAGGTTACGGCTTTATCCAACGGCAGTCCGGCGAAGATGTGTTCGTTCATTTCTCCGCCATTCAATCCGACGGATATAAGTCATTGAATGAAGGGCAGCACGTTGAATTTGAAGTCAAGCAGGGACCGAAGGGCCTGCAAGCAGAAAACGTATCTCCTCTTGGCTAAACGTGGACTCTTACAAAGCCCCTCGAGAAATCGAGGGGCTTTTTTATTTCAGAAAATATTTTTCCAGTCTGAGAAAATAAAACGGAATGAGCGCGGCAAAAAAATCCGCTGCTAAAACTGCGTGGATCGCAGAAACTGCGCGCTCGCTTGGCTTCGATTTGTGCGGCGTAGCGCGCGCAGATGATTTTCCTGAACTCCAGAAGATGAATGATTGGCTGGAGCGTGGTTACGCAGGCGAGATGAAATATCTGCACGATCCGCGGCGCGCGAACTTGCAAGCGGCGATGAGCGGCGTGAAAAGCGCGATCGTCTGCGCGATCAACTACAACTCTTCCGAACCGTATTCGACGGAAGTTTTGGAGGATGACTCCAGCGAAGACGATTCGCCGCGCGGATGGATTTCACGTTACGCATGGGGAAGCGATTATCACGAAGTACTCTGGGAAAAGCTGAACGCGCTGGTTGCGAAGATGCGCGAGAGATTTGCCGAACCTTTTGAAGCGCGCGCTTCCGCTGACACTGGTCCCGTTCAAGAACGCATACTTGCAAAGCATGCTGGGCTCGGTTGGATCGGAAAAAACACTTTGCTGCTCGATCAAAGAATGGGCTCGTGGTTATTTCTCGGGACGATTCTTACAGACTTGGAACTTACTCCGACAGTGGAAAGCAAAGAGTTTCTTCCTCCCGATTTGTGCGGTACTTGCACGCGCTGCATTGATGCGTGTCCAACCGATGCACTCGTCGATCCTTACGTGATGGATGCGCGCCGCTGCATTGCTTATTTGACGATTGAATTACGCGGGCCGATTCCGTTCGAATTTCGTGAACCTATCGGCAATCATGTTTTTGGCTGCGATATCTGCCAGGACGTCTGTCCGTGGAACCGCAAATCACCTCGTACGGAGCAACAGGAATTCCGGCCGAGAAACTCCGAAGATGAGAAAGAGTCTTTGTTCCATCCGCGACTTGAATGGTTGGCGGATATGAATGAAGAAGAATATCGAGAGCTCTTTCACGGAAGCGCCATGAAGCGGGCCAAATGGCGCGGAATCATTCGGAATGCGCTCAACGCACTTGGAAACGCCGGATTGGGAAGAGGTACAACGGAGGGAGAACGCGTCTACAGCATTCTCCAGAAATTCACACAAATCGACGACAAAGTCATTTCTGACTCTGCCCAATGGGCGCTCTCGCGCATCAAAATGGAAGGATCAACCCACTAAATATGCCCGAGTGATTCGGGGAACGTGCTTGGTTGAGCCATTTCAACAGACGGCGGTATACTCCCTAGCGACCCTGCTACGAGCCCGCCGCCCGTCGGGAGCTTCGCTTGAAACGAAGGAAGTTTGTGGTGAGCGGCAGCATGGTTGGAGCCGGCCTCCTGGGAGCAGTCAGCTTTGCTCCCGGCGTTTTGCGAGCAAGCGCACCAGAGAACCTCGTACCAAATTCAAATTCGGAGGAAAAACCAGTGGCTTTTTCTGTGCCCCCCCTGCCGTACTCATTTGACGCACTTGAACCTTACATTGACGCGAAAACGATGGAGATCCATCACGACAAGCATCACGGAGCCTATGTCACCAACCTGAATAAGGCGCTTGAAGGCCATGTCGATTTGCAGGCGAAGTCCCTCGAAGATTTGCTGAAAGGACTGGATTCGATTCCCGAGAATATTCGGAATGCAGTCCGCAACAATGCGGGCGGCCATTGGAACCACTCGCTATTCTGGACACAGATGAAGAAGGGCGGGGGCGGTGAACCCAAGGGTGATCTCGGCACAGCGATTAATTCTTCGTTCGGTTCCTTTTCCGGATTTCAGGAGAAGTTTGCCGCTGCAGGCCTAGGACGCTTCGGATCAGGCTGGGCCTGGCTGATTGTGAAGGACGGGAAACTTGCGATCGACTCGACGCCGAATCAGGACACGCCATTTATGCTAGGTGGAAAGGCAGTGCTTGGATTGGACGTTTGGGAGCATGCCTACTATTTGAAATACCAGAATGTGCGCGGCGATTACATCAAGGCGTGGTGGAACGTGGTCAATTGGGATAAAGCCGCTGAACTCTACGCTGCTGCAAAATAAATTCTCAAGTTCATAAAAAAAGAGAAAAGCCCGGCAGGAAATGCTGCCGGGCTTTTTCTTTCTAAGAGAGAAGCATTAGACCGATATTGTTAATTCGCCATGCCGAAGACTGCCGCTTGCACAGGGGCATGGTGAACTCTCTGCACCCGAGATGCGGATGCGGCTGGCCGCGTGTCACGCACAACAGGCGGCGCCACGGGTTTGTTAGGCATTGTCCAGTTGGAATAACGAGAAGCTTCGCGAACGAGTTCCATACGACCACGGACGCGAAACTTGGACAACAAGGATGAGACATGGAACTTCACGGTACGTTCAGACAGGTTCAGGTCACCGGCGATTTCTTTGTTAGCGAAGCCACGAAGAATTCCCCTCAGGACTTCTTCTTCACGGCGGGTAACTTTGACTTCGCTTTTCACCGACTGGCCGGCTTCGAGCAACTTCTGTGCTTTTTCCCGCAAGCCCTCAGTATGGCTATGCTCGGCTTCCACCATCACAGCGTAATCTTCCGGTGATTGGCCGCGCACCATGCAATGCATGGCAAGCAGGCAAGCTGCTTGTTCAAGTGGCAAGCTACCGTCTGGACCGGCGCTAACCTGAAAATGAGCAACCCCTGATTGTCTTTCGTAAAAAAGGTACGTCTGAGGAAGTGCAGCTGCTTGGCGTGCGGTCACTAACGAAGGCAAAGAGTGCGATCTGCGGACAATTTTCACCTGGAATCCTCCCAATCCAGCCTCGACGCAAGGACGAAGCCTGCGAATAGATAAAACGACGCGCAGCTGAGCGGGTGCGGCTCGCGAGTCGCATAAACTGAAATGTACTGACTGAAGCTGCGACCGTGGGCCAAGTCGTAGCGTGCTCCCCGGGAACGAGGTTAGGCGCGAGAAGGAGGTTTACGCCCGTACGTTCCACCGAACTAGTACCCGTCGTGCACGTCGGCTACCAAAAATTGTCTATGCAAACTGCTCAAATTGGGACACTTGTGTGCAAAAGTTTTCCACAGGGTCAGGTTGGCACTGTAGGAATTTCATGCCCTCGGAAAATTTTGCATTAAATACGGGAAAGAATGTATGGCTATTGAGGTGTGAGGATGCGGGTTTCCTGGCTTGAAACTAGTTCGTACCGAATGCCCCGCCAGCGAATTTGCCGAGAAACGAGCGAGGCGAAGAAGTTGACCAAATATAAAAACGGAATAAACACACCGATGGTGATGTAAATCCAGGATTGAGCGTTGATTTGCGATCGGTAAGGGGGCAAAAGGTCGGCGACGGCTACAACGCGCAGTGCGCTGCGCAGAGAAGCAAGAAGCAAGGGGAGAAAAGTCAGCGCCGCCAAATGGAGCGAAGGCAGAGTGGAGACTAAGTCGCCCAACGTGAGAAACAAGCCAAGCAAAAAGGTAAGGCAGAAAAGGGCGTGCATGGCGAAGGCCGTGCCCCACATTTTTTGAGAATAGACTTTCGTGATGAGAATCTGCCGATTCGTGAATTCCAGCAAACCTTCGAAGTTTGTGTCAACAAATGAAACGGTCAGACATTCGGGAAGAAAAAGGATGGGTTTGCCAGTCCGCTCAAGGGCGTTCGTCATGGAATAGTCGTCGCTGATGGAGTGCTGCCACTCTTCAAGCACTCCACACTGTTCGAAAACTGTTTTGCGAATGGACGTTCCGCCGCCCCAACAGAAATTATTTGCTTTCTCTCCGAGCATGGTAACGATCGGCGCGTTCCAAGCCGTTAAAAGCCAGGTTGGAAAATTGTTATGGTTCGGAATCATCCAGCGCATGGTCGTTGCAGCGCCGTACCGCGCGTCGTTTAGAGGCGCGACCATATGACGCAGCCAGGATTTTCCCGGGCGGCCATCGGAATCCACAAAAACCAGAACTTCCACTTCAGGCGGCAGTTGGCCAACCGCGTGAATCAAGTTGTTCACCTTTTCGCCGCGGCCTTCCGGTTTGCCCGCAAACAATAGACTCGCTTTCACGCGCGATTGGGATGCAACTCGTTTGACCGTACTTGTTGCGGGATCAGATTCCGAGGCTAGGACGAAAAAGAGTTCGTAGTTTTGATGGTCGAATTCAGTGAGAGCAAGGAGATTTCGTTCGAGACCTTGTTCCAAGCCGCGGCAAGGACAGATGACAGCTGTGCGCGGCGCGTAGAATCCGGGGTCCAACAACATGCGCCGCTTCGCATACGCGAGCCACATTACGCCCTGCACGGCGAGATAAAGTCCGAGCAGAATCTGCACGACGGCAAGAATGTCAAAGAGTGTTTCCACGCAAGGCGAGGATAACAAAGCAAAGGCGCTCGCGCACCGAACATATAAACAGGTAGAATCGCAGCGGTAAACGTTGCGAATCGGACACGTGAGCGACAACGTAAAGGAGATTTAGCGATGTCAGGGCGAGTAGATTCTTCGATGGTGACGACCGCGATGGAACTGCCGGGATACCGGATTGTGAAAAATTTTGGGGTTGTGCGCGGGATTATCGTGCGTTCGCGCAGCGTGATCGGCAATCTTGGCGCCGCGCTGCAAACGATCGTCGGCGGCAACATCACGATTTTGACAGATTTATGCGAAAAGACCCGCAGCGAAGCGTATGAACTGCTTTTGATGCACGCCGCAGCACATGGAGCGAATGGCGTGGTCGGGTTTCGCTATGATGCGACGGAAGTGATGAATGGCGTTACCGAAGTGCTTGCATATGGCACCGCGGTTTTAGTAGAGCCCGCTCAACATCAATAAGCTAAATCGGCAGAGGGTCAGTTTGAATTTTTGACTTATTGTGTCACGATCCAAAAAATTCAAACTGACCCTCTAGAGCTAAATCGCGCACTAAATCGCACGGCTGGGCGAGCGGTGGTAGAATCTCGGCTCCCATGTACTGTTCTCAGTGCGGTTCGGCGGTTCCAGAAACGGCGAAATTCTGCGCGGCTTGCGGTTCGGGGGTCAATCAGGATCCTGGGCACGATCCTGGGGCGACGATTGCAGGCCACGAAGGTATCGACGGGGAAACTTTTGCGCCGCCGCGACCGCCTCGCACTCCCAGCGGAAGTACGTCGCAGCGCCGTTCGCGGCCAATCTCTCACCCAAGCGGGACGTCCTCGAGTTCCGACGCAATTGGCGGCGGACGGTTTGCTCCCGGCACTTTGCTTGAAGGGCGCTATCGCATCGTCGCTCTGGCCGGCCGCGGTGGCATGGGAGAGGTTTATCGCGCTGAGGATCTAAAGCTTAGCCAGACCGTCGCGATTAAATTTCTACCGGAAAGCCTTTCGCGGGACGCCGCCGCTCTGCAGCGTTTTCACTCCGAAGTGCGCATCGCGCGCCAGGTATCTCACGCGAACGTTTGCCGGATGTTCGACGTGGGAGAGATTGATGGAATCACATTTCTCACGATGGAGTTTGTGGATGGCGAGGATCTCGCGTCCCTGATTCGCCGCATTGGACGTCTTCCGCAGGACAAAGCGATTGAAGTAGCGAGGCAGATTTGCGCCGGGCTTGCGGCGGCTCATGAACGCGGGGTGGTCCACCGCGATCTAAAGCCCGCGAACATCATGCTGGACGGGTTGGGCAAGGTTCGCATCAACGATTTTGGACTTGCTGGGATTGCAGCGACGATTCAGGGGGCGGAAGTTCGCGCCGGCACTCCGGCTTACATGGCTCCGGAACAGCTGGCGGGCAGCGAAGTCACGATTAAGAGCGACATCTATTCACTCGGCCTTGTGCTTTACGAAATTCTGACAGGGAAGCGCGCATTTGAAGCTTCCACGCTGCAAGAGCTGATTCGCGTTCGCAATGAAACTGAAGTCACGAAGCCGTCGAGCCTTGTGCGCGATTTGGATCCGCTGGTCGAGCGCGTCATTCTTCGCTGCCTAGATAAAGATCCTGCGCAGCGCCCTGTATCGGCGCTGCAAGTTGCCGCAGCTTTGCCGGGAGGCGATCCACTTGCCGCTGCGCTCGCCGCGGGCGAGACGCCCTCTCCAGAAATGGTTGCAGCGTCAGGCGAAACGGAAGGAATGAAGCCGCAGCTGGCGCTGGCCGCGCTGGCCGGTGTTGTGATCGCTCTGGCTCTGTCCTTATTCGTGGTCAACAAACGAAGCTCTACGGCTGCGATGGTCCCGTTCCAGGATTCGCCCGAAGTTCTGACCAGGCACGCCAAAGAGATGCTGCAAAGTCTTGGCTACCACGACGCGCCCGAAGACACAGCAAATGGCATTGCTTCGAGCAGCGAATACGTAAATTTTATTTCCACTCAAATGAAATCGCACGACCGCTGGGAGGCTCTTCGCCAAGACCAGCCTGCCGCGACGTTTTTCTGGTATCGCGAAAGTACCACGCCGTTGATCAATGCGGAGCCGGTAGACAATTTCTTGTGGGGCCGTGTCGGGCCAGATTTGCCGGCAATGGATGTATCGGGCAGAACGCTCGTCCTTACGACGCTAAGCGGAAAATTGCTGGAGTTTGAAGCAGTTCCTCCACAACTTGAAAAGTCGCCTTCGACGCCGGGCGCAGTTGCCATGGATTGGTCGCCGCTTTTTGCGGCTGCGGGCCTCGATCGCAAAGCGCTAAAAGAAGTCGAGCCGCAATGGTATCCGCTCGCCTGGGGCGATTCGCAGAAGGCGTGGGAAGGAACGTGGCCCGGTCGAAGCGACTTGCCGCTTCGCGTGGAAGCCGCTTCTTTCCGAGGAAAGCCGATTTATTTTCAACTGATCGGGCCGTGGACGAAAGCCTATCGCATGCCCGATCAGCGCCCGGGGCAACAAAATAAATTGGGACAGATATTCAGCTTGAGTCTTTTGGGGTGCATGATTGCGGGCGCACTGTTCGTAGCACGCCGCAATATCAAGCTGGAGCGGGGCGATTTTCAGGGAGCGCGGCGACTGGCATTGGTTTTGCTTTGCGCAGGACTGATCAACTGGCTTCTGCTTGCGCACCATACTTCGGCACGTTTTGAATTCATTGAAATTTTGCTTGCGGCAGGTTCCGGTCTTTTCTTTTCCGGCTTCTCCTGGATTCTGTACGTCGCGCTCGAGCCCTACATTCGCCGGCAATGGCCGAACAGCCTCGTCTCTTGGACCAGAATGTTGAGGGGGCAATTCCGGGATCCCGTGGTCGGTCGCGACGTCCTTTTAGGAGTTTTGTTGGGGACGTTTGTTTCGATATTGGATCATCTTCAGTATCCGCTCGAACTCGCCATCACAGCAGCTCCGGGCAAACCCAACGGATTTACTCCCTATTCGATGGAAGGTCTGCACGGTTCGATCGCTGCCGTGATTCTGCAATTCACGAATTCCCTCACCAGCGTTTTGTTTATTTTCTTTTTGTTTTTTCTTCTGCGAATGGTGCTGAGAATAAACTGGCTCGCGGCGATTGCGATGGGCCTGCTGTACTGTATTCCCAGCCTCGGCGCGGCGAATCCTCTGATCGATTCGTTATTCACTGCACCTTTTTTCATATTGTTCATGCTTGTTTTATGGCGATACGGACTTGTCTGCCTAGCTGCGCTCTTTTTTACAGATCAATTATTAAACTCGGTACCGATTGTGATGCCGCTCGGTTCGTGGCATGCCGAGGGCGGAGTCGTGGGCATGTTAACGGTTTTGCTGCTAGCCGTTTATGGATTCCGGGTGGCGCGGGCAGGGAAGCCAGTGTTTAGCGGGAAATTGCTGGAGAGTTGAGGGGACATTCAGGATTTTTTTGCGGTGGCCGGTGAAGCAGAAGCATTCTGCGATTGCTCTACGATGTGAGCGGCCAGGTCTTCGATTTCCATTAGTGCTCGCGTAGCGGCGACGCGCGCTTTTTCCATAAAAGAGGAATCGAGCACAAAAGCGCAGCGATCTACAAAAGGATGATGCGCCGATTCGAACGGCTTGCGTCCGCGTTTCGGCCCTGTATTGCGAGAGAGAATGCCTTCGTAAATCTGTAAATCGCTTTGAAAATCGAGAGCGTCGCCCGCGTTCCAGTGGCGTTCGCGCGCCAACGCCACAAGAAACTTGCGGCGAAAGAGTGCAGCGTCCTTGCGTGTCAGGGGAGTTGGCTTTTTTCCGGTGATTGGTCCTGCGCCGACCAGTTCGATAAGGCAGATCGTCGCCGCCAAGAGGGTTTCGCGCTGTAGCAATGCCAGCAAATCGCGGTACAACGGAGCGTGCACTTGAAGCGCGTGACGGCCGTTTTCCACGACGTAGGAGTCCACAAAACGCGGCACGATGCGCTCCTGCGCAAGGGCTTGCGTCAGCTGGCGGGCAAGCTCAACGGCATTTGGCGGAGATGAAAGCGCGCGAGGCATCGTCGCATTTCATGTTAGCAGGAGATACGAATGCCGCGCGTTGCCAGAGTCTATTTCACAAATTGCGGTGACTCGCCTTTAGCCCATGGATCATAGGTCGCGCAGAGATGTATCCGGTGCGCGACGGTCGGATGGTCGAAAAACAAGAACACGTTGACTGGATTAGGTTCGGGATCGACGAACACTTGCTCGCCAAACATCTGAAAAGATGCCGCACAAGCCTGGCCCGGGTCTGGAACAATTCCGTGCGTGACTTCCAGGCTGTAAATGTCCGCCTGATTTTCCTGATAACGGCTGAATGTGTTTCCGACCACGTTTGCAGCGAAGCCAAAGAAAGTGACGAGCAGCATCAGGGCGGGAAGGGAGGCCCAGTCCTCAACGCCATGCACTTCCCACTTCGCGCCGCTTCGCGCAAGCAGCCAACCAATTGTTCTGAAGCCGAGGTAAAGAAGGACGAAAGTCATTGCACAGACAAACGCAAATCCTTTCCAAATGTGATTCAGGACGTAGTGGCCCATTTCGTGCCCGAACATTGTCAAGATGCCGCCGGTTGTTTCTTTTGCGAGGCTCGTATCCCAGATTACGACGCGCTTTGAGGCACCGATGCCTGTGACATATGCGTTTGTATAGATTGTTTTGTCGCTGGCGAGCATCCAAAACATTCTCTCGGGCGGAATTGGCATGCCGCCGCGAACTGTGACGAGCTCCAGTTGAGGAATCAGGTCAGGAGCTTTCGCGGAAAGCGGCTCAAACTTGCTGAACATAGGATCGATCACGAGCGGCTGCAGAAAGACGAGGAAGATCATAATCGGGATGGAAATGATCCAGAAATAAAACCACCAACGTTGCGGGCTGCGGCGAATCACGGCGAGCAGGATCCAAGCGAAGAGGCTTCCTATGATCGCGGTCAGGAGCAACGATTTTAGCCAATCACCGGTCCACGAGCCCCACGGCTGGACGGAAATGCCGTAACGCTTGAGAAGGGTTTCATTGAACAGATCGAGTGGAAGCTGGAGCAGGCTGAAGGAAATTACCAAGAGCGGTGTGAATATCAACGCTTGTAGAAAACGAATGCGAGTCACGCGTTCGGCTGCGTTGCGAAATTTTGCCGACAGTTTTGTTTGCAAGAGCAACCATAGAGCAAAAAGGGAAAAGAAAAAACTGAAGAGGCGAAACGCGAAGCGAATCGCGCCGAGCGTCTTGGCTTTTTTGTAGAGTTCCGGCGGCAGAGAGTATTCCGTGATTCTTTTTGCGGGTTGCTGGACATGGCTCGCGTCTGCGACGGGAGGCGTTGCAGTGGTTGTGTTGGGCGCTTGCGTTGTCGATTGCGGTGGAGAACCTTGTGCGGCACTGAGAGAAACAGCAATTACGCAGAGCATGGCGACTGCGATCAGTCGTTGAGGCATCGGTCCTCCACTGACAAGCGTGGTTTGAAGAATTGCCGGGAGTATAGCTAACAAACCGCGAGGAACGATAGGAGCGATTATCTATGGTAACGGCGCGTCGCGGGACCGGGCTAAAACCAATCGGAGCGGTATGCGATCCACCATGCAGCCATGCCGGCGGGAACAGTTGCGACGAGCGCCCACCAGAACGGCAGAGTGAAGTCCGCGATGAGGCCAAGGCCGGCGAATGCCAGCCAGAATACTTTGCGCTGCATGGGGATAGTTTACCGAAGTGCGCCATGCAGAAGCGTTATCGCGCAAATTTGTGCGCGGATACATAACGAACAAAAAAGAAAAGGCCGGGACTTTGCCCGGCCTTAACAAAAACATTTTGGTTCTCTGCAAATTTAGTGAATCGCGCGCGGTGATTCCGTCCGCTTCTGCTTTGGTGCAGCTTGCGGAACGATCGGCGGAGCAACGCTCTCCTTTTCGAGAGCGTGCTCCAGCACTTCGTCCAGTGTGTGGACGTAAGTGATCTTCAAATCGCCGAGCAGTTCGGGCGGAAGATCCGCTTTCGCGTTCGGCTCGTTGTCGGCGGGAAGGAGAACTTCCTTAACGCCCGCGCGTTTTGCACCGAGCACTTTTTCCTTGATGCCGCCAACCGGAAGAACAACACCGGAGAGCGTCATTTCGCCGGTCATCGCGAGACGATTTTTGATGGGGCGGCCGGTGAGCAAGCTTACGAGGGCCGTGACCATCGCTGCACCCGCGGACGGGCCGTCTTTTGGAACAGCTCCAGACGGCACGTGAATGTGGATGTCGTGCTTGCGGAAGAAGTCAGGGTCGATTGCGTATTTTTCCGCATTCGACCGAACCCACGTTAGCGCGGCGGTCATGGATTCCTGCATAACTTCGCCGAGGTGGCCGGTCGTGGTGAATTGTTTGCCTCCACGCATGCGGCTTGCTTCGATGAAGACGATGTCGCCGCCTACGGGCGTCCAGACGAGTCCGACAGAAACGCCGGGCTGTTTGACGCGCTCGTCGATTTCTCTTTCGGTGCGGAACTTCGGCACGCCCAGGAATTCACGAACGATTTCCGGAGTGACAATCATCTTTTCCGTTTTACCTTCGGCGATGCGCCGTGCTTGCTTTCGCGTAATGGTGCCAATTTCGCGCTCGAGATTGCGAACACCGGCTTCACGCGTGAAGCTATGAATGATCTCCTGCAAGCTGGCATCGGTGAATTCAATATGTTCGCCGATTTTGAGCCCGTGCTCCGTGGTCTGCTTCGGGATCAGATATTTGTGAGCGATGTGGAGCTTCTCTTCGCCGGTGTAGCCGGGAAGTTCAATGATCTCCATACGATCGCGCAACGGTTCGGGGATGGGATCCATCCAGTTGGCCGTTGCGATGAACGTGACCTTGGAAAGATCAAATGGCACATCGAGATAGTGGTCGCGGAACGTTGCGTTCTGCTCGGGATCGAGCACTTCCATTAATGCGGCAGAAGGATCACCTCGGAAGTCGCGTCCGAGTTTATCGACTTCGTCCAGCATCAGGACGGGGTCGTTGGTTTCCGCGCGCTTGATTCCCTGAATGATTTGTCCGGGAAGAGCGCCGATGTACGTCCGGCGGTGGCCGCGGATTTCGGCTTCGTCGTGCATGCCGCCCAAAGCAATGCGAACGAATTTGCGTCCGAGCGCACGAGCGATGGACTTGCCGAGCGAGGTTTTGCCGACACCTGGAGGTCCGACGAAGCACAGAATCGGGCCCTTCATGCCAGGTTGCAGTTTTTTCACAGCAAGATAGTCGAGGATGCGCTCTTTGACCTTTTCGAGATCATAGTGGTCTTCGTTCAGGATCGTCTGCGCTTTCGGAATATCGATCTCCGCCGAGCCGGAAGATTTGCTCCAAGGCAGCGAAGTCATCCATTCCAAGTATGTGCGCGAGACCATGTACTCGGCGGAAGCCGGGGTCATCTTGGACAAGCGCTTGAGTTCGCGGTCGCACTCTTTCTTCGCTTCGGCGGTCATCTGCGCTTCTTCGACTTTCTTGCGAAGCTCGTCGATTTCCTGGGCCGAGTCGTCTACTTCTCCCAATTCCTTTTGAATCGCCTTCATCTGTTCGCGCAGCAAGTATTCACGTTGGTTCTGGCTGACTTGTTCCTGAACTTGCTCGTGAATCTTCGAGCGTAGTTCGAGAACTTCGAGTTCTTTTGAGAGTTCGCGAATCAGCGTTTCCAGGCGCTTCCGGACATTGGAAGTTTCGAGGAGCTCCTGGCGAACGAGGGTCGAGAGCGACGGCAAGTTGCCGGAGACAAAGTCGGTCAAGCGACCGGGATCGTCGATGTTGGAAGCTGCGGTCTGGAGATCATCAGAGAGTTGGGGTGAACGGCTAACCACGTCACGAAAAAGCTCCTGCGCATTGCGCTGAAGCGCTTCCAGTTCATTGTCTTGTTCACCTTGCACGTCCGGCAGCGCTTCCACCTGCGCCTGCAGGAAGGGCCGCAGCCCGATCAAGTCCACAACCTGAATGCGCTGGATGCCTTCCAGGAAGATCACAACGTTGCCATTCGGCATCTTTACGGTCTTGTGGACCTTTGCGAACGTTCCGACTTTGTGAAGGTCGGCAGCCGCGGGATCTTCGATTCGCGGATCCAGCTGCGCGACCACGCCTAGATACTTGTCTTCTTCCGCAAGGGAACTCACGAGAGCAAGCGAGCTTTCCCGGCCAACTGTCAGGGGTAGAATCGCGCCCGGAAAGAGTACAGTGTCTCTCACAGGAAGAATCGGCAACGTATCTGGCACTGCAATATGTTTTTCTGCCATGGGGTCCTCAATCCGACCCAGGGAAACTAAAAACGAGGGCCGTGAACGTTAGATGCGGTGAGGCTGAGAATGGTACACAGCTTCGCATTTCAAAATCATAAAATCTTAGCTTATCGGACTCATATTCTAGCATTTCTCGCATTTATTGCAAAATTGTGGTTTAACTTCATATTTTTCATAATCTTATGGAATCCTGAAGGATCGGGAATGATTAGCCGCTATTCCGTGGGATATCGGCAATCTATTTCCGAACTTCAGCCTTTTTCTTGGGTAGCATACGCCTCTTCTATGTATTTCAACGCTTCTTCTCTTGTTTTGATGATTCCTTCGAGCTGGGCGTCTTCAACAGATCGCAGGATTTCGCTGAATTTTGGTCCGGGCTTATACCCCATATAGACCAAGTCGTCCCCAGTTAGAAGCCGTGGCGGGCGGACTTGTTCCGCGGGAGTTTGGTCGAGAAAGCTGCGGACGAAATTGTAGGACTCGAGATTTCGGTTGCTGGAAAGGCAGTCGAGCCGGTGCAACTGCATATGCTCTTCGAATTTAGGCAGTCGCAGGAAGCGCTTCAGCGTGGATGTGCGCATTTGCTCTGCGTCTTTGAACCTCATGTGATTGGAGATGAGCGAGGCGATCTGTTCCGTTTCGTCGTTAGACATTTTCAAACGGTGGCAGATCTCTTCGCCCATGCGAACGCCAACTTCAACGTGGCCGTCAAAGCGGATGCGGTCTCCGGTTTCCGCTGCTGACCGAAATGTGGGAGGTTTTCCTACGTCGTGGAGCAAGACGCCCCAAGCGAGAGTTGGAGGAGCACCGACGGGAATTCCGTCCAGCATCATGCAGGTGTGAGTCCAGACGTCACCTTCAGGGTGATATTGCGGTGGTTGTTCAACGCCTTTCATGGCGGCAATTTCCGGCAAAACTTTCTGGAGGAGCCAGGTTTGGTCCAGCAGACGAAACCCGTTGCCGGCTGATCCTTCCGTGAGCAATTTTGTCAGCTCGTCACGGACACGCTCCGCGGAAACGCGATCAATTTCATTTACATGCTTTCTGATTGCTCGAAATGTTTCAGCTTCGATTTCAAAATCAAAGCGCGCGGCGAAGCGAACGGCACGCAGCATGCGAAGTTTGTCTTCTTCGAAGCGGCGATCTGGCTCGCCGATTGCCCGGATGGTTCCTGCTTTCAAATCTTCGCGGCCGCCAATATAGTCCAGAACTTCGCTGGTATCGTGCCGCATCAACAGGCCGTTGATGGTGAAATCCCTACGCTGCACATCTTGTTCCGCGGTCTTCGCATAAACCACGGCATCAGGATGCCGGCCGTCTGAATAGCCGATGTCGGAACGGAACGTGGCGACTTCGACTTTGAGACCATCGCGCGGAATCAGAATTACGCCGAATTGTGCGCCAACGGCAACGCTATCCGGAAAAAGCTCCATCACCTGGGCGGGTGTGGCGTTTGTTGTGACGTCGTAGTCGGCAGGAGCCCTACCGAGCAGAAGATCACGTACGCAACCACCAGCGAACAAAGCCTGGAAGCCGTTGCGAACCAGGGTATCGCAAATCGAATTGGCGAGTTCGCGCGCGTTCATAGGCTGATTATGCACTGGGGTTCGTGCGAAAAGGGAGTTTAGATTTGGAAGTTACTGGCAGCGAAGAACGAGACAGGTAATGTCGTCGAATTGGTGGGTCGCGCCAACGAATGCATCCACTTGCTGCATCAGGAATTGCATGGATTGTTGCGCGGTTTGGCCTTGCAACGAACTCATACAGGCGACAAGGCGCGGGTCGCCGAATTCCTCGCCTTTCTGATTGAAGGCGTCGACCATTCCGTCGGTGAAGAGGAGAAGCAAATCACCGGAAGCCAAATCCACTGAACCGATTTCAAATTTGGAGCCGGCTTCGATGCCCAATGGAACGCCGCCGGTTTCGAGGCGCTCAACGCCGCCATCTTTTCTGCGGAGGATGGGATTGTTGTGGCCCGCGTTGATGTATTCGAGGCGGCGGGTGGCCGGGTCGTATTCTGCGAGAAGGGCAGTGGTGAAGCGTCGGCCGTCAAGGCTGTGCGCTGTGGCATAGCGATTGAGCCGCGTGACGAGTTCACTCAGCGAGACTCCTTCTCCGGTGATGGTGCGAAGGCTTGCTTGAAATGTAGCCATGAGCAGAGCGGCGGGGATGCTTTTTCCGGCGACGTCGGCGATGACCAGAAACAGCTTCTCGTTTTGCGAGGAATTCCCAAGGGGGTAGAAAGCGTCGTAGTAATCGCCTGCCACGGAATTTTGCGGGCGGGTGGCGAAGGCTACATCGGCATTCGGAACCGTGGGTGGGATGGAAGGGACGAGCCAGGATTGAATTTCGCGCGCGATTTCGAGGTCGCGCTTCATTGTGACTTTGTCGGCGAGTTCCAGCGAGAGAAGAAACAGGAAAATCAAGGCGGCGAACAGTTGAAATCTAACTTCAAGTGCAGATTTGTCCGAAAATTCAAACTTAAATCCAGAGGACACCAGCATAAAGAGCGCAATGATTAGAAGCACCCGGCGCACGGCGCTCAACTTGTAGAGCATCGCCGTAAACATGGCGCGCGCAATGTGCAGCGGGCGATGCCAGCCCGGCAGCTTATTAATTTCGTCCCAGTCGACGTCTTTTCGGTAAAACCCGTAGCTGGCGCGCGCGTCGGCGGTGAATTGCGACCAGAGTTCATCCACGCGGCGGCCTTCGCTCAAGCGGCCCCAGAGATTCGGCTCCGGCGGGCGTTTCTGCGAGGAAGCGGATTCCGAAGATCGTTCACGCGAAGGCATTTCAGGAGTATAGGGCATCCGGAAGGAATCTGGATTGCGACGCGGGAATCAGTCGTCGCGTTTGAGCGAGCCACCGAATTGAATTTTTTCGAAGCCGAAGCGATCGCGGAGGCCGTCGGCGGCGCGTGTGAGTTTCTCGAGTTTTTCGCGGCGCGCGGCGTCGAGCAAATCGAGTTGTTCGCCGCCGTGGGTCAAATTGCTTAATGCGGTGCCAAGGAGACGGATTTTGCGCTTCTTGTTACGGTGCTCTTCGAAGAGCGTGAGGAAGACACGTTGGATATCGGAATCGAGATGAACCGGCTCGGGCATAGTACGCGCGCGGGTGTAAGTATCGAATCCGGCGTAGCGAATGGTGAGAGTCAGCGTTCGCGCGGCGAGACCGGCTTCGCGCAGGCGCTTGCAAGTTTTTTGCGAGAGATGGCTGAGCAGGGAGTGAAGTGTTGGAAGATCGTCCGTGTCTTCTCCGAACGTGTGATTGTGCGAAATGGATTTTGGTTCGGCGTCGAGGACGAATTCGTAGGAATCGCCGCCGCGGGCTTTCCGATAGAGGGCGGTACCCCATTGACCAAAGATATTTTCGAGTTTTTTTGAATTGATTTCAGCAAGCTGCGCGACGGTTTCGATTCCCAGTGCACGGAGCGCTCGTTCGGTGACTTCGCCGATTCCCGGAATTTTTCGTACAGGGAGGGGTGCAAGAAACTTTGCCTCCTGGCCGGGTGCGACCCAGACGAGTCCGCGAGGTTTCCCTTGATCGCTGGCGACTTTCGCGGTGAGGCGCGTGGTGGCAAGTCCGCCAGAACAGGGAAGGCCGGTTTCGCGCGTGATGGTGCGAAGAAGTTTGTCAGTGGCAGCAAGCGGAGGACCGTGCACGCGTTCTGTGCCGGCGAGGTCGAGATAGGCTTCGTCAATCGAGACCATTTCGACGATGGGAGAGAACCGGCCGAGGATGGAAGCGACGTGATCGCTCCATTCGCCGTATTTTTCGTGATGGCCATCGAGAAAAACGGCGTGCGGACAGAGTTTTCCGGCAGTGCGGAGCGGCATCGCGGAATGAATGCCGAATTTTCGGGCTTCGTAGCTTGCGGCGGAGACTACACCGCGCTGATCAGGGCGGCCGCCGACGACAACAGGTTTGCCGCGCAGGTCGGGGCGATCGAGAAGTTCGACGGAGACGAAGAAGGCGTCCATGTCGACGTGAAGGATGTTTGCCACAGTTGGAGCGGAGAGATCTTCTGCGCTTGCATGAAGGGCGCGAAATCGTGCCAGGTCCGGCATGAGGTTAGCCTACGCTTCGTTTTGCTAGTCCACAACGGAGGCGGCGTGGTTCAGTTTGAATTTCAACCCTTGTGTCACGATTCAGGAAATTCAAACTGAGCCACTATCCGGAGGTGCGTTCCGCAGCGATGACGCGGGGGATTCCGGCGAGGTCGTTAGTGAAGGCGACGTTGGTCCAGAGCGGTGCGTCGAGGAGTGGTTGAACGGCTGGGAGCGAATCGTGGCCGAGTTCGAGGACGAGGAGGCCGCCGGGTTTGAGGTGCGCGGCGGATTGGGCGATGAGGTCTGCGTAAAATTCGTAGCCTTCTTCGCCGCCGTAGAGCGCGAGTTCAGGTTCGTGATCGCGAACTTCGCGGGCGAGGGAAGGGGCTTCGCGGCGGCCGATGTAGGGTGGGTTGGAGATGATCAGGTCGAAAAGCGTCGGATCCTGCGGAATGCGAAACTTTGAGGCAGCGCCCTCGCGAGGCGCGACGCAGTGTGTTCCCAAGGCGGAGAGTCCATCGAAGAGATTCGATTCGAGGAAGTGGATTTGACTAGCGGCAGAGTGTTTTTGAACATTGCGTTGAGCTACTGTGAGTGCTGCGGGAGAAATGTCCGCCGCGAAAACTTGGGCGAGGGGGAGTTCTTTTGCGAGAGCGATGGCGATGCAGCCGGAGCCGGTGCCGATGTCGGCGATGAGGAAGCCGGCGCCGTCATTCTTGTTGGGACGGCCGGCGCGGAGTTCGCGGAGGGCGAGGCGGTCGAGCGCGACTTCGATGAGATGTTCGGTTTCGGGGCGAGGGATGAGAACGTCGGGAGTAACTTCGAACGAGAGGCCCCAGAATTCCTGTCTGCCGGTGAGATGTTGGACGGGAGCTCCAGAGATGCGGCGATTCAGAAGAGTTTGGTAGGTGCTTGCTTCTTCAATGGTGAGTTCAGACTCAGGATGGGAATAGAGATAGGTGCGTTCGCGCTGGGTGGCGTGGAGAAGGAGCAACTCTGCCGCTAACGTGTCGGAAGGGATGTGCGCAGCACGGAGCTGAGCGATACCTTGTTTGAGTGCAGTGCGGAAATCCATCGTCGTTGAGTTGTGCGGAAAAGCAGATTCCTCACTTTGTTCGGAATGACAACTTTCGGGTACTTGTCCAAATTAGCCGGCAGAGAGTTCCAGGTTGAGGCGTTCGGATTCGTAATGAGAAGTTAGTCCGTCCACCATAGGAGCCAACTTGCCTTCCATGACGTCGGTGAGTTGATGAAGAGTGAGGCCGATGCGGTGATCGGTGACGCGGTTTTGCGGGAAGTTGTAGGTGCGGATTTTTTCGCTGCGGTCGCCGGTTTTGATTTGGCCGCGACGCTCGGCTCCTAAAGCCGCTTGTTGTTTTTCGAGTTCCATTTCGTAGAGGCGAGCGCGAAGAACGCGCATGGCTTTAGCGCGATTTTTGATTTGGGATTTTTCGTCTTGTTGGGAGACGACGAGGCCGGACGGCAAGTGGGTAATGCGCACGGCGGAGTAGGTGGTGTTCACGGATTGGCCGCCGGGACCGGAAGAACAGAACGTATCGACGCGCAAATCTTTGGCTTCGATTTTGATGTCGATTTCGTCGGCTTCGGGAAGGACCGCGACGGTGGCGGCGCTGGTGTGAATTCGGCCCTGCGTTTCCGTGGCGGGAACGCGCTGCACGCGATGAACTCCACTTTCGTATTTCAACTTTGAGAAGACTTTGTTGCCTTGAATCGCGGCGACGATCTCTTTGAGGCCGCCGAGCGACGAGGGCGAGCTTTCGAGGATTTCGACTTTCCAGCCTTGAGTTTCGGCGTAGCGCGAATACATACGGAAGAGTTCGCCGGCGAAGAGCGCGGCTTCGTCGCCGCCGGTGCCGGCGCGGATTTCCACGATGACGCTCTTGTCGTCGTTGGGGTCTTTCGGGAGGAGAAGAAGTTTCAGTTCGCGCTCGACGTTGTTCTTTCGCTCGATGAGCTGTTTTTCTTCTTCTTGGGCCATGTGTCTCATGTCGGCATCTTCAGACTCGACGACCATTTCGTGAGCGCCGGCGAGGTCTTTTTCGATTTGCTTGTACTGGCGATGCTTGTTGACGATTTCTTCGAGTTCGGAGTGCTGCTTGGCGAGTTTTTGGAGGCGCGCGGAATCGTTCACGACTTCTGCGGAGGAAAGTTGCTGCGTCATTTCTTCGTAGCGGGCGTCGAGCTGGTCGAGTTTTTCAGTTAATGAGAGAACTGGCATTTCAAAATCCTTTTGCTCCAAGAGCGGATGTACAACGAGATGGTTGATAGATGACTACGGATAATAAGCCGACGCAGCTCGCCAGGATGGCGATTTGGGGAAGAGAGCGCTAATAGAAAGCGGCAAACATTACCCATATAGAGTACAGCGAAACGACGCGATGAGCAATTGCGGCACGGGGCGTGGTTGCTGGCACGGTGTGCGGTGTACTACGATGCACAAACGATGAGCGAAGCGGCGAGAATGGCGAGTTTTTCTGACGGCGAAGAGCAGCGACAAACCGGACCTACGGCGGATGCGGGGTTTCTTTGGGATTTTTGGTATCCGGCGTTACGGAGTGAGGAAATTCGTGGGAAGAATCTTGCGACGGCGATGCTTTTGGAAGTGCCGCTGGTGCTGGGGCGGACGAGCAATGGGCGTGCGTTTGCGATGCGCGATTCTTGTCCGCATCGGGGTATTCCGCTTTCGTATGGGCGATTTGATGGAACGACGGTGGAGTGCAGCTATCATGGCTGGCGATTTGATGGGTGCAGCGGGCAATGCGTTGAAATACCGTCACTGACGAGCCAGGACAAGTTAAAAGTAGAACGGATTTTTGCGGGGCACTATCCATGTGAGGAACGCGACGGCTACGTTTGGGTTTATATGACGGCGCCGGGTGGACGAGTGCCGGAGAAAATCGTGGCGGTGCCGGAGCTTGCGAAATTTGGGGCGCGGTACAAGAAGACGCATCTGTTTTGCGACCTGCCATCGCATGTGGATCACGGAATTATTGGATTGATGGACCCAGCGCACGGGCCGTTTGTGCACCAATCGTGGTTTTGGAGGAGCCGGCGGAGCATCCACGAAAAAGAAAAAAAGTTTGAGCCGATTCCGAATGGGTTTCGTATGAGTCCTCATTCGCCGAGCACGAACAGCGCGCCATATCAGTTGCTGAAAAAGATGACTGGTGCGCCGGTGACGACGACGATTGATTTTGTGTTGCCGAACATGCGGACGGAAATAATCCAGACTGGGAAACTTTGGTTTTCAAGTTTGACGACGGTGACACCAGTGCGGCGGGATTTGTGCAGGATTGATTTTGTGGCGGCGTGGAATGTGCCGCTGCCGGTGTTTGTGTTCCGGAGTTTTGCGAAGACTTTCCTACGGCAGGATCAGGAGACGATGATTCAACAATCGGAGGGATTGAAACACAATCCGCGGCTGATGCTGATTGACGATGCGGATCGTCCGGCGAAGTGGTATTTCGCGCTAAAGGAAAATACATTGGAAGAGCGGCGAACTGGACAGGTGAAGCCGCATCCGATGGATGGTCCGGTGAGGCTGCATTGGAAGTCTTAAGGAATTGAAAGCCATCGAGGGAGGCGTACGTGCGACGGACATTGCTGTGCGCGTTTGGGGTAGTGGCGATGAGTTTATGGAGCGGGGGAGTTTCGGCACAGGAGAAGGCGCCGATTCGCGTGGCGATTGTGGGATTGGTGCATGGACATGCGCACGGGCTTTTGCAGATGATGCCGCAGAATAAGAGCGCGATTTTGGTGGCGGTTGTAGAGCCGCAGCAGGCGCTGGCAGATCAATACGCGACGCGGTATCACTTGGATGCGAAATTGTTCTACACGGATTTGGAGAAGATGCTGAACGAGAAGCATCCGGATGCAGTGCTCGTATATACGACGATTCAGGATCATTGGAAGGTAATTGAAGCGGCAGCGAAGCACGGGATCAGTTCGATGGTGGAGAAACCACTTTCGACGACGCTGGAGGATGCGATTGCGATTCGTAAAGTAGCGCGGGAGCATCACGTTCATGTGCTAGTGAACTATGAGACGACTTGGTATGCGAGCGACCGCGAAGTTTATGACGAAGTAGCGAAAGGGAAATTGGGAGATGTAAGGAGAATTGTGGTGCACGACGGACATGAAGGGCCGAAAGAAATTGGCGTGGGACCGGAGTGGTTGCCGTGGCTGACGGATCCTGTGCAAAACGGTGCGGGGGCGCTGTTTGATTTTGGTTGTTACGGCGCGGATTTAGCGACTGTGTTGATGCATGGGCAGGCTCCGGTGAGTGTGAGCGCCGTGACGCAGACGGAAAAGCCGGAGATTTATCCCAAGGTGGATGATGAGGCGACGGTGATTTTGCGATACTCAAAGGCGCAAGCGGTGTTGATGCCGTCGTGGAACTGGCCGTTCGCGCGAAAGGATATGGAAGTATATGGCGCGACAGGATATGCCATTACTGTGGGGTTGGATCATTTGCGTGTGAGATACCAAGGCGAGAAAACGGAAACAATGATGACGGCGCCAGTGGCACCAGTGGCGGAATCGAACTCGCTGGATTATTTGGCTGGAGTTTTGCACGGTGAAATCAAGCCGGATGGTGACCCTTCATCTCTCGAGACGAATATGGTTGTGATGCAAATTTTAGACGCAGCGAGGAGAGCGGCAGAAACGGGGAAGACAGTGAGTGTGATGAAGCTGGCGGAATAAAGCCTAGCTGCGGGGAATTCAGGTTATTGCCTCGTAATATTCCACTTTGTTTACAATCGGGTTCCGTTGAGTTTGCTACCATCTCTCCACCAATTATGAAAGACGGGCCCTCCCTGACGGAACAATTAAGGCAGTTTTCTGGTGGAGAAAAGCAGGTTGCCGAAGTGGTGCTGCGAGAAGTGCTGCCAAAACTTCACCAGATTGCTGTGCGCGAATTGAAGAAGGAACGGTATGTTGCTCCCGTTTCTCCCACGGAATTAATTCACGAAGTGTGGCTACGAAACTTGCGGAAGGGCGGCTGGCAAATTAACAGCCGGGATCATTTCTACGCGATTGCTGCTTTAGCCATGCGACGCGTGCTGGTGGATTTTGCACGAGGAAGGTTGACGCTACGGAGAGGTGATGGAGAAGCGCCGGTTCCGATGGAAGGACGCTCGATTCAAAGCCAGGATGGAACGAGCGACCCGGAAGCGATTGTGCAGATCGGAATCTTGATGGAGAAATTAGAAAAAGTGGATAACGAGTGCGCGCGTGTGGTGGATATGCATTATTTTGCAGGATTCACGCTGGAGGAGATCACTGAGATTACTGGATTGACGTTCCGGCAGGTACGGCACCGATGGGAAAAAGGAAGAGACTGGCTGAAGGAACGATTGAAGGGAAAAGAGAAGAAATAGAGGGAGATTTCGTCACCTTATCGCTGGTTGTGATTCGAGATCGGCGACGATCGGTGCGGCGAAGGCGAGAATTTCCTGGGGACGATGAGAAGGATCAAACTCAAGTGATGCGCTGATGAAGTCGATAGAAGTTTGAGAAAAGTGAATCGGGAGAGTTTGAAAGAGTTCGCGGATACGGGCGGGCAGGTCCATAGAAGCTCCAGGTAGAAGAGTGGCGAGGCGTTTGCCGGTGAGTACCTCAATTAATACTTTAGAGACGCTGTAAATGTCGGTAGAGGGTTGAGCGTAGCCGATAGCTTGTTCAGGGGCCATGTAGTCAAAACTGCCTGCGGCGCGCGAGATGCCGTGAAGAGTTTCGTTGGCGTCTTTGACGAGGGAAATAGAAAAGTCGATCAGGATGAGTTCTTCAGACGGTGTGTCCAGATTTCGGATCATGAGATTTTCTGGTTTTACGTCGCGATGGCAAATTTCTTTTTTGTGAATTGCGGCGAGAGCGCTGGCGAGCTGATTCAGAAAACGGGCGGCGCGAGCCGGCGCGATCGGTCCCGAAGGCATAAGTTCGCGCAAACTTTTCCCTTCAACGTATTCCATAACCAGATAAGGAACACCAGACGGGGTAGAGCCGTGCGCGATGATCGGCACGATGTTCTGATGCTGGACTTGCTGCAACACGGCGACCTCATGCTGAAAATGACGCATGATCCATTCGTTTTTGCCGACTTCGCCGCGGAAAAATTTGATGGCACAGCGTACTTTCTGATGACGGTCGAAGCCATCCATGACGTTGGCGAAACCACCGCGAGCGATGAGTTCGCGAACTTCGAAACGGGAATCGAGAAGCGAGCCCGTGTATTCCTGAACTTCGGGTAGGAGTGTGGCAATTCGCCAAGGTGCGAGTTCCGGAAGCACTTTCCTTGTCCGTTCCAAGCGATTCTTGTGCCATGTTTTTCCAGCCGCGCCAGATACAAGACCAACGACAGCGAATCCCAGCAATGCCGGCCAGGTGAGCCACAGCGGTTTTGCAACCGAGAATGTTTCGCTGATCGGGCCGGACCACGGGCCGAAGCCGATGCGGCCTTCCACCTGAAGAGTGTGCGAGCCCCAGGATAATTTTCCGATAGCGAGATCGAAGGAATTTGCGTCCTTCCATTGAGTCTGTCCGGGCAATAAGCGATAACGGAGACGAAGTTCATTGCGGTGGTCGAAGTAAATCGATCCAATATTCGCGGTGATCGGAGTTCCGTGAGGAAGAGCGGAGAGCGATTGCGCGAGCGCGGATTTGTTGGGACTCCAGGAGAAGCCAGAGAGAAAAATCTGCGGAGCGGCGGAGTTCTGAACGAAATCCGGTTTTGGATTGAAATGAACAATCGAGTTTTGCACGCCGAACCAGACGGAGCCGTCCGGATCGTTATAAAAGGATTGCTGGTTGCCGCTGACTTCGGGAAGACCTTCCTCTGCGGCGAGACGAAACCAGAGACCAGAGGCAGCATCGGCCGGATCGGCGACGTAGACGCCATCCGGCGCGCCACGCCAGAGCCAGCCGCGACGATCAACATCGAGAAACTGAACGGCTGCCGTGCCGACGAAGCCGCCGTCGGTGAAATGATCCAATTTTATTTTTTCGCCGGAGTCGAAGTGCAGGTGGGCCAGAGTGGGCTTTGAGCCATATCCAAACCAGACGTCGCCATCGGGAAGCGCAGCAACGGAAATGCAAATATTATTAAGGAGGCCGTCCTGTGTGGTGAACTTGCGCCAGACGCCGTTTTTTCGAGAAAGAAGGCCGATGGGGTCACAGGCCCAAAGGCTGTCGGTTTGAGGCTGGTATTTCAAGTCGAGAGATAGGAAGTCCGGCGCGGTGGGGATTTGGTTTTCCCCGATTTCGACCTTTCCAGGCTTCAGCGTGAGGGGTCGAACGCCGACTCCTGAAAGCCAGAATTGATTTGGCGCCGTGGAAAGAATTTTCGTGGCGCTGTACTTCGAGCTGTCACGCACAGAGTCGGCGAGAATGCGGCCGTCCGTCGCGATTTGAGTGACGCCATCAAAACGGCCGGCGAGGATGGATTGACTGGGGCCGGGCGCGAGATTTAACACCAGGCCCAAGTTCACGGGATCTCCGACGCGCTGCCAATTTTCGCGTTCCGGGCTGAGGACGCGAATTCCCTGGCCGGAAGCGGCGAAGACTTTGTTTCCGAGATGAAGTTCCGAGAGCGGGTATTCGAGGCCGTCGCGGCTGGTCCAAAATTCGAGACGAAACGACTGTGCGACACGATAGAGACCGTTGGGAGTCCCGACCCACACTGAGCCGTCGCGCGTGCCGAGAACGGATTGCGGCGAGGGCAAGCCGTTGGTGGAACGGATTACGCGGAAGTTGCCAGGGCGGCCGAAAATGAGTTTGCCGCCGCCGATGATGTAAATGGACTGATCCTGAAGGAGTCCCATCTTCACGGTTGAATCGAGCGTGCCGCTTTCTGCAAACAACGTGACCGGAGAATCGGACGCCGACTGAAATCCTGCGCCGCTGGCGCTGCGGAACCAGACGCAACCGGATGGATCACGCAGAATTCTTTCAGAGCCACTTTTGAAGCCGTGAATGATGGGCGCGGAATCCGCGCCAGGATGCCAGTCTTCCACGAGCTTGGCGGGGATTTCGCACCAGCCATCGGAGCAGGGATAAATAGTCGAGCCAGAAGGATCGACGGTCAGAAAGCCGCTCGCTTGCCAATTGGAAAGCCGCTCTGCTTTCCAATTTTGATTAGTCTTGCGAATCCGAAACAGATCAACCGGCGGAAACTGCGGATCCATCCCGAAGTTTTTGCCAGCCGGAAAAACTCCAGCGAGCATTACAGTTGGAGAAACGCGGACGACGCTGAGAGAAACTCCTGAAAGAATTTGCGCGACGCGGCCTTGCGAGTAACGGTAGACGCCGGATCGCGTGGCTGCCCAGATACCGCCGTCGGCGTCTTCGGCAAGGCCCATGGCTTCTGTTTTGGGATAGCCAGAATCGCGCATGGAATAAAAGTGGGCGCCATCGAAGGCGACGAGCTCTTCTCCTGTGGCGAGCCAGAGGAGGCCTCGGCTGTCCTGAAACATTTCGGAGATGCCTTCGGGCGAGCCGGGCACATGGAGGAAAGGATACTGTTGGCTGGAAGCGAGCGGTCCGAACAACAGAACGAGGAGGATCAACCAGGCCGATCTCATAAAGGAGACTGCGCGGCGGGGAGAGATTGATGCCAAAAGGCGAAGAGGATTTGCCCGCGAGGACACGGACGGAGGATAGCAGAGAGAAGGACAGCTGTTACCTTGAGAATCTGAAGCCTCAAGACCGTTTCTCCCAAAGAGAAAAAGTTTTAGTACTAAACCAAAGCAGCGACGGGTCGACTGCGCCTCAAAAGGTTTGTTCTTGGATGGCACAGAAAAGCGCCTTTCACGCAGATATAGGGAGTGAAGCTGAATTCAACTCGATTTGTGCTTTGCGAAGACGGTTTTCTAGAGGGGAACCGGTTTGGGCAAGGGGCAGAGTTGGATGCTTGAGGGGCGAGAGTGGAGGGAAGTGCGCATGAGCTGGACAATTTCATCGAAATTTGATTTTTCAAGAATTCTCGGTTTGAGTTTTGGTTTGCTCATGATGAGCAGCATCGTTTTGGCACAGACAACTACGCCACCGGCTGCCACGCCGCCGGCGAAACCGGCGCTTAAGCAACCGGCCAAACCTCCCGCGAAGACGCCTGCGACACCGGTGAAGCCGACAACGGCAACTGCGCCGCCTGCGGTTCAGCCCAAGGCTGGGCAAACTCCCACACCGCCCACGTCACAGGCGAAAGTAACAACCACCACACCGATTACGCCCGTTGCAACCACTACGGCAAACGCTACAGCTCCGAAAACTGGAACGGCGACGAGTACGACGCCCGCAAGCGCTACGGCGACTCCCGGGAAGACCGCCACCTCAACTTCGGCAAAGACCACTACTGCTCCAGCTACAAGTGCGACAGCAACTGGAACAACCGCAACGCCCGCAACAGCAGCCGCCCTACCAGCGACAGGCATACCGATCACTGCAGGATCAGCTGTGTCCAATGCCGTGTCGTCCATTCCTGGCGCCAGTGCGGTTTCGGGCGTGAGTTCACTTCCTGGGACGGCGGCATCGAGTGCTTTACCGAGTACCACGCAACCAGCGATGTCCAATTACATGGGCGGAGGCGGTGGGAGTAACGGAAGGTCTGCAATCACGACGCAGGGATTGGGAACGTTTCGTTGGGGCGATTTTACGCTGACCGTTTATGGGTGCTCGCGGTCGGGAGATCGCGTATTTTGCGATTTCGATTTGACAAAGCAGGCCAGCGCTGCAGCGAACGTCGGACCCTTTTACACGATTGCAATGGTGGATGACGGCGGGAAAATTACGCCACGCCACGACGCATTTTACATGGCAGCTGATGGCACGCACATGCCCACAGCGTATCTGAGCCCCACGCCCGTACGGTTTGTCATGGAGTTCGACAACATCAGCCCAAACTGCAATATGGCTTCGCTCGCGCTTGGTGGGGATCGGGTCCAAGGCGTGCCGATTACAAATATGGATGCGAGCCAACCTGCTGTAGGTGGAGTTGCGCCTGGAGCCGGGCGCGCGCCGATGGGTGGAGGAACGCAACCTGTGGCTCAGCCATACGCTGGCGGTGGGAATCCGGTAGCCACGCCAGCGGCTGCGAACGATCCGCGTGCGGCAGTTGCAGCGCAGGGAATTGGAACATTTCGCGGCGCCGATTTTACGCTGACGGTGTATCGCTGCTACCGGAGCGGAACAAGATTGCTTTGCGATTTTGATTTGTCGCGGCAAAACAATGGGCAGGCCAACACGGCACCGTTCTATACAGTGGCGCTGGTGGATGACGGCGGCAAAATTACGACGCGCCACGACGCGTATTACATGGCGGCGGACGGCAGCCACTTAGCGACGGCGTATCTGAGCCCGGCTCCCGTGCGCTACATCATGGAATACGACGACGTGGGCGCGCAGTTCGCGTCGATCTCGCTCATCAATGGTGGAGACCAGATTCAGGGCGTTCCGATTACGAATATGGATCCCAATCAACCGGCGGGGAGCATGCCGGGACGCGGTGGACAGGTGCAGCAAGCAGCTAATGGAGCTCAGGCGCCTAATGCGGCAGGTGTTCAGAATGGCGCGCAAAACGCGGCGAACCAGGCTGGGCAAGCAGTCAACGGCGCTAAGAGCGCAAAGCAGAAGGCGAAAGACTGGTGGAACCAGGTTAAGACCGGGGCTACGAACGGGACCAAGCCGAACTGATCGAGTTTTTCCATCGGAGAAGGGCTGAACGCTTTTCCTCGGGCGCGGTTGTAGGAGGAGCGTTTGGTCCTTTTCTGTAGCCCGCTGTGTTCAGCGAAGAGTGGCCAGATCGAACGTTGTAGTGACGTGCTGATCATCGGGAGTAAAAATCTCGGCCGTGACCGTGTCTGAAGAGATTTCTTGCGCGTCAAAAGTGAGCCAGATGTAAGCGCCGTTCAGCACGCTGCCGCCTTCGGGAGTTTCCACATAGATAGGCTCGCCATCTCGTGAGAGCGGTTCAATCCATTTATCGTTCTGAGAAAGGCCGGTCTTGAAGGCTTGCCAAAAGTTTTTGGAGCGAACAGTCACTCCTTGCTCTGCAGGACCAGCGTTCCGATCACGATTTGGTTTGATGTACCCGTATGTAGGCGTAAAACGAATTTGAAAACGGACAACGATGGTTTCTCCATGAGCGTGGTAATCGGCGGCGGCCTGTTGAGCGCTATAGCCGCTGCCATGGGAATTGGAGGCTTCGATCACCTGCGCGTATGGAGTCAAGAGTCGAATATCGGAAATGTATGGGCCTTTTTGCGGCGTTGGAAGCGTATGCAGGTACGGTTTTAGAGCTGATTCTGTGGAAGAGTCGTGATGCTGGCCGAGGAAATAGGCTTCGCGGATTGTGTGGTCGGTGAGTGGAAGTTCGAAGGCGAAGCTTTGGGCAGAGAGCATTAGGAGTAGAACAAAAAATGAGAATGCGCGTTTGAAGATTTGAACCACTCGGTCCTCCGAGAATCACCGAAAGGAAGCCAGATCAAAATCGGCATGGACGACTTGGCCGTCAGGGGAAGTGATTTCGATTGTCGCGAGTTGAGAAGAAAACGCGGAAGCGGGAAATTCCATAGTGACGGTTGCGCCAGTCAGAACGCAATTGCCGCCCCATTTGCCGCAATTGAAATTACCCCTCCCAGAAAGGTTCGTTGGTTTGCGGTTTGCATTCTCGTCAAGAGCCCGATAACGGAAATCTTTCCAGAAAGTGGAAGGCCGAAGGTTTTGATCTTTGCTTAGGTCGGTGGCGGCCATTTCACCAGGCGAAAGAAATCTCGAGTAAGTAGGAGTGAGGGCAATCACGATTGTGATAATGACATTTTCTTCTTTGCTGCGATGGTCTATCTGAGCCTGCTGCGCGCTGTATTCACCGACACGAGTCGCATATTCCCGTACGAGTTGTGCGAAAGGGGTCAGGAATTGAACGACTTGGACATGCGGACAGGTTTTGGGCGTGGGCAGAAATTTTGTGTAGGGTCCCAAATACTCTCCCGGAGACGCTTTATAGCGTTGACCCAGAAAATAGGCGGAGCGAACCGCCGTGTCAGAAAGGGGAGAATCAAGGGCCGGCGTTGGCTGGACAATGAGGAGCGAGGCAGCGGTAGCTAAGAAGATAGAGTGGGCCAAGGAGAACATCGTAGTGTGTCCTACTGATTAGACTGGCTCAATGGTAGCGCGGTTTCAGTCAGCTTAGGAGCGGATGCGGCGACGGAACGACGGAAGGTTGCCGCCTAGATGCGGCGCGTGACGTTGGGGAAGTCGAGCCAGACTTTGACGCCGCAGTAGTGGGAGCCTTCGGTGCAGATGGGAGTAGTGATGCCGGCGCGGAGATGGCAGGGAGGGCCGACGTATTTTGCGAGCTCGGGATGGACGCGACGGAGTTCGGCGACTTCGTCCATGGATGCGGCGTAGATTTCTTCTTGCGCGTTGAAGCAGGTGCGCATGGTCCATTTGTGTAGAAGATGGAGGAGCGAACCGGTTTCGACGAGGCGAATGGATTTTGCGTTGGGGAGAAGATAGAGAGCGATTTCGGGTGAGACGCCGCGATCGAGGAGTTCGTTTTTTGCGGACCAGGCGTCGCGCATGGCGCGCTCGTAAACTTCTAGGGCGCGGGAATTTTCTTTCAGGAGCAGCGGCGTGATGTAGTCGGGTTCGCGCGTGTCAGCCAGTGTGAGGAGCGGACGCGAGCCGGGGACCATGCGGTGGCGCTGGTCTTGGGAATCAGCGGTGTGCGAGATCTTTTTTGCGAATGTGTAATTGGCGTGTTGCAAGGCGCGCATTTGGGGTGCGTGGACGCCGACATTGAGCGTTTCGAGGCGATAGAGATTTTTTGTGGGATTAAGAAGGCGGTCGATTGCTTCTGCGTCGCCGCATTGTGATTCAGCGAGGCCGAGGACGGCGCGATAGGATTCGGCCATGACGCGTTCAGCGTTGGGGGAATAGTCGACGAGTTTGGAAGTTTTTCCTTCGAGTCTAGCGTCGAATTCCCGGGTGAATGCTTCGCCTGTATGGGAGATTGTTGCTGAGTTTCTGAACTCCGGAAGTTCTTCGAGAGGTTCTGTTCCAAATCGTTCAAAAAATTGCTGATCTAGCTCTTTGACTTGGGCAACCATGGCGCCAACGATGGCGCGTGTTTCGCCGGGAGTGTCTGAGGCTGCTGCCATGCGCCAAAGCCGATGGAGCACGATGCCGGAGATAGTGTGCACCATCGTTGTATGTGCAGCGACCGGGAGAACGTAGCGGGCAATTTCGATGGCGCGCTTTTCCGCGGAGCGCTCGATTTTTTGAATGTGTTTGGGATTGGAATTTGGGCCGACGCGCCAGATATCGGCGAGAATGGCCCGCGTATCGGCGATGAGGAGCGCAGAGAGTTCGCGATAGTAGTTCCATGCGCGCGAGACGGCTTGTTCGAAGGTTTCTTTCGCGGATTCGTTGAAATAGAGATCGACAGGTGGAACGTACGCCTGAACGCGGTCCATGCGGACGTAGCGTTGGCTCTGCTGTTCGGAATTATAAAAAGGATGCGCGTGAAGAAAAGACCAGACGAACTGGCGGCTGACGTTTTCGAGGCCGAATTCGAATGTTGCGTGTTGAAAGACCGTATGGTGGCCGCTGTTGAATGTCGCTGCGCCGATGTTGAGGCGCTGCTTGTCGGTGATTTCTTCAGGCGTGATGAGGTGGTCGGAGTAACAGGTGCGCGCGGCGGCAATTGCGGAATCGAACGGATGATTGAAGAAATTGCGGAGTGTGACGCGAGGCGGCGTTGAGTCTACAGATTCAAGCAGGGGCGCGCCTTCGAACATTCGCGATTGAGTGGCCACGCAGAAGAATTTAACACAGAGGGCACCGAGGGCACAGAGAGCGCAGAGGAAAAACTACTAACAAAAGAAAAAAAAGGGGCGCAAGATGCGCCCCTCGAGAAAACAGTTTGTTTAAAGACTTACTTTTTTGCGGCGGCGGTTTTGGAGGCGGCGTCGGCGTATTTCTTGGTGAAGCGTTCGACGCGGCCGGCGGTGTCCACGAGCTTCTGCTTGCCGGTGAAAAACGGGTGGCAATTGGAGCAGATTTCCACGCGCAGCATGTCGCCCTTAATTGTGGAGCGGGTCGGAAATGTATGACCGCAAGCACAATGCACGGTAACAGCGTGATAGTCGGGGTGAATTCCAGGCTTCATAATTCTCCATTCTGATGCGGCCGGTCTGCGCGGCTACCCGGAACGGGTGACTACAGCCGTGTCGCTAGGTCGCAAGGCAAACCAATATTGTAAAGGAATCGGCAAGCTTTGCCAAATTGAGGAGATTCAGAGGCAATATCGCGAAGCCAAGAGAGTAAGGGAAAGCTGAATAAACAAAGAAGATGAAAAATCAGGGGTTGGGAATCGCCGCAGAAGCCTCATTCGAGAAAGTGCTTTCCTCGCCGGAGGCGTTAACCGCAGTAGTGACGTAAAAATATTCGCTTCCCGAAGCAACCGCAGTATCCGTGTAGGTAGTTCCCACTGTGAGCGAAGAGTTCAACATGGAATACGGACCGCCTGAGATGCTGCCCCTATAGATGTTGTAGCCGGCTACGGTGCTGGTGCTGGCATTCCATGTCAAAGTCACTGTGTGATGCGCGGGAGCTGACGGAGGCGGCGTCGGGTTACTTGCAGTCAGTCCTGCGCCCGACAAGGACATTGTGAGCGGAGCCGAAACGGAGGAGCTCGAAACGCTTAGGGTGCCTTTCGCCGTGCCTGCAGCAGTTGGGTGAAACGTGATTTGAAAATTGGCCTGCTGTTGCGGGGAAAGCGTGGTACCAGATGACAAACCCGAAGTGCTGAAAGCTGCCCCGGAGAGGTTCACCGAACTGATAGTTACAGGCACGTTTCCATTGTTTTTGATGGAGGCGTTTTGGGTCTGCGAAGTCTGTACCGTTAGACTTGGGAAAGTGATCGAGGTTGGAGCCATCTGCCATGAAAGGTTCGCCTTTACCGCGGTGCCCTCGACGGCAACGCTGACAACGGGCGTCGAATCGTCACTTGCAATCGATATGGTGCCTTTTGCTGGAGTTGTGGCAGAAGTGGGCGCAAAACTAATACTGAAATTCTTGTTGGCTCCTGGCGCGAGGGCAAACGGCGCTGTAATCGAACTCAAGGAGAAACCTGCACCTGTCAGCGTAATTGCCGAAACATTCAAGTTGGCGTTGCCCGTGTTTCCAATCTGGATTGTCTGCGTATTCTTTTGGCCAACGATGACGTCTTGGAAAGTAATCGAGTTCGGCGTAACGATAATTTGCGGAGCTGTAGATGGAGTTTTTTCCGTATATCCAGCGCAGCCTGCGAGCCAAAAACTTCCGACAAAAAGCGCAAGCATGCACAAAAAGAACTCACAATTCTGATTGCGAGTTCTCAAGCGAAGGGAGAGCTGCGGCAACTTGAAACCCATATATAACAAAGATAGCGGTTGTCGAAGGAGTGACACAATTTGGCTGAGGTACAGGTTTGGTACAGGCACGTTACCTGTACCTCGTATCAGCCTCTATTCGAGCGAAAAATTAGGCTTGGATGAAGATGCGATTAAGAATCGAAGATCTGAAAAAACCTGTGGAAAACTCAGCTCAGGAAATGAAACAACAGCCGACGCGAAGACTGCCTTCGATCGTAGGGCGGGACCAAACGGGTTTGAGGTTGACGCGCACCGGAGGAAGAATAGGGACATGCAGGACGGCGAGGAAATTCTCCGGCAGGTCATTCTTCGAATCAAGTTCGAGGGCGACTCCGCCAAAACCGAGATCAAGAACCCTGGCGCGACGCGAAGCAGCTTCGCCGAGGACAGCATAAGCGTTCGTGCCTATCATCGAGACGCGTTCCGCTTTGCGCTGGACAGTGTAAGTGGGGCGAAGTTGAATTTCCGGGGATGCAGCGGTCACTGCCGCCCGTACGTTTGATTCGGAAGCAGAGACTGCAGCCGCGAGGGAACTTTCAGATGATGACGCGGAGCGCGGCGTGTCAGTGGAACTGGTTTTTTCGGCCTTTGGAACTTCAGCGATCTTGGGTGGAATGGACGCGAACTGGGGAGCGTTCTCCTCTGCCCGTGTTGGTGTGGGAGAAGTGATTTGCGGTTCCGACGTCGGGGCAGAGTTCTGCTCGTTTGTGGTGATTTCAGGCTCGTCAACCGGCTTGCCGTGGTTGGCGTGCTTTAACCGATAGAGCCTAGCGTCGGCAATCTGAACGAGCGGGTCCGCGTGTTCACCGTCCACTGGGAAAGTGGCAATGCCGTGATCCAAGCTGACGTCCACTGAAATCTGCAAAGAGTGGAGGACTTCAGAAAAAACTGCGCTTATGCGTTTGCTGAGCGCCAGCGCCTGCGCTGCATCAGTTTGCGGAAGTACCAGCGAGAATTCGTCTCCACCGACGCGAAAGGCCGAATCAGCTGTGCGCAAGGATTTTCGAAGAGTCGAAGCGACCGCGCGCAAAACGTCATCACCGCGTGGATGGCCGAGCTGATCGTTTACTTCTTTGAAGCGATGCAGATCCAGAGTGACAAGGCTGAGCGGGTGTGCGTAACGTTTTGCGCGATTCAATTCTTTTTCGAACGTTTCCTGAAACAGACGGCGATTGTACAAGCCAGTGAGCGGGTCTGTGACAGCACTGAGTTCCAGTTTCTTCAGGTCGTCACGTTCGATGAGAATGGGGAAACGGAAAAGATCCGAAGAGGTAAAAACATCCACGAGCGCAGTTTGCAATGAAACGGTTTGGCCAAGAGAAGATGAGAGAGCCTGACGGCGCGAAAGAATTTCGTCCCAGAGGCGAAATGATTTCTCTTCGGAGAGATCAAGATGGGTTAGAGACCGAAAAAATCCGCGAAGAAATTGTGCCCGAGCGGAATGATCGAGCGGCTGCAGCGTCTCGACAATTAAGTCGAGAAAGCTGGCAGCAGCTGATGGACGAAACTCGACCGATGAGCCGGGGCTGGGCAAATTTGCTATGGACTTAACCTCTGCCTATCCCCGCGGGGGTTGGGGAAAGCTTGCAATCGAATCAATAAATACTTGGGGAGCAAGCGGGGTACCAAACGCGTACGTTCGCCGTTGCCACCCTCCAAATACGGGTCCCTGTGTTGCTGTAAAGTATTGAAAAAGGTGCTGTTGTGTCAAGAGAAAGCAAATCAAAGGGTAAGGGTTAGCAGAAAGGGCCTCGGACGGTGGAAAATATTTCCCTAAGTTTAGATAAAGGAAATACGTTATCCCAAGTTATTCAATGGTCTTGAGGAATTCGATTCCGAATAGACGAAGCTCACCAGCAGCTTGCTGACGAAGGACCTTGGCAGTGATCGGCGGGGTCTCATTCGGCACCAAACCAGAGGAGGAAGCAGAAGGCGTAGGAATAGTGAGATGTACGACTTGATCGGGCCGCAGAATGTGATTTGAGGCGATACACGCGCCAGAAGCGCTGATATTCAGCGTTTTCGTCAGCTCAACAAATTCGACCCCGGAAGCGTCCTGGCCCCGAAGGAAGATGGGAACCTGAAGGCGAATCCTAGGGAAGCGACGTTGTTTAGCTTTATCCACGAGCGAAGCGGTCTTAGCAACCCGAGTTTCCACAATTGGACCTTTGGTACTACAGAACTAGTACGGTTTGATGCATCTACAGGGCCAGAGTTATTGGATGGGACTAGTTATTAATGGTTTCAAATTCAAGCACTTAACTCGTGTCATCGCGAAGAGTGCAAAGTATTTCCTTCCTTGGGGCGAACAAAGGGATAGCTCATTTCCCTAAATGTGCAAGTGGAACGGATTTACCATTGACACTACAAGACGCCTCTGAGAGCATGCCAGACCAACGGGAAAATATTTGCCACTCTGAGGGAGACACCTAAGTTAATGGAAATTCAAAGCACTGCCGTCTCTCCCGAGCTCGGCAACATTCGAAGTCTGCCTCTAAGCACCGTGCAAACTCTTCTTGAGATGGTAGATCAAGGGTTGCTGATTTCCGAGCGTGACGGCCGCATAGTTATGGCGAATTTGCGCGGTCGAAACTGCCTCGCTTCCCTTGGATACACCGATTATCGCGACGCAAACCTCCTCAATGATGTATTGAAAGCTTCACCGGAAGCGTTTATCGAAAAACTGGAAACTGGATCACGTGAAGTTCAGTTGGAAATTTTATCCGGCGTGAACAAATTTTTGGCGACGGTGCAATGGATTCCGGAGCAGGAGTGGTTGATTCTGCAGTTTGAGCGGGCAAGCGCGCAACCGGCAGCAGATGCCGCGACGCAATTAACAGTTCAGGAATTACTGCAAGAAAGAGAAATCACCTACAGAAATTTATTAGCTGCGTACTTGAAATTGCAGGAAGTAAATCGCCAGAAGACGGTTTTTCTGGCGTCGGCGGCTCATGAATTGAAGACCCCGCTTGCAGTGATCAAGGGATATTACGATTTGCTTTTGACCGGTTCGCTTGGACGATTGACCGAGAAGCAGCGGGACATTCTCGAAGAATCAAAGGAAAGTTGCGAGCGACTGGTTAGGCTCGTCTCGATGTTCCTGAACTACTCCGCGCTCGAGAGCGGGAAGCTGGTTTTGCAATTGCGCGAAAATGATTTGCGCGATTGCCTCGATGAAATGGCAAAGAGATGGTCCGAAGCTTTTCAGCGAAAAGGAGTACGGCTAGACGTAAGTCTCGATCCTTCGATTCCAACATTCCGGTTTGACTACCAGAAAGTGCAGCAGGCCGCGGCGAATTTGCTGGACAACTCACTGAAACACACTCCTTCCGGCGGCACAGTGACACTTTTGGCAAAACCGCACTTTTGGGAAAGGCGAGTTGCGGAAGTATCGCCGGCACAGGAACGGCGGAGATTCCGCTTGCCGCGGCCGAACAGCGTCGAAGTAAGCGTGTCGGATTCAGGCTCAGGCATTGCTCCGGAGCACCATCAGGAAATATTTGAGGATTTCGTGCGAGTAGATAGAAATACGTCGGGTATGGGATTAGGACTGGCGATTGCAAAGCGCTTGGTGCAGGCGCATCGCGGCAAGATATGGGTTGAGAGTGAAGCGAAACGGGGCAGTACGTTTCATTTTCTGCTACCGATCGAGCAATAAGATTAGTTGGAACAGCTTATGACAGAGAGGAACGCTGATGGCGGTAAAAGAGAAAATCCTGGTTGTAGATGACGAGCCGAGTATCCGCAAGTATTTGCAGACGCTGCTGGAGGTCGAAGGTTTTGAGGTTGAAGCGCTGAGCAATGGAGCGGATGCGATCGAAAAGATCAGTAAAGGGGAGCGCCCCGATTTCATCATTTTGGACGTGTTGATGCCCGAGTTGAGCGGCATCGAAACGCTGAAGGAGCTTCTGCAAATTGACCGCAGCCTGAACATAATCATGTTGTCCTGCTCGAACGAAGTGGGAGTGGTCGTGGAAGCTATTCGCCTTGGCGCGCACGATTACTTAACGAAACCATTTGAAAAGTCCGAGCTTGACGCGGCGATGTTGAAGTCGCGGCAGAAGAAGCAGCTGACTACTGAAAATCAGGCGTTGCGCGATTACTGCGATCAAGTGACGGAGGATTTGAGTTTTCTTGCGGCGAGCCCGCAGATGGTGCGAATCCGGCAACAGCTTCTGCAGATCGCGCCCGTGGACGTGCCCGTATTCATTTGCGGTGAAAGCGGAGTTGGCAAGGAAGTCGTAGCGCGGATGATTCACTTGCGCTCGAAGCGCAAGACGCAGCCGTTTGTGAAAGTGAATTGCGCGGCCCTTCCCGGAGAACTGCTGGAATCGGAACTCTTTGGATTTGAACAGGGTGCATTCACAGGAGCTGTTCGGGCCAAGCCTGGAAAGTTCGAGCTGGCAAACAAAGGAACAATTTTCCTGGATGAAATTGCGGAGATGAGCACACACCTGCAGGCAAAGCTTTTGCATGTCCTTCAGGACCATCAATATTCGAGGCTTGGCGGACGAAACTTGATTGATACAGATGTTCGGGTGCTTGCGGCGACAAACGTGGACGTGCAGGAGGCGATGAAGACGGGACGATTTCGCGAGGACCTCTACTACCGGTTGAATGTGCTCTCCATCATGGTGCCGCCTCTGCGGGAGCGCACGGCGGAAATCCCGCTGCTGTTTCGCCACTTTCTTTCGAAATACGCGGAGAAGTTCGGAAAGCCGGCGATCGACCCTTCGAAACATTTGCTTGATGCCGCTGTGAACTATCCCTGGCCTGGCAACTTGCGCGAGCTGGAAAACTTCGTGAAGCGGTATGTGATTTTGGAAGACGACGAAGGCAGTTTGCGCGAACTGGTGGAAATGTCTTCAACACGGCAACGGACTTCGCCGCGCGAAGAAGCGGCGGTTCCTCGCGAGCAAGGCCTGAAGGCACTTGTTCGCGGATTGAAAGACGAAGCGGAAATGGAAGCCATTGCCGAAGCGCTTGAAAAGACGCGCTGGTGCAGAAAAGATGCGGCAAAAATGCTGGGCATCAGCTACAAGGCGCTGCTTTACAAAATGCGCCAGTTCAACCTGGATACGCCGCGCAGCCGACGGTCGGCTTCCACACCCGTTGCAGACGCAACGCCCATAGCAGCCGGACGCAACGACTGAACAAAGCCAATTCGGCAGATTTCTTTCTCAAGCAGAATCGTTGCAAATCATGTTTTGTGCAGCAAACTCTGCACCTGTATCTCTTGCTGAAGTTTTCTACGGTAGAAGGCGGCATCGCGAAAAAATCTTGAGTGAGGACTTGACTCATGGGCGGGTGAGCCTGCGTGTTTCTTACTTGTGATACCGTTTGCATAATGATAAAACAATGCCGGCCAGACCGTCTGCGGCCGCAGGTGGGTGAGGAATGAGCTTGATGTCGGAAAGGCGCAATGCTCGACGCTATGATTTGTCCTTGCCCGTGATAGTGAGAATTCCAACAGAACGCCCCAATGGGAACCAAAACGGAAAAACGCGAGATATTTCCACGCGTGGCCTTTATTTCGTGATCGATCAGGATTTGGAGGCCGGTTCCGAACTCGACATCACGTTGACGCTGCCCGCGGAGATTACCCATAGCACGGAAGTGTTTGTCCGCGCTCTTGGGAAGGTGGTTCGTGTGGAGCGTCGTGGAGAAGACGGGGAGTTACGAATGGGGGTGGCGGCTGTGATTGAGCGGTATGACATTATTCGAGGCGAAGCCGCGAGAGCCTGAGAAAGCTTCCTTTACTGTTACCCTATCATCCTATTTAATGCCTAAAATTCTAATGAAGATGGGTTACGCGAACTGTTCCTACCGGTTGTCAATCGCATTGGCTGTTTCTTAGAGGCTTGAGGTTCTAGCTCGTTCAGTGCTTCCTGACTAGGACAAGCCCGTGATTCTTCCAAATGAACCTTACTTCCCTGAAGTGTGACTGAGTTTTCCCATCGAGAACCAAAGTGCCAACCACATCGCCAGGATAGGTACTATGAGTATTAGAACAAAAATATAGCTAACTTATTTATTTTGTGTGATTTAACACTGGACTAAATCACATCGAGTTTGAGGCTTCTTCTCCTTGTTTGGATGATGATGTGCACTCTTGTACCAAACACTCACTATGGCTACGAACCAAATTAGTCACCAAGGACAGTCGAGAGGACTCTTCAGCGTGCTGCCCGATGAAATTCTGTTTGGTCGAGCGCCTTCCATGGCGAATATTCGATCTCGCGCGGAGAAGATTTGCCGAACGAATGTGCCCGTGCTGCTCACAGGTGAGGGTGGGACTGGCAAAGAGGCTTTGGCACGGTGGATTCACGCCAAGTCCGAATATGCGAGCGGAGAGTTTGTAAAAGTGAATTGCGCAGCGATCCCATCGACTCTCCTTGAGAGCGAGCTATTTGGATATGAGAGGGGCGCGTTTACAGGTGCAAACACAGTAAAGCCAGGGCGAGTTGAAAAGGCGGATCGGGGCACTCTGTTCCTGGATGAGATCGCAGATCTAGATTGGAGCCTTCAGAGCAAACTTCTTCACTTCCTGCAGGATGGCACGTTCTCAAGGATTGGGGATGAGTGTGAACGGAAAGTGGATTCGCGTCTCATCTGCGCCACCAATAAGGATCTGGAAAAGGAAACCATCGAGGGTCGCTTCCGGCAGGATTTGCTATATCGAATCCAAGTTTTTCCATTGAAGATGCCGGCATTGCGAGACCGCCGGGACGACATTCCATGTCTTGCCGAACATTTTCGACAACAGTTTGAAAGGCAATTTGATCTGAAATCTCAGGCGTTTCCGCCCGAAATGTTGGTTTATCTTAAAAGCCTTCCCTGGGCAGGGAATATTAGAGAACTCTCAAATGGTGTTGCGCGCTATGTCTTGCTAGGGCCGGAGGCATCTGTTCATCAGGAGCTTCCGAACAACAAGGACAAGGATACGGTCAATAATGGGGACGGCAGCACAAAGCAGATTACGTTGAAGCGAATCGCGAAGGACGTGATTCAGCAGATGGAAAAAAAGGTCATCTTGGAGTCTCTGCGAGCAAACCAGTGGAACCGCAGAAAGACAGCCCAAGCTCTCAAGATCAGCTACCGAGCGTTAATTTACAAGATCCGAGATGCGGGACTGATTTCGCGCCGCGCGGCGATGCATCAGAGTCGCAGCCTGAGTCCGTTGGAATAGAACGCGAGCTAACGGGAAACTGCAATCAGGGTAAGCGTTTTCTAAGAAAATCTTGCAAAAACTTTTCGGCCTACGAACTCGCAACAAGAGCCGCGCGTAGAATGCTGCATTTAACCCCAAAACTCTCACCACTCGGACGGGTTTGCACGCACCTGTACTTAGTGACAATCGCTGTTTAACGAGCCCCTCCCTTTCCTTCTCACCCCGTAACCTACTGAAATAACAAAGGTAAAGGCGATACTCCCTGATTTTTCCGGGCCATAAATCACAAGGATTCAGCGTTTCAATTGGGCCTAAAACCAAAGGTCAGGTAGCGGCTTGCTTCTTGGACAGGAGACTGGGCTGACCCATATCTGTCCCTCACGCCAGTAGTCGCACGACGTTTCCGCCATTTACCCTCGCTCGTGTTGAAGGGCACGTACGGAGGGAAGGGAAATGCACATGGGGGAGACAAGAGGGATGGGGATCGGAAGTGGGAACCGCCGCCGTTCCATTAAGGTAGTAGGAGCCTGGGAGCCTCTCCTCCTGGTTGCTGCGCTGCTGTCAATTAGCGTGCTGTCTGGTTGCGCAGGAGTTGTCAATGCATCAAAGTCCGGTGATCCGGGCACAGCATTAATTCAGCTAAATCCGACGACGGTTAGCTTTGGGAATATCGGCGTGGGCAAATTGAGCAGCCAAACCTTAACCATAGCGAATACAGGAACTGCTTCGGTCAACATTACGCAAGCCACAGTATCGAACTCCCAATTCAAGGTTAGCGGACTGACATTGCCGATGGCCATGAATTCGGGCCAATCAGGAACTCTCACAGTGAGCGTAACGCCGACGGCGAGCGGCACTGTGACCGGTACTTTGACAGTACAAGGTGACGCCGGAAGTTCGCCCGCGGTCGTGAACCTCACGGCAAACGCAGTGACATCCAATCCTCAGATTTCTCTAAGCTCCAGCGCAGTTAGTTTTGGAAACGTCGCGGTCAGTTCCGCTGGTTCTTCCAATGTAACGGTCTCGAATACAGGATCTGCCGATTTAACGATTTCCGCTGTAACGGTTGCCGGAACAGGTTTCGCATTTAGCGGAATCACTACTCCCAAGACCATTAGTGCGGGACAGTCTTCTGCAATCTCGCTGACCTTTACCCCGTCAGCGCAGGGCGCAGCGACGGGCACACTCTCGATCACCAGCAACGACCCGAACAATGGAAAGGTCAGTGTTGCACTGAGCGGCACGGGAACAACTGCTCCGACTGGGAATTTGCAGGCTAACCAAAGTAGCTTGAGCTTCGGAAGCGTGACGACGGGCAGCAACCTGGTGAAACAGGTTGTATTTACGAACTCGGGAACGGCTGCTGTTCAGATCTCTGGTGTTTCAGTCACCGGGACTGGTTTCACGGCTAGCGGTATTTCGGTGCCCATGACCCTGAACGCCTCAAGCCAAGCGACGTTGTCCGTTAAGTTTGCACCGACGGCCACAGGGAGTGTTTCGGGATCGATTACAGTGACGAGCAACGCGCCTGGGTCACCGCTGACGATTCCGGTCAGCGGTACGGGAACGGCTGCTCCGATTGGGAATTTGCAGGCTAATCAAAGCAGTTTGAGCTTCGGAAGCGTGACGACAGGCACCAACTTGGTGAAGCAGGTTGTGCTTACAAACTCGGGAACGGCTGCTGTTCAAATCTCCGCCGTGGCAGCAACTGGGACTGGATTTACGGTAAGCGGCATCAGTGTGCCGATGACCTTGAATCCTTCCAGCCAGGCAACATTGTCGGTAACGTTTGCTCCGACCACCACTGGAAATGCGTCGGGATCAGTCACAATAACAAGCAATGCGCCTGGATCTCCTTTGACGATTCCCGTTAGCGGTACGGGAGCGGCAGCCCCAATAGGAAATTTGCAAGCCAATCAGAGCAGCTTGGCCTTTGGAAATGTCGGCACAGGGGCGAATTCTGTGAAGCAGGTCGTTTTGACAAACTCGGGAACGGCCGCTGTTCAGATCTCCGCCGTGGCAGCGACGGGAACCGGATTTACAGTGAGCGGAGTCACCACACCTCTCACGCTGAATGCTTCGAGCCAGGCGACATTGTCCGTCACGTTTGCTCCGACTACAGCCGGAAATGCTTCGGGATCAATTACTGTGACGAGCAACGCGCCGGGGTCTCCCTTGACGATTCCGATCAGCGGTACAGGCGTGCAGCCAGGATTGGCTGTTTCGCCAACCAGCTTTAGCTTCGGCAACGTTGTCGATGGCCAGACGTCTTCCCATAGTTTTACGGTCACGAACTCAGGTTCCGCCTCCTTGACAATTTCGCAGCTAAGCATCAGCGCTGCGGGTTACACGGTCAACGGGCTAAGCGTGCCGAGCACAGTTGCACCGGGAGCCAGCGTTACGTTCAATGCGGTGTTCGCGCCGACAACGGCGGGAAGCCTGTCCGGCACGGTTAACATTGCGAGCAATGCGCCGAATTCGCCGGCAACGGTTGCACTCAGCGGAACCGGAGTGGCCGCAACTAAAACGCTCTCCTTCAGTTCCTCGAGCATCAGTTTTGGAAGCGTGAATACGGGAACGTCGGTCAGTCAGAATGAAACAATCACCAATACAGGTAACTCAAGCGTGCAGATTTCTCAGATCGCCGCGAGCGGCACCGGGTATTCGCTGAACGGCGCAAGTGCAGTAACGCTGAATCCGTCTCAAACCCTAACGTTTAGCGTGATTTTCGACCCATCCGCTGCGGGTAGCGCTAGCGGAAGCGTGACGGTTACGAGCAACGCAGCAGGCTCACCCGGAACGATCACTCTCACCGGAACGGGCGTGCAAGCCGTCTCGCACACTGTGAGCTTGAACTGGAACGCCAGCACGTCCACGGTGTCCGGTTACAACGTGTACCGCAGCACAACCAGTGGTGGCGGTTACGTCAAGGTCAATGCGTCGCTCGTCTCTGGATTGTCTTACACCGATGCCAGCATTCAGAACAGCACGACCTACTTCTACGTGACGACCGCTGTTGATTCCACTGGTGATGAAAGCGTGTTCTCGAACGAAGCTTCTGCCGTGATTCCGTGATTTCGTGCTGAGGCTCCCAGAACTAACTGAGATTGTCAGCAACTTTTGGCAAGCCAGGCGAGTTTCTGTGGAGCCTCGCATAACCCCAAACAAGAACTTGGGCAAGCAATGCTCCTGTGCAGTCGATCAGTACATCTCCGATTCTCGCCTCACGAAGCGGCACGAAAGATTGATGCCACTCATCTAATCCAGCGTAGCCCAGGGCGACTAACAGCGTGAGAAACGCCCACTGAATCCTCCAGCCGTGACGTTCGGCTCTTACTCCATGAAATACAACAATGCTAAAAACTCCGAACTCGGCGATATGAGCCGTCTTCCGGATGCCGGTATGCAACCAGTGGAGCGTACGCGCGTCGGCCGACGGAAAAAGCCAGTGCAGGATCGGAAGAATGAAATGAGAGGTTCGCTCACCGCTAAAGTAGTGAGTGGAAAAACTGGAAATGACTAGAGCGACACAAAGAGCGGGAATCCAGTAGATGAATCTCTGTTTCATTATGAATTAACCGTTGGGAGGAAGAGTGGTACGCCGTCGACATGCCTTCTTCGCGAAATAATAAGCATTTTTGAAAGTGTTCCGATTTTCAGCTGCTGGTCAATTCTGAGAGAACACGCCGCGCCTGATCTGCAATTGGCGAAGAGGGATTCAGAGCGATGACTTTCTCCAGTTCAGTCTTCGCTCGCGTGGAATCTTTTAGTTTGTGATAAGTCAGACCCAAGTGATAACGATACGTTTGGTTGTTTGGAATGGCTTTGACGGCTTCTTCAAAGAGCGGAGCAGCGACGGAATAGCCGCCGTTATTGTAGTAAGCCCATCCTAGTGTGTCCGCGGAATTTGGAACATTTGGTAAGCCTTTGCGGGCAGTCTGGGCAAGCGTCAGCGCGACACTGGTGCTACCGCCGTGTTCCAGTAACAAATACGCGAGATTGTTGGACGCGACCGGGTTCTCCGGGGCAATTGTCAGTGCGTTTTGGTAGGTGGACTGAGCTTGCTGCCAGTTGCCAACTTTCTCATAAACTTCGCCAAGCGCAATCTGAAAGCGGATGTCCCGCGGCGAGAGTTCAATCGCTCGCTGGTAAAAAGTGATGGCTTTCTCAAACCGACCACTTGCGTCGTTTAGCTGGGCAAGCCGCACGATTGCCGCGACGCTATTCTTTTCCAGCTCCAGAACGTGGTTCAAGGTCGCTTCTGCTTGATCGAGCTGTTTTTCCTGGATCTGCAGCTCTGCTTGCATGAGGAAGAGCGTTGGGTTATTTGGATTTCGATTGATCTGTTCCTGAATCAATTTTGTCGCATCGGCAAGCTTGTTCTTGTTTACGTCGATTCGAATCATGCCGACGATCGCCTCGATAGAATTCGGATCGCGGTCAAGCGCCTGACGAAAAAATCCCTCCGCTTCGTCCAAGTGTCTCTGCGCGGTACGCAATTCGCCCATTTTCACGTAATACATAGGGCTTTTCGGAGCGAGCCGCTGCAGGTTCATCAAATCTGCTTCAGCGCCAAGAGCATCTCCTTGATTGATGCGCGCCGTCGCGTGGAAGAGATAACCGTCTGCGCCGTTGGGTGCGTACTTCTTGAGTTGATTGCTCAAATCCTCCAGATCACGCCAATCCGATTTTTGAGAAGCTCTTTTAGCCAAAGCCACCCAAGCTTCAACGTAATTGGGCCGGAGTTTCACGGCTTCCCGCCACTCACTCTCTGCCTGTTGCGTGTTTCCTTTTTCAGCGAATGCCATTCCCAGGTGATAGTGGCCGACAGCATTCTCCGGAGCAGTTTTCACTGCAGATTGCAGGGTGATAAGAGCGTCGTCCAGCTTGTGCTGTCGCAGTTGAATCTGCCCCTTCAGATTTAATGCCTCGGGGTCTTGATGAATCTTGCTGAGAAGCGCTTCATCGAGAGCCAAAGCTTCATCCAGACGATTGTTGAGGATTAGCAGTTGAATGTATGTCTTCTGAGCGGAGAAATCGTTCGGGTATTGCTTAGATAAGGAAGCAAACTCAGCTAGCGCTTTGTCCATGTGGCCGCTAGCGAGATAGGAATCTCCGAGAAGGCGATAAGCGGCAGGATTGGAACTTAATTGGTTCTTCGTGTCCGTCAGGACCTGTTCGGCCTTGGCTCCCTGATCCTGCGAAGAATAGAGACCGGCCAGAGCGGCGCGAGGCGCGGGATCTTCAGGCGCAGCAGAGATAGCGGCTTGATATTGCTTTTCCGCATCAGGGACGCGCTTTTCTTGAAAGTAAAGAGCGCCAAGCATCATGTAGGAAAGAATCGACTTAGGTTCCAGGCCCTGGGCCTTAAGCAGATTTGCCTCAGCTTCTTTTTTGTTCCCGGCGCGCATTAAAAGCTGGGCCAGATTCAAATAAGAAGAAGCGCGCTCGGGCGCCATGTTCACTGCATTGTTTGCTTCTTCGAGCGCTTCTTTTGGATTTCCGAGTGCGGAATCAGCGTCAGCTAACAAGAGTTGCGCATCGACGTTGTTTGGATTGGCTTTCAGGATTAGCTGTGCACGATCTTTCGCTTCTTGATGTTTTCCGCCGGCCAATTCCAAACGGCCAAGATCCACCTGTGCCTGCCAGTTATCAGGTTGGAGTTCAACAGTGCGCTTCAACTCCACAAACGCTGCGCTCCAGCTTTTCATTTTGAGGTGCGTTTGCGCGAGCTTAAAATGAGCTTCCGGAAGCCGCTGATCCAATTGCACGGCGCGACCGTAATAGATGAGTGCGTCCGGATATTTGGCTTGGTCGAAACTTTCGTTTCCCTTGGCAATAAATTTCTTTGGATCCCGATTGCACCCGGAGCAAACACAAATCGCGAGAAGAATCAGCGCGATAGAGGCATAGACGCGAGAGGACAATCTACGGACTGACCGATTCTTAGCGAGCAGACAAAATTTCATAAATGAACGGGAAGCAATTCTGTGCCCTTCAGCAGAGTGTGGCAAGTAGGATTCTAATACTAACTAACGGCAATAAAATCTTCGACTTGCAACACTTCAATACTCTGAAAGGAATGCCAACTGATCGGCTTGAATCAAAGAGAGGCGTGCCTCGATAGAAGCAGGGGAACCGGAGGGACAATAAGGATATTATTTTTCCACTTTTCCTGGCCTCCTTTTTAGTGCGGAAGAAGGAGGGGAGATGGCAAGTGAGGCGGCTTCTTGTAAGTTATTGATATTGCAATAGTTGTTTTGATGTGAGAAACTGGCTGCAGGTTTTGGTCGACGACGACGTGGTAGTCATCTTGCATTCTCCTTTAGTGGAGGAGTGGCTCTGGTGGGCTGCTAACCCTCGACTTTGCGAAGCATTCTTGTGACGAGGTAGCTGGAAATGATCAGGAACGGGGAAATATTGCTCGCTGATGTAAAGCGAATCTTGCGCCGCCACTGGTGGATTCCGACAGTGGCGACGATTATTTTAGGGACAGCCGGACTCGCAGCCTCGCTTGTTCTACCCAAGAAATATACCTCATCCACACTTGTTCTCATTGAGCGCCCCTCGGTTCCAGAAGAAATTATCCGGTCCGTAATCACGGACGACGTAAATCAGCGTATGGCAGCCATGAAGGCGCAAATTCTCAGCCGGTCGAGGCTTGAGACGATAATTAACAAATTCAATTTATATTCAGAAAAGCGCGCGACGGCTCACATGGAAGATCTTGTCGAGAAATTGAAAGGTACAATAAACATTGAGCTAATCGAGCCTTTGGCAGGGTCAACCAATCGAGAACCTCCTGGATTCAATGTCAGTGTGACATTCAACAATCCCCAACTAGCCAAACAAATCTGCGAAGAAATAACATCTGCATTCTTGGAACAGAACGCGACGAACCGTTTCGATCGGTCGAAGAAAACGACTGATTTTCTTACGCAGCAGTTAGAAGAAGCAAAGCAAAAACTAGACGAGAAAGACAAGAAGCTGGCTCAATTTAAGGTACAGCATCCCTATGTATTGCCTGATCAGCAGCAGCAGAATTTAGCAGTGCTGGGGAGCATGAATACGCAGCTGGATGCGGCAAATCAAGCGCTGTCTCGAGCACAGCAGGACAAATCTTTGAACGAAACTCTCCTCGGGCAACAAGAAGCCAATTGGAAGGCTTCCCAGCTTGGCCAGCAAAATCCCGAATCGCAAGATCAGGAGTTGAACACACTCCAAGATCAGCTTGCGGTTTTGCTCACGAAGTACACCCCGGAACATCCCGATGTCGTGAAGGTGAAGGCGCAGATTGAGAATTTGAAAAAAAGAATGTCAGTTGCACCTGCACCCAAGACCCCCGCAGCCGTAACGCAGGCAACTCTTCGCGAGCCGCCCGCGATTCAGCAATTGCGGGCGAAAATAAAGCAAGATGATCTAATCATTGCCGATTTGGGAAAGCGACAGTCTCAGATTCAAGACGAGGTTCGATCCGTTCAAGCCCGATTACAGGCAAGTCCGATCATCGAGGAACAGCTCAAGGAATTGACTCGGGACAATCAAACAGCGCTGGATGTCTATAACGACCTTTTGAAGAAGCGTGACACCGCCGAGATGGCAACGCAAATGGAGCATCAGCAGCAAGGGGAGACGTTCAAAGTGCAGGATGCACCAAGCTTGCCCTTAAGCCCTTCCTTTCCAAAGAAGACGATTTTTGTGGGCGGAGGTCTTGGTGCCGGTTTCGCGCTCTCGTTGGGCATTCTTTACTTGCTGGCTTTGGGTGACAAGGCCCTCTATTCAGAGCGTGACGTGGAAGTCTGCTTAAAACTGCCTGTGTTAGCCAGCGTCCCCAGTTTTGATGTGCTGACGGAAGGCAATATCCTAAACGCAAAAAACATAGGGAAACTCAACCAAGCCGTTACCTCAAAGGCTTGAGACGCGAATAAGGGTTGAAAAGAGCAGAAGATGAGCCGGATTCATGAAGCACTGAAAAAAGCAGCAGAAGAGCGTAGCGCTCAAACTGCGGGTCGGACCGTATCTGACTTGGTAGATCTTTCGGGTCAGGAAGCGGTGATAGACAGCGCGCGGACAAGTGTGGAGAAGCCCGCAGCGGCTCCTGTCCGGCAGAAGGTTGATCCGGCCGTTGCGCAATTTCAGGAGTTCACGAAGCGTTGCACGCCCGTAACGTGGAAAATCGAGCCTTCCGCCAGCGTATTTTCAGCCCATATGAGTCACCAAGCGGGGGCGGAGAAGTTCAGAACGTTACGATCAAGGCTTTATCAGATTGCTTCGGCACAGCCGCTCAAGAAAATTCTTATCACCAGCAGTACACCGGCTGAAGGAAAGACTTTCGTCGCTGCAAATCTGGCGCAATCTTTCATTCGCCAGACCGATCGCCGAGTTTTGCTGATTGATTCGGACTTACGTGCTTCGCGTTTGCATTTGCACTTGGGCGCGCCTGAGAAACCTGGATTGTCCGACTACTTGCGTGGCGATTGCGACGAGTTCCAGGTTACGCAAATCGGGACAGGCGGAAATTTGTGTCTGATCCCTGGCGGTAGCGACATTTCGAATCCAAGCGAGTTGCTGCACAGCGACAGAATGAAGCAACTGCTGGATCGCATGTCGCTCGTGTTTGATTGGATTATTCTGGATTCTCCGCCGGCACTGGCTGTGCATGATGCAAGCATTCTTGCTGACATGTGTGACGGCGTGCTGTTTGTTGTTAGAGCGGGTGCTACTGATTTTGAACTTGCGGCAAAGGCTTCGTCAGAGTTCCACGAAAAAAATCTGCTCGGTGTGGTACTGAATCGCGTCGAGAAAAACGATTCTTACGGGGAATATTACTATGGGTATGGCTCAGAGAAAGAAGCCGAATTGAGATCGTGACGGCGCTGCACGAGCATAAGTTCAGCCGCCAGTTTTCCTGAACCGTTATCGCTAGCTTGTTTTTTGTTGCGTAATCGCTGCAGGTTCTGGCATTTCGCCTTTCCGCAGGAAATAGTAAACGGGCCAGAGCAACGCCAAGCCAATCAAAAAGAAAACGATTCCGCCCTCATGATGTAGTTTTCCATAGAGAAAGTCAGGATTGACGTAGTTGGCAAGCAAAGTCAGCGTTGCAATCCGAATCCCGTTCTTTATGAGCATCATCGCCAGCCCTGCAGCCACAAAAACCAGCTTTTTCCAGAATGCGCGGAAAGCAAAGCGTGCGACCAAAAGAGCCAGGATCACGAGCGCGATGCTCGAGCGTATCCCACTGCACTCCTGCGCCACTTCTATGGAAACCTTGGGCAAATGGAAGACAAATCCTTCACGCAGAACCGGAGCTCCGGACAAATCGAAGACAACATCCGTCACTGCCGCTGAACCTACCTGTAACAAGTGAATGACTTTGCTCAGGATGGGTTCGGGAAAGGGAACCAGGAACAGCAGGAACGTGAGAGAAGACCACGTCGCCTTTGCAGAATCACGCCCAAACAGTGCGACAAAGCCCGCAGCAATAAACAGAACAAAAGCCAAAATGGACAAGGCGAGTGGGACGGTCGCGTCCGCAAAAGATTGGCGCAATGCGAAAGCCCAAATCGCCGCCGCCGGCAAAGCAAGCAATAAAGCCGCAGAAAGGTCCACAGAACGTGGAACAATTTTTTGCCGGTCAAGATATATCAGCCACGCGACCAGAAATGGAATCAGGAGTATGTGTGAAGCGTTGTCATTGTGCATCGCGTAGTTAAACGCGGCAGCGCAAGGCCTTAAGAAAACCAATGAACAGACTACCAGCCACACAGCGAACAAAAGCCATTGACGGCGGACAACAGAAAATGTGGGAGTCACACGTGTCCGCTAGTATACAGGGCTCGAAAGCAATACAACTGCTATCGAGCCAAATTTATCCTTACAAAAAGAGAATTCGTCCAGGCTTAGGCTGTGGGCCAACACTGATTGCCATCAGTTGGAGCTTGGCTTGAAGTGGTTTTGGTTCTATTGAGTAGCATCCAAAATTGCATACGGCGGTGAACTGGACAGCGGCCTCTTTCTTTCCGCTGAAGATTCCAACCCAATTTAGTGCCTTCAATGGTCCCAGCTGTGAGATCGGCTTTGTGGGCGAATTACGCAAAACCATGAAAGCTATGTAAATAATTGAATGTATTGAAGTTACGAAGTCCTTAGCGGCCTTCCTTTTTGAGGGTCTTCTGGGCACTCTCTGGAAACAAGTTGGTCAATTTTGGCAATACTTTTCTCTCCCTTATACATGACTGTCTCGGAAGCACTGATACTGTTCAAGGTGGGAGACGGGTCAAGCGATTAACCTGCCTATTTTCTATCAGTTGCGAAACGCATTAAGAATAGTTTACAGGGTTGCTCGGTGGCGAGTCTGGCAGAGTGATTGCCAATAGGGAAGTGTCTAGACGTCACATTAATGGCGGTAGCCTAGACCGGCCGCCCTGTTAAGCCGACGCGAAAGCTAGAAGGAGCCCATAACTCGAAATGAACCTAGAGTCGGATCTGCACAAGTGGTACGCGCTGCAAGTCAGAACTCGTTGGGAAAGTTCGACTTCCGTATTGCTGTCGGGAAAGGGCTACCAGACCTTACTGCCGACCTATAAGGCGAAGAAAAGCTGGAGCGGAAGACTTAAAGAAGTGGATGCTCCCTTGTTTCCGGGGTATGTGTTCTGCAAGTTCGATGCGAAGAATCGTTTACCCATACTTGTTACTCCCGGTGTGATTTCGGTGATTGGCCGCGGCAAAGTGCCCCTGCCGGTTGAGGACACGGAAATTGATGCGATTCAGACCGCAGTGTCTTCCGGGTTTCAAGCCGAACCATGGCCTTTCCTTGAAGCTGGTCAAAAAGTTCGAATTGAGAGCGAGCCCCTACAAGGGTTGGAAGGGATTCTGATTAATTTTAAAGGGAATCACCGGATCGTTTTATCAGTTTCGTTGCTGCGCCGGTCTGTCGCTCTAGAGATTGATCGGTCCTGTGTGAAGCCGGTTGAACAAGTTCGATCCACAGTTCTCGGATCGATCGCCTCCCCCGGTTTGCTTCCAGAAGCAGTTGGCTAAGTCTAAGGGTGAGAAAGACCGATGCAGGAATTCAAACAAGAATTGGAAGTTCCACGCGGCCCACTGAACGAAGGTGCGGTGACTCGAATGCCTAATACCCAGCGGAAACTCAACACTCGAGCAGAGCGAAGAATACCAGCCGGCAATAGCAAGAGGACTGCAACCGGCCTGGGCCATATTCCAACGAGAAGAGAAGACGTACTTGGCGAAGAAACTTTCCGCGCAATGCTTGCGCTTGAGCGCCGCCGTTCGCAGAGGTCAAGTCAGCCTTTCGTTCTCATGTTGCTGGACGCAAGTTCGCTGCACAGGGATCTGCGGGGAGCGAGCTTCCTGGAGAAGCTGGTGTCTCTCGTTTCTGGCGTGATTCGTGAGAGCGACATTGTTGGGTGGTATCAGAAAGATACGGTGCTCGCCGCAATTTTCACGGAGATCACCCTCAACGAAGACGGTTCGATCCCCGAGGCGCTTCAGTCCAAGTTTTTCGAGTTGCTGGAAGCAAATATAGAGCACAAAATCGCTTCCAAACTGGTTGTTACCGTCCATCTTTTTCCAGAGAGTTTGGGTAATGATGGTCCAGATGAACGTGCTGACAAGAAGCTTTATCCGGATATTTCCGGACAAACCGGAACGCGAAGACTTCCAATGATTATCAAGCGCGGCATAGACATTTTGGGCAGCGCGCTCTTGCTCTTGATCCTTTCGCCGGTCTTCGCTGTCCTTGCCGCGCTAATCAAGCTGACGTCCAAAGGGCCCGTGATCTTCAAGCAAGAGCGATTGGGTCAGTTCGGGAAAACTTTTCAGTGTCTGAAATTTCGCACAATGCAAGTGAACAACGATTCGCAAATACATCGCGATTACGTCAAAGGTTTTATTGCCGGAAAAGCGAAACAGGAAAAGTGCGGTGAAGCCAGCGGTGTAGTTTACAAGATCAAGAATGACCCCCGCGTGACGCCGATAGGATCATTCCTTCGCCGGATGAGCTTGGATGAGTTGCCTCAGTTCTGGAACGTTTTGCGTGGCGAAATGTCTCTGGTCGGACCACGCCCATCGCTCGCTTATGAATTTGAAGCCTACGATTTTTGGCACCAGCGCAGAGTTCTCGAAGTGAAACCTGGTGTGACGGGCCTATGGCAGGTTATGGGCCGGAGCCGCACGACTTTCGATGACATGGTAAGGATGGACCTCAGTTACAGCCAGAAGTGGTCTCTCTGGTTGGACATTAAGATCCTTCTTGCTACACCACTTGCTGTTTTTACCGGTTACGGTGCCTACTGATCTTCAAAGAAGTGGCAACGCCTAAGTAATACCCCTAGCTCTTCCTTTTTCTGGCTTCATAACGTTGAACTTGGAGCTGCGCTTAAATCCCTAGTTCGGCCTTCTAATCTAAGGAAACCCTTGAACAAACTAACAGTGAGTGAATCTGCGGTCGATGCCAAGCAACAGGGTCGTGTTGCTTCATCTCTTCCGCAAGATTGCAGAGGAGACATGATCCGAATTGGCGTGATCGGTTACGGTTATTGGGGCCCTAACATTGTTCGAAACTTGCATGGGCAAAAAAACGCGCAAGTGGTTATGGTCTGCGACAAGAGCTCTTCTGCACTTGCCCGCGTTCGAAAATCCTATCCCGGTGTTCAGACAGTTTCTGATGCGATGGAGTTGCTTCGCTCCCCTGAAATCGACGCGGTCGCAGTAATTACGCCAGTTTGGACACACTATGAACTGGCCAAGCTAGCTCTCGAAAACGGAAAGCACGTGTTCATTGAGAAGCCGTTCACATCGAGTTCTGCGCAGGCGGAAGAACTTGTTGAGCTTGCTGCTCGCAAGAAACTTACAATTATGGTGGACCACACCTTTTTGTTCACTGGTGCGGTAAGGAAGATTCGCGAACTGACCGAAAGTGGGGCTCTTGGAGATCTGTATTACTACGATTCTTTGCGCGTGAATTTGGGTCTGTTTCAGCACGATGTCAGCGTAATTTGGGATCTAGCGCCGCATGACCTTTCTATCATGGATTACCTCATCAAGGCGGAGCCGGAGGCCATCGTGGCAACCGGCGAGAAGCATTTGAATGAGGTTGAAGACGTCGCGTACATGACGATCTATTTCCCGAAAAACATCATCGCCCACATTAACGTCAACTGGCTCTCGCCCGTGAAGATCCGGACAACGCTAATCGGTGGACAAAAGAAAATGGTGGTCTGGAACGACCTTGTCGCCGACGAAAAAGTTCGCGTGTATGACCGGGGCGTTCAAATTTCTTCAGGAGAAGGAATTCGAGACCTCCTGGTCAGTTATCGAAGCGGCGATATGTGGGCTCCACAGTTGGAGCAGGTGGAAGCTCTTCATGTTGAACTCGACTACTTCGCCGATTGCGTTTTGAATAGCAAGACTCCATTTAATGACGGCCATGCGGGGTTGCGAGTTGTGCGAATGCTGGAAGCAGCTGAGAAGTCCATTCAAAAGAGGGGAGAGTTGATTCGCCTGTGAATGAATTCTGTTCTATCTCGCCAGATGTAAAGCTTGGGGAGGGGGTAAGGCTCTCCAAATTCATCAACCTCTATGGGTGCCAGATTGGGGACGAGACCAAGATTGGTGCCTTTGTTGAAATTCAGAAGAACGCGAGCGTTGGGCGCCGGTGTAAGGTTTCCAGCCATACATTTGTCTGTGAGGGAGTCACGATTGAGGATAACGTCTTCATTGGCCACGGAGTCACATTCATCAACGACTCTTATCCCCGAGCCACTACTCCTGAAGGTGAGCTTCAGACCGAAAAAGACTGGCGCGTAGAAACCACGGTGGTAAAAAAGGGCGCTTCCATTGGTTCGGGTTCAACAATTCTTTCCAACCTAGTCATCGGCGAGAACGCAATCGTCGGCGCTGGGAGTGTTGTGACTCGTGACGTCCCTCCCAATACAATTGTTGCAGGCAATCCAGCAAAGGTTCTTCGATCCGTTCCAACTTCTTCCGAGGCAAAATAATGACAAACTCAGTTAAGGTTCCATTTGTTGATCTTGTTTCGATGCATCGTGAGCTTGAGTCTGAACTACTGGACGTATGCAAGAGAGTTCTTCAGACCGCCGGCTTCATTGGCGGGCCGGAAGTCGATGGTTTTGAGAAAGAGTTCGCAGCATTTTGCGATTCGAAATATTGCGTGGGGGTCAACAGCGGTACAGATGCCCTTCGCTTTGCGTTGACAGCGGCTGGAGTTCAAACCGGGGACATCGTGGTCACGGTGCCGCACACGTTCATCGCGACGACTGAAGCGATTTCCCAGGCCGGAGCGCGTCCCGATTTTGTGGACGTTGACGCCAGGACACTCAATATGGATCCCGAAAAACTTCGGGAGTATCTCGAAACAAAATGCGTTTTGGATCAAACGACGGGCAAGTACGTTCACAAGGTTCTCGGAAAACCGGTGACCGCGGTCGTGCCGGTCCATTTGTACGGTCAAATGGCGGACATGGATCCAATCCTGGAGCTGGCGGAGCGTTACAAGCTCGTAGTTATTGAGGATGCGTGCCAGGGTCACGGCGCGGAATACTATTCAAAGAAGCAAGGTCGCTGGCTCAAGGCTGGTTCCGTTGGTCGTGCGGCTGCATTCAGCTTCTATCCAGGCAAGAACCTTGGCGCTTGTGGTGAAGGTGGGGCAATCACCACCAATGACGAAAAACTCGCGAAGATGAGCGCCATGCTGCGCGACCATGGATCGGCCAAAAAATATCATCATGATATTGAGGGTTATAACGGCCGGCTAGATTCGATTCAGGCAGGAATGCTGCGCGTAAAGCTCCGGCACCTTGCGAAGTGGAATCAGCAGCGTCAGGAAAGTGCTCGGATTTATGACGAAATGCTTGTGCCCATGAGCGGCGTAGTATCCGCCCCCGTTCAAGCAAGCAATGCGAAATCGGTTTATCACCTTTATGTAGTTCGTACGACACAGCGCGATGAATTGCAGAAACATCTTACGGATGCAGGTATCGGGACCGGAATTCACTATCCGATCCCGGTCCATTTGCAGAAGGCTTATGCGTCGATGGGTTGGAGGAAGGGCGATTTTCCGGTGACGGAAGCTGCGGCAGAACAGATCCTTTCTCTTCCCATGTTTGCAGGTCTCAGGCGTGATCAGCAGGAACAGGTGCGCGACGCCGTCGCGGCGTTTGCTGCGGTCGGATCGGCAAAGTAGACCTGAGAAGTATTCATTGCGCTCGCTGCTCAAAACACGCAGCGAGCGCAAACAATCCCGCTAAGCTCTACTATTCCCGTTAGATATTTTGAGGATTTTGGATGTCAACTGCTCCGAGCTATGTCTTAGTTACTCCGGCTCGCAATGAAGCGAAGTTCATTGAGCTGACGCTTAAGTCTGTGGTCGGACAGACGATCCCGCCGCTCAAATGGGTGATCGTCAGCGATGGCTCAACCGATGGAACTGACGAGATCGTCGCTAAGTACGCCGCCGACCACCCGTGGATCGAACTGGTCCGCATGCCAGAACGCCGCGAACGTCATTTTGCCGGAAAAGTCATTGCGTTCAATTCGGGGTGGGAGCGCGTCAAGAACCTGCCGTATCAAATTATCGGCAGCCTGGACGCGGATGTCTCGTTTGGTCCCGATTATTTTGAATTTCTAATCGACAAGTTTGCAGCGAATCCGCAGTTGGGCGTGGGCGGGACACCGTTCACCGAAGGAAAAGGAACATACGATTTTCGATTCACAAGTGTCGAGCACGTGTCGGGAGCCTGCCAGGTTTTTCGGCGAGAGTGTTTCGAAGCAATCGGGGGATACATTCCGATTAAGGGTGGTGGCATCGATTTAGTCGCAGTTGTTACTTCTCGAATGAAGGGATGGCAAACCAGGACATTTCCTGAACGAATTTGTTTCCATCACCGGAAAATGGGGTCGGGAATGAACGAAGGCCTCAAGTTGCCGTTCAAGTGGGGACAAACCGATTACAGGCTTGGTGGTCACCCCATTTGGCAGTTGTTTCGCTGCGGCTATCAGATGAGAAACCGGCCATATATTCTTGGCGGATTGCTCTGTCTCGCTGGATATTACTACGCGCTCGTGAGCAGGCGCCCTAAAGATGTATCCGCTGAATTTGCAACATTTCGAGGCAAAGAACAAATGCAGCGGCTCAAGAAATTTTTTGCCAGTATGTTTGGTCAATCGCGGGGCGCTTCCACACAACACGCGGCATGACCCTTTCTGTTCGACAATCATCCTCCCTGGAAAAGCAAAATGAGAACTGATTCCAACCTGCCCTATTACATTTACCGCGTGTCGAATACGCTGTACCGCTGGAGGATTCCAGTCCTGCCCTTTCTTATCCAGCAATTTTTGAGATTCGTGTTCTGTTGTTTTATTCCCTACAAAACGCAGATCGGAACGAAGAATATTCATTTCGGCCACAATGGCCTTGGGGTCGTTTTGGATTATCGCTGCGTGATTGGCGACAATGTGCGCATCGATCAACAGGTCACAATTGGAATACGCTGGGATGAAAAGGTGGCTCCAATTATTGGAAACAACGTCCGGATTGGGGCAGGCGCAAAAGTGCTCGGCAGTATTAGAATTGGGAACAACGCCAGGATAGGTGCAAACGCAGTTGTACTTACGGATGTCCCCGACGGAGCTACGGCGGTTGGTGTTCCTGCTCGAATTATTCCCAAGCGGGAAAGCGATACGCCATAGAAATTGCCTTGGAAAACGTTAGCCGAACCGCGGATCGCGAGATACGGAGTGAGGACAATCGCGCGAACGGCGCACTGATTATTAATGCTGACGATTGGGGCCTCGACCGAGAGACGACCGATCGGATTTGGGATTGCGTTGCTCGGAAGACGGTCTCTTCAACGAGCGCAATGGTGTTCATGGAAGACTCGGCGAGAGCGGCGGCAATTGCTCGGGAACGGGCCGTTCCCACCGGCATCCATCTGAATTTCACAGAGCCTTTTACTGAGAGCAATTTGGCGAGTAAGGTCGTGGACAATCACCAGCGCGTAGCTGCTTATCTCCGGCGGCGCAGAATCAATCAGGCTGTTTTTCATCCGGGGCTCCGGCAAGCATTCGAATACATTACCAAGGCTCAATTAGAGGAGTATGGACGGCTGTATGGCGAACTGCCGCAAAGAATAGATGGGCATCATCACATGCATTTGGCGGCAAATGTAGTTTTTGATTCACTGTTGCCGGCAGAAACTTTTGTCCGTCGTAATTTTTCGTTTGAGCCCGGAGAAAAAGGATTTATAAATCGTGTGTATCGGCGATTCGTGGATCGCAAGATAGCGCGACGGCATGCTGTATCGGACTATTTCTTTGGGCTCATACCGCTTAAGCCTGCCGAACGTTTGTCTCGGATTTTTTCGTTGGCCAGGAACTTTGTGGTCGAAGTGGAGACGCACCCAATTCGTCAGGAAGAATTCAATTTCCTGAATGAAGGCGAGCTTCTTCGCTGGGCGGGGGATTATCCAAAACCAGGTCACGCACCAAGGAGGGCGCGTGGCGATTAAATCGTATAATTCGGATCTGCTTTCTGCTCCTGCTGACCTTCCGGAGAATTCGGCAAATAGACTAACGACTGAACACATCTCGGTTTGCATTTGCACTTATAAGCGGCCGCAGCTCCTCAACCGCCTGCTGCAAGATCTCGCACGCCAGGAAACCGATGGCCTTTTCACGTACTCGATCGTTGTGGTAGACAACGACAAACTGAGCTCGGCGGAAGCTGTTGCTCTGGAATTTTGCAATTCCTCTTCGATCTCGCTTACGTACTGTGTGGTGCCCGAACAGAACATCTCGATGACTAGGAACAAGGCTATCGAAAGTTCACGCGGCGACTTTGTTGCGTTCATTGATGATGACGAGTTCCCGGTCCAACGCTGGCTCGTCAATCTGTATTCCGCTCGCAAGCAATACGGCGTAGATGGTGTGTTGGGACCGGTCAAACGACATTTTGATGTCACACCCCCGAAATGGGTTCTGGACAGCAACTTTTACGATCGGAAGACCTATCCAACGGGAACACGCGTGAACTACAAGGAAGGCCGAACGGGAAACGTTCTGCTGAAGCGCAGTATTTTTGAAGACATCGTTCCCGCATTCAGGCCGGAGTTCCGTGGAGGAGAAGACACGGATTTTTTCACCAGGTCGACGAAAAAAGGCTACAAATTTGTTTGGTGCGATGAAGCCATAGCTTACGAAACGGTGCCTCCAATACGTTGGAACAAAAAGTTTCTTCTGAGAAGAGCGTTGCTCCGAGGAGCCACCACACTGAACTATCCGGACTTTGGTTTCAAGGAAATCGCAAAGTCTGCCATTGCAGTGCCGCTGTACACCCTTGGCCTGCCGTTCGCATTGATGCTGGGGCAACACAAGTTTATGGAACTCTTAGTTAAATTATGCGATCACCTGGGCAAACTGCTTGCCGTCTTGAGAATCAACCCGATTAAAGAGCACTACATAACAGAATGAGCATCTAAACCTCGGACACGCCCACTAAGAAGTTGTTTCGCAATTGAACGAAGTTCAGAATTGAGTTTTACGATTTAGTTTCTAAAGTCTTGGAGAGGTCGCCGTTGGTTAAGGCAGCAGTCGGCTTGCCGGCTGCGGTGGCAAAACCACCCGGGGGTTCGAATCCCTTCCCTCTCCGCCATATTCCTGCAGGTAACTGAGGTCGTTTGCGCACTCTGTTGAGCCAGCAAAAAGAACGCCGGCTGCGTGCTGCGGAAGTTTCCCAAGCGCTCGGAGATTAGTTCATGAATTCGTTGATTGAAGTCTGCGGAAAACAAGTCAGGGTCCAAGGAAAGTTGATTCGCACCGCACGGCTTGAGGCGGACAAGTATCATTTCGTCGAGGACCCAGAAGCTTTTCTGGAGGAATTAAGAGCATGTAACGCTCGAATTGACTTGTTTACTTTTGTACAGAAGCTGCCGGACACAAAGCAAAAGTATTCCTATCCAATGGAATGGGACAACTTTGCGGCACTGCCTGTCACAACCTTTGATAACTGGTGGAATAAGCAGATCGGTTTCAAGGCGCGGAACAAGGCAAAGCAAGCGCAGAAAAAAGGCGTCGTAGTTAAGGAAGTGCCATTCGACCGCACGTTGGTGAAAGGCATTTGGGAAATTTATAACGAGTGCCCTATCCGACAGGGAAAAAAGTTCAACCACTACGGCAAAGATGAAGAAACCGTTTATAAGGACGAGGCCACTTTTCTCGACACGAGCGTTTTCATTGGAGCGTACGACGGCGATAGATTGATTGGCTTTATCAAGATGGTCTACGACGAAACGCGCACCCAAGCGGGCTTGATGAACATATTCTCTTCGATTCGTGACCGTGACAAGGCGCCGTCGAATGCCCTCGTCGCCCAAGCTGTAAAATCCTGCGCTGATCGCGGCATTTCGTATCTTGTGTATTCGAACTTTGCCTATGGTGGCAAACAGAAAAGCTCACTCAGCGACTTCAAAGAACGCAACGCATTCGAGCGTATGGATATACCTCGATATTATGTTCCTCTAACAGCGATTGGCGCTACCGCCTTAAAGCTCGGTCTGCAACACCGGCTTTCGAGCCGCATTCCAGAACCCATCACCGCAAAACTGCGCGAACTCCGGGAAAACTGGTACAACCGCAAGTTTCCTTCCGCGAAGGAAGCTTAGGAGAAGGTACAATGCCGGGAATTGTCGGCTTAATTACAAAAATGCCTCGCGAACGTGCTGAGGCTGAATTGCTTCGAATGGTCGAAGCGCTTCGTCACGAGTCCTTCTACATGACAGGGACTTGGATCAATGAACCATTGGGTGTGTACGTTGGCTGGGTGGCGCGTAAAGGTTCATTTTCGGATACGATGCCGCTCCAAAATGAGCAGAAGAATGTCTGCCTAATATTCTCGGGGGAAGAATTTCCGGACCCTGCGTCAGTTCAAACGTTAAAAGATCGCGGACATGAATTCAAGATGGGTGGACCTTCTTATCTGGTCCATCTTTACGAAGAAGATAGCTCTTTTCCTGCAAACTTGAACGGACGGTTTCAAGCGCTGCTAACGGACGAGAAACGCGCCACCGCAACATTGTTCAACGATCGATACGGCCTGCATAGAATTTATTATCATGAATCAAAGGAAGCTTTTTATTTTTCTGCGGAAGCGAAAGCAATCCTTGCGATTTGTCCCGAATTGCGATCCGTCGATCCCAAGAGTCTTGGCGAATTCATCTCTTGCGGCTGCGTTTTAGAGAATAGAACACTATTCGAAGGCATTCACGTTTTGCCGCCGGCATCGGCCTGGGAATTTCAGAGCGGCGCATTGCGGAAGAAAGACACTTACTTCCAATCCAAAGATTGGGAGAACCAGGAGCCGTTGGAGCCTGAAGCTTATTATGAAGAACTCCGCACAGTCTTCTCGCGAAATCTTCCGCGATATCTCAACGGAAAACTTCCTGTCGGAATCTCACTGACCGGTGGATTAGACACAAGAATGATTATGGCCTGGCAGAAGGCCTCTCCCAACACGTTGCCTTGTTACACCTTTGGAGGATCGTACCGGGACTGCCAAGATGTGCTTCTGGCGCGGGAAATAGCCGAGATGTGCGGGCAGTCGCACCAAGTGATTCCTGTTGGCGAAGAGTTTCTCTCTCGCTTCCCATATTACGCAGAGCGCGCAGTCTATCTCGCAGATGGTTGTGTGGGCGTCAGCCGCGCTTGTGACCTTTACATCAACGAATACGCTGCAAAGATTGCGCCCGTTCGAATGACGGGAAACTACGGTAGTGAAGTACTCCGGCGCCTTCGCGCGTTCAAACCCGTGATGCCCCATGCGGGTCTATTTAACTCGGATCTTCACACGCAGATACAGAGCGCGAGCGAAACCTACTCCCAAATTCTCCAGGGCCACGCCGTTACTTTTGTGGCGTTCCGACAACTCCCGTGGCACCACTTCGGAAATCTCGCCTTGGAAGAGACCCAGGTGACGATGCGGTCGCCATTTGTGGATAACGATCTTGTTCGAACGGCTTTCCGCGCTCCAGATTCAGGGACAGTGAAGAGCGATATTTTTGTGGACAACGACGACTGCATCCGGCTCATTGGGGACGGGGACGCTCGTTTGCAAAAAATACCGACAGATCGAGGCCTCAATGGAGCTTCTCCCCTGTCCCGTGCTTTTCTGGAATTCACATTCAAGGCCGAATACGCATACGACTACGGGATGCCTCAGTGGCTTGCGCGTGTTGATCATCTGTTCTCGCCATTTCATTTCGAACGCCTCTTCCTTGGTCGGCATAAATTCGTCCACTTTCGGGTGTGGTATCGGGACCAGCTAGCGAAGTATGTAAAAGAGATGCTCCTTGATCGGCAATCGCTTTCGCGCCCCTATCTGGATCGCAAGGGAGTCGAAAGCATGGTGCGAGGCCACACTACGGGAAACAGGAACTACACGGCTGAAATACACAAACTGTTGACGCTGGAATATGTCCATCGATTGTTTGTGGATGCGCGGTGAGAGTGCAATAGCAACGCTCGCCTTTGTTTTCGAAATTGGCTCCTGGACTTTCCAAGTTAGCTTGTTTTGTGCTTTAGATTAGGCTCCCAAGCCCGAATGCTTGCCAGAAATTCGGTGCACAGGCGCTGGAAAAAGGAAAACTACTCTTGAGAATCAGCATTTTCGGATTGGGTTATGTTGGAACGGTTTCCGCGGGATGTTTTGCCCGTGATGGTCACGAGGTTATTGGCGTAGACCCTGTTCGCACAAAGGTTGACCTTATCAATGCCGGACAATCACCCATTATAGAAGTGGAGATCGGTGAGATCATTGCCGCGACTGCGAAGAATGGCCGCCTTCGTGCGACCGTTGACAATCAGGAAGCCGTCAACAACACCGATATTTCTTTTGTTTGCGTCGGAACTCCCAGCCAGGTAAACGGCAATCTTGATTTGACTTATATTCGGCGCGTTTGCGAATTAATTGGGAGCGCGATCAAGAACAAGCCGGTTCGCCACACGGTTGTGATTCGCAGCACCATTTTGCCGGGCACAATGCGGCAGATCATCATTCCAACTTTGGAAGAATATTCCGGAAAAAAAGCAGGCAAAGATTTTGGAGTTTGCAACAACCCTGAATTTCTTCGTGAAGGATCTGCCGTCAAGGACTTTGATGCCCCACCCAAGACGGTAATTGGCGAGGTCGACCGCGAAAGTGGAGAACTGTTGGCAAAACTGTATGAAAAGTTGCTGGCACCTTTGATTCGCACAAATGTAGAGACTGCGGAAATGGTCAAGTACGTTGACAACAGCTGGCACGCGCTGAAGATCGGATTTGCGAATGAAATCGGGAATCTTTGCAAGTCTTTGTCCATTGACGCGCATGACGTAATGAATATTTTCTGTCAAGACAGGAAGCTGAACATTTCCCCCGCGTATCTTCTGCCGGGGTTTGCATTCGGCGGTTCATGCTTGCCAAAGGATTTGCGGGCGCTTGCGTATAAGGCGAAAATGAACGACCTGGAATTGCCGATCATGAACGCGATTCTGCCGAGCAACGAATTGCAGGTTTCCAAGGGCGTTCAGCTGATTACACAAAGCGGTCACAAACGAATCGGAGTGCTCGGGTTTAGCTTCAAGGCAGGAACGGACGATCTGCGGGAAAGCCCCATGATCGAAGTGATTGAACGTCTAATAGGCAAGGGTTATGACTTGCGTATCTTTGATCACAATGTGAACTTGGCAAGCTTGGTTGGTGCGAACCGGGAATTTATCCTGAACCACATTCCGCATATTTCGCGACTAATGGTCAATGGCGTTGATGCCGTTTTGGATCATGCTCAGACGGTTGTAATTGGCAACAAGGACCCACAATTTGAGACGGTCCCAAAGCGTTTGCGGGAAGGTCAGCACCTGGTTGATTTCGTCCGAATCACGAACCAACGGAGTGAGAATGGCAAGTACGATGGTATCTGCTGGTAAGGCGTCGACTTCGGAAGGAAATTTCCGCGCGGCCAAGGACCAGATTGCCGATTCGATTGGGCGTCTCTCCGATTGGCTGGTAAAGCACGACTATCGTGGCTATGACACCTTTGACGGCCTCAACGCAAAATATGTCCGTCCACTGACGTTTGAAAACAATATCTTGCGTATGGTGCTTCAGCAGGGAGTGCGGCGGTTTCCAATTAATCTGCGCCCGCTTCTTGGAGTCGCCACGAGCCGTTCCACCAAAGGCATGGGCTTTCTTGCCCGCGGATTCATTCGCATGCATCAGGCGACCGGCAATTCTATCTGGAAAGACCAGACGGAAATGGCGCTTCAATGGCTCATCGACAATCAAGAACCTGGTTATAGTGGTGCGAGTTGGGGCAATCATTTCGACTATCAATCAAGAAGCACATATGTAACAAAAAACATTCCCTCGGTCGTATGGACCTCACTCATTGGCCACGCATTTCTGGACGGCTATGAATACTTTCAACGGGAAAAATATTTGCAGATAGCTGTCAGTGCGTGCGAACACATTGACCGCGATCTCGGCGTCTACACAGAAGGCGATGCTCATTGCATTCATTACTTTCCGACTTCCCATCATCAGGTGCACAACGCCAATGTATTGGGTGCGAGCTTGCTGGCGAGAACCTACGCGCACACGGGCAATACGTCTTATCTGCCTTTAGCTGAAAAAGCGATTCGATATACAGCAAAGTATCAGCGGCCGGATGCATCTTGGTACTACGGAGAAGCCAGCAATCTGCATTGGGTCGACAACTTTCACACCGCGTACGTTTTGGATTCCTTCAAGTATTATGGCGAGGGCACAGGCGATAGCCGCTTCGATAAGCAGTTGATGAACGGCTATCAATACTGGAAGAACACTTTTTTTCTGCCTGACGGAACGCCAAAATACTACGACCATAAGACTCTGCCTTTAGACATCCAGTGCAGTTCGCAGGCTATTGATACTCTCGTCTTCTTTCACGATCGAGATCCGGAAAGTCATGCACTCGCAATCAAAGTCGCTCAGTGGACGATCAAAAACATGCAGGATCGTACTGGATATTTTTATTACCGTCGCTACGCACCGTGGCTTGTGAATAAGACTCCGACGCTTCACTGGGGGCAGGCGACGATGCTATGCGCGTTGGCGGGGCTGTACAAGCTCCTTTAAGCGATTGTGTGAGTCTTACAACCATGATGCGTGCAAACTATCGGGGTAGGAGGGTGGCTGCGGCCGCCGCGTGAAACTGATTGAAGCATTGGAAATAATGCGACGCCCAGTTGCAGGGACGGCGCGCGAATCCCAAACATTCCTCGCCTGCGGTTTTACGCCGCTTCATCTGCAGACTTTTCTTGCTGCGGAGCTGCGGCTGCTTCTCCCGGAAGATCGCATTGACATCAAGACGGGGCTCTTCGGCGATTTGTGTGGAAATATTGAACGCGTAGCGCCGGATGTGGTGGATTCGCTTACCGTAGTTATCGAATGGGGCGATCTTGATCAGCGGTTGGCACTCCGGACGCTTGGCGGTTGGCGCACCTCCGAAATGGCAGACATTCTCCGTTCTGCTAATCAGACTGCGGCCCGTCTTCAAAAAGGGCTTATGGAAATTTCCCGGCATGTACCAGCAGTCGTCTGCATGCCCACTCTTCCGCTGCCTCCGATGTTTTCGGCCGCTCCAAGCCAGGTCAGTTCTGCAGAGTCGCAACTGCGTCATACAGTCGCAGCGCTTGCCGCAGCACTCTTACAGCAACCGCGCCTTAGGATCGTCAACCAACAGTACTTAGACGAGTATTCGCCTATGAGTGCGCGGTATGACGTGAAATCGCACGTGCTCAGTGGTTTCCCATACTCGCTCTCACACGCATCAACGGTGGCCGGACTCCTGGGAAAATTGATTCACGACCGTTCTCCCCAAAAGGGACTAATCACCGATCTTGATGACACGTTGTGGTCCGGGATTTTGGGCGAAGACGGTGCCGATGGCGTTTCTTGGGACCTAGATCAGCACAGCTACATGCACGGCCTTTATCAGCAGTTCGTTGCGTCTCTTGCAAGCGCAGGAGTCTTGGTTGCCGTCGCTAGCAAAAACGATTCTGCCAATGTGGAACGTGCTTTCCAGCGAAATGATCTGTTGCTGAACAAAAACGATATCTTCCCGTTCGAAGCGAACTGGTCCGCAAAGTCGGAATCGGTGAAGCGTATTCTTAAAACCTGGAACGTCGCAGCTGACTCTGTGGTTTTTATTGACGATAGCCCCATGGAAGTTGCTGAAGTAAAAGCCGCTTTTCCAGAAATGGAATGTCTGGTTTTCCCCAAGAGCGATTATCAAGGTGTTTGGAATCTCTTGAAGCATCTGCGAAACGTCTTTGGCAAATCAATTCTCACCGAGGATGATACGCTCCGATTGCGCAGCATCCGTGAATCTGGCGCCTGGCGCGATTTGGCCCAGTCCGCGGGAATTTCTCCTGATGATTTTCTCAAAAATGCTGACGCAAGCGTCGTGTTTGAATCGGTTCAATCTGGAGACGCCAGGTCTTTTGAGTTATTGAACAAAACGAATCAGTTCAATCTGAACGGGAAGCGATATACCGAATCCGAATGGCGGAACTTTTTCAACGATCCGGACGCCTTTGTTCTTAGCGTATCTTACAAAGATAAGTTCGGCTCCCTGGGGAAGATTGCAGTCATTATGGGAACGAGTCGCGGCAAGGCAGTACGCGTAAACGGTTGGGTGATGAGCTGCCGGGCATTTTCGCGGCGCATTGAACATCAGTGTCTAAAACACTTGTTCGAGACTTTCGGAGCTAGCGAACTTCGGTTCGACTATCAAGCCACTCCGCGAAATGGGCCGCTACAGGAATTCTTTTCTGAAGTGCTGCAGAAAACTCCCGGAGCTGAAGTGCTTTTTTCGAAAGAACAGTTTGATTCCAGGGTTCCACGCCTCTTCCATAATGTCGAAAGGGTAGTCCATGTCTGAATTGGAGAATCGTTTGTTGCGCTGCTTTGTGTCCGTGTTTCCTGGCCTTACGCAAGAAGAGATTCGCAGCGCGAATACACAATCGAAGGGCGTTTGGGATTCTCTTTCTTCCGTAACGCTCGCTGCAGTCGTGCAAGAAGAGTTCAACTTGGAAATTGATCCCGAGACTCTTCCTCAACTAGATTCTTACGAAGCGTTTCGCAGCTACCTTAGCCGGACAAATCCGGTCACGGAGTAAACGGAGTCTCATGAAAGAGGGCCCGCTTCGGGGATTGTCCAATCGCATCTTCCAACACTTGGCGAGAATTTTGCCGGGTGCGAGCAGCCTTCGGGTCAAACTACACCGGGCTCGCGGCGTTCAGATTGGCAAAAACGTATGGATCGGTTACGACGTCATTTTGGATACTTCGCGTCCATTTCTAATTACGTTGGAAGATAACTGCACACTCAGTATGCGAGTCACGGTGGTCGCTCACTTTCGAGAATCGACCGGAGTAAAGATTGAGCAAGATGCGTTCGTGGGTCCGGGCGCCATCATATTGCCTAACGTTATTGTTGGCCGTGGGGCCGTGGTGACTGCCGGCAGCGTGGTTACGCGTTCGGTGCCTCCTATGACTGTCGTCCAGGGAAATCCCGCCGTGCCAGTTGCAAGATGTGGAGTGCCGCTGGTGCCGGGCGTCACGCTGGAGGAGTTTTCGCGTCGCCTCCAACCTGCGATTTCTCGCGGGCCAAAGCGTTCGTCGTAGACCGTGTTGGTTGGGGAATAAAACCGCTCGATGAAACTGCTTGTTCCTTACGTAGATGAGTTGAAGCCGGTAGATAAGCAATTGCTACGCTTGGCCGAGTTTCTGGGTATCAAGTCTGAAACATTTCCCTTGCCGCTGGTGAAATCGACAGGAAGGTGGACCGAGTATCTCGAGAGACAGATTCCAGAACAAGAAGCATGCTTCGTCATAAACCCCTGTGTCCTTCAAGATTGGGTGGGTGGCGATGAACTGCCATCAGAATTGGCGACTCTTCTGGTAACTCGGTTTAGACACTTATTAGTCCATTCGCCTGGATTTGAGCATTTCGACCGCAGCGTCCTGAACGCATTATCCTGCGGCAATCTGAATGCGGTGCAAAAAATAGATCACGCGGATTCACCCTATGAGATATCCGCGGACTCAAAGGATATCTGTGAATCCTTCGCTGGGCTTTCCTTCGGACCTGTGAATCTCGCTAACGACCGCGTTTTCACGACGGTTCGTGAAGGGGCCGCCGTTCGCGTACTTATATCAATTGAGGGCAAGCCACTTATGGCAGCGATAGAGAGGGGCAATCGCAAAATCTGGTTTCTAGCCGGTGAAAATGTAGCGGACCTGCAGGCCGAAGTTGGAGAAGCGCCTGTATCTGAATTCTTTTCCCAATTGCTGCCCTACGCCATGGCTTTGCGGGCTATATTCAGCGATGCAAGCTGGCGACCGAACCGGCACCACGCTTCGGTCGTTATCGATGACCCACTGCTGCAGTGCGACTATGGCTTTCTGAATTTCGAATCGCTTCTGAGTCTTATGGCGCGGAGCAATTTTCATTCGACCATCGCCTTCATTCCTCATAATTTCAGGCGAAGTTCACCGCGAATCACGAGGATGTTTCGCGAAAATGCGGATCGTTTTTCGATTTGTTTTCATGGCAATGACCACACTGGCGCAGAGTTCGCCTCTGCGGACGCAGCGTTGTTGAACACCTTGCTCCAAATCGCAGAGCAGCGAATGGAGCTTCATACAAAGTCGACCGGGGTTAGCTGTGACCGGGTGATGGTCTTCCCACAGGGGCAATTTTCTGTAGAGGCAATGACGGTCCTCAAGTCTAGGAATTTTGATGGGGCCGTGAACACGACTTCTCACCCAAAACAAAGCCCTGTTCGTCTCACACTTGGTGAAATCGCGCAACCAGCTGTACTTCGCTACGGCAATTTTCCGCTTTTTCTCCGGAAGGACAGTGTTCAAACGGAGAGCGCAGACATTGCTTTTAACTGCTTTTTCGGCAAGCCCGTCCTGATCGTGGAGCATCACGATATTTTTCAAAACCCTGAGCCTTTAGCGAAGGCGGCCGCCAGAATAAACAAGGTCGTGCCAAACATTCACTGGTCAAATCTGTCAAGCCTGGTGAGAAACTCAATTCTCAGAAAAAGTACGCACGATGGTGTTCAGCGCATCCGAGCGTACTCAGGCACCGTGCAAGTCTCTAATGACAGCAAAACCACCAAACGTTTCCAGATCGAATGGAAGTACCCAGTTCAGCAAGAAGTTGTTTGCGAGCAGGTGTTGCAGGATGGAGTGCAATTCAAAGACTTTGCGGTCAACGCTACTGGAGTTCAAGTTTCCGTGGACTTGCCTCCTGGCAGCACTCGAACGTACTCTCTGGTTCATCGGAATCCTTATCCCGATCTCGGAAATCTTGGTTTTCGCAAGAACGCAAGAGCCTTTGTTCGAAGAAGGCTTTCGGAAGTGCGGGACAACTACCTTAGTAAGAGTCCGCACGTACTTAAAGCTGCCAAGACACTTAAGCGCTATATTCCCATTTGAAGGTGGCTGAGCCAGGTGGCCGGCCCTCGGACATTTACCATGATAAAAAAAGTCTTGATCATAGTTGAAAACCTGCCCGTTCCTTTCGACAGCCGCGTGTGGAAAGAAGCGATCTCGCTCCGCGACGAGGGATATGGGGTGACGGTACTTTGCCCGCGCGGCAAGAGCTATACAAAGCGTTTTGAAGTTCTTGATGGCGTTCGAATCTACAGACACCCAGCGCCAAAAGAGGGAAATAGCGCGTTAGGGTACGTTTGGGAATATTTCGTTTCCCTGATTTGGGAGATTTTATATTCCTGGTGGATCTATTTTCGGCATGGATTCCATGTGCTCCAAGGGTGTAATCCTCCCGACGACATCTTTTTGGTTGCGCTTCCGTTCAAACTCTTTGGTGTCAAATATATCTTCGATCATCACGACGCAAATCCTGAACTGTATTACTCGAAGTATGAGCGGAAGGATTTTCTCTATAAAACCCTGGTTTGGCTCGAAGGGATGACGTACTGGTGCAGCGACGTCGTGATTGCTACAAACGACAGCTACAAACGTCTTGCCGTCACAAGAGGCAGAAAAGCCTCAGAAGATGTCTTCGTCGTTCGAAATGGACCTGACCTGAATACTTTTAAACCTGTCACTCCGAATCCCGCTCTGAAATATGGGAAACCCTATCTTGTCGGCTACGTCGGGAATATGAGCATTCAGGAAGGGCTAGACATCCTCTTGGACGTGGCCTTGTATTTGAAGAGTCAGGGACGATCCGACGTTCATTTTACTTGCGTCGGCGGCGGGCCAGGTTTGGCTGGCCTCAGAAAAATGGTTGAGGAAAAGAATCTTCAGGACACGGTCAATTTCACGGGAAGAGTCTCGGACGAACAGCTATTAGAAGTGCTTTCGACGGCGGACGTCTGCGTAAATCCTGACAAGCCCTGCGAGATGAATGATATCTCGACCATGATCAAAATCATGGAGTACATGGCGCTGGGCAAGCCGATCGTCCAATTTGACCTAAACGAAGGCAAGTTTAGTGCACAGGAAGCTTCGTTATACAGCGACAACCAAAACCAGGTGCCCGATTTCGCGGCCAAAATTCTCTGGTTGCTGGAAAATCCTGCAGAGCGAAAGCGCATGGGCGAGTTCGGGATGAAGAGAGTGGAAAGCGCTCTGGCGTGGAAATATTCGGTGCAGAATCTAATCGCCAGTTATGAGCGGGCTCTCGGCCAAAACTCAAGAGGAGAAGGAGACGTTCCAAGTCCCCAGAGACTCGCTCCCTAATTTAACGATTGGATAGGGACACGTGAAATGGCAGAGAGGCCATTCCACGCGTCTCCGAAAGAATCTAGGGAACAGTATTTACGATCGCATTCAGCCCGCTTGAAGGAGTCGGTGGAGGATTGCTGCTGATTGAACTGGGGTAACAAGCATCCGCGTTGAAAGCCAGCGGACTTCCAGCTCCACCTTCTTTTCCACCCATGGTCACTAGGTAGCAGTACTGTGCCGAATTGGAAGCTGTAAGCGAAGCATGGCCTCCAGGACCCGTGCCTCCCGTGACGTCTGGTCCGATAGCTGGGTACGGAACAGCGCTTGCCCACCAAGAAGGTTTGCCAGACAGAAAGAACGAGGCAGGCAATGCTGTAGTGCAAATGCCCGGCAGGCCGCCTGATAGACAGTTTGTAGAGGTGTTGGAGAAACTGTAAGAATTGTAAATCGTACTGGTCAGATATGGCGATGTATTGTCGCCAGCCGTGGTCCCGTCATCCGCGTGCGCATCATAGCCAAAACCAAAGTTTAAGGTGTTTTGGTCAAATGCAAGCGATGTAGGCCACGTCTTGAACGGAAGATGGCTCATCACTCCCGAGCCATAGGCCAAATCTGCTTGCTGCTTTGCGGAGCCAGTCACGTCGCCAACGAAGTTGTCGTGCAAAGACAGCGCGTTAATTGCTTCCGCATAAGCGATCTGAAAAGAATTTACCGGGCTGGAGCACGTCACCGTCGCTCGCGTCGTGCCGATTGGATCGCACACCGTGGTGGTACCGAAGAACCAATTCCGGAAATTCGTGTTGTGACTGGACGAACCCCAAATATTGTCGGGGTTATATTTGGGCGAGACATTTCCTTCGATCAGATTGAATTGCGGGTGGGCCCCGTGCATCAAAATCCCATCAAAGGTCCAGTTTGTACCGCCCGCATCGTACCCGCCATGCGTGTAGTTATAGGCGACGACGTTCCCAGCCGCACCCCAGTTGAGCATGATGGAGTTGTGGCCGCGCTCGATGATGTTGTTCATAATCCGGGAAGCGCTTGTTTTAAAGTCGATGAAGATATCTGAATCCACGCCGGAGCCATGCCTGAAGGCATTCGAGAAATAGCTGTCGCGCACTTCACTACGATAGCTCCACGACATTTCGAGCATGTTTCCGTCTGTGTAGTTGGACTCAACGCCTACGAACCAGCAATAGGCGCAGCGGTCCATAAAGAAAGAGTTCGTGTAGCCCGTGTTGTTTGAGAATACTTGGAGGTTTCGGGCTCCTGCAAATTTTGCCATCGCGGTGAACGGCACGGCTATTGGAGACAGTGTGTAGGCGGTGTAAAGTCCTGGTGAGATGGTCACGACATTGCCGGCAACACTCGTGACTTCCACTATCTGCCCGCGGGCCTTTGAGCCGTCGGTCCACCCGTCGCACCAGGTGCAAGTGCCTTCGCTACCTGTGTTCGTTACCCACGCTGGGTTGTTGTTTTCAGTGATCACCAAATAGCTTCCAGTAGTTACACCGCTGGCGGATGAAAGAGTAATGCTTGTCGAACCCGCTGTCGCACCGGCCGTGATGTTCTTGGCTGAACCAAGGTCGGGGATGTTATAGGCGTTTGACCCAAGTGAAACCGGGGCGGTACTGCTTCCATGTACGTTTAGAATGGTCCGATTGGCGCCAGACCCGCGCAGCTCGCAATTGGAAGGCACAGTGACATTTGTGTTGATAAGAAAAGTTCCGGCTGCCAAGAGAACATAGTGATTTGTCCCGCAGGCGTTGAGTGCTGTCTGAATCTGCGAAGTCTGGTCGCTGCCTGTGGAGGTGATAGTCGAACCACTTTGCGTCCACGAACCGGAAGGAATGCCGCCAGGGATGCCAGTCTGTGACCAGTCAATCGCGCAACCGCCGGCGACACCAGTTACAGCCAAAGTGCAGGCTCCGGCCCCCGAGGTCGGTTTAAGGATGCCCGCCCAATTCTGTGCGCTCACGGTTGCCGGCAAACAAAGCAAGACAATTGCTAGCGCAATCAAGAATATCGAAGAAAGTTTCATGTTACTCCCCGCGGCCGCCTATTAGCATATTGTCGCTTCAAATCGGCCTTCAATCTAAAATACTTAAGATTCCCACTACCCGAAGGCAGATTAGCTCCTGACACCGTTTGAACGCCACTGGCCGCTGGTACAGATTCTGGACAGGGGCCACCATCCGAGAAAGGCCTAAGCGAACAATGTTCGCATGTTTTGCCCCTTTTTAGGTGTTAAGGGACAGTCATAAGTACGAAAACCGAATAGGGACCATCTGTGGTACTACCCTCTCGAACTAAATTTCCGAACCGCATATTAACCTGTAATGTAGGAGTTAACTGAATGGAGAATCAAATGTTAGAGTCGCTGGAAACGAAAGGTCAAATGGCATATCAGGCGCCCGAAGTATCCGTTATTGTGCCGACCTTTAACGAACGCGACAACGTACCTGAGGTCGTTAGGCGTCTGGACGCCTGTCTGAAGGGCGTACCTTGGGAAGTGATCTTCGTGGATGACGATTCACCCGACGGAACAGCGGACCGGGTCCGCGAAATTGGGCGCCAGGATAGGCGCGTGCGTTGCGTTCAGCGAATTGGCAGACGCGGCCTCTCCTCAGCTTGTACGGAAGGGATGATGGCGAGCTCCGCGCCGTATCTCGCTATCATGGACGGCGATTGCCAGCACGACGAAGGGGCATTGCCACGCATGTTGGATGTCCTGCGAGCAGGCGAGGCCGACATCGTCGTCGGCAGTCGCTACACGGCTGGCGGAGGCATCGGCAATTGGGATGAGAATCGCGCCAAAATGAGCCGGTTTGCCACTCGACTAAGCCGTCTGGTCATCAAGCAAGACCTCTCCGATCCGATGAGCGGCTTTTTTGCGCTTCGCAGCGATGCCTTGAATCCCGCAGTGCGAAAGCTTTCAAACATTGGATTCAAAATCCTTTTGGACCTGCTGGCTTCATCGCCAAAACAATTGAGACTCAAGGAAGTACCTTACGAATTCCGTACTCGCCACGCAGGCGAAAGCAAAATGGATAGTCAGGCAATGTGGGATTATCTCATGTTGCTCCTGGATAAACTCGTGGGCCACATCGTGCCCGTTCGCTTCGTCGCATTCGGGTTAGTTGGTGCCGTGGGATTGCTGCTTCATTTCGCCGTATTGACAATTCTTTTTCGCGGAATGGGTCGATCCTTTGCATTTAGCCAAGCCAGCGCCTCAATCGTCGCAATGGTTAGCAATTTCAGCTTAAACAACGCCCTGACCTTCCGGGACATGCGGCTAAAAGGTTGGAGTTGGATTAAGGGGTTGGCGCTGTTCGTACTTGTGTGCGGCATCGGTGCCCTGGCTAACGTCGGTATTGCTTCCTATCTATTCACACGCAACAGCATGTGGGTACTGGCTGCCCTGACTGGTATTGTGGTTGGCGCGGTTTGGAATTACGCGATGAGCGCAATGTATACATGGGGCAAGCGAAAGCGCTGACGATTTCATCAGATCCAGTTTTTTGGGCAGCGGCGAGATTTCAACGGACGGAGTGTGCCGTGAAAGATCAGAAACAACCGGAAGCGCCATTCAATAGAAAAACGTCGTCAATTTTGCTTGTTGCTGTATTTCTTTTGACGGCTGCATTTCTTTTTGTTGCGCTGCCGAGGTTGGGGCGCGTTGTTGCCCCCGAGTACGGTATGGGTTTCGCGGATGGTTACGATCTGATAGCGAACAATCTCGTTCAAGGGCACGGCTACCGTTTCCAAGCGAACGCGAGTAAGACGATGATGCGGGAACCGGGCTACCCATTCTTCCTCGCCGGTGCGTTTGAAATCGGAGGCTACACAATCGGCACGGTTCGTTGGGCGAACTGGCTGCTTACTATTGGCATCGCTTTTTTGATAATGCGGCTGGCTCAATTGATCACAAACGATCGGACGACATCGCTGATCGCTGCTCTGCTATTTCTGCTTTACCCAAGCACCCTCATTTCAGAGGCACGCGGGGGCGTGGAAATTCTCTTCATCCTTGTCGTGCTGATATTCATGCTCCTTCTTCATCATGCGGTGGCGAAAGGCAATCTTTGGCGTTACCTCGTTGCTGGATTGGCATTGGGTGTTGTGGTTCAGGTACGAAGTACGCCGATGGTCTTTCCGTTCTTGTTGTTGCTCTATTTACTGCTTTTCGCGAACGGCACGGCCGAGCGGTTGAAGGCGATTTTGAACGTCGGAGTCCTCGTACTTGGAATGGTCATCGTGATGATTCCGTGGGTGATTCGCAATTACGAGTTGGTACATCATATTGTTCCGACTGCCAGCGTACAAGGAGTTGCCCTTCAGGAAGGGCAATACACTTGCGAACACCTTAATTTTGGGACGACTTTTAACAGGGTTCAGAATGAAGCAGGGCTCAAGCGCGCCGCTATAGCCACCGAACTTGGCGTTCCTTTCGAAGGAGCTTACTACTACCAGGTCTTCTTTGATCCCCACGACGAATGGACCTTCAACAAGACATTATTTGAGAGAGCCAAAAAAGAGTATGCAGACCACCCAGCAATTCTGGCCGGTTGTATCTGCAAGAATCTATTCAATTATTGGTTCCTTGGAAAAAATTGGAACGCCACATTGATAAACATAGTCGTCCAGGTTCCGCTGCTCGCATTGGCAATTAGCGGTCTTTATTTGCTGCGGAAGCGCGGCCAATTGGCGAAAATGGGAATAATTCTCGTATTCATTCTGTGTATTGTGGCGGTGCATTTGCCGACTATCGCTCATGCACGTCACAGTGTTCCGCTGGTTCCGTTCCTTGCAATCCCAGCGAGTGTCGCACTAGTTTCTATTTGGCTCAGATTTAGGCCTAACTCTCAAAGGCAAATCGCATTGAGTGTGTAGACTCACCCTGTGAATTTAACAGAGTCTCGCTAACCTAATTCCTTTCTATTCGTGGATCTTATTGTTTTAGGGATGCGACTTCAACCGTCCCCACTTCGCTGATCGCGGCAATGCCGCATGGAAGGACAAATATGCCCAGCATGGAGAAAACTCAAGATAGTCGTCGATCTCTCGTCGCATCAATCCTGCAAGACACCAAATATTTCTTAATTCTCGTCTTCATCTTCGCCCTGCTTCTTCGTTTGGCTGCGATGGTCGCGACCAAGAGCTATCACATCGGCAACGAGATTGATGACCATTTTGGATTTGGCACAGAAATGGGGCGCGTAGCTCGCTCCATCGCGCAAGGCCAAGGATTTTCCTCGCCCATGCCACTGCCAACAGGCCCCACAGCCATCGTCGGACCTCTTTATCCGCTATTGATGGCGCTCGTTTTCAAGGTGTTTGGCATATACAGCACGGGATCGGCAGTTGTTATCCTTGCGCTTCAGTGCCTCTTTTCCAGTCTGACTTGTCTTTTCATTTACCTTTGCGGCCGAGACACTGTTGGGGAAACTGCGGGAAAACTGGCCGCCATCGTCTGGGCTGTCTTTCCGCTGAATTTGCTGTTCAGCGTGACAAGGATTTGGGAGACTTCGCTCACAGGAATGCTGGCGGTCGCCTTGTTTTGGTACATGCTTTCGGTGCGCCAGTCCTTGTCCATATCGCGTTGGGCTACAGCAGGAGCTTTGTTCGCAATCGCAGGATTGGTCAATACCTCGCTCATCGTTCTTGCTGTTCCTTTCGCGCTCTCAGCTGTATGGACGAATCGCACCCGCTTCATTCGTCCCCTAATCGCAGCTGCACTGGGCGGTGCGGCATTTTTATCGCCCTGGCTTATCCGCAATTACTTGCAGTTCGGCAAGCCTATGCTTCGTTCCAACTTTGCCCTTGAATTTCGCGTCGGCAACAATGAGTTGTCTTACGGGCAAAAGGTTTCGGAACTCCATCCGGCGAGATCACTTGAGCTAAACCAGCGCTGGCAGGAGGTTGGCGAAAAGCGTTTCATGGCGGAAGAGAGCGATCTGAATTCAAAGTTCGTATCAGCTCATCCTCGTCTGTTCGCGTTCTATACGTTAAACAGAATCGTCAATTACTGGACTGGCGGTTGGATCGCGCCCACCAAGGAGTACCCAAACAGCTTGTCTGCAATTGCCGGCATATCGGGCCTGTCACTGCTGGCTTTCCTCGGTGTCTATCGGATGTTTACTGGTGGCAATTCCGCGGCGCCAATGTTCGCCGGATGTTTTATCATTTATCCTTGCGTGTATTACATAACCACCAGCCAGCCACGCTTTTACCACTCCATCGCTCCGATGCTTATTCTGTGCGGCGCTTTCTGCCTGGTGGATTTGAAAAACAAGATTGCGATATCGCGAAGGGCACAAGACCACGTATTGCCTGAGCGCAGTGCACACGCTGTATCGGACACTCTCTAAGGGATTAAATGGCTTCTTACGCATACCTTCTCTGCGCCGCGTTTATCGTCTATTTGCTCGTTTACGACCATCGCCACCGGACTTCCGTAAGCATCACCACTTGGATTCCGGTCATCATGCTGTTTGTTCTTTCGACGCGTACTCCTTTGCAATGGATGAGTGCCGGGCAAGACGCCTCGTACGGATTTGCTCCCGATAGATCTGGGAATTTTCTGGATCAGCTTTTTTTGGCATCGTTCATTGGAATCTCATTCATTATTTCCCTAGTGCGCGGTGTGAGCTGGGGCAAGGTAATCGCGGCAAACCTCGCTCTTGTGGTGCTTTACGCCTACTTCACTTTGAGCGTTGCTTGGTCCTACTCCCCCGCCGACTCGCTGATCCGCGTGGTGAAGGATTTCGGTTCTACCGTTATTGTCATTTCTTTGATGTGGTCTGAGAAAAAACCGCTCGAAGCTATACGCGCCGTTTATGTTCGCTGCGCGTACGTTCTGATTCCATTGTCGGCCGTCCTCGTAAGATTTTCTGCGATTGGCAAAGGCTACTCGCACGACGGAGAGACTGTGTTTTGCGGAGCGGCGACGACAAAAAATACGCTTGGCGAACTGTTGCTGATCTCCATCCTTTTTTTGCTCTGGGATCACGTAGAAAACCGCCGTGCAGCCGGTGCCAAACAACAATTTTGGCGTGGAATCACCTGGCACTTGCTGGTCTTGTTGTTCTTGGGGTTTTGGCTGTTGGAAGTTTCACAAAGCAAAACTTCCTTGGTAGCACTGCTGATTGCGCTGGCTTTGGCTTTCAGAACCGGCTGGCTTGCTTCTCAATCGGTTAGCCGTCTGGTCTTTGGCGCGGCACTGATGTATCCCGTACTCGCGCTTTCCATCCAGAAGCTCCAGCCAATTTTTGCACCGATCCTCGGCGCGTTGGGTCGCGATGCGACGTTCACCGGCAGAACCAATATCTGGCAGCACATTACTTTTAATACAGTAAACCCGGTAATTGGCGCGGGGTTCTGGAACTTTTGGGGCGGACCCGGAGGCAAAGCTATTGAAGGAATCATGCAAACGGGCATCCCGAACGCGCATGACGGTTATCTCGATATTTATCTCGACGGAGGCCTAATCGGTGTATTTCTACTGGCATGTGTCCTAATCGCTTGCGGTCGGCGGCTCATTAAGAATCTTCCCACAGACCGATTTACAAAGTTAAAATACGCTTTTTTTATTGCAGCAATTTTTCATAATGTAACAGAATCCAGTTTCGCCCGGCCTTCCGGAATGTGGTTCACTATTGTGTTGGCACTGATTACTTTCCCTGTGCGACAGCAAGAGGTGGAAACCAGTCCCGAACCAGAGGATAAGTTGGTTCGGCACCTGCCAAAAACTAAGGTAGGTACGGAAAAATTCAGAACTATGCGCCCGCCCGGCCAGAAGGTTCGCACCACTTGATGAACCCATCTGCCTGCTGGCCAGCATCGAATGCAAAGGTCCTGCAATAGGACAATCTTTTTGGGGTGTTCGCCTTAAGCAGGGACAGAAATTCGAACTGTTCCAGATTGGGTCCAGCGTTTCGATTACCTTCATGAGGGAAAAAGCAAGGTTTGTTCCGTTTGACGAGAATGGAGTTTTTGGACCGGCCATTGGAGAAGTTCGCCGCCTCGCTGTACGCGGAGCGGGAGCCACGATGTTCTCCGGCGGAGTCACGCTGGTGGCGCAAATTGCGTCCACACTGGTGCTGGCTCGGCTACTGACCCCTGCTGATTTTGGCCTGGTGGCTATGGTAACTACTTTCAGCCTTCTTCTTACTAATTTTGGGCTGAACGGATTTACCGAGGCTGTCCTGCAGCAAGAGGAACTCGATCATGCCCTAGCCAGCAACCTCTTTTGGATCAACTTGGTTGCAGGCGCACTCCTAAGCGTGGGTTTCGCAGCCGCAGGATCCCTGTTGGCTCGTTTCTATCGCGAGCCTGCACTAATCAAGATAACTGTTGGAATTTCCATTTCGATTTTTTTGACCAGTACCTCAGTGCTTCACCTGGCTCTTCTGAGGCGGGCCATGCGGTTTGGCACGGTTTCAGCGAATGACATCGTCGCCCGGGTAGTTTCTGTGGTCCTCTCAATGATCCTGGCCTGGGCTGGTTTCGGTTACTGGGCGTTAGTTGCAGGAACCATTGCTGTTCCTCTCTCGCAATCGCTGGGAGCTTGGTATCGGTGCCGATGGCTACCTGGTCTTCCACGCCATGCTGCCGGGACAGGTTCTATGTTGTCGTTTGCCTTAAACGTCTACAGTCGTTTCGGCGTCAACTACCTGGCACGCAATATGGACAATCTTTTGGTTGGTTGGCGTTTTGGCGCCCATTCTTTGGGTTTTTACAAAAAGGCTTACGATTTATTCGCGCTTCCGGCGAGCCAAATTACGGCTCCGCTCGCAAACGTGGCAATTTCTGCCCTCAGCAAATTCAAGGGAGATTCCTTCCAATTCCGTCGCCATATTATCGGTTCGATCACGCTTATGGCCCTCGTCGGTATGGGCGTCGGTGCGAATCTTACTTTGACAGGTAGGGATTTGATTCGTCTGTTTCTGGGACCAAGCTGGGGAGAGGCGGGGCGAATCTTCACATTCTTTGGGCCTGGAATAGGAATCACCCTGCTGTATTACACGCAGGGGTGGATTCATCTTTCCATTGGACGAGCAGACCGCTGGCTGCGGTGGTCCATCTTTGAATCAATTTTTACTGGCTTGCTTTTCCTCTTGGCTCTGCCATGGGGACCGGCGGGAATTGCTGCTGCTTGGACAGCGTCTTACTGGATTCTGTTATTCCCCGCATTTTGGTATGCCGGTAGACCGGCGGGCATTGGTCTTGCCCCATTTGTCGATGCCATCTGGAGATACATTCTTGCTTCCACGCTGGCAGGTGGCATCTGTTATGTAGCTACCGGATACATGCAAAATCTGATGATTATGGCGGGCTGGGGTGGAGCTTTTGTTCGGATTGCAGTTGAGTCGCTTTTATTTTGGGCTTTGTACCTCGGTGCTGTGATCTTGCTTTACGGGGGAACCGAATCCCTTCTACTACTTGTAACCCTCTTGAAAGAAATGATTCCGGAAAGCGTGCTGTCGCGCCTGAGCCCTGCAAAGACTCTCAGCAGGAGTAATAGTCTGAACTCCGAAGATTGCGGTGAGGGGGCGTGAGGCGTCACACCTTTTCGACAACGTTTCCCTGCCTTGTTGAATCGCAGGCAGGATAATTTTATCGGCACAACGGAACAAGCGAAGCGCCTACGTCTTTACGTTCACAATTACAATAGAGGATGACAGGGTGTGTACGGCTGTCCCATATGTGTCTTAAAGCGAATTCCGCACAGGAAAATCTTGATGACGGATCAAGGTGTCGCTCTGTAATTCTTGGCTGCCAGGTACATTGGACGGAACAGGAAAAGTAAAATGACATATGTTGACGTCGTAATTGTAGGCGCGGGGCCTTACGGATTGTCGATCGCGGCGCATCTTAAGGCGCACAGCGTCGATTTCCGCATTTTCGGTCAGCCAATGCAGATGTGGCGCGAACACATGCCGAAGGGCATGCGGCTCAAGTCCGAAGGATTTGCGTCCTCTCTCTCTGATCCAGACTCAAGCTTCACCCTCGAGGCATATTGTAACGAGAAGGGAATTCCGTACGCTCACACGGGTCTTCCCGTCCCGCTAGACGTCTTTTCTTCCTACGGCATGGAATTTCAGAAGAGATTTGTTCCGGAACTTGTGCAAAAGCAAGTGGAATCCGTCTCGCGTTCTGAAGGCGGGTTTCGCGTTCGGCTGGAGGACGGGTCTCTAATTTCATCGCGCAGAGTCATCATTGCAACCGGGCTGACAAACTACGAGTACACGCCTACGGTTTTGGCCAAACTGCCGGAAGAATTCATGACCCATAGTTCACGCCACCATGAAGTGGACAAGTTCCAAGGAATGGAAATCGCCATCGTGGGTGCTGGTGCGTCTGCCTTGGATTTGGCCGCCGCGATGTACGAAGCTGGTTCGAAGCCGCAGGTAATCGCCCGAAAACCCAGAATTCGCTTTCATGATCCACCGGACCCCAAAGGACCGTCCCTGAAGACACGGCTTCGGGCGCCCATGACGGGAATTGGACCCGGATGGCAACTTGTCTTCTTTGCCCACGCACCTCTTCTTTTTCGAAAAATGCCTCAGGATTTCCGGCTTAGGAAAGTTCGACAGACACTCGGTCCTGCGCCTTGCTGGTTCACCAAACAGCAAGTCGTCGGAAAAGTGCCTATGCACGTTGGGGTTCAAATCAAGGAAGCGGTAGTTCGAAATGGCCGCGTGAGTCTCGAACTTGTCGAAGACAGCGGGGCAAAAAAGGCGCTTGAGGTCGATCACGTCATTTCTGCAACAGGGTATAGGGTTGATCTCGGACGGTTGGCGTTCCTGGATTCCAAGTTGTATTCGGCGATACAGTTGATTGAGCGGACGCCTGTGCTCTCATCGAATTTTGAATCCTCGGTTCCTGGCCTGTATTTCGTCGGAATTCCCGCGGCAAATACCTTCGGGCCACTCTTGCGATTTGCTGTTGGTGCCGAGTTCACAGCGCCAAGAATCGCAAGACATCTTGCCAAATCGGCAAAACGCAAAGCGACGAGCGAATCAGTCACAAATGTCGAAATTACGGCCGACGACAGAATGGCAGTCCGCTGATCCTTCCCAATCTTTGGTAGGAGACTGAATGAAACGGTATGAATCCGGCACGGAGCATCACCCAGCGGTGGCTCCAAAGATTCTGCTGACAGACACCTGTAGGTGGTCAATCGGTGCGCGCCTTGCGATAGCTCTTACCAAAGCAGGTTGTCACGTTTTTGCAGTATGTCCGACGCAACGCCATCCCTTGCAGTTCACGCGCGTTGTGCGGCAGCTTTTCCCCTATAGCAGTATTCGCCCTTTGGACTCTTTGCGAAACGCGATCAAGGAAGTCCAGCCGAACTTTGTCATACCCTGTGATGAGCGCGGAGTGCGGCATCTTCATGAACTGTTCTTGCACAGCAGCCAAGACGGTTCAGCTGGCGCCGAGATCGCTTCATTGATTGAACGTTCTCTAGGCGCGTCGAAAAGCTATCCGATCGTCTCTTCCCGCAACGATCTTTTGCAACTCGCTCGGGAAGAAGGAATTCGCGTCCCAAGCACGCTGCCCATCAAGGAAATGGCGGACCTGAAATCATGGGAGGAAAACCAGGAATTTCCCTGCATGCTAAAGGCGGACAGCTCCTTTGGCGGCACGGGCGTGGAAATGGTGCGAAGCAGGGAGCATGCCCAACAATGCTTTGAGCGGCTCACCGGGCCGCATGGGATCACTCGCGTTCTCAAACGATTGATCATCAACCGGGATCCCTTTTGGATTCGGCCCTGGTGGAACCGCCATCGACCGGCAATCATCGCCCAGGCTTTCGTTCAAGGCCGCCCGGCGAACTGCGCCGTAGCATGCTGGGAAGGGCGAGTTTTGGCTGGCATTGGCGTGGAAGTCGTTAGTTCTTCGGGTTCGACTGGCCCGGCCATTATCGTTCGCGTCGTCGAGAACTCCGAAATGAGCTTCGCTGCAGAACGAATTGCACGCCGCCTCAATCTATCCGGATTTTTCGGTCTGGATTTCATGATTGAAAACGGCACTGGTGCAACTTATCTGATTGAAATGAATCCGCGCTCAACTCCGCTTTGCCACTTGCAACTCGGAAAAGGGCGTGACATGGTTGGAGCTCTTTCCGCTCAACTCTCGGGTCAGTCTCTGCGCGACATTCCACCGACCACTGAAAACGAACTCATCGCCTATTTCCCCCAGGCTTGGACGCCGAACCACGAACTCTTGCCATCGAGTTTTCAGGATATTCCCTCGGAAGAGCCTGAGTTGGTTCATGAGCTCCTTCGGCCCTGGCCAGACCGGACGCTTCTCTATAGGTTGAGTCACGCTCTCACATCTCCACGAACTCAGAAGTCTTGATCGTTCGTCTTGTCCGTTCGACGATGATTCAAGATGCGCACATGACGGCTTATGAACTCAATCCTACGAGTGACCATCGTTGGAACGCCTTCCTGCGGGATCATCCAAGGGCCTCCGTATTTCACGGAACGTCCTGGCTGAAAGTTCTTCAAAGCAGTTATGCTTACGAGCCCATAGTCTTCACGACGTCACCTCCGGGCCAGGAATTGAAGAACGGTTTGGTTTTTTGTGACGTGAAGAGTAGATTGACGGGCCGGCGTCTGGTATCTTTGCCCTTTTCCGACCACTGCGAGCCTCTCTGCGATTCAGCGGAAGAATTCCACTTTTTGCTTCAGCACTTGCAGTCCAGCTTGCCCAACAAGCGCTGGAAATACCTTGAGATTCGTCCCGCAACTGCTGGCTTCAGCCAGATCCATGGAGAATTTGCGCCGACGGCGAAGCACTTCTTGCATCTTCTCAACCTTCAGCCAAGCCTTGAAGCTCTATTACGCAGTTTTGACAAGGATTCCATTCAGCGCAGAATTCAGCGAGCAGATAGAGCGAATCTAGTCGAGGTTTGCGATTCTTCCGGCCGACTCCTTAACGATTTCTATAAATTGTTTTTGATCACCCGTAGCCGCCAGCAACTCCCTCCTATTCCCCGCATCTGGTTTCGAAATCTGATCGCACACTTGGGCAGCACGCACGAGATTCGAGTCGCCTACCTGGATCAGAAGCCGATCGCAGCAATCCTCGCTCTACGTTTTAAAGACATCGCCTATTACAAGTACGGCTGCTCTGACCATCATTTCAACAAATTCGGAGCAATGCCCTGGCTTCTTTGGAGGGCCATCGCTTCTGCAAAGTCGAGCGGAGCGCTCCAATTCGATTTAGGAAGAACCGAAGAGGGCAATACGGGACTTCTGGCCTTCAAAAACCACTGGGTTCCGCAGCCTCGTGAAATGCTTTATTGGAATTTCCCGGTTGGCTCAGTTGTCGGTCCGGCAAACAGTTGGAAGGTGAGAGCGGCGAAGCGAATTTTCTCCCTGATGCCGCATAGCATGCTGGCATTGAGCGGCAGGCTGATTTATCCACATATTGGATAGCTGTTTTTTTAAAGATTCCTTGAGATCGGCATTACCGACTCTCAGTCGTTATTCTGGGTAATCAGGCATTTACAGCTAACCTCAACAAACAAAGGGAGATAATTCCATGGTGGCTTGAGTTGTTGGTCCCCTTTGGGGAATTTATCGCCTATCTTGTAGAAATGTGAGGAAACTCATTCCCAAATCGCGGTAAGACCTTTCCCTACCTTTACAACTTGGCAAGCCGCCTACCCCTGCAATACGGCCCCTCATAGATTTCAACCTCGTACTAATGCTTTTATTTTCAAATAGATAGAGATGGCTTGATTCAATGTTGTCAATTCCCCGCCATGCGCAACTGGCAGCAAGATTGCAAAGTCATGTTCTATTGAAACGTTAATGGCGGTAGCTTCTCTAACGCCACTGGGCTTGCAACAGGTCACGCGGGAACAGTCGGCTCTCTCCCCGTGTGTGAACTATCTCGGATGGTTGGAAACTGCTTTTCAGCACCATAGCGGCTCCACGTAATCCACCCGACAGTTTAAGCAGCCCGCTTTAGACAGCTATCAAGTTCAACTATTTTTGCTCTTGGCTTGTTAGGGTACTAATCATTCGGAGGTCGTGTTTCCCCGTGTCAAATAGCCAATCTAAAGTCGCTTCCGCGGCGGACACGAATTCAGGAGCATTCGGAAAGTCCCTTGGGTTTTTCCTATTCAAGAGTCGCCGGTTGTGGAATCTGCTCCCGGAATCGGTGCGCCAAAGCTCATTTGGTCAAGCTTACGGCAAACGATTGAACGCCTCTGTCTGTCTTTACGCTGATCGCAGACAATACTTCGCAACATACTTTTTGCGGAATCGCGCTGAACTCGAATTGATGCGGCGTTTTGTGGACGGGAAATCCAGTGGTTCTGTTGTAAAGCTCACGGTTGTGGGATGTAGTAAAGGCCCTGAAGTCTATTCCATTGCGTGGATACTCCGCCGCGCTCGTCCGGATTTAAAAATAAAAATCCAAGCAGTTGATATCTCTCCGGAAATTCTGGAATTCGCAAAAAACGGAGTCTATTCCCGCGCCGAAATGGGTATCACTCCGGAACGTCGCAAGGAAAACTTGTCGAAACCAGGCGCTTCTAGCAACGTGGATTCACTCACGGGCCGGGATCAAATCGAGTCTCTTTTCGAACGCATAACCGACGAGGAAGTAAAGGGAATGTTCGAAGTCGGCAAGGATGAGGTCAGTATTCAGCGCTGGTTGAAAGAGGGGATTGACTGGCTTGTGGGCGACGCCGGAACTCCCGAACTCCGCAGTAAGCTGGGTCCACAGGAGATCGTCGTGGCAAACCGTTTTCTTTGCCACATGAAACCACCGGATGCGGAAAAATGCCTCCGAAATATTGCGCACCTCGTAAAACCGGGCGGCCACCTTTTCGTTTCAGGAGTTGATTTGGACGTTCGCTCAAAGGTCGCACAAGACCTGGGTTGGAAACCTGTTTCAGAGCTTATGAAGGAGATGCACGAAGGCGACACATCTCTTCGCGGCGGCTGGCCGCTAGGTTATTGGAGTTTGGAACCAATGGACGAAGGTCGGCCTGACTGGAAAATCCGCTATGCTTCCGTTTTTCAAATCGGTCAAGCATCCGATAGTAGCGAAGAGCTTGTTCATTCTCGAATGGCGCACGGGGAATAGTACAGGATGCGTTTCGAGAAAAACGGTATTGCTGGCTCGTGGGTAATCGAGCCGAGCGCGCACGCGGACAATCGCGGCCGGTTTTTTCGTGCATGGTGCAGCAAGGAATTTTTAGACCAAGGAATCAATTTCCTGCCAGTACAGGCGAACATGGGTTTCAACTTGCGTAAAGGCACAGTTCGAGGAATGCACTTCCAGTTAGCACCCGCACTGGAAGCTAAGCTTGTACGTTGCACTCGGGGAGCTATGTTCGACGTCGTTCTCGATCTCAGGCCTGGTTCCGAAACGTACGGCAAGTGGCATGGCGCCGAGTTGACCGCTGAAAATGGCCGAATGCTTTTTTTACCCGAACACTGCGCTCACGGTTATCAGACTCTCGAAGACAAAACGGAAATGCATTACATGGCGTCGCAGTTTTACACTCCCGCCGCAGCGCGGGGAGTACGCTTTGACGATCCAGCATTCAACATCCAGTGGCCTTTGCCTGTGACGATGATCTCCGAGCAAGATCGCAATTGGCCGCTCATAGAGGGGTAACGGAATCCATGATTGACACAGCACTTCGAGAACGTGAAGCCGCCGGTCGCCCTATTCGTGTCGGAATGGTGGGAGCGGGCGCAACGGGCCGTGCTATTGCTTTGCAGCTTGGAACTCCTGTTCCGGGAATTCGGCTCGCCGCTATTTGCAATCGAAATATCGCGCATGCAGAGCGCGCATTCCGTGAAGCTGGCATTTCCGATTGGAGTCGCGTGTCTTCCGCTCGTGAAGCAGAAGCGACAATTATCAGTGGTCGCCCTGCGCTCACCGACGATCCTTCAGTCATTACTGGGTGCGACGCTATCGATATTCTCGTTGAAGTAACCGGCAGCGTCGAACCCGCAGCCCGCGTTGTCCTCGATGCAATCGACCACGGCAAGCATGTTGTGCTTGTCAACGCTGAACTCGATTCTTTCATTGGTCCGATTCTCAAGGAAAAAGCAGATCGAGCTGGTGTCGTGATTACGCATACCGATGGCGACGAGCCCGGGGTCGCCATGACGCTTCTCCGCTATCTCCGTACTCTGGGTCTTCGTCCAGTCGCCGCAGGCAACCTCAAGGGCATGGTTGACTACTATCGAAATCCTGACACGCAAAAAGCATTTGCTGAGAAAAATGACCAGGACACCAAGAAAGTCACTTCCTTCGCTGATTCCACAAAGCTTTCCATGGAAGCCACAGTCTTGGCCAATGCAACGGGCTTTCGAGCCGGTCGCCGCGGCATGTATGGCCCGGCCTGCAAAGAAGTACGCGAAATGGCAAACCTGCTCCCCGCTGAACAGATGCTCGCAACCGGGCTTGTGGACTATGCACTCGGTGCCGCTCCGTATACGGGCGCATTCGTTATCGTTCACGAAGACTCTCCACTCAAGAAAGTCCAGTTGGCCTACTACAAGCTTGGAGATGGTCCCTTCTTTGTTTTCTATACGCCATTTCATCTTCCTCACATTCAGATTGCTTCGACTATCGGCCGCGCAATCATTCTCCGCGATCCGACTGTGACTCCTCTCGCTGGACCTGTCTGCGAAGTGCTCGCTGTTGCCAAGCGTGATTTGAAAGCTGGAGAACGTCTTGATGGCATAGGAGGATTTTGCGTTTACGGCCTGATCGATAACGCCACGACTGCTCGATCCACATTCGCGCTGCCCATCGCGCTTTCCGAAGATTGCGTGATGCGTCGCGACGTGCCAAAAGATCGCGCGCTCACATTCGAAGATGTGGAAATGCCTCAAGGCAGGCTGACTGAAGCGTTGTGGCGAGAACAGAACGCGCGCTGGCCAATAATTACGCCGGAACTTCAACTCTCGTCCCAGGCTGCACAAGTAGGAAAGTCTTAGCATGCGTATGCGTTTTCACTTTCCGGATTGTGATTTCTTTTTCGCGACTCTGCCGAGTCAGGACACTCATGCTTGATCGCTCGTTCTGGAAGGGCCGCAAAGTTTTCGTCACTGGCCATACGGGGTTCAAAGGAGGCTGGCTCTCGCTTTGGTTGAACGGCTTGGGTGCAAACGTAACAGGTTACGCGCTTAGCTCCCCAACCGTTCCTAGCCTTTTTGAGCAAGCAGGAATCGCCGGCACTATGCACTCCATTTGTGGCGACGTTCGGGACTTTGCTCAGCTGAAAAACGCATTGGCTGAATGCCGCCCCGAAGTTGTGATTCACATGGCCGCGCAATCTGTCGTGCGCCGCGGTTACGAGGATCCGATCGAGACCTATTCCTCCAACGTCATGGGAACGGTTCATCTTTTTGAAGCCCTGCGTCAGCTCAAGCGACCTTGCGTCGTCGTCAACGTGACAAGCGACAAGTGCTACGAAAACCGTCAATCCCTTTGGGGATATCGCGAGAACGAACCAATGGGCGGCTACGATCCCTATTCAAACTCGAAAGGTTGCGCCGAGCTCGTAACGTCGGCTTACAGAGATTCTTTCTTCTCTGCTGATTCTCACGAGCGCCATGGCATCGCTCTTGGATCCGCTCGCGCCGGAAACGCTATCGGCGGCGGAGATTGGACAAGCGATCAACTCATTCCCGATCTCATGAGGGCTTTTCTCGCGGGCGAACCGTGCATGATTCGAAATCCTCTCGCTATCCGTCCTTGGCAATTCGTCTTGGAACCACTCCGGGGTTATCTCATGCTTGCGGAACGCCTCGCTCAGGACGCATCGAAGTTTGCTTCGGGCTGGAACTTTGGCCCCGCCGATGCCGATGCACGGCCCGTTTCTTGGATCGCGGACAATATGAAAAAAATGTGGGGCAAACAAGCCTCCTGGTGTCAGGACAAGGCCTCACATCCGCACGAGGCCCATTTTCTAAAACTGGATGCTTCAAAAGCGAAGGCGCAGCTCCATTGGCATCCCGTTCTTCCGCTGGCGCAAGCCCTTGAATGGATTGTCGAGTGGTACCACGGTTTTCAGGCGGGCGTAGATCTCCGGCACCTGACTTACGGGCAAATTGAGCGATATGAGGCGCTCGCCCGGAACTGAATCGGATTCGTAAGATGCTTCACTATTTAGCAAGGCGATTTGTAGGCCCCGCAATGGACCTAACGCTAGGCCGCAAGTTGAAATAGGACACAGGAGAAGATCTCTTATGCCCAACCCAAACGTCGTCGTGATTGGCTCAGGAATGGCTGGTCTTGGTGCTGCTTACCGGCTCCATACCGAAGGCGTCGTGCCCGTGATGTACGACAAGAGCGATTATCACGGAGGTCATACCGCATCCTTCCGCTTTGAAAGTGGCTTTCTTTTCGATATGGGCCTCACATTTCTTTTACCAAGGACACTCGCATTCAGGACTTGCTCGCGGACAGCGTCGACCAGCAATACGAAACGCTCCAAATCAACCTGAATAACTACTGGCGAGGTCATTGGCCCACGCATCCTGTGCAGCTGCATCTTCACGGGTTACCGGACGACGTCGTAGTCAAAGTCATCAGTGATTTCGTCGAAGAACGCAATGCCCCCGAGCGCCCAATCAAGAATTACGCCGACTGGTTGTTAGCCAGCTTCGGCCGGACTTTCGCTGAATTATTTCCCATGCAGTACACGCGCAAGTACCACCTCACACCCGCTGAGAACATGAGCACGGACTGGCTTGGCCCGCGCATTTACCGCCCAAGTCTCGAGGAAGTGTTGCGCGGAGCGATTTCGTCGGCTGCCCCGCACGTTCACTACATCACTCATTTCCGTTATCCGAAACAGGGCGGCTTCATGTCGTATTTGAAGAAATTCGTTCCTATGGCAAATCTGAAACTCAATCACGAACTTGTGTCGATCGATCCTCGCACACATGAAATTGGGTTTTCTGATGGTTTCAAAACCAAATACGACTCGCTGATTTCCTCCGTCGCGCTGCCGGATCTCATTCCCATGATTCAGGGAGCACCACAGGATGTGCTCGATGCAGCTCATCTCCTTGCATGTTCAACGCTGGTTCTCGTGAACATCGGTGTGAACCGTCAGGACATTTCCGAAGCTCACATGACTTACTTCTATGACGAGGACTATTGCTTCACTCGTCTCGGCTTCCCGCACATGCTTTCGCCAACGAACGCTCCCGAGGGCATGGGTAGCATTCAAGCCGAAGTCTATTTTTCCTCGAAATACAGGCCATTGACCGGCTCGCCGAACGATTGGATTGAGCCTGTCATTACCGATCTCCGCCGTTGCGGCCTTCTCCGTGACGACGATCAGATTCTGTGCAAGAAAGCCATGTTGGTTCCACACGCAAACGTAATCTTCGACCTTGACCGCGCCGCTGCGTTAAAAACAGTGCATGGCTATCTCGATGATCTTGGCATCGCCTACTGTGGCCGATATGGAGATTGGGGTTACATGTGGACGGACGAGAGCTTTAAGAGCGGTGAATTGGCGGCGGAGCGAGCCTTGTCCGCTCAATCTTCCAGGGCTGGAGCTCTTTAGAAACAGCTGAACGGCGAGCCGTTGGGACTTGAAGAAACCAGGCCTTCAAGTCACTTAGGTTGTGTTGCTTGCCGCGCGACACCCGGATATCGGACAGTATTGCCAATTCTAGGCAATCACAGTTGGCGATACACCTAGTAACGGAGACAGGCGATCCATGGTTAGAGAATCTAATGAGCCGCGTGTGCTCATTTTTTCGCAGCGGAATCTCATAAGGAAGAACCCCTTTCGCTGTGCTCATTTTGAGTTCGAGGACACAATCTCGCAGATTGATGCGGTCGAACTCTTGGCGCCACCAATTGATCCATTCTCCTCCCGCCAAAAATTTGCAAAACAAATTGCCTACCACACTCCCATCGCCCTGAATCCCGGTATCAAAACAGGGCCGTTGAAGCGTCATTACGATTTATTTCTTTCGGTTTGCGGTGATCCAACAGATCTGCTCAGAATTAACGCCATACCTGGTTGGAGAGAAAACTGTAAGACTGCGGTTTGTCTGATTGACGAAGTCTGGGTAAGACAGATGTCCGCCTATCGGAACTTCTTGGACATGCTCAAGAAGTTTGATTTCGTCATCTTGTATTACAGCCAGAGCGTTAAGCACCTCAACGAACGAATCGGCAGCAAGTGCGTTTTCATGCCCCCTGGTGTGGATGCCATTCGCTTTTGCCCGTATCCAGATCCTCCTCATCGAGTCGTCGATATTTACAGCATTGGGAGAAGATCAGAGAAGACGCATCGAAAGCTTTTAAAAATGGCCGCAGAAAACGGCATCTTCTATCTTCACGACAGCGTCGCTGCGGACCAGGTTCTTAGTGCAGCGGAACATCGGGCTCTTTTCGCCAACGTTGCGAAGCGAAGCCGCTACTTCATCGTCAATCCTGGATTGATCGACCGGCCGGATATTAGAGGCGGACAAATTGAAATTGGAAGCAGATATTTTGAAGCTACCGCTTCCGGCACCATCATGGTGGGCGAACGCCCCAATAACGGTGAGTTTGAGAAGCTTTTTGATTGGCCGGATGCGCTGATTGATCTGCCTTACGATTCCAGTGAAATAGATCAAGCGATTCATCAGTTCGAGAAAGAGCCGGAAAGAGAAGAGAAGTCCCGCCGGACGAGCGTGTCGCAATCCTTGTTGCGACATGACTGGGCCTATCGCTGGGAGACCATCCTGAAACTGGCAGGTCTGGAACCGGCCCCGGAACTTTTGCAGAGAAAAGACCATCTCAGAAACCTTGCTCAAGCTGCGTTGCAAGATAAGTTGCCGGCCACGCTTGGTACTTCATAGGAATCGCTGCACTCAAGAATTTCTTCTAGCGAAAGAAGGCATCTAATGGCGCGAACGCTAAACAAAATCGCCCTTCTGCAGCACATCGGTGGCGGCAATCTGGGTGACGACGCAACCGTAGACGTCTTCATCAGCAACATCAGAAAGCGTTGCCCTGGAATTGAAATCGCCGCTTTTTCCATGAATCCTGAGGACGCGGCAAAAAAGCACGGCGTGCCTTCCTATCCGATCAGAAGACACACATGGAGCATCGGCTATAAATCTTCCAAGGACGGCGCATCTCAATCGAATAGCAAACTTCTTCGCTTTCTCAGAACTTCAAACAATCCTGCAGTCAAATTGCCTCGGGCCATTCTTCGCGAACTGGGATTTTTGCTTGATTCACTTCGCCTTCTCAAAACATTTGACCTGCTGATTATCGGTGGCGGCGGTCAACTTACGGACAGAAGCGGCCCATGGGGTTTCCCCTACGCAATCTTCAGTTGGGTGATGCTGGCGAAGATTGCTCGCGTGACGTGTGTCTTCGTTAACGTTGGCGCCGGCCCATTGGACAATCGCATCAGCAAATTCATGGTGGTCAGGTCACTTTATTCTGCGAAATATGTTTCATTTAGAGATGAAGAGTCTCGCGCACTGGTGCGCAACATAGGATACCAGCGCGAAAGTCAGGTTTTTCCGGACAGTGTTTACAGCCTCGAAGTTGCCTTGACGAATGTTCTCGCGAGTAGAAACGAGCAACCTGTAGTCGGCATTGCTCCCATGCCTTACCCTTTCTGTGATCCCCAGGAAGATCCTTCGCAAAATCAGGCTATCTACGAGGACATGATCGCAAAACTCTCCGACTTCGGTTCATCGCTCGTCGGGCAGTCGTATTCGCTGGAACTCTTTGGCAGCGACACAGGTGTTGACCCGGCAGTGATTGAAGACCTCCGCACAGCCTTGAAAAACCGCCACAATCTCTCGTTGCCTCCCTACGTTCAGGCCGAGTCAATTCCCGAGCTTTTTGTTCGGATTGCAAAAATGGATTTTGTTGTCACCTGCAGATTTCATGGCGTCGTCTTTGCGCACCTGTTGAACAAACCAGTTCTCGCTCTCTCGCACCATCCCAAGGTTACGAACCTCATGAAGGCAATCGGGCTGCCCGAGTACTGTGTCGACATGCAATCATTAGACCCAGTCAAATTAAATAGCACATTCGCGGCACTGGTTAGCAATGCAGATATAGTCAAACGCACGATGGCCGCAAGTTTATTGAGTAACAAGTCGAAGCTGGCCTCACAATTCGATGAGCTGTTCCCCGCAACCGACAAGGAAACAGTCAAGTCCGAAGCAAAAGCAACTGCATACACGGGTTCACAGGACCAGATTGTTTCTGAACGCAGCAATCTTTAACCGTATTTAAGCAGTGCATCAATCACTCGCCCCTACACGGGCACTTTGAACGGCTCTACGGTATCGCTCTCCTATTTTCGAAAAGGAGTAATTCATGAAAGTCGTACTGTTTTGCGGTGGTCTTGGAATGCGCCTCCGCGATTATTCAGAGACCATTCCCAAACCAATGGTGGACATCGGTTATCGTCCGATTCTCTGGCATGTCATGAAATACTATGCCCACTACGGGCACAAGGATTTCATCCTGTGCCTTGGACACCGCGCCGATGCCGTAAAAAATTATTTCCTCAACTACAACGAGTGCGCTTCCAACGATTTCGTTCTGTCGTGGGGCGGAAAAAAACTCGATCTTTACAACAGTGACATCCAGGACTGGCGAATCACTTTTGCCGATACCGGAATCGAATCCAATATCGGCCAGCGCTTGAAATCAGTTGAAAAATATCTGGAAGGCGAAGAAGAATTTCTCGCGAACTATAGTGACGGTCTCACAGACCTTCCGCTTCCTCAGCAACTGGATCATTTCCACAAGAACGGTAAAATAGCCAGCTTTCTCGCCGTTCGGCCAAACTTGAGCTACCACATGGTTTCCCTGCAAGAGGGTGATGCCAACATTGTTTCGGGAATCAACGCTATTAACAATGGTACGGTCCGCATCAATGGCGGTTTTTTTATTTTCAAAAAGAATATTTTCGATTACATGCGTGACAAAGAAGAACTCGTCGATGGTCCTTTTCAGCGTCTCATCGATGAAAAGCAATTGATCGGCTACCCCTACGACGGTTTCTGGGCATCCATGGATACCTTCAAAGACAAACAGCAATTGGAATCCCTTTGGGGAAGCGGCGGTGCTCCCTGGGAAGTATGGAAATCAAACCGCGGTAGGGTCGTTGTTTCCAAAGCTTCAGCGATGAGCCAAACATAATGCAATCTTTGAATTTGCCGTGGGACCCAGCATCCAGGCTGGATATTCTCTGCCTTGGCGCGCATTCAGACGACATCGAAATTGGCTGCGGCGGAACAATTCTTCGCCTCGCCCGGCAGTTTCCTAGCGCTGCATTCCACTGGGTTGTCTTCAGCGCCATCGGAATTCGCGCCGACGAAGCGAAGTACGCAGCTACGCTTTTTGCTGGAACGGCCAACCTCAAAGGCATTCATCTGAAGCAATTTCAGGATGGCTTCATGCCTTTTGTTGGTGCTGAAGTGAAGGCGGCCTTCGAAGAGCTAAAGCCGGTTTCTCCAAAACTAATTTTTACCCACAATCGGAAAGACGCTCATCAGGATCATCGTCTCTTGGCCGAACTGACGTGGAACACTTTCCGCGATCACCTGATTCTCGAATACGAAATTCCCAAATACGACGGCGACATGGGACAGCCCGGCGTTTTCGTGCCTCTCGAATCCGATATCTGTCAAAAAAAGGTCAGTTACCTCATGGATTCTTTCAAGTCACAGCACGCCAAGCGTTGGTTTCGTGAGGATACATTTTTGTCTCTCATGCGGTTGCGGGGAATGGAGTGCAACGCCCCGAGCGGTTACGCTGAGGCTTTCCACTGCCGCAAATTGACGCTCTAACACAAAAATTCGAAATTCCTTTTTTTGAGGCCAGTGCCACCATGGCCCTGCTGCTCATGTCAGCGCGACTGGACATTGATGAAAGACCTGAAAACAAAAACACTACGTGGTGGTCTGGCGAGAATCTTCGCGCAAGCGGCAAATTTTCTGCTTCGGCTGCTTGCGATTATGGCTTTGGCCCGTCTTCTCGACCCCAAAGACTTTGGTCTCGTGGGTATGGTGACCGCATTCACCGGAGTCTTGAATCTGTTTCGCGACTTCGGCCTCTCCGCAGCTGCAATCCAGAGTGAGGATGTTACCGATGAGCAGCTTTCGAATTTGTTCTGGATCAATATTTGGGTGGGCGCGCTCCTAGCCATCATCACGTTTGCTTTTGCTCCAGCTATCGCTACTTTTTACCATGAGCCACGCCTGTTTGGAGTTACGGCTGTGCTGGCAATCGGATTTTTCTTTAATGCGGCTGGTGTGCAGCATGGTGCGATCCTTCAACGTCAATTGCGGTTCACCACAATGTCTGTCGTAAACACGGTCGCCTTGCTCTTAAGCACCGCGATCGGAATCGGCGGAGCAGCAATGGGTTACGGATACTGGTCGCTCGTTGCCATGACGGTTGCCGCTCCACTTGTGAATACGATCGGCTTCTGCCTTACGACTTCCTGGATTCCTGCCATGCCACGCAGGCTGGCAGGCGTTCGCTCAATGATGCGCTTTGGCGGCGCCGTAACGTTAAACAGCTTGCTCGGCTATACCGCCACAAATCTAGAAAAAGTTCTGATCGGCAAATCCTGGGGAGCCGATGCAATCGGAATTTACGGGCGCGCCTTTCAGTTGAGCAATGTTGCAGCAGATAACCTTAACTCCACAGCGGGCGAAGTGGCCTTCGCAGCTTTATCGAGGCTTCAAAACGAGCCCCTCCGCTTGAAGCGATATTTTCTAAAGGGCTACTCTTTGATTTTGGCGCTTACGCTCCCGCTCACCCTTGCTTGCGCACTTTTTGCCCCTGATATCGTTTTCACTTTCCTGGGACCAAAGTGGAGAGAAGCTGTTCCAATTTTCCGGCTCTTGGCTCCCACGATTCTGGCATTTGCCATGGCCAATCCTTTGTCGTGGCTGCTGTATTCGATCGGAAAGATTGGGCGGCTGGTAAGGATGTCCCTGGTCTTTACGCCACTGATGATTGCTGGCTATTTTGTTGCCTTGCCCTATGGTCCCAAAGGCGTCGCGCTCGCCTACTCAATCTTGATGACGCTCTGGATTTTCCCCCTGATTGCTTGGGCTGTACGCGGCACAATGATTTCCTTCGCTGACATGATGCACACCGTGAAGTGGCCGCTCGCTTCAAGCATCGTCGCCGGCGCAGCAGCTTACGGCGTTCGTTTTCTTTGTCTGCCTTACCTTCCGACTTTGCCTCGATTGATTCTTGAAGGTTTTGTGATGTTAGCGGTATACGCAGGCATGCTCTTGTTTGTCACAGGAGAAAAGGCATTTTACTTGGATGTTCTTCGTGGACTGAAAGGGTCACCTTCCGCAAAAGAGGACGAACTCGTTTCAGCTTAGGAAGCAACCCACACTTCTCGCTTCGTTCCCATTTTCCGTTTTTCACGTTCTTGCGAATCGATTTGCAAAGCGAAAGCAAATACTCAATGTTTGACTGCCTCACCGAATATTACCGATGTCCCGAGGAGTTCCTCAGATTCGCGCAATCCGGCGCGCTCTCCGCAACTGCGGGATATTTTCAATTCGGCGAAGATGCCATCTGCTACGGCAGCTACGTCGGCCAAAATCCTTCCGCAGTTCCTCCGGGAGCGCCGTTGGACGCTCTTCGTGACGTGGAGTTCAAAAACGGAACGATCCGTCTTCCTTTTGACCCCTCACAAGTCATCAATAATCTTCGCAGCGAGACCTACGCGGGAGACTGGCGCCACAAATTGCCTGTTTCCGCGCTTGCCCGCATGTACTACTTCATTCGCCCTTTGCTCCCAGTCAATGTTCGAAAATATCTGCAAGAAATTCATTTCCGTGGCTGGAACAAGCTCAAGTTTCCACGCTGGCCAGTCGATTGTTCCGTGGACAATATTCATTCCCAGTTGCTTATGTTGGCCCTGGAGCATAGCGGCGTCGAACGTATCCCGTTCATCTGGTTCTGGCCGCAGGCCGCCTCAAGCTGTGCAATCGTCACTCATGATGTGGAAACGCAATTGGGCAGCAATTTCTGCAAGACCCTGATGGATATCGACGACTCGTTCGGAATCAAAGCGTCTTTCCAGGTAATCCCCGAAAAACGCTATAGCGTAACGCCAGAATTTCTTGCTTCCATTCGCGATCGCGGATTTGAAGTTGTTATCCACGATTTGAATCACGACGGACACCTTTACAGGGACCGCAAACAATTTCTGGAACGCGCAGCTAAAATCAATTCGTACGCGGCGGCATACGGTGCGGAAGGATTCCGTGCCGCAACTTTGTACCGTAAGCAATTGTGGTATGACGCGCTAAACTTTTCTTACGATATGTCTGTTCCCAACGTTGCCCATCTCGACCCACAACGGGGCGGCTGTTGCACGGTTATGCCTTACTTCCTGGGCAATATTCTGGAACTGCCTGTCACGACAACTCAGGACTACACCCTTTTCCACATACTCAATGACTACTCCATCGAACTATGGAAGAAGCAGACGGAGATCATCATGGGTAAGCACGGTCTGATCAGTTTTATCGTGCACCCGGATTATGTTGTTCAGCCACAGCAACGTTCCATCTATGAAGCACTGCTGGCTTACTTGTCTTGCCTTGAAGAAGGAGAGGATCTCTGGATCACAACACCAGGCGAAGTAAACCGCTGGTGGAGGCAGCGCGCGGAGATGAAATTGGTCCGCGACGTGGATACGTGGCGCATCGAAGGCCCCGGTGCGGAACGCGCCTGCATTGCATATGCGACTTTGGAAGAAGGCAAATTAGTGTATTTGATCGATGGCGTTCCAGCTGGCAGCGAAACGTCTCAAAGAGGTTCGTGCGAGAACGGGGAGGCAGTGCGCTCCGAGGCAAGGCACGCTTGACCGAGCTCGTCGGGGAAACAGGTAACCTAACTATTTCAGAGTCAATTGTTTACATAGAATGCTGTATGCCGATGAAAGAGCATTCGGTGTGAGTAACTCATTGCCACTTTGTGGAACTCCGCTGGGACTTCTAAGGCTACCACTGCGAAAGCCCCGGACTCGGACCCCTTCTATCTTGTTGAAAAGTAATGGCTAATCGCAGCCTATGCAACCCCGAAACAGTTGACAGTGGCAGGCAAGTTGCACCTTCCTCATTTGGTTTCGTGCACCTGCCAACGAGAGAGGCATCATCTGCACCGTGGACCAAGAACATAAATGAACATTCTGCACAAAACCGAGCACGCCCACGATCCTCTGACGTCGGGATTCGTCTATGGCGCCAGTGAGGCCATACGCTCCTTGAACAATGCAGTGAGCGAGATTGCTCCCACTGACATCCCCGTCTTGATTGTAGGTGAGAGCGGAACCGGCAAAGACGCCTACGCGCGGCTCATCCACCGCTTGTCGCACAGACACGAATCAGCGTTTTGCAAAGTCAATTGCGCTGCGTTCGATCTTGGCCAAGTTTCCCGACATTTCCGCTTGTCCGATAATCCATCCTCCCTGGCGCTTTCGGGAGGGACTCTTTACTTGGATAATGTGCAAGAATTGGACATGGCTTCTCAGCGTGTGTTGCTTTCCTCCCTTCCAGAGGATGGAGGCATGGATTCCACCGATGACGTTGCTGTACGCCTGATCTCTTCTACTTCAATCAATTTGGAATCTGAAGTTGAAGCAGGTCGTTTTCGGCGCGAGCTTTACTTCCGCCTGAACGGCGCCTGCCTTCGCCTTCCGTCTCTTCACGAGCGCAGCGAGGATGTTCCTGCTTTTGCTGATCATTTCCTGGACAAGCACTCTCATTTGCTAAAGAAGCGAGCGCCAGCACTTACAGAAGACGTAGTCCATTCTTTGTCCACCTTCCGCTGGCCGGGCAATATCCGAGAATTGGAGAATCTCGCACGCAAAATGGTGGTTTTCGGCGATAGCAAAATTCCATTGAAGGACTTGGACTTTTCCGGAACGCAAAAGCCCAGCATCAAGGTTTCCACGCAAGTTACTTCGCTTAAAGTCGCCGCTCGCGCCGCTTCCGTCAAAGCAGAACGCGAATTGATTATGCAGGCACTTGAGCGAACTCACTGGAATCGCAAGCGGGCCGCGCGTGAGCTGCAAATCAGCTATAAATCGTTGCTTTATAAGATTAAACAGATCGGGGTCTCCACGGAGAAGCATGAAAGCTGAGGGAGGTTTCATGAAATCGTATTTTCAGTTCTTGCTGGTTGGGGCCTTGCTATCCGCGCCGCTTGCGTTCGCTCAGGATGCTTCTGCTCCAAAGACTGATTCGACCACAAAGCCCGTTGCCGCTCCTGCTGCTACCTCCGATGCGGACTACAAAATCGGACCTCAGGATGTCCTCCGCATAGACGTCTGGAAAGAGCCGGACATTTCGCGCACGATTCCCGTTCGTCCGGACGGCAAAGTCTCCTTGCCACTACTAAACGACGTGCAAGCGGCCGGCATGACCACTATGCAACTTGCTTCCTCACTTCGCGACAGTTTCTCCAAGTTCCTCAATAACCCTCAAGTCACCGTCACTGTAACCGAGATCAATAGCCGCCGCGTCTTCATCACCGGTGAAGTAACCCGCGCCGGCGCTCTTCCGCTTCTGCCCAATATGACAGTCTTACAAGCGCTCTCAAGCGCCGGCGGATTTACTCAATTCGCCAAACTCAAGAACATTTACGTTCTTCGAACGGAAGACGGAAAGCAGATTAAGCATCCGTTCAACTATAAAGAAGTCGTGAAGGGCAATCTTTCGGAGCAGAACATTCTGCTTCAGCCGGGTGACGTAATCGTTGTTCCTTAGGATCGTGAAGTGAAAAAGTTCTCTCACAAATTTGCTTGGGCATGCATCTTCCTCTCCTCGGTGATCTTGGCCGCAGCATGCCCGCTTCATGCGCAGGATCAACAGCAGCCTCCCGTTGAAGGCAAAACGAAACCAGCTGGAGCGACGTCGTCAATTCCGATAGTTGGCACTGGCGATCAGCAGGATCAGGACGCGACTCTTCTTCGTCCGGACACTACGCCTCTCACAGGAATTCTGAATCCCACTTTGGGTTCGCCGGAACTCCCTCACAGCTATTGGATCCCCGGCATTGGATATTCGGGCTCTATCCAGTCCAATTCCTACAACCAGACGCAAAGCTCCAGCTGGTTGATGAACAACTACATCATCGGCAACCTTAGCGTGCTCAAGGTCTGGACCCGCTCTCAACTTTCCGTAAATTACTCCGCTGGTGGTTTCTTCTCTACGGACAGCACACAGGGGAATGGCTACTACCAGCAACTTGCCCTTTTGCAGTCCTTCCAATGGAATCGCTGGCAGCTTCAGCTTTCCGATCAGTTCTCCTACCTGCCGGAATCTTCGTTTGGATTCGGTGGAGCAACTGGATTAGGTGCACCGGGAACAGGCGGTTCGCTCGGCCCTGTGATTCCTGGCATGGGCGGCGGCACGGTTCCCAATCAAAGCATCTACGCATCGCTTGGCCCGCGTTACAGCAATTCCTCCGCGATTCAATTGACTTATGCTACTTCTCCGCGCGGCTCCTTCACGTTTAGTGGCTCCTATGCACTTCTCAATTTCGTGGATGCGGGAAACGTTGACAACGATTCCACCACCGCATCCATCGGCTACAACTACACGCTGAATCGTCAAGACACCATTGGTGTCTTCTACCGGTTTGCTGCCTTCCATTTCAATGGTCAACCACAGGCGCTCGGCGATCATTCCGTCAACGTAGCTTACGGCCGAAAAATCACCGGTCACGTCGCATTGCAACTGTACGCAGGGCCCGACTACGCCACATCCCGCGTCGCAATAAACGGAAAGTCATCCGCTGTCGGTGTCAATGCCGGCGCCAACATGCAATATGCATCTCAGAATGGTGGGTTCAACTTGGGCTATTCGCACGGAATCTCGGGCGGAAGCGGCGTACTTACGGGCTCTACGGTTGACCAGATTAACTTCGGCGCGAATCACAAGCTCACTCGGCTTTGGAGCGGCCAGCTCAATGTTGGCTATGGACGGAACTCCACTTTGTCCATCGCCACGCCCGGGAACTCTTTGACCTTTAACAGTTGGACTGCCGGCGGCGGCGTAAACCGTCCGTTCGGAAGAAATGCCAATTTTGCGCTCGCCTATAACGCCCAAATTCCTGATTACAGTTCATCCTTTTGCACTGGGCCAGCTTGCAGCAGCAATCAGGTGATTCACTACATCACGATCAATTTTCAATGGCACACCCGGCCATTTGTTTTGCCATAGGCTTTGCATTAGGTTTTACGAGTAGAATGGGATTGTCGAGAGAGTCGAGAGACATCGCGTAATGTATAAAAGCTTTTACGGCCTTAAAGAAAACCCGTTCAACGTCAATCCCGATCCTCGCTTCCTCTATCTCACCAAGCAGATCGAAGAGGCTCTCACCGGCCTGATGTATGGCATTCAGACTCGCAAGGGATTCATCACCCTCACTGGTGAGGTTGGCACCGGCAAAACCACTCTCGTCAATCGTCTTCTCGATTGGCTTCATAGCCGTAACGCGCGCACCGCATTTCTCTTCAACTCACGCATGAATTCCAGCCAGCTTTTCGATTTCATCCTGGCTGAGTTCGACATCGTCTGCGAGTCTAAATCCAAGAGCCAGCAACTCATGAAGCTCAATAGCTGGCTCCTCGATCGCTACCGCGACGGCGAAACCGTCGTTCTCATCATCGACGAAGCCCAGAACCTTACCTACCCTGTTCTGGAAGAGATTCGTCTCCTGACCAATCTGGAGACATCCACCGAAAAGCTCCTGCAAATCGTGCTTTCCGGTCAGCCCGAGCTCGAAGAAAAGCTGAAACTCCCGCAGCTCCGCCAGCTCCGCCAGCGAATCATGCTCCGCTGCCGCACGACGCCGTTTCTTCAGGAGCAAACTCAGGAATACATCCACGAGCGCTTGCGCATCGCCGGCGCTACGGGTGCACCGATCTTCAGCCCCAAAGCAATCGAAGCCGTTCACATGTATTCAATGGGAATTCCGCGTGTAATCAATCTTCTTTGCGAACATTCGCTGGTCAACGCATTCGCGGATCAAATGCGTCCGATCCAGCCCAAAGTCGTCGAAGAAGTCGCCCGCGAATTTCAGCTTGATGAAGTTGAGGCCATTCCGTCCGCAAACCATTCCAAAATAGATACGGACGTCTACAACTCCGAAGCCTTTATTCAGAATCTCGGCGAGGCGCTCTCTCGTTTCCGTCTCAGTCCCACAGGTCGGGATCGCAAGTAGCTCTCGCTGCTTGTTTATCTAGATTCCCTCTGCGTTTTCTCCAACGCTGAAATATGTGCAGTCCGGATGGATAAACGCCAGCGCGCTCACACTCGCTTCTGGGTCCATCATGAACCCTTCCGTCAGCTGTATCCCAATCTCTTCCGGCTTCAGCAATTTCCAAAGTCCCGCCTGATCTTCCAGTTCCGGACACGCCGGATACCCAAAGCTGTATCGCTTCCCTCTATAGCGGGAAGTAAATCGCTGTGCCATCGTTATTCCCGCAGGATCAGGAAATCCCCAGTCTTCGCGAATTCGCCGGTGCAGCCACTCCGCGCATGCTTCCGCCGTTTCAATCGCTAGTGCTTGCAATCCGTGAGACAAAAAGTAATAGCCCGCGCTCTTCGCCGTTTCCGCACGTTCACGTACACCCTCTCCGGCCGTTACCACGAATAGCGCTACATGGTCCCGCTTCCCATCCTTCGCTGGCAACACATAGTCGGCTAGGCACAAGCGGTCGCCTGTCTTCTGCCTTTTGAATTTCCAAGTTTGCAGCGGCTCCGATCCGCCTGGAGCGAAAACGTTCAGCGCCTCGCCGTCCGCCTCCGCTTCAAAAAACTGCCAGACCGCCTTCACCTTCATCCACTTCGCAGACTCTTCCTTCACCTCTTCCATGCTTTCAAAAAGCTCCACCGCCTTCGTTTCCCGAGCCGCAAGCTGCTTTTCAAAATCACCCTTGTATCCCAAGTGTCTTCCAAACAACATGAACGGATTGATGTAACTCCATAGCTCTCGCAAATCCGGCACCAGCCGAACCTTGCGGTCCAGATATCCCACCGGCTCAATCGGCAAATCTGTTCGTACTTTTGAAGAACGCGTCACCGGTGCAACTTCCGCCACGCGCACCGTCGTCGTTACCGTCATGCCGTCGCCCGTTGCGGTATGTTCGCGCACGACTGTCGCTCGCGTACCGGGATCCATCAATTCGTTCATCAAACGCAATCCCGTCATTGCATCCTTCGCATAACAAACCGCATTTCCGTAACTCGGTGCGATCTTCTGCGAAGTGAATTTCCCGCTCAGCGCGGCACCGCCCACTAGCAACGGTATCTGCACGCCCGCATCTTTCAAATCGCTCGCGGTGATCACCATCTGCTGCGCGCTTTTCACCAGCAGCCCCGAAAGTCCGATCGCATCCGGTTTGTGTTCTTGAAAAGCCTTGATCAACTCTTCCGGCGGCACCTTGATTCCCAGATTCACCACGTCGTAGCCGTTGTTCTTCAAAATAATCTCGACAAGATTTTTCCCGATGTCGTGCACGTCGCCCTTCACGGTCGCCAGCACAATCTTTCCGCGCTTCGCCGTGTCAGCTTTCTCCATGAACTGTTCCAGATGACTCACCGCGGCTTTCATCGCTTCCGCCGACTGCAGCACTTCCGCCACAATCAGCTCATTCGCGTTGAACAGTCGCCCTACTTCAGACATCCCGCTCATCAGCGGCCCGTTGATAATCTCCAGCGGTGCCGCCCCTTCCGCCCGCTTCTTCTCCAAATCCTCCACAAGCCCGTCGCGCGTTCCCTGAATGATGTAATTCGCCAACCTCTCATTGAGCGGCAAATCCTCCGCCCGAACCTTTTCTTTTTTCGTTGCAGTCCGAAAATGTTCCGTGATCGCAACAATATGAAATTGATTCAGCGCCGCCCGCTGCTCTTTACTCTGCTCGCGCCAATCCGCCGGCGCATTCTTTAGCAACTCCGCGCGCGGATGCTCGGCTGGCACATGCTTCGGTGGATGCTGAAACAGCAGGTTTTCCGCCAGCTCGCGCTCATGCTCCGGAATCGAAGCAAACCGCTCCAGCTTTTCCGTATTCACAATTGCCAAATCCAGTCCGGCTTTCGTGCAGTAATACAGAAAAACCGAATTCACCACTTCGCGAGCGCCCGCGGGCAATCCAAACGAAACGTTCGAAATCCCCAGAATCGTTCGCGTATCCGGCAGCGCCTTCTTGATCAGCCGGATCCCCTCCACCGTCTCCACTGCTCCGCCAATGTAATTCTCATCGCCCGTCGCGCAAGGAAACACCAGCGGGTCAAACACGATGTCTTCCGGCGCAATGTCATATTTCGTCGTCAACAACTCATACGACCGCTGCGCAATCGCGAGTTTTCTCTCCCTGGTAAACGCTTGCGCCTGCAGCGGATCCTCATCAATGCACCCCACAACCACCGCCGCCCCAAAATCATGCGCAATCGGCACAACCTTCTCGAATTTTTCCTCGCCATCTTCCAGATTGATCGAATTGATGATGGACTTTCCCTGGCAATACGTCAGCGCCATTTCAATCGCCGATGGATCCGTCGTATCGATCATCACCGGTGCTTTAATCTTCCGAATCAGCTTCTCGTAAAACAGCGGAATGTCTTTTTTCTCTTCCCGCTCCGTGCTTTGCAGGCACACATCCACTACCTGCGCGCCGCCCTTCACTTGCCTACGCGCAATCTCCGTTGCCTCTTCCCACTTCTCCTCCGCCACCAGATTTTTGAACAGCCGCGAACCAATCACGTTCGTCCGCTCGCCTACCAACAACGGCCGCGTGCTCTCTTCCGCTTCAATCGTCTCAATTCCCGAATAAACTGCCCGGTGTGATTCCACGGGCCGCACGCGCGGCTTCTTGCCTTCCGCCATCTGCGCAATCGCACGAATATGCTTTTCCGTCGTCCCGCAGCACCCGCCCACCAGATTCAACCAGCCGTGGTCAACAAATTTCTCCAATTGCGCCGCCAGCGACTCCGGAGTTTCCCCATACTGGTTCGTCTCCGGATTCGGAAGTCCCGCGTTCGGATAGCAAGACACAAACTCAGAAGAAATCTGACTCAACGTTCGAATATGGTCCGTCATAAACTCCGGACCGGTTGCACAGTTCAACCCCAAAGCCAGCGGCTTCGAGTGCCGCAAAGATGCCCACGCCGCTTCAACCGTTTGACCCGCGAGCATCGTTCCATTCTGTTCAATCGTCACCGAGATGATCGTTGGAACTTCAGCTCCAATTTCCTTCGATAATCTCCGGATTGCCAGGAGAGCCGCTTTGATGTTTCGTGTGTCCTGGCTGGTTTCAACCATCAACAGGTCTGCGCCACCATCTATCAGTGGTTTGGCCAGATCGTAGTAGTCCTGAATCAAATGAGAAAAACTGATTCCTCCGGTAACGGTGATTGCCTTACGCGTCGGGCCCATCGCGCCGGCAACAAACCGTGGCCTGTTTGGCCGCGCAAATTCATCCGCAGCCTTCCGCGCAAGCTGAGCCGCAGTGATCATAAGTTCATACGAATCATCAGCGAGGCCATAATCGATTAGGTCGCTTTTCGTTCCGTTGAAGCTGTTCGTCTCAACAATATCCGCCCCAGCTTCAAAATATTTCCGGTGAATGTCCAGCACCACATCCGGCCGCGTCCGTACCAATACCTCGTTACAACCCTCCAGCACCGCGCCGCCAAAGTCCGCCGCAGTCAGATTCCGCTGCTGCAGCATCGTCCCCATCGCGCCATCCAGCACGAGTACACGTTGCCCTAGCAGCTCTCTCAGAGCTTTTTGTGATTCAACCAGATTTCTCATGGATGGGAAGTTGTTAATGCACTCCTTGAGGCGCCCGCTGCCGGTCCCCTCCGCAACCTAGGGTAGGAGCCTTCGCAGGTATGTCCCTATTTTACGCGGGTTTTCGCAAAGAATCGAATCCGGTTCCCGCTTTTTTCCCCATGTGCTGCAGACCGTTGTAGGGGCCACTTTCTGCAGCGCTCTTCCTGCCCCGGACCCTCTGTGGAATACACCCTAGTCGTCAGTAACAATTCGAGAACACGCCCCCTCGACTCCCTTGTGCCAGGGACAGGTTTTTCTTACCCTGTCGTACAGTGGCCACCAAGCGTACCAACTCAAAGCTAACCGTTTGCTTGCTCTCGCCCCACCCGCTGGTGCTGAGCGAGTTCGAGCGCATTTTAAACAAACCCCAATTCAAGGTCATTGCCAAGCAGCTCGAATCTACGCTCGCTCCGGACCTTCGCAATCTCGAACCGCCCAAAGCTCAGGTTTATATCGTGGACGCGCACGCCGCGCGCCAGGCAACGGGCGCTCTTTTGTCGAATTTGATCGAACGCTTTACGGATGCTCGCCTCATCGTCGTCGGTGATCAGCATCAGGATTCCAACAGCTTTTCCCTCTTGCGCCTCGGGGTGAAGGGAATCCTTACCTACGAAGAAGCCCGTGAGCAGCTCATTCGCGCCCTGCCGCTCGTCGCCAACGGCGGATTCTGGGTGCCGCGCCAAGTTCTTTCCGGGTTCGTGGATTCCATTCTCACCAATCAAACCCGCCGCCTCAAAACCGATTCTGTCGCCAATCTCAGCCGCCGCGAACAGGAAGTTCTCGATTCGCTTCTTGAAAACCTCTCCAACAAGGAAATCGCCAGCAAGCTCAATATCGCCGAGCGCACCGTAAAGTTCCACGTCTCCAACTTGCTCAATAAATTCGGCGTCCGCCGCCGCGCTGACCTCATCCTCCTCACCTTCCAGCGCCGCGCCATGCCCCAACCCTGATTTTCGCTTGAATTTTTCTATGCAGTGGCCGCCCTTTAAGCGGGCTATTTTCTGAATTTTCTTTTTGTAGGGGCACGATATGTCGTCCCCCTCTTCGAGTGAGGCCCTAGTAGAAGATTTAATCGCTAATCGAAAACCAAATAATGCACCAAAGCGCCTTCACTCCATCTTTCCACGTAATCTTTTTCCCCTCTTCATACGTCCGCCCCGCATAGCTAATCGGTACTTCATAAATTCGCCAGTCCTTCTTTGCAATCTTCGCCGTAATCTCGGGTTCAAATCCAAACCGGTTCGACTTAATCTGAATCCCTTTCAACGTCTCCGTTCGAAACACCTTGTAACAAGTCTCCATATCCGTGAGCTTCAAATTCGTAAAAATATCGCTCAGCAGCGTCAAAGCCTTGTTCGCCACGTAGTGCCAGAAATAATGCACCCGCTGCGGCCCGCCCAAAAACCGCGAGCCGTACACCACGTCCGCCCGCCCATCCACAATTGGCTCCAGCAATTTCGGATAATCCCGCGGGTCGTACTCCAGATCCGCGTCCTGGACCAGCACGATGTCGCCCGTCACTTCGGTAAATCCCCGCCGCAGCGCAGCACCCTTCCCCTGATTTTTCTCCTGAAAGAAAATCCTCAAGTCCGCCAATGCAACCGCTTCGCCGCCGTCGTCTATCTGCGCTGTGGCCGCCCCTTCTTTCTGCAGCTGGGCCATCTTTTCCAATTTTTGCCGCGTCCCGTCCGTCGAAAAATCGTCCACCAGGATGATCTCTTTCCTCGTCGGGTCGTCAATCACACGCCGCAATATTTCCGCCAGCGTATCTTTTTCGTTGTAAACAGGAATCACTACGGACAATTTCGGGTTATCCAGCGACTGGGGATTTCTTTGTCGGCTCATTGATCTTCTGCATTGTATCGGTCCCGCCGCTTTTTCGCCAAGCTCTAGCAGTTCCATGCGCAATATTCCCCCGAACCGTATCCCCTTATTGATCCTTGTGGCTTTCATCCGCACATGTCCACCTTACGATCTCTTTGCTCTTTATTCTCTCGTTCTTCTCCGTGCCCTTTGTGATCTCTGTGTTAAATTCTTATTTCGCCATGTCTACGTTCTACATCGAACAATTCGGCTGCCGTGCCACGCAGGCCGACGGTGCTGCCATCGAGCGCCAGCTTCTCGGCCGCGGATGTGCCCCTTCGGTTTCGCCTGTTGACGCCGAATTTGTCGTCATCAACACCTGCACTGTCACTTCCGCGGCCGACGCCCAGGCTCGCGACGCCATCCGCAAAATTCATGCGCAAAATCCCGCCGCAAAAATTCTCGTCACCGGCTGCTACGCTCAGCGCGCTCCCGAAGAAATCGCCGCCCTCTCCGGCGTCTCCTTCGTCGTCGGAAATTCCCACAAACCCCAGATTCCCGATCTCATCTCTCCTCATCACAACGACTTCGTCCAAATTTCTTCCATCGAGCCACAAAGCGTTGCGCTCCAGACGCCAAGCCTCTTAATCGGAGACATCTTCGCCTCCCGCGATGTCCTGGTTGCCCCAGTCCTCGGCGGAGAAGGGAATCACACTCGCCCTACTCTCAAAATTCAGGATGGCTGCAATAACCGCTGTTCCTTCTGCGTCATCCCCTTCGTCCGCGGGAAAAGCCGCAGCCTTTCTTCCGAAACCGTTCTCTCCGAAATCAACCGCCTCTGCCATTCCGGCTCTCAGGAAATCGTTCTTAGCGGCATCAACCTCGGCTCTTGGGGCCGCGATCTTTCCCCTCGTGCCGACATTCTCGATCTTCTGCGCCGTATCCTCGACGAAACCGATCTCGCCCGCCTCCGCATCAGCTCCATCGAGCCGCTCGATGTTACACAGGACCTCATCGCCCTCTTCGCTGGCACCGACCGCATCGCCGAGCACTTCCACATGCCTCTTCAGTCGGGCTCAGACAACGTCCTCGCCGCCATGCACCGCTGGTACCGTACCGAGCATTACGCCCGCCGCGTCAAACTCATTCGCGAATTTCTTCCTAACGCCGCTATCGGCGCCGATGTCATCGTCGGCTTCCCCGGAGAAACCGAAGCCGATCACGAAAACACTCTTCTTTTCATTGACGCGCTTCCTTTCACTTATCTCCACGTTTTTTCTTACTCTTCGCGTCCGGGAACAAAAGCCGCTGCGCTCGAAGCGCAAGTTCCCGGCGAAGTCATCCACCGCCGCGCCCGCGAGCTTCGCGCCCTCGGCGAATCTAAATCCGCTTCCTTCCGCCAATCTCAAATCGGCCGCACTCATCGCGTCCTGACCCTGAATCGTCCTGAGAAATTCGCCGCCGCGCCCTGGACGCCTGCGCTCTCCTCCAACTATCTCCAGTTCCGCATTCCCGAAATCTTCCCTACCAATCAATTGCTTAAAATCCGAGCAACTTTCTCGGCCGAAACCTTCCTCCATGCTGAACTCATCTCATCCCCAGCGTTGACCGCAGCCTCGGCATGAAAGCTTTCCACTAATGTACATTCTCGGTCTCTCCAAACTTAGCCGCGATTCCGCCGTCGCCCTCTTCGACGGCCACTCCATCCTCGCCGCCATAGAAGAAGCAAAGCTCACACGCCTTCAGGAACCCAGCTACGTTCCACGCCTCGCCATCGCCCGCGTATTTGAAAGTTTTCAGTTGAAAGCGTCTGATCTTTCCGCGATTGCCCTCGCCGAGCTCGCTCCTACAAACTCTAGAAAAAATTCCTACGCCACCACCGCCTTCCAGCAACTCCGCCACCTCCTCGTGGGCAACCGCCGCATCTTTCGCTTCGACCATCATCTCTCGCACGCGGCTAGCGCTTATTACACATCCGGGTTTGACCGTTCCCTCATCCTGACGCTCGACGAAGGCTTCGCATCCCGCTCAGGCCTGGTCGCGATGGGCGAAGCTGATCGCATCAAGCTTCTGCGCAGCATCTCCTTCCCAAATTCACTCGGTTGGTTCTATTCCCGGGTTACGCACTATCTCGGCCTCCAGCCCAATCGAGACGAACACAAGCTCCAATGGCTCAGCAAAGATGGCCAGCCCGAATTCCTCGATGCTTTCCGCAGACTCTTCGCCTTTGATGCAAAAGGCCTTCCTGTCCTCAATCGTCGCCATTTCACTGCCGGTCCCGACCGCCGCGGTATTTTTTCTCCGCGCTTCTATCGCGAAGCCAGCCTCCCAAAGCCCGGAGCACAACTCGACGCTTCTGTCCGTTCCAACATCGCCCGAAGTGCACAGGATCTCCTGGAAGAACTTGTCATCACTCTCGCCAACAATTTTCGTGAATCAACGAACGCAGATTCGTTGTGCGTGGCCGGGGGTGTCTTCCTCAACGTCCTTCTTGTCCGCGCACTCGAACTTCGCAGCGGTTTCAAAAATGTCTACGTCCAGCCCGTCGCCGGAAACGCGGGCACCGCGCTCGGCGCCGGTTTTCTCGCGCGCAAAAAACTCACGGGCCAATCCGGTCGCGCTCCCCTCGCCTCTCTCGCTCTCGGCCCCGAGCCTACGTCGCAGGAAATCAAAGCCGTTCTCGACAACTGCAAAATTGTCTATCGATACATGCCTGGCGACGACCAGCTCAATGAAGAAGTCTGCAAGCATCTCGAGCGCGGAAAAATCGTCGCTTGGTGCCAGGGCCGCACGGAATTCGGCCACCGCGCCCTCGGCCATCGCAGCCTTCTTGCCTCGCCTTTTTCGGAATATGTCGTGGAAAATGTGAATCAGTACATCAAGCACCGCGAAGAGTTCCACCCTTTCGCGCTTTCCGTCCCAGCCGAACGCGCCGCCGAATATTTCGTTTGTAGCTCCAATTGCCGCTTCATGGCCTCACTCGGCTCGCTCAAAAATCCCGTCGCCGGTCTCGAACGTTTCGCCTTCCACGGCGACGCTGTTCGCGTCCACACCGTCGATCGCGAAGCCAATCCCGGTTTCTGGCGCTTGCTCCACAAATTCGGCGAGACCGCTCCCGCGCCCATCCTCGTTAACACCAGTTTCAATCTCTTCGGCGAACCTCTTGTCACCGATCCCCGCACCGCCGTCCGTTCTTTCTATTGCGCCGGCGTCGACGTCCTCGCCCTCGGCCCCTTCCTCGTCGTCAAATAGCGCGAAGGACCCTTGTTCTATCGAGTCGTTCTCGTCTTTCTGAATTCAGAATAGAGAGGAAATGCAACAATCAGCATCAACACCCCAATAGGCAACGCTACTTTGATCCGCAGCCTCGATTCTTCCGCCCTCTTTGCATGCAAAATCTCCAAATTCGTTGGAGTTGGGTTTCGCATGTAGGCAAGAGCTTCGCGTTTTGCATAATCAAGAATTGGAACTGCAAGCGCCGCGAAAAGGCAAATCCCTAACGCGGATTCCAAAAAGATATAGCGTCTCCGCCTGGATTTTCGATTTTCTTCCAAATGGAAATTGCTGGGGCGACTATGCGTTCGGTAGTCCTCTCGAGTAAGGACCTCAACGTTGACTTCAAGCACTAACTTGCCGTTCTCTACCTTTCAACCCTCAAAAATCACCTGCGCCAACGCCTGGCTCGCCGTATGCGTAATCGTGACCGCAATGTGTTTCACGCCGAGCTTCGCTGCAATTTTCTTAGCTTCGCCATACAACTCTAACGTCGGCTTCCCGCTCATTTCGCGTACCACTTCAATATCTACCCAACGCACCCCACGGCTCCATCCCGTCCCCAGCGCCTTCATCGTCGCTTCCTTCACCGCAAACCGCCCCGCATACCGTTCATATTTATTTTTGAACTTCTCGCAGTACGCTCGTTCCTTCTCCGTATAGACGCGCTTCAAAAGCCTTTCGCCTTGCCGCTCAATCGCCCCGCGTACGCGGTCCACTTCCGTAATGTCCACTCCCAACCCAACTATCACGCTGTAAATTTCTCCCGCAGTCATTCCCGATTATACTTATCGGATGCCTGCTGCTCAGAAATCATCGCCGGTACGACGCAAAGCCGGTAAACCGCTCCCGCGTCCCGCCGCTCCTCCAAAAATCTCAAAGCCCTGGTCCATACGCTCCATCGGCGGCTTGGAAATCTTCCAACTCGACGCTTTCTCCAAACTCCCTTGGCTCATTCACGGCTTCAGCTCCGCCCCCGGCGGCGTCTCCGACCTCGGCGGCCAGCGCGTCCTCAATCTAAGCTTCACCGACTGGGACACCCGCGAAAATGTCCTCGAAAATCGCAAGAAATTCCAAACCGCCCTCGGCGCCCCAAAATTCCCACTCATCAATCTCAAGCAAATTCATTCCGCAGTCATCTGGCCATTTGCGTCCCAACCAAAAGAACCTTGCAAAGGCGACGCCTCGCTCACCAAAACTCCTGGCCTTCTCCTCGGCGTCCAAACTGCCGATTGCGTTCCCATCCTTTTGGTCGATCCCCAAAAGCGCGCTGTCGCGGCCGTTCACGCCGGATGGCGCGGCACCCTCGCCCGCATTCTCGAAAAAACCGTCGGCGAACTCGTCGCGAACTACAACTCAAAACCGTCCGATCTCTTTGCCGCCATCGGCCCCAGCATCGGCCCCTGCTGTTACGAAGTCGGCGCCGAACTCGTCATTCAATTCACATCCCAATTTGCCGACGCCGCAGACTATTTCGACGAGCCCCGCTCCGGCGAAGAGCCCAATCCACTCCAGTGGCTCAATATGATGCCCCCCGGCCACCAGCCCCCGCCCAAAAACGTTCTCCTCGATCTCCCCAAAGCCAATCGCTCCCAACTCCTCGCTGCTGGTCTCTCCGAAAAAAACATCTTCTCTTCGGGCCTCTGCACTGCTTGCCATCCCGATCTTTTTTTCAGCTATCGCAAACAAGGCCCACGTTCCGGCCGCCTCCTCTCCGCCATCGGCATCAAGAAATAGTTGTCAGCTGCGAACTGTTCACATCCTTTAACGCCAACTGCCCGCAAGCCGCCATCACATCCCGCCCGCGCGAATATCTCGTAAACGCCGGCACGCCTTTTTCCAACAAAATCCGGTGAAACTCCGCGATACTCTCCTCTGTCGGTTCCTTGTACGGTAGCGCCCCCGGATTCCACGGAATTAAGTTCACTTTCACGCGCCCCAGCTCTGCCATCAACCGCGCCACGCGCCGCGCATCCTCCGCCGTATCGTTCACGCCGCCCAATAGCACGTACTCAAACGTGATGTACTCCCGCGATCCCGTAGGAAATCTCTTGCAAGCCTCGAGCAGCATCTTCAATGGATATTTTCTATTGATCGGCATCAGCGCATCGCGCTGCTCATCGTTCGACGCATTCAACGAAATCGCCAGCTTCGGCCGTACGGGCTCTTTCGCCAGCTTTTCAATCCCCGGAACAATTCCGCTCGTCGAGAGCGTTACATGCTTCGGCGCCAGCCCAACGCCCTTCTTGTCCAGCACAATCCGCATCGCCGCCATAACGCTTTCAAAATTCAGCAGCGGCTCGCCTTGCCCCATCAACACCACGTTCGTTTGCGGAGTCAATTCCACCTTGTGTTCTTCTAGCGGCAACAAAATCTGCGCCACAATTTCTCCCGCCGTCAAATTCCTTATCAATCCCAACTGCGCCGTCATGCAAAACTGGCAGTCCACCGCGCATCCCGCTTGCGTTGAAATACAAATCGTCTGCCTTGCTTCGCTCGGCATAAAAACCGCTTCCACCGACGCCGCCCGCGCCGTTCCTCTTTGCTCTCCCGCCGCCAATCCAAATAAATACCGCACCGACCCATCTTTCGACGCATACCTCTGCCGCACCGTCGGCAAAGTAATCGTCGCTTCCCGCGCCAATTTCTCACGCAGCTCTACCGACAGCGTCGTCATTCGCGCAATTTCAAAATTCCTCTCCTGATACAGCGCATGGTAAATCTGGTTCGCGCGATATTCTGGCTCTCCCAAGCCAGTAAGCCACGCCCGCAACTCTTCCCGCGATTTTCCCAGCAACTCCATGGACTCTCCGTAGCTCCTTCAACTGATTATCTCACCTTAAGTATCTCCACCCATTCTCCGCTAGCTCATCTGTCGCTGTATAATTGTTTGGAGGCTTCCGATGCCCAACAACCTCGCCGTCGAGCAACTCTCCATTTCCGACTGGGTCAAAAATCTCGCCGCCATCCCCGCCAGAGATTTTTCTCTCGAAAACGTCCAGGACTACATCACTCGCCATCACGTGCGTCCCGAAACGCTCGATAAATACTGCTATTTCTCCAAAGGCTGTTACACGCGCAATCTAATTTTCAAAAACGATCTCTTTGAGTGCATGTCCATCTGCTGGGAAATCGGCCAATTCTCCCGAGTTCACAATCATCGCGACCAGAATTGCTGGATGTCCGCCCCCATCGGCCGCCTTAAAGTCCAGAATTTCCGCGTCGAAGACCGCCACGCCTCCGCCGTCCACTCCGGCACCTGTCGTCTCGTCGCCACCGACATCTACGAAATGAACGCCGCAAATCCTGTCCACGTCAATCCGCTCGAACCCGTCCATCAGGTTCTCAATCTCTCCGAATACAATGAACGTGCCGTCAGCATTCACATCTACTCCAAGCCCTTCGACTCCTGCGAAGTCTATCAACTCGAAAAGGGAACTTACGGCGACGTCCCGCTCCACTACACCTCCGAATACGGCCGCCTCAACCCCGACGAAAAACTCATTTAACCTGATCTACTCCAATAAAAAGCCGCGCTCACCTTTCCGATACAAGGCGGCGCGGCTTCTGTAATTCCGAATTCCTCTAACCCTTACATCGCCTTCGCTTCAAAAATTCCCGCAAAATTCTTCTTGTACCGGAACATCAGGAAGATCCACAGTACCGCCACAATAATCGCCAAACTTCCTCCTGGATGACTCAGCAGCGCGTGATACAGCAAAATATTGAAAATCACCGGCCCCAGCAGCGTCAGCCCCAGCGGGACAAATCGGTTCACGAGCACCAACGCACCGCCCACCACTTGCACTCCTCCCACAAAAAGCACGTACTTCGATTGAAACAAAATGCTCAGGAACTGCCCTCCTAGATCCTGCGGCAATACTGCCGGAAGAAAGTGCAGAAACGGGTTCGACCCAAATACCACAAACACCAATCCCAACAGCACCTGCGCAATAATCGTTGCTGCTTTCATCCCACGCCTCCCCAGTCTCGCCAGTCATTTCGGTTCCGTTTGGCGTGACGCAATTCTAATCACCTCGCCTCTATTTTTATAGAGGAGGCTTTACGCCTGCTGCGCTCTGCCTACCGCAGGCAGGCACAGGAGGGCCGCTATCTTGCTCTTTTGTGGCTTTTTCGGGTGCCGCAGGTTCGCTTTTCAGAGCCTGGGTCTCGAACTTGTTTTTGAAGTTTGTAGCGGCGAATTTACTTCGCCATCTTTTCTCTTGGTTTTTCTTGCCGGGTGCCGCACCCTTTGATTTTCAAGGGTGCGGATTTTGACTTCTCTTCCTTTTTCTGGGATTTCCCAAGTCGTATGGATTGCTGTCGCGCGGTTGTAGCGGCGCCTTTTTAGCTTGATTGTTGAGCAGGGGAATGCGGAACAACTATGCGGAAACTTCAGTCTTCTTTTTCGTTTTCCTGAATCCGTGCCATACACGCTGCAAACGTCGCCCCGTGTTTGTCTTCCTTCAGACGGTTCGCTTCATGAATCGTCGCAATGTGGCAGCTCTCATGACGGATCACATCCAGCGCGAAGCTCTCGCTCCGCACGCTCGCACGGTCCACTTCCATCGAGATAGGCAATTCGTTCTTGAAGTGCGTAATCCCGTACGCGTCGTCTTTCGTCAGGTCGCCCCACCGCACCGGAACATCCGGCAATTTTCCCTCAAATGACTCTTGATTGACCTGCTGATAAAAGCGGTGCAAATCCATCTGCCGACTGTCCGTACGAGAATCGGCGTAACCCGCGCCTCCGAGAATTATCCCGAGGCACCCCAGCGAGACGATAAATAGGGCCATGCGACGCACAACTCATCGTCGCCGCCCGCCCCGCGCGCGAAAATGGTACGCCCGGTCTACCAAGTACAGGTGCCGTCAACTGTCCACGTGGCCAATCGCGTTCCATTCCTGCGTAGGTCGTTTTTTGGCTTTTGTACCGGCGAATTTACTTCGCCATCTTTGTCTTGGTTCTCTCTCTGTGTCCCCTGTGATTTCCGCGATCCCTACGTAAATTCCTATCCGGTATCTGGCGATCCCTTGGTCTTTTGCAGGGGGCACGATACATCGCACCCCTCGGCATGCCGTTGTAGTGGCGCGTCTTCAGACCCGCGCTTTTCTCTTCGCAATGTTGCCGGCGTAGGGCGAAGCGTTATTTCCACCCGCGGATCGAATCGGGCTTAATCAAAGTGGGATTGTAATCCGCCCCTCGATTGCTCATCCCGAGCGAATATCCGTTGGCAAGGTATTCCGGGATGTCTCTGTCGTCCGCAAGCGGAATGTGCGGACCTTCCCTCGTCAGGCTGACGTGATAGCGGCCATCTACCTTGTAGCGATGTGGGAACAGGCGAACTCCATGCCTCTTCCCGCGGCGAACTGTGGCAAACAACATGGCTCCCCCTCGGCGGCGAATACGGGCTATGCCGAGACTATGCCCGCGCGCCACCCCCCGCGCAACAACGCCCTATCAGAAAACATGAGGAAATCTGTGGAAGCCTGAGGATAACGCATGCCTTTGGACCAGCCTTGTAGCGTACACTTCAGTGTGCGTCCCCGTAAGCCGCATTGAAACTTCTCCGTAAATCACAAAATCTCATCCAAACCGCGCTCTCTTCTCTTGCAAATTTTCCTCTATCATCTTCCTGATCAAACCGCATAAACTTCCGTCGTTCTTTACTATGAGCGTAATTTACCGCATTGGCAACCGCCCTATAGAGACCTCTTCCTGACATGGCGCCTTTATGGCTCCCTCCCACGCGCTGCGCTCGATGCTCTTCGCCACAAAACTTTCTCGTCGCCAGGCAAAAAATTCCAAGCTTTCGAAACCAATCTCGACCCCGCCCGCTTCGGCCCAGCTTACCTCAGCGAACCCAATGTCGCAGAACCCCTGATTAAGTCCATCCTCGATGCTGAACGCGCGAATCTCTTCAAAATCCACTCTTACGTGGTTATGCCAAACCACGTCCACATCCTTTTGGCGCCTCAAGCGCCTCTCCGAAAAATCACTCAATTCGTAAAAGGAAAATCAGCCCGCGAAATAAATCTCTTGTTGGGTCTGTCAGGAAAATATCTATGGCAGAAGGAATCCTTCGATCACTGGGTTCGCAGTCCCGCCGAATTTGATCGAACCATTGCACTCTGTTGGCGGAGTGTCTGTTCGGCTCTGGTCCGAGGAAGATTTAAAGGCTGCCAAGAAGTATATGGCAGAGCATTATTGGGGTTTAGGAAACAAGAAGCCGAGAAAGAAGAAGAAAAAGAAGTGAAATAACGGGACGCGCCGGTGCTCTAACACCAACGCGCCCCTAACCAAAGTCGCACGCATGAGGTGCAACCATGGCTGCCAAAAAAGGTAGCGGGTTCCCATTTCCCACGCAACTCGCAGATTATTCTTTTTTTCACGTTTCCCATTTTGACATTCCGCTCGTCCCTTCTTCCCCTCCGTAAATACTCTCTCGTACTTTCTGCTTTGAACTCCTCTCACCGCTAACTTCCAACTCGCGACTCTCCCCTCGCGGCAGAGACAGAGCACAAGCTTCTTCCGTGTCCACAAATTCAGCGCAAAATGGCTGCGCTTGCGGACGAAGCTTTCGTTGCCCGTCTCTCTTTTGTGACTTACAAAGGAAAATAATGGGTGAATGGAAAGCACAAATCAGTTTGAGGGTCCGTCAAGTATTACGCACCGAAATGGAAGAGTTTGCCGCTCGCGAAAAACGCAAACTCGGCAATGTCGGCGAAGTTCTTCTCGAATGGGGCTTCGAGCAGCTCAAAGCCGCTGGCTCCATCGACCGCCTTCTAAAGTCCAAAGTTCGGCCTTCGAGCAACCAGCACAAAAAAACGTAAATCATTTGAGCCTGCGCTAGGAGCTTGCGGGAGGAGAACGTCGTGGAGAAAGCGGAAAGTCTGATTCGTACAACTGAATATGTGCTCAAAACCGACGACCGCCGCAAATTCGAAGTCCGTTGCCGCGCCGGAGAAGCTGGCACGCTGCAGGTCGGCGCCGAATCGCTCTCCATTCAAATTGGCCAGCGCATCCTGCGGCATGCCACGGACGAAATCTGGCACTCCGTTGCGGTCTATGCCAGCGAAGACAGGGAAGGGAATCTCGTCATTCGCGTCCTCATCTCCAACCCCGATTGGGACGAGCCTCTGCAAATCGCAAAACTAACGTCGCGTCCGCATGACAAAGACTGCCGCACCGCCCTCGGCAGCAACCTCACTCACATGACGGAATGAATTCCATTTCCTTGCAAAACACAGCCTCCAGCCCCTACCCCAAACAACTCCTCATCGCACGATCAGCTTTATGCCCGATCTTTTCGTAAAGTTTCCCCCGGCAGTCGTCACAAGTTCAACGCGCCGGAGTCCTTCTTCGACTGGCCATCCCTCTCTCAGTCTCTCTCGAATCCACCGGCGCTTTTCTTCCAGCGCGCGCAACGCATCCGACGCCTGCAAGGACAGAAGCCGTTCTTCCGCCAGATCCCGCTGTTCGATCATCGGCGCTCGGCTTCCCGCGAATACAATCACCTTATCCTGCTTTTCGTTTTTCTCTCGGCTTCCTTCCAGCATGGGCTCTGCTGACCTCCAAATCGGTTTCCAGGGATTTCGCAATGTCGGCTTTTAACGATTTCGCAGTGACGGATGGTGGGTGTAGCAGCTGCGGGAACGAACGAGTCAGCCAGCCGGGCCTGTCGAGCCCGGACGTGTCCTCTCCGGATAAATGGGCATCCAGGAAAACCAATCCACGAAAGTAATCCGACCGGTTCTTGGAACCGTGTTTCCTTTGAAGGATCTCCACGATCTCCGCAATTCCGCCGGTCATGCGGAACGTGAAAATCTCAGTTCGCTTTTCATTCGTCATAATTAACGTCTTAATAAATGTCATACAACCGGTTTGTTTTCAATGGCTTTTGTGTATTACGAAATATAGAACAAAATGCTTGACAACGTAATACAATTGTATTACGTTTTTCTCATGGATATGCTCTCCCGTAGCAAAGTTTTTTTGGCCTCCCGGCCGGCAAAGGAACAACCGCCCGTGGAGAAAGCCGCTGCAAAACACTCGAAACGACCGAACCCCTCCGAATCTCCTCCTTGATTTTTCTCTCGTAATCCCGCTCGATTGAATTCCCCTTTTCCATTTCATCATTACATTGCGAATCGTCCTTCGCGTCCCGGAACCAGGTATTGAAACCAGGCATTGAAACCGGGCGCCGTATTCATAGCTCCTCTCGTGTGAGACGTACTAAAGCGAATCATGGGTGAGTGGAAAGCACAAATCAGTCTGCGAATCCGTCAGGCGCTTCGCGTCGAGCTCGAAGAATTCGCCGCTCGCGAAAAACGCAAGCTCGGCAACGTCGGCGAAGTCCTCCTCGAATGGAGCTTCGAGCAGCTCAAGGTCGCAGGCTCCATTGATCGCCTCTTGAAACACAAAATTCGAACTTCTGCAGATCGAAACCGCGAACACTAGATCATTCCGGACTTGTTGCCGGGAGAATGTCGTAGAGAAATGGAGAGCTTGTGAGTGCAACCGGATATGTACTAAAGGCTGGAGACAATCGTAAATTCGAAGTCCGCTGTCACGCGGGAGAAGCCGGCATGTTGCATGTCGGCGCTCAATTGCTTTCAGTTCAAATCGGCCAACGCGTTCTTCGGGAAGGCATGGAAGAGATCTGGCACTCGGTTGCGATCTATGCCACTGAAGACCGGGAAGGCAATCTCGTCATCCGCATTCTCGTCTCCAACCCCGATTGGGACGAACCTTTGCAAATCGCCAAATTCACATCGCGCCCGCATGACCCGGATTGTCTCACCGCTCTCGGCAGCAACCTCGATCACGTCACGGAGTGATTCGTGCCGCCCGCTTGCTAACCCCAAGCGAAATCGTTGAGCACGCGCCGCCAATAGCAATGGAACAAACTGCGCCTCATCACCGCCATTATTTTCTTGTCCGCCGCATTCGTTTCGAATCTAGTATACGTATTGACAAAGTAATCTGAAGATGCTATAATCCCTTGTGTTTAGCTCGCCCCAGCTCCAATTTTTCCTCCCCACTCCGCTTTCCTATCCTCTTTGTTTTGATAACCATGCAAAACCCTCCTCCAATATCTCTTTCGTTTTCATATTCATACAGAACACCTGGGGGGTGGCATGGGTGTATCTAACGACGGGCAGTTTCTCTTCTCTAAGTCCTGTATTTGCCACTCTTACAAAAACAACCGGGGTGTACCCAAACTATTCCCAATCTGGGACTCACTCCAGCTCCCCTGCTCTTCCTCTCCCAGCTACAGCATTTTCCCTACACGCTTCTACCGTGAAATGCCTTTTTGAGGGGCTACTCCTCCTGTGTCACAATGCCCCCATGCCCCCTGAGATTCGCAACATCCAGCGCCATGTGCTCCCCAACAGTCTCGTTGTTATCACCGAGCCCATGTCGCACGTTCGCTCCGTCTCCGTTGGCGTCTGGATCAGAAACGGCTCCCGTCGCGAAATCCCTCAGGAAAATGGCCTCGCTCACTTCATCGAGCACATGGTCTTCAAAGGAACGGAACGCCGCTCCGCCGAAGACATCGCCCGCGAAATGGATTCCATCGGCGGCATGCTCGACGCTTTCACTTCCAAAGAGCAGATCTGCTTCAACGCCAAAGTTCTCGATGAGCATCTCCCCATCGCTCTCGACATCATCAGCGATCTTTGCCTCCACCCGCGCTTCGATTCTCGTGACGTCAAAAACGAACAGCAAGTTGTCCTTGAAGAAATCAAGATGGATATGGATAACCCCGAATATCTCCTTCACGAGACATTCACGCGCGGCTTCTGGCCCGAACATTCGCTTGGCCGCCCCATTCTCGGCACTCCGGAAACCGTCGAAAAATTTTCACCGAAAGTCCTGCACAATCGTTTCCGTGAATGGTTTGCGCCGGACCATCTTCTCGTCACCGCTGCTGGCAACGTCACTCATCAGAGAGTCATCGATCTCGTCCAGCAGCAGTTCGGCCATCTCCAGCCGAGTGACGGCCTCGACGATCACATTGCGCCGCAAACCAGCGCCCCCATTCAGCTCGATCGCAAACCCGATCTCAAACAGGTTCACCTCTGTCTCGGCGTTCCTTCGCTTCCCATCGCACACGACCGCCGCTTCGTCGTCGCTGTGCTCAACAATCTTCTCGGCGGCGGCATGTCTTCTCGTCTTTTCCAGAACATTCGCGAAAAGCGCGGCCTCGCCTACGCCGTGTTCAGTGAAGTCACTCCCTATTCCGACGCAGGCATGCTCACCGTTTACGCCGGCACTGCAAAAGAAACCGTCGGCCAGGTCGTCGACCTCACCATCGCTGAATTCCGCGCGCTCAAGGAATCTCTCGTTTCCGAAGACGAACTTCTTCGCGCCAAGAATCACCTCAAGGGTTCGCTCATGCTCTCCCTCGAATCCACAAGCTCGCGCATGTCGAACCTCGCCCGCCAGGAACTTTATTTCGGGCGCTTCTTCACCCTCGACGAAATTCTTGCTTCCATCGAAGCCGTCACACGCGAAGATGTACAATCCCTCGCGCGCGACTTTTTCCGGCCCGAGCAAATTTCCGCCACCGTTCTCGGCCCACTCAACGGCTTCGTGCTCGACCGCGCGCGCTTGTCCTGTTAACGATGTCCTGCTAGCATCTCCGCAAACCGAGGTCGCAACATGATCTGCCCTGCCTGTTTAAAAGAAATTCCATCCACCTCCACAACCTGTCCCTTCTGTGGGCAAACTAGCCTCTCCGGCGATCCTCTCTCCGCAACTCCCGCTATGCGCGCTGCTCCACCCCCCGCCCCTGCCAGGGAGGCCCCCGCTGCCCTCAAAATTCTGGCCGTCACCGGTGGCTTCCTCTGCGTTTTTATCATTGTCATGATGAGCGCCTATGTGACGCGCAAGACTCACACCGTCATGGATGCACAAGCGATTGGTTACGCCGTCGGTATGTGTATCGGAGTATTTCTGCTTCCCGTCATCGGTGTGCTTATCTATGCGAAGGTCAACAAAAGAAAACACGTACCGGCTTATCTTTTTGGAGTGACTTGCGGAATCGCGCTGTTCTGGTCATTTCTCGGCATTCTTCCTCAACTTGCAAAACAAAGTGCGTCCAGTCCCGACAAAGTTAACGAACGCATCGCTACGCTTGCCAAAGAAGCGACTGGGCAGCAACCGAACAGCGGAAACCAGGAAAAATACGACGACATCATTCGGCCTTTTTTTGCAGACATCAAAAAATTCAACGACGAATACATGGAGGAAGTAAACAAGCTCGATAACTCCGCCTTGAAAACCATGTATGGCGCGAAATCTTTCGATGGGGATGAAACGATTTCTCGCGTGCTCGAACAATTGCACGCTACGCAAAACGTTGATCAGAAGTATGCATCGATGGATCCTCTTCTAAAGAAGACAAAAGACCGTCTTTTTGCTTCTTCCGCGAGTCAAGAAGAGAAAGAGGCTTTTTGGAACGGCTTTGAAAGTTCCTTCAAGAAGAGCCTGCAGCCGCGCGAGGAAGCCAACGCGAAAGAGCAGCTCTGGCTGAACGACTCGATTGGCTTGTATGAATTCATGCAGGCCAATGAAAAATCGTTTCATGTGAAGAACAACAAAATCGTGTTTGGTTCCGGCGAACTGCTTAACGAGTATAACGAAAAATACAAGAAGGTGGACGCGGAACGAAAAGACTTTCTGGCCGCCAAGCAGAGTTTTGAAAAAGCGCAAAAAGAAGGACTGGGCAAGATAGGTCTCAAGCCTTCTGATTTCGATGCGCCGACGCACAACTGAAATCTGAACAGGAGACTCGTTCATTTACGCGCTTGCTGCGCTCTGCGAACCTCTGTAAACTTTCTTTTGCTTCGCGTTCCTGGGGGAATCGATCGGCCTGCGCGTCACTATTCTGTCGTCCGGAAGCTCCGGTAACATCACTCTGCTGGAGACAGAGCACACCCGCCTCCTCGTGGACGCCGGACTCGGAAAACGCGAAACGCTCGCCCGCCTCGCCGCCGTCGAAAAAACAGTAGATCGCCTGGACGGAATCTTAATCACGCATGAACACTCCGATCACTGCAGCGGCCTCCCACAAATGCTCGGCATGTGGAAAGCTCCCCTCTACGTCACCGAGCCGACGATGGACGCACTGAACAAGACTTTGCCGGATACATTTGGGAAAAGATTGAGGGGGATGGAAACGATTCATGCGGGCCAGTGCTTTACGATTGGCGATATCGACGTTCACGCGTTTGCGATTCCGCACGACGCCGCCGATCCGATTGGATTTACGTTCAAAGCGAATGGCGCGAAGTTCGCGCTCGTCACGGATTTGGGGTATTTGCCGGAACTGGTGAAAGTGCATCTGCGCGACGCGGATTGTCTGCTGCTTGAATCGAATCATGATTTGGACATGCTAAAAGTGGGGCCGTATCCGTGGGTGGTGAAGCAGCGCGTGCTTTCCCGCACCGGCCATCTTTCCAATTTAGCGGTGAGCGATTATCTTTCCGATCCTGAAGGATTTGATGGGCGTGCGCGGTATCTGATCATGGCCCACATTTCGCAGGAAAATAATCATCCAGATGTTGTGAGAATTTCCGCTGAACAGGCACTGCAACAACGCCCGTCCGAATGTGCGTTCACCGGCGAATTGATGCTTGCTTCACAAAGCGCGCCGATGAAACCGCTCGAACTTTAGCTTCTCAACAAATTACTTCGACAGAATTTTTTCAAAGAATTCGAGCGCGCGCGGATCGTTGGATTGTCCGAGCCAAAACATCGCCTGCTTGCGCACTTCGCGATTCTTGTTGGTCTCTGCCACTTGAATGAGTTTCGGAACGCCTTCTTCTTTCGGCATTTGGCTTAGCGCGAAAACCGCCTTCTTCTTCACTTCCGTGTCCGGGTCGCTGTCGATTGCGCCGGTGATTGCGCTTTCCGCTTTCTTGCCGGCTTTCTGCGCAAGCCAGAAAAGCGCTTGCCCGCGCACATGCGTGCTTTCATCTTCCTTGGCCATGCGGATCATTTCGTCAATTGCGCCGGGTTCTTTATTCAGCGATAGAGCAAATGTGATTTGCGCGCGGACTTCAGTGTTTGTTTCCGTTTTGGCGAGCCGCTTCAGAGTTTGAAAGCCGGAAGCGCCGCGCGCTTCGCCGAGCCAAAAGACAGTCTGCTTGCGGAGCGATTCTGGCTGCGATGGTTCGACGAAGGCGTTCAGGGCTTTGTCAGCGGAAGAATCGCCGTGCATCGCGATGGCAGTGAGCGCCGCGTGTTGGAGACGTTCCGGTCCGTGTTCGTTGAAATCCTGGCCGTGCACGAAGCCGGTGAGATATTCCACGCTCTTCGCCGCGTTGACTCCGGTGAGCCAGGTAACGCGCAGACCTCCTGCATCCAGCTTGCAGGCTTCAGAGACGACGCGGATCTTTCCGATTTTTCCGGTGGTGGCGCGATAAAGAACGATCAGACCGCGCGGGCCTTCGAGTTTTACTTCGGTTGGGCCGGAGGTGAAGCTGTTTTCGTGTTTGCCGTCTTCGAGGCGGCAAGGGCCGCAGTCGCGATAGCCGTTCCAATCGCCGTTGCCGCCGCAGCAGATCATGCGTTCACCATCAAGGGCGGGCACAGCGTAGCCAATCCATTGAGGGTCAGTGGCAGACTGCGCCCAACGATTTAATTCCGCAGAGAGTTCTCCGGAGAGTGCGCGTGTTTCGACCTTGGCGTTTTCAAAGAGTGGTGTGATTCCAGAAGCGTCTGTCGATTGTGCATTCGGACTAGGAATGCGTTCGGCGGCAAGGGCGAGAGAACTGGAGCGGCCAGTTTCGCGTCCTGCGGCGAGGAAAAACAGTCCGGCGGCAATCAATGCGACGGAGAGTACCGTTCTGGGGAGATTTGTTGTGCGATTCATATGGTTTCTCCTTTCGCTCTTTGGACGAATTACTTGTTCAGGATTTCCATCAGATAGTCATTGCCTTCTTTGGAGCCCATGAGGGAGAGCTTCTCGACGGCTTTCTTTTTGAGTGATGGATCTTTTTCTGCTTTAGCGGTGGCGACGAGCGCCTTGGCATTTCCGGAGATGAAATAGGAGTTAAGGACTTCTTCTTTCAGACCGTAATCGGTTTCTTTTGCGTAGATGGATTGCAGAAGGTCGCTTTTGCCCATGAGGCCGAGATTACGGATGGCGCTGCGGCGAAGTTCAATGTCTTTCTCGTTCAAGGCTGCTTGTTCCATTCGCGTGGAATCGCCGGCAAGGAAAAAGGCCTGCAGAATTTCGCGCTTGAGGTCGGTGGAAGTTTCGGATTTATAGAGTTGATCGAGCTCGCTGGTGCCGCCGGTCAGACCGAGAGTGCGGATGGCTTCGCGTCGCAGGGATTCGTTCTTTTCGTTTTTGGCCGCAGCGAAGAGGCTGGCTTTGTCGCCGTTGAGCAAATAGCTGTGAATGACGGCGCGCCGAACCGACTCATCGCTGCTGGAAGAGTAGACGTCGGCCAGCAGCTTATGGGATTTTTCTCCGCCGAACATGCTGAGATATTCGATGGCTTTGCGCTGGAGTTCGGGATTCGACTGGCCGCGAGCGGTTTTCGCAAGAATTTCCATGCCTTGCGGCGAACCGGTTTGCGCCATGAGGAAGAGAACCTTGGCTTTGTATTTCGGCGAGTCCGAGCCATTTAGAATCTTGTCGACGATGGGCATGGCTCTGTCGGGATCACTCTGCAGAAGGGCCTGCAACGCCAAAAGTTTCAAGTCCTTATCAGGTTCGGCATCGGGATTAGCTTTTACACCACTAGATTGTTTGACTTCAATTTCGAGAGCTTCGGCGTCTTTTTTCCAGCGGCTTTGCGTGTATTTGCCCTTTAGTTCAGCAATGGTGGCAAGAGCGGCAGCTTTCTTGCCGAGTTTGTTTTCGGAATAGGCTTTCCAATACAAAGCGGCGTCAGTCTGCGAGCCGTTTATTTTGACGAGTTCGGTGAATTTCGATAGCGCCTGCTCGTAGTGGTCGTCATTGAGCGCTTCCTGGCCGTCATCGTAGAGTTCCTGCTGGCGATCGAGACGCTCCTGTTCGCGGTCGCGCTTTTCCTGTTCCCGATCGCGTTTCTCCTGCTCGCGATCCTGTTGTTCCTGCTCCCGGTCGCGCTTCTCCTGTTCGCTATCTTGATCAGACTGAATACCTTGAGGAAATGCGGCACGAGTGCTGCGTGAAGCGGGGAAGAGCAGCAAGCCGAGAGCGAGGCCGGCGATGGCTGTTCTTGCCCAAATTGTTTTCCCGAAAGAGTGTCCGGTGGTCATACTTTGTTTCCTTCCGTTGTCTTCATTTGCGAAATATTCTGCCGCTGTTGCGGGGCCATTTTTGAGCTGTTCTGTTTCTGCTGTTGCGCAGGAGGCTTGGCCGGATTGTTCCGGTCGCGCAGGCCCTGCTGGATCACTCGAACTTTGAACAAAATTCCGCGGGACTCCAATCGTTTGCGCATAAGTTCAAACCGTGCCGGAGAAACTTCTTCCGGGCTGTTGGCGACATCGAGAAGCACGCGTTCGAGTTCATCGAGAGTGCTGGCCATGAGTTGATCGCCTTCCTGAAGCGCTGTTTGCCGATAGAGCCGGTTTTCTTCGAGCAAATCTTCCGCTCTGTGTTGCTCGGCTGAAATATTGACGAGGTTTCCCGAGGTAGAGTTAGGTTGTGCGTTGGAAAGTTCGATAAGAAACATTTCGGATTTGCTGAGGTGATTACCGACGGCGACGACAAGGACGCGTTCTCGGACTTTGGCGGTGTCTACTGTTTCGACTGGCGGCTGAGGTTTTGACCAACGGCCAGCTACATATGCTGCAACGATGATTGCGGCGAAAGCACCGAGGGTAATCAGTCGACGGGGCGCGAGGAAGCTTTCCCACCAGCGGGGCTGCTTTTCCGGCAGGCGGGGAGAAATTGCGGCCCAGACGCGTTGGCCGTAGTTTTCGCCAGGGTCGGGAACAGGCAGAGCGTCCATGGCGGCAAAGACGGCTTCGATTTTTTCGAGTGCGGCGCGGCACTCGGCGCAGGCGCGCAGATGTTCCTGCACGCGTTCGCCGCCGGAGTGGTCACCATCATGAAATGCGATCAATTCTTCTTCCTTTGGGTGCGTCATAATTTTTTCCTTCAGGGGTTGTGAGTACAAATTCTTGTTGGGGATTGTAAGTACACTCCCCAAGCCCCGCCCCCGAACCCCCTATTCCATCCCCATTACTTTTGCCGCGCGCCCACCTTCAGCGAACGGTTCGAGCGCGATGCGCAGTTTTTGGACTGCGCGAAAGACTGTGTTTTTTGCAGCTGTGGTGCTGGACTTCAGAGTTGTGGCGATTTCCTCGATACCGCAGCCGTCCCAGTGACGCATAACGATTGCGGTGCGTTCAGCGGGCGTAAGTTCTTGCAGAGCTTGCTGCATACGAAAGGCAAGCTGGCTGCTGGCTGCAAAACGCTCGGGCGATGGCGCTGAGTCTTTGACTTGCGCAAGCGGATCGAGCTCTTTGCCGTCTTCGGAATCGCGGGCAGGCTGTTCGCGGCGGGAATCTTCGACTTTGCGCTGGCGGAGGCGGTCGATCGCGTAATTTGCGGCGATGCGATAGACCCAGGTGCCGAAATTGGCTTGCCCGGCGAACTGTTTGAGCTTCTGGTAACCGCGCAAGAAAGCCTCCTGAACGATTTCCTCGGCGTCTTGCGAATTGCCCGCCATGCGATAGGCGAGACGGTAGACGTTCTGGCTATGGCGTTCGACGAGGACACGATAGGCCTCGCGGTCACCAGCGAGCGTGCGCTCGACTGCGACGGCGTCGGGAACAACAGTTACGGCCTGGCCACTCTCGACGCTAGCGTTCATCTGGGTCATTAGACAGGAAAGGGGTGCTGTGGTTAGGAACCGAAAAAGGTAGCATAGCCAGCAGTACGTGATTCTGGTAATTGTTTAAGTATCTATAAATGTGTAGCTTAGGAGCCTTGAAAGACGGACGGGGGACGGTACGAATGGCTGAAATCACGATACGCATATCGGACAAGGTCCTCAAAATAGCAGGTTCTGTCCTTTTGGCAGGTGCCGTGATTTGGACCCTGTTTGAGATTTTGCATTCGGACGTTCTACTCCGAAAATACGAAATCAATATGTTCATGCCGGAAGCGAGTGGGCTTAAGGAAGGCGCCGCTGTGCATCTGGATGGAATAAGGGTCGGAACGGTGAATGGAGTCGCGATTCAGGCGTCTTCGTCGGACGCGAATCGTCGGGTTGAGGTGAGGCTGCGAATAGAAAAGCGGTACCAAGATTTGATTCGCATTGACTCGGCTGCATCGTTGATTACCTTAGGGCTGTTGGCAGAACCTTCCGTAAATATTCAGCGAGGAATTTTGCCTGGACCTATTGAACCTGGAGGAGAGATTCGTTTTATTCCGTTGAAAGAGAGCGTCAGTGCGACAGATTTTCTGAACGCTCTTAGCAAACTGGCGGATTGCAAGAAAAATGAAAAGGATGATGAAGCCAAGAAGACTGAAGCCGGAGCGAATAGATCACCTACACGCAAGTGAATGGCTCAATGTATTTGCTTGAAGGGAGTTGTCAGGCGACTAAACGGGGAGTAGGCTCTGTGCAGCTTTGCTCCCCTAACTTCCACTGCGCGAATTCGCGGAGGAGGACAGATCCTGTGGCACTCCCCAACAAGACGGTTGTCCGGCGGTTGTATCAGGAGGTTTGGAATGAGCGGAAACTGGAAGTGGCGGACGAACTGATTTCGCCGAGCCATGCTCTGGTGGATCCGAATGCGGCCGATGGCGAAACGGGACCGGAGGCTTATAAGGCGCAAGTGATGCGGCTGGTTTCGGCGTTTCCGGACTTGAAATTCAAATTACAGGACATGATTTGCGAAAAGGACAAGGTGGTTGCGGCGTGGACGATCAGCGGAACGCACAAGGGCGAATACAAGGGGATTGAGCCGACGGACAAGAAAGTGTTGGTGGAAGGAATTACGATTCATCAGATTGCGGACGGAAAGATACTGGATTCACTGGTCAGTTGGGACACGTTGGGATTGTTGAAGAAGATTGGTGGAGTGATTACGGTGGAGAAGGTGGCGGTGGCTGGGGCAGGGAAATACCGCAGCAAGTAGAGATTCAAGCGCGGACATTCAGCACAAACAATTTGGTGAGATCGGGAAGCGCGGCGGAGGTGTGGGCGCGCTGCAACGAAATACCGTATTATTAGAGGGGATTTGGCGAAGGAGAGTGCGTTGATTTCACGATATACACGCGAAGAGATGGGGCGGGTCTGGAGCGACGCGAACAAGTATGCGCGCTGGCTGGACGTGGAACTGGCTGCGACGGAGACGCTGGCTGAGGCGGGCCAGGTGCCACGCGAGGCTGCGGCGACGATTCGCGCGAAGGCGAAAGTGGATGCGGCGCGCGTGAATGAGATTGAAGCGCGCGTGAAGCATGACGTGATTGCGTTCACGATGGCGGTGGGCGAATCGATTGGGGACCCGGAGACGGCGCGATGGCTGCATTACGGGATGACGTCGAATGATGTGGTGGATACGGCGCAGTCGTTGCTGGTGCGAGATGCTTCGCGGTTGATTGAAGCGGCGCTTGTGAAGTTTTCGGGTGTGCTGGGAAAGCGGGCACAGGAGTTTCGGCATGTGCCGCAGATTGGCCGGACGCATGGCGTGCATGCTGAGCCGATTACGTTTGGTTTGAAGGTGGCGAATTGGTACGCGGAGAATCAGCGGAATATTGAGCGATTTGAAGATGCGGCGGCGCAGATGCGTGTGGGAAAGATTTCCGGCGCGGTGGGGAATGCGTCGCATCTTGGGCCGGATATCGAAGAACGGATTTGCCAGCGGCTGGGGTTGGATGTGGCGCCGGTGGCTTCGCAGGTGATTCAGCGCGACCGGCATGCTCATTATGTGAGCACGCTGGCGCTGATTGCGGCGACACTAGAGAAAATTGCGCTGGAAATACGGCATTTGCAGCGGACGGAGGTACGTGAGGCGGAAGAGCCGTTTGGCGGAGAGCAGCGGGGAAGTTCGGCGATGCCGCACAAGCGGAACCCGGTGACGTGCGAACAGATTTGCGGGCTGGCGCGACTAGTGCGTTCGAATACGATCGCGGCGTTTGAAAATATTGCGTTGTGGCATGAGCGGGACATTTCGCACAGCTCGGTGGAGCGTGTGGTTCTGCCGGACTCGACAATTTTGGTGGACTACATGCTGGCGAAGATGACAGCGATTGTAGCGGATATGCGCGTTTTTCCGGAACGAATGAAGAAAAATCTGGAACTGACGCACGGGCTTGTTTTTTCGGGGCAACTTCTGCAAGACCTGGTGGAAAAGGGAATGCCTCAGGATGAGGCGTACAAGACAGTACAGGAAAATGCGATGGCGGCGTGGGAGTCGGATACGAGTTTTCGGGAACGTGTTGGTAAGGATTCGCGGATTACGAAATATCTGGATGCGAAGGCGCTGGAGCATACGTTTGATTTGAAGAGACAGCTGCGTTATGTGGATGCGATTTTTGCACGGGTGTTTGGGGAGAAGACAGCGGCGAAGAAGGCGTAGCAAGTCTTAGTTTAATCCGTTTGCATTCGTCTGCGTGGGCTTACATCGAAGAGAGATTCCTCTCTGCACAAGCCGACCGATTCCTCAGAAGGAATCGGAAAAGCAAAAGCATCGGCTCGTTCCGTTCAAAATGACAGTGTTTCTGTGTGGCGAAAAGTCCGTAAGGCAGAGTCGGTGAGGGCGCAGAGAAGAGAAAGGGTTGAGAAACAGGAAGCGCCCCGATTGGATCGGGGCGCTTTTGTTTTGCCTCTTCTGAATTCGGCTGGTGAGAATTCAGCTGCGGAGGCGGAAAGCCGACCGGGTAATACTACTACATGGCGTCGACGCGCTGGACGTAACGGGCTTCGGATGTGTCCACGCGAATTTTGTCACCTTCGTTGACGAAAGGCGGAACGTTGACGACAAGGCCGGTTTCGAGAGTTGCAGGCTTCATGACGGCGCTTGCGGTGGCTTTTTGGAGCGTCGGCTCTGTTTGAATAACTTTTAGATCCATGGTGTCGGGAAGGTCCACGCCGATGGCTTTTTCCTCGAAAAATTCAATTTTGACGACAGTGTTGGGGATGAGGTAGTAGACAGTTTCGCCCAGCTCCGAAGCGGTCATTTGCATCTGCTCGTAATTTTCCGTGTTCATGAAATGGTATTCCTCACCCTCGTGGTAGAGGTATTCGAATTCGATTTCGTCGAGGATGGCACGCTCGACAAATTCTTCGGCGCGAAAGCGATAGTCGATCATCGTGCCGGTGCGGAGGCTTTTGAGGCGCGTTTGCATGGAGCCGCGCTTGTTGCCCGGGGTGCGATGGTCGGTACTGAAAACGGTGTAGAGCTCATTTTCGTGATTGATGACCATGCCGGGACGGAGTTGTGTTGCTTTGAGGCTGCTCATATTCGATCGAATGCTTTCTGGTTGATTTCGAAAATTCCGGCAGCTGCGGCAAGCGCGGAATCGCTCGAGGCGCACTGGAGGGAAAACATGTCCAATGCGAATAAACAGTATAAGGGCGCGCGTTTGTGCCGGTCAATTGCGGCTATTTCAAAGACCTTCGCGCGTAACAGAGGCTGGCATCCCGGAATAATGGACATGGGCGAGACGCCAGGAACCGTTGCGTTTGAAATAGACCTGCGTCTCGCGGCCGTGAGTTGTGAGAGGAGTTCCATCTTTGCGGAATTTCGCGGCGAAGTCCCAATAAAATTCGGCAACTGCCGAATCGCCGGAGACATCGACGGTGATGTCGTGAGCTGTCAGCTTGCGCTCCGAGAATGTTTGACCGAAGAGTTTTTCGTAGATGTCCTGCTTGATTTGCGTGAAACCGTGCTCGTGGCCGAGGGGATGAATAAAGGTTGCGGAGGGGGAATCGAGCCACACTTCCGCGGCTAGCGCGGTGTCGCATGTATCGATGGAATGAGTGTACTTGGCGACGAGCGCTCTGATCTGGTCGGATTCGGAAGCGGACCCGGCCATAATTTTTTCGATGGCCTCGGGGTCGCGCGGGAGTTTTTCGCTCAGGAATTTGGCGCCCGTTTCCGTGATGAGGAAGTCGTCTTCGATGCGGACGCCGAGATTTTCTTCGGGAATGTAGATGCCGGGTTCTATAGTGACGACCATCCCAGGACGCAGCGGCTTGCAGTTCTCGGTGGGATCGTGGACGTCGAGGCCGATTCCGTGGCCGAGGCCGTGAATAAAATATTGGCCGAGCGGTTTGCCGTGAAGATCCTTGCCGTGGGAATTAATGTAGTTGTAAGCGATGTGGTAGAGGCTTTCTTTGTCGTCGCGGCAGAAATTCGCGCCGGGTTTGGCGGCGGCGATGGCGGCGTTTTGAGCTCCGAGAACGATTTCGTAAATTTCGCGCTGGCGCGCGGTGAATTTGCCGTTGGCTGGAATGGTGCGGGTGATGTCGGCTGAATAGCCGGAGTACTGCGCGCCGACGTCGAGCACGATGATGTCGCCATCCTGAATTTTGCGATCGAGCTTGTCGTAATGGAGCGCAGTGGAGTTTGGCCCTGCGCCGACGATGGGCGCGTAACCTTCGGCTTCCGAGCCGCCCATCGCGTGTACTTCCGCCATTTTTGCGGCGACCTGATATTCGAAGAGGCCGGGACGCGTCATTTTCATGGCGGCGATGTGAGCATCGAGCGAAAGATCGATCGCTTTCTGGAGGAAGGCGATTTCGCCAGGGGATTTGATTTGGCGCAGTGCTTCGATTTGCGCGCGGATGTCCTTGAGTTTTGCCTGCGGTGCGACGAGTGCAAGCCAGTCAGTGACCGCTTTTTCGTGCGGATAGCCGCCGTTTTCCTGGCGGTAGGGAAGCATCGTGCAGAAGGTGGGGTAGGACTTCGCGAGATTTTCGACGGCAGCGCGCATTTCTTCGGATGGCTTCACGGTGGAGAAACCTGTGGTTGTCGTAATTCCAGGGTCGGTGGGGGATATGCGGATACCGTTCCATTTTTCCTTACCGGGATTTTTTGCAGGAAGAAATAGAATTTCCGAGGGGCCATCCTGTGTGGCTGGATTTTTCTTTGCGGGGAGAACGATGAGCCCGGCTTCTTCTTCGTTGTGGCCAGTGAGGTAATAGAAATTATCTTCCTGCGCGAATATGTACGTTTGTGCGGATTCTTCGCGACCCGAAAAACCTTTTAGGACGATAGGACCTTCGCATTGCGCCGCGAGTGCGGCACGGCGAGAGGAGTAGACGACGTTAGGTTCGCGTTCGCGGCGCTGCTGAGCGGAAGTGGGAAGTGCGAATGCAAATGCGCAAATCAGAAGAAAGCTCACAGAGGATTTCAGCGATCGAAGGAGCAAGCGGTCACCTCGTTTGTGCGGCATGGATTGTAATCGAACTGGTTGCCACTCAAAAACCTGGTGCGCCGGAGGCGGCGGGGCGCATTTCGGGGGCGTTGACACTGAAGCGGAGGTGGGCGAAGTAGGTTTGGCCGAGGGACATGCAGCCGGTGTAGAGGTAGCCCCAAACGAAGAGAAGAAGGAAGGGAATGGTGGCGTAATTTTCGTTAGTGATGGCGTAGACGACAGTGGCAGCGAAATAGATCCCGAGAAAAACTTCGGCGAAGGGCATCCAGCCGGCTTTGTTTTTGTATTTCTTGGCGACGAAAGTGTCTTTTTTGCCTTCGATTTTGAATTTTGGCGTGCGGGCAAATTCGGTTTTTTTGCCGACGATGGCTTCGAGGACGGCTTGGGCGTTGCGGATCGAGATTCCGATTCCGACGGCCATGACGAACGGCATGTAGAAAAAGGTCTGCCACCAAGTTTTGGGGCGAATTTCTCTTTGGGCGACGAGATAGAAGCTGGAGATGGAGCACGTGGAAGCGAGAAAGAGCGGCAGGTCGATGACCAGCATCTGGAACCAGCCCTGATAGAAGCGGACGATCATGACGGGCAGAAGCGTGACGGAAAAGACGACCATCAGCGGATAGCTGATGTTGGCGGTGAGGTGGAAAAAGGCTTCAGCTTTGACGTGCCAGGGCGCGTTGGATTTGAAAACCTTGGGCAGGATTTTTTTCGCGGTCTGCATCAGGCCTTTGGCCCAGCGTGCTTGCTGGGCTTTGAAGCCGTTCATGTCCACAGGAAGTTCTGAGGCGCACTCGATTTCTGGGAGATAGAGAAATTTCCAGCCTTTGAGTTGGGCGCGATAAGAAAGATCGGTGTCTTCGGTGAGGGTGTCGTGTTCCCAGCCGCCGGCGGCGTCGATAGCGGCACGGCGCCAAACGCCGGCAGTGCCGTTGAAATTGAAGAAGGTGCCGCGGCGAGAGCGCGCACCGTGTTCGACGACGAAGTGGCCGTCGAGAAGGATTGTTTCGACTTGGGTGAGGAGCGAGTAGTCGCGATTGAGATAGGTCCAGCGGGTCTGGACCATACCGATGTTTTTTCCGGCTTCGCCGTTGAGGAAATAAGGGATGGTGCGACGGAGGAAATCGGGCTCGGGAATGAAGTCGGCGTCGAAGATGGCGACGAATTCGCCGCGCGAAGTTTTTAAACCGTTTTCGAGGGCGCCGGCTTTGTAGCCTTCGCGATTGCTGCGGTGGATGTAGCTGATGGGCATGCCGGCGGCGGCGTGGCGGTCAACGCAAGCGCGGGCGACTTCTTGTGTCTCGTCCGTGGAATCGTCGAGGACCTGGACGTCTAGGAGTTCGCGCGGGTAATCGAAACGTGAGACAGCTTCGACGAGGCGTTCGATGACGTAGCGTTCGTTGAAAATGGGGAGTTGAACGGTGACGCGCGGCCACTCTTTTACTTCGGGCGGCGGGCCGGGGACGTTTTTTCTGTATTTGTAGTAGTCGTAGACGAGCCAATAGCGATGGAGGCCGTAACCGGCGAGGATGACGAGGATGATGAAGTAGGGAATCATCATCGCGAGGTCGAACGCGTTGGCGTGGTAGACGCCCGTGAAGGTGCGGTCGGTGAGCTTGTGCCAATAGCGGCTCACACCACTTTGATACAGGAAGAGGAAGGCAGAGAGCAGGACCATAGGTGCCACAGGCAATAAACAAGTATACGGGGTCAGACAGAAGAGGCCAAGCAAAGGAGTACGGTGGCGGGCCAATTGAATTTGGAGATAATTCTGCGACGTTAGGCTGAATGGATGTTACTGAGATGTAGGGAAAGGTTCTTCAGGGCACTATTGTTGCCGGATTCGTAGCCATGAATCATGTCTGGCCCGACAAACGAGACCATTTGCACGGTGACGGTCAAATTCGTACCGTCTTCGGTCGATTCGAACTTGAGCGTCGTGAGCGCGACAGCAAGGCGCTGACCGTCCGCGTCGACTGTTTCGCTTGAAACGACACGGGCATTGGAAACAATGTCGAGGTAGCGGGTTTCTCCACGAAACTTTGGATCCCCTTTGGGACCGCAACGGAACACATCTCTCCCACCGATTCGGAAATCGGCCTCATCGTAGATGAGTGCATCATTGGAAGAAGCACTCCAGCGAGCACGCGCTGTCGGATCGGCGAATTCGGAGAAAACCCGTTCTACCGGTGCTGAGTACGAGTGTTGAAGAGTGATGGTTGCGTGTTGTAGCTTGTCGTTAATTTTGAATCCTCGCGCTTTTGATTCCTGTTTTTCTTTGCGCGGGTCAAGTTTCCCGTTTTATGCCCCTAACTTAGACGCTACAACTCGCGATTCGTTGGCAATGGCTTTTTGACGATAAGGAGGTCGCGCTACGACCAGTTGACTCCGACCCGCTAACGAATTGGTCGCCGATTTACACGGCTGAGGCATAATCCTTGCGCCATGAATGAAGAAAGTTCGAAGAGTTCGGTGAGTGAATCGCGGCTTTGGGAAATTGCTTGGGCATTTTTGCGACTGGGATTTGTGGCATTTGGCGGGGCTGCGGCGCATATCGCGATGATGGAGCAGGAGTTCGTGCAGCGGCGGAAGTGGTTGACGCGCGAGGATTTTTTGGACCGCGTAGGCGCGGTGAGTTTGTTGCCGGGACCGAGTTCAACGGAATTGGCGATTTATTTGGGCGAGTTGCGTGGCGGATTGGCGGGATTGCTGATTGCGGGTTGCTCGTTCATTTTGCCTTCGGCGTTTCTGGTCGGAGTACTCGCGTGGATTTATCAGCGGTATGGCAGCGCGCCACAACTTGGAGCGATCTTGTTTGGCGTGAAGCCGATTGTGGTTGCGCTGATCGTGCAGGCGGTGTGGTCGCTGGCGCGGGTTGCGGTGAAGTCCATCGAGCTGGCTTTTTTGGCAGGGGTGGTGCTAGCTCTTGCCGCGGTGCACGTTTCGGCGATAGCGCTGCTGATTGGGACGGGAGTGGCGTGGATTGTGGCGGAGCGATTTGGCGGGAAGAGTGGCGCGACGAAAACGGCACGTGGAGTTTTGGCACAAGGTGGGGTGGCGGCCGCGGCGTCTACATTTTCTGCACCCACAGTTACAGGAGTATTTCTTTATTTCTTGAAAGTTGGCGCAGTGCTGTTTGGCAGCGGCTATGTTCTGCTTGCGGTGCTTCGCGCAGATTTGGTGGAGAGGCTGCATTGGCTAACCGAAAACCAGTTGATTGATGCGATTGCGGTGAGCCAAGGAACGCCGGGGCCGTTTTTTACTGTGTCTACGTTTATCGGATATGTGATGGCGGGATGGAAGGGCGCAGTGTTGGCGACGGTGGGAATGTTTTTGCCGGCTTTCGTTTTTGTGGCGGTGACGGCGAAATTTTTGCCGAGGTTACGGAAGTCGCCAATGGCTGGCGCATTTTTGGATGGAGTGAATGCCGCGGCAGTGGCGCTGATGGGGTTTGTGGGATGGCAGTTTGCGCGCGAGACGCTTGTGAGCTTGCCAGCGATTGCGATTGGCATAGTTGCGGCGGTGCTCTTGTTGCGATTCAAGGTGAATTCGGCGTGGCTGGTTTTGGGTGGGGCGGTGGCGGGAATTGCGTTGCGATTGGTGCACGTTGGCTGACGCCGAGGTTGGGCGCGATCCAAGAGGGCACGGTGTCGTGCCCCTACATCTTTGGGCAAAGTCTAGCTTGGGTTTAGATGGAAGATGCCGTCCTAAATGACGGCGGTACAAAAAAGCTAGGTGGTAAGAACGATTTTGCCGGAGGCACCGGGGGCGAGAACGTCTATGTGCGCTTGCGGAGCGTCTTTGAGCGGGAGTTCCTTGGCGACGATGGGGCGGAGTGTGCCGTTGGCGAGGCCGGCGCCGATGCCAGCGAAACAATCGTTGAGTTCCGCTTCCGTGAGAGCCCAAAGAGTGAAGCCGCGCGCGGAACTACGGCGGGCCATAAGGTCGCGCGGAGTAATCGAGATGTCTCCGCGGTTGCCGATGATAATGACTCGGCCGTGGATGGCGAGAAGTTTTAGATCGTTCGAGAGATTCACGTTGGCGATCATTTCAAGAATGATGTCCACGCCGCGGCCGGCCGTGGCTTTCATGATTTCGTCGGTGTAGCCGGTCTTCGTGTGATCGAAAGCTTGATGTGCGCCTTCGCGTTTTACGAGTTCGAGACCTTTCGTACTTCCCGCAGTTCCAAAAACGGTGAGACCGATATTGCGAGCCAGTTGAATCGCGGCGGTGCCTACGCCGCCGCTTGCTCCGTGGATGAGAACGGTTTCGACCGCATGCGCTTTGGCTTCGTGATGGAGAGCGTGATAGGCAGTTGCGTACGGAACGAAGACGCCAGCGCCTTGCGCGAAGCTGACGTTGGCTGGAAGGGCGTGGACCTGATTTTCCACCGCGAGGCAATATTCGGCGTAGGCTCCCGTGAGGGTTTTTGCGGTATAGACGCGGTCTCCGGGTTTTACTTTTGTGACGCCTTCGCCCACCACTTCGACAACTCCGGCGGCATCGGAGCCGGGTGTATAGGGCAGAGGAGGTTTTACGGCGTATGTTCCGGCACGCATGTAGGTGTCATAGGGATTGACGCCGGCAGCGTGAACGCGGACGAGCACTTGGCCGGCGGCGGGTCTAGGAGTGGGGACTTCTTCGAATTTTAATTTTTCGGGACCGCCGAATTCGTGAACGAGAATTGCCTTCATTGCAAAGCTCCTAGATTTTGAAATCTTGCCAGAAAGATGCCGTGCTAAAGCACGGCACTACATTAAGAGCAAAATTCCGTAAGCGTGCCAGGGCGACAGGCCTCAAAAATGGTCGTCGCCTGCGATGACGTGTTCTTTTTCGACTATGCCTGCGGCGTGGCCCCACGCAGTGGTTTGCCAATTGTCTTTCTTGCCTTTCAATTGCGGAATCCATCCCGGCAGAGGCTGCATCAGGTAAGTCGCTAGCGCAAAGATGTAGGGCTCGTACATGTTACGCAAATCGGTGAGGCGGCGATCAGCCGCTTCGCCGTCGAGGAGTTTCAGGCCGTGTTGTGCGAGCGTATCGCGAATGCGGCGAAGATCCGCAGCGGGAAGGCGGTCTTGCGGCAAGGGTTTTGGCGGCGTGCCGAAGACTTGCGAGAGATCCACGACGGCGTGGCGCGCGATGGCGAAGGTCAGTTCCGCCTGGCGTTCGCATGCGCCTTCCACACCGACCAGGACAAGCGCGCAGGTGTCGAGAATTGCAGTAAGAGACGCGATCCAGGATTGGTTGTCATGTTGCGAACGAAAGTAAGCGAGCACGGGATACGAGAGGTGACTCTCCATCAGCTCCGCGCACCAGATCTCCCAATCTTTCAGCAAATCGTGCAAGGCCTCTTGTCCGTTTTTGTAACTGTGGCGGCGCAGGAGTTCGCCGGCAGTAGGCGGCGTGCCTGCGCGCGAGTCGAGCAGAGAGATGTCCACTTCGCGCTTGGAGAAGGAGCCGTAGATGAACGGCAGGTAGCCAATTACTGCAGCAAGAAAGCCGAAACCGAATCCAGCTTCGGAGACGACGAGCGCGCGGGCAAGGCTGGTGCGAGGAACGACGTCACCGAGGCCGAGCGTGAAAAAAGTCGTGCCGCTGAGGTAGATGTCTGTCTCGAAGCCGGGGTGGCCGCCGATGACGTTTACCGCGGAGCCCGCGCCGTATTGCATAAGACCAAAGCCGAGCACCAGCCCGACCGCCCAGACCCCCACAAGGAGAAGGAGCGAGAGCGGGCCATAGAAGCCGAGCAAGGTTTCGCGCGTTTTTCGCGCGGGAATCAGGCAGATGATCGTGCGCCAGATGCCCCAACTGACTTTGAAAAAGAGGCGGGTCAGGCGAAATTTCCGCGTCACGCGGCGCGGAAGAATGATGGCTTCGAACGCGTCCCAGATGACGATGAGAAAAATCGCCAGGCCGGCCGCAAAGGCACCTGGTGCAGGAATCATGTGCGCATTGTACTCGTTAAGATGAGCGCGGAGGTAATGCGCTTACGATTCGAGTTTGGCTGAGATAGTGATTTCCGCTTTGAAGAGCTTGGAAACCGGGCAGCCGGTTTCGGCGGCTTTTACGGCGGCATCAAATTTCGCTTTGTCCGCGCCGGGAACTTTTGCGACGAGATCGAGATGGCTTTTGGTGATGGAAAAGCCGTCGCCAACTTTTTCGAGCGAAATTGTGGCTGTGGTTTCGAGTTTGTCGGCAACGAGGCCCGCTCCGCCGAGTTGCGCGGATAGCGCCATCGTGAAACAGCCCGCGTGCGCCGCAGCGAGAAGCTCTTCAGGATTCGTGCCGACACCGTTTTCGAAGCGCGTGCTAAAGGAATATTGAGTTTGCTTTAGGACGCCGCTGTCCGTGGAAATGGCGCCTTTCCCCGATTTCAAATCGCCCTGCCAGACCGCCGATGCTTTGCGTTGCATTTTAGTTTCTCCCTTGCTGGTAGCTTTCGATTGTATTCCCGGATATTGGATTCCGTTCTACGGCATGAGGATACAGATTTTCGCCGGCCATTGAAGGGTTTGAGAGGCGGGCGGAATTTGGGATGGGGAGGTGGCTGATGTTGAGGTTTACTGAATAGAGGTTGGATTCCATGGAGAGGATAGCGTCTTTCGGCAAAAGCTGGGGCTTCGAATGGCCGAAATCGAAAGGGTTTTCATGCTCGTATTTGCGGGCTTCCAGAGCGTCGTCAAATTCTTTCAACGAGGTCAGGAGCTGCACTGCGATGAAAGTGGGAGCGGGCATGCCGGAGTGTGCTTGAAAAACGGCCCACGGAGATTCGCTGCCCGTAGCTTCGTACGCTTTTCGAAAGGTGCGGAGCGCGTCCGCAAAGTCCTGCTCGTAACCCGAACGCAATTGAAAGATGGTAATGCGAACGTAGCGGAACTTTGTGATATCGAATTTATCAAGACGATAGCTGAGATCCTCGCGGCGAAGATGTATGGAAGCCTGGCTCGCTTGCGCGAATTGCATTAGTTCTGACTGCAGGCGAGACAAATCCGGATGAGATTGCGCTGCCTTGCTAATGGCTGCACCAGCTGCTTCAACCTCCTCAAAAGCGTTGTAACCATCGAAATAAAGGAAATGTGGCGGGCCGGTGACGGATTGAAGGGTTACCCAATAGACGGGGATGCCGGCGTTCTGATAAGCCTGCACGATTTCTGATTCCTTTTCCGCGTAGTCGGCGACTCTTCCGGCAGGGAGGTCGACGCGGTGAAGCAAAAGAACCTGAGGGGTCTTGCCGAGATCAGGCGAGGTCGCGATTGTGAGCGAAGGAAAACTCAGAGATGCCACTACGATTGCGACGCGCAGAAGAGTTTGATGTGTGTGCACTTCATTTCCCCTACCGAAAGCGTTCCACAGCAAGACTACCACTTATGGAAAACGAAGAAGACTGCCAGGCAAATGCAGGCAAAACCGGCGGCGTAATTCCAGCGGAGTTTTTCGCCGAGGTAAGTCATTGAGAAGATTGCGAAAACGGTGAGAGTTATAACTTCTTGAATCGTTTTGAGCTGGGCCATGGTGAATTCGTATGAGCCGATACGGTTTGCGGGAACCTGAAAACAGTATTCGAAAAAGGCGATGCCCCAGCTCGCGAGGATGACTTTCCACAGAGCTTCGCCGCGATATTTCAGATGGCCGTACCAGGCGAATGTCATGAAGATATTGGAAATTGTCAGTAGTAAAATGGTGCGCACGAGATTATCGGCTCCTGATCGAAATGAATTAGAGGTTTTTTATTGTATTTGTTTCCGTGCGAAGGCGAGAGGCCATAGCCATCAAAGTAATTTTTCGGAAGATTTTATGAAACAGCAATAGCTATTCCGAACGCCTGCGGGGATTTTGTTAAGCGCCGGGCAGCTTTCCCCTTACCCTAATCGCATAGTGCGCTGTCGAGGTCCCAATTCTTATGACAGAGGAGTTCTTCCGTGAGTGCGCATACACGCCGCGTTTCGCACGTGCTTGCCGTTTTGTTTCTCACTTTTTTGCTCGTTTTTGCCGGGAACAGTTTTGGCCAGGAAGTAATCACGCTTGTGGCGACGGGCTCCAGTTTGCCTGAACCCTTGTATGTAGTGTGGGGAGAGGAATTTCATAAAGCGCAGCCGGCAGTACAACTCCGTTATTTAGCTGAGGGAACTGCAGAAAGCGCTGCGCGAATACTTGCGGGTACGGGAGATTTCGGCGGCGGCGATGCGCCGATTCCTGAAAAAGAATTGAGCACTGCGAAACAGAGAGTTGTGGAGTTGCCGACGGTGCTCATTGGGATTGCCGTGGTTTACAACGTGCCGGGGGTTCGAGGCACGGTGCGTTTGACCGGGCCAGTGGTCGCCAAAATCTTTATGGGCAAAATTACTTCATGGCGGGATCCGGAGATCGTCAAATTGAATCCTGATGCGAGCTTGCCGGATCTGGCGATTAAAGTTCTTCACCGCACGGAAGGGAAGGGGTCAAGCTACATTTTTTCCGACTATCTTTCAAAGGTGAGTCCCGAGTTTTCCGCGAAGGTCGGCAAAAGTGTTTCGCCGAAATGGCCAACGGGAGTCAGCATCGTACGCACGCCCGACATGCTGGATAAGTTGAAAAACACGCCGGGCGCAATTGCGTACACAGAATCGAACTGGGTGGATAAGACTTCCTCGGCTGCGGCAGAAATCAAGAACGCAGATGGAGAGTTTGTAAGGCCCAATGCGAAGACCATTGCCGGAGCGGCGGCGGCTGAGGAGAGCAGGTTTTCGCAAGGCTTTCGCGTTTCGCTGACCAATGCGCCTGGCAAGGACAGCTATCCCATTGCCAGCTTAACCTGGTTGTATGTGCCCGAGCGCGCGAGCGATCCGGCGCGAGGCAAAGCCGTGAACGAGTTTCTGCAATGGATTTACAGCAAAGGCCAGGATATCGCGCGAGACCGCGGGTATGCACCGTTGCCAGCTTCGGTACTTGCGAAAGTGAAAGAAAAAGCAGCGACGGTCCGGTGAATCTGGGTCGCTCCAGCTAACTAGACATTCAGGGAAAGCGAGACAAGGCCCGGAGGGGTTGTCTGCGGTAAGGGCGGAAGCTTGGAGCGGTCAATTTTGTTGTAAAGCGTGTCGCGTTCGACAGGGACGCGGCCAGCGGCGCGGATGAGGCGTTCGAGCTCGTTACGCGGCGTGAACTCGGAAGTTTTTGCGCCCGCGTCGTGGTAGATCTTTTCTTCGACGACAGTTCCGTCTAGGTCGTTTGCCCCAAAGCGCAGCGCGATTTGCGCGATGCTGGGCGTCAACATAATCCAGTAGGCTTTGATGTGTTCGAAATTGTCGAGCAACAAGCGCGAGACGGCGATATTCCGCAGGTCCAAATAGCCCGTAGTTTTGGGAATGTGCGAGAGCGCGGTGTTGTCCGGGTGAAAGGCGAGCGGGATGAACGCGACGAAGCCGTGCGTGATGTCCTGGGTTTCGCGCAGCTTGACGAGATGGTCAACTCGTTCTTCTTCCGTTTCGACGTGGCCGTAAAGCATCGTTGCGTTGGAGCGCAAGCCTGCTTCGTGTGTTTTGCGGGCTAGAGTGAGCCACATCTGGCCGCTGACTTTGTGGTCGCAGATGATTCGGCGCACGCGCGGATGAAAAATCTCCGCGCCGCCGCCCGGGCAGGAATCAACTCCAGCGGCTTTCATCTTTTGCAAAGTTTCTTCGATGGTGAGCTTGGCGATACGCGAGAAGTAGTGTACTTCGACCATCGTGAAAGCTTTTAAGTGCACGTGCGGATGGCGTTGCTTGAGGCCGCTGATGAGTTCGAGAAAATATTCGAACGGCAAATCGGGGTGCAGGCCGCCGACGATGTGAAATTCGGTGGCGCCTTCGCGGACGCCTTGATCAGCGCGCTGGTAGATTTCGTCGAGCGCATAGCTGTATGCGCCGGGGGCGTTGGGATCGCGGCCAAAAGCGCAGAGTTTGCAGTGCGCGACGCAAATGTTTGTCGGATTGATGTGGCGATTGACGTTGTAATAGGTGACGCTGCCGTGTTTTTTCTCGCGGACGTAATTGGCTAGCCAGCCGACGGCAAGAAGATCGGGAGAGCGGTAGAGCTGAACTCCGTCGTCGAAAGACAATCGCTCGCCTGCGAGCACTTTGTCCGCGATAGGCTTCAGGCGTTGGTCGGTTAGAAGCAGTTCACTCATTTCAAATCCGTCGAAAGATTCGCGCGTTTCATACGCGCCAGAGCGCGGCTGCGGCGCCCCAGAACAAAAGGAACGAAATACTAATATAACCGTTCATGGTGAAAAACGCAGCGTCGAGCTTGCTCAGATCGTTAGCTTTGACAAGGGAATGTTCATAAGTAAGGAGCGCAGCGACGACGGCGATTCCTGTCCATGCGGGCCAGGGCAATGCAAAACTTGCTGCAAGCCACGCGAGCAGCGCAGCAACGCCGACGTGCATGACGCGGGCAATCCAGAGCGCGGGGCCGATTCCAAACTGCTTCGGGATGGAAAACAAGCCAGCTTGTTGGTCGAAAGCAACGTCCTGGCAAGCATAGAGCACGTCAAAGCCGCCAACCCAGAGTGTTACGGCAGCGCAGAGAATCAACATGCGGAGGTCAAGATGGCCCGTGACGGCGATCCATGCGGCTGCAGGCGAAATCCCCAGAGCGAAGCCGAGAAAAAGATGCGACCAGTTGGTGAAGCGCTTGGTGAAGGAATAGAAAAACAGAATTGCGAGTGCGACTGGAGAAAGTTTTAGTGCGAGAGGATTCAGTTGCCACGCGGCGACGACGAAGACAGCGATAGCAACGAGCGTGAAAATCCAGGCGAAGGTGACGCTGAGCGCCCCAGTAGCAAGCGCACGCATTTTCGTGCGTGGATTTTCTCTGTCGAAGCGCAAGTCGGCAATACGGTTGATGGTCATTGCTGCAGAGCGTGCGGAAACCATTGCGACGATGATCCAGAGGATTTGGCGAAGCGTTGGCCAGCCGTGCGAGGTGAAACGCGCAGCAAGCAGAGCGCCAGTGAGCGCGAAGGGCAACGCAAAGACAGAGTGCTCGAACTTGATCATTTCGAGCACGGTCCGAATGCGGCTAGCCATCGTGCGTCATGCCTCGGCTTTCTTTGCTTCCGTATGTGAGCCGGTCCAGCGGTACATTTGTTCCTGCGGAAGGCTGATTTGAGCAAGCACGCGACAGACGTATTGCGTGACGAGATCGTCGATTGTCTTTGGATGATGATAGAACGAAGGAACGGCCGGCATGATGACCGCTCCAGCGGCTTGCGCGCGCATCATGTTTTCAAGATGAATGCGGCTGAACGGTGTATCTCGAATGCACAGGATAAGCTTGCGGCCTTCCTTGAGCATGACGTCTGCAGAGCGCGAAACGAGATCGTCGCAGGAGCCGTTTGCGATCGCGGAAAGACAGCCCATCGAACAGGGAACAACAATCATGGAGTCGACTTCATAGCTGCCGGAGGCGATGGACGCGCCGACGTCTTTGTTGGGCAGGACTTCTATTTTTTCCGAAGACTTTCCGAGAAGGCGCGAAGGAAGCTGCTTTAGATCGCCGCTGGCGATATTTAGTTCTTCCGCGAAGAGGCGCTGACCGGTTTCCGTGACGACGAGATTAATTTTCTCCACGCGCGCATCTTCGACCAGCAATTGCAGCGTTTTTTGCGCGAGAATTGCGCCGCTGGCCCCGGTCACACCCAGAGTTACGACTTGTCCTTTGGTTTGGCTCATGTTGTTGCGCGGAGAATTCCAGTCTCGCAGCGCGGGAAAGGCAAGTCAAGAAGGGCCTTGCATAGTGACGGTGATAGAATTTGCTGGAGCTAAAAAGAACATGGAATCGCGCGAACTTTTGAAAATTTTGGAAGAGGTGAAAGCAAAGAAGCTTTCACCGGAGCAGGCGTTGCAGCGCGTAAAACATCTGCCGTTTGAAGATTTGGATTTTGCGAAGGTGGATCATCACCGGGCGCTACGGCAGGGATTTACCGAAGTGGTGTTCGCGAAAGGGAAGACGCCACAGCAGGTACGCGAGATTGTGCAGGCGATGCTGAAGAAAAAAGACTCAAAGCACAATGTTCTGATTACACGGGCGGATACGAAGACGTTTGCCGCAGTGAAGAAAGCTGGTAAAACTGCGAAGTTTCATGCGCTTTCGGGCGTGATCGCGATTGAGCGGAACCGCGAAATCACAGGGAAGGGAACGATTGTCGTGGTTTCGGCGGGGACGAGTGACATTCCTGTTGCGGAAGAAGCGTTGATTACGGCACGGACGATGGGAAATCGCGTGGAGCATCTGTATGACGTTGGCGTGGCTGGAATTCATCGGCTTTTGCAGCACAAAGAAAGGTTGGCTCAAGCGCGCGTGATTATTTGCGTGGCAGGTATGGAAGGTGCACTGCCGAGCGTAGTCGGTGGGCTGGTTGGCGTTCCCGTAATTGCCGTGCCGACCAGTGTAGGTTATGGAGCAAGTTTCGGTGGAGTAGCAGCGTTACTTGGAATGCTGAATTCCTGCGCTTCGAATGTGACCGTCGTGAATATTGACAATGGCTTTGGTGCGGCGTGCGTTGCTTCGTGCATCAATCGCCTGTAAAAAATCTTCTGTTAAGGCTTCAGCAAAACTTTCACAACGCCGCGCTTTTGTGCGAATTGAATCGCTTTCGACGCTTCCGCGAGTGGAAATGTTTTTGTGATGAGTGATGTTGGGTCAACCTCGCCCGAACGCAAAAGAGCCATCGCTTTTGCAAACGGGCCGCAGCGCGAACCAATGATGCTCAATTCCTTGACGACGATGGGCCAGGTTTCGACCGGTGCAGCGCCGTGGAATGTGGACTTTAGAATGATCGTGCCGCGTGGCTCGGTCATCTCTTGTGCGAGACGCAGGCCGGTTGGGGAACCTGTCGCTTCGACGAGCAGGGCGTGGGAATCGCGTAATTTTGCATGATCGCGCTCATCACCGTACACTTTTTGCGTTTCGATTTTCGCCTCGCGCGCCAATTTCAACTTTTCTTCGTGTTTGCCGTACATAACAACATGAGAAAGTTTCGTCCTGAGAACTCGCGCGATCAATTGCGCCAATTTTCCGTCGCCGAGAACGGCAGCGTTACGGAATCTCAGAACATCGATCTGAGCAAGAACCTCACTCGCCGCGGCGAGTGGTTCGATGAAAACGGCTTGCTCGTCGCTGACGCTATTCGGCACGAGATGCAGGTTTTCGAGTGGAAGCGAAAGATATTCAGCGAACGCGCCATCGTGGCCAAGGATTCCAAGAACGGTGCGGCGCGCGCAGTGTGTTTTTAAACCGCGTTTACAAAAATCGCAAACGGGCTCGAAGCTGTGTGCGGCGCAAGAAATGTTAATTTCCCCGGCGACACGGCGGCCGAGCCATACGCGACGGCCGGTGGTGGATAGACCAGCTACTTCGGAGACCTCTCCGACAAATTCATGGCCAGGTGTTCCACGAAAACCATGATAGCCACGAAGAATTTCGACATCCGTATTGCAAATTCCGGCCAAGCGCACCCGAATCAACGCCCATCCAGCACGCACCCGTGGCACAGGAGCGATGCGCTTTACCAATTTCTTGTTGCGAACCGAGAACGACAGCATTTTCGCTGGAAAGGTAGTCATCGCAAAGCGGCTGCAAGGGTTGCCGCGAGTTCGGGTTCCTGCTCCTCAAAGACCGTACGGAGATCGATGACGACGTGATCGTCTTCAATGCGAGCGATTACGGAGGCGCCACCTACGCTGCGGCGGAGACGCTTCTCCAGTTCGGCAGCGGAACGGTGCTCGCTGCGGATATGAAATACAGGCGAGCGCAAACTTTGCGTTGGCGTCGAACCGCCGCCTGCGAGCGATGCGCCTTCGACAAGCTCGATTTTTACTCCAGAGGAAGGCAAGCGCGGTTTCAATTCCTTCAGGAAAGCATCCGCGCGTCGAGCCAAATCAGTTGCGTTTGCGCGAAGCATGCGGAGCGCCGGAATTTCGTCTACTGCGCCGCGCAAGTAAGCGCCGAGTGTGGCCTCCAGCGCCCAAATCGTGAGCTTATCCACACGAAGCGCTCGAAATAGCGGATGACGCCGGACTCTTTGCACCAAATCTTTTTTGCCAGCAATGATTCCCGCTTGCGGACCACCGAGAAGTTTGTCGCCGCTGAAAATAACCAACGAAACTCCGGCTTCGATGCTTTGGCGAACGGTTGGTTCCTCGATTCCGAACGAGGACAAATCGAGCAGGCAGCCTGAACCTAAATCTTCAACGAGCGGCAGATTGGTTTTCCTGCTCAGAGCGACAAGCTCTGCAAGTTCAGGCTTATCCGTAAAACCGCTCATTTGAAAATTAGAAGGATGTACGCGCATCAGCACGCGCGTTTTTTCGCTTATCGCGTTTTCGTAGTCTTCGATTTTTGTGCGGTTCGTCGTGCCGACTTCACGCAGGATGGCGCCGCTTTCCGCCATAATTTCCGGAATGCGGAAGCCATCGCCAATTTCGATCAGTTCGCCGCGTGAGACGATGGCCTCACCACCTTTAGCAAGCGCCGAAAGCACGAGCAAGACGCCCGCCGCGCAGTTGTTCACGACGATTGCGGATTCTGCCCCAGTCAAACGTTCGAGGAGGTGAGACGTGTGCACATCGCGCTTACCGCGCTCTCCAGCTTCGAGATCGTACTCAAGATTCGAATAACGAGTCGCGCTACGGCGGATTTCTTCGGCAGCGGCGGGGAGCAAGGGCGCACGGCCCAAGTTCGTGTGGAGAATCACGCCAGTCGCATTGATCACCGGCACGAGAGAACGAGAAAGAATGCGTTCGACTTCTTCGGCGATTGCGGATTCAATCTCTTCGCGGCGCAACGGCAAAACGCGAATGGGGTGCGTGCCTGCGATTCGTTCACGCAGTCCGGCGAGGGCTGCGCGCGTGACTTCGACAACGAGCTGGCGATCTACGCGATTTACGAGAGCTGCCAGGCGCGGTTGTAGGAGCAACTCATCCACTGAGGGAATCTGGCGGAGCAGTTCCGCCTTTTCGGCGGTGATATCGCGCTTGGAGCGAGCTTCCATGGCGTTTATTGGAGCATAGTGCTCGAGGTGCCGCAATCAGCGACCTGTACCTTCGTACAGGGTGTTTTGGCCCGGTGCAGTATAGGTTCCGCATCGCGCGAATTGCGGGCGGTTGACGCACCCGCGACTGGGTTTTAGCATGGAAGACGAGGCGCCTTCCGCATGGCCACCATTGACGAAGATCTCGGCCAAATCGAACGCGACATCCGGCAACTGAAGATCGAATACGATCAGTATTTCGGTGGCGGCCGGAAGCGTCCGCCTACGGAAATTGAGTGGCGTATTGACCTTCTGATGAAGCGCTATTCGGAACGTGGCGGCGATTTGAAGTCGGCGCAGAGATTCCGCTTTAATAACCTGAACCAGACGTACGCCAAATACAAAGACATCTTCCGCAAGAAACTGAAACAAAAAGAGGAAGGCACGATTCAGCGGCATTTTGGCGCTGCAGCAAAGGCGATTGAAGCGGAACGCGCACGTGCGGCGCAGTTGGAGCCTTCGACCCGTGCCCCGAGACAAATTGAACTGGATGGTCCTTTCCGGATGACCTGTTCCGAACCAGACCGCGAGCCGGACAAAGTCAAAGAGCTTTACCAGGCGCTCGTGACTGCCAAACAACAGGCTGGCGAGGACATTGGCAAATTAACTCCGGCGAGCTTCGCCGAATTTGTGCGCAAGAAAACGAAAGATTTGCAGCAGCAGAAAAATTGCACGGAAGTGGAATACATTGTTGAAGTTGTCGGCGGCCAGGCGAAGCTCAAGGCTTTGGTGAAGGCCTAGAAGTTCATAAAATTTCTTCAGCTGAACTCCGAAACAAACTAGAGCGCGGATACCATGTGAGCGATGGCGTCGTCGAAACTCTCCTTGCCATCCAGATAGGGCTGCCAAAAATCCGTGAGCACGCGCAAATAATCTTCCCAACCTCGTTTGTAGAGTCCTTCTCGAACTGCGTATGGAACATAGCCAGCTTTTACAGTTGAGGCGTCGGACGAAAAAACAGTCGGCCGGATGACTTCGCCCGTCGTGTAGAAGAGCAGGGCATGCCACAAATCGCGCGGCACGGGCTTATCGCGTTGGCGACATTCGCGCAGGATTGCGTCTTGCACGTTGTCGGAAATTCCATGGGACGCTTCGTGAAAAAGTATTTCCAATGCTTCCGGGCCCTGATTGCGAGCGTCGGTACTCGAAACGGTCACGCGCAGGGGATCGAGTGTGGTGTAGGCCCCGGACGAATTTGAGTAAGCGGTCACATCAACACGAATGCGTTCTTTGGGCCAATCCGTTTGATAAATTTCCGCGAGGCGATGAGACAGATTCACGCCGCTGCGCCTTACCAATGGCGCGACCGAAGCGATCCAGCGCCGGTTTGCACGATCGTGTTCCTGCCACAAATGCGCGCGATATACAGGCGCAGCGGTGCTGAGAGCATCCGTCAACCGCTTTGGCAGCCCCGCATCGCACGTCCTCTTTTTCAGTCCTGAAAGGTCGTCGCACGTTTCAAAATCACCCAGTTGGTTCTTGATCAAGATCATTTCCAGGCTGAATAGAAGATCCTTCGTGGCATAGGCCTCCGCGTAATAGCCGACGGCTGCATCCCAGGCTTTTTGTTCGGCGGGGGAAAGGTTTGTCATCGGCGGAATTGAGGTTGCGCCAGGCGTGCGCTGCGCTCGCGCTTGATGGTAGAGCGTGTGATGCAGATTCAGCCAAAAGCCGCTGTGAAATTCAAAAACGGGTAGCGGAGAAAAAGAAGAGTCCGCCTGGGCGAGCAAAAAACCCGGCGTTCCGAGACTCACTGCAAGAATTAGGAGCAGTCTAGTGAGGACCGAGGCGCGCATGGAGCGAACCCGATGGTATCGCCAATGCTTCTGATGAACAAATGGTATCAGAGCCGAAGATGCGGTGATTTTTCGAGCCAACGATCGAGAATAGCCAATTGCCTTGCTTCGATAGGCTCCTGAAATTGAACGCCCATTCCTAGCCCGGGGCTGACGTACATCACTGTTGCTTTGGCTTCGAACGTTTCATCTCCGTTGGTCAGGTGAACTCGCACGGCATTTCCCTTTGGGAAAGGATTTAGGGTATCGATATAACAGCCCGTCCGGCTGACGTCGCTCGTACGCGCGGATAGCGTTGTTTCGGTGCCCGTTTCCGATACGGTTGCGGGAAGAATGAGTGAGAAGCGTGGCGAATTGCGGCGATCGGCCATAACATCCGGCATTGCATGGTCTCCTTGAACTGCCCAGAGACACAGGAAGACCGCGAGCCGTTCTTTTGAAACGGCCCGTCATCGGATGTTTGACCCGAATCCATTCTGCCAAATTAATGCTACAAATGGATTTCGAGTTCCGGGGTGTGAGCCGAGATTGTTACGGCGCGAATTCAGGAGCGGCGTTACTTCACTTTCGGGTCGGTTGCATTTCCGATTGCGCCTTGATGATCTCCGGCATGGATCGCTCCGGAAGCGTCGCGGAAGTAAGAAGTTTTGCCCGTTCGTCCATAAATGGACGGCGTAGCGGAGAGTTCATATTGAGCGGGTGCGCCGATGTCATTCGCGCCAACAATAACGTAGCGGAACGAATATCCATATTTCTTGCCCGCAGCCAAATCGAGGTCCAAAAGTCCGGCTGCTTCTGCCGTTGGCGCGCCTTTTTGAGGCGCGTTGAGTTTGAAAAGCGATTCCGGCAAGCGAGAGTAGCTGCGGCGGTAATTTTCGATTGCTCTAGCAATCGTGCCGAGCGCTTCTAACGCCTGCTGCTCACTGGTGGAAATTTCCGCTTGATCCCATTCCACTTCAAGCGAAGGCAAATCCAGAAGCAAAAGTCCGATGGACAACACCTTCCATTGGCCGTCTTCACGAACCATTCCGAACAGAACGTGATGCGCTGCTCCTGTGTCCGGATCGGAAGCTTCGCGTAAATCCACAGGAAGAAACGCGACGGCGTCACGTGTGTCAGCACCACCGACTTGGATTTCCGCCGTTCCGTATGGAGTGGTGCAGCTCACGATGGGTCGCCCAGCCGGATTTGCGCTGGTCGTAGGTTTTCCGGGATCGCTCAGCAGTACGAAACGTTTCATCAGCTCCGTGCGGGCGGAAACCGTCAAGCGGGAAAAAGATTCCGCATTTCGCACAGTCAGCCATTTCCGAAACGCGACTTCATCATGCGAACACGCGGCAACGAAAACGTCGCGCAATGCGGCTGAGGGGCCCGATACCGGCGCTGAAAAGTCTCCACGCGAGCTGGATTCCTGCGCGGGCAGTGCGGTTGCCGCGAACACGCAAAAGACAACGGCGCAGATTTGGCGCTGAGCGCACATTTCAGTCTTTCGCCATTGCGAGAATCTGTGGCAGCTGGGTCGTAAATTGCGAGCGCGGCATAACCTGCTGAAAGCCGGCTGCTTTCGCTTGTGCGGCGAGATCAGTTTGGACATGTGAAAGAAACCCGATTATCGGCAGCGTAGGTTGTTGTTCGCGAAGCTGCTCGATCGCCTGCAAAGGCTTGTTGCGGGCATTCAAATCCACAATCACAAATTTCGGCAGTGGGTCCATCAACTGCAGAAGCGCCTCAGGACTTGCCGCCACTTTCACTTCTACATGCAAATGCTTGGCTGTTTCCGCCAGCTTCATCTGGAAAAATAGATCGTCCATGTAAGCTACTACGCGCGCCATGCGATGTATCTCCCGTGTTTGTTCTTATCAGTATGCCTAACTATTTGGGATGCAAGAAACAAGGCCAGGGTCAGCCGAAACAAATAGCATCGGTTCAAGTTGGAATGATAGTCAGTGCTTAGTGGTCGGAGCTTGGACTATGCGCTCCGACAGTCTTGTCAGGCACGTCGCCCTCGCGGCCCTTTACGCGATCGTAAACGGAAACCTGGCTCACCGAACCGAGCGCTTCGTTGTAAAAGGTAGGAATACCCAGCGCCGTGCGCAACTCTTCATTGTACTTACGCAAATTTTGCAGGTGGCTCGCCAAAGCCGGCAGTTTGATGCCTTCATCGGTGAGCAGAAATTTCTGGTACCCCGCGTCCCACAAACGCGAGAACTGTCCCTTGACCATAATCGTTGGCAAAATCGTAAGCTGATATCGGCCGTCGCCGTCCTGGCGGAATTCGGCTCCGCATCCATACTTCTCAACGCGCACTACGCCTCGTGTGCTGCCCACTGTGAAACCCAGTGCAGCCAAACTCTCAATCGCCTTCTGCGAAAACCGCTCTTCGACATTCCACATGGTTCACACAGACTAAAGAATTAAGGCAGTTCTGTAAAGTGCGAGGATATTCGAGTTTGTGAATTGAAGGGAGCACTAGCTGCGCGGCGCGTATCCTGTAACCGGAATTTTGATTCTTTTGTTAAGATTTTTTTCCTTGTCCCTTTTCGAAGAAAAGGATAAAAACTCATCATCGGTGTGTAATCCACCAGGTCAGATTAGCAAGTTGTAGTTTTCTACGACCGCTTGTGTAAAGCCATAGCCGGATTCCCGGCTAGACAGGGTGGATTATGAAAAGATTGTTCGGTCTTCGTTCATTCGCACTCATTTTCGGAGTCCTCGTATATTTAAGCCTTGCTTCTAGAAACGCCCTTCCGCAGCAAACTCTCGGCGCTATCAATGGAACAGTGAAGGATTCGTCGGGGGCAGTCATGCAAGATGTCCAGGTGACGATCCGGAACACGGGTACGAACTTGCAGTTGACCGTAACCACCAAGAGCGACGGTTCTTACAGTTTTGTCGACCTTCCCATTGGAACCTATGAAGTGACATTTTCCCGACAAGGCTTTAAGACCCAGGTCAATTCGAAGATTATCGTACAAGGGAACCGCACGACGACGGTAAACGCCACTCTACAACCAGGAGAAGTTTCATCAACGGTCACGGTTGTCGGCAGTCCGCTGCTTAACGAGACAGATACCACTAACGGTTATACGCTGGGAAGCGAACTCATCGAAAATATTCCATTGGGCACCGGCAGTTTCACGCAATTGGCCCTCTTGGCGCCCGGGGTAAGCGCAGACTTCTTGAGCGGCGCCGGTACAAACGCCGGATTGGGAAATCAGAACATCTTTGCCAACGGACAGCGCGACACCAGCAACAGTCTTAGTTTGAACTCCGTGGAAGCGAACAATCTGTTTAACGGTTTAACATCAAGTTCAATCAGCGAAAGCCGCTTCGTATTGAACACGAATGAGCAATTTGGGACGGCGAACCAAGTGCGGACGAATACCTCTGTTTTCGACGCTGTTGGGCAAGGCCTGCCCGCGCCTCCTCCGGAAACGATCGAAGAGATCCATGTGAATACTTCGCTGTACGGTGTTTCCCAAGGGGCGCACAGTGGCGCACAGATCGGGTCCGCGACGAAGTCCGGCACCAACGATTTGCATGGCGGGGTTTATGAGTATCACCAGTCGTCGGGATTGAATTCCAATGAGTTTTTCTTTAACGCTAATGGAATTCCACGTCAGCCGCTTCACAGGAACGTGTTTGGAGGTCTCCTTGGCGGACCAATCAAAAAGGACAAACTTTTCTTTTTTGGTTCCTATCAGGGGCAGCGGGTTTCCGACGCGACCAACGGATCAACGGAGTTCGCTAACGTTCCTTGCTCAGATCCTGCCAATCCTACGCCCACGACCTGCCTTTCCGATGATCGCAGCGCTGCTGGGATTGCCGCGGTGGCTGGCGTAAACGTTTCGCAGATTGATCCTGCAGCATTGGTTATCCTGCAAGCAAAAACATCGGGGGGAAAATTCATAGTTCCGTCCGCGACTGTATTTGATTCAGGTAAGATTGCGAGCCTTGGCGGAAACGCTGAAATTTCTGGTCCCCCCAGCACGTTCAAAGCTGATCAGATAAATGGAAACATTGATTACCTATTCAGTACGAAGGACAGAATCGCCGCGAAATACTACTTTCAGAATGACCCATCCACGAGCCCGTTTGCTGTCAGCCAAGTGCTTGGGTTCCCGCAGTCTCTGAGGGCAGGTAGCCAGGTATTTTCTCTGGAAAATACGATGGCATTAACGCCTAACACGACTTGGGAACAAAAAATTGGGTTTATCCGCTTCTTCGCCAATGCAGCCACAGATCAGCAGTTCAAACCCTCTATTCTGGGTATTAATCTTCTTGGTGGCCAGTTTTTTCCCGGATTTGCAATTGGCAACGCAGGTTCTCCAACCGGGAATGGGTTGAATATTGGTCCAGCCAACAATTTTGCAAACGCAGGTGAATTCCAGAACAACTTCCAGCTGGCAACAAGTTACAACTGGGTACATGGCAAGCACACGTTGTCTTTCGGATTCAGCGGAGACTACGGCCAACTAAACGTTATCAACCGCGAAAACGAAGTGGCTAACTTTAATTTTACATCCTTCGCGGATTTTGCGACCGGAACGATGGGCGGAAGAAACGGTGGAGGGTTGCTCTTAAATGGCGAGACAAACCGCTATTTCCGGGCGAAAGAGACGGGATTGTTTGCGCAGGACAGTTTCAAAGTGAAGTCCAATCTAACCATAACTGCGGGCCTTCGCTGGGACTGGGACGGGCCGCTCACGGAGAAAAATGGTCTGCTCACGAATTTTTATAAGAAAAATTACAGTTTTGATTTGGCTTCAGACACCATTAACAACATTGGATTAGTGGTCGCAGGAAACAACAAGCAGTTCTGCGGTATGAATCCAAAGCCCAGTTTTTGCGTCAGTGATTCTACGCTCACCGGACGCCAGTGGCTATTGGAACCGCGCATCGGTTTGGCGTGGAGCCCTGGCTTCTTGAAGAACGTCGTGGTCAGGACCGGTTTCGGATTGTACGCGGATCGTGGTGAATTCTTCAGCGAACTTTCTGCCAGTGCTGGCATCGGAATCAGCGGACCGTTTGGCGTTACCACGCAACAGCCGTTCACAGTGCCGTTGAATTCGTCTTGCGTAGGCACGGGATGCCTAAGCAACAACCCGTTTGGTACAAGCGCGCCTCCCCTGCCTCCCAGCAATTTCTCGGGTGTTACCGCGCTGGTGCATAATCTGTCGGGACTTAGTGGTTGTGCGGAGCCCGTAACACCTACCTGTTCGCCGACGGGAACGCCACTATTTGCATTTTTGTTTGGCGGGTATGATCCGAGGAACACATTGCCATATTCTGAGAATTGGACGCTCGATGTGCAATGGCAACCCTTTAATACCTTACTTTTTGATGTCGGCTACGTGGGCAATCACGGACAGCATTTGCTTCTGCCGATTCCCTTCAATCAACCAGGGATTGCAACTCCGACGAATCCGATCAACGGGCAAATTTATTCCTATGGATACCAAGCCCAGGACGCGGATGGCGGATCCGGAGTACTGCTCGCCGAGCAAGTAGGAACCACCATCGCTTCGTTCACTGGGGCAGATGGAAACACGGCTCTTCGCGTGCCGTTTGTGGGCTACAACCCTAATTCTGATTTCTGGTCGGCTGAGGGAATTTCTAACTATCACGCCCTACAGGTAAGCGTCAAAAAGCTATTTAGTCACGGCCTGACGATCAACGCTTCTTACACTTGGTCCCATGTATTGGATGAGGGCAGTGGAATCTCGGAAGGACTGTTCTTCAATGGCAACGACCCACTTAAGCCCAGGACTGCTTATGGCAGTTCAGGCTTCGATCGCACACACGTCTTCAGTATTCATTACGTTTACCAATTGCCAGCACTGACGAAATCCCACGGATTCCTCAAGCATGTGGTCAACGACTGGGGTATTTCGGGCGTCACCATCGCTGAAAGCGGCCTGCCCTACAGCATCTACGACTTTTCAGGCAGTGTTGCCAGTCAATATTTTGGCGCCGGCGACGACTTCATCACAAATCCGCTACTTACGATTCCCGGAGGCACTTTGGCAAGCGCTAAGCAGAATATTGCCAATTGTACGAGCGCAACTGGAAACAATCCGGGCGCTATCCAACCCATCAATGCGTGTGCCTTCGGAGTGATCATTAATGCCCCGGGTACCAACGGCGTGCCTCCTTGCGGACCGACCACAGACGAGAACACTCCCACTGCTGCCTGCGATTTTTCGGAAACGGGTTTCACCACCGCTACTCGCAATGCTTTCAGGGGGCCATTCCAGACACGTTTCGATTTCAGTGTGCTCAAGAACTTCAACTTAAGCGAGCGGTTTAAGCTGCGCTTCGATGCACAATTCTTCAACCTATTCAACCATCCGAGTTTTGACGCACCGAACAGCAACCTCAGCTTGAATCCTTGTTTTGGTCCGAACGTCCAAACTGCCCCTGGCGGATTTTCGTGCACATGGCACGGCAATATCCCTTCGGTAGCAGGCTCTGGGCCGATTGGCGATGGAAAGGTGCAATTCGGATCAGGCGTTATCCAAGGCACGCTCGGCAGCCCACGCTTGATTCAACTGGCTTTACATCTCACGTTCTGACGTACGCAAATACAAAGTCTCTCGTTTACCTGCTGTTGACTTCGGGGGCCGCTTTCCAGTGCCCGAAATGTTTGCATTAGCTGATGTTCTAAACTGGGACAAGTCGCCTAGCGTAATCTTACGGCTGGAGCTAGCCGCCTAAGTTGCGGTAAACTAGGGGTCTATCCGAACCATGGGCTGTTGCATCCAATTCGGAGTATTTCGGTCGCATATGAGTGCGACTCGCGTCTCAGGGAACGTCCAGAGATGGCTACGACAGAACGTGCATCTGCAAAGGTCGAAGCACCGGCCTCACGCCAGGCCGTCGGGCAGTCTTTGCTTGAACGCATAGGGAATACCCCTCTTCTGCGCCTCGAACGAGTCGGCAGCGAATTTCCAAACGTTCAGTTTTTTGCCAAAGCGGAATGGTTCAATCCAGGCGGTTCCGTCAAGGATCGCCCTGCGCTCAGCATGATTCAGGCAGGGCTGGCTAACGGCAAGCTCTCACGCGGAAAAACAATCGTGGATGCGACCAGCGGCAACACCGGTATTGCTTATGCGATGATCGGTGCGGCGCTCGGTTATCCCGTGAAACTGTTTTTGCCGCACAGCGCTTCGCATGAGCGCAAGCGCATTTTGGCTGCTTATGGCGCCGAGCTTGTGATGACTCCTGGCGACGAAGGTACAGATGGCGCGATTCGCCGCGTGCGCGAACTCGTAGCGGAGAATCCGGACGCCTATTTTTATCCAGACCAGTACAGCAATCCGGCGAATTGGCAGGCGCACTATCGGACCACTGCGAACGAAATTTGGGAACAGACCCGCGGCGAAATCACGCATTTTGTTGCGGCCCTTGGAACAAGCGGAACGTTTGTCGGCACGACGCGGCGCTTGCGCGAACTTAATCCCGCAATTCGTTTCGTCAGTTTGCAGCCAGATGGGCCGTGGAACGGTCTTGAAGGCTGGAAACACATACCGACGGCGCTGCGCCCTGCGATTTATGACGACACGCTTGCCGACGAAAATCTTGAGGTGCCGACCGAGCGAGCATACGGCTTGGTAAAGCGTCTCGCGCGTGAAGAGGGACTGCTTGTAAGTCCCAGCGCGGCAGCGGCGCTGCTCGGCTGTTTTGCAGTTGCGAAAATGATTCCGACAGAACAAAAGGCAAAAATCGTCACGGTTTTTGCGGACAGTGCGTCCAAATATTTGAGCGAAAGATTCTGGGACGAAAACTAGATATGACTGAAATTAAGCTTTCGATTAGCAAAGAATTCGCTGAGAAAATTCGCGCGCACGGCGCGGAGACATATCCGCACGAATGTTGCGGCGCGCTACTGGGTAAAGACAATTCTCCGCGCGAGATTCTCGGGCTGTTTCCACTTGTCAATCGCCGCGACGATTCGCCGCGCAATCGTTTTTCGGTTGCGGCGCAGGATGTGCTCGACGCGGAAAAGGCGGCGCGCCAGCAAGGACTGGACGTGGTCGGCTGGTATCACTCCCATCCGGATCATCCGGCGCGGCCCAGCCAGTACGATCGTGATCACGCTTGGCCGTGGTACAGCTACATCATTGTGAGTGTCGCGGAAGGCAAGTCGCAGGAGATGACCTCCTGGCGCTTGAATGACGACCGCGAAGCGTTTTCGTCCGAAGGAATCGATATTCAGCAGGGCGCAGTAGTTTAGGTACGAAACGATTTTCTCAAAAGAGAGCGGAGAGAAAAATGCCAGTCAAAGTAATCATTCCCACGCCGCTGCGAATATTCGCGGCCAAGCGAGATTCCGCGGAATTTCCGGCTGCGACCGTCGGCGAAGCTCTGGGAAAGCTGACAGTTGAGTTTGGCGAGTTGCGCAAACACCTTTTCACGGAAGACGGAAAACTGCGCAGTTTTGTGAATGTTTATCTGAACGACGAAGACATCCGCTATTTGGGCAAGGAAGAAACGCCGACGAAAGACGGCGACGTGGTGAGTATCGTGCCTTCCATTGCGGGCGGGCGTTCGTAATTTTAAGAGGGACTTTCTTAAGGAGTTTTGGGGAAATGGCAACGAAAACGCAAACCGTGGACGCAAACACAAAGTTCACGAGTCTTTCGAAAGACGAAATTCTGCGCTACAGCCGCCACCTGATCATGCCGGAAGTCGGCATGGAAGGTCAGCTGAAGCTCAAGAACTCCAAAGTGCTGCTCATTGGTACCGGCGGACTCGGTGCACCGCTGGGCTTGTATTTGGCAGCGGCGGGCGTGGGAAAACTCGGCCTTGTGGACTTTGACGTGGTTGACTCCACGAACTTGCAGCGCCAGGTTACGTTTGGTGCAGAGGACGTCGGCACGCCAAAAACGCTCGCGGCGAAGAATCGTCTCTCAAGTTTGAATTCCGACATCGAAATCGAAACCTACGAAACGAAGCTCGAAAGCGGCAATGCGCTCGAACTTTTTAAGGATTACGACGTAATCGTGGACGGCACCGACAATTTTCCCACGCGCTATCTCGTCAACGATGCCTGCATTCTTCTCGGCAAACAAAACGTTTACGGTTCGATATTTCGCTTTGAGGGGCAGGCCACTGTCTTCGGCGCGCCGGATGGTCCCTGCTACCGTTGCCTCTATCCCGAACCGCCCCCGCCCGGACTCGTCCCTTCCTGCGCGGAAGGAGGCGTGCTGGGTGTGCTTCCCGGCATCGTCGGTTCGATTCAGGCGATGGAAACGATCAAGCTCATCATCGGTCGCGGCGATAGCCTCGCGGGCCGTTTGTTGCTTTTCGATGCTCTCGGGATGAAGTTCCGTGAATTGAAACTGCGCAAGAACCCCGATTGCCCGGTCTGCGGAAAAAATCCGACCATCACGAAATTAATTGACTACTACGAATTCTGTGGCGTGCGCGGCGAAGAAGCGCCCGCGCCTGATCTGCAGGTGCCAGAAATTACTCCGCGGGAATTGAAGTCACGCCTCGACCGCGGCGACGATCTTTTCATTCTGGATGTTCGTGAACCGCACGAATATCAAATCTGCAATTTGAACGGACACCTGATTCCGCTCGGCGAACTCACACGCCGCGTGCATGAACTCGACTCTTCGAAAGAAATTGTCGCGCATTGCCGCAGCGGCAAGCGCTCCGCCGAAGCCGTGGACTTTCTCCGCAAAGCGGGTTTCCGTAAAATACTCAATCTGAAGGGCGGAATTTTAGCTTGGTCTGACGAAGTCGACCCTTCCGTGCCAAAATACTGAATGCAATCTCAGTCCACGAAGAGAGCAAGCGAACGCATGAGTGTGTTCGATGAAATGCTGGCCCATAACGCGCGTTATGCGGAGACGTTCGGTCTCGGCCATCTCCAAACCCCTCCAGTCCGCAAACTCGTGATTCTTACTTGCATGGATTCGCGCATGGACCTCGAGCAGTTGCTCGGATTGCAAGTCGGCGACGCGCATATGATTCGCAATGCTGGCGGTCTCGCCACGGACGACGCTGTCCGCTCGCTTCTGCTTTCGACTCACCTGCTCGGTACCCGCGCCATTGCCGTCATTCAGCACACCGAGTGCGGTTTGCTTTCCATTACCGACGAGCAGATGAGATTTCGACTTTCTTCAGAAACGGGAAGGGACGCTTCTCACCTCGCGTTTCACTCCTTCACAGACCTCGATCAAAATGTCGCCGAGCAGGTGAAGCGCATTCGTGAGCATCCGTTTCTGCCGAAAAATATCCAAGTGCATGGCTATATTTACGACGTGAAAAAAGGAAATCTACGCGAAGTGCAGGTAGACTGAACATCTACGGGACTTAAAGAAAGAAGGAAACCATGGCCGGAACAAAAATCACGATTAACACCAATGGAAACATTCGCGTCGAAGGCGATTTCGAAATCGTAGATCCGACGGGCAAATCCTTTGGCTTGGCGGGACGAACTGCCATCGGTCTTTGCCGCTGCGGTCACTCTGCCAACAAGCCTTTTTGCGACGGTTCCCACAACCGAGTTGGCTTTACCGATCCCGTAGAAGCCCGCGATTTGCCCCCTCCTAAACCAAAAGTTTGAGGCAAATCGCAGATTCCAGGCAGGTTGAGACTGTATCAGAATGAGACAGTGTTTCGCTTAGGCGATTCTCATTGCTCTTGCCCGTAACTCTCTGGAAACAAATGCCATATTTTGTCGTAGGTGACCAAAACGTGATTTTTGGTCCGTCTCGCATTAGCGACAGATTTTGCCCCCTTTCTTCGTGCCCCTTCTAAGCTAATTGTTTTCAATAATTTACGGACCAGGATTTCGCGCCCAAAAAGGGCACTAACGTGCATTTCTTAGGGTTTGTCCTGTTTTCATCGGCATTTGAGGGGATTCGTGGGAGATTGGGCCAAAATCATCGGGGTTCTCCGGAAGCGGCCGTCCGCTGCCGCCATAGCTGCCGTTTCGGCGCTCCTGCTTCTTTACCTCGGCGCGATTTTTTATTTGCGCGATTCGGAATATGCCGGCACAGCTCAAGTGTATCTCTACCTCGAAGTCGGCGGCACGCTGCTCAGCTTCTGCTATGCCGCAAATGCTCTTGTGCGTTTCCGCGGCACGCACGATCGCACTGCTCTGATTCTCGCATTCGGATTTGTCTTGTCGGGAATGATCGAGACGGTCGGCTACTTCAGCTTCAACGGCATTTTGCATGGCACTCCCGCAGCCCTCGCGCAGATTCCGCTGGGCTGGATGGTCAGTCGCACGCTTCTCGCTGTGCTTCTGTTGGTTGCCCTTGCGGTGGAGCGGTTTATGCCCACCTCGCGCCAACCGAGCAAAGAAATTGCCGGTGTGCTGCTGGTCGTCGCACTCGCTGCGTATGCAACAAGCGCTGCCTTCCTCGCAGCGCCCGCCGCTCCAATTCCTCAGGCACTGCGGATTGTTTCACGGCCCTGGGATTTGCTGCCGGCTCTTCTGTTCTTTTTCGCAGCACTCGCCTTCCGCCGCCGTTTTCGTAAAGAAAAGACCGGTGGCTCGCTGTACGACTATTCTTTGTTTATCGTCGCGGCTCTCAACGTCGCGTGCCACGTCGCAGCTGCCTTCTCTCGCCATCTTCTCGATGGCCCATTCTTTCTCGCGGAACTCAGCAAGACCGCCAGCTACATCGTGATGCTTTGTGGTGCTTTGCTCGACCAGGCCCGCCTCTTTGACCAGGTCCGTACGCTCGCCGTGAGCGATCCGCTCACTGGCCTTGCCAACTATCGCCGCCTCATCAGTGTTATGGAAGCGGAACTCGATCGCTCGCGCCGCACGCAGCGCCCTTTCAGTGTTGTTCTCTTTGATATGGACGGCCTCAAGGCCATCAACGATCAATACGGCCACCTGACAGGAAGCCGTGCAATCGTTCGACTCGGAAAAGTGTTGCGCCATCATAGCCGCGCGATTGATACCGCAGCCCGTTATGGCGGAGACGAATTTGCAATCGTTCTACCGGAAGCTGGGCGCGACATCGCATCTCGCATCGTTACGCGCATCCGCGAACGTATGGCGGCTGAAACCGAAGCCCCGTCGCTTTCTGCAAGCGCAGGCGTGGCTGCGTATCCGGAAGACGGTGATACGCCGGAAAAACTTTTAGCTGCAGCCGATCGTGCTCTCTATCGCATGAAGCACAAAAGCAGCAGCGTACAAAATTTGTCGCGGATTGCGGCGTGCTTGTGAGCTGATGACATGTCGCCACTTCGCAGCCGCATTTATCCGTTCAATCGCACTGAGAACCGCATCCCTATGGAGATCGGCGTCTATCTCGAAGGGAATCGGCAAGTACCAGGTGCGGAATCAACGTTCACGGAAAACGTCAGCGCAAGAGGCGCTCGCGTCGTGAGCGTGCGTAGGTGGGAGCCGGACGACCGGCTCGTGTTCACCTCACGCAATGGTGAGTTTCGTTCCTCGGCTCGAGTGGCCTATTGCCAACCCTTGCAAGGCGACGGCTTTGCAATCGGCGTGGAGTTCCTCGATGCGAAGGGACGATGGATTGTTCAAAACGCTAGATAGCTCGGCCCAACGGCGTAGCGGAAAGGAGGGAACGACCGGAACAACGTGAAGATAGAAACTAGCGCAAAGTTTTGTTTAGTAAGCTGAAACGCCGGATGCCTGAGAAGGAGCATTCGGCGCTTCGGCTTTTTGTGCACAAAAGATTTCCTGGTTACAAATCTCCAAGTCTCAGTTCAACGTCTGCGTTTTTCCATCCTTCCTTGAATTGCCGATCCACCCAGGCAGCGTCCGTATTCAATTGTTGTGCAGTCAGCGCTTCTCGCAAACCAAACAGTGAGCGTGGGTTGCGCGGATTGCGCCTCAGATCCTCGCGGAACGCCATCTCCGCGTCATATGGCTTGTTCACCTTCACGAATGCTGCTCCCAGCGATTCGCGCACCGGGTAATACCAATCTGCTGGTTCGTCGTAAGCGAGCTTGTCCTGTGCTTCCACTGCAGCCTGCCAGTGTTTGATTGCGTCATCCAGTTTGCCTTGCGTGTCGGCAATTCGTGCCGCAAGGACCTCTCTCGCGATCAAATGCACCCCTTTCGAAGAGCTCTGCAAACCAAATGGCACATCGGCGGAGATTGCGGCCTCTTCTTTTTGGAACGCGGCAAATTCAGCTGCTGTTTTTGCGGAGTCGTGCTGCGCCGCATGCGCCAGCGTGCGCGTATACCGCCACATCAGATGCGTTTCCGCCAATTCCACTGGCGGTTCAGGTCGTGCAAGGATCGCATCCCATTTTGAAAACCGTGCATCAACCCATAACGGCGTCATGGTAAAGCCGTCGAGCATCGGCATCATCTTCGCGTGTGGCATCAATCGCGCCGCAAGCGCGTCTGCGGCCTTCTTCGCTTCTGCGTAGCGTCCTTCCATACATGCCGCCGATGCCAAAAAATGTTCGTTGTGGCTGTGATACATCAGGTCGTACATGGTGCCGGCACGGTCCGCTTCCTCGGCATAAGCTTTGTCCACTTGTGCCGCTTTCGCGTTGCGTTCTACGGCCTGAGAAAAATCTCCAGTGCGCGCGTAGATGTGCGAAGGCATATGCACGAGATGTCCGGCCTGTGGTACAAGCGTTTCAAGCCTTTGCGCGCTGGGCAGAGCGCGTTCCGGATTCGGCGAAGCTTCAAGCGCATGTATGTAGTAGTGATTCGCGCCGGCGTGCATTGGATCCCGCAGCAGTACTGATTCGAGAACGCGCACGATCTCTTCGGTGTGTTCGCCGGGCTTGCCATCCAAAGTCCATAGCTTCCACGGGTCCAAATCCATCAAACTCTCCGCGTACATCGTCGCAGCATCCAAATCTTCCGGATACTTGCGCGAAAGAGTGCGCATCCCCATCGCATAAATGCTTGCTAACTTCTTGTAGTCCGGTTTGGCCTCGCTCGAATAACGCAGCATCAGCGTCGTCACGTAATCCTGTTCGACTCGCGGTGCATGCTCGGCCAGCTTTGAAGCTTTTTGAATTGCGTCATACGCAATTTTTTCGCGTTCAGCGTCCACGTCCACGTTGTAATTCGGCCCCACTGCCATTGCTACGCCCCAGAGCGGCATTGGCGATTGCGGGTCAAGCTCAGCCGCTTTCTGGAACGCGCGCGCCGCCTCTTCGTGATTGAAGCCATAGAGCAGCGTGATTCCCTGGTCGAAATATTCCTGCGCTTCTTTGCTCGACGTATGAATCGGATGGTGCTGCCGCCCTACCGCCGTCAGTGACAAATCCGCGGGCTTGTCGGTCGGTTTGTTACTTTGCGCTTCGCAATGAGGAAGAATCAGAATTGTCGCGAGCAAACAGAAAGAAATCGAGCGCATTTATGCCTCACCTCTTATTCTTGATTTCTGTTTTTCCGTCAGATGTAGTGCCTGGACTTACGAAAGTATACTCCGTTTGCCCCATGCAAAGCCTATTTTGCCGAGCACACTTCCTGATACACCTCGATTGTCCTCTTCACCATTCTTACGTCGGAAAATCTTTTTTGAATCTCTGTTCGCGCGGTTTGGCCCAGTTTTTCGCGAAGCGGTTCATCGGCAATCAGGCGCATCATTGCAACGGCGAAGTCTTTTGCGTTGGGCTCAGCGACCAGCACGGTTCGCTCATTTTCCACGACTTCCGAGAGTCCACCACGCGTTGTGGATACGCACGGTAAGCCAAGCGCCATCGCCGATTGCAAAGCCGTTCCAAGCCCCTCGAATTCCGAAGGAAAAACAAACGCGTCCAGAGCGGCATAAACAGGTTTTACATCTTTCAGGAATCCCGCGAAAATTACTGCATCCGTTTGGCCGAACTCTCGCGTCAATTCTTGCAGCTCCCCGCGGCACTTTCCATCCCCCGCCAACAAAAGCCGCGCATGCGGAAATTGTTTCCGCAATATTGCAAGTGCACCAATCAAATGATGTTGCCCTTTTTCCGGCACGAAAACGCCCACGCATCCGAACAGAAATTCCTCTTTTCCTATTTTCCAAATTTCGCGGGCAACTGCTCGTTCTTCTTGTGAAGTTTGCGGTGGCACTTCCACGCCTTCATTTACAATTGCAATCCGCGCTTGTGCCACTCCCGAACGCAGCAGGCTCCGTTCCACGTCCTTGCAGTTCGCCAGAAATCGCGTTAGTGAGCCGTATCTCTCTTTCGCAATCCATGTTTTCTTCAAAGGAAAACCGATACGGCGTGACAAAACCATCGGCAATTTTCGATGAGCCCTCGCAAACCAAGCCGAGGTCAACGCATGCGGCTCATTCAAATGAATCAGATCAAAGCGTTTATGTTGCAACAAAGAACGAATCGCAAATGCCGCCCACAGCCGCATTCCGATCTTCGGTATCCGGTGTACGGGAATACCAAAGCTCGCCACACTTTCTGCCAATGGAGAGCCATTCGGAGCAACCAAGGCTACGTCGTGGCCTTCTTTCTTAAGTCCGCGCAACGTCAGAAATGCCTGGCTCTGCCCGCCACGCCACTCACGCTCCAAATCCACAAAGAGAATGTTCATCGCGTTTTGTTTTGTTGTTCTTCGCGGACCAGCGCCCCAAGTTTTTGAAATTTCATCCGCACCGACCGTGCCGCCATCTGTGCAATCAGCGCCCCTCGATGGCCATCCAGAAACCCTGCTCGAATTACGAAACTTTGCAAAAATGTCCAAGGCGCGGCAAACCACACTGCCGCACGCCAGCTTCGTTTTCCTTCATGAAACATTTTCTGCGCGGCAAGCCCTGAATATTTCTCAGCCTTCGCTTCATGCTCTGCGAAATCCTCGATCGTGTAGTGCAGCAAATCGCCTTTCAAATACCCCGGCCTGCCTTCAAATTCCAGTTTTTCATGGACGATCCCGCTGTATTTCGCGGCGTCTCTCCGATAAAGCCGCCTTTGCAAATTCGGGTACCAGCCTGAATGCCTTATCCAGCCCCCCATATACATGGTCAACCGGGGCATTTCATAAACATTGAACATGGCTTGTTGCCGTTTCCATACAATTAGAGAGTTGCGCAGCTCATCGCCTAACTCTTCATCCGAATCCAGAGTAAATACCCACTCGTGCTTCGCCTCGGACACCGCGAAGTTTCTTTGTTCGCTGAAATTCGTCCATTCTCGAAACAGAACCTTAGCCCCAAACTCGTGCGCAATTTCAAGAGTTCGGTCTGTGCTGCCACAATCCACAACAATGAGTTCGTCCGCCACGCCCTGTGCAGACTTCAACACCCGCGCCAAATGCTTTTCCCCATTTAGCGTAATCACGCAAAAAGAAATTCGATTCATCGTCAGAATTGTTCGTGAGCGATTTTGCTCACACTTTGCGCTCGAAACTCACGCGGATCAGGCTGCTCCCAATCCGAAATTCGCCCCCGTTTTGCAGCATCGCGGCGCGCACACGCTCATCTTCGAAAAAAGTGCCGTTCGTGGAGTCGAGATCCTTCAGATTGATGTATGACTCCTTCACTTCCAGTAGGCAATGATGCCGCGAAACTTCCGGATCATTCAGACTGACATCAGCCCCCTGCCTTCCCAGAATCACACTTGCCTTTTCCAGTTTGCGTATCATCCCTCTATCCGGGCCCTCGACCACATTCAAACTTGCCGTTACTCCTTCGGGAAGCGCCAATTCTGCATCGGGCATTCCAATGCCGGAGCCGCCAAACTCTGCGCCCGTTCTTGCAAAGGACGGCAACGGCGACATCACAATCGTTGCATCCGGCTTCAGCTTCACTTCCACTACGGTCGGCTTGCCGCACTTCGAGCAACGAAACTGCACTTTCGCATGTTGCGCGATCTGCGCGTCCTTCAGCACATGCTCCGCTCCGCAGTTGCTGCATTTCGCCTTCATAGTCCTAAGTATAGCGTTTCCGGAGCGAAGTGGCGGCGGCCTCCCATTCGAAAGTCCTCTCAGCTAGCTCCCCACTGGCCGTGAGCCTCCTGTGTTAGCATTAAATGTTAAACAAATCGCAGGAGACGCAGTATGACGGAACATCTTTCGCGCAAAGAACTCAAGCAAGACAAAATCAGGGAATCATTCGAACACGGCGCTGAAGCCGTCTATTCCCACAGCCAGGCGGCCGGCATTCTCGTCGCTGTAATTCTCGTCATCGTCCTCGGTTACGCAGGCTGGAAGTTCTATACCGATCGCCAGACGCTGCAAGCTTCTGTGGAACTCGATGACGCGATGAAGACGTACAATGCGCGCATCGGCCTCCCTAGCGCCTCCGGGGAGCCCGGCGACATCTCTTTCCCCACGGAAGAAGTGCGCGCCACTGCGAGCCAGCAAAAGTTCACAGTCGTTGCGGATAAATATCCGCATACGAATCCGGGCCGCCTTGCTCGTTACTATCAGGCTCTTACCCTCGAAGATTTGGGACGCCACAATCAGGCTCTGGAGGAATTAAAGAAAATCAGTTCTGGAAGCGATAAAGAGCTTGCAGCGATGGCGCAGTATCAAACCGCAAATGTCTATGCCCGCACTGGCAAGACCGACGACGCCGTAAGAACTTATCGCGCTCTCGCCGACGCCAAGTCCGTTTTTGTTCCGCGCCCATTGGTTTTGGTTGAGCTGGCGGATCTTCTGCGCCAGTCAAATCCAGCCGAAGCGACGAATCTCTATCAGCAGATCAAGAAGGAATTCCCGGACACCGCTGTCGCCGAGCGCGCCGAGCGTGGTCTGGACATGATCGCGCCGAAGTCCTAGGCGCTCTAAACGTCCCCCGGCCCAGAGGAGCAGCCATCGAACGCGACTCCATGCTCGTCGCCTGGGCCATGCAGGAAGTGGATTCCCTCGGTCGTCGTTATCCGGAGCAGTCGCATCCTTATCGCAGGGAATATGCGCGCGACCGCGATCGCATTATTCACGCGCGTGCCTTTCGGCGCCTCGAAGCTAAAACGCAGGTTTTCACCACTCGCTACTCGGATCATTTTCGTAACCGGCTTACCCACACGCTCGAAGTCACGCAAATTGCGCGCACCGTCGCCGAAGCCCTCGGCTTGAATGTAGATCTCGCCGAGGCTCTTGCGCTCGTTCACGACATCGGCCATCCACCTTTTGGCCACGCCGGCGAGCGCCGCCTGGATACGTTAATGCGCCAGCATGGCGGCAGTTTCGATCACAATCTTCATGCGCTGCGCATCGTCGAACAGTTCGAGCAGCGTTTCCCCGCTCATCCCGGGCTAAATCTCACCTTTGAAGTCCGGGAAGGAATCATCAAACATTCGCGCGACTATTCCTCCCAAAAATTTCCAGAATTGCGCGAGTACATGCTCGATCAACGCCCGCCGTTGGAAGCACAGCTCATCGATCGCGTGGACGAAATCGCTTACAACACCGCCGATCTCGACGACGCCATGGAAGCCGAACTTCTCGACGTGAACCTGCTAGCCAGCGAAGCTTTGGTTTTTGCGGAGATTCTGGAGCGCGTGAAAGCGTTGTTTCCCGATGCGTCTTCAAAATCGCAATTCAACGAAGCGCTCAAACGCGTGCTGGACTATCTGGCGACTGATCTCATTGATGAAACAACGCGGCTTGTTTCGGACCACAGAGTTCAGTCCGCCGAAGATATCCGCAATACGCCCGTTCGCCTCGCGCAATTCAGCCCAAAAGCCGCCGCCGACAATGCCGCACTAAAAAAATTTCTCTTTACGCACATCTACGATCATCCTTCCATTACGGAAGATCGCGACCGCTCGGTACAATGCCTTGAAGAGCTTTTTCTTTTCTATCTGAATAAGGAAGGTTCGATGCCTGCGGATCATGAAGCCCTCACCGCCGCTTCTCCCCGTCACGTGGTTGTCTGTGACTACATCGCTGGTATGACCGATCAATTCCTACTCAAACGACATCGCGAACATTTTTCAGGGTAAAATTTCCCGCCTATTCGGTCGAATCGAAAGTGTTACAAGCCGCGATCGATCCACTATCCAAGCCTTTGCGGAACCAGTTCATTCGCTGCTGGGAGCTTCCATGTGTAAACGTTTCCGGGCTCACGTGGCCCGTCGCCATTTTTTGCAAGCGGTCGTCTCCCACCGCTGCCGCTGCTCCCAACGCTGATTCCACATCGCCGCTTTCCAGCAACCCTCGTTGTTGCGTTGAATGTGCCCAGACACCTGCTAGGCAGTCCGCCTGCAACTCCATGCGCACGGAAAGTGGGTTTTGCTGCCGTGGATTCTGCTCTTGCAATTGCCGGACTTTGGCCTCAATGCCCACCAGCTTTTGCACGTGATGTCCAACTTCGTGCGCGAGCACGTACGCCTGCGCGAATTCTCCAGGAGCGCCGAATCGCCGCTTTAACTCATCGTAAAACCCGAGGTCAATGTAAACTCTTTCATCTTCCGGACAATAAAACGGTCCAGTAGCAGATTCGGCCGATCCGCATCCGGATTGCGTGTAATTGCGAAAGAGAACCAGCTTTGCATGGCGGTACTGTTTGCCGGTTTGCTGCGGAAGAATCTGTTCCCAATTCTTCTGCGTATCATCCAGCACAAACGAAACAAACTGCACTAGAGGTTTTTCCGCTTCCGTTCTTCCGGGGTCGGGTCGGCTAGCCACAGGGGCGGTCGCCGGCCCTCCCGCTCCAATCAATGCAAAAAAGTTTTGTTTGAAAATCAGGCTGAGCACAAGAAGCACAATCGCGCCGCCGATCCCGATGTGCATGCCGCCAAACTGGAAACCGCCTCCGCCAGAGCCGCCTTCGTCCCGGCGATCTTCAATGTCTTGGCTCTCGCCTCCGGGTGTCCATTTCATGGTTCGTTCTCCTGAGTCTACTTTTCAGGATGGTAGCACCCTTCAATTGCCGCGCGAGAGCGAAAGCATCAGCACCAAATAATTCTTCAAGTTTTGTGTGATTAGAAAATTCTCTTTTACGTGTTTGTGTCCTTGTTCGCCAAGCTTTTGTGCGATTTGCGGATGCGAAAGCAAAAAGCGTATTTGATACGCTGTGCCTTCCACTGAATGTGCGAGCAATCCTGTATGCTTGTGAATCACCTGCGTGGGAATTCCGCCCACAGCAGATGCCACCACCGGCTTGTGCTTCCACAGCGCTTCTGCAACGGTAAGTCCAAATCCCTCGCGCAGACTTTTCTGAATCACCACTGTCGATGCACGCTGCAACGCGTTCACTTCAAGCGGCGCCCAAGCTGGCAATTCCAGAATGTGAATGTCCGGATCGCCATTCGCTTCCTTCTTCACTTCATCCAGAACGATAGCTCCTTCCGGATCGTCTGAAGCTCCTCCCCCCGCAAGCACAAGCTGGCAATCAAAATAACGCTTCACAATTCGGTATGCACGAATCACGCCTACAGGATCCTTCAGCCGGTCGAATCGCGAGATTTGTGTCAGTATCGGCCGTTCCGAATCGATCGAGAATTGCTTCAGTACCGATCCAATGAAGCCCTGGTCCAGCTCACGATTTTTTTCCGAAAGAGGATCAATTGAAGGATAGAAAAGATATTGAGGAACAGGAAGCTGGCGCGAAAACTCTGGCGACGAAAAGATCGCTCCATCGAATTGCGCGACGTACGGCTGCAAAAATCCCCAAACCGCCGAATTCGGCCGCGAAAGATCGATGTGGCAGCGCCAAATCCAATGCCCGGCCTTTTCTCGCCGCGCTTCGATCAATCCAGCCGGCTGCGGATCATGAATGATGGTGAACTCCGCGTCCTGCCGTACAAGTTCGTGGTTTCGCTTGTTATATTCGCGAAAAATCGCAAAATCCTCTGCATTGGACGCATACGTCCCGCCATGCAGCGCATTGTGAAACGCTTTCGTCACTTCAAAAAAATCCATTCCGCCTTTCATCACGTCCCAGTGAACGTCAATTTCAAGCTCTTCCGCCAAAGGGATCAGCCTGTTCAAAATTTCTGCAACACCGCCTCCCACGGCCGTAGAGTTCACCATCTGCACTCGTTTTCCACGGAGCGGCTTCGCCAGCGCGCGCAGTTCCGCAACTTCAGGCTCGCCTAATAGCGGCGCATATTCTTCTAAAGGAATTCGGTTCACTACTTGCGTCGCCGTCATGCCTTTCGCTCCTCCAGTTCGATGAGTCGTACGAGCATTGCTCTCGCGCTGTCCAGCGTGTTCGTGTACACGTCAATGCGATTCACTTTGTTTGCAAGAGTCTCAAGCCCCAGGCTGTTCTCAAGCCAGATCGAAAAATCATTTGTGCGCAAATGCAGCCGCAATCGCGAGGAAATGAAATGAAAATAAAAAGATGCGTGGCTCAATCGTTCGATGCCTTCGCGAAATTCCCGCAAATTGTTGACTGTTAGCCCTAGAGGTTCCGTAACCTCTACGCTTTCGCAAAAATAAAACGGCTCGAGTGCTTCCTGTCCGGCATAGTTCGGATATTGTGTGCAATACCCGCTGACGACGCGGTGCAAATCGCTTCGCAGCTCGGCTATGGAGAGATAGTCGCGAATATCCAGCGCCGCAAGTTGCTCGGCAAGCTCATCGCGGTTGGCCGATGCCAGCACCCATTGCGCAAAATCGTTCGAAAATCCTTCCGTCAGAAAATGATGGCTCCCCAGCGTTTGGAAGGTATGATGAAAAATCGAAGTGTCGCTGCACTCTTCGAGTCCCTTGAGAAATTCCGTCAAAGTGCGTGCGCACTGATTGCCGATTCGCGTCAGGTAAGCCACCGTAAAAAAAGAAAATGGCGTCTGCTCCGCTTGCACCGTAGTCGTCATTTATGTTCCGCCTCCACTGGTCTCGTTTCTTCCAGCCGGGGCGAAGTTTCAACTCGTTCCGGCGCGTCAATGCGGATTTCCGTCAAATCGGAAAGCAAACTGGCTGCCCAGCGGAACACGTTGTGCTCGCGAATGTTTTTCCGCATGTGCCTCATCCGCGCCGCCTGCTCGTCTTCCGGCATTTCGAGCGAACGGTAAATCGCCGCCGCCAGCTGTTGAACGTCGTACGGATTTATTTGCAGCGCGTCCGTCAATTCCAGCGCGGCACCTGCAAATGTGCTCAGGATTAGAGTTCCGCGCTCGTCATCTCGCGATGCAACGAATTCCTTCGCCACTAGATTCATCCCATCGTGCAGCGAGGTCACCAGACATACCGAAGCGGCCCGGTAAAACCGAGCGATCTCCTTGTGTGAATGGTGCTTTCGCAGCATCAAAATCGGTTTCCAACGCCCGTTCTGGAATCGAGCGTTGATGCGCTCTGCTTCAGCGGAAACCTCATCCAGAAATTGCTGATAGCGAGCAATTTCCGTCCGGCTCGGAGCGCCAATTTGAACGAATGAAAATCGTTTCTGATATTCCGGATGAATCTCTAGAAATCGCTCAATCCCACGGAACCGCTCCAAGATTCCTTTCGTGTAATCCACACGGTCCACGCCAATTCCTAGCAGGGAGGCTTCAATTCCAAGCTCTGCACAGAGTGCCGCGCGCTCTTCCCCCGAACTCTTCCACGTGCGTTGTTCGGCGCTGCTGTCCGGAAACGCCACGCTGATCGGATACGGCCGTACCAGCGTCACGTGCCCCTGCCGGTTCACCGCAAACCGGTCCCACTCCGTCAGCGCCTCCAGTGCACGATCCACTGTCTCCAAGAAATTGTTGCAATGAGTTTGCGTGTGAAAACCGATCAAATCCGCGCCCAGCAATCCGTCCACAAGTTCGCGCTGCCACGGACAAATCCCAAACACCTCCGGATTCGGCCAGGGAATATGCCAAAAAATCGCAATTCGCGCGTCTGGCCGCGCTTCTTTAACCATCCGTGGTAACAACGCAAAGTGATAATCCTGCGCCAACAGAATCGGTGATTCTGTTCCATCCATCTCCTGCAACACCGCGTCCGCGAATTTCTGGTTCGCCGCCTGATAGTACGCCCAATCCTCCGGACGAAATGTTGGCCTCGTATGCGCAATATGGCAAAGTGGCCAAAGTCCTTCATTCGCAAATCCCTGGTAGTAACCTTTTTCTTCTTCGTTGCTCAGCCACACGCGCCGAAGCGTATAACTCGGATGATCGGGCGGCACGCGTAAATGATCCTGCGCGTCTACCATTTGCCGGTCAGCCGTTCCGCTCCCGTGCGCGATCCATGTTCCATCGCAAGCCACCAGCACCGGCTCAAGCGCAGTCACCACACCGCTCGCCGGCACAATCGTTTCGATCTCCTTCGCGCCTTGCATGTGGATATACGGCTCGCGATTCGACACCACGAACAACGGTTTGTCGTGCAACTTGCTGCGCAGGCTCACGCGCAAACGCTCCGCCGTCCATTGCGTCGCATTTGAATCACGCAGCCTCGCCTCTTCTTCCGCAGCCGCCCGCGCCACGCCCAAATCGCGCGCCAGGTGCGTAACCTCCACATTGATTTGGTCAAACAACTCCCCCTGAGGAAGTGTGTGGGCCGACGAACCGCCCCCCGCGCGCAAATGCTGCAGCCACGTAACCATCTTGCGCAGCGGATCCATAAACGTCCATCTCACCAGTACGAGTGCGAGCGCCGTAATCAAAATCGTTTCGAGCAGTGCAGTCAGCAGCGAATCGCGCAGTGTGCGCAAGACGCGCGAATCAATGTAGCTCGTGTCATAAACCAGCAGCAGCGCGCCCGAAGCTTTGTCGCCGCGGTGTAGTGGCAGCGAATAGAAATACATCGGCGTTTCTGCGATCGTTTCGGAATCGCTCTCGCCCTTGTCCTGCGTTATGGCCCTAATTGCGGTTGCTGGCGCCGAACGAAAATATTTACCCAGCGCCAAAGTCATTGCCAGTTCCGACCCGTCCGCTTCATACACCGCGATTCCCTTCATGTGCTCCCGCTGCGTAAACCGGTCCACGACGCGCTGAATCGCCCGTTCCGACCCGCGTTCCTGCTTTTCAAATTGCGGTTCGATCGATTCCTGCAAACTTTCGGCTAAGAGTTCTGCGCGGCGTGAGAGGTCATTGCGTAAATTCTTGCGCTCCGTGCGCACCTGATACGCCGCAAAGAGCAGCGACACAGCCGCTACGCTGATGATCATCGGCAATGCGATTTTTAATGTCGTGCGCATCGAGGGCCTCGAGTTGCTTCATCCACGACACAACAGTGCAGGAACACCAATAGGGATTAAGGCTAGGGGCGCTGATTATCAGCGCATGGCGAGTGCCAGGTCCAGCCTTAAAATAAATAGCTGCAATTTCACGACGTTAGCATGACACCAGCACCGCGCGCGGCTGTCTATCAGGGCAATGATGTAAGAAAAATTTACACGGCAGGTAGTACCGTAACCCCCTTTCGGCGAAGTTAATGTACACGAATCGCATGAGAGTCTTTCATCCGAACGCATCCTAGAATCTGCGAGAATAGAAACTAGAGATCCCTTGCTAACGGAAATGTCCACGAACCAAACACAAATTGCTTGGCCGCTTAAGAAGCCACAGCAACTCGTCTACGTGGAGCTCGGTCCGAATAACGGCGGCATGATGCTGGGGGTCTGCGAACAGGGGCTAAGTTTCCGTGCAGTTTCACCTCTCAGAGCTGATGGCCCGATCAATTTCATGTTTGCCCTCGACGGCAAAACACGTCTGCAAGGAGTCGGCGAAATTGTTTGGTCGGAAGACGGCGGCAAATCCGGCGGACTCAAATTCACAAATGTATCGCCGCAATTTCGCGAATTGCTCCGCTCCTGGCTCTCCAGCGAATCCAATCCAAAAAATATCGGCCGTGAGATAACGCCCGCCGCCGCGATTCCGCTCGACTCAATCGAGAAAATCAGATCACACGCCCACGCAGGTAATGTGGAAGAAGCAAAGCCTCCCGCGTCCCCGCGGTCGCGGGACACAAAACCCACTGAGCCAAAGCAGCCTGAAGTAAAGCCAGCTGAAAAACTAGTACCTGCGACTCCTCCACCCCCAGAACCTATCGCCGTTAAGCCTCTTGTGCCGAGGCATGTCGAAATTAAACCGGCGGAAGAGCTCGTCGCTGAATCAAAACCAGTTGAGCAACCCGTAGTCGTTCCACCGCTCCCACAACCAAATCCCCTCGAAGCAAAGCCAGTTATCGCCGCGCCAGTGGAACCAAAACCTGTCGAGCCAAAACCCATCGGAAAGACAGCAGCCGAATTCGTTCTTCCGCCTGCGGAATCAAAACCCCAAGAGCACGCGCAGCCTGTTAATTCGCTGCCGAAGCTGCGGCTTCCTCTTGCTTCCTCTCCCGCAGAGCCAGCGCAGCAAGATACTTCAAACATTCCAGTGCAACCAAAAGCACAAACCACCGCAAGCGCGGCCCCGCTCCCTTTACTAGAGGTTTCTCAACGACCGGCCGAAGTCGCGCCAACTGTTGCATCGCCACCAGACTCAATTCTTGCCACGTCAGAGGAAATCGGCGCCGACTACTCCTTGCCGGATGAAGCCGTAGTCGCCGAGCATCCGCGCCTCAATCGCGCTGCAGCCGCTGGCATCATTGGACTTGCCCTTGCCATCATTCTCGGAGCGTTGATTCTCAGCTTTCGCGGCGAAGTCGGTAAAATGCTGATCCATTTGGGTGAGGCACTTTCCGGCGAAGAACCCAAACCTGCTGGCGCACAGTCATCGTCCATTCCTGCCGCAATTGACGATAGCTCTTATCCTCCCGTCGCGCGTCCCGCGCAGCACAATGCGCCGACTCCGTCGCTCAAGCCAGAGCCTCAGTCCGCTGCTTCTCCGAATGTTTCGCACAGCGACGCCGTGCAGCAAATAAAAGATCTCCCCGCGCCTGTGGATAGCGGTAATGGCCAAAAAGAATTTGATCAGGCTCGAAACATTTTGAAGGGGAATCGCCGTCAGCGCGACCTTTCGCGGGCGGTAAGTCTTCTTTGGACTGGAGTTGGAAAAGGCTATGTTCCCGCGGATGTCACGCTCGCCGATCTCTACGCCCGTGGCGATGGAGTCGAACAGAGCTGCGATCAGGCGCGAGTGCTTCTCGAGGCCGCGATTCAAAAGGGAAGCCCCGAGGCCCGCCGCAGGCTCGATCTTCTGAAGCAGCAGGGCTGTCCCTAGAAGGAAATATCGCCCCCGCATTCCTTCTTTTGCTTACTTCTTTGACTTGGCGCGCGCACCTCTTTGAATCGGCCATCGCGCCTCCACGGTCGTATTCAATCCGCCGCGAGGCGTGAATTCGCCGCGAACTACGCACCACTCGGGATGAATGGCTTCCACAATATCGTGAAGCATCTTGTTCACGGCATTTTCGTAGAAAATTCCAAGATTGCGGTAGGCCAGCAGGTACATCTTTAGCGCCTTCAGCTCAATACATTCCTTTTTCGGTACATACTCAATAGTGATAGTTCCGTAGTCGGGCAAGCCCGTTTTCGGGCATACCGACGTATATTCCGGATACCGCGTCGTGATGACGTACCCCGGAAACTGATTCGGCCAAGCATCCAATTTTGGAAGTTTTGTCTTGATGCCGGCTTTGGCATGCGCGTCCGTATAATCGGCCATGAGATCTCCTGTACCGAATTTTAGCGCATTGTGCCGGCTTGGTCATTTCCGGCCCGCACGAGAACGGCTTGAAGAGCTGAAAACTTTCGCATATGCTCTTCCCGCTTTTTGTCAATTCATGAGCACTGAAAAATGATTAATTGCCCCTCCTGCCATTCCTCGGATTGCCGTCGCTCGCGGCGGCGCGGGTTTGCGGACTTCGCGTACGGGCTCGTCGGGCTGATTCCCTGGCGCTGCAACCATTGTGAGTCCCGCTTCCGCTCGCGTCCTGTCCCGCTCAGCCATGCCAAATTCGCCCACTGCTCCATTTGTGGCAATTTTGATTTGAAGCGAATTTCGCCCGAGCACGTTCCAGGAATGATGGGCACTATCGGCCGCTTGCTAGGGCTTCCTTCGCTTCGCTGCGAGCCGTGCCGCCATAAATTCATTTCGATCCGGCCACTCAAGGAATCTGCATCCGCGGAATCCGCCAAAGGCGAGCAAAAAGTCGCCTGAATTGACTACTCTAGTCCCGTGCTTGAACCCCCTGTTTCCTCATGAGAAAATAAAAGTGTCACAAGCGCAGGATGGGTAGTCCTGCGGTTTCTCCGGCGATATCGTCTAAGGGTTAGGACGTAGCCCTCTCAAGGCTAAAATCCGGGTTCGAATCCCGGTATCGCTACCAACGTCTGTTTCACCACTTCGAGAGCTAGTTCTGGAAATGCGACACAAAGTGTACGCGGGTGCTTCCGGTTGGGCGTATTCCACTTGGAAGCCGGAGTTCTATCCCGCAGACGTCAGCTCGAAAAATTTTCTGGCCCACTATTCCAGCCGCATAAATTCCGTCGAAGTGAACTATACCTTCCGGACTCTACCCTCCGAAAAACTCCTCACCGGTTGGATGAGCAGCGTTTCCCCAGACTTTGTTTTCTCGATTAAGGCGAACGAGCAGATTACGCACCGCAAACGCCTCCGCGACGCCGCTGCTTTTACCAAAGAGTTTTTGGGTCTTTTGCAGCCTTTGCGAGAAGCAAACCGCTTGGGCTGCGTCCTTTTTCAGCTGCCGCCCTTTGTTAAGTGTGACGTGAAATTACTTGGCGATTTTCTCGCCGCTCTGGGAAAAGCGGGACGACTGGCATTCGAGTTCCGGCACGATTCCTGGTTTAACGATGAAGTTTACGCGGCACTCTCTAGAGCAAACGCCGCCCTTTGCATTGCCGAAGGCGAGGATCTCGACACGCCACAGGTGAAAACGGCCGATTTTTCTTATCTGCGATTGCGAAAAGAAAAATACACGCCCAAGGAACGCAAACTCATCGCTCAGCGTGTCTCCAAACTGGCAGCCGAAGGCGATGTCTATGCCTACTTCAAGCACGTCGACGAACCTTGGGGGCCGCTAGCCGCAGAAGAGCTTCTGAAAACGCAAAAATGACCACAAAAGCCAGAACAATACTCGCGATTTTGACGAGCGCCAATTCGTTCGGAGAAAATAGCAAGAGAGGATCTTATCCGGCATGAGTTCACGTAACCCCGCAGTGCCTCTTAGCAAGAACGATCACCTTCTTCGTTGGGTCGAAAAAATGGCGGAATTGACTCGCCCCGCGAAAATCCACTGGGTAGATGGCTCGCAGCAGGAATACGACCAGCTCTGTAAGGAACTCGTCGAGAGCGGCACCTTCATCAAGCTCAACGAAAAACTTTGGCCGGGCTGTTTTTATGCGCGCTCGGACGCTTCCGACGTGGCGCGCGTCGAAGATCGCACCTTCATCTGCTCCTATGCCAAGGACAACGCCGGCCCCACAAACAATTGGGAAAATCCCTACGAAATGCGCAAGAAACTGCGTGCCCTCTTCAGCGGCTCAATGCAAGGTCGCACGATGTACGTGCTGCCGTTCAGCATGGGCCCTGTCGGCTCGCCGATGGCAAAAATCGGTGTGCAGCTCACCGATTCTCCTTACGTCGTCGTCAGCATGCGCATTATGGCGCGCATCGGATCTCGAGTTATCGACGAGATCGATAAAGGCGCGCGCGTCGTTCCTTGTCTCCACTCAGTCGGCATGCCGCTCGCACCGGGTCAAAAAGACGTTCCTTGGCCGTGCAACAAAGAGAAGTACATCGTCCACTTTCCCGAATCGCGCGAAATCTGGTCGTACGGCTCCGGCTATGGCGGCAATGCGCTCCTCGGCAAAAAATGTTTTGCGCTGCGCATCGCCTCCAACATCGCACGCGACGAAGGCTGGATGGCCGAGCACATGCTCATCCTCGGTGTCGAAGATCCCAAGGGCGAGAAGACTTACGTCGCAGCTGCCTTCCCGAGCGCCTGCGGCAAAACCAACTTCGCCATGCTCATTCCACCGAAAGGCTTCGAAGGTTGGAAAGTGTGGACCGTTGGCGACGATATCGCCTGGATTCGTCCCGATGAAAACGGTGCTCTCCGTGCGCTGAATCCCGAAGCAGGCTTCTTCGGCGTTGCGCCCGGCACATCGAAGAAAACCAATCCCAACGCGATGGCTGCGCTTTCAAAGAACACCATTTTCACCAACGTCGCCCTCACTCCCGAAGATGGCGTCTGGTGGGAAGGCATGACCGACGACCCGCCTGCCGAATGTCTCGATTGGCAGGGCAAAAAATGGACGCCGCAAATCGCCAAGGAAACCGGCGCAAAGGCTGCGCATCCCAACGCGCGCTTTACTGCGCCCGCATCCCAATGCCCCACGATCGATCCCGCATGGGAAGATCCTAACGGTGTTCCCCTCCACGCGATTATTTTTGGCGGTCGACGTGCCACCACCATGCCGCTCGTTTATCAAGCCTTCAATTGGAGCTCCGGCGTCTACATCGGCGCCACGATGGGCTCGGAAATGACCGCCGCCGCAGCCGGCACCATCGGCAAAGTCCGCCGCGACCCCATGGCTATGCTTCCGTTTTGCGGCTATCACATGGGCGATTATTTTCGCCATTGGATCAAGATGCAGCGCTCGCTCAAGGTCACACCGCGCATTTTCCATGTGAACTGGTTTCGCAAAGACGCCGATGGAAAATTCATGTGGCCCGGCTACAGCGAAAACATGCGAGTTCTGAAATGGATTGTGGACCGCGCCCGCGTTCGTGCTTTTGCCAGCGAAACACCCATCGGCTGGATGCCCCACTACGAAGACATGGAATGGAAAGGTCTCGATTTCCCGCGCGAAAAATTCAACGCCCTGCAGGAATTCGACGACAAAGCTTGGCGCCACGAGGTCATCGAGCACGAGGAACTCTTCATCCTCCTCCACGACCATCTTCCCAAAGAAATGGTCTACGAACGCGAACTCCTCATCTGCCGCTTGTAGGATCGGTTTGGGGGAACGATTCGTCGGTCTGTGGTGTCTAATTGCTCCAGCATATGAGCCTTTACAACTACCTGAATCCCACAATCTTTCTAAAGCACCTGCCCGCTGTTGGGTTGATTTTTCTTCTCTTACTGATTTTGGTAAGTATCTACGTACTCGATCGATCTGTGGTCACAACACTAAAGCTTCGCAAGTTGAGCCGTGGCAGTTCCCATGCAAAACCCCAGATAGATCTGGAGAGGCTTTGTGACAGTATCGCGAATGTGCGCCAGGCGTTGCGGTTCGCATTCTATACTTTTGGATGTTGTCTTTTTCTAATGCTATGCAGGTCCCTCGACTCGGTAGCCACGAGTAGCAAGCTCAATTACGGAACAATCCTGTGGAATTTTGGCGTAGACTTTACGTTCGCCGTCGATGTTTGTCTGATTTTTCTATTTCTTCACATTGTTCAGTGGGTTGTTTCGGTTCGCCTAAACCAAGTAATTCGCCGCCCATTGCCAACGTCTCGTTCTGGTTCGAAATAGACCTGGAAGTTAGTTCTTCCCGTAAGGCCGCGTGGAGGTAATGCCTTTACCTTCGGTAACCGTGACCGTCTGTCCCACATTCACATTCGCAAGCTTTTCCACTTGTCCGCTCGGCCAGCGAATTTCCACGGAATCCACTTTACTCTGTTGCCCAACGCCAAACGTCAGCACCAGCTCGCTCGCCGATAAATAACTAGACCCGCTCCGCAACATCTGCGTCTGTATTCCTTCCGCCGTCGCCACTCGTACTACCACGCCAATGCCGTCGCGATTCGACTTCGTCCCAATCAACTTCACGCGCAAACTGTGATTCGCCGTTCCTATTGCCTCATTCTTGAACAACGAAACCGGCCCGCCATTGGTGGACATCAAAATGTCCAACCGCCCATTGTTGTAAACATCCGCGTAAGCAACCGACCGTCCCACGCGCGGAGTCGCAAAAGCCGCACCCGCCGTCTTCGTCACTTCCGCAAACTTTCCTTTACCTAGATTTCGAAACAAATGCGGCGGCTCCGCATACTTCACGTTCGCCTGCACCTTCTGAATGTCCGGATCAATGTGCCCATTCACCACCAAAATGTCCGGCCACCCATCCAAATCGTAGTCAAAGAAAAAGCACCCAAATCCCAGTGTCAACAACGAAGCACGCCCCACTTCCGATCGCGGAGCCTCATCCACAAACAATCCACGCCCTTCGTTGTGATAGAGCGAAATCATCTGATTCGAAAAATTCGTAATCATCAAACTCGTATTTCCGCTGCGATCGTAGTCCGCCGTGTCCACGCCCATGCCCGCGCGCGCCACGCCGTCTTCGCTGAACGCCACGCCCGCTACAACCGCCTTTTCCGTGAACGTCCCATTCCCATTGTTCCGGTAAAGTTTGTTCGGCTGCGTGTCATTCGAAAGCAAAATATCTGGCCATCCATCATTGTCAAAATCCAGTATCGCAATCCCCAGTGTTTTCGACGTCGGTTCGTAAAGACCCGCCTGCTTCGTCACATCCGAGAAAGTCCCGTCGCCATTGTTGTGCCATAGCCGAATCGAGGCGCCTTTGTACGATTCCGGTGTGCAATACGATTTGCTCTTCCCGTCCATCGTGCAGTAAAGGTCCGCTTCCGGCGACCAAGTCACATAATTCGCTACCACGAGATCCAGCCGTCCATCCTTGTCGTAATCCACCCACGCTGCGCTCGTGCTGAACTCCTTCACGCCGGCGAATCCTGCTTTCTGTGTCACATCCGTAAACGTCCCATTCCCATTGTTGTGAAACAAATGATTCTGCCCGTACGCCGTCACAAACAAATCGTCATACCCGTCGTTGTCGTAATCGCCCACAGCCACGCCCAGCCCGAACATCTCCACATCAAGCCCCGCTTTGTGCGTCACATCTGTAAACGTCCCATCATGATTGTTGTGATAAAGCTTCGGTGTCGTGTGCTTCAGCGTGTGCCCGGGCCAGTCCGTGCCATTCACCAAAAAAATATCCGGCCAACCATCATTGTCATAATCAATGAACGCCACGCCCGGCCCCAGCGTCTCCGGCAAATACTTTTTTCCGAACGCGCCATTGTTGTGGACGAACTTGATCCCCGCCGCAGCCGTCGCGTCGCGAAACTCCGCTGGCCCTTTCGCAGCGGTCGCTGTTTGCGCCATTGAATTGTTCGAAAAAATAAACAGGAAGGCAGCAAAAACTACACTCGAGATTTTCTTCACGGATTCCCCAAAAGTTCATCGCGCCCGACGCCCAGCGCATCGGCCATGCGATTGATGTAGTTAAACCACGACGCGATCATCGTAATCTGCAAAATCCCCTTGTCATCAAATCCTGCCGCGCGCAATTTCTCATGATCCTCTGGGGTACACTTCGTCGCGTCCTTCGTCAGCTTTACCACGTAATCTAGCATCACGCGGTCCTGCTCGCTGATCGGCGCAGTCTTGTAATCGTGCTGCAGCGCCTCGACCATCCCTTCGTCCAACGTCACCCTACGCAGAAACTCTGCGTGCGATTCGATTCAATAGTGACACCGGTTTGTGACCGAAACCATCGTCGCAATCATTTCGTGCTGATACCGTTTCAGCGGCAGTTCCGGCGCCATCATCGCGCCAAACGCGCTGAACGAGTGGTACAGCGCATCCGGAATCAGCGTGTGCGAAGCCGTAATCCCTGCTTCCGGCCCTTTGTCCACCGCAGGCACTGGTGTCGCGTACTCCTGCGGATAAATCTTCCGCTGCGCCTCCATCGCCGCTTTTACGCGCGGATCTTCATCCATCTTCACTGTCTTAATCCACGTCATCCGATGGCTCCCAGGTTTTTTCCGAAAAAACTTATCGCCCGCCGCCTGCTGCAGTGCTTCTAACCGCCGAACTCTTCGCCCGCGCATGAGCCGCATTTTTTTTCGCTGCTGCTTTCGGCGCCTCGCCCAGCGCCACCGACGTATGCTCATGAATCATCTGCCGCTCATTGTTGTCTTCTGGATGCGCCTGCCGATACGGCCCCGTCAGCGCCTGCGCCGATTCATCTGCCTTGTACCGCAAATAACGCGCCTTGTGCTGTTCCGCACGCGCATCATCGCCAAGTCCGTTGTAGCAAAGCATCAAATTGTAGTGTGCCTGCAAATCTTCCGGATCGATCGCCAGCGTCGCTTGAAACGCCTTCACCGCATCCGCATATTTCTTTTGCAAAAAGTAAATTCGCCCCAGTTCGTTCCATACCACACGATCCCGCGGATATTGCTGCAGCACGCTCTGCAATTTCGCAATCGCTTCGTCGTACTTCCCATCTTCCTTTAGCACACGCGCATAAAAATAATTTGCCCGCGCCAATCCCGGTTTCAACGCCAGTGCTTTGTCCAATACCTGTTCCGCGCCCGCCGTGTCGCCTTCCTGAGCTCGCACGCGCCCAATGTTCACCCATCCATCTGCATTCTGCGGATCGGCCTGCGTCACTTTCTCAAACGCCATCCCTGCATTTCGCAAGTCTCCCTGCAAAAATAATCCGATTCCGTAGTCATTCCAGCGCATCCAGTCTTCTTTCACTGCTACTGCCTGCGGCGCAGGCGCGAGTTCTTTCTTCGCAATCACCCGAATCGTTTTTGTATCCTCCGCGACTACCGTAACCGGCAGCGTCGGAACCTCTTTCAATTTTCCCGCCACGCCGCTCGTATCTCCTGTGAACGCCCACTTCCGATCGTCGTAATGCGGCGTCACTTCGCCTTTCGCTTGGCTTGTATCCTCCACACCCGCATACGAAAACTGGTTGTTGAACCACATGAATTTCCGGTAATTCAATTTCGCATGCAGCGTAATCTTCTCTCCGCTGCTTTCGGGAATGTGTAAACGATAGTGCACCGTGTCCGCCGCACCAGGGGGAATCAAATGCACGTACACCACTGCGCGCGTCGACCAGGCATTCCGCTTGTTAATGACATTCCCGTGTCCATCAATCTGCCGCGAACGGTAAAAATGCGCGCCTTCATCCACTTGCCCCTTACCGTCGTCCGCAACCCTTCCGCTCCAGAAAATCACCTGCCCTTTTTCATCCGTCGCTTCAAGTTCGAGCCACACTTCAAACGCATCTACCGTCCCGCCTGGAAAGAAGTGCCCCACCTTGCGCGTTCGCACTACAACTTCCACGTTCACGTCATCCCCGCGCCGCGCCGCCGCATCCACACGTCCCAGCGGAGCCGTAATCGCGCGAGCGCTTCCTTCCGCGCCATGCGTGCCCGTAATATCGGCTTCCTCGCCCACAGCAAATGTCGTGGAAAGCTCCTGCCCGCCGTGCGGCACATTTCCTTTTGTTTCCGGGCTCTCTTTTCCCGCCGGCGCAATGCCAAAAATATCCACGCTTACTTGCTTGTCCTGCAAAAATTTCACGCTCGCCGCAAGCTGTTCTGCGTCCGCATTCGCCGTCGGCACTGCTGTGTTCGCGCCCGGGAACCGGTGCGAGTGCACAAATCCATCCACGTTGCCTTCGTCTTTTGAAGGAATCAGCGGCATGTGGCAATCCGCACACATCATCGAATTCGCCGGATAATAAAATGACCGCGCGCCCTGCCCCGAAACGCCGCTCGCCTGCCAGTTGTCATACTCGTTGAACCCGCGAATCCACCGGTAACGATTCACCGGCAAATCGAGATGCACTTTATGGCAGCCCGAGCAGAACTCCGCTGTCTGCTCTCGCATGAATGGCTTCAAAAACACGCGCCGGTGCGGCTCCGGATTCACTTTCACCATGAAGTCGTGCACCGCACGCACCACCGGATTTTCGCTCGCCGCCAGTTCATGCAGCTTCGGATACTCCAGAACAAAATCGCCCTGCCCCATCGTGCTCTTCACTTCCACGATGCTGTGGCACATCATGCAGCTCAAACCCGCTTGCGCCGCCGGCGTATTCTCAATTTGTCTGATCGGCGTGTCGAACATCCCGCTAAAGAGCAGTGCCGGATCGTGGCAGCCCGCGCACCACTTCGAACTCTTCACGCCCGCTACGTCCTGCATGTATTCGATGCTCTTGCGATACCACTGATTGTTGAACGACGAAAAATGATGTGCCGAGCTGTACCACTGCTTATACACATCTCCGTGACACCGCTCGCAAGCTTGCGACTGCATGAAATATTTCGCCGGAATATTTTTCCCGTCTCGTGTCTGCACCGAACTCGGAAAAAACTTCCCGCTTGGCCCGTCACCCTCGCCGTCCATCGTCTCTGTCGAAAGCGCCGGATTTTTTACGCGGTACGAATTTTTCCAGGCAATGTTTCGTCCCCACCACGCTCCCGCGCTCGCCAAACCCATCACGAGCAGCACTGTCGCAAACCGCAGCAGCGCAGCGCCCGCTCCCTCCCCCAGCCACTTGCGATTGCCAAGCCACGAAAGAGCCAGAAAAAAAACTCCCGCCACACACAGCGCAATATGCGCATAAAGCCATGCCTTTAGCCGGTGTGGCGTCCCAATCTTCACCAATACAATTCCTAAAATCGCCCCCAGTGCCAGCAGACTCCATCCAAATCGATTTCCAAATTTTTGCTCCCGCCAGCACCGCAAAAAATACGGCACCATCAAAACCGCCAACACCAACCCTGCAACCAAATGAAAAAGCAGCACCGCCGAATACGTCAGCGTCGCCGAAGGAAATCCATACAAATAAATGGAAGTAATCGCGAGAAGGACGAGGATCCGAGGCCGCCACCGATTCATCAAACCAGTCTCCAAAAACACCGCCTACGATTCTACACTCGCCGCAAAAACGACTGCGCGGCCGGGATAATTTGGGTATCCGGCCGCGCAATCAAGGGGTGCTCCCGAGGGTGTAATACTGAAATCTTTGGTTCGGGTAGCGTACTGATTTCGTTGCCCCGTTTATAAATTGAGCCGCGAACCACTGCAATAATGTAAAAGAATTAGAACCCGGCCAGCGCCACAACATCTTTATTTTCTGTTATTTGATACGCTTTTCCTGTCGCCAGGTTCTTGAATTCCTGTGTTCCCCCACTCGGCCAATCAATAACAACCCGCTCCACCCGGTCACGTCCACCCATTCCAAACGTCACTGGCAGCTCCGATTGCGAAAGATAGCTCGACCCGCCATGCACCATTCGCATTTGCATTTCGCCGCCGTTGAACACGCGCACAACCGCTCCAATCGCATCACGATTCGATTTCGTCCCCGTTAAGTGAAATCGAATCGCACGATGACCGGCGTTTTGATCGTTGCGGTATAAATACGCCGGCCCGTTGTTTGTCGTCATCAGAACATCCAAATCGCCGTCGCGGTCAAAATCTCCATACGCAAGTCCACGCCCCACCTTCGCTTTCGCAAACTCGGTGCCCGCCTCACTCGCGGCTTCGCGAAATTTTCCCCCGCCCTGATTAAAAAAAAGCTGCGGCGGTTGCGCGTACCCAACGTTCCCGCGTATGTTTCTCACCGTTTCATCGATGTGCCCGTTCGCCACCGCCAAATCGAGTCGCCCGTCCAGATCAACATCCAAAAACGCGCAGCCGAATCCCAGAGTTGTTTTTGACGGCCCGCCCACTCCGGACGCTAACGAAATCTCATCGTACGTCCCCGCTTTTCCAGCGCGATACATCCCGATCATTTCATTGTCAAAATTCGTAATCGCAATTCCCGCTCGCCCCGAATTCTCAAAATCTCCAACCGCCACTCCCATTCCCGCTCGCGCTTTTCCATCTGGGCTGAACGCAATTCCCGCCTCAACGGCCACATCTTTGAATTTTCCGTTGCGCAAATTCTTGTAAAGTTTGTTGGGCTGAGTGTCGTTTGCCACCAGCAAATCCGGCCAGCCGTCCTGATCGAAATCGAGCAGCGCAACGCCAAGCGATTTCGAACTCGCATCAAAAACCCCGCTGCCCGCCGTCACATCCTCAAATGTTCCATCTCCCCGATTCCGGAACAGCCAGCACGTCTCTCCGCGATACGCCTCCGGCGTGCAATACGATTTTTGCTTTCCATCCAGGCTGCAAAAAACATCGTGTTCCGGCGACCAGTTCACGTAATTGCACACAAAAAGGTCCAGCAACCCGTCCCGATCGTAATCAAACCAAAGAGCCGATGTGCTGAACGCTTGCTTCCCCAAAAGCCCGCTCTTGCGCGTTATATCGATGAATGTCCCTTTGCCCGTGTTCTGAAACAGTCGGTTCTGTCCCACACATGTAATCAAAACATCCGGGAATCCATCCTTGTTGTAATCTCCAACTGCCACGCCCATTCCATAGAGCTCGACTTCGAGCCCTGCCGCTCGCGTCACATCCGTAAAAGTTCCATTGCGATTATTTTTGTAGAGCTTCAGTGTCGATTTTTGTTTTTTGTGCCCCGGCCAGTCCATCGCATTGACCAGCAAAATGTCTTGCCATCCATCCGCGTCGTAATCCAGAAACGCGCAGCCCGACCCCAGCGTCTCCGGCAGCAATTTCCCGCCGTAAGCGCCACTGTTGTGTTGAAAAGAAATGCCCGCTGCTGAAGTTACGTCAGTGAGTTGAAATCCAAGTCCTGGCGTCGGGTAAGGAAAAACGGCAGGAGAAAAGAGGGAACTCGCGGCCGTTACCCTCGCAATTCCATTCAAAAATTCCCGCCGCTTCACGGCAAATTCACCAATCCGTTTCGAATCGCGTAAACCACAAGCTCCGCCGTTTTATGAATCCCCAAGCGGTCCATGATATTCGCGCGATGCACCGCCACTGTGTTCACACTCAACTCTAGATCGTTCGCAATTTCCTTGTTCGATTTTCCCGCGACAATATGTTGCAGAATTTCCATCTCGCGCGGCGTTAGTCCCGCTTCTCGTTCGCCTTTCAGCACTTGTGGCCGCGCAACCTGCGGATCAAGCACCGTTTTTCCTGCCGCCACACTCTTGACCGCGCCCGCCAAATCCAGGTCCATCGCGTTCTTCAGCACGTACCCGCGCGCGCCGGCGAGAAGCGCTTGCTTCACCAGCGTGTCTTCCGAATGCATGCTCAACAGCAGAATCGCGGAACCCGGCTGCGCTTCCAGGATTTTTTTGGTCGCTTCCAGTCCGCTCATCACCGGCATAGCGCAGTCCATTACGATCACCCGCGGCTTCAGTTGCACCGCTAGCTTCACGCCTTCCGCGCCGTCACTCGCTTCTCCCACCACTCTGATCCCTGGATCGTCTTCCAGCATTCGCCGGAATCCGCGCCGCACCAGCGCGTGATCGTCCACCAGCAGCACGGTGATCTTATCCGCCATGAGCTTCCACCTTTTCCCGTGCAACCCTTAGCCGCACTCGCGTGCCGCCCGCCTCCGGCTTCTCGTATGTCAAATCTCCTCCAATCAGTTCCGCACGCTCGCGCATCGCTACCATTCCAATTCCGTGGTGTCCCCCCTGCTGGAATTTGTCTGGCCGTAATCCCTTTCCATGGTCTTCTATTTCCAGAATAAGCTCACTCGCTCCATAGGTTAAACGCACCCACGCTTCATTCGTCTGTGCGTGCCGGCTGATGTTGTTCAAGCTTTCCTGCACCACGCGGTACAAATGAACTCCCGCTCCTGTTTCCACTGCAAACGCGGGCCCCGCTTTTTCGTAGCTCACGGCCAGTCCTGTCTGTCGCTCAACCGTGGGAATGTACCAATCAAGCGTCGCTTCGAGACCCGCTTCCTCAAGTAGCACGGGATGCAGCGCCTGCGATAGTCCGCGCACTTTGTTCAGCGTGGATTGCGTAATTTCCTGAACTTCCTTCAAATCTCCACGCAGCGTCGAATTCTCCGGCATCTGTTTTCCTGCACGCCCCAGCAACGAACCGATCGCCGTCAAAACTTGCCCGAACTCATCATGTAATTCCCGCGAAAGATGTCGCAGCATCGATTCCTGTGTCGAAATTAGTTTCTGAGCCAGCTCGCTCCGTTGCTGAGAAAGCTCTTCCAGTTGCGCGAATATTTTCTTGTTCGCTTGAATCAAATACAAACTCGTCAAGACAATCACCAGCAATACAGCGCCAAGAAATAAATAAAGCTGCCGCTGCACTCGATCGTAAATTTTCGTGATCTCTGCCGTCGCCTGCTCTTCTCCCTCGTTATTCTGAATAAGCAATCGCGAAACCGCCGTGCTCAGCGCCGCCTGCCGCGCTTGCAGCGTCACTTGAATCTGTTCCCGCGCTTCCGCATCCCTCCCATTCGCGGCCAGTGCGAACATCCGGTCCATTGCGTCCCAAAACTGCGCAAGCGATTGACTCAGATAGGTCCGTTGCTCGGCTGTGCGCTGCGTCGGCGCAAACGAATCTTCAATCTTCAGCGCCGCATCCAGATCCTCGCGAATTCGCTCGAACTGTGCCGTCCATGCCGTCAGTGGATACGGCTCCCGCGCGTCCAGCATGTCCCGCATCGCCAGCGCCAGCGAATTCAAATCATTCTGCACGCGCAGGAGTTGCAACGAATCTTTCCGGTTGCGATCCACCAGGTTGCTCTGCAGCGCCCGCAAGCCCGAGAGTTGTCCGTTCATGTAGTAAGCAAATAACAGCACGGCAACAAGAGTCAGCACCAATCCAACGAGCAACCCTGCAGTCGGCGAACGGCTCGGCTGAGAACCTTGCGGCATCGCCAGAGAGTATACTTTGTCGTTTCGAACACCAAACTTCTGCTTTGCAACAATTCCTCGCGCGAATGCGTATAATCCCTCGGTTGGGAGTTCGGCTTCCCATCAATTCTACTTAAGATTCCGGTAACGTTAACGCTTGCCTAGAATATCGTTATCCTTTACAATGCTTCAACTCTCGGAATTACACCCGGGGCGGCTTTCGGGCTGCCCCTTGCCTTCTCTTCCCACACTTAATGGAGGTCGTATGTTTTCACGTCGAGGATTATTGGGCCTGCTCCTGGCAGCTTGCGTTGCTCTTCCTGTCGCTCGCGCCAATGACGAAATTCCGAAAGTTGCTTGGAAACGCCCCATTGGAAAACCGCTCGAAAATCCGGGCACAAAAAAACCTGCGCTCGATGGCGGGCACATCGATGACGGCTTCTGGCAAGGCGCACCAGTTGGTGGATTCGGCGCGGGAACTTTTTCGCGCACCTTTCGCGGAGATTTTGCGCGCTGGCATGTCCAGCCGGGCTTTCACAAGTATCAGTCCATCCTGGCAAATCAGTTCGCGATGTTTCAAAAGTCGGACGGCGATTCCGAAGGCGTCGCAAAAGTTCTCTACGCCGGAAAACCCGCGCATGGCGAACTTAGCGCATGGAACTGGGATTATCCCGTTGGCGCGGGAGAGTACGCGGCCCTTTATCCGAAATCTTGGTTCGACTACAAATGGGACAAATTTCCCGCACACGTAACTCTCGAACAGTACTCACCGATTCTCCCGAACAATTACAAAGAGACAAGCTATCCCGTCGCCGTCTATCGCTGGCATGCAGAAAATCCCACCAACAAGAAAGTTACGGTCTCCGTTCTTTTTTCCTGGACCAACATGCTTGGTTGGTTCCGCAATCCCGATCGCGATTTTCGCGCCGCGCTGAACGAAGGAAATTACAACCGCGCCGCATCCGAAAAAATCGGCGATGCAACGATGAAGGGAATCGTCTTCGAGCGTAATCGCGGCAGCGTCGTACCGAATGCCTGGGACGGCCAGATGACTATCGCCGCACTCGAAACGCCCGGTGTTGAAGTCACCTACCTCACTACATTTCTTCCTTACGGAAGCGGCTCCGAAGTCTGGTCCACATTTTCCAAAGATGGCACGCTCGACACAGCAAGCAAAGGCTGGCTCAGCAGCGGTGAACCGCTTGTCGGCGCAATTGCCGTGAAATTCACGCTGAATCCCGGAGAAAAGAAAATTGTTCCGATGGTTTTGTCCTGGGATCTTCCCGTCGTCGAATTTGGCTCCGGCCGCAAATGGTATCGCCACTATACCGATTTCTATGGAACTGACGGCAAACAGTCTTGGGCCATCGCGCGTGATGGATTGAAAAATGCCACCGCGTGGAGCGACGCAATCTCCGCATGGCAAGCGCCTTATATCAATGATGAAAGCAAGCCGGAGTGGTATCGCGGGATGCTCTTCAATGAGCTTTATGTTTTTGCTGATGGCGGTTCATTCTGGGGCCGCCCTGTCGGTGCGGATCCGAAAACTCCAAACACCTATTCGTTCATGGAATGTTTCGACTATCCGTATTACGAAACGCTCGACGTGCGTTTTTACGGCTCCATGCCGCTCGCAAAATTCTGGCCCGACATAGACAAACAAGTGATGCGCGATTTTGCGGACACCGTTCCAAAACATCTCGACGATCGCATGACCTGGATTTGGAAATCCATGGTTACGCAGTCAGCAGTTTTCCGCGAACGCAAAACAAAAGGCGCTGTTCCGCACGACATGGGGGTTCCAAACGAAGATCCGTTTTACCAGGTGAATCAATTCAGCTGGCAGGACACAAACGGCTGGAAGGATCTGAATTCCAAATTCGTGCTCATGGTTTATCGCGATTACGTGCTCACCGGTTCCAAAGATAAAGATTTTCTGAAATACACCTGGCCGGCAGTTCAGGAAGCGCTGGTGTATCTCGGAAAATTCGACAAAGACAACGACGGCATTCCGGACAACGACGGCTATCCCGACCAAACTTACGATACGTGGCTCGTGCGCGGTGACAGCGCGTATTCCGGCAGTCTGTGGCTCGCTTCGCTCCGCGCTGCGGAAGAGATCGCGAAAAAACTTGGCGACGAAAAAGCCGCGACACACTATCACGAACTTTTTGCAAAAGGCCAGAAGACCTACATCGAAAAACTGTGGAACGGAAAATACTTTCGTTACGATACCGAAAGCGAATACAAAGACAACATTCAAGCCGACCAGCTCGCTGGTCAGTGGTACGCGGACGTGACCGGCCTTGGTGATATCGTTCCACGCGACATGCGCGCGAAGGCGCTCAAGAATATTTACGACTTCAACGTGATGAAATTCGCCAAAGGCGAAATGGGCGCCGTGAACGGCATCGCCGCCGACGGCACCATCATCACGACCAACGAGCAAGTCCAGGAAGTCTGGACAGGAACGACGCTCGGCCTAGCGGGCTTCATGCTGGGCGAAGGCATGAAAGACGAAGCGTTCCATACGGCCTGGGGTATCTACCACGTGACGTACGAAACCAAAGGTTATTGGTTCCGCACGCCCGAAGCGTGGGACATCACGGGAAACTATCGTGCGTCCATGTACATGCGCCCTGCGGCGATCTGGTCCATGGAAATGACCGCACCGCCAAAATCCGCGGCGCTAAGCCCGGCGCAGGAAAATTCAACCGCGACGGTTGGGTCGAAGTAGCGCGACCGTTGTTAACATGACGGCGCAGCCGGCCACGGGAACGAGAAGGCCGATACGCAAGCTGCCCGAGAGACGCGAAATGATTCCGACGAGCGGCGGCATCAGTGCGCTGCCTGCCGCTGCTAGCGCGAACATCACACCCCCGACTTTTCTTGCGCGCGCGCCGAACCACTTGGAGAGCCAAGCGACATAAATCGGAAACAGGCTGGACAAGCCAAGCCCTGCAAAAAACGCGCCTGTAAAAAGCGCGGTGGCCGAGTGTGCGGACAAGAACAAAAGCCCGCCTGCCGCTGCCAGCAAAAGCCCGCCGACCGCGACCGTCGCTTCTTTCAAACGCAAAAGAATTGCGGCACTCGCGCCGCGGCCTCCCAAGAGACCGGCATAAAAGAAAGATTGCGTGAGCAAAAAATTTGTTCCGGCCCAGGTTGTGGCTCGTTGTGCGTGAGTCACGGACCAGCCCGATGTACTTACTTCCGTCCCGACATAAACGAAAAACAGGACGCCGAGAAGGGCGGCCACAATTGTGCCCGCGACGCCAGCTGTTGGCACCGCGTTCTCGGAGTTTTCCGCGTGGGAAGGCTCCCCAAAACGCACCTGTGATAGAACAAAGGCGAGAACGAGAGAAAGCGCACCTGTCGTGCGGAGAAACAAGGTGACATGCGAAATCTGGATCATCCACTTGGCGAGCGGTGCGGAGGCGATCGCTCCTATTCCCCAAGCGAGATTCAGGATACTGAGCGCGGAAGCTCTGCGCTCGCCGTACGATTCTCCGGCCCAAAGATTTGTACCCGGAACGGATAATCCATAACCCAAACCATAGATGCCGCTTGCGGCGAGCGCCAACGGGAACGCTCGTGCATTGAGCAGGGCAAATCCCGCTCCCATCATGGCGATCCCGACTGTAATGGCAGGTTTGAAGCCTTTTGCGGTGACAACCACGCTCGAAAGCAACACCCCCGCCAGCGAAAGCGAGAACTGAGTGAAGAAAAAAAATCCGGCGCGGCTGTCGTCGAGGCCCCACTTTATGCGAAATTCTGGAAGGATAGTTCCAATGAACGTGATGATGAGGCCATTGAGGACGAAACTGAAAGCGAGCAGATAAAAAATGATGCTGCGCGAAGAGTTTCCTCCCGCAGACTGGATTTGCGTTTTCGAGGACATCATGGCATTTTGCCTGCGCCAAACTTTCGGTGCAATGCGCTTTGTTGGATGACATGAAACAGGGACATGATGCAGATGATTGATGCTGGTTTGATCGGTTTTGGATTGGGAGGACGCGCGTTTCATGCGCCCTTTATCGCTACAGTGCCGGGCTTGCGGCTTGCGGCGGTTCTCCAACGCACGGGCAATGATGCCGCGGAAGTTTATCCCGGCACGAAGATTGTCCGGTCTCTTGAGGAATTGCTCGCGATTTCGAGCATTCGTCTTGTTGCGATTTCGACTCCGAATGACACGCACTTTCCGCTTGTGAAGGCGTGCCTTGAAGCTGGTCGCGACGTGGTTGTGGACAAGCCGTTCACGACGAATCTTGCGGAAGCCCGCGAATTGGCAGCGCTCACGCAGAAAACGGGAAGATTTTTGACCGTTTATCAGGAGCGGAGGCTCGACGGCGATTTTCATACATTGGAAAAATTGATCTCCGACGGCGAATTGGGCCGCGTGATACGGTTTGAAGAAACGTTTGACCGTTGCCGGCCGGCGATTCGCGATTCGTGGAAAGAGCGCACGGGGCCGGGTACAGGCGTTTTTTTCGATCTTGGCCCGCACCTGATTGATCATGCGCTGAAGCTTTTTGGTCCGCCGGAATCGCTGCTGGCAGATATTCGCGTAGAACGCAATGGTGCGGTGAACGACGATGCGTTCGACGTGACGTTTTATTATGCAAACGGATTGCGTGCCTATATTTCGGCGACCACGATGGCTCCAATTCCGCGGCCACACTATCGCGTGCTGGGAACGAAAGGGAGTTACGTCAAACAAGGACTCGATCCTCAGGAAGCGCTGCTGCGCGCGGGAAAACCCGTTGGGGGGGACGATTGGGGAATGGAAAAAGAAGAAGATTGGGGAACGCTGGCGCAGTTTGATTCGGCGAATTCCACGCAGCGGCGCGTTCCGACGCTGCGGGGAGATTACCGGGCTTTTTACGAAAATGTGCGCGACGTGATGCTCGGCAAGGCGAAGCCGCTTGTTTCGCTCGAAGAGGCTTTGCGCGTGATGTACGCGCTGGAACTGGCTACGGAGAGCAGCGCGCAGCGAAAAGTTCTTCCATGGAAATTGCAGCCAGGAGGGGTGTAAACGAATCCAAGTATGCAGAGCCCCGTTCGACGGGGAATCGGATATGCTAAAGCAAAGAGAGGCACTGTGGCTCGCACTGTAGAACTTGCGCCATCCATACTTTCCGCGAATTTCGCGAATTTGGCCGCGGACGCCAAACTGGCGCTCGAAGGCGGCGGGACGCTGCTGCATGTGGATGTGATGGACGGCCACTTTGTGCCGAACATTACGCTTGGGCCGCCGATTGTGGCTTCGCTGCGCAAAGCGATTCCCGAAGCGATTTTTGACGTGCACCTGATGATTGAAAATCCGGATCAATATATTCCGGCGTTTGCCGAAGCGGGCGCGACGTGGATTCTGGTGCATCAGGAAGCGTGCCGGCATCTGGACCGCACGCTGCACTTGATTGAAGATCACGGATGCAAGCCGGGCGTGGTGATCAATCCCGCGACACCGATCGGCGTGCTCGATGATGTGCTTGATCTGGTGCATCACGTTCTGGTGATGAGCGTGAATCCGGGCTTCGGCGGGCAAAAATTCATCCGCAACTCGCTGAAGAAGATTTCCGCGCTCGCGAACGAACGCGAAAAGCGCGGCTTGAACTACCGAATTGAAGTTGATGGCGGCGTGGCGCTTGATACGATTGGCGACGTGGTCCGCGCCGGCGCCGAATTGCTCGTCGCAGGCAACGCCGTTTTTGGCCACGGTGACATCCGCGAGAACGCGCGCAAACTTCTGCAAGCCGCCCGCTCCGCTACCGCAGCCCACGCCTAAAATCAGAAACAATAAACCGTTGGAATTGTCGTGATGGGGTGCCCCTACCCCCGGTGTTTTTGCATGAATATCAAAACAAAGAAGTTGTTGGCTTAGGAGTGCGTATGAATATGAAAAGAAAGGGTTTGTAAGTGCCATGGAATGATACTCATACGAGGAGTCTGTAAGAGTGGCAAATACAGGACTTATGGGCGCGAGATGTTTGTTAGAAGGTAAACCGTGGGGGCGTTTAGAGGCGGGAGGCTTTTGAGGGACCACCCGGCGGCGCGGCATAGAGGGCTAGGCACAAAGATCGTGCCTTCCAATCGCAAACATTATACCGCATAAGTATAGTTAGTCAAGTAATAAACACTAAGATTCGTATTTGCAGCGGATTAGAGGATGCCAATTCGAGTTGGCGGCTGGAAACAGAGGGAAAATCAAAACCCGCACCCTTAACCCCGAATGGTGCGGCACCCGGCAGGATGTATTGTGCCCCTACACAAGGGGATGCTTGAACGCCGGGAGTCAGTGAGTGGATAACGTGCGTTGGCGGACGCCGAGGATGTTGGGGATGGGCCAGGCGGCGGAGTTGGAGTCGTTTTCGCGGAAGGACGTTTCGTAGCTACCGAACAGTTCCAGTTCAAAATCTCCGGCGTGCAAATAGAGCTGAGCTTCGGGGCCGCCTTCGAGATGTTGGGCGGCGACGAGGCCGATTCCGGCGGACAAAAGTTCGGAGTTGAGATCGTGCATGGAAAAGGGCGAGCGGGAATAGAGGAAGAGGATATGGCCTGCGCGTCTTCCCCAAGTGCGGCTTCGCTCCACTTGCGGGTTTGCTGGCCCCATTGATTTGAACCGGGATGCTTAATCAGACGCAAGTTTTGCAGAGCGGAAGAGTAGTCCTTCAAAATGTTCTCGAAATGAACGCCGGGAGCGTCAAGATCAAAAATGCGAAAGCGGGGAAGGGACTGCGAATTGCGCGGTTCGAACGCGGCGACGGATTGGTATGAGTTTTGCTTGCTGTTGTTAACGTAGGAGCTGGAGCCCATATAGCCAAGGTGCGTTTTGTAGTCTTCGGCAAACATTCCCGCGTTGATCGCAGCGGTGAATTTGTGGCCCCGCGACCAGTCGCGAGCCGTGTGCCCTGTCGATTCGCCGGTCTGACTGATGCCTGTGGCTTCCAATTGCCAGAGGTTGGGATCCATGCGCAGGACGAAGATGCGAGAATCGCCGACAGCGCTCGGCTTTTTTGCGATTACGTATTTGTAGTCCATTCCCGGAGCGATGGTTTTCCAATCCGAGGAGGGGCGCGCGATCAGAAGCGAGGAAAGGCTGAAAAAGAAAATCACGAAGAGCATGCCTGGCCGGCTCTGCTGTAATTTCGCACCCATTCTTTGACAAGCCTAACTCAGTTCTATGGTGAGCCCAAAAGTGGGCGACAGTTATTTCGCCAGTTTGGCCAGGTATTCGCGGATGATGAATTTGGTCGAGTCGAGGGGTTCGCCGGTTTCGAGCAGGGATTTTAGGCTACTGAGAATGGATGGCCAGCCATTTTTCACGCCTTCGTAGGTTTTGGAGCCGACTTCAAATTCGTCGTGGATGATTGTGAGGCGAACGACACCTTTTTGCGAGGCAGGTTCGATTTCGAAGGTGGCTCGGCACGGTGGTTCGTTTTTCATTTCCGGATGCCAGCCTACGTGCCAGGTGAAGGAGAGAAGCCGCGGCGGTTCAAACTTGAGAACGATGCCGGAATCGGCGGGCGCGTCTTCCGCATCGGTCATCTGCACTTTTGAACCGACTTTCCAATCCGATAGGAATTTCACGCCAGACCAATATTTTTGCGTGAATTCGGGGTTAATTAGTGCCTGCCAGAGTTTTTCCGGCGTGGTGCGGATGTAAACGGTGTAAACGAATTTTGGTTTATCCATTTTTAGGTCGACAGCAGGGCAGTTCAAACTGCCCCACCGGTACGTGCTCCTTTCGGTTTCCTTTTTGCTTCCAAATTGTTTTTCAATTCGCCTAGTGCTTCGATGCGGTGGCGATCGTATTTGCTGATCCAGCGATCGTAGATCTGGTGAATAGGAACCGGGTTCAGGTAGTGCAGCTTTTCCCGGCCGCTCCAGACGACGGTGATCAGATTTGCTCTCTCCAGCAGCAGAAGGTGTTTGGTCACCGCCTGTCGCGACATGGAGAGGTAACCGCAAAGCTCATTCAGTGTTCGGCCATTCTTTCCGAACAAAACGTCCAGCAGGCGTCTGCGGCTTTTGTCGGCAAGGGCCTTAAATACTGCTTCCATGCGCGTTCATAATAGGCAACCGTATGGTTGCATGTCAAGAAGAGATTTTGCAAGAGGCGAGTGTTCGGCTATTTATGCGGCGATGGAGATGACTTTGGACTTGCGTGAGGACTTCTTCGGCGAGGCGGTGAGTTCGGCTTCGGCGCGGAGCCAATCGGAATGGGGATCGCCTGGGGCGCCGTTGCGTTCGAGGTAGATGTGATAGGCGCGGAGTGCGATTTCTTCCTCGGTGGGCTTTGTCTTTTTTGCGCGAGTCGTTTTCGGTTTCGGCGCAGCAACGGATTTAGTTTTCGGCATTCAGCCCTCCTTTGGGTGCCTGATTTTATTTTAGGTGGAAGAGCTGCAAGTCTGCATGCACTCATCATGACGCGAGTGATGTGATGGATACTCCGGGAAATTCCGATGGATCGAATCGGAATACCTGATGTGCGAACGGACTACTGCTCCTGGTAGTTCCAGGTGGGGCCGCTGACGAAGAATCGAAAATTGGCACTAAACAATTCACTTCCAGGTAAACGGCATCTCTGATAGCTTGAGGCGCTGACTCTCCGGATTTTTTCGAAGAACAAATCAGAAATGGCTGGTGAAAGATGCCCTCGTGGTTGAGGTCGTTTTGGAACGGAATTCGCAGTGCTGGTTCGTGGTTGAAGACCAAGACAATAGCTGCGTGGAATGCGGTGCAAAGCATGCGGGCAACGCCTGCACCTGCTCCTCCGGCCTTAGCCGGTCCGACGGTTGCTTCTGCGCTTACCGGGATACAGCAGACTCTGCAAGAGATCGCAAAGCAAAAAGAGGAGAAAGGGATCTTCAAGGAGGCACTTTTCTCAGGGCTGAAAACGCTGGCAATTCTTCTTGCGGGCCTGGCCTTTCTTTTTGTTGTCGCGTTTCTGACGAAACAAAAGATTCTGATCGAGCCTTTTTCGGTGCCCAAGGAACTGGAGGCACGCGGATACACTTCCCAGGCAGTGACGGCAAGGATTGTCGATCAAATCGAAGTCGTAGAGAGAAAGGCAAAATCCGATCTCGAAGTGGTCAAATTCGCCACCTCACCATCTGAGATTCTGCCGGACGTGGAACTTCCAGAGACCCATACACAATTGAAATCCGTGATTCCATACCTTCAGGAGTTGATGGGCAGGAAGCCTTTGAAAGTTTCGGGAGGGTTTACTCAAAGCGGACAAGGATTGTTGCTGACGGTTCGCGTAACAGGTACGTCGTACGACGATACCGTGGCGACTTTTGGGACATCAATGGACTATCCCGAAGGAGTATTCGATGCCGCTGCGAAACAAATCCTAAGAATTACCGATCCCTATACTCTCGCTGCGTCGCGCTTTGGCGAGGCGAATTATGAGGATGCCAAGACGCTTCTCTATCGGGCGCTGGATAACGCCAACAAATCGAAAAGAAGCCGTACATTGAACCTTCTGGCCCTTATCGCAGAGCGTCAAGGCGATGACCCGACGGCGGAAGCGAGATATCGGGAATCAAGAGCTGCGGACAAGAGTTACACATGGGGGAGAATAAATTTTGTCTACTTTTTGATCCAGAAAAAACGTTATTCAGAAGCGGAATCAGAAATAAGCGACATTGTCCGCGGAGAACGGCCGTTTTACCGTTTTTGGGGGACGCCAGCGAGCGCAGTAGATGCTCTAGTAGCAAAAGCCCAACTACACAAAACAAAAAATGAACTTGATGCAGCCCTGGAGCAATTGGCGGAAGCGGAAAAGTTATATTCTTGGGACGCAGACACGTTTCTTCTTCGAGGTGACGTGTTTATGCAGCAATGCAAGTTCGACGAAGCATACAAACAATACGAAAAAGCATGGCGGCTAAACGAAGACTCCGCTCACACCGGGTTCGCATACTATTACCAAAATTTGGGAGATTATAGCGGCGCGGAGAGGGAATACCGAACTGCCTTGCAAAATGATCCGGGAGTGCCGAACGTACATGCGGCTCTGGGCTGGGTCTTGGCGATGCAAGGGCGATTTCCCGAAGCGATGAATGAACACGCGAATCAACTAAATCCCAATTCACCGGTGGCGCTTGAATACCGTGCTTGGTCATTGGAGCAAATGGATCAATTTGATGGGGCGGAATCCGCGCTGCGGCAAGCGTATCAAATCGATTCTTCCAACGCAGATATCATCGTGGAATGGGGAACCGCTTTGACGTCTTTGAAACGATATGAAGACGCCAAGCAGAAATACGACGAAGCATTGCATATTACTTCGAATCTCGCGTCAGCCCTTGCAGGGGAAGGCGATGTGATCAATGTGCGCGGAGATTACCGTGGCGGAATCTCCTTCTATGAAAAGGCTCTTCGCGAATGCCCAATGCAATTGAGCGCCCTTACAGGAATAGCCAATTCGCATCGGTGGCTGGGCGAATATGACGAGGCGCGACGGAGATACGATGAAACCAAAAGCAAGTACCAACTGGCTCCGGAAGGCTATGTCGGCTCCGGCTGGCTATATTACGACGAGGGCGATTACGACGCGGCTATTTCCGAGGCTGATGTGGGCATAAGCATAGATCTTCGTTCTTCGGACGCGGCGGTGCTGAAAGGCGTAGCGCTTGCTCAAAAGCATGCCTATGCCCAGGCGATAAGGGAATTTCAGCGAGCCATTGATGCGCATCCGCGAAATCCGGACCCTTGGGAGGATTGGGGCTTCTTACTTCGAAAACAGAAAAACTACAGCGGAGCCGAAGCGAAGTTTAGAAAGGCGATGGAACTCGATCCAACATCTTCGGCGATCCCTTTGGATTTGGGTGACCTGTTTTTTGAGAAAGGCAATTATAAGGAGGCAGAAAAGAGATTTAGGTCGGCTCTGGCGGTTGCTCCTTTTGATCCGGAAATACAGGCAAAACTCGCAGTGGCACTGGCCCAGTTGAATCGCATTCCAGAGGCCGTGGCGTTGATGGAGCAAGCAAAGACAGTGGCGCCGCGTTTGCCGGTCGTTATTTTAAAATGGGGGCAACTTCTAGAAGCACAGGGTAACCTTGACGGCGCGCGCAAAAAATATGAAGCCGCCAGCCTCACCTATCCGAAGAGTGAGACAGGGCAACTCGCTGCTGCAGCGCTTAAGAAGTTGCACTCACATGCCGCCAAGGAAACCGGGGACAAGCGCAAGCAAATGAAAAAACCGGCCTAGGCATTGCATTTATCGCGAGGCTCAATTTACTGCTCCTGGTAGTTCCAGGTGAGGCCGCCGTCGACGAAGAAGGTGGTGCCGGTGGCGTAGTTGGATTCTTCGGAGGCGAGGAAAACGGCCATTGAGGCGACGTCTTCCGGTTTGCCGAGGCGCCTGAGCGGGATATTTTCGAGAAGCGCGCCAAGTTTGACGGGATCGTTCAGAAGTTTTGTGTTGATGGGCGTTTCGATGGCGCCGGGTGCAATGGAATTGATGGTGATGCCGAACGGCGCAAGCTCGATGCTCAGATTGCGGGTCAGCATTTTGACGCCGCCTTTGCTGGCGCAATAAGAAGCGAAGTGGGGAAAGGGAAGCTCTTCGTGGACGGAGCTGATGTTGATGATTTTGCCTCCGGGCTTTTTGTCACTGGAGGGGGCCTCTATGCGGTGTTTGACGAATGCTTGCGTGATGAAGAAGAGGCCTTTGAGATTGACGTTGAGAACGGCGTCGTAGTCGGTTTCGGTGACGTCCCAGAAATTTGCGTTGCGTTCGAGACCAGCGTTGTTCACGAGGATATCGATACGGCCGAATTGCGCGATCGTGTCGGTGATAAATTTCTGGCCGTCGAACACAACGCCGACGTCGCACTGAAATCCCACTGCCTTGCGGCCGAGTTTTTGAATGTTCGCGGCGACTTCATCTGCGCCCGCTTTGTTGGAGCGATAGCAGAATGAGATGTCTGCGCCTTCCTGCGCGAAGCGTTGTGCGATGGCGAGGCCGATGCCTTGGCTGCCGCCGGTGATGGCTACAATTTTCCCGTCCAAACGATTTGCCACAATGGTTCTCCCCAGTTCAGTTTTACCATGCGATGCGAGCAGACGGGATTGGTTACAACAAGATTTTGTAAAAGAAAATGGCGGCCAGAGGGGACCGCCATTTTTGTTCCGGGACTCCAAGAGAGATTTCATCCCGCAAACGACCTGCGATGAAGGAGGTTCTCTGTGCGCAAGCCGACCGATTCATCGGAATCGGAAGAACAAAAGCGTCGGCTTACTCCGTTCGAAATGACAGCATCTGCGGACTAAGCTACGGTGACTTCCGGGCTGAGGTAGACGTCCTGAATTGTGTTCAGAAGCTGGACGCCTTCTTTCAGCGGGCGCTGGAAGGCTTTGCGTCCGCTAATGAGGCCCGTGCCACCGGCGCGTTTGTTGATGACGGCGGTGGTGACTGCTTCCTCGAAATCGTTCGCGCCGCTCGCGCCGCCGCTGTTGATGAGGCCCGAGCGACCCATGTAGCAATTTGCGACCTGATAGCGGCAGAGGTCGATGGGATGATCGCTGGCGAGGTCGGTGTAAATGCGCTTATCGAATTTGCCGTAGCTGGAATCACCCATGTTGAGAGCAGCGTATCCGCCGTTATTTTCCGGGAGCTTTTGCTTGATGATGTCGGCTTCGATGGTGACGCCGAGATGATTGGCCTGTCCGGTGAGATCGGCGGAGAGGTGGTAGTCCTTGTCTTTTTTGAAGGCGGGGTTACGGAGGTAGCACCACAGGACCGTGGCCATACCGAGTTCATGTGCATGGGCGAAGGCCTGGCTGACTTCAACGATCTGGCGGTCGCTTTGATCGGAGCCGAAATAGATGGTTGCGCCGACGGCGACGGCGCCCATGTCGTAGGCCTGCTTGACGTTGGAGAAAAAGATCTGATCGGCTTTGTTGGGAAAGGTGAGCAGTTCGTTGTGATTGAATTTCATGAGGAAGGGAATTTTGTGAGCATACTTGCGGGCGACGGAGCCGAGGACGCCGAAAGTGGAGGCGACGGCGTTGCAGCCGCCTTCAATGGCGAGCTTGACGATATTTTCGCCGTCGAAGTAGTCGGGATTTTTGGCGAAGCTGGCTGCGGCGGAGTGTTCGATGCCCTGATCCACGGGCAGAATCGAAAGATAGCCGGTGCCCCTGAGGCGGCCGGTGTTGAACATGCGGTGCAGACTGCCGAGCACGCGCGGATTGCGATCGGACGGCGCGAAAATGCGATCAATGAAGTCCGGGCCGGGCAGGTGCAGGCGCTCTTTCGCAATTTTTGGCGAGCGGAAGCCGAGGAGCGATTCCGCTTTTGCGCCGAGAAGTTGTTGAATGGGGCTAGTTGTTGTTGCCATTGCTTGCGTGTCTCCTTAAGAAGTTGGGTAACGGGTCAGCTTGAATTTTCGATCTATTGTGTCACGACCCAAAAAATTCAAACTGACCTGCCGCCAGCGGTTGCCAAATCTTTCGATAACAGTCCACCCGCGGCGGAGTCGACAAAGAAAATCAGCTTTCCGTTTGCCGGCTTGATGAGCTGCGACGGCAGTTGCTCTGGTTCGTACGGGCCTTCGAGAACCGCTTTCAGCGCAGGCGCTTTGTCCGCGCCCGCGATCATGAACATCACGATCGCGGAGTTGCTCGCGACCGGCGCGGTGCAGGTGACGCGTTCGGTATACAGTTTGCCGACCCACGTGTGCACAACCAGCCGTCCATTATCGCGCAGCGCGGTCGTTCCGGGAAATAGCGAAAGCGTGTGGCCTTCGTTGCCCATGCCGAGCATCATGAGGTCAAAGCGCGGGAGCTCGCCGGGCTTGAGCGCAAACTGCGTACGAAGAATCTGCTCATAGTCGAGAGCGGCTTGTTCGGTGTTTTGCAACTCGGCTTTGATACGGAAAACTTGTTCGGGCTTGGTTGGCGTTTTCGAAATGAAGGTTTCGTTCACCATACGATAATTACTGTCGGAATGATCGGGCGGGACGTGGCGCTCATCGCCGAAGAAGAGTTGCATTTTATCCCATGGGAGTTGCGAGCGAAATGGTTCGGCGACGAGGAGCGCGTGGAGTGCTTTGGGAGTCGAACCGCCGGCCATGGCGACTCGAAAAACGCCGCGTTCGCGGACCGCTTGCTGCGCGGCGTTCGTGAAAATGCTTGCAGCTTGCTGCGCGATGGCAGCGACGTCCGGCAGAATTTTGATTGTGCGGTCCAAGCGTCGTTCTCCTTCAGGCTCTTAGGCGTGCTGTTTGGCGACAGCTTTTGCCGGGCAGACAGCGCCGGGTTCATCGCTTTCGATATCGCGCCACGCACGGCCATCTCGCGCCATGAGTTCGTCGGCTTCGGCAGGTCCCCACGAACCAGATGCGTAGTTCGGAAAACCGCGAGCTGGAAGAGCTTTCCAGACATCAATCACGGGCTGAATAACGCTCCAACCCGCTTCCACCATGTCCGCACGCTGGAAGAGAGTCGCGTCGCCGATCATGCAGTCGTAAAGCAAACGCTCGTAGCCGGTGCTGTGTGAAGTGCCAAAGTCGCGCGAATAATCGAAATCCATGTGAACGAGACCAAGCTTCATGATGGAACCGGGGACCTTTGCACCCAAGCGGAGCGAGATTCCTTCATCCGGCTGAATGTGAATGACGAGGCGATTGGGGCGCGGGTCCTTGATCGGCGTCTTGCGAAAGAGTTGAAAAGGCGTGCGGCGAAATTGGATCGCGATTTCCGTGACGCGCTTGCGGAGCCGCTTGCCCGTTCGAAGGTAGAAAGGAACATCTCCCCAGCGCCAGTTGTCGATGCAGAGCTTGATGGCGGTGAATGTTTCCGTGTTCGAATCCGGGGCAACCTGTGGTTCCTGTCGGTAGCCGACGACCTTTTGTCCCTCGATTTCGCCTTCACCATACTGGCCGCGCACCATATTTTTCAGGACTTGCTCGGGTGACGGCGGTTGCAGGGCGTGCAGAATTTCCGCTTGCTTGTCGCGGACCGCATCGGCTTCGAAAGAAATGGGTGGCTCCATGGCAGTAAGCGTGAGCAATTGAAAAAGATGATTCGGCACCATGTCCCGCAGCGCGCCTGCGGTTTCGTAGAAGCCGCCGCGATGTTCGACGCCTACAGTTTCTCCGGCAGTAATTTGAACGTGGTCGATGTAATTGCGGTTCCAGAGGGGCTCGAGAATACTGTTCGCAAAACGAAAGACCATGAGATTCTGCACGGTCTCTTTGCCGAGATAGTGGTCAATGCGGTAGATCTGTTTTTCGGTGAGCGTCTCTTTCAAATCCTTGTTGAGCTGGATTGCGGATTCGAGGTCGTGGCCAAACGGCTTTTCCACGATGACGTGAGTCCATGTTCCTTTTTCTTCCTGGGTGAGGCCGGCTTCGCCCAACTTCTTCACAATGGTGGAAAAGAATCTCGGCGCCACCGCCAGATAGTGGAAGCGATTGCCGTGCGTATTATGATTTTTTTCGACGGCGATGATTTGATCTTTCAGGCGCTGATACGCGGCGGGATCGGCGAAATCGCCTTGCACGTAATAGATGCGTTCGAGAAACCATTGCCAGAGCTTTTCATCCACCGTCCCTGAAGAAAACTGCGCGACGTCCTTACTGAGCTGCTGGCGGAAAGACTCCGTGGTCATCGAGTCAAACGAAAAGCCGATGATGGCGAATTCGCGCGAGAGCAGGTTTTCTTCCGCGAGGTTAACGAGCGCGGGAATGAGTTTTCGTTTTGTGAGATCGCCGCTTGCGCCGAAAATTACCATCACGCAAGGTGCGCCTTGCTGAGGCACTACACCGATACCATTTGCCATTTTTTAGGTCCATTCCGGCAGTAGCCGGGAAAGCAAATTCTAGTGGCCGGACTTCTTTTCCACGTGCCCGCCGAATTGGAAGCGCATGGCGGACAAGACTTTTCCGGCAAAATCGTCTTCGCCCCGTGAGACGAAGCGCTGATATAGAGATGCAGTAAGAACCGGAGCGGGTGTAGTAGATTCGATGGCTGCGAGCACGGTCCAGCGGCCTTCGCCGGAATCGGAAACGCGGCCGGAGAAGCGCTCAAGCGTCGGTTGTTCCAGCAATGAAATTGCGGTGAGATCGAGCAGCCAGGAAGCCACAACGCTGCCGCGCCGCCAGACTTCGGTGACGTCCGCGAGATTGAAATCGTATTGATAGTGTTCGGGATTTCGTAGTGGCGTGGTTTCTGCGTCGGTTTCGCGGTGCGATTTGCCCGCGTTTGCGTGTTTCAAGACGTTGAGACCCTCGGCGTAAGCGGCCATCAAGCCGTATTCGATTCCGTTGTGCACCATTTTTACGAAATGGCCTGCGCCTGACGGTCCGCAATGCAGATAGCCTTCTTCGGCGGTACCACCTGCTTTTTCGCGTCCGGGTGTTCGAGGAACATCGCCACGGCCGGGCGCCAGCGTTTTGAAAATCGGATCGAGGTGCTTCACGATTTTTTCTTCGCCGCCAATCATCTGGCAGTAGCCGCGATCGAGGCCCCAGACGCCGCCGCTGGTGCCTACGTCGCAATAGTGAATGCCTTTGGCGGAGAGCTCTTTCGCGCGGCGAATGTCGTCAATGTAATAGGAATTGCCACCGTCAATGACGATGTCGTCCTTGTCGAGTTTCGGAACGAGATCGTGCAGCGTCGCGTCGACCACTCCAGCGGGCACCATGAGCCAGATAGCGCGCGGCTTCTGCAGCTTCTTCACAAAATCATCCAGCGAGTCCGAGCCCGTAGCGCCTTCGCCGACAAGCTGTTTCACTGATTCCGGGCTGCGATCGTAGACCACGCCGCTGTGCCCATTGCGAATCAGACGGCGCACCATGTTGGCACCCATCCGCCCCAGACCGATCATTCCGAGTTGCATTCTGTCTGCTCCTAAGCTGCGAATTGTTCGAGGGAAATCCTCGCCCATCAAAGGTAAATCAAGTCAGGAAACCGCTTGCTCAACTGCTTTGGAAAGCGCTTTCAAGCCAGATTTCAAATTTTTGCCGAGATGAACACGCAAGGCACGGCGGCCCCGTTCTGAAAGAACGTTGAAGTCACCGCGTGCCTGCGCCGCTTTCACGATTCCGAAGGTGTATTTCTGTCCGGGCACGGCGAGATCGGAAGCGTCATCACAGGTAATTTGCAGAAAGACACCGCTGTTTGGGCCGCCCTTGTATGCCTGGCCGGTTGAGTGCAGAAAGCGCGGGCCGAAGCCGAGGCAGGTGGCGACTTTCTTTTTGTCGCGCACGAAGTGGCGGAATTCCTGTAAGACTTTTTCGTTTTCGGCATTCATAGTGATGTAGCCGAGTACGGCAAAGTAATCGCCGGCACCTGCGCGGGCGAGATGCTTTTTCAGCACATCCACGAGTTTTGAGCCACCACCGAGAGCGGCAGCGTTCTTTTCGTCGGCGAAAAGTTTTACGCCTGCTGATTCAAAGAAAGGCGATTCCGGGGGCAATTTGCCCGTCGTTTCGTATTCGCTTGTCAGCTTTCGTGTTTCAACTTTGCTCGCCTCCACATCCGGTTGATTGAAGGCATCAATTCCAATGATGGAACCCGCGACGGCGGTGGCAATTTCCCAGCGGAAAAATTCCTGGCCGATAGCGTGGATATTCGGCAGCGTAATGCGAACGACTGGATGGCCCGCTTTTTCAAGAGCGGCAACTGCGGCGTCCTGCGCTTTGTTCGGCTTGGATGCCAGTCTCAAATATGCGAACACGCGGTCGTTTCCGTAAGCGTCTGGTTTTGCCAGTTTTTCGCGATCTACGGGAATGATGCCTTTGCCGATTTTACCCGTAGATTCGGCGAGCAACTGTTCGAGCCATGCACCGAGATCGTAGATTCCCGGCGAAGTGATGATCGTGAGCTTGTTGCGGCCCTGATTTGCAGCCGCGCCCATGATGGCGCCGAGAATTGCTCCGGGGTTCTTGTCGGCTGCGGTATCGGCGCCGCAAGCCGACACCATTTCATGGGTCGTCTTGAGAAATTTCGCAACGTCCAGGCCCATCACTGCGGCTGGAACCATGCCGAAATTCGAAAGCGCGGAATAACGCCCGCCGATGCTCGGAACGCCTGCGAAAATCTTCCAGAACTTGTCGCCTTCCGCGACCTGCTGCATCTTCGAGCCGGGATCAGTAACCGCTATGAAGTGACTGCCGACTTCGCCCGCCCCAACTTTTGCCTTCACTCGTTCGAAAAAATACTGCTTGAAGATGTTTGGTTCGAGCGTGCTGCCGGATTTGCTCGAAACGATACAAAGGGTTTTCTTCAGGTCGAGCTTTTTTTCGATGGCTTTGATTTGTGCCGGATCGGTGGAATCGAGAACGTGCATTTCCGGGAAGCCGGCGATTTTTCCGAACGTCTTCCGCATTACTTCCGGGCAAAGACTCGAACCTCCCATGCCCAGCAGAATCGCGTGCTTAAACTTGCGTTTCTTCACTTCTGCCGCAAGCTGCTTCAGCGCATTGATGTTTGCAATCTGCTCGTCGGTAATGGAAAGCCATCCGAGCCACTTGTTTTCGTCCGTGTTGGACCAGAGCGAAGCGTCCTTTTGCCACAGACGAGCGACTTTGTTGTTCGATTTCCAATCGTTAAGCGCCGCCGTGACTGCTGACGCTAAATTGGCTGGGAGTTTATACGTCAGCTTGTTCAGACTCACGCGGAGACTCCTGCATGCTTGGTGATGGTGTCGAGCAGTTGCTTGAACGGATCCTGGAAGAGCTTTACAGCGTCGGCAATCAGCTTGTCCGTCACTTCCTTCATGGAAATGCCTGCGGCTTCGAGGTCCTTCATCGTTTTGTTTGCGCCTTCCACGTTTTCCGTGAGGCTCGCACGCAGTTTGCCGTGGTTGCGGAACGCATCGAACGTTGCAGGAGGAATGGTGTCCACGGTATCAGCGCCGATGAGTTCCTCCACATAGAGCACGTCGCGGTATTTTGGATTCTTCGTGCTCGTGCTGGCCCAGAGCAAGCGCTGCGTCTGGCCGCCCTTTGCTGCGAGAGCCTTCCAGCGAGCTCCGCCGAAGAGTTCCTGATACTTGGCGTAAGTACGCCGCGCATTTGCGATGGCGACTTTTCCGCGCAGGGATTCGAGCAATGCTTTCTTACTTGCGTCGGTTTCGGTTTTCTCCATCGCATCAATCTTGCTGTCCACAAGCGAATCGATTCGGCTGACGAAGAAGCTGGCCACACTGGCGATGTGGGAAATGTCCTGGCCCTTGGCGACGCGCGCTTCCAAAGCCGCGAGATATGCTTCCGCAACCTGTTCGTATGCGGACTGCGCGAACAAAAGGGTGATATTGATGTTGATGCCCTCTTCGAGCGCCTGGCGAATTGCAGGAATGCCTTGAGGAGTCGCCGGAATCTTAATCATTACATTCGGGCGGTTGACGGTTTTCCAGAGGCGGCGCGCTTCATCAATCGTGCCTTGCGTGTCGAAGGCGAGATAAGGCGAAACTTCCAGGCTGACGTAGCCATCGCGTGTTTTTGTTTCCGAGTACACGGATTTGAAAATGTCCGTCGCGTCCTGCACGTCGCGAATGGCGATTTTTTCGTACAACGCCATCGCCGTGGAGGATTTCGCGTCCGGCGCATTGACGATGTCGTTGTAGTCGTCGCCGGCGGTGATCGCCTTCTCAAAAATTGCGGGGTTGGACGTCATCCCGCGCAAACCGTCTTCCTGAATCATTTTCTTCAGGTCGCCGTTGAGCAAAATGTTGCGGCGAATGAAATCCAGCCAGGGCGATTGCCCGTAGGCGAGCAGGCCTTTTAAGGGATTTGCGCCTTGTGCTGAACCCATATTGGGGATCGTTGAAGTGGTTGTCATGCTACTTCTCCTTTGTTCCGGTCCTTGTGCAGAAGTTAATCTTACCTCTCTGGGAGGGGAAGCGCTCCACACAAAATCCGATGCTCCCGCGAGGTCGAGAGATTCAATTTTGTTTTTCCAGTGCGGCAACCTTTGCCAGGCGGCGTTTGTGGCGCTCCTCGTTGGTGAAGTTCGCGGTTAAGAAAGCTCTAACCAGGTCTTCAGCCAGTTTCACGCCCACAATGCGCGACCCGAGCACGAGGACATTCATATCATCGTGTTCCACGCCCTGATGCGCCGAATAACTGTCGTGGCAAACCGCGGCCCGAATACCTTTCAATTTATTGGCAGCCACGCTGGCGCCGACACCGCTGCCGCAAATCAGCACTCCGCGTTCAGCATTGCCATCCAGAACGGCCCGGCCGACCGAAGCGGCGAAGTCCGGATAATCGGAAGGATTTTCGTTGAACGCTCCCACGTCCAAAACACTGTGTCCCATCGCCCGGATGACGTCTCCCATGGAATTCTTCAACTGGAATCCGGCGTGATCGGCGCCAATCACGATTTTCATCGGCTCACTTCCCAAGAAGGGATTTTGCCGTGGCCACTACGTTGTCGACCTGAAAGCCAAACTTTTTGAGCAAATCTTTCAGTGGAGCCGATGCGCCGAATGTTCGCATGCCGATCGCTTTACCTTTGAGGCCGACGTAGCGCTCCCATCCGAAAGTGGAAGCCATTTCGACGGAGACACGCGCGGTGACGCTCGAAGGCAAAACACTTTCTTTGTAAGCGGCGTCCTGCTCTTCGAAAAGCTCGGTGCAGGGGAGACTCACGACTCGTGCGTTGATGCCCTCGGCCTTTAGTTTTTCGTAGGCATCTACGCAAAGGCTTAATTCGGTACCTGTGCCGATGAGGATGACGTCCGGTTTGCCGCCGGGAGCATCGGCGAGCACGTAGCCGCCTTTTGCAACGCCACTGGCTGGCGCGTATTTTGTGCGATCCAGCGTAGGCGCAGCCTGGCGCGAAAGGACCATCGCGATGGGCCGGTGCGTTTGCGCTACGGCAACTCTGTAGGCTTCAGAAACTTCGTTTGCGTCGCCGGGGCGCATGACCAAAATGTTTGGCATGGCGCGCAACGCCGCGAGCTGTTCGATGGGCTGGTGCGTTGGGCCGTCTTCACCGAGACCGATGGAATCGTGCGTGAAAACGTAAATCACAGGAATTTCCATCAGGCCGGCGAGGCGCACTGCGGGTTTCACATAGTCGCTGAAATTGAAAAACGTTCCGCCGAACGGCCGCAAGCCGGACAGGGCAATGCCGTTCATCGCCGAGCCCATGGCGTGTTCGCGCACGCCGTAGTGAACGTTGCGGCCACCATATTCACCGGGTAAGAATTCGCCGGCCCACTTCGGATCCAAATTCGTTTTGTTGGATTTGGCGAGGTCAGCGGAACCGCCGATGAACCAGGGCAGATTTTTTGCGATGGCGTTGAGCGCTTTGCCGGAACTTTCGCGTGTGCCCATACCCTTCGCGTCGGCTGGAAACGTGGGAATGTCTTTGTCCCAGCCGGACGGCAGTTCGCGATGCTGCATTTTCGTGACGTTCGCGGCGAGGTCCGAGAATTGCTTCGAGAAGCCGTCGAAAAGCTTGTGCCAGGCTGTGCTCAATTCCTTGCCGCGCTTGCCGACACCGTTTTGGAAGTTTTCATACACGCCGTCGGGCACAAGGAATTTTGCATCCGGCGGCCAGCCGTATGCTTCCTTTGTCAGTTTAACTTCTGCTTCACCCAGCGGTTCGCCATGCGCCTCGTAAGAATCGTGTTTGTGGGGAGAGCCGTAACCGATGTGGCTGTCTACAACGATCAGCGTTGGACGATCGTTGGTCTTTTTGGAAAGTTCGTATGCGGACGCAAGTTCTTCAAGGTTATTCGCGTCTTTTACTTCTGTGACGTTCCAGCCATAACCCTTGAAGCGTGTCAGCGCATCTTCGCTGAAGGACCATGACGCAGGGCCGTCGAGCGTCACTCGGTTATTATCGTAAATCCAGCAAAGATTACCGAGTTTCAGATGTCCCGCAAGCGAAGCCGCTTCGCAGCAGACGCCTTCCATGAGGTCGCCATCGCCGCAAACTGCGTAGACGTTAAAATCGAACATCGTGAAACCAGGCTTGTTGTAATTCGCCGCGAGCCACTTTCCGGCTATGGCTATACCCACGCTGTTGCCTGCGCCTTGGCCGAGAGGTCCCGTCGTGGTTTCCACACCCGTCGTCAAGTGAGATTCCGGGTGTCCCGGTGTGCGGCTATCGAGTTGGCGAAAACGCTTGATCTCATCCATCGAAACGGAGAGTTGATCGAGCACTTTGCCGTGATGATCTACGGCCTTGACGCCGGCAAGATGCAACGTCGAATAGAGCAGCATCGAAGCGTGTCCAGCGGAAAGAACGAAGCGATCGCGGTTCGGCCAGAGCGGGTCAGCAGGATCGTAACGCAAAAATTTCTGCCAAAGCGTGTACACCACCGGCGCGAGCCCCATCGGCGCGCCCGGATGGCCTGAGTTCGCTTGTTGCACCGCATCAATGGAGAGTGTCCGAATGGTGTTTATGGCGAGTTGCTCAATATTCGACGTGCTCACGATGGCTCCCTCGGGGCAGAGATTCTTTTTCCCGGCGCAAGTTAGATGCTTCTCCGTTACAGGCGGAAGCAGGGTATCTTACGCCAAAATTAAATTCCCGGTCTAATCGCCGGTGCCTGCTCGCAGGGAAGGTGTGAACGGGTTATTGCTGGGGCCGAACTTTGACGCGGGTGCCTTCGGCTAGTTTGCCGCCTGTCAAAACAATGACACCCTGGCTGACTATTCCGTCAAGTTCCCCGGCTCCTGCTGTAGGCGCGGAAGTTGCCGCAGTGGTTGGTGCGGCATCATGGGAAAACGCCGGCGGATTCACATACCAAGCGTAGCGTTCGGCCAGTTTTTGGCCGTTGTTCGGATAGTTTGGCAGTTGAGAGTTTAACGAGCTGATGCGATCCGCAAGCGGTGGGTGCGTGCTTCCCCAAAGGCCGAGAGCTTTCGTGGTCTGGGGCGTCGTTGGCACGCTGGTCAGAAACTGAAGGAAATTGCGCAAACCCGACGGGTCGTAGCCCGCTTTTGAGGAAAGTTCCACGCCAAACTTGTCGGCTTCCGATTCCTTGTCGCGGCTGACTTTCAACGTGAGCGCGCGAGTGACGACGCTGCCTGCCATGTTCACGAGCTCCGAACCCACGGGAACGTGCGACGCAGCTTCCGTCTTCGCGAAGTCGGCATTTTTTTGCGCGCGAATTTCTCTTTCCAAGTGGCGATGGTCGACGTGCGCGACTTCGTGCGCGAGTACGCCCGCGAGTTCCGCTTCATTTTTCAAGTTGGCCAGCGCGCCCTTCGTGATGAAAATGTAGCCACCAGGGAGAGAAACTGCTGTGACTACCTCCGTATCCAGAATCGCGAAATGATATGCGACGCTGCGGCCGGATTGACGCGCGACCGTGTTGCCGACGAGATTTACATACTTGGTCATATCGGGATTGTCGTAGAGATGAAATACGCTAATGAGCTTTGCGGCGGACGCTTGTCCAATCGCTAGCTCCTGCTCAGGCGTCCAGGGCTTGTTATTGTCCGCGACAGTTTTTGCCTTCTGCGCGTTTTTCAACACGCTGCCTAGTTGCGCCGAACTGGCCTGCGCGAAAAGCGTTGTGGCGAGGAGCGTGAGTAGAATTTTTGTAAGTTTCATGTTCATCTCTTCTCCTTATGGCTTCTGCGGGGCCGCGTCGGGATTCAGGCCGCCGTCTTGCAGAAATTGCACCAGGTCCGCTGGAGCCACCGTCGTTTGTGCGACCTTTTGTGCGCTCACTGTGTCAACCGGCGTAACAGCTGCTGTAAGAAAGCTCTTTTGCACCTGCCCGTTTGGATCCACTCCGTTGAAACCAAGCGTCGCGCTGTCTTTAGTCTGGCGCGAAGTTTTCAATCCAATCGAGCCACCAAAGAGCGGAGTGGGCTTATCGCCGTTGTTCGGCTGATTTCCCTGCTGCTGATTAGGATTTTGCTGGCCCGGTTGACCTTGCTGGCCTTGTTGTCCCTGTTGTTGACCGGAATTGTTCTGCTGATTTTGCTGTTGTTGCTGCTGCGGCAAAGTCAGCGTCAAACCGTAGCCGGAACCAGAAAGAAGTCCCGTAAGAAGTATCGCGCCCGCTCGCACCTGAGATTTCACGTTGCAACCTCCGTCATTTCGAATTCGCCAAGCTTGGAGTCACTTCAGAGATTTTTGTTTCGCCATTGGCCGAAGCTGCACCCCAACCGTGCAGTTCGTATACCGTGGTTTCCACTGTCTTGCCCTTTACTTTAACCCCGCCGAGCGCACGCACCTGCGCTTCATTTCCAAGCCTGTTCTTGGTTTCTTCACTGACGATAATGGACGTGTGAAATTCCTTGTTCAGGCTTTCGAGCCGAGCGGCGAGATTTACCGGGTCGCCGATGACGGTGAACTCAGTCTTCTTACCCTTGCCAAGATTTCCGAAAATTACGGTGCCGGTGTTGACGCCGATGCCGATGGAGATTGGGCTTTTGCCTTCCGCAGTCCAGCGCACGTTGAGTTCTTTTACTTTTTCGATCATTTCCAGTGCCGCTTGCGAAGCTTCCTGCGCGTGATTGTGATCCGGCGTGAACGCGCCCCAGTACGCCAGAATTCCGTCGCCGATGAATTTGTCCACGATGCCGTTGTACTTGAAGATGATTTCGGTCATCGCCGAAAGATAATCGTCGAGCAGTGCGATTAGCTCCATCGGCTCGGATTTTTCCGTCATCGTCGTGAAATTGCGGACGTCGGACATCAAAATCGTCAGCTCGCGCTTGTCGCCGTTGAGCTGCATCTTTTCGATGTTGGACATCACGTACTTCACGAGCTGCGGCGCAACGTAGCGTTCCAGCACTCCGCGTGTCTGCCGCAATTCGCGGCCCGTGGTCACATAGCGCGCGGTACTCGCACCGCTGTAGGAAAGCGCAAGCGTGATGCAGGGTGTCACAAGGGGCAGTACGAAATGACCCGCGCCGAAGAGCCCAACATTGCCCGCAAAGAACAAAATCAACGCGCCGATCATGAGTAGTACGCCGACGCGAAAAGAGGGCTGCTTCCACTGGACCGCGCCGCCAAGTCCAGCCATCAACAAAATCAACAAAGCTGCGAGCCAGGGTGGAGTTTCCCGCATCGCAACCCCATTCAGCAGGTTATCCATCATCGTTGCATGCGCAATAAATCCGGGCGGCTGTGGATCCATCGGCGTCGGTCGCGGCTCGTAACTTCCTGCAGCACTCGCGCCGACCAGCACGATTCTTCCGCGAAAGTATTCCGCTGGGTAACGACGGTCCACATTCGGACACTGATCCGGATAGATGGAACAGATTACCTTCCACAGCGGAAGACGTTCGTACGTCTCCAGCGATTTCCCACGCCAGAACATCAGCACGCGGCCTTCACTGTCCACGGGAATGGATTTTCCACCGCGCAGGAGCGAACGCGTTCCGTGCCAACTTTTTTGCGCGAACCAACCCTCTTTGTTCTCGGGCGTGGCGATTTCAACTGTTTTCGCCGCCAGCGTGGGATACGCGTGGCCTCGATAGAGAAAATAAACCGGTTCGCGGCGAATTAAGCCACCTTCGTCCGGGGTAGAGTTAATCAATCCCAGCCCCGCTGAAGCATGTGCCAGTTTGTCCAGAGGGAGATTTACGGTCCATTTTTCGGACTCCAATTCCGAGCCGAATCTTGTACCTTGCGCCGCGAAAGCCGAGGCATCTTGGCGCGCTTGCTCTTCTCCTGTCAGTTTTGCGGACAAGAACGAAAACCCCAGGACCGTTTTGCCAGAATTCAGCATCACGCGCGCGAAATCGTCGTCCATCGCCGGTGCGTCTTTCTGTTCTCCGGTAAACGCCGCATCAAATACAATCGCGCTCGGCTGACCCTTGCTAACGTAGCGCACAATTTCCGTCCACACCTGCCGGGGCCACGGCCAGCGGCCCAGCTTGTCCTGCAATTCGTCAAAGCTCGCGTTGTCTATATCAATGATGACAATCCGCTGGTCGGCCTTCTCTGGTTGTGCCGTCCATCGCGCCCGTTCATCAAATGCGCGGTTTTCCATCCACTCGCCCGAGCGCGTAAACTGCAAAGCGAATCCAAGCGCCGCAGCCAGTGCCACGGCAAGGTACACACCCTGCCGGAATGCTCTCCGCGTTTGGGGATTCGCTTCCATCCGGTCTCTGTTCCTCGAGAATGCGGTCGGACTGCCCCGCAGCGCCGCCCGTGTCTTCTTCGTTCAGATGATGTTAGTCGCCCATGGCCGCGATGAACAGCGTCCCCTCCCCGGCCGTGTTGTACTGAGTAAGTGCAGCGGCACGCCGATTCGTTTCACGGCTTTTCGTGGCTGTCCCTTTACTTGCAGAAAATATGTGCAGAAAATCGCCGTGATTTGGTTCACGGGAGAATCGCAATTATTTGAGTTGGAAACTGTTGCTGCCCCATAGAGCTCTTTAGCCGATTTGCGGCCTCATGCTAACCTTTCAACACTGCCTTTGCCCGGGTGGCGGAATGGCAGACGCTTAGGACTTAAAATCCTGCGGGGATTTTTCCTCATGTGGGTTCGACTCCCACCCCGGGCACCAGTTTTCCTTCCAGCCATTTCTCTTGTTACAGCGACCGCAAGAAATCGATGACTTCCTGTTGCTCCTCGGTAGTCAGTCGATTGAAGTGTTCGATGACCTTATTTGCCTCGCTGCCAAGGCTCTGATGATCTCGTATGGCTTTTACCAGATTGGTCGTCCGGCCATCGTGAAGGAAGAAGATGCGTTGTCCCACGCCCCAGAGAGGAGCGGTTCGGAACTCGTCGGGGCCGGCGCCACCTTGCGTGATGCCGTCGGCTAGGCCTTTGCCCATGTGATGAACGAGAAGGTCGGAGTAAAGATTGACTGTCTGATTGGAAAGCGCTGCGCTCGGATTGGTCGAGGAGCCGCTCGCAATTTTTGGTCCCGTTTTAAGCGAGGGTGTATGGCAGTGGACACAGCCTATCTTTGCAAAAGCGGCGCGTCCTTTCTCGCTGGAAGGTGTGGAGGGAGCGGGAGTGGGCGGGGCCAGCATGCGCATGAAGTTGGCAAATGCTTCGATGTCTGAGAGGACCGCGGTATTCGAGTTGCCGGAAGTTGAGGGAGCAGGCGTGAAGTTGATCGTGTCCTCAGGAGTGGCATTAAAGAGGCAGCCAGGCGTTTCGTCGCGCTCCTGCGGAAAAAGCTGGTTGGTGACTCCCATCTCGACGTTGTAGGCCTCACTGGCGAACACGAGAAGAGATTTATTTTGCGCCTTCCATCCGAAGCGCGTAATGGTCCCATCATTCGCGCTGCGGTTCACGTTTCCGCTTAAGTGAGCGTTGGCGTGTCCGGAAATACCCATTGCCGACTTCTCGGATGCGTTGGAGTGCATGTTCGCAAGGATGGCCGAGTCTGGAATTGCTTCGATGAGCCCCGCGCCAAACATCGGAGTCGGGATTCGGAAAATAATGTTCGGATTCCCGCCTTGGCCCGTCAGCGGATTTCCCGCGGGCAGGAAGCTGGGTTGGGCAATGTCGCAACCGGGGGCGTCAGCTCGTCCCGTGATCACGAACAAGTCATGGACTTCGCCGTCACTCGCTCCGGTGGCGCTGTGCTTAAAACGCGCTTCGCGGACCGGCCCGTTTTGCGTGATGAACCAGGGCACAGTGTTCTTCGCACCATTCAAAGTGGCTATCGCGATCAAGGGATTTTGCGTCGGGCTCGTTCCACCTGCGTCCGGCTGCGAGTGACAAGAGAGACATCGGTTCGAGTTGAAGCGGGGGCCGAGGCCGTTGTTGGCGCCTTTGGTTACGGTCTCGATATCAGCGAACCTTGCCTTGCCATCCTGGAAAAACGCGGCTTCATCCGCAGTAAGACCATTCAGCGGAGCGCCAGCGCCAGCAGAGCCACCACGCACTCCTGGGTCTATTGGAGCTGATTTGGTTTGACCAAAAGTGCAAACGCATGCGAGGAAGACTAGAAAGAAGACGCCGCAAAGATTCTTGAACGCAGTTCCCAAATGGGTCATCACGGTTGTTCTCCGTGAGCTGGGAATGCTGGCATTGTACACCTGTTTCAACGCCGTCGATTTGGGAAGGCGACAGAGGGGTTCGACTTCAGGGGACGATTTCTTCAAGCTTCTTCAAATTTCCTCAAATTTTGTTTCGGTCTTTGTAGTCCGGAATGACTTTGGGCGGCGCCTTGTGAACCCTGACTTCATCCTGGTCCGGGTCTGGAGCTTCTTCGACACCTTCGATCAATTCCGCTTCGAGGTCCTGGCCTTCTTCAATTAACTCGCTGACGCTCTCCGAGTCGTACAGCTCCTCCGTCGAAATGCCTTGCAGGTCTCCAGACAAATCTCCTTTATGCACACTGGGAGAGGCTTCTTCTTCGCTCTCCACAATTAGGCGTCCCTTTGGATCGAGCGTGCTCGCTTCGCTGCCGGAACTTACGCTGGCTACTTCAACCCGTCCTTTTGATTTTTTCTTCTTATTTGGCGGGACTTTGCTCTTTGCGGCTTTGCGCTTTGCCGGCTTGGCTGCGGATTTTGCCTTCTTCGCGCTCGCCTTCTTTTTCACCGCTTTTTTCTTTGCCATGGAATTCAGCCTCTCCGTCTCGGTTCTTCGTCCCTGATTCTAACTTCGATGCCTCCGAAAGTCGCGCGGGTCTATAAAAAGATTCCTTTTGGGCCGCCAATCTCCACGCCAGTAACTCGCAAGCTGCAAGTCGACCGATGCCGCTCACCGCTGTCTCTTTCCTGTGGTAACTTCGCCTGCAACTTATCTCTTCCTTTTGTGCGAGGCGCTCATGCCCCAGAACGACCAGTTTGACCTGATCGTGATCGGCTGCGGACCTGCCGGTGAAAAAGCCGGCGCGCAAGCCGCGTATTTCGGCAAGCGCGTGGCCGTCATCGAGCGCGCGCCTGATCCTGGCGGCAGTTGCATCAACACTGGCACCGTTCCCAGTAAAACTTTGCGTGAATCTGCGCTCTATTTTTCCGGACTCGCCCAGCGCGGATTGTATGGCATCGACTATTCGCTCAAAGAAAATCTTACCGTTCACGATTTCATGCACCACGAGCGTGAAGTCGTCGAAATGGAACGCCGCCGCATACTGAAAAATCTCGAGCTGCACAAAATTGAATACATTCAGGGGCAAGCATCGTTCGAAGATGCGCACACAGTTTCCGTCGGTGGTCGAAAGCTTAAGGGTGAAGTCATTCTTATTTCCACCGGCTCAAAACCAAATCGCCCCGCCGAAATCTCTTTTGACGATGTGCACACGTTCGATTCGGACACGTTTTTGCAGATGGATCGCATTCCGAAATCGCTTGCGGTCATCGGCGGTGGCGTCATCGGCTGCGAATACGCTTCGATCTTTATGGCGCTCGGCGTCAAAGTGACACTGGTAGATGGCCGTGACCGCCTACTGCCGTTTCTCGATGCAGAAATTTCCGATCGCCTTCGCGACCGCCTCAAAGAGCTTGGCATGAACTTCTGGTTCAACGAACGGCCCGTGAAAGTAGAAAACTCGGCCGCAGGCGCGAAGCTCACGATGAAATCAGGAAAAGTTCTGGAAACCGAATCCGCTCTCTTTGCCGCAGGCCGCCGTGCCGCAGTGGACGGCCTTGCTCTTGAAAAAGCCGGCCTCGCCGTTAACGACCGCGGCTACATTGCGGTTGATGAAAATTACCGCACCGCTGTTCTGAATATTTACGCTGCAGGCGACGTCATCGGCTTTCCCGCGCTTGCATCAACCTCTATGGAACAGGGCCGCGTCGCCGTTTGCCATGCGTTCGGCTTTCAGTACAAGCAACGCGTCGCTTCCATGCTTCCTATGGGCATTTATACCATTCCTGAAATTTCCGCCGCAGGTGAAACTGAAGATTCCTGCAAAGAAAAGAAAATCGACTATTGCGTCGGCCGCGCGCATTACGACAACAACGCTCGTGGCCATATCACCGGAGACACAAGCGGCTTGCTCAAGATTATTTTCTCTCCGGCCGACAAAAAGCTCCTTGGCCTCAGCATCATCGGTGAATCCGCCACCGAACTCGTCCACATCGGCATGATGGTGCTCGACAACGGCCTGACTATCAACGAATTCATCGACCAGGTTTTTAACTACCCTACGCTAAGCGAAATGTACAAATATGCGGCCTACGACGGCCTTGGCAATCTCTCAGGTCATAAACTGCGGGAAGGGTAGTCTCCGTCCTTACAAAATAAACCTTCTTTTCTTTTCCGTTGCATGCTGTAGACTCGGCCCTCACTACTTATGGCTAAACCTAAATTTCCGCGCAAGTTCGAACCGCTTACGCGCCACTCCCGCGAGCTTCGCGGCAAAATCCTCGCCGGCCTGAAAAAAGGCATCTCGCAGAACAAAATTTCCCGTGAACTCGACATCAGCCTCGGCACAGTCGGTTATCATGTGAGAGTGTTGCGCAAGTCCGGCCAACTCAAGGACTAACTGATTTTTTGGCGATTCGATGCGAATCCTCACAATCGCATTTGTGCTCCTCCTCACCTCTCCTGCCGCATTTTGCCCGGCGGCTCCGTCTCCGCAATATTTCCTCGGTTTCGATCGTAACTATTACCCCGGCGACGACGCCATGAAAGATCTTCGCAAGGAATTTGTCTTCACCAGCTACTGGCTCAGCAATCCGCCCCAAACCAAATCCAACTCCTGGTCCGGCAAACGCGAGTTTCTTCGTTCCTTGGGTTTTGGTTTCTTGCCTTTGTTCTCCGGCAGGGAAGACAAAGAGCTAAAGAATGAAGAATCAGCCCGAGATCTGGGAGGAAACGACGCTCGTTTGGCAGCTGCTTCTGCTGAACATGAAGGCTTTTCAAAAGATTCGTTGATCTTTCTCGACATCGAAGATGGGGGACGCCTCTCGCCTGCCTATCACGCATATATTCAGGGTTGGTTGTGGGAAATTACATCGCTTGGATATAGGGGCGGTTTCTATTGTTCTGGTATTCCCGTTAGTGAAGGCAAAGGCAGATCGATCACCACAGCTGACGACATCCATGAATTCTTATGGAAAAAGTCGAGAGCATTTGCGTTGTGGGTTTTCAACGACGCCTGCCCGCCGTCGCCTGGTTGCAATTCCACGTTAGCTCCGCTCGATCCTGCAAAGAGCGGAGTCTCCTACGCGCAAGTCTGGCAATTCGTCCGCTCCCCGCGCGACAAAGACTCCGCCCGTCACTGTAATGGCTACGCAAAAGATGACCAGTGCTATGCCGCCTTCGATGCCGCGCATCGCTATAACCTCGATCTCAATTCCGCTACTTCCGCTGATCCTTCTGCGCCGCGCTGAATTTTAGTTGGTAGGATTTCTGGGAAACTTGAAATAGGGCAGCCGCACGCCTTCAATCAAAATCTGATCCGCACGCATTGCATCCGGCGCTTCAAACCCTTTTGTTCCCGCGCTCGTCACAAAATCGTCCTGATCCACGCCGTCGCCGCTGACGCCCAGCCCGCCCACGAGCGCACCATTTTTGTAGAGCCCCGCGCTTCCCGGAAAAAATACAATCCCGCTGTTGTTTCCGCTCGGCAAACCGCTTCCTAAGCCTTGCGAACACGGATTCGCCGTGTCATTCAGATACAAATTGAAAAACGGTCCGGGCGAAATCGTCGAATCGTCAATACCCGGAGGAAACAGCGGCTGCGATCCAAAACTGATCGTCCGATTCGTCACGGCGGTTCCCAATGGCACTCCGTTCAAATCCGCCGCAGACCGCGCGCTGCTGTTGAAGTACACCATGTTGCGCGCTTTCGTCGCTGCCACATCAATACTGAACACCGTCGCGTCATCCATCCGCCGCAATCCAATGATTTTTCCGTCCAGATCCGCCACGGCAATCACCATGCGCGCACGCGAACCATCCGGCAAACGGATCGCCGCTCGCGTGAGCTTCGCTTCGTTTTCCGCGTTGTCCAAAATCCCTTTTACGTCTGCTGCGGAAAGTCCGCCAACCGGCCCCGCCGCTGGCGCCACCAGATCGCCAAACTCCGGCGTTCCCGTTCCATTCGTCGCAGCGATGACCCACGTTCCACCGACCGCTGTCCCCGTTCCAATTCCGCCAGGCGGTGTGGTGTTCGTCACCGCAGGCAATACAACCCCGCCCAAAAACACCGCTCCGGGTGGCGGCAAATTGCCGAAAAAGCCGCCAAACCCATTCGAAGTCGCACCCACAAACGCGGCGTATTCGTCCACATCCATAGTGCCGCCCGTTACGCCAATACCGCCCACCAGCACATTCCCGCGATAAATCGGAATCCCGCCCGGATTCACCACCGTCGGATCCGAATCGTTCGTATCTTTTTTCCCCGTGATGATTCCCAACGGTTTCGTTCCGCTCACCGGATGCGAAGGCAAGAATCCGTGCGTCTGCAATTCCGCAGAAAGCGTGCAACCGCGATTCGTATTTTCAATTCCATACAAATCCGCGGGAGGCTGATTCATCACGCCGGGCGGCAGATGAATCCCGCTGATGAACCGCACCGTGCGCGAAGTCAGCGGCGCCTGGTTGTTGCTGAAGAACGCGCCAGTCCGTGCCAGCTCCACTGCTACGTCGTCCGCATTTTCCATCGAAGAAAAATTTCCCAGCGAAAGCGCGGCCGCCGGAGCGCCAGCTTTGTGAAACACGCCCAGCACTTTTCCCTGGCGGTCCACAACTGCAATCACCAGCGTGTCCGTGGAAACTGAGGCCGCTGCCGAGGTCGCAATGCTCGTGACTTCGCTCGCGCTTAGGGCTTGAAATGTAACCGGTGGCGGAGGTGGGGGCAGAGTAGCTGTACTTCCGCCGCCGCAACCCGCCAGCAAATATGCCAACACCCCCGCGATGGCCAGCATCAGCACAATTCCGACGGTGAGCATTCTCTTGCGCTTGGTGAGCACGGTGGTGGAGGCAACTGGCTTGCGGAGTCTGGGGACGGTCGCCATGGCAAACGATACCAAACTTGGTAACACACTCCCGCTACGCGACTCAACGCTTTTGCTTCTTTGTTACTGGGCTAGTTTCCGGCAATCCGACTAGTCAAGACTTTGCCACCCAATGGGAATTTTCCGGACTGTGCAAAAGTGAACACATTCACCCGCCCTAAATTCTGTAATCTGTGTCGCCGAATAGCTCGAACAGAGTACTGTCTCCTTCTGGACGGGGCAGACGATATCAGTCACCTCGGCGTTCTTTTAGATTCAATTTCACGAGCCGTCCAGCTCCTCTTCACACATGGCGGCCTTAAGGCGCGACGATTCTGTTGCCGGCAACAGCTTCGCGCTACTGGAATTTTGAAACTAACTCAGAGATTGGCTACGAGGGCCATAAATGAAACTAATGAAAAAGCTTAAAAAACGAGTGCTCCGCCTTTCCTACTGGCTGGCCTACCGCTTGGGCGCCTCGGTTTACATGCGCCAGCCCTTTGTCAAGTATCCGTACATGAATCCTCCTTCCGAGCTTATAGAGCTGTCCAAACAACTGCTTTCCGTGCAAGTCCCTGGCGCAGCGGTGGAAGTGGGCTGCAATCAAGGATGGACGACTTGCTTTCTAGTGGAAGCCTTGAAGGAGCAGGGCGTGAAGCGAGATTACGTATGTATTGATACATTCAGTGGTTTCACATCAGCGGATACAGGATTCGAATACAAGATGCGTGGCAAGGCGGTTGGGCTCTACGATGACTCTTTTTCGTTCACGGACCCTGATTGGCTTAAAGCATCTATTTCGCGTTTTGGCTATACCAACGTGTCAGTGCAAAAAGCCGACGCGACCACTTTTGACTACCAGGCGCTCGGACAAATTGCATTCGCCCTGGTGGACGTTGATCTATACCGGCCTGTGAAGGCATCACTCGAACGCATTCTTCCAAATATGATGCCAGGTGGCGTAGTCGTAGTAGATGATTGCGATCCGAGACACGATCTCTGGGACGGCGCATATCATGCCTACACAGAGGTCTGCAAGGAGCGCGACCTCAGGCCAGAGATCCTGTGCCAGAAGTTAGGAATCATCCGTACCTGAGAATTCGCTGATCGCACAATCCCATCATATATAATCAGCAAAATCTCATTGGCAGAAGGGAACCGTCTTCTGTCGTTCAGGCATATGTCTGGCCCGGCAGCTGAACCCTAGATCCATTCCCTGTCATTCGAGGAGTGAACCCGTCCCATTCGCGCTTCGCTCCGCGTTATGAAATGTCGCCATTCCCCGCGAAAACCGTTGCCCATCTGCCGCCGATATTGTTAGCTAGTGTGCGACTCCTGACTTCCCGCCGGACATTTCCGGCTTCGACGCATGCGCAACCCGACCCCGCGGCTTCCTCGACGCGCACTTCGCGCAGCCCTCGCTGCCGGTGCACTGTGTTTTGCTTTTCCGGAATTGCTTGCCGCGCGCGCCCAACAATCGTCTTCGCAGAAATCCACTGCGACCTCCACGCAGACACTTCGGATTCCACGGCAACAGGCGCAAAACACCGCCGCGCTCGACGGCATCGTCCGCGACTCGGGCTTTTCGAACATTACCGTCCCCGTTCCCGGCGCCTTGCTAACGCTCCACAATCTGCAATCTGGAGAAACTTTTTCAGGCACGGCCAGCGGCGAAGGCGTCTTCCGTATTTTCCCCATCACGCCGGGCCACTATGAACTCCGCGTCACCGCACATGACTACGGCCCACTGGTCATCAGCGATCTCGCGTTTCAACCAAACGAAGTCGTCACGCTCGAAATTTCACTTGTCACCAGCGCCGCCATCGAAGCCCGCTCGCGTCTCCCGCGCCATCCCGAACTCGGTCCGGCACTTTCTGCGACTGGAGAAGAATCGTTCGGCAATTACCGCGAATTTCGCCATCGCCTCGATTCCGACCCTGCCTACGTCCTCAATCCCGCCGCCGAAGTTCTCCCGCCCATCGCGGACGTTTACTACAAAATTCCCGATCGCTGGCAACTGCAACAGCCCGAATACCGCCGCTACGATGCGAAGGGCGAATATCTCTACACCAAGCCGCGCTGGTACGACCCGTTCAATCGCAACAAATTCAAAGGCGACGAGCCTATCTGGCCGAATGTTCTCGGCCAGCAGACTTTTCTGAATCTCACCGCAACTTCAGAAACTTTTTTCGACGGCCGCCGCGTTCCTTCGCCCAGCAACGTCAGCACCGCCGAACCTGGAAGCTCCGAGTTTTTCGGTCGCGGCGAACAAGCCTTTCTCGATCAAACGTTCCGCGTCAGCTTCGATCTTTTCCACGGCGACGCGTCCTTCAAACCGGTTGACTGGCGTATCCGCATCACTCCGGAATTCAGCCTCAACAATCTGAACGTCCGCGAACTCGGCATCGTAGGCCCCAGTCCGCTCAATGGTACGAACCGATTCGACACGCACGTTGGCCTGCAGGAAGCCTTCGTCGAATACAAAATCCGTGACCTCAGCGCCAATTACGATTTCATTTCCATACGTGCCGGAATTCAGGAGTTCAACTCCGATTTCCGCGCCTTCCTCTTTCAAGATGAACAACCGGGCATCCGCATCTTCGGCAATCTTCACAACGACAAAATCGAGTACAACGCCGCCTATTTCGACCTGCTCGAAAAAAATACCAATAGCGGCCTCAACACGTTCGAACGCCGCAGCCAGCAAGTCGCCATCGCGAACACATACCTGCAGGACTTCTTTTTCCCCGGCTACACCGCCGAATTTCTCGTCGCCTATAACAAAGACGATGGCGGCCTCCATTACGACGACAACGGTTTCCTCGTCCGCCCTTCGCCAGTCGGGAACGTCATCAATCAGAATCCGGGCATCGGCCCGATTCTTCACGGCATTCGCGTCGGCTATTTCGGCTGGCTCGGCAGCGGCCACATCAAGCGCATCAATCTCACCCACGCCTTCTTCCAGGCCGTCGGCGAAGACACGTTCAATCCCATTGCAGGCAGGCGCGTCACCGTCAACGCGCAGATGGCTGCCGCCGAAGTTTCGTATGACCACAACTGGATCCGCTACCGCGTCTCCGGCTTTTACGCGTCTGGTGATTCCAATGTCCGCGACGGCCGCGCTCGCGGCTTCGATTCCATTCTCGATGAGCCCGCATTTGCCGGCGGCCTTTTCAGCTTCTGGAATCGCGAACAGATTCGCCTCACTGGTTCTGGCGTTTCGCTCACGCCGCCCGGCAGCTTGCTCCCTTCGCTTCGTTCGAACAAAGAAGAAGGCCAGGCCAACTTCGTCAATCCCGGAATTTTTCTCGTCAATGCAGGCGCCGATTTCGACGTCACTCCCAAGCTCCGCGCCTTCGCCAACGTCAACTATCTCCGCTTCATGCGCACTGAGCCGCTCGAATTCATTCTCGAACAAGCGCCCATCCGCCACGGAATCGGCACCGACTACGGCCTCGGCCTAACCTATCGCCCGCCTCTTTCCGAAAACATCATCATCACTGGCGGCGCGTCGGCCCTCACGCCCGACAACGGTTTCCGCGACATCTACGGCGGCCACACGTTATTCTCCCTCTTCACTTCCGTGAGGTTCACTTTCTGATGAGAGGCCGCGCCCGTATCTCGCTTCTGTTGTCGCTTCTCCTCTGCGCCATTTTCATCTTTGCCGCGGTACGGAATTTCTCTGCCGCTGCTCAGCAACCGAGCGAGGGCGTTTCTCCACTGCGTGGCCAAACCGAAGAACAAGCTGCCACAAAGTCCACCGGCTGTATCTCCTGCCACGGCCAAACCGACGAACCCACGATGCACCCGACGAAAACCGTGCGTCTCGGCTGCACCGACTGCCACGGCGGCAACTCCTCGATTTCCGTCGCAAGCGGCACCGATCCAAATTCCGCCGACTACAAATCCGCGAAAGAAAAAGCTCACATCCAGCCGCGCGATCCCATTTTCAAGAATCGCAGCGCCGTTCCCGAAATCGTCTACGCAAAATGGCTCAAGGAACCCGCTGAGTACGTGAAGTTCGTCAATCCAGGTGATCTCCGCGTGGCTCCGGAAACTTGCGGTGCCGCCGGATGCCATGCCACGGAAACGCGCGCCGTTTCGAACAGCATGATGACCCACACCGGCATGCTCTGGGGCGCAGCGCTCTACAACAACGGCGGCTACCCGACAAAAAACACGCGCTTCGGCGAAAGCTACGACCGCGAAGGTAAACCCCAATCCATCAAAACAATTCCTGCTCCAACGCCCGAAGAAACCCGCACCAAGGGCGTTCTTCCACAACTCGAACCGCTTTTGCGCTGGGAAACCTCTCAACCAGGCAATGTTCTCCGAGTCTTTGAACGCGGCGGCGAGAAAAAAGGCGAAATTGGTAATCCGAAAAAAGAAGAAGCGCCCGGCAAGCCCGATGACAAGCTAAGCGATCGCGGCTTCGGCACCGAGCTCCGCACAGATCCCGTCTTTCTCGGCCTGCAGAAAACGCGCCTCGTCGATCCGGTAATGTCCTTGCCCGGCACGAACGATCATCCCGGCGACTATCGCGCCAGCGGCTGCACGGCGTGTCACGTCATCTACGCAAACGATCGCGATCCCGCGCACTCCGCGCAATACGCCGAATTCGGAAACCTGGGCCATAGCGCATCCATCGACCCCACCATTCCCAAAAACGAATCCGGTCATCCCATCAAACACGTTTTCACACGCTCGATTCCGTCCAGCCAATGCATGGTCTGCCACATTCATCCGGGCACGAACATGCTCACCACCTACTTCGGCCTCACCTGGTGGGACAACGAAATCGACGGCGAAAAAATGTATCCGCAGGAGCAGCACAATCCGAGCGAGGAAGAACGCTATCAAATTGCGTTACGAAATCCGGAGGCCGCCGCCACGCGCGGGCTCTGGCGCGATCAGGAATTCCTGAACAAAGTCGGCACGCCCGAATTCAACAAGCAGCTAAAAACCACACAGTTCGCCGATTTCCATGGCCACGGCTGGGTTTTCCGCGGCGTCTACAAACACGACCGAAAAGGGAACTGGCTCGACAAGGACGACATAATCATTCCGTTTGACGATCCCGATCGTTTCGGCAAAGCCGTCCATCTCGCCGACATTCACCTCGAAAAAGGAATGCAGTGCACCGACTGCCATTTCAATCAGGACAATCACGGCAACGGCAAAATTTACGGCGAACCGCGCGCAGCCGTCGAAATCGATTGCGTCGATTGCCACGGAACCATCAACAAAAAGGCCACCCTCACTACGTCTGGTCCCGCCGCGCCCGATCCCGCTCTTCCCACTTGGCCGCGCGGCCATCGCCTCGACGCGCTCCGAACGCCCTGGGGTCTGCGTCGTTTCGAAAACCTTGACGGAAAAATTATTCAGCGCTCCATGACCGATCCCAATAAGGAATGGGAAATCGTCCAAACCGCCGACACCATCACGCCCGACAGTGTCCATTTCAATCCCAAATCTCTCCGCGCAAAATTAATGGGAAAAGACGGCTCCGTCCTTTCGAACGCGCCACAGGACGAAACACATCTCGCCCACGGTAACGCCAGCATGACCTGCTACTCCTGCCACACCTCCTGGACGCCGACCTGCTTCGGCTGCCACCTGCAAATGACCGCCAATGTTCGCCGCCCCATGCTGCATAACGAAGGTCTGATGACACGCAACTACACCAGCTACAACTTTCAGGTTCTGCGCGACGACATCTATATGCTCGGCGTGGACGGCACAGTGACGGGTCATCGCATCGCACCCGCGCGTTCGAGTTGCGCGATTCTCGTCAGCTCGCAAAATGCCAATCGCGAATGGCTCTACTACACGCAACAAACGATTTCCGCTCCCGGTTTTTCCGGCCAGGGTTATTCCACGTTCGTGCCGCACACCGTGCGCGCCAAAGAAACCAAGCAGTGCAGCGACTGCCACGTCTCGCAGCAAAACGACAACAACGCCTGGATGGCTCAAGTTCTCCTGCAAGGCACCAATTTCATGAATTTCATGGGCCACTACGTTTACGTCGCTACCGGCAAAAAAGGTTTTGAAGCAATCGCCATCGCCGAACACGACGAACCCGAAGCCATCTACGGCAGCGATCTCCATCGCATCGCCTATCCGGACGACTACAAAAAATTCGTCAAGCACGAACGCAAGCTCGCCACGTCTTACGAACACGACGGCAACATTCTTGATATTCAAGCCCGCGGAGAATACGCCTACGCGGCTATGGGCAAGGGCGGTCTGCGCGTCTTCGACATCGCCAATGTGGACAACAAAGGCTTCTCCGAGCGGTTAACCAGCGCACCAGTCTCTCCGCTCGGCCAAAAATTCTATGTTCCAACCAAGAACGCGCAGTCCGTCGCGGCGCCTACGACGCTCGGCGTCGATCCGCTGCGGAAACCGCTGCCGGAAAACGAAGAGCAGCCCATTCACTTAATCTATGGCTTCCTTTACGTCGCGGACAGCGAAGAAGGCCTCGTCGTCATCGGCGATCCAAACCTCAAGGCAAAAATGCCCGGCGTCGGCACGCTCCTCGATGGAAATCCCGCGAACAATTTCTTGAAGCGCGCCCTCGCGTTTAATCCGAACGGCATTCTCACCGGCGCGCGCCGCATCACCATCGCTGGAACATACGCATACATCGTCACGGACAAAAATTTGGTCGTTGTGGATCTCGATAATCCTCTTGCGCCTAAAATCACAGCCACCATTGGCGCGCCATTTCTCAACGATCCGAGAGCCGTCGCCGTCCAGTTCCGGTATGCCTTCGTCGTCGATCACGATGGTCTCAAGACTCTCGACGTCACTGACCTCGCGCAGCCAAAACCAATGGAATCTTCAAAACTTGCCATAAACGACGCGCGAAACATCTACGTCGCCCGCACTTACGCCTACGTCTCAGCTGGAAAAAATGGAATCGCCATCGTCGACGTCGAAAATCCCGAATCCCCAAAACTCGATCAAACCTACAACGCGGAAGGAAAACTCAACGACGTCAACGACGTAAAAATTGGAATGGTCGCCGCCAGCGCCTTTGCCTTTGTCGCCGACGGAAAAAATGGTCTCCGTGTTCTGCAAATTCTTTCGCCCTGGGACGATCCCGCGCACTTCTCCGGTTTCAGCCCACGCCCCACGCCAAAATTAATCGCGACCGCGCACACACATGGCCTCGCGCTCGCCATCTCGAAGGGAATTGATCGTGACCGCGCCGTGGACGAATCCGGAAATCAGCTCGCCGTCTTCGGCCGCCGCGGCGCGCGCCCCCTAAATCGCGATGAAATTCGCGCGCTCTACCTCCACACAGCCACAAACCAGCCTTACGCCGTCACGGACAACGACTCCGAATCCGAGCCAAAAAACGCCGCGGCGGCCTGGCTCCATCGCTTTTTTCGTTGGCATCTAGCCGGTAAATAAATAGGTACCCAGCAAACAAAAAGCGTATTCGCTTATTGTTCGTCTGTACTTCCGAACAGAACTCCGCTTCTCACCAGAAAACTTTAACGTTAAAGAGCCCAACTTATTTGTTTTTAACCTTTTGTGCGGCACTCGCATCTAACAGAAAGACAAAATCCTGTTCACGTTCCCTGCATAGAAATGATTAAAATAATTTGTTGGGACTCCTCTAGGGAACACGGTTAAGGTGTATTTGCGGGGGTACATTGGGCCAAATAGGTGGCCCCAGCTCGCGATAGGCGAGCGGTAGTTCAGAAAGGGTAAAAATATGTCAAACCAGTATCTCTTAGCCAGCGACTTTGACCAGACGCTCAGTTTCAACGATTCGGGCGTCGTCCTTGCCGAATTGATCGGCATCACGAATTTCCACGACCGGGTGAAGGGCTTGTCGCAAATCAATCTCGTCCAGCAGGGCGCCGAATTGTCGTATCTGATTCTGCACGATCCGGAATTTCGCCGCGTGCGCCGCGAGCATCTCGTGGAAACCGGCAAACGCATTCGTCTGAAGCACAACGTCGACATGTTTGCGAAAGCGCTCGAAAATCTCGCAGACGGCTACAAGTTTTCGTTCTACGTCATATCCGCTGCGCCGCAGGAGATTATCGAATCGGCGCTCGAAGGAATCGTTCCGCGCGAAAATATCTTCGGCACGCGCTTCCATTACGCCGAAAACGGCGAAGTGGCGGCCATCATTCGCGCTTCCGCCGGCTGGGGCAAAATCACGGTGCTCGAGGAAATTCGAGCGACGCTCGGCATCAGCCACGACCACATCATCTACATGGGCGACGGCAGCTCGGACTTGCCCGTAATGATGCACGTCAATTCCTACGACGGACTGACCATCGCCGTCAGCGAAGCCGAATTCATCACGCGCGTCGCAAAGCGCACTGTGCTGAGCGACAATGCGATGAGCGTCCTCGTTCCGGTCATGGAAGACGTCCTTCGCTGGGATTCCGCGCGCATTCGCCGCACGTTTGCCTCGCACGGCTTGATGCTTCGCGAGTGGGGCAAATCGCGCACGGATCAACTGCTCATCCAGGAATCGCCGGAACCAATTCCAGTAGAAACTCCTGCGGTTCAAACCCCAGCAATCGTGCAATAGACCAAATTCAAAATAATTTGAAAAAGAGCGTCTTCGAGCGAATCGGAGGCGCTTTTTTATTCTTCCCCTAGCTACGGCCTTGCGCGGCTTTTCAATTGCTTTGCCAGCTTTTCAATATCTTCAGTCTGTTTGTACATGTTGACGGAAAAAACGTCGGCGGTGTGTGTCCCATCCAGTTGTGCCCTGAATTCCTGAACCTTGATCAAAAGCTGATCGGTGGCATCACGCAATTCTTTTTCGGGGGCAACAAGCGCTGCGGGATTGTTCGGATTCGTCTTTTTTTTCTGGTCAGCGGGCAATTTGTCGCCAGGATCGGGCTTGGGGGGCATGTTAATGGGCTGGTGAATGGTTGGAGGCGCTTGCGGAGGCAGGAGCGCCAATGCTCCAAAAGCAGTGAAAGAGGAAAGAAACGATCGGCGAGAATCCGGCATAGGACCTCCGAGGCTAGGGAAATGCGGGTGTGGGAGAAATGGTAGCACTTTGCGGTTGAGGAGTTCATTTGAGGAAGCATTTACATTTTCCCTGACAAAGCAGCCGAGGGAACGGTCGTGGATTCCGCGAAGGAATGGCCGCGAGTGGCCCGCGCCCATTCAATTATTTCCTCGCGCAACGTATTCAAGGAGTTGGTCATGCGGTCGGCTTCGATGTTGACGAGTGCATAGCGTTCTTTTTCCGGATCGCCTGCAGCGATCAACCGGTTGTGGTCTTCGCGAAGGTTCGGGAATTTCTTTTCCGGAACTTTGCCACCGGCGAGAATTTCTTCAAGAAGCGACAATGTTTTTTCGATATCCGAGGTGAAAATCCGAAATTCCTGGCGTGCAGGTACGGATGGCGTCAGCGGCAAACCCGCTTCCAGCGCCATGACGGCGTGCGCGAAGCGATGCGAGCTGGCGAGCATGGCGTTGACGCGGTTGATCTGTTCCGAAGTGACGCCCGGCTCTGCGGCAAGACGCTCGAGCGAACTTTCGAGATTGGAGCGCGCCGTGCGCGAGTTTTGGCGGGCACGCTCCATCGTGAGGCGATCGGAGGTTTCTTTTTCGATGTAGGAATTCGCGACAGCCGAAAAATATTCGCGATATGCCTGAAGTAGGGCAGCGGCATTGTCTCCGATGCGCGTATGCTCCCACGTCGGCCAGACAAGGTATGCAAGCAGAGCCAGGATTCCGCCTGCCACGGTGTTGACGCCGCGCGCAAGGATAACCTCTTTGGGTGAGACGCCGTTGATGGTGAGCAGAAGAACGACGAGCGCACTAACCATCACGGCGAAGACACCGTAGTTCGGTGGTCCGATCCAACGCAATAAAAACATAAACAGCCCGATCAAGATAATTTCGGTGGCGGTATGAATGGGAAGGAAATGGAACAACGCCGTGGCGAGGAGCAAACCGAGAATCGTGCCCGTAATGCGGAGTACGCCGCGGATGAAGGTCGTGGCGAATTCCGGTTTGAGGACGAGGACGATGGTCATGGGGATCCAGTAGGAGCGGCGCCAGTCGAAATCACGGCCTAAAGCATCGCCGGCTGCGAGCGCGAAACTCAGACGCAATGCGTGGCGGAAGACTGCCGACCGCAAATTGAGGTTGGCCTGCAACGTAGCGATATTGCCGCTGAAACGCAGCCAGAGCGGCTGCAGTTGTTCGCGCTTTTGAAATTCGGCGGAGCCTTCGGGAGATGCGTTGTTGGCGAGATCGATCACGGCGCGAAGCTGGCCGGAGAGGCCGTCCATCTGATACTGCATGTCCTGAAGCACGGCGTCGAAAAAAGCGTTGCGTGAACCGGTGCCATGCTGCGCGCGAATTTGATAGGTGAGCGCGACGCCGAGAATGACGCGATCCGCTTCGAGACCGATCTTTTTGTTGTTGAAGAGCGCTTCGCCAATCGAGCGAAGAATTGCGGAAGCGTTTTCGAGATAGCGGCCGGCGGCATCAATCGCAGGATGGCTGGGATTTTCCCTCTGCATGCGGAGGCGAAGGCGCGCGAGCATCATCACGCTAAGACGGATGCGTTCGGCCTGGCTAAGCAGCGCGCGAAAACGGAGGCTTTCGACAGAATTGTCGCTGCCCAGCGTAGCGATGGCGTCTTGCGCATGTGTAGCTGCGGCAGTTGCGGGAGGTGCGCTGGCTGATTGCGTTGGCAGGCCTGCAGCTTCGGCGAGTTCAAGGAAAAGGTTTCCAAGCGCGCGCCGTTCCGGTTCGTAACGTTGGACGGGCCAGAGCGCAAGGGAGAGCGCAGTTTGCAGCAGACCTCCACCGAGCGCAAGCAATCCGGCTTCGGCGGCTTGGCGCGGAGTGAGCGGCTGTGCGGCGTAGACAACCAGCAAAACAAGGCTGATAACGCCGACGTCCGCTGCCGTGGTGCCGACGGCGACGAGCATGCCCGCGATGAAAGCCCAGGCCGTGGCGACAAAGACGGCTTCCACGTTGCGATGGCCCGTGATGCCTCCGAGAAAAATCGCGATGGCGCACCAGACGGTGGATGCGAGCATGCGGCGCGCGCGCTGCGGATAGGGATCGTGGCCGTCGGAATAAGAGACGTTGAGAGCGCCGCTGGCCATGGCGAGGCCGCCGCGCGGCATCCCGAGAGCGAAGCCGACGATGAGCGGGAGGACAACGCCTGCGGCGTTGCGCAGCGCGAGAGCGGGAATCATTTTGGAGCGATCGAAGTGCGTAAGCAGGCGCCAGATTGCGCGCCACTGGCTGGGTGGTTTGGGCGGCCGTTGCGGGAGGCTTCCGGTTTGTATTTGCGACGAACTGGCCATTGAGCTTGGCAACGACGCGCCAGCGAGGAGAAGCGTTCCGCTGGGAGGGAATATGGTAGCAGGAGAGAACAGGACGGGTAATGGCGCGAAGAATCCCGAAGAGGATGAGGTACCCCACCCGCGTTTTTGCGTAAGTGCGGATTCTAAAAGGGTTAAAGTCGTTTGTTTTGATACGGTTCTGCAAGTGTTCATTACAAAGGGTTTAGGGGGATTTTGGGGAAGGTCGAGAAAGTGTCTGTTCGCCGCGAGGCAAGGGGAAAGCGTCGAACCAAGCACAGCAAATGGTAGCACATTAAGTTTACTGTGTCAATACATTTACTAGATTCGAATCGCTCATGGCAACGGTAAAGCGGACTCTACAGCCGCGGATCGACGGGTTCGCTTTCCAGCGCAAGGACACCGAAGACGCATTCGTGAACGCGGCGGAGCGGTTCTTTTCGAACGAAGCGCTCCAGGCCTTCGACTCCGAGAGCAAATTCGCGTAAGGCAAGCGAACGCTTGCTGGAGAGGCCGCGCGAACGCAGGCGGGCGAGATGCTCCGGCAACGTGTAGTCCGGGCCGTAGATGATGCGCAGATATTCCTTGCCTCTGCATTTGACGGCGGGCTGGACGATTCCACGGCGGCCCTTTTCGATGAAGCGAAGAGGTTTAACGACCATGCCTTCGCCGCCTCGCGAAGTAAGTTCTGTCCACCATTGAATTGCCTGTTCCTGTTCGTCCGTTTTCGTTAAATCGACGGTGTGGTGCGGAGTGGCCAGCAATAGCTTCGGGTCCGCGGCGCAGATTTTTGCGAGCTGCTGCATGTGCCATTCGTGGTCTTTGTCGACGTGAACAGCGCCTTCCGTTGCAAGCAGATGAAATGGAGCGAGTCTTAGATCATCCAGAGATTGGACGGGCCAGCAGTACTGGCGATAGGCTTCGACAAATTGACCGACAAGCAATTCTCTATTGCGGACACTCTGCGCGAGGTCTTGCACTGCAATATTGTTTTGCAGAGCCTCGTCGAGTAAGAGCACCGTTTCCTTTGTTGCAGCACGGCCTGCCGAGCCAACAGGAGCGTATTGTCTGCGTAAGAGTTCCTGTGCTTTAGCCGACCAGGGCATGAGTTCGGCGTCGAGACACGCCCAGTCGGTTTTCAATAAGTCCCAGAGTGCGACTTCGTTGAGAGCTTTGCGAATGCGGGCAAAAAGTTGTGATTCGAGAGAGGGATCGTCAAAGAAGCGGCGGCCCGTTCGTGTGTAGCAAATCCCCGATTCACCTCCGACGACTCCAAAGCGCTTGCGGGCCGTTTCTTCGTCACGACAAACGACGAGAACGGCGCGGGAGCCCATGTGCTTTTCTTCACAGATGACGCGCGGAACCCCTTCTTGCCGGAAATAAGCAAACGCTTCTGCCGGGTGTTCCAGCAATCCTTCTACTTTGGTGGTTTCGGAGGGGGACATGGTCGGCGGCAAATAGATGAGCCATTTAGGATTCGCCGCGAACCGGCTCATGACCTCGAGCGCAGCAGTTGCATTTTCTTCGCGAATCGTAACGTTGTGATGGAGTCTCGTGGAGACGATGCGTTTGCCGAAAACGTCGTCCAGGTCGAGCAGATCATCAAGCTCTTGTTGCGAAGAAAGCTTACCCTCCAAATCTTCGTTCTTCAAAAATGGGCGCGCCGGTTCCGCGTAAGTCTTTGCTGCCGGGACGGAGACCAATTCCAATTCTGGATAACGGAGTGCCGTCAGTTTTCCACCAAAGACACAGCCGGTATCGATATTGATGGTGCGATTGAGCCACTCGGATTCAGGAATTGGCGTGTGGCCGTAGACGACAGTCGCGCGGCCGCGATATTCGGCCGCCCAGTTGTAGCGAACGGGCAGACCAAACTCGTCGGTTTCACCGGTCGTCTCTCCGAAGAGGGCGAAATCGCGAACTTTGCCAGAGCCGCGGCCCTGCATTTCTTCTTTCATACCGGCGTGCGCGACGACGAGCTTGCCGCTGTCAAAAACGTAGTGACTAATCAGGCTGTCGAGAAACTCCGTGGCTTGTTTTCGAAATTCCGGCGTTTCCTGGTCCAGTTGAGCGAGCGATTCAGCCAAGCCATGCGAGATTTGGACGTCTTTGCCCTTGAGTTTGCGCATGAGTTTGATGTCATGGTTGCCGGGAACGCAAAATGCGGTCCCACTTTGAATCATGCCCATCACGAGGCGAAGAACGGCGGGCGTGTTTGGCCCGCGATCGACGAGGTCACCGACGAATACAGCTCTTCGAGCGGCTGGTGGAACGACTTCGATTCCGAAACTGCTCGAAGTGTCTGTGGTTACGACATAGCCGAGCTGTTTCAGTAGCGCGACCAATTCTTCAAAGCAGCCATGAATGTCACCGATGATATCGAAAGGACCCTTTTCTTCTTTCTTGTTGTTGTACAGCGGTTCGCGCGCAATGGTCGCAGCGTCGATTTCCTCAACGGAAGAAAAAACTGCGACGTGGCGAAAGCCTTCCCGCTGAAGTCCGCGAAGCGAGCGGCGTAATTGTTGGGTGTGCTGGCGAACCACATGCGGGCCGAAATTACGGTCGGGACGCGATTGATTTCGTTCGTGGCAGAGCTTTTCGGGGAGATTGAGTACGATGGCCACGGGAAGAGCGTGAAATCGGCGCGCGAGTTCGATGAGCGGCTTGCGGGCTTCGAGTTGGACGTTCGTGGCGTCGACAACAGTGAGGCGACCCGCTGCCAGACGTTTTGCGGCGATGAAATGCAAGATTTCGAAGGCATCGTTAGTGGCGGAGAGATCGTTTTCGTTGTCGGAAACTAGGCCGCGACAGTAGTCAGAAGACAGAATTTCCGTTGGCAAAAAATGTTTACGGGCAAACGAAGATTTGCCAGAGCCGGATGCTCCAATGAGCACGACAAGCGACAGTTCTGGCACTGAAATCTTCAAGTTAGATGCCCCTAGGAATTCAAATCAAAAATTGCCATTTGGGTTGGCGGACCGAGTTGCGGGTCCACTTCACCAACGGGTACGAACCGGACACTGTAGGCAAAACGATTGGCAATTTGCAGAGCCCAGATCTGAAATTCCTGGCGAGTCCACTCAAAGCGATGGTCTTTGTGACGCATTTTGCCTGCGGGAAGCGTTTCGAACTTGACGTTGTATTCCTTGTTTGGAGTCGTGAGTACGATGCTCCTTGGCTTAGCGAACTCGAAGAGGACACGCTCAAAGGCGGCGAGTCGCGGCGGATCCAGATGCTCGACGACTTCGACCACGGCCGCGGCGTCAAAACCGGTCAAGCGATTGTCTCGATACATCAGAGAACCGTGAATCAGCTGAATACGTTCGCGTTGTTTGGGCGGCATACGCTCAAAGCGAAGGCGATCTTGCGCCATCTGAAGCGCACGAATGGAAACATCCATACCGACGATATTTGCAAAGGATTTTTCTTCCAGCAGCATGCGGAGCAGGCGGCCTTCGCCGCAGCCGAGATCGAGAACGCGCTTCGCGCCAGTTTGCCGAAGGGCACCCAGCACCGAACCAAGCCGCTGCTGGTTCAGACTGATTCGCTCTTCAACTTTTTGCTCCTCTTCCGCGTGAACTTGCGCTGCTTCGTCTTCATCCAGCTTGTCTTCTTCGGCGAGGCGGTCAAGGGCGGAGTACATCAGGCTGCGCTGATGACGAAGATAGCGCCGCGTTATCGCGTCGCGTTCCGGGTGCGCTGCTAACCAGCCCTTGCCGCGCTTCAAGAGTTTTTCGACCTCGTCCTCACTGACCCAATAGTGCTTTTCGTCATCGAGAACCGGGATGAGCACGTAAAGATGGTTCAACAGCTCAGAGAGAATCTTGTTTGCTTTGAGCACAACTCGGAAATAGCGGCTCTCGCCCCACTCTGGAAATTTTTCGTCGAGAGGAAGTTGAATGGCTTCGACGGTATAGCCCAGCGGCTCGAAAAGAGAGCGGAGAAATGGTTCGCCTCCACGACAGGGCACGACAGCGAGGGTGACTTCGAAAGGCAGTTCAGCTTTCGCCAATTCTGGACGGAGCTTGCTGTTGCCCGTCATGGCAGTGCCAAAAACTCTGGCGATTGCGACGCTTAGGAAGGAAGAGCAAACATAGGGACGATCGTTTACATATTGATCGAGCGCGCCGCCTTCTCCGGACGGGCCACGCGATTTGCGGACCAAACCAACGGGATCGACACGCAAAAGTAATGCAGCAGTGCAGCGAGAATCGCTGGCTTCCGGATAAAAAACGTGTGCCGAACCGAAGGAAAGCTCGAAATCGTGGACATTTGCCGGATTTTTTCGCAGCAAATGCCCCAAGTCCGTCGCGGGACGGTGCGATGTTGTAATTGTCAGAAGCATTTGGGTGTAACTGACTTCTATTGTTGCATCTGGACGGAGAAGCGCAAGTGCGAGGGGGCGTCTGTCTTTTGCGGGATTCCTTATTCAAATCGGAGCGCCTGTGCTTCCGGAGGCGAAGCGGCTACAGTCACAATTCGAGTTCGGCGAGGCGTTTGAGAAGGCGGAGGAGGGCCACGATTTCGTCAGGAGTGAGCTGCTGTTGGAGAAGATCATCGAGGGCGCGGCGCTCTTTGATCAGGGATTCACGGTATTTGTTGCCTTTGGCGGTGAGTTGAACGAGGAGCGACCGACCGGATTCGGCTTTTCGTTCGGATAGTAAGCCTTCCTGGATCATCGTTTTCACGGCGCGATGGACTACGGTGCGATCGAAGCCGAGCAATGTGGCGATTTGATTTTGGTTAAGAGATGCTCCGCCGCGAAGTGTGGACAGGATGAATCCGCGTGTCGGCGAACATTGAGTTTTCTGCTCGAGGCGCTTGCCGATGAAGAAGTAAGCGGAGGCGAGATGCAGGATGACGGAGTCTTTGAGAATTTCCGGAGGGATGAGTTTTTTGTCGACGCTGAGCATTTTTAAACGCCAATCCTGAACAATCCCGGTCACAAAAATGTAACCGTGGATTCCAGAGGCCTGCGCCATTGGGGAGAATCGTTGTGGCGAGGCGATTTTTTCCCGATGGCGATGACCATGACGATCTCATGTTTGCGGGAATTGAGGCCAAGAAATTTGGAGAGCCTGCGGCCATCAAATCCTTCCATGGGGCATGTGTTGAGGCCGAGGGTTTCGGCTGCGACCATTAGGTTTTCGCAGGCGAGCGCAGTGCTTTTTGTGGCCCATTTGAACATTCCCTGGCGAGCGACAGGCGGAGAGCCGATAATCTTCCACGAATTGACTGCTCGCACAATCAGCCACTTCAGGAATCCGAAAATCCCGAACCAGCCCTGCAGGAAGAACCACTTTGCAAGGCCGGCCCTTTTTTCGTGGTAGGAGATTTTTTCAGAGCTGAAACCGGCGGAGCGCATCCATTCCAGCTGACCGTAGGCAGTCGAGCGCCAGGAACCGAGGTCGGCGACGGCGACAACGAGGGCGGATGCGGTCTGGGCAGGGGACTGGCTCATGCAGAGACGCGCGGCTTGTTTGCGGGCTTCAGGGGATTCAATCCAGATAAGTTTATAGGGCTGAATGTTGAAACTGGATGGAGCGAAACGCGCTGCGTCCAGGATTTGCGTGCGGATTTCCTGCGGAATGGGAATAGGGTCGAATACTTTGACGGCTCTTCGTTGAAGGATGGCGTCCAGTAGATGGCTCATGGGTCACCTCAATGTTGCCATTGCACCATACGTATGTTGCAATGGCAACATGTATTTTAAAGCGCCGCGGGGAAGGGGCTTTTTATAACTGGGTTCCGCTGGCGTGCATCTGAAAGAGTGGAAAGGAATGGGAAATGAATACGCGGAAATTGGGAAAGAATGGGCCGGCGGTGTCGGCGCAGGGGCTTGGATGCATGGGGATGAGCGAGTTTTACAGCGGTCGGGACGAGAAGGAGTCGCTGGCGACGCTGGATCGCGCGCTGGAGCTGGGAATCAATTTTTGGGATACGGCGGATGTTTATGGATACGGCGAGAATGAAATTTTGGTGGGAAAGTCGCTGCGTGGACGGCGCGACAAAGTGTTTTTGGCGACCAAGTTTGGGATTGTGCGGGACAAAGCGAATTCAGCGGCACGCGGGGTAAGCGGGAAGCCGGAGTATGTGCGCGCGGCGTGCGAGGCGAGTTTGAAGCGGCTGGGTGTGGAGACGATTGATTTGTATTACCAGCACCGCGTGGACCAGACGACGCCGATTGAAGAGACAGTAGGCGCGATGGCGCAGCTTGTAAAAGAGGGAAAGGTGCGGCATCTGGGATTGAGCGAGGCGGGTGCGGTGACGATTCGAAGCGCACACAAGGTGCATCCGATTGCGGCGCTGCAGACGGAGTATTCGCTCTGGAGCCGCGATGCGGAAGATGAAATCCTGCCGACGACGCGCGAGCTGGGAATTGCGTTTGTGGCGTACAGCCCGTTGGGACGCGGATTTTTGACGGGACAGATCAAGAAATTTGAGGATTTGGAAGCGGATGATTACCGGCGGACGTCACCGCGGTTTATGGGAGAAAATTTTCAGAAAAATCTGGAGCTGGTGGATCGCGTGACGGAGATTGCGAAAGAAAAGGGATGCACTCCCGGGCAACTGGCGATCACTTGGTTGCAAGCGCTGGGCGGGGACATTATTCCGATTCCGGGAACGAAGCGGCGAAAATATTTGGAAGAAAATGCGGGCGCGGACGCGGTGAAGTTAAGCGCGGCGGATTTGAAGCGGATTGATGAAGTGGCGCCGAAGGGTGCAGCGGCGGGGCATCGCTACAACGAAATGATGATGAAACTGGTGAACGCTTAGGAGGAGCGGGCGAAAAGAGATCATGGCTACGGCAAATTCACTGGCGGAAAAACAAGTTGCTGAATCGCAGCAAAGGGCAGAAGAGCGGAGAGTTCATGCGCCGTCCGGGATTGCGGTTTTCGCGACCGTGTTCCAGATCGTGATGATTGCGGCGCATTGGTTTGTTTACGAAACGTGGAGCGTGTTTTGGGGGCCAATGGAAACGATAACGCAGCGTACGCTTGCTGTAAGCGTTGCGGTGCTGAGTTTCAGTTTTCTTGGCACGACGTTGCTGGCATTTCGTTACAACAATTTTTTGTTGCGCACGGTTTATCGGGCAGCGGCGGTCTGGTTGGGAGCGTTGAGCTTTTTATTTCTTGCTGCGATTGCGAGCTGGGCGGTTTATGGATTTGTGTTGGCAGGAGCATTTGCAGTTCCGAGTCGCTGGATTGGCGTTGCAATGTTTGGGTTGGCGGCGGTGGTCAGTGCATGGGGCGTGGTGAATGCAAATTGGGTGCGCGTAAAGAAAATTTCTGTGCGGCTGGAGAATTTACCGGAGGCGTGGCGAGGGCGGACGGCGGTGCTGGCGAGCGATTTGCACTTGGGACATGTGCATCACCGTGGATTTTCAAAGCGCATCGTGCGGAAGATCGCAGGATTACGGCCAGACGTGGTCTTCATCGCCGGTGACCTGTTTGATGGCACATTCGTAGACGCGGCGGAAGTGACGGAGCCCTGGAAGAAGTTGCGCGCTTCGTTTGGAACGTATTTTGTGAACGGTAACCACGAGCTATTTGGAGGTAAATCCGTTTTCCTGGACGCGGTTCGTAGCGCAGGGATTCGCGTGCTGCAAAATGAAAAAGTAAATTTGGATGGGCTGCAGATTGCCGGCGTGCCGTACGAACACGCGACGCATGCAGAACATTTTCGCAGTGTGCTGGCGAAACTGGCGATCGATCCGGCAAAGACAAGCGTTTTGCTGACTCATGCGCCTGACAGGCCAGGAATCACCGAAGAGGCTGGCATTGGTTTGCAACTTTCCGGGCACACGCACCTGGGGCAATTTTTTCCATTTACCTGGATCACTAAACGCATCTACGGGCAGTTTACGTATGGATTAAGCAGGCTGGGGGCGACTCAGTTTTATACATCAAGCGGCGCGGGAAGCTGGGGACCGCCATTGCGCATTGGCTCGCAATCAGAAATTGTTCAGATAACTTTCGAATAAAATTCAGAGGCCTTCGGAAAGCGGCTTGCCGATTTCCCAATGATGGCCGTAAGGGTCCACGATACGACCGAGCCGCCAGCCGTACTCGTTGGTGACTTCGTAAACGACAATGCCTCCGGCAGAAACGACGCGAGCGAAAACGGCGTCGGGATCATCCACAACAAAAATAATTCGAACGCTACTGCCGCTCAGAGTTTCTGGGCTGAAATTCTTATGCTCAGGCGATTCGTCGGCGACCCAGAACTCCGCGCCGTCGACAGAGAGACGCGCTACGACGGCGCCACTGGGATCGTCATGGCGGAAGACTTCCTTTGCCCCCAAAGCCGTTTTGTAAAATTCAATCGCCTTCGCACCATTGCGGACGCTAAGCATCGGAGTGACGGAAGTTTTCGGATGAAACGCGGTTTGTGGTGTGGCAGACATGGATAGTCCTTCTGCGAAGAGTCTACATGCCGGAGCGAAGCGCGGGAAGAGTGAAGGAGGGCTTCACTTCTTTGCGTTGCGACCAGTCATGATAGGTGTGGCATTCGAAGCAGCGCGATTCAGCGTGGTTCGGCCCGGGTGCATGGCAGGTCTGGCAAGTTGCGATGCCGGGAATGAGAACGTCGCTTGAATCGGTACTCGTGAGCGCTTTCGAATGGCAGCTCGTGCAGGTGAAGCCGGTGTGCGCGTCGTGATCGAATTTCGAGTGGGGCAGCCAGCGAAGAGTTGCGTTGGCGGGAGCGACCGCGGGAATTGAGATGATTTTAATTGCAGGATGATCTGGCATCGCCATTTGCGCAGTGGAATTTTGAGCAGAGTTCGTTTCTCTGCTGGTCCAGCGTGCAATCGAAGTGTCGGGCAGATTTTGCTGCGTCATTTGGTGGCACTGCGCGCAGGTCTTGTGTGACAACAGCTCTTCGGCGACGGCAACTTTCTCTTCAATCCACTGTGACGTTGTAAGCGTGCGCATGCGCGGCGGCAGAGGTTTACCCGTGAGGTCGCGCGCGGGATCCTGCATTTCATGGAGTTCAGCGGGATGTGCAGCGATATAGTCCGCGAATTTTTTCAAAAGGAAAGCGTGAATGACTTCGGGCTTGTCATGAGGCACTCCCTCGTCGAAGCGTTTGTCGAAGGTGAGGAGATGGCAGGAAGCACAGGACATAGCGAATCTGACGGGCATCATAAGCTCACGGCCGTTGGAAGGATCACGTGGGGGCAGTCCTGATGAGCCGAGGGCGCGGAAACTCTCGGCATAGCCGTAGGAAACCTTAGCTGTGACGTATTTTGCGTCCTGATATGTCCAGGGAGTTTTGTCAAATGTGGCGATGGAGCGATGGCAGTCGCTGCAGTCGAGCTGAATGTTTGGCCCTCCGGGCGAGCGGCGAATGGGCTTCATGTGGAGCATGTGATTCAGCTTTATCGTGCCTGGATCGCGGTTCGTTTTGTCGATGGCCTTGAAGTCCGGATGGCCGTCTTCGAAGCTGCGAATGCTTGACGCAAAATGCGCGGCGCCTCCATTAGTGCGCAGATCAGAATGGCATTGCGCGCAGGATTGATTGCTGGCGGCCGAAAGATTGATTTTGCCGCGATGCTCGACGTGGCATTCGGCGCAGTTCGGCGATCTCGTTTGTTCGGCGTGATGGATGGGGCCGTCGTGACAGGCAAGGCACGCGGAATTTTCTGCCCTTGCGGAATAACTGCCCGCCTGTTGCATATGGCACGCGGCGCACTGAGTTTCGAAAACGGCATGCGGTTCGCTGAGACGGCCACTGGAATAAACACGGGAATCGTGCGCGACGAAATGCGCAGTGATCCAGATGAGCGCGATGACCGGAAGCAAAATTGCCAGCCAAAGCTTGGCGCGCTTGAGCGGCGTCGGCCTCTTGAAATAGTCGAGGTCAATGCGCTGGGCGAGCTTTTTGGTTGTGCGCGTGCGAGCCATGAAAAAGTTTTCAGTTCAAAACCAAAACCGCGAGTAGGCGCAGGATTTATCGTGCCCCACTACAAAATCGAGCTGCCACTCAATAGCGCAGAGCCATGACAGCGTGGATTGCGCCGAGCAAAATCAGAGCGAGCGAAAGCGGGATGTGCACGAGCAACCACGCGTGCAGCCAGTGGTGCATACGCTCTTGCAGCGAAAGCTGGCGCGCTTCGTCGCAAATATCTTCGAGATCGGCGATCGTGGTGTGCGCGGAGGGAGGGACGAGCGTGCGTACGGCGGTGAAGGAACTGCGAGCGCACCCGGCATCGTTGAGTTGCAGACCGCGTTTCGGATGCTCGAGATAGGGACGCAGTTCCGAGCAATAGAAGCGGCGGAGCGGAGCGGATTGCTCGTCGTTTAGAAGCAAAATTTCCGGAGCGGCCGCGACGGCGGTAGCGACGCTTGCACCCGCGCTGACTGCAGCGGAGGTGCGGAGCGCTACGGTTGTGGAAGTGAGGGCCCGCATCGCAGTGAAACCGCCGGCACGCTGGCCGGCCTCGTCGGATTTGTACGTGAATCCGAGCGGCCCGCAGAGCGATTCCATGGCGTGATCGGCTTCTTCGCGCAGCAAGCGGCGCACGTGACTGATTTCGTCGTAGATCGTTTCGAGCGGAACGTCTTTCGTCATCATGCGCGGAAGATAATTTTGCAGCGCAGCGCCGAAAACTCCACTGGAAACGGTAATGATGAGCAGCCACATCAGAATTTGCGTAAGCGTCCCGCCGAAATGAAAACCACCATGAAAAAGAATGAGCGGTAGCGCAAGGAATCCAAGCCACAGATGGCCACGCATCCAGGCTTGGGCACGCCCAAGCCGCCACGTCGGAACCCGTTTGCGCGCGCCTAGCGCTGCGGCGAAGAGCATGAAAGCAAAACCAACGATTCCGAACGTCAGCCCAAGGGCGCTTCCGCCTGTCGGGCCTTTCGGAGCCGTGATCGCGTATGGAATGTAAATCACCAGGCAAGCGACAAAGATGGCAAGCGAAATGAAGAACCACGAGCGCTGGGTGGAATCGAGTTTCATTTCACTTTCCACCCGTGATGAATCACTTCCTGGAAAAACTGGCGCGGTTCCACGCGATGAGCGGCATCGTGCGGACAGGCGTAAACGCAGCTAGGTTCCTTGAGGTGTGTGCAGAGATCGCATGAAGTTGCTTTTTGCTTGATGGTGGCTTTCTTACGGCCGGGATGCTCAGGATCTTCGGCCATCACTTCGAACGGGTGCAGATTGATATTGCCGTACGGACAGTTGCGCGCGCAGAGGCCACAACCGATGCACCAATCTTCAATGATCACTTCGAGCGAATTGCGACGGCGAATCGAACCGACCGGGCAACCGACCATGCAAAGCGGATCGCGGCACTGGCGGCAACTAGTGGCAATAAGGAAATGATCGAAGCGCAGGCCATCGCGTACGAGGCGCGTGACTCCGTCGTGCGCATCGGCGCAGGCGTTGACGCAAGCGTCGCAGCGCGTACAGTTTTGGAGGTCGAGGACGAGAAGGCTTTGCGCTTCCATCAAACCCTGCGAAAGGAATTGGTCAATCGGCACACCTTGAATCATTTCGAGGCGTTGCTGATTGGCGAAGCGGCGCTCTTCGGCAACGAGTTCGAGACCGCGGCGGACGGTGGGGAAACGTTCGACCATCTGGCGGAAGTCATCGCCGGGAATGCGGACGATTTCGACGTGGTCGAGCGCGATGCAATTGGCCGTGCGCACGCCGCCACCGAGCAAGCCGATCTCGCCGAAATAATCGCCGCGCGAAAGATAGGCGAGCACAAGTTCGCCGCCAGGATAATTTTCCGAGATTTTCACGAAGCCGATGCGGATGAGATAGAAACAGTCGGCGGGATCGCCTTGCCGCGCGATGACTTGTCCGGGCGCGAAACGCTGAAGTTCGACCGTTTCTTTCAGATGCTCGATAAAATCGGGAGCGAGGTCGGCGAACATCGGCACGCCGCGCAGGTGATTTTCGAGGGCGCGGCGGCGATAGGTTTCGTCAATCTGCGCTTTGAACGTCTTGTTCTTCATCATGATGTCGAGCACGTTGCGCAACATTTCATATGCGACGACATCGGATTCCGCGCGTACCGTTGCCGAGCGCGGATAAAAATTCATGCAGGTCATTTCGCCGAAGAGATCGCCTGGGCCTAGTTCAGCGACAGGATTTCCGTAAGAAAGGTCGACGGCCGCATCGATTGGAATCGTTTTGTCACGAACCTCTTCCGCGCGCTCATCTTCGTCGCGGCCAACAAGTGTGCTGGTCAAGCGCTTGAACAAGCCCTTCGCGCCGCCTTGCGTTTTTACGTGCGCGATAGGCGTGGAAATCGAAACGCGGGCTTTGCCTTCGAGAATGTAGAAAGCAGTTGAACCGAAATCACCTTCTTTGCAAATGAGTTCGCCTTTGCGAAAGCGGCGTTTCACGATGGCGCCGCGATTCATTTCGAGGAACGTGCCGGAGACACCTTTGAATACGGGAATTTGCAGGAGTTCTTCGGCTTCGAACCCTTCTGCGCCCGGCCCTTCCGCAATTGCGGTGCCGGTGACGCTTTTGTTCGTTAGCGCGCCCGTGGGGCAGGAGACCATGCATTCGCCGCAGGAGACGCAGGTGGAATCGCCCATCGGTGAGTTGAGATCGAAAGCGATGCCTGCGGAATAGCCTTTGCCCATGCGGCCCAAAACAAAATTTGTACGAACCTCGTCGCAGCCGCGAATACAGCGGTCGCACAGAATGCACGCATCATGGTCCACGGCGATTGAAAGTGAAGAATCGTCATGGCCGCGGGCGACGGTGCGTTTCGCAAATCGCGGCTCTTTGATTCCTGCGGCATGAGCTAGCGTTTCGAGTTCGCAGTCACCGGAATTTGTCTGCCGCGCGCAGGGTGAAGGATGGTCCGCCATCAGAAGTTCGAGCAGTGTTTTACGGGCGCTCAGAACTTTATCGGAGTTGGTTACGACCTTCATTCCCGGCTCGACGGGACGAACGCAGGAGGCGGCGAGCACACGCGCGCCAGTGTCCACTAAACACAGGCGGCAAACGCCGACCGGCGTTTCATTCTGAAGGTGGCAGAGCGTAGGAATGGAAACGCCGTTCATGCGCGCGGCGTCGAAGACGGTTGTTCCAGCCGGGACGCGAACGGGCGAGCCGTCGATAGTGATGTCTACCAAGCCTGGTGGTGTGCTCGCAGTCGTCATAAGTTATGGCCTGATCCCAACGCGATTGGCCTCGCCAGCGCGCGAAGCCGGGGTGGCGCAAACCCCGCTCGGGCATTCTCCGCGCAAAACGTGCGCGTCCACTTCCGCACGGAAATGTTTCAGCACTGATTGAATCGGTGCCGGTACGATCTGGCCGAGTCCGCAAATCGAAGCCTGCGCCATCGCATGCGAAAGTTCATCGAGCAATCCCATGTCCGCGCGATATTGTGGCTCGGGCACCGAACCTTGCGACCATCGCGTGAGCAAATCCACCATTTTTTGCGAGCCGACACGGCAGGGAACGCACTTCCCGCACGATTCGTTGCGATAAAAACGCACAGCATTCAACGCCATGTCCAGCATGCAGGTCGTGTCGTCGCAAACTACGATGGCGCCGGAGCCGAGCATCGAACCTGCGTCGGCGAGTGCCTTGAAATCGAGCCGCACGTCCACCATGGAAGCCGGCAAGTAGCCCGAAGAAGGGCCTGACGGCGCGAATGCTTTCAATTGTCGTCCACTACGCACGCCGCCTGCGTAGTTAAACAGCACTTCGCGCATCGGAATTCCCATCGGCACTTCGTAGATACCGGGCTTGGCGCAGTGACCACTTACCCCCACAAACTTTAGACCGCGCGAGCCACCTTGTCCTGCGGACTTATACCAATCGATGCCACGCGCGAGTATTTGTGGCGCATTGGCAAATGTCTCGACGTTATTGATGACGGTCGGTTTTTGATAGAGGCCGTTCACGCCGGGAAACGGCGGTTTGTTGCGCGGTTCGGCGCGATGGCCTTCGATGGCTTCAATCAAAGCACTCTCTTCGCCGCAGATGTAGCCGCCCGGACTGACGAAAACTTTCAGGTCGTAATCCAGTCCGCTGCCGAGCAGATTTTTCCCCAGTAAACCGGCCCGATAACAGCGCCGAATCTCCTCGCCGAGGATCTCTTCCTGCAAATGATATTCGTGCCGGATATAAAGAATGCCTTGCTTTGCTCCTGTAACGAGCCCCGCAATCGCCATTCCTTCGACCACAAGGTGCGCAAGGTGCGTCATGATAAAGCGATCCTTGATTGTCCCCGGCTCGCTTTCATCCGCGTTGCAGACGATATATTTTTCGGCGACGGGTTGCTTGCGAACGAGGTCCCACTTCATTGAAGTTGGAAATCCGGCGCCACCCATGCCGCGCAGTTCGGATTCCTTCAATGTGGCGAGCACTTCGTCGTAGTCTTTGGTGATGATCAATTGGCGCAGCACGCCGTATTTTTCCGCGCCGGGATAAGGGTCAGACGCGCACTCCACCCGCTGCGCTTGCGGATGCTCTTCGTGCAAATCATCGCCACGCATGGCAGCTCGCGCGATGCCCTCTGCGTGTTCGGCGGTCACACTCGTAAAAATCCGGTCGTTAATGGAAACCGCCGGCGCGTGATCGCATCGGCCGAGACAGGAGACGTCGCGAATTTCGACATCGCTCTTCGAAGCGCCTGCAAAACGACGTTCGAGGTCAGCGCGGAGCTCGCACGCGCCGTTCAAATGGCAACTCATGTCCGCGCAGACGCGAATCTCAGCGCGCGGAGGCGGCGCAAGATGAAAATGCGGATAGAAACTGGCGACGCTGTGAATCTGATAGAGTGGCGTCTGCGTTCGTGCAGACAGCGACTCAAGCTCCGCCTTGGGCAGAAAGCCGTGGCGCAGCTGGATGGCCCGTAAGTCGTCGAAGATCAAGGCGCCCGTCTCGCGCTAAGGCGCCACGCGGGAAGAGCACTGCACGCGCGGCGCGAGGTGGAGTGAAAAGTCTTGCAGATAGTAACGGGGGAATCGCCGCGTGTAAATAGCGCCGCCTTGCCCGTTCCAATCCTGCGCCGAAAAAGACAACAAACCGGGCCGCTACGTTAGTTTTCAGTTGCCTGCAATAGCCGCTGCTTTGCCAAAATGTCAGCCACGATTACCAACCTAGTTGGCTCATCCGCCTAAGGACAATCGCGCTGTAGCGATTCATGCGCTCAGGTCGTCGTTTCAGAGGAGCCGGCAGGATTGCAGCGAGCCGGGCCGCCTGTTCCCGGCCGATATACCGGGCGTCGGTTTCGTCGTAGTAGCGACACGCCGACTCTGCACCATAAATGCCGGGGCCCCATTCGACTACATTGAGGTATATCTCCAGAATGCGTTTTTTGCCGAGGGAGAATTCGGCCACTGGCACCAGTGTGGCTTCTACGCCCTTGCGGAGGAAAGAGCGGCCCGTTCCGAAGAATAGATTTTTAACGAGTTGCTGCGTGATCGTGGAAGCTCCGCGAGTGCGCTCGCCTTCCAAATCGTCTTCGGCAGCGATTTGGATCTCTTGCCAATCGAATCCGTGGTGCTGGTAGAAGCGCGCGTCCTCTGCGGCGATTACTGCGTGCTGGAGATCGCTTGAGATTTGGTTCAGTGGAATGAATTTGTAGTGTTCGTGATAAGGCGAGTGGCGAATCCACGCCTGAATGCGCCGCTGAACGTGCACGGCGGTTGTTGGCGGATCGATCCACCGCGCGGCCACAATCATCAGCGCGGCAAGCGACCAAAGAAGCACTACTCCGATGACAAGCCATCGAATCAAGAATCGAAAGAAGCTCTTCCGGGGTGGCGCCGTGGTCGGTGGTGGAGCTGTGGTGGTGGGTGTATCCGGCAGTTCAGTCACAGTTCAGAATAATAGCTTGGGCTGCGTTGCCGATGATGGGTGATCTTGCCCTCCCAATTAAAGTGCTCAAAACGCCTGGGCTTGGCTCAAGGCTGCGGTCGCACTAACTGCAATTGTGTCCAATTTCCGTCCAGTTTTCCGTTCGGGTTAAAGTTCGCGTCATCGCTCATCACGTAATACTGGCTGTTTGGATCGCGCCACGCGTTGTCGTACTTGTTGCTCAGCTCAAACGTCGAGCCCGTCGTCGGATCGCGAAAAGTCTGCACCTCGCGGATCAATTGACTCGTCCCATACGCCGATTGCATCGATCCACTCTGCTGGTACGCAACGACTCCATTGATCGTCTCCGCGACCTTGTTCTGAAACTCAATAATAATCTGTTGCTGCTTCGCGGCTTCCTCCTGCTTCTTTTGGTACAAGGATGCGATAACGCCGTTGCTCCACTTTTGCCACTCTGGCTCAGGCCGAATCGTGCTAGCAATCAGCTTGAAAAGCCGGTCGTTGGCGTCGAGTTGCCCTTTTGGCGTACGGAACCACATCACATTCACCGCGTGCCAGTCGTACGCTGCTCCTCGCGGTCCCATTGGAATTTTCCGCACGACGATCTCTGCCGTCACCCATTCCTCGACGGGTTGGCCCTTGTCGTCGTCATACGAGAGCCGCGCACGCGCAGCTTCCGTGTGAATCCCATTCACGTCGCCCCCCGATGGCGGCAATCCAATCCGGTATCGCACAAGCTGGTCTAGCTCCGGAAACGACTCAACCGAAACCACCGTCTTCCCCTTACGGTATTTCTCAATCAGATCTCGTCGCAAAAACTCTTCCGCTTTGACCGGTGCCTTCACGGGACAAGGCTTGATCTTGAACTTTGCATCGAACTCATTCTTCTGCTGCATTTGCCTCTGGCCGGCCGGATCATCCACATACTGCCACGTGTACTTCGGTAACATCTGAAGTTCGATTGAACCGTCGGCGCTTTTCGCGTCGCCCACCACGGAGAACCAATCCGCGAAACATCCTCCTTCGGCAACACCCACGTTTACCCAGCCCCTGAATTGCCAATCCTTCGGAATCATCAAGTCGTAAGCCGGTCTTCCATTACCCAGCCCTTGATCAATGAGTTGAACCTGTTTCATCAAAAAGTAGTGGCCCGGCGAATTGGATTTGGTAGTCGGAGGCGGCCCATTTTTTGGAGCGGCTGGCGGCGCTGCGCCCGGCGCAGCGCTTGTACTCGGTTGTGCTCCCCCCGCCGACGAAGCCGCTGGAGAAGATGCTGGCGAAGTCTCTGGAGAAGGCGTCGGCGAAGTTGTTGGAGAAGTGGCAGGCGCAGAACCCGCCCCGCCATTCGTTTGCCCCATCGCTTTCGCCACGGCCTGCTTGCAGCCGTCCGAAACCTGGTCTTGATGTTCCTTCAAGCACGCAATGATTCGTCCCCCGCCCGCCGGCACATTCGCGCACAGCTTCTGGGCATCCCCGGCGCACGCTGCACGTACATCGTTAGCCGCTCCTTGCGCAGACGACGATTGCGCCCAAAGCAGCCCGCCACCGAACCCTGCGTATAAGGTTGTTGCGACAAACAAAAAGAAAGCATGGACCGGCCTCGGCATGATTGTCTCCTGGCCAACACGTGCGCGAAGTGTACGCGTTGTCATGGCCTCTAGTCCACACTGCCAAAAGTCAGAAATGGGCTTAAATTGCTTCGGTCGCGGCAGAACAATGGAGAAATTGCAACCGGCCTACTTCTGAATGCCATGACTTGTGCCTGATTATCGCGCCAACCGAAAACTGAGCCCGACCCGCTCCACTTGTCCGGTAAGCCGACTTACCAGGACATAGCTGTCTGGCGCCGAAACGATTTGGCACTTCGTGCGTATAGTAGATTGCGGGTGTCCGGAAGGAAGTTCCTTTACGACCCGCAAGGTGGCACGATTTCCCGAAAGGATTTTTATGAACAAAAGAGTCGGTTTTGTGTTTGTTGCATTGATGGCAGTGCCCGTTGCTCTGCTCGGGCAGGAGAAGCCACCGGCATCGTCCGCTCCACCAGCGCAGTCCGCTCCGCCCGCGAACCCGATTACCGCGAGCGAAAGAGGTTTTTACTCGTTTGTGAGCGGCGCGGTCGTCGGTGCGGCGCAGAAAATGCCGGAAGAAAACTACTCCTTCAAGCCGTCACCGGAGGTTCGCACTTTTGGCCAGCTCGTCGGCCATGTGGCCGACGCTTCGTACATGTTCTGCTCGCAAGCCATAGGTGAAGCAAACCCAGCAAAGGACATCGAAAAAACGAAGACGTCCAAGGCCGACCTCGTGGCTGCGCTCAAGGACGGAGTGGCGTACTGCAACAAGGCATTCGACAGCATGACGGATGCAAAAGGCAGCCAGATGGTGAAACTCTTCAACTTCGACTTAGCGAGGCTTACGGTGTTCTCGATCAATACAGCGCACACGGATGAGCACTATGGGAACATGGTGACCTATCTGCGACTGAAGGGGATCGTGCCGCCAACAAGCGAAAACCAGCCCGCACCGGCACAGAAGTAAGAGGCTCAAACAACTAACGCCTGAAAGTCGGTTATTTTTAGACCATGGCGAACAGCAAACCGCCATGCCCTGGTAAACGCGGTTACCGTTGAAGTTGGTACTAGGAGGGTGTTTCAAGCAACCGGATGAGTTCGGCGGCAGCATTGATCGCGCTTTCCCGGTAGAAATTCTCAGCCTCCGCAATCTCCTTGTCCTTACGCTCTAAAGCATCTGGACTCCATTCTTTTCGCACGTCGCCAACCGGAAGTGCGTCAGTTTCAGAGTCGATTGCTGTGAAGGTCACAAGTACGGTTGCAAGTTGTGGCTCTGTTTCGTAGCGTAAGCAGCCCAGTTCGCGTGATGCCGCGATTATTCCGATTTCCCCGGCGATCAATTGTCTGGCGATGCGAAGAATATGAACTCTGCTTTTTTCTTTGCGCTCGGCGTCGTATTGGCTCACAGAAGTACGATACCGTTTTCTCTGAAACACCGAAACCGTCTGGCTAAGTCCTGGTAAACGCGCTAACCGGACAAGTGCCCGACAATTCCCCAAGAGTCCTCCCGTAATGAGGTGCAAAGTGAAATGCATGCCCTGCAAATGGGAATGGTGAATCGTTACGTTGCAGAACCGCAAGTTCATCGCGAACCGTCGTTGACTTCGCGCGGAACCAAAGATATATACAAAGGGACTCTCCGGCCCGACGGATGCTCACTCTGCACAAACGCCCCCTTGTGGTTGCTGTGACTGCGGCACTCTGCGCTTCCTTTGCGTTGTTTTCCACCTCGCTTTTCGCGCAGACAAAAACTCCCACCGCCGAACCGATGAAATACATCGGGCCCGGCTCTTGCGCGGCGACGAGTTGCCATGGCAGCGTGAAACCCGTTGCAGGTAGCCGTATTTTACAGACCGAGTACTCCACCTGGATTTTGAAAGACAAGCACAGCCGCGCCTATCAGGCCCTGACCGGTGATGTCGGCGAACGCATGGCGCGGATTTTGAAATTGGGAGCAAAGGCGGAGGAGTCGCCGAAGTGTTTGGTGTGCCACGCGCTGTACACGAAACCGGAGCAGCAAGGGCGAAAATTCGAGATTGCGGAAGGCGTTTCCTGCGAAAACTGCCACGGACCAGCGTCGGGCTGGCTCGGTCCGCACACGACTACGGGCTGGGCGCACGAAAAATCCGTTCAACTCGGGATGAATGAGACACGCAACGTGATTCATCGCACTGAGAAATGTCTCGAATGCCACCTCGGAACAAAAGACAAGTTTGTTGATCACGAAATGATCGCTGCGGGGCATCCTGATTTGTATTTCGAGCTGGATTCGTTTTCCGCCGTGATGCCGCGCCATTGGAAGCAGCCACTGGAGAGCGAAGCAGGAAAGCCGATGGAAGATCCAGCGTGGGTTGGTGTGCGGGATTGGAGCGCCGGCCAGGCAGTGCAGCTCCGCGCGGCGATGGAGCGCCTGACCTGGCGTGCAAAAGGCGAGCGTTACGACAAAAAAGATGTTTGGCCCGAGTATGCAGAGCTTTCCTGTTTTGCATGTCACCATTCGCTTGGACCGGCCAAAGATAGCTGGCGACAAGAGCATGGTTATGCCGGCCGGCGGCCAGGTGATCCAGCGTGGAACGAATCGCGTTTTGTTGTGTTTCGTTTAATGGCGCAGCAAGTGGACTCCGCGACTGCTCAGGAACTTGAGAAACAACTGGGGGCAGTTTCGCAAGAAATGAGTAAGCTCAATCCAGATCGCAATGCTGCTGTTGCCGCTGCAGGTTCAGCGGCGCCGGTTGCGCAACGCCTCGCAGATCGTTTGGCAACAATGCAGTACGACTCCGCACTCGCGTTGCGCACGATGCTGCGCATCACGGAAGATGCCGAAGCGATTTCTCAGGCCGATGAACGCGCAGCCGAGCAAGCCGCCATGGCCCTCGATTCCCTTTACATTGCTTACAGCAAGGAAGCCAAGCCCGCGAATGCCGCCGAAGTCCGCTCCGCAATCAATGGACTCTTCCAGCAACTCGAAATGCCCTCCACTTACAACGCCGATCAATTTGCGGCCACTCTGCGCAGAATTCACGATCAGCTTCACTAATTCTGTCGTTGGCAGTAACCTGAACTGGCATGCCTACGGATTTCAAATGAACGCCTTCGAAAACTGGTTTTGCGGAACTTCACTGTGGAGAAGCATCACGGAGCGCAGAATTCTGCCGTGGATGGTCAAGGGTTACGCGTTGGGCGATGACGTGCTGGAATTGGGCGCGGGCCTTGGTGCGACAACCGAGGAATTGCGTCGCCGCGCGAAGCGCGTCACGAGCCTGGAATACGATCATAATTTTGCGGCGCGACTCGGCGCACGCTTTGGCAATAAAAACGTGGGCGTTCTGCAAGGTGATGCTGCAGCGCTTCCATTTCCCGACGGATCTTTTTCTTCTGTGATTGCTGTTCTTGTTCTGCATCATCTCAGATCCCAGGAACAGCAGGAACGCGCCTTCGGCGAAATTCACCGCGTGCTCAAACCCGGTGGAGTGTTTCTCGCGCTTGAAATCGGAGATGGCTGGCTCCAGCGTTTTGGCCATATCAAGAGTACGTTCGTTCCCGTGGTGCCCGCGGCAGCTTTTGCGCGCCTAACTTCGCTCGGTTTTTCGAAAATTGTTGTGGACATGCAGCGCGCTGCGTTTCGTATCTGCGCGTTGCGTGCTCGCGAAGCATAAGTCGCCTCGAAATTTTGTTCTTTGCTCCTTCGCCGCTGAACCCATAGCATCGAACCATGACCGAAAAAGCGCAGCAGGCATTTCCGCCTGGTCCGGGCGGCAGCACTTTTGCATTTTTGTTCGGAGACCGGAGGCGCGATCCGCTTGCGTTTTTTACAAAGCTTGCGCACGACTACGGTGACGTCAGCAGCCTGAAGCTTTTCGACTTCCGCACACTGTTTATCAATCATCCCGACGACATCGAAGACGTGCTGGTCAATAAAGCACGCAGTTTTGAAAAAGGCCGCGTAATGAAAGCGAACATGCGCCTTTTCGGCGAAGGCTTGCTGACCAGCGAAGGCGGTTTTTGGCTGCGGCAAAGACGGCTCGCGCAGCCGGCGTTTCATCGCGCGCGCGTCGCGGCGTACGGCACAACGATGGTCGAGTACGCCGAGCGAGCTATGCAAACCTGGCGGAGTGGGGAAACGCGCGACATCCACGAAGACATGATGCAGATCACGCTGCAGGTTGTGGGTAAAACGCTCTTCAATGCCGACCTTGCGCGCGACGCACGAGAGGTGGGCGAGACGCTAGAAATTCTGCTAAAAATGGCTGCAGATTTTGGAAAATCGATCTTGATTCCGCTCTGGGTGCCGACGCCGAGAAATCTTCGCGCGCGAATGGGAATCCGGCGCATTGAAAAAATTATCTATCGCATCATCGCGCAGCGCCGAAAGGAAGGCGGCGATGCAGGCGACCTGCTTTCGATGTTGCTTGCAGTGCAGGATGAAGACGGTTCGCGAATGACCGATAAGCAGTTGCGCGACGAAACGATTACGCTTTTTCTCGCTGGTCATGAAACGACCGCGAATGCACTTTCCTGGACGCTGTGGCTGCTGGCGCAAAATCCGGCTGTCGAAAAGAGATTTCACGAAGAACTGGATGGAGTGCTAGGCGGGCGAGCGCCGGGTGTGGAAGACATGCCCCGGCTCGTTTACACCAGCCAAATTCTGTCGGAATCGATGCGCCTCTATCCACCAGCGTGGGGAATGGCGCGGCTGGTCAAGGAAGAAGTCGAAGTTGCCGGATACAAACTTGTTCCAGGAAACGGCGTCGCCTGGGCGCAATGGGTCGTTCATCGGGACCCGAGATGGTTTGATGATCCCCAGAGGTTTATTCCGGAGCGCTGGGAAGGCGATTTGGCGAAGCGGCTTCCACGTTTCGCGTACTTTCCGTTTGGCGGCGGGCCGAGGCAATGTATCGGCAATTCGTTCGCATTGATGGAAGCGACGATGATTCTCGCCACGGTCGCACAGAGATTTCGATTTAAGCTGGTGGATGGGCACCCAGTAAAACCGTTGGCGTCCATTACGCTGCGGCCGCAGCATGGCATTCGCGCGACTTTGGAAGCGCGTTGAAGAAAAAAATTAACTTTTGTTTTCGCGAAGCGCTTCGGCGCCGAGTTCGCTGCGCGTCTGGATCACGCGAAGGATCGAATCGCGCGTGATCATGCCGACAATCTGCATGTTGCCGTCCTCTCCGTCGCTTACGACCGGCATCTGATTCACATCGCTTGCGAGCAGCCGCTCCAGCAAACCGAGCAGTGGTTCATCAGGTTTAGCCCATAGAATATTTTCTCGCGGAAGCATCACGCCTTGCACGGATGTACTTGCCCATTCATCGCGGGGCACAGCGTTCAGTGCCTGCACATTCATAATTCCGGTCAAGCGATCATCGATGAGCACCAGATGGAATCGGCGGCCGGTGCGCAAAACTTCGGCGGCATAATCTTCCAGCGTGTTGCCGCCGGGGAATGTGGGCACTTCGTGGTTCATCACATCTTGCGCACGGAGGCCCGAAAGATTTTCGCGGACTGCAACTTGCGCAACGCTTTCCTGCGCTGCGCTCAAAATGAACCAGCCTATAAAGGCGGTCCACAGGCCGGTTGTAAATTCATTGTGGAATGCCCGCCAGGCTCCGAGAAGAATCATTCCGTAAGCGACGACTTTTCCGGCGGTTCCTGCCACGCGCGTCGCCTTCGAGAAATCCTTTTTTATTCCCCAAACGATCGCGCGGAGAATGCGGCCGCCGTCGAGAGGAAAGCCTGGCAATAAATTAAAGGCGCCGAGACCAAGGTTGATAATACAAAGAAAAGTTGCCAGTCCACCAAGCAGTTGTCTTGACGGAAAGACGAGAGTTATTCCGTAAAAGACTCCGCTAAGGAAGAAACTCGCAAGTGGTCCCGCAACTGCAATGTTGAACTCTTGAATTGCTTTGGAAGGCTCGCGTTCGATTCGCGCCAGGCCGCCGAAAATGAAAAGCGTGATGGAGACGACTTTGATTTTGTAATGCTGAGCTACGACGCTATGCGACAACTCGTGGAACAGGACCGAGCAGAAGAAAAGAATGCTGGTCGCGATACCGACGCTCCAGTGCTGTTGCTCAGTCCAATGAGGATGTTCGGTAGAGAATTGGCCGACAATCGTCCAGGTAATCAGACCAAAAATCACCAGCCACGTGGGGTGCACGTAGATAGGAATGCCAGCGATAGTGGCGATGTGAAATCCTGGGCGCGTAGGCATCACGATATAAGCTCAATTTTTACAGTACCCTGATTTTGTTTTTGTGCCAATGGCGAGGAACGCGGCATTTAATTAAATCAGCAAGCGAATTTGACGTTGTTGAATGCGGGCGTTGTAGTGGTTGAGAGCAAACTCGATGGAAAGCATGAGAAAGAGGACGAAGAGGCCGAGAAAGATAGTGGCCCGGAGTTGGGCTCGCCAGATGCCGTAGGTGACGCCGGCGATCATTACGAAGGGGCGCAGGGCCGTGAGTGGTCCGAGGAAGAAAACGCTGGTGGCGCTGCGAAGATCGGTGGAGGGGACTAGACGGAGCGCGAGATTTGACAGGACGAGGGCCGTATAAGGGAGAAAGATTAAAAGCATGCGACCTGCGGCTACTTCGAGGTCTGCTCGTAAGAGATTGCTAGTGGGCATGAGAGTGAAAACAGTGAGCAATACGAAGAAAGAGAGCCAGCTGGCGATTTGTGCGGCGAGAACACCGCGCAACACACCCTGCACATAGTATTTCGTCTTGTGGATGTAGGGATGGCGGCCCATGCAGGTTCGGCAGCCGCAAAGTGCGCCGTCGAGAGAGGCGAGCAGGAAGAGCACTATCAGCGTCACTGCAGATCACCCAGAAGGCTTCCCAGGTTTTGTTTCAGTTGCGGAACTAGTTCCCGGCGAAATCCCACCAGCGCATGAAAGACGCGAGGCACGCGAGTGCTCCATATTTGGGCGCCGTAAATACCGCTGGCGAGGTTGGGGACGGCTGTGCGCGCGGCGGAAACAAGGGTGGTGGCGTCATAGGCGCGCGCAGTGGACAACACGCCATCATGGCGGGCAATGCCGGTGCGCATGCGGATGACGTGAAAGAACCAGGAGCCGAATGGAGCGAGCAACCACGGCTGGAAATCGTAGTGAACAAAGGCTTGTGTAGTTGGCCGGTCGTGCCAGCGCAGAAATGTAGTCAGAGCATCGCCGCGAAAATGGTGAAGGACGCCGGTTGAAATGTAGATTTGGCCGGATAGGTCTGCCGAGAATGCGTCGCCGTGAAAGAAACTGCAAGGCAGGGATTCCGCATTAGCCAGCCGGGTCGCTTCTTTAATTAGCGTTGAGTTGAGGTCTACGCCGGTGAGTTCGACGCCTTCCTTGGGGAAGGAAGTGTGCGCCGCAAGCCAGCGAATGGTGTAGCCGATGCCGCAGCCGACATCGACGATGCGGATCGGGCCTGTAAAACCATTCGAGCGCAGTGTTCCAACAATTGCTTGCAAAACACGGGACACTCGGCTGCCGTGATAAAACTCTTCCGCGAGGCGCTGCATTTCCCAATGCACGGCGAGCATCAGTCGATCGACGGCGATGGGGTCCAGGAATCCGTCCTTAGCTGGAAGCTGTTCAACAACGCGAATGGCTCTTCTGTTAGAGAAATTTTCGAAAACGCGCAGGATCTCCCGTTTGTCCACGGGCAGACGTTTCAGTGTTTTCGAGTCGTGCTGGACGACCAGGTCAGAAATTTCCGGCTGGAGCGGATTCCAAGAAGGGAACACGATTCGAGATTAAAGGAACAACGAGGAAGCGAATAGAGCAAACAGCCGGGCTCACATCGTAGTCGCAACCCTTGTGTGCCGCAGCGGTTCTGTGCGTGGCGGAAAACACACCGTGGACGATGCCCCACGCAATTCGACGTCTAAATCTAAAATAAGACCAATGTAATCAATATCTTACGTTTGGCGTTACGAGTGCCATTCCGTTTGGCGTACCACAGGAGGCACACATGATCGCCATCGCGCACTTCGCAGGACTTGCAATTACAACAATTTTCGCCGCTTCGGCAGCCGTACTTTTGAACTGGCTCTTCCTGCAAGCCATGTTTCACCTGATGCGCCCCGCCGCCGCAAAAAGGGTCCACACGTTTCGTTCAGAACTTGTCAGTGGCACGAGGCAACTTGCCCGTCAGTTCGGTCCAGCCGCACTGCGGCGTTAGCGGTGGCAATAGAAGCAAAGGGAGCAGGCCATGATTGCGCTGAAATTCTTGCTGGTGATTCTGGGGATTGGGATTTTCGGGAGCGCGGGCGCTTTAGTGGTCTATGACGTAGTAATTGCCGCGCAATTGCGGCGAATTCTGAAACGCTCCGCGAAAGTTTCGGCTTCAAGTTCGAACTCAGCGCTGCGAGGCAACGCGCTGGTTCCCGAGAGATGGCGACGGGTGGCAACGCCCGTCTAACCCGCGCCCGCCAAAACCCCTGTGGGTGGCGCGGTGCGCGACGCTGGAAAGGAGAGGGTCATGGTCATTCTTAACCGCAAAGCGGCAGAACAGAATCCGGCAAGCACCGCCGCGCTTAGCCGGGTCGCGATCAGCCTCAGCCAGCGCCGCGCACTGCGCCACTCGGCAGGCGCCCCACAGAAAGCCACGAGTTCCGCAGTGGAGTTGAAAAAGAAGATTCGGGAGGAAGTCATGAACGGAACATTCGCTCAAAAAGCAACAATCTTAAGAATGCAGACTCTTTCCATTCGGATGGCAGGCGGAATTTTGGCGGGAGTGCTCGCGATCGTGTCCCCTGCTGCTATGACCGCCCCGGCCGAGCGTCGCGTCGACGTTAGCCGCAACCTTGACCGCGCGAAAATCGAAAATTTACAGCGCTGGGTTAGCTCAGGGCATGAAGAGTGGTGCAAGGATGCGCGGCTCGTGGCTATGGATGAACTCCGTCGCGTTGCACCTTCTTTTGCCGGGAACTCTGCAGACCTCGAAGCGTTGCCGCTCGATACAGAATCCGCGTCCGAGCAACGTGTTGTTTTTGTCTGGTCCTCGCCAGATGGTCGCGCTACCTATCGCGTCGCTGTCGAGCGCTTCGGCTGGCTTCTGCCCATCGCGGGCGATGCCAACGCAATAGTTTGGGTCCCGACTCATGCCGAAGTCATTGCGCATCGCTGATTTTTCGCAAGACGAGTTTCCCTCGGAACGTTTTCCGGTCACAGGGGGAAAACTGTGCGGGGCAGCCGCTGCATGTCCAGGGCTGGAGGGCGGCGCGCCCCGCGCATCGGTTTGCAAGCGTGTTATGATTTGCTTGCACTGCCGTGTCCCAAACTTCTGCTCGTCTCTCACCGCGAATCGCAGTTTTTTGTACACTTCTCTTTTCGTTTTGGATTTCAGCGGCGGAAGCGCGCGATGACTCGGGGGAGCGCCAAGTTCGAGAACTTGCGCGGCGCGTTTCCGCAGAATTGCCGCGAAACAAAATGAGCTGCGTCAACTGGGCAAATCACGAGGCGATTTCTGAGGTACGTTCGCAGCAATGGAAAGGCGCGTTCGTGGAAGAGCTGCAGAGCAAATCGGGCGACGCGCCAGCGAGCAACTGCGCCGTGTCCGTGGAGTTGCAGCGAACTCCAACGCAGATTGTGCTGACTGTCGAGCTGGAAAACGGGAACGACAAGCAGCACTTTTTTGCGGCGATTTCGCGCGCAGGAATTCCCGTGGAAAGCAGCGGGCCGGCGACGCCGCGGCTTGAGAAGGAATTACTTTGGCAACAGAGCGAACGGATCCTGGACGCGATTTTTGTGCGCGGGGAAAGCGGCGCTAACAACCGGCTGATTGTGCTGCAAAAAGACGCACTCATCGTTTATGAGAAGCAGACCGGCGAATGGAAAGCCGTGCTGACGAAATTACTGGGAGAAGCAGCTGTCACGCAGCGGGCTCCGCGCGGAGAGATTTATTTCAGCGTGGAGCAGCCGGAGCGCGCGAAAATTGTATTCGCTGGAAAATCATGCCAGGCGAATTTGGGCGATGCATCGCCGCTTAGTTGCCAAGTGAGTGCCGAATCTGCGCGGACGGGAATGTTGCTTGCCTCGACGTGCGATTCGCATGTCTGGTGGTTACGGGGGAATGGCGGCGACACGACGACGCCGGATCATTTGGAGCTCACAACTCCTTCGGCCCAAAAAACAGATGCGCCCGCCGCAGAAATCCCCATACCCGGACCGGTACTCTCGATTTCGTCCGGTGAATCGGTGCGCGCGGACACGGCTGTCGTCTTCAACCTTGGCACAGGAAATTATGAGGTTTATCGCATTGCGCTGGCCTGTGGTCAATAAACGCGTTTTTGCGCTGCTTACGATTTTTGTTTTTGCCCCGGCGTCGTACGGTTCGACCAAACCGCACTATGGCGGGACGTTGCGTGTGGAATTTCTCGCGCAGGCGGTTTCGCTGGATCCGCGTGCGTGGAAACCAGGCTCCCGCGAGTTTGCGACAAATGAGCGCCTGGCCGCGCTTGTGTTCGATCGTTTGATTTCGCTCGATAACTACGGGCGTTTTGTTCCACAACTGGGGACGGAATGGTCGCACGATTCTTCTTCACGACGCTGGCAATTTGCGATTCGCGCTGGCGTGAAGTTTTCTGATGGTACGCCGCTAACCGCCGCTGATGTGGTGACTGCGCTTTCTCCGCTACTTCCTGAAGGCGTGCAAGTTTCTGCTTCCGGTGAGAATCTGATTTTTCATTCTTCCGAGCCGCGCCCTGATTTGCTCGAACTGCTGGCGTCCGGGCGATTTTTTGTTTTTCGCGTGCAGGCGGATGGCGCTCTGCTAGGAACTGGGCCATTCACGCTTGAGAGCAGCACCAAACAGGAAAAAACAGCTGGGAGTGAGCCAACGACAGTCGGGATGTTGATGCCGCAGATTTTTCGCTTCAGCGCAAATGAATCCTGCTGGGCGGGTCGCCCATTTCTGGACAAGATCGAAGTTTCGTTCGGCGTTCCGCCGCTCCGCGCACTTTTCGATCTGCAACTCGGCAAGGCAGATCTCGTTGAGCTAGCTCCAGACATTGTACGCCGCGCCAATCAGTCGAACGTTCGTGTTTGGTCTTCTTCGCCGCTGACTCTCTATGCGTTGCGCTTCGACGACACACAGCCACAAGCCGCCAATGATCAACTCCGTGAAGCGCTCTTCTTTTCTCTAGATCGCTCGACCATGGCCGGCGTGTTACTTCAAAAGCAAGCGGAACCCGCGGCGGCCCTTTTGCCGCAGTGGCTCTCGGGATATGCTTTTCTCTTCCATGCGGAGATGGACCTGGATCGCGCCAGGCAGTTGCGTGCTTCGTTGCCGGCGAACGTCGCGGGAGGAACTTCGCCGCTGCGTTTGCAAACGGATGCTTCCGGAGATCTTGCACGCTTGTTGGCGGAACGAGTCGCCGTGAATGCGCGGCAAACCGGGCTTACTGTACAGCCGCTCAACAAGAACACAGTGCATGATGCAAGCCGCGCCTCAGAAGCAGCTGACTTGCACCTTTCTGCCTGGCGGTATTCTTCGCTCTCGCCCGGTGAAGAGTTACGAGCGCTGGCCAAAGCGGCGCACGCAGAAGAATTGAAGGAAGGCAACCTCGCCGATGCCGATCGGCGCTATGCTGGGGAGCGAAAAATTTTAGAGGAGCGCAAACTGATGCCACTTGTGGCACTACCGGATTACGCAGGCCTCGCGCCCGCTGTTCGCGACTGGCAGCCAAGTCCGTGGGGTGAATGGCGCCTCGCGGATGTTTGGCTTGAGCCGTCCGCTGTTCAGAAGAACGGCACGCCCTCCGCACCCGCGACACCTGGAGCGCGGCCGTGAGTTTTCGTACCAAACTTTTCTGGGTATTCCTACTCACCATGCTCGTGACCGTTTCGATCGTCGGCTACTCTGTCACTTATTATTCGCGCGCAGCCTTTGAAGAAATTGACCGTGAACGTACCGAAGCCCTCGTCTCGCAATTTCAAAAGGAATACGCGCAACGCGGCGAAGAGATCGCCCGCCAGATTGAAAACATCGTCAATTCGGAAATCACCGTGCACATGGCGCTCGATCTCGCCAATCCGAATTCAGATCAATCGCTCTATTTCCGTGATGCCGCCGGAATCGCGCAAGATCACGGCCTCGACTTCGTCGAAATTGTGAATTTCCAGGGCACGCTCATCTCATCGGCGCAATACCCTGCCCGCGTTGGCTACAAGGAAGACTGGGTCACGCAAGTGAAAGATTGGAAAGAGGTCGGCCCGTTCTTGCGGAAAGAGGAATTGCCCGATGGATTCGACCTTTCGTTGACCGTTGTTCGCGCGCTGCCCGTCGCGGAGAAGAATCTCTATATTATTGGTGGCAAGAAAATGGATCGACGCCTGCTTGCTTCGCTTGTTCTGCCTGTAGGTATGCGCGCGTTGCTTTATCGCAATCTCGACCCGAATTTTTCCGCTTCCCAACTCATCGATTCAAACGACACGCTGCAAAATCCAGAACGCTTCGAATCGCTAATCAATGAAATTCGTAAACAGCCGCAGCCACTCGTGAAAACCGTGGATTGGACGGGCGATGCCGTTGACGCAGAAACATTTCACTCTATTCCGCTCATCGGCCGCACCGGGGAAGTGCTTGGCGCGCTGCTTGTCGGCAGTTCGCGCCGTGAACTGGTTTTGCTTACGCGCAAGATCGTCTGGATCGCCGCAGGCGTAGGTGTGGCCGCGTTGTTTATTGGCCTGATTCTCACTTCTTGGATTTCGCGGCGCATCACGCGTCCCATTGAAGAGCTCGCCGAAGGCGCGCGAGACGTGGCCTCGGGTCGTTGGGATCGCCATATTGACATTCATGGCCGAGATGAAGTGGGACAGCTTGCTGGCGCGTTCAATGAGATGACGCATACGCTAGCTTCGCAAAAAGAGCGTCTTGTGCAGGCAGAACGCGTCGCTGCCTGGCGCGAACTGGCGCGCCGCCTTGCGCATGAACTGCGCAATCCGCTTTTTCCTTTGCAGATCACCGTAGAGAACTTGCAGCGTGCCCGTCAGCTCAGTCCTGACCAATTTCAGGAAGTATTCAACGAATCTACTTCCACCCTCAAAGCCGAGCTTGCCAATCTGAATGCTATCGTCAGCCGGTTCAGCGATTTTTCAAAAATGCCCGCGCCGCAATTCACGCGGGTGCGCATCAACGAAGCGCTACGTGACGCCATGCGCCTCTTCGAACCGCAATTTAATGCCGTCGGTAAGCCTCCTGTTACCACGGAACTCTTTCTCGCCGAATCCTTGCCGGACGTGGACGCCGATCCTGACCTGCTCCACAAAGCATTTCAAAATCTGATTCTCAATGCACTGGACGCTATGCCTTCCGGCGGCACCCTCAAGCTGCGCACGTCGGAAAATGATGGAAAAGTTCGCATTGAAATCAGTGATACCGGCAAAGGCCTTACGCCGGAAGAATGTTCACGTCTTTTTACCCCGTACTACACAACCAAACAGCTTGGCACAGGCCTTGGGCTGGCGATCGTGCAATCCATCGTCAGCGATCATCACGGTACGATCTCAGTTTCCAGCGAAGAAGGACGAGGCACAGCTTTCCGCATCGATCTGCCGCAACACCAGTCAAATGCACTCGTACGGTCTCAGCCGGAAGAAAAGAAAAACGAAGGCGAAGAGCCTGCCAGGGCTGAAGCAGTTGCCAACGAAGGATGAGCGGCTCCACTCGCGAAACTTCCATGACGCAAAAAGCGCATCTTCTGCTGGTGGATGACGACGCCAATACCCTGGCCTCACTTTCGCGGGCGTTTCGCATGGCCGGTCATGAAGCAACAGTCTGTGACAATGCCGCCCGCGCTGCCGAACTTCTCAAATCCGAAAAATTCGACCTGATTTTTTCAGACGTAGTCATGCCCGGCAAGAGCGGCCTCGAATTTCTGGAAGAAATCCGCAACGCTGGAGTTCGCACGCCGCTAATTCTTATTTCCGGTCAGGCAAACATTGAAATGGCCGTACGTGCCACGAAGTTAGGCGCGCTGGATTTTCTCGAGAAGCCTCTTTCGACAGACAAACTGCTTATCACAGTCGAAAATGCGCTTCGCTTATCACGGCTCGAAACAGAAAATCGCGAACTAAAAAAGCGTCTCGGCAAACACACCCTCCTTGGCGGCGGTCCTGCGATGAAAAAGCTGTTATCGCAAATAGACCGCGTCGCCGCCAGCGAAACGCGTGTTTGTATACTCGGAGAAACGGGAACCGGCAAAGAACTTGTCGCGCGCGCCATTCACGAACGCTCCCCGCGAAAAGATGCGCCGTTCGTCACTTTGAATTGCGCTGCGGTTCCCGCGGAGCTTATCGAATCAGAACTCTTCGGTCACGAAAAGGGCGCTTTCACAGGAGCAGCTTCGCGGCACGTAGGCAAATTCGAACAAGCGGAGGGTGGCACTCTCTTCCTCGATGAAATTGGCGACATGCCTGTAGCCATGCAGGCCAAACTCCTGCGCGTTCTCGAAGAAGGGGAAGTAGAACGCGTCGGTGGCGATAAGCCCGTCAAAGTGAATGTTCGTGTGGTTGTGGCCACGCATCGCAATCTGGAAGATCTCGTCAAACAGAATTCGTTCCGCCGCGATTTGTTTCACCGCATTTATGTTTTCCCTCTACTGCTACCTCCGTTACGCGAACGCCCTGAGGATTTCGCTGCGTTAGTTGCACACTTTGCCGGACAGGTTGCCGCGCAAAATGGATGGAAAGAAAAAGCCTTTTCCGCCGATGCCATCGCCGAATTACAAAAATACTCCTGGCCTGGAAACATTCGGGAGCTTCGCAATGTCGTTGAACGTCTGGTCTTACTCGCAGAAAGCGACACGGTGGGAAGGGAAGATGTTCAAGTTACTCTACCGGCCGCCGCTGGAGCCGGAGGCTCATCCCAGTCCGCATTGGTCTCGGCAACCGGCACACTCGCTGAACGAACAGAGAGTTTCGAGAAAGAAGTCCTACTTGCAGAAATTCGCCGCAACAATTTTCATATGACCAACGTCGCGCGCGCGCTTGGCCTCGAGCGCAGTCATCTCTACAAGAAATGCCAGCAGCTCGGTATTGATCTGCAATCGCTCCGCAAATCTGATTAGCCCTGCTCTAATTTACTCCGAACGCAGCGTGACGCGGAATTGCGTACATTCCTATCAAAAAGAAAGCCAAACCAACGGCCGCTGAAAACAGAAACGCCGTGAGTGGTTCGATTCCATGCACTTCCTGGAACACCATCGCAAATACGGCGATCCAGGCAATTCCCGCCAAAAGCGGCCCAACGAATGGAATCAAAGCGAGAACATAAACAATCGATCCTAAAAGCAGCGGACCAAAAAGTTGTGAGAATTTTCCCGAGCCCGCTGCAAACCATTTGGAGAGGCAATGGCAGACTCCAACTCGTATGAAATCCAGAAAAGCTGAGCTCAAAATCAGGATCGCGAGTGAAGAAGCAATAATGATGGAATGTTCGATTCTTCCTGCTAGAGCGAGCGTAGTGACGGGAATCGCCAACTGGAGTGAAACCACGAGGACATAGACGACGATGCCGTAGAGAATCGCGCGAGGGTCGTTCATCATGCGGCGAATTGCGGCGTCATCCCACGTTGCGATCCGGAAAGCCTCTCCAAGGTAATGAAAGAGAGCAAATCCCTTCGGCGCCGGTAGAACGTCCGAAACATCGGAGGCTGCCGCCACTCCCGCACAGTTGTGCGCGACGCCATAGTCTTGGCCACACACTTCGCATTTCATGGTGACTCCTCGGAGGAAGTGAGCGGAGTGTATCACGACAGGTAAGTGAACGACTCTAGACTCCCTATCTGAAGTGGCGGCGAAATCTTCCTGCGTGCGACAATCTTGCCGATGAATCTGCTCGTACCGATCGGTTCTTCGCTCGCTGCAGGATGTGCTGGACTCATTGCTTATGGCGCAGTCTATCCGCGAGCGCAGCTCTTCGGCGAAACGCTCTGCCGCACCAATTCGTCGCGTAAGCTTGCGATTACGTTCGACGACGGCCCCAATCCGGCGATTACGCCGAAATTGCTCGACTTGCTTGCAAAGCGCAAGGCACGAGCCACTTTTTTCATGGTGGGCAAATATGTTCGCGAATGCCCGGAAATCGTGCGAGAGGCGGCGGCGCGAGGCCATGTGATCGCGAACCACACACAAACGCACCCCAATCTTTTTTGGCTACGCTCCGAGTCGATTCGCGCTGAACTTCAGCAGTGCAAGGAAGCCATAGGGGAAGCTTTACAGGTGGACACGAAATGGTTTAGACCGCCGTTTGGCTTTCGCAATCCCTGGGTAGTCAAAACCGCCGCCGATCTTGGCATGAAGACAGTAATGTGGACTCTGATTCCGGGTGATTGGACGCCGCAGCCGGCGGAAAAGCTCATCGCCAATATGCAACCGATTGCCGATCACGCGAATCGGCTGGTTTCCTCGTCAGGCGCGTCGGGCGACGTGCTTTGCCTTCATGACGGCGGCCACCGCGCTCTCAATGCTGATCGCACACACACTTTAAAAGCACTCGAGCACTGGCTTCCGCGCTGGCGCGACGCTGGCCTCGAATTTGTTACAATCGAGGAGGCGGTGAGCACACCCGCAACTTAGTTATGGACAATCGTGCGTTTTATACGGAACGGGAAGAAAACAAACCGACGAAGCTGCTCTGCCCCAGCTGCCGCAACGAATTCACGGCTTCGATTCGCTGGAAAGTCTGCACCAAGAAACGCGAACTGCCGCGCAATGCAAGCTCTGAGGATCGCATGAAGTTCGCGAAGGCATCTTCTTATATGGTGCGGCTAGACGACCTCGTCGCTTGCCACAAATGCCGCAAGCGCATCGAACTCACCGGCCAATCCACTATCCTCATCAACGATAATCTCGGAGATCGCAACGCGGACCCGGAAAACTTCGGCAACCGCTAGGTCCGAGCTTAGATCTCCGGATACATCTCAAAAAACGCCTGTACTGACTGTTGAAACGTCGCTTCGATCTCTTCCTTACTTCCTTCTATCAAGTGCATCGTTACACGCGCAGTTTTTCCATTCTTGAGCACGACGGTCGCGTCGCGCACTTCCGCAAGGTCTTCCTCAGGCAGCAGTCGTAATCCATAAATTAAAGCCAGCTTGGCCATTTTCTTCTCCATAAACACGGTTCATAACCAGCGTGCCCAAGGTATGGTTTGCTGTCAAATCTGCTCAATCTTCATGACAACTGAAGCAAAATTCCGGCAGTGCATCTGCCTCAGCAACACAATAACCATTCTGCGCACGCGAGAAATGTGGCTAAGTGCCCTATTTTCCGCGCACGATTCCGACAACAAATCCATTCACGGGTTCACGATTTGGCCTGTTCATTGCTCTCGGTGAATCTAGCGTTTGCTTCACATTCCAGGAGAGTCTATGAAACTTAGCCAATTCCTTGTTTTCTTCGCCGGATCCTTTGCGCTCGCTCATGCTCTCTCTGCGCAGAATTTGCTTGCGGCTCCGGAACCGGAGGAGGCTCCCGTCTTGATTTACAACCAGCCTCCGGAGGTTCTGCCGGACAGTCTCTCTTCACAGGCGAAGCCTGCCCCGCCACCGCCAGTCGATTCCCAAGTGCGAGACGACGCGGTGGACCCGCGTGTTTTGGAAGATCGATATCGGACCGAAATAAAAGCGTTCGCACAGAACAGGCACCAATTTGTCCATTGCAAATTGAAGAACGGGAAAATACTCACGGGCAAGGTGCGCTCGCCAGGCTATGAGGCGTTCACTCTTCATACCGAAGCTATAGGCGAAGGCACCTATATTTATTACAAAGATCTTGCCGAATCGCCCCGCCCGGTGGCAGCGGTTGGAACCCGCTTCAAGCACGGAGCGGAATGGACGGGGTTGGTAGCACTTTTGGCCGCTGCGGTTCCTCTTTTAATCGTCTTCTCGCCTTTCATCTATGCATCCGGCTGGAAGTGCTAGGTTAAGAGCCCTAGCGGTTGACTGCGCTGACACAATGATGGACGGATACATCCGGATGCCATACTATCGGCATCACAGGGGACAGTTCGGAGGATTGCCATGTTGCCCAAAGCCACGCGTCCTTGGAAGATTATTCTCGCCATTGCGGCATTAGCCGGATTGGCCGCTGCCTCAAATGCCCAGGAATCTGTCGGACCGCAAACGTCCGCTCCACCACCGGTGGCGCCCGCACAGAAAACAGAACGCACGCCGAGTGGTCAAAAAATTTCGGTCCCTGCAGGCACGCGCCTTGCTGTTACTCTCGAAAACGGAATCAGTACGCGCAGCGCAAAGGCCGGCGACTCGCTTTACTTCTATACTGCATTTCCAGTTACGCAGAACAATCATGTCGTGATTCCTGTCGGATCCTACATTCGCGGTACCCTGCTCGAAAGCAAGCGTCCCGGGCGCATCAAGGGAAAGGGTGAATTTCGTTTGCGTTTGGAATCTTTGATTTTCCCGAACGGCTACACGGTGGATTTGCTTGCAGCGCCTCGTAGTGCGGACACCGGCGGGAGGGAAACGACTGACTCAGAAGGCAAAGTCACCGGCCCGGGTGGAAAAGGGAAGGACGTCGGCACGGTTGCAGGAACTACGGTTACAGGTGCGGGAATCGGCGCAATCGCTGCCGGAGCCAAAGGAGCTGGGATTGGAGCGGGCATCGGTGGGCTCGCCGGACTCGCTGCCGTTCTTCTGACCCGCGGACCGGAAGCGCAGATTCCGCGCGGCTCCTCGCTGGATATTGTTCTTGAAAGAGATTTACCGCTGGATACGGGATACTTGGATTTCGACAACGTAGGTCAGCAAGTCCACGTTTCGCGCTCAGCAGCTCGCCGCGACCGCGAAGAAGAAAAACGCTAATTTCGAACGTATTTGCGAAACTAGTCGGCTGACACGCGGCCCTGTTTTTCTGTTTGTGCAAATCGCATTGGGCTGAATCGTTCCCAATCTGTAGTTACTCGTCCGAGCGCGATCCATTCGCTAACCAGTTTTGCCGTGATGGGTGTTAGCAGAACTCCACTACGAAAATGCCCCGTCGCGATGACAAGTCCCTGCAAATCCGTCGGACCTAGAATCGGCAAATGATCCGATGAATCCGGCCGCAAGCCGGCCCAAGTCTCTTCCACGCGGGCATGCTCTAAAGCCGGAACCAAATCAATCGCCGCTGACAATAACTTCTTTTGTCCGCCTGCAGTCAGCGTCTTGTCGAAGCCCGCATACTCAACCGTAGCTCCGGCCAAAATCCGTCCATCATTTCGTGGCACCAGATATATTTCGTCACTCCATAGCACTCGCTCGATTTTCGCTTCCGGGCAAACTAGCGAAATCATCTGCCCTTTTGCTGGCCGTACCGGGGCGTACTGTTCCGCGCCTTCAATCTGTGCGGAAAAACATCCTGCGGCAATCACCGTATGCGGCGCGGCGATTTTCTCGTTACTCGCAACAAGTCCTCTGCAAACGCCGCCTTCTTGCCAAATGGACTCAACTCTCGTTCCCGCGAAAATCTCCGCACCACCTTTCCGTGCGCTTGCCAAAATCGCCTGCGTCAGCAGGCGATTGTCTACCGAAGCTTCCGCCGGCCTCAGAACTGCTGCTTCGACGTCATCGCGCAGGCTTGGCTCGACCTTCAGCGCGTCCGTCGCACTCAGCGGCTCCGCTTCCAATCCCATCCCATGATGCAGTGCGATAATCGTGCTCAGCTCTTCGCGAGCATGCCGCGAAGTCAGCGCTTCCAGCGTCCCCTTCGCCCGATAACCAACGTTTTGTCCAGAGAGCTCTTCCACCATTGCAACAAATTCCGGATACAACGCCATGCTCTTTTTTCCGAGCGGCACCATTGCGATCATCGCCGGACTCTCGGGTGCTGGCGAAAGAATCCCAGCGCTTGCCCACGACGCTTCCTTGCCTGGCTCCTGCCGATCGAACAATCCCACGCGCGCTCCAGTTCGCGCCAATTCCAGCGCAATCGAGCCGCCAATTAGGCCGGCGCCAGCAATCGCAACGTCAAACGTTTTCATAGTCAGATTCTATCGCAACCAACATTCGCCGGCGGGGGGCCATCGTTCGCCGAGTCAAACTCAAAAAGACGCGACCAGGTCTTGGGACAATATCTGCGCTTTCTTCGCCAGATTCCGCGCGCGGCCCCAGTCCCCTTCGCCGCTTGCCTCGCGCGCCTCTGCCAAAAATGCGTTCACTTTGGAGACAGTGTCCGCTTGCAATGCCGACAAACGTCTGCCTTTTGTGGCCGCCAGATTCTTCTCGACGATTCCTATGCTGTCCGAAAACTGTTGTTGGGCAGCCGCTGTTTCCTGCGCACTCAGCTCCGGAACTAACGTGGGAGTCTTTGACCCATTCCCGCTATCTGGTTGCGGCGACACTGATACATGCGGCCGCGTGGGCGCAGCTCGCGTTCCAAAAAGTCGTCCATTGTTTGCAGGAGGCGCAACGTAAAAATCAGGAGCAAGGTCCGCTGCGTCCGTGTCTCCGTGAGCCACTGGAACATTTGGCCGCACCATCAGTGCCATCGTCCACGGAAAGGCATGGGTTGTTCTTCGTTCGGCGCAGCCACCAAGAACCGTCAGCGTCCCGCATAAGAAGAAGACCAGACATGCGAAACGCTCTGCTATCGCCCCCGCGGAAAATAATCTCACCAGTGTCCCCTCATCATCAGGCAGCCAGCGGCAACTCGATACGAAACGTCGTGCCGCGCCCAACCTCCGAAGTGAAATCGATCGAGCCGTTGTGCAACTGGATAATTCGAAACGTGCTCGCCAGCCCAATCCCGCTTCCGCCAGGTCTCGTCGTAAAAAATAACTGAAAGATTTTCTGCCGGTTCTCTGGCGGAATTCCTTTGCCCGTATCGCCTACAGTAATTTCCGCCATTTCCGCCCGCCGCGTCAGCTCCAGACGGATTTGTCCGCCACCCGGCATCGCATCCACCGCATTCAGCACCAGATTTAATACGGCTTGCTTGAGCAAATCTCGATCTACCAAAACCTCAGGGACGTCCTTGGGCAAAGACTGTTTCATTTCCACATTCGCTTTCTGCAGTTGCGGTCGCGCCACGTCCATAACCTCGCCGAGCAGTTGTGAGAGTTGCGTCTGCTCGAGCTTCACTTCCATCGGGCGTGTGAAATCAAGGAAGCGCTTCACCACAGCATCGAGACGGTCAATCTCTTTATCCAGCACCTGCACCGCTTGATGCGAATTTGTATCCGAATCCTGCGGCAGCGACTCCTTCAAATTCTCCAGCCACAACCGCATCGAATTGAGTGGGTTTTTCACTTCGTGCGCGACGCCCGCTGTTATCCGTCCCAGTGCTGCCAGACGTTCGCTCACCTGCAGCTGCGTGTTGATACTTTCGATCGAATCCAGATCGCGCAGCGTCACCAGCGCGCCCATTCTCTCGCCGTCTTCTTGAATCGCCTGCACGCTTACGCTGACGCGCCTTGTCCCTTCTTTGGTTTCCAATTCTGTCTCCGCCGCAGTTTCGCTCAACTCATCGCCTTCCAGATGCAACGCTTGCCGCAGCGGATGTCCCGCAGGAAAAATATCAGTCACGCGCCTGCCCAAAAAATGCCCCGCCGGCGCACCTAAAAATTTTTCCGCGGCGGGGCTCACCATCACCGCCCGTGCATCGCGTGTAAAAAGCAATAATCCATCTTCTAATCCAGCCATCACAGAATTCAAATTTTCGCGCATCGTACTGAAGATTTCGTGCACGCCACGCAACTGCTGTCCGACTTGCGAAATCTTTTTGCTGACCAACCCCAATTCGTCCGCGCCACCCGCAAATCCCGTTGCTTGCGCCACGGGCGCGTCAAATTGCCCAGCGGAAATTCGATCCAGCTGCGTGCTGATCTCCTGCAACGGCGCAAGTGTTGCTCCGCTCACCACCATCGCGAGTCCCGTTGAAACCAGCAGCGCCACCAGCGCAATCGCTCCTGAGTTTCTCAAGCTCGGCGAAATTTCGTTGCGCAACAGCGAAATCGATACGCCCACGCGCACTTCTCCGAATGGGTCGCCGCCCATCGTGAAGGGATACCGCACTTCGTACACCGGCTGCGGCCCGTACAACGCCTTCATTTGCCTAATGATGTTGCCGCTCGCCAACCGGTCAAACAGCGGCCTCGGCATCACGGTGGTTCCCGGCATTTGTGGATCGCTCGACGCCAGCACCATGCCGTACTTGTCCACGATCATCACGTCGTAAATCCAGGCGTTTGCTCCCATCGGCGCTTGCATCTCTTCGGCGAGCCCATCGTTCCGTTCGAACGCCTGCCGTACGTAATCCCGCCTGTCCTCCGGCGTATCGGAATTCGATTGCAAGCCGCTCTGCTTTGCATCCGCCAGCGAACGCTTCGCCTGCGCAAACACTTGTTGCGTCAGTTCATTCGCTCGATTGTTCGTTTCTTGAATCACCTGGCCGGTCAGTCGGGCGAAGTAGACGCCGGATAGGACGACGACGACGAGAAACACGAGTCCCGTCATTACTAGCGTAAGTTTCGTACGCAGCCGCAGCTGCATCGCGGGTTTCTACTCCCCTTCGGCGTTCGCGCTGCCGTATTCCTTCAATTTGTTGTGCAATGTCTTTAAGCTGATTCCAAGCAACTCTGCCGCGCGTGTCTTGTTGTTGTTCGTCGCGGCAAGAGTCTGCAAAATCAGCTCGCGCTCCATCGCTTCCACAGTCGTTCCAATCGGAAACTTTAATGCGCCGAGATCGCCTGTGTTTTTAGCCGTGGTCTTGCCAAATTCCCCCGGCAAAGACGACCGCGAAATCAAATCCTTCTCGCACATGATCGCAGAACGCTCCAGAACATTGCGCAATTCACGAATGTTCCCTGGCCATGTGTGGCTCATGAAAATGTCCATTACTTCCGCACCGACTCCGCGCACGTTCTTCCCATGCTTCGCATTAACATCGCGCAGAATGTGTTCTACCAGCAGTGGAATGTCGTCTTTGTGGTCCCGAAGCGGTGGCAGATTTACGTGAAATACATTCAACCGGAAATACAAATCCTGCCGCATGTGCCCGCTTGAAACTGCTTGTTCCGGATCTTTGTTGGTCGCCGCTAACACGCGTACGTCGACAGGAGTCTCTACTTTGCTCCCTAGTCTCCGTACTTTCCGGTCCTCCAGCACACGCAGCAGCTTCGCCTGCGTCGGGGCTGGCATTTCGCCAATTTCATCCAATAGCAGCGTCCCGCCATCGGCCAGTTCGAAACATCCGATGCGACGTTCCGCCGCGCCGGTAAATGCGCCGCGCTCGTGCCCGAAAATTTCGCTCTCCATCAAACTTTCCGGAATCGCGGAGCAATTGATCGCCACAAACGGCCCGCCCGCCCGCGGCGAAAGTTTGTGCAGCGTCCGCGCCACAATTTCTTTGCCGGAACCCGTCTCGCCCGTAATCAGCACCGAAGCCGAACTTGGCGCAGCCATCTCGACAATTCGCATCACGTCCTGCATCGGCTTCGACCCGCCAACGAGATCGCCCAGCCGCCCCGCTTCGCGCAATTGTCGTTGCAAAACGGCGAGTTGCCGCGCATCGCGCGCTTTGGCGAGTGCGCGGTCCAGCAGCGCGCGCAACACAGGCCCCTTCAGCGGCTTTTCGATGTACCAAAACGCACCGGATTCAATCGCCGCCACGGCGCGCTCTTCGCTTCCTTTTCCGGTGATGATTACCGCAGGAACGTCGGTCAATTCCGGCCCAAGTTGTTTCAGCAGATCTAGCCCGTTCATGCCGGGCAGTTCCACGTCTGCAATCAGCGCATCCGGCTGGAACCCGCCGAATTTCGCCAGCGCATCTTCTGCCGTGCCCACACCCAGCACTTCGCAGCCCCAGCGTTGCAGAAGCTGCTCGTAGCCTTTGCGTGCGTTCTCTTCATCTTCTACGATCAACACGCGGTCTTTGCGCTCTCCCGTCTCCACAGCGCGCACCGCTGCTTTTTTGTCGTCGGTCATTCCTCGACCCTCTTCCTGGGCTGTCCTCTTATTCTGGCAGATTTTCTTGAAGGTTGGACACACTGACTCTAACAAGCCCGAACCGCGCTTGCAAAGATGCCGCGTGGTTTCTCAAGCCTTCCTTTAACCCCGCGAGCCGTTAACGCGTCATACATTTACCCGTGGTATGGTCGACAACTCTCCCTCAATCCTCTTTGGAGGAGGTTTTCTCATGTCCCCTGGCAAACCTAAGAAGCCGAGCGGAGGCAGTTCCCGCAAGAAACCCGCGAAGCCCTCTAAACAGCCCCCTAAACCTGCTAAGCCAGCACCTACACAACCTGGAGGATCGTCAGGATTCGCTTTTGCTGATCCCCAGCCCTCACCGGACAACTATCAAAACTTCAGCAAAGCGGATGTCACGGCGGATTCCGGCATTTTCGTTAGCCAACCCGCCATTCAGAAAATCCCGCCAGTGCGCGTTGACCCTCCCGTGCTGTCGCTAAGCGACGTCTTGCCGCAGTCCGCCATTGCGGCGTACTCCAACTACATTACCTTCCAATCTGTCGGCGATACCGGCGGCATCAAATCGCCCGAGCATCAATTTCTCGTGGCAGACAAAATGACCGAGGACTTCCAGCATCCTATGGCCGCCTCGCGGCCTGCGTTTTTCTTTCACCTTGGCGACGTCGTCTACTACTTTGGACAGGATCAATATTTTTACGACCAGTTCTACGATCCTTATCGCAACTATCCTGCTCCCATTTTCGCGATTCCGGGCAACCACGACGCCGTTACCTATCCCAACGAATCCGCCAAATCCTTGGAAGCTTTTCAAAAGCATTTCTGCGACTCAACTCCCACTCACACAGCTGAAGCCATGGGAATGGCGCGCACTTCCATGACGCAGCCCGGCGTCTATTTCCGGCTGGACGCCCCGTTCGTTCGGATCATCGGACTCTATTCGAATACCCAGGAGGGAAGCGGTCAGGGCATCATCGCCGACACTGGCAAGATCGTTGGCCAAGTCCAAAAACAATTTCTCGTCAACCAGCTCGAACAAGCCGCAACAGATCGCAGCGCAAATAAGGTTGGCGCTGTGCTGATCGCTGTCCATCATCCGCCGTTCACTGGGAGCAAGAATCACAGTCCTAGCCCGGACATGCTCGCCGACATTGACGATGCCTGTAAGCAAGCCAGTTTCGTGCCGGATGCCATTTTTTCCGGCCATGCGCACCTTTACGAACGCTACACCCGCCAATTCACCTTGAAAAGCGACGGCATCGCACGCCAGGTTCCCTTCGTCGTAGCGGGCACCGGCGGCTTCTACAACATCAACGGTCTCAAAGCGAGTCCAACGGCGCCGCCTCCGCGCCCGCCCGTCAATTTCACCGACGAAGCGGGCAACACCGTCACGCTCGAGAACTATCTCGACAAGAACTTCGGTTTCTTGCGCATTACCGTTTCTCCGCAGATTCTCTCTTGCGAATTCGTTGGTGTTACAGACGCCACAACGCCCGGCCAGACAATGGACCGCTTTACGCTGGATCTTGCAAGTCACAAGCTCACGGGATTCCGGCTTCCATAACGCCTCTTTTGCAGTAACTAATCCATGAGGAAAGTTTCATTCCGTTTGCGAGGCAAGAAATTAATGCGGCGGAGAATTTGAGGGGATAGAAAACACCTTCAACGTGCTCCCGTCCACGATTGCGACCTCTGCAATTCCGGGCGGGAAAAAGCTTACGCTGATTGGCGTGGACTCGTGAGCGATCCGGGCGACGGCCCGACATGAAGCTGCGGACCAAATGTAAGAGAATCTCGAAATTCCAAATGCCCAGCCGTCCAGCTTTTCGTCAAGCCAATGCGAGACGCTGTCTCTGTGATACAGCTTAAATTCAAAGTATTGGCCATCTTGCGAAACTGTTCTGAACCGCGAAAGGAAGGTGTTGTAGCCTGCCAGGCCCTTCGTCGCGCAGTTAGTCGATGAACCCGTAGGCAGGTCATAGAAAGACACAACAAATTCGCCCCGGTCCACATAAACCTGGCCGACCAGTTTGTTGCTGTCGAGAAATTGCCAAAAATCCCGCGTCGCGTTAGGGGGCAACTCGAGTGGTTTGTCCAGAGGCCTCCATCCTCCGTCGAATTTCCTGACGGAAAACCGCGAATTGCCCGAGCTGGCAACCATTTCGTCGTCGGAGATTCCCGTGATTCTGAATCCGTTCGTGTCCAGGGCTTCTTTTGATTCCGATAAGACTTCCAGCGAGTCGGCATTCACCACTCGAGAGATTATCGTGCCATAGTGTGATGTCAGCATTAAGATTGTGCGGCCTGTGGGCGAATGCAGGAGTTCAGTGCCCGCCATCGACTTGAGCGGCATGGCAGTTGCTTCGGTTTCCCCAACGCTTAGTTTTAATGTCTTTGCGACTTTGCCTTCGCGAGTGAGAAGCAGAAATTCCCTTGAGAGACGGCTGCTATCTTCCAGAGGACTGACTACCAGAACGAACAGTCCACTTCCAGTGCTCGTTAGCTCGTACTCCCATCCACTTTTCCATGGCCCATTTTTGGAAAGGAATTGGCCCGTACTGGCGTCGTAGAGCAGAACGTAGATATCCCAAGGGGCAGTCCATCGGTCACGGATGCTGGTTGCTTCGGTAATTCCCAGGAGTACAGCGACGATGTCTGTCGAAGTGGCAATTCCCCCGATCTTCGCAAAGTTCGCAGATTTTTTTGAAAGGGGATGATAACCCTGCGGTTCGAGGGAAACCGACCATATCGGTTTTTCCAGGTCTTGCACTTGTGCGTGCAACTCGCCGGAAGCCGTAAGCGACAAGATTGTCAGGCCGGCGAGATGGAAGAATACTTTTGAGATTTTCCCTGCCAAACGTCAGCCTCCTCTTTCCATCTATTCGCGAACTAAATACAGAGCTCTCTCCAATTCCAGCTCCAGCTTCGCGCCTTTCGGCAGATCGATTTCATGTCCGCGTCCTGTTTCCATCAGGTACGCCGCGAGCGCGGCCTCCGCCGCGCGTTCCACGGCTTCTTTGGCATTTTTGTCTTTTATTCCGCGAACCGCGCCCATCCCCGCACCTTCCGCGGCTGCTTCTCCGGCAGCCTGCTGCGTTGACTTCTTTCCTTCGATCATTCCCTCCGTGCCCGGACCGGTCTTTACGCTGTGATCTCCCGGCACGCTGACGACATCGGCCACAATCGGCAAGATCCCAAATCGCGTTTTGATTTCATCGAAGACCAGGTACAGCTTCGCGCGGCCAGTAATGGCTGCAGGTTCTACTTTGCTGACGTGGCCACGGATCTCCGCGCCAGCCGGCAAATAAAATCCGCTGCCCGCTTCGAGCGGCTCCATCGTTTTCACTTTGAATTTGAAATTGGCTTTGCAATCGCCCGTGCTCAACTCATCCTCAAGCCGTACGAGCACGCGCGTTCCTGGAACGACGGCAAATGTTTCGAGCGGCATTCCGTGCCGCGAACCATCCGCAGGCTGACCTGGCGCAGGAGCGGAATTCCGCGCATCCGCTTCTGTCGGCGTTGATTGTCCCGCTCCGCCAATCGTGTCTCGCGAAATCACCGGCGGCCGGTTGTCGTCCGGTTGTTGCTCCTGTGCCATCGCAAAGCAGCTCGCCGCTGTCGCCAAAAATCCCATCAAAATTAGTTTGCCCATTGCCTTCATTGGTCCGTTCCTTCTCCCCGTCGCCCAAGACAAAGCACGACCAATGCCGTCATTCATTTCTGACAGCCTTACAACTCGCTCTCTTGGTTGAACTTACTGGAGGTAATTCCTCTTCCTTACAGGGAAGAATCTGGACCTGTCATCTTCACCCATCACCCACGCCATCCAAACCTGCCATTTAGGCTTTAGGTGGCACAGCTTCAGCCTGTGCGTTTTCCTTCAAGTATTTGCCTATCCGCTTGAAGACTTTCGCGTACATAGCCGGCGTCAACTTTCCCGTCTGTGTATTCTGCTGGCTCGGATGATACACACCATACAACATCGGCCCATCACTCACCGGTCGCTCTTCCGCTCCATGTCCAAAAACAAATTTCGCGCGCGAAGAAATCTTTCCTTCTTGCTTCAAAATTTCCAAGTACGCATCCCATGCGATTTTTCCAAGCACGAGCACCGTCTTCGGTTGCAAGATCTCAAGCTCTCGCTCCAAATACGGCCGACAATTCAAAATCTCTCCAAGTTCCGGTTTGTTGGCAGGAGGAGCGCAGCGTACAGCCGCTGCAATGTAGGCATTTTTCAATTTCAGTCCGTCATCGCGGCACAGGGAAGTGGGCTGATTCGCAAAACCAGCTTTATGCAGCGCTGCGTACAAAAAATCCCCGCTGCGATCGCCCGTGAACACGCGCCCCGTTCGATTCCCGCCATGAGCCGCTGGCGCCAATCCCAAAATAAAGAGCTGCGCTCGCGGATCGCCAAATCCCGGTACAGGTTTGCCCCAATACGCCCATTCGCGAAATGCGCGCCGCTTCACTCGCGCCACTTCTTCGCGATACTTCACCAGTCGCGCGCATTTCCTGCACGCCACAATTTCTTGATTGAGGATTTGAAGTTGTCCTGACGAATCGCCCATCTACTTTTTGTCTTGTGCGAGCATCCCGTTAATCTCCGCGTACGGAATTGCGTCGCATACCAGCTCAGAAAAGTCTCCGCCCTCTTTCAACGCTTTCGCCATCTTCTGCGCTGCACCCATTGCCGCACGCATCAATCCTGATCCCGTACTCACACGCGCCACTCCCAATTTTTTCAACTCCGCGATTCCCGGTCCGCCTGGCTGCAGCAAAATATTCACTGGTGCATCAACCGCTTTCACCAGCTTCGCAATCAATTCGCGATCCTGCAGACCCGGAACAAACACACAATCCGCTCCCGCTTCCCGGTATGCCTGCAGTCTCTCCACCGTCCTCTGAAATCGGCTTTCCGCCGGCCCAATCGGCATCAAATAAATGTCAGTCCTGGCGTTAATCACCAGCGGCACACCCAATTCTGTGGAAGTCTCTCGGATCATGCGAATCTTTGCGGCCTGGAATTCCAGCGGCACCAGCGTACTTTCGTCATCGCCCGTCACATCTTCGAAATTCAGTCCCACTGCTCCCGCTTCCACCAGTCCCTTTGCAGCCCAGCGCATCTCTTCCAGGATCGTTCCGTACCCCGCTTCAAAATCTGCTGTCACCGGTACTTTTACTGCTCGCGCAATCCGCGTGACCACCTCCAGCATCTCTTCACGCGTCACACGCTGCCCGTCGCGATAGCCTAGAGAGTTCGCCACCCCAGCGCTTGTCGTTGCAATTGCCGGATATCCCGCTTCCTCTACAATCCTTGCGCTCGCCGCGTCCCAGGCGTTTGCCAGCACAAGGATTTCCGGCCCCTTGTGCAGCTCTCTCAACCGTTCCGCTTTTTTCGCTTGCTCCAGAATGTCCATTGGCTCTTTCGCCCTCCACGAAATTTTCTTGAGCCGGATCTCAATTATTTTTCTTTTGAGCGGTACTTTGCAAAATTTTTAACAATGCCACTGCTTGGTTATGCACTTCGTCCTTGGCGCCAAAAAGCAATGTCACCTTTTTGTGCTCCTTCTCCAATTTCCGCAAAGTCACCAACGCTTCTTTTTCTTTTTTCAGTTCCACACGATATCTTTTCTGAAACTCCATCCACTTTTCTGGTTCATGGCCAAACCATTCCCGTAGCGCATTGCTCGGTGCAACTTCCTTGAGCCATAGGTCCACATGCGCCTTGGCCTTCGTTAGTCCGCGCGGCCACAGCCGATCCACAAGCACTCGATATCCATCTTCTTTGCCCGCTGCCCCGTAGACTCGCTTCGCGACAAACATCCGCGCCTCACTTCAAAATCGCCAGCACTTCGTCATGAATCTTCCCATTCGTACTCAGCAAGCTTCCTTCATAAATCGTCCGCTTGCCCGTAATCGTCGTGGACCTTCCTCCTGCTTCCTCCACCATCAAAATCAAGGGCGACAAATCCCATGGCTTCGAAGTCCAGTCGAGCGCCGACTCAACCGCCCCCTCCGCTACCAGCATGTGTTGCCAAAATCCTCCGAACGACCTGCTGTTTCGCGCTGCATCCAGATATTTCCGGATCCGCACCTGATCCGAAGAATCCTTGCTCGGCCCTGTCCCCGTGCTGAACACCATGGATTTCGCCAGCACCGGCGTATCCGAAACATGCAGCTGCACTCCGTCGCGGTATGCGCCCTCGCCTTTGTACGCCCACCAGCGTGAATGCAGTCCCGGTGCGCTCACCATCGCCGCCACAATTTCTCCATCCTTTTCAATGCCCATCAACGTTCCAAACGTAGGAATCCCGCGCGAAAACTCTTCCGTTCCATCAATCGGATCAATAATCATCCGCGGCCGCTTTGTCGCGGGGGCATTGGCTCCGTCGCCGCCCATCTCTTCGCCCAAAACGTCAAGCTCCAATCCGCTCGCCGCCACGCGAGTGCGCGCCATGGCTTCTACCTCTTTGTCTGCCTGTGTCACGCGCGAACCGTCGCGCTTCTTCTCAATCTGTAGATTCGCAGCCCTGAAATATTTCAGCGCGATCTTATCCGCCTCCCTTGCAATCTCCTCCAATAATTTTCCGTACGTCGCTTTGTACCCACTCACTTTTGGTCCTCACTTCGTAGGTTGGATGTGCATCGACCGCAATTTGACTCTCTTCGTTTACCTCCCTAGCATACTATTTCACGCTCATGCACACTCCCGTTCCCACTGGCACAGTCCTCGACCGCATTCTGGAAGCGCGCCGCGCTGAAGTCGAACACCGCAAAAAAGTTCTGCCAGAGACAGCGCTCAAGTACGGGGTCGCCGCTGCCACTCCGCTCCGCGATTTCGTCGCCGCGCTCTCGCGACCTGGCCTTAACGTCCTTGGCGAACTCAAGCCAGCTTCCCCATCACGTGGAGTAATCCGCGAGCCGTTCGATCCCGTTGCGCTTGCCACGTCTCTCGAATCCGCTGGAGCCGCCGCCCTCTCCGTCCTCACCGAAGGCGAATTCTTTCGCGGCACGCTCAAATATCTGCGCGATGCTCGCAAAAGCATTCAAATTCCCGTACTCCGCAAAGATTTCATTTTTGATCCCTGGCAGGTTTGGGAAACGCGCGCCAACGACGCAGACAGTTTCTTATTGATCGTAGCTGCCCTGACAGACAATCAACTTGCCGAACTTCTCGCACTCGGTCGTGAACTCAAAATGGAGCCGCTCGTCGAAGTTCACACGCCCACCGAACTCGACCGCGCTCTTCAAGCAGGCGCAAAAATCATCGGCGTCAATAATCGCAATCTCAAAACGCTCGACGTCCGTGTCGAAACCTCCTTCGAACTCATCGAAAAAATTCCCGACGACTGCATCGCTGTCAGCGAATCCGGCATCGGCTCCCATGCCGAAATCACAAAACTCCGAGCCGCGGGCTACGACGCCTTCCTCATAGGCACCAGCCTCATGCTCGCGCCAAATCCCGCCGCCGCACTCTCTTCCTTGCTCGGGAAATGATGGCAACGCGTGTCAAAATCTGTGGCATCACCCGCGCACAAGACGCCCGCCTCGCCGAAAAACTTGGCGCCTATGCCATCGGCCTCAATTTCTACGAAAAATCTCCGCGTGCCATCGCTCCCGCCGACGCCTGGAACATTCGCCGCAAGCTAACTCGCGGCACACAAGCTGTCGGCGTTTTCGTCAATTGGAATCCGGAAGTGATTCTCTACGTCGCCCATGCACTTCAGCTCACATCCTTGCAACTCCACGGTGACGAAACTCCCAAGCAGCTCGGCTATCTCGAAGGCGATCTTCCCGTGATCAAAGCCTTCCGCGTCGGTCCCGGTTTTTCCATGGCGTCTTTCAGAAAGTTCCGCCGCGCATCCTACTTTCTCCTCGACGCCGCGCAGCGCGGAAAATTTGGCGGCACCGGCAAAGCCTTCGACTGGTCCATCGCCCAAAAAGCCGCCGCGAAACATAAAATCATCCTCGCCGGCGGACTCACGCCCGAAAACGTCGGCGAAGCCATCCTCACCGTCCGCCCCTACGCTGTGGACGTCGCCAGCGGCGTCGAATCCCGCCCCGGCATCAAAGACCCTGGCAAGCTCCGCGATTTCTTCACCGAAGTCGCACGCGCCAACCGCGCCCTCTCCTTGTAGTGGCGGGTCTTTAGACCCGCTCTTCGTCCTGTGAGAGAATGATTCTTCCATGTCCTCCCAACTCACCATCCCCGCCTCTGTCCCCGGACGCTTCGGCCCGTACGGTGGCCGCTACGTTCCAGAAACGCTCATGGTCCCTCTCCTCGAACTCGAGCGCGTTTACGAACAAGCCAAATCGGATGCGACTTTCCAAGCGAAGTTCAACGATCTATTAAAGAATTTCGCCGGACGTCCCACGCCGCTCCAATTCGCTGAACGTCTCACGAAGCATCTCGCCCATTCAGGAAATGGCCCGCGCATCTATCTCAAGCGCGAAGATCTTCTGCACACCGGCGCGCACAAAATCAACAACGCCATCGGCCAGGGCCTTCTCGCCGCGCAAATGAAAAAGCCACGCATCATCGCGGAAACCGGCGCGGGCCAGCACGGCGTTGCCACAGCCACCGTCGCCGCGCATCTCGGTCTCGAATGCGTCGTCTACATGGGCACCGAGGACATGGACCGCCAGGCCCTCAACGTCTCGCGCATGCGCATGCTCGGTGCAGAAGTCGTTGGTGTCAATTCCGGCAGCCGCACGCTAAAAGACGCCATCAACGAAGCCATGCGCGACTGGGTCACTAACGTCCGCACCACGCACTATCTGCTCGGCTCCGTCCTCGGTGCGCATCCGTATCCGACCATGGTCCGCGATTTTCACTCCTGCATCGGCCGCGAAGCCCGCGCGCAAATTCTCGCTGCGGAAAAGCGCCTGCCCACTCATCTTTTTGCCTGCGTCGGCGGAGGTTCCAACGCCATCGGTCTCTTCCACGAATTTTTGAAGGATGAATCCGTCAAACTAATCGGCATCGAAGCCGGAGGCCGCGGCAACGGCCTAGGCGAACACGCCGCACGCCTCGCCGCCACGCAAGGTTTTACTGGCGCCCGCCCCGGCGTCCTGCAAGGCACCTACACCTATGTCCTTCAAACCGAAGACGGCCAAATCGCTACAACGCATTCCGTCTCCGCTGGACTCGACTATCCCGCCATCGGACCCGAACACGCATGGCTCGCCGACCAGCGCCGCGCCGAATATTCCGCTGTCACAGACGCCGCCGCGCTCGACGCTGCCCGCACTCTCGCCCGCACCGAAGGCATCATCCCCGCGCTCGAATCCGCCCACGCCATCGCCGGCCTCATCGAACGCATCTTTCCGGCTTCAAGTATTGGCCGATCTTCAGATCGCCCTGCCCTGACCCGCGACGACCTCGTCATCCTCAATCTCTCCGGCCGCGGCGACAAAGACATGGCCACCTACTCCCGCCACTTCGGCTTTTCGCTTTTGTAGTGGCGGGTCTTAGACCCGTTCTTTCTACTTTTCCGGCTTCGGCGTCGAATTCCACATCTCCTGCTGCACTCTCCAATTCCCATCCGCCTCCCGATGCAGCACCAACGCAATCTTCCCCCAATGGTCGATCACCGGTTTATCCTCCGGCGGCTGAATCAACTGATGCTCGATCCCCCATTCCGTTGCCCAGTCTCCACATACTCGAACGTCGTGAAAAGTCATTTCTGCCTTCTGCATCTTGTAACCCGCTAAATGACTCACCGCCTCTCTAATAAAATTCGCCACTGCAGCTTTCCCCACAATCGGTGCCGTCTCAGGCAGCAGACTCACTCCCGTCTCCGACCACATCCCGATAATGGCGGTCGTATCCATCCGCCCATGCGCGTCCTGGAATTTCTGGTTGAACTGCCAAACTGTCTGATCGTCTTCAGCAACCACCTTCGCCCTCACGGAATAGGCAAACAGGCCTGCTGTAATTCCCGCCACAATCGACAGCTCAAACCAAAACTTCCTTCTCATGCTCGCCTCCATATCTTCCGTTTCCATCGGTTTCCTGCACGGGCACGATTCTATCCTTCCTTGCTTCGCACTCAGCAGCACTTCGTCATTTGGCCTGGGAATCAATCCCATTTTAAGCACCACAGTCATCGTTGAAGTTGTGGTCCCTCCAAGCGAATGTTACGGTTCCTTTACATTCGATAGGAGGCGCCGATGTTCCCCTCTCCCCGGGTCCGCCTGTGCTGTGCTCTGCTTCTGGTCTGTGGCCCCAGTCTGTTTGTCTCGACTGCGAGCGCACAAACATCTTCCAGCAAGCTCCAAATCGGTTTTCTCGTAGATTCCTTCAAAATCGAGCGCTGGCAGACGGACTACAACTCCTTCGAAAAGCGCGCCAAAGAGCTCGGAGCCGAGGTCATCTTGCAAGATGCTGACGGCAACGACGATCTCCAGCTCAAGCAAGCCAAAAAACTCCTCGATTCGCACGTCAAGGCCCTTGTGCTCATTCCGCACGATACGGACAAAGCCGTCCGCATCGTCGAATTAGCGAAATCCAAAGGCGTCCCGGTCGTTAGTTACGATCGCTTGATTCGCAATAGCGACATCGATTTCTATGTGGGCGCTGATGTAGTTGCCATCGGCACGTTGCAAGCGAATTCTCTGACGAGCGTTGCCTCGAAAGGGAATTACATTCTTTTGGAGGGATCGCCCTCGGACGTCAACGCCCATCTCTTGCTCGAAGGCCAGAAAAAAGCTCTCCAGCCGTTTGTGGACCGGGGCGACATCAAAATCGTTGCTGAACTCTGGTGCCCGGACTGGAATCCGCTCGAAGCTTATACTCGCATTAGCGACGCGCTTGCAAAAAACCACAATCAAATCGCCGCCATCGTCGCTTCCAATGACGGCACCGCAGGCGGCGCCATCCAGGCTCTCGAAGAAGTAAAGCTCGACGGAAAAGTTGCCGTCTCAGGTCAGGATGCCGACCTTGCTGCAATTATCCGCGTTCTCAAAGGCACGCAATCCATGACAATCTACAAGCCAATTACCTCTTTAGCAGCGCAAGCCGCGGATGCTGCAGTCACCCTTGCGAAAGGGCAGCAGCCCTCAGCTTCCGGCTCCATCGCAAACGGCAAAAAGGATGTTCCCGCCATCTTTGGCCCTGTTGTGGCTGTCAACAAAGCCAATGTCAAAGAGACCGTCATCAAAGACGGCTTCCAGAATCTCGGCACAATTCAGAAATCTCTGCCGCCGGACAAGTGGCCTAAATAACCGCCTCCGCTGCTTGTCATCCCGAGTGTGTCCACGAGGATGCGCGAAGGACCTCAACGTTTCGTTCAAACACCCAAGCCCTGTTGGAGCAATCTCCTACGGGATCTGTCCTCTTTACGCCCCCAACTGAATCATCGAATATGACCTCGCTGGCACTTCAAACGTCATCTTCCCCGACTTCACCACCGGCTTCTCTAACGCTCGCGGAGCTACGCGCGTCGGCGCATCAAACCCATTCACTGCTTTCAAATCGTCTCCAGTCAATACGGTCGCGTCCGTCACTCGGCTCGGCGCAGTGTCTTCCCAAACAAACTCAACCTCCCGCGTCTTCGACAAATCCCGGTTAAATACGAATAGCACCGTCTTCCCGTTTTCTTTGTCAAACGTGCTCGCCACGTCCACGTACGCCACCGGCCCCATTCCGGAAACCTCATACGTCGGCGATTCCGCAATCTGCTCCAGCGTCGCGCCGCGCGCATTCTGCAACGCCCAAGCATAAGGATAAAAAATCGTCTGCCGGAATAGCCCCGATTCGTTGGTCATAATCGGCGCAATCACATTCACCAATTGCGCCAAGCAAGCAATTTTCACGCGGTCTGTGTGTCGCAACAGCGCATTGATCAGCCCGCCCACCAGTAGGGCATCTTCGAGGTTGTAAATCTCCTCCAACAGATGCGGCGCCACTTTCCTATGGCCATCCGTGTCATCGCCCGCATTTTTCCGGTACCAAACGTTCCATTCATCAAACGAAAGCCAAAGCCTCTTCGACGATTTCTTCCGCCCTTGCACGTAATCGCAAACCGCCGCCACTTCTTCGATTTGCTTTTCCATCGCCAGATTCAGCGCCATGTACTTCGTACTGTCGTCGCCAGTCTCGCGCGAGTTGTTTCCGTAATACCGGTGCAGCGAAATCGCATCCACATCCTCGTAGCACTGCTCCAACACTTCGCGGTCCCACTCCAGATATGTCGGCATCCCAGGCCCGCTCGAACCGCACGCAATCAGCTTCACGTTCGGATCCACCGCTCGCATCTGCCGTCCCGCATCTGCCGCTTTGCTCCCATACTCTTTCGCGGTCATGTGGCCGATCTGCCACCATCCGTCCATCTCATTACCCAGGCACCAGTGCTTCACGTTGTGCGGTTTCTCTACTCCGTGTTCGCGCCGCAAATCGCTCCATTTCGTTCCGCGCTCCACATTGCAATATTCCAGCAGCGCGGCAGCCTGTTCCGCAGTCGCCGTTCCAAAATTCATTCCCATCAGCGGAGCTGCACCGGTCGCTTTGCACCAGGCCATAAACTCATTCGTGCCGAACTGGTTCGTCTCCACCGAATCCCACGCCTTTTCCAGCACGCGCGGCCGTTTTTCCTTCGGTCCAACTCCGTCCAGCCAGTGATATCCCGAAACAAAATTCCCGCCGGGATAACGCACAATCGGCACACCCATGCTTTTCACTTCGTCCAGAACGTCTTTGCGAAATCCATTCGCATCTGCAAATTTCGATCCAGGCTCATACACTCCTTCATAAATCGCGCGCCCCAAATGCTCCAGAAACGACCCAAAAATATTCCGGTCAATCGCGCCAATCGTTCGTCGCGTATCCAGATAAACGCGTGTCGCCGCACTCGCACTCTGTGCCCATGCCTTGCTCCCCAAAGCCAAGCCTGCCGTAGTCCCCGCTCCGGCGACCGCTGCGTTCTTCACGAACGTTCTACGCGAACTCTTTTCCATGCCCTGCCTCCGTGGAAATAGACCTGTGCAGCTTCACGCTTCTGGCGCGACGCCATTCTATACATCACTTTCTATTTGTCTTGGATTTTCTTTAAGTGCTTGCCGGAATTGCTTTGCTCTACCAGCACCCATCGCTGCAAGCCCGTATCACCACACCGCGGTCCGCCAACTCCGCTAGCAATTCAGAAACTCCTCGCGAAATCTCCGTGTCCGCCGGTACCACCACTGCCCATTCCAGATTCTCTCGAAATTCTTTGTTACGAATCTCCCAGTTCCCAAACGAAGTCGAAACCGGTGCGCCGATCTGTACCACCGAAAATTCCCGCGCCATCCCAATCGCTTCCGCTTCCGTGGGCTCCGGCCCGCTCAGAATAAAGTGATTGTTCCCGTGCACCAAAATTCCAACCATCGCGGCCTGTGCCTCTTGTACTTAGATGTGGGCCACAGTCCTACCGGTTCGCTGTCATTTTTGAAATCGCGACAAAATAAATCACCCCTCCCGTGGTGCGGGAGGGGTGATTTCGTCCTAAACGAGTTTCTTCAACTTCGAGAAGTTAATCCGACCAGGCCAGATATCCCGGCATGATCAAGTTCATTACCGGAACGATCACCATGATTCCCCACCAGCTAGGTTTGTTGCGCGCCTCCGCGATGGCCATCCACGCCAGGATATACATCACGATCCCGACGAACGGAATCAGAAATAGCACGATCCACCAGATCGGTTTTCTTCCGATATTCAGCATGAGGATGATGTTCGCAATGGGAATCCAGGCCAGCCATCCGTTTTCAGTATTTGTCTTCTGTGCAATCGTTTGCAAAGACAGCGCAACGTACACATACATCGCAAGGCAAAAAATCAGGAAAATGCCGATGAATCCGGCACCCAAGACCGCAGGCAATGCTTTCGGCGTATCATCTTGCGCGCTCGCAACTATCGGCAACAGCAGCGCCGCAACCGCCATCAGGCTGACGCGCGACCATGTAGCTACACTTCCACGCAGTTTCATTCGGAATCTCCTTCGCAGCTGGACATTCAAAGTCTTACGAGGCCCTCAGATGCCTGTAATTTAGTGAATTGTGTGGGAGCGGTAAAGAACTTCCCCCAGGTGAGTTTCCTTAACCGTGATAACAAGTTCGCGTCATTTCGCGTCCAGCCGTTTTAACAAATAAAGCGGCAACGCGAGCGAAAGTCCCACCACGAGATTGGCCAGCAGCACCACCCACCAGCCTCCGATTTTTCTTTCCCGGGAATCCTGCCGCGACCACACAAGGAAAATTAGAGAAGCGACAATCAAATCCGCAGCAAAAAAGCTGGAAATTCGCGTCCCAAAAACCTCTTCGAAAAACAGCCCAAAGTTCGGCCCATGAATCAAAAAGAAGGGCAGCGCGAACCAGTAGGGAATCACGATTCCAGCGATACAACATACAAGCAAAAACGCTTTCATTTTGCCCCCATAGGGCCATCGTTAGCCCTGCTAACCTGTCGGTTGTGTCTCAGGCCCTCGTCTAGTGTGAAACGTTTTTAACATTCCCGTCACTATCCAGCAGGAGAGTAATTGTTATGGGTGCAATGAATCCCTGCCCCGGGGAATTTCGCTATGACATCTTGATCGAGGATGCGGATGGAAGAAATCTTCGCATAGAAAGTGCGCGCGATCTCACAGCCGCTCGCGAACGCCTCCCTGTGCTCGCCAAACAGTATCCGGGCACGCGTCTTCTCCTTCGGAACCGTCAAACGAAAGTTGTCATGGCTCAGACCGAGGGTTATTGACCCTCGTCCATAAGTTCCTTCCTTTTCGGCTCCGGCTCTCCCCAAGTTTTCATCTTCCTTTTTCTTGACTTCCCTCCGCTTCTTGGACATGATTCGCCCATTCTAGAGAAAGAACCCCGCGACCTGCCGCACATTTCGATCTGCCCTTCCGCCAGCCCGCCGTTTCATCCTGTCCGGCAGAAAGATCGTGCACACGCGGGCGGAGGAGCCTTATGAAAAAGAGTTCGTTCAAGTATTGCCTGCCGGTGCTGGTAGCGGCATTGTTCCTGTTCAGTGGTTTCACAGTTCGCGCCCAGCAAACGCAGCAGCCTACGGATCAAACCGATTCCAGTACGGCGAAACCAAAACCAAAATCGAAAGCAAAATCCAAGAAAACAGACACTACCGCCGATTCCACTCAGTCTTCCAGCACGGCCGCATCGGACTCGTCCGCTGCCGGCACTTCCAAGCCGAAATCTAAATCAAAATCGAAGAGCGCTGATTCTTCAACAGCCGACTCGAATTCGGCAGCAGCTTCGGATACGGCCTCCAAACCAAAATCAAGCAGCCGCTCGAAAAAATCCACATCAGCCGATTCCGCAACTCCGGCAGCTGCATCAACGACAACTGCTGCTCCCGCTGCCACAGCAAACACGGCTTCCACTCCAGCCGCGAAACCCGCGACTGCGACAACCGCTGTCCCCGCTTCGACCGCCCCAGCCTCATCGGCTCCGGCAGCAACCGCGACGACAACTTCAAAGCCGGCCACCACTCCAGCTCCCTCGTCCAAGCCTGCTGCTCAACAGCAGACTCCGCCTGCTAACAGCAGCGGCATGGTGTGGGTCAACACCGACTCCGGCGTCTATCACAAGCCTGGAACCCGCTGGTACGGCAAAACCAAACAAGGCAAATACATGACCGAAGCGGACGCTCAAAAAGCCGGCTTCCGCGCCGCCGAAAAGGAATAACCGATTTCCCAGCACCAAACGAAATAACGCAATAAGAAAACAAAAAGGAGAAATGCATCATGAAAAAACATCTATTGAAAATGTTGCTCGCCGTTGCAGTTCTCACCATCGGAGTTTCTTTTGCTGTCGCACATCCACCGCAAGCGGCACCTTCGAAGCCTGCGGCAACCGCGGCGCCAGCCGCTGCCGATCTTGTGGACATCAACTCAGCGACTCTAGACCAGCTAAAAGCGCTTCCCGGCATCGGCGATAAGTACGGTCAGAAAATTATCGATGGTCGTCCTTACAAGACAAAAACGGATCTCACTCGCAAAAAAATTATTCCTGCCGCCACTTACGCGAAGATCAAAGGCCTGATCATCGCAAAGCAGAAGTAGTCTCTGTTTACCGAATCAAAATGTATTTCGGGCGGCGCGAATTTGCGCCGCCGCAGTTCCAGATACATTTCAGTGAAATTTGCCCCGCTTAAATTCGATCTCAGCAAGGAGGATTTATGGGACTTTTGGACGACGTTCTCGGAATGGCAGGTATTGGTGGCGCGGCGCAATCTCCGCAGCATGCAACCGCGATGGGTGCAATTATGGATTACATCAACAGTCCGCAAGTTGGCGGCATTTCCGGCTTGCAGCAGATGTTTCACAATCAGGGCCTCGGCGGCGTGATCTCTTCATGGATAGGCACGGGACAAAACCTGCCGATTTCGCAGGACCAGTTGCAGAGCGTTCTGCACAGCGAAGCTCTGCAAAACGTCGCAGCCAAGGCAGGCATGGACCCGTCGCAGCTCACCGGAATGATGGCTCAGCTTCTTCCCCACGTTGTGGATAAGCTCACGCCAAACGGAGAAGTTCCGGAATCAGGTGCGCTCGCACAAATGATGAAGGGACTCGCCGCGGGGCAATCGTCTTAGAATTCAGCCAAAGGTTTTCAGAAAATTTCACACGGAAGACGCCCGGATTTCTCAATTGGGCGTTTTATTTTTACTTCTCGCGCAGCAGCACTTCTCCGCGCCCCACCAGCTGATCATTCAACCACACGCGATACTTGTATGATCCAGCCTTCGCGCCGACAACCGCCGGCCCGCTCAACAATCTCATCCCGATCGGCGCCTGAAAAATATTCGATCCAAATGGGCACCGGTTCACGTCAAATTCCACGCGCAAATTTCCCGCATCGGACATCCACGCCACTTGGTCGCCTTTTTCCAACACCACTGCTTCGGGAATCACTCCAACCAAAACTGGACGCTCAGCCATAGGTCATTCAGTCTACCGTCATCCGAAGAATCCTCAAAATATTCGCTGAATTTGCGCGGAACAGCTTACAAAACTATTACACAATTGCCCGTTCGGTCAGTTGACCCCCGCTCCTGCGCTCCCTACACTGACATTGCATTTGCGTTCGCCCCGCTCCGGCTGGGTTTCACGCCGCAGTTGATCTCCACGGAGGAACAAGCCGGATGGCTTCTCTCGCGCGCAACTGGTCCATACCCCTGCCTAACGGCTCCAGCATTTCGATTCTTTCCACGCTTCCATTTGCTTTTATTCACCTTCTTTCGCTCGGCATTTTTTTCTTCCCGTTCCACTGGTCATACCTCATTACGTGCATCGCTCTTCTTGCCGTCCGCATGTTCTTTGTCACTGCCGGCTATCATCGCTATTTTTCGCATCGCTCGTACAAGACCAGCCGCGCCTTTCAATTCGTCATCGCTTTCATGGCCATGACCTCCGCGCAAAAAGGCGTTCTCTGGTGGGCCGCCCATCATCGCCACCATCACCGCTATTCCGATCAGGAAGACGATCTCCACTCGCCCACGCTCTTCGGATTTTTCTGGTCTCACATTGGCTGGATCATTTCCGAGAAATACCGCGGCACGCGCATCGACTACATCGGCGACTTCGCCAAATTCCCTGAACTCCGCTGGCTCAACAAGTATTATTTGGTCCCTCCAGCCACGCTAGCCATCGTTCTTCTTCTCATCGGCGGCTTGCCGCTCTTTCTCTGGGGCTTCTGCCTGAGCACCACGCTCCTCTGGCACGACACCTTCACTATCAATTCGCTTTCGCATCTTTTCGGTTCGCGCCGTTACGAAACCACGGACACCAGCAAGAACAATTGGCTTCTCGCTCTAATTACGCTCGGCGAGGGCTGGCACAACAATCATCACCACTATATGGCCAGCGCCCGTCAGGGCTTCTTCTGGTGGGAAATTGACATCACCTACTACACGCTAAAAGCTCTTTCCTGGTGTGGCCTCGTGTGGGAACTCCGCAAAGTCCCTGCCCACATGCTCGAACCGCAAGAACAAAAGCTCGCCGCTTGAAGTCATCGAATTTTTTCTGAACGCGCCAACCTGTCATCTCGACCGGAGTGGCCCCGTTTTTTTCGGCGCGGGGGCTTTGCGCGCGGGGCCACGGAACGGAGAGACCTCTCTTCGATCCCCATACTCATGAGAAAATCTCCTTTCTTCCAAGGAGCCCGCTCATGTCCGCCTACATTTTCGTCAGCGTTGAAGTCCACGATCCCGTCCGCTACGAGGACTACCGCAAAACAGTCCTCCCCACCATCGAAGCTCATGGCGGACGCTTCCTTGTGCGTGGCGGCAAAATGGAAGTCCTGGAAGGGAACTGGCCCCCGCGCCGTATCGTCATCGTGGAATTTCCATCCGCCGAAATCGCCCGTAAATGGTGGAACTCGCCCGAATACGCCGCGCCTAAAGCTCTCCGCCAAGCCACGTCTCAAACGGAAATGATTCTCGTCGAAGGCGTTTAGTTCTTTAGTTGTCATCCTTAGGCCTTCCACGAAAATGGCCGAAGAACCTCAACTTCTACGCGACCCCACACTGTGGCCGTTACGTCCCACTTCTTACGCCGCATCCGGCTCCGACCCAAACCGCAACACATTCCCATCCGGATCTTCCACATGAATCTCTTTCGCCCACGGGAAATTCGTCGGCTCCATCCGCAGCTTCACTCCCCGCGCCACAATCTCTTCGCGCAACTTCACCACGTCTTCCACGCCAATCCACGCCCACGCCTTCCCCAATCCTTGCCCCTTCAAACACAAATAAATTCCAGCGCTATCCCGGTTCACACTCGTGAATTCATCCCCGCCCCAGCTCGCATTCCTGAATCCCAGTTTCTCCACGTAAAATTCCACCGCCCGCGCCATATCCTCTACCCGCAAAATCGGCTGGCTATTTTCAAACATCACTTCTGGCTGTGCTTCAGTCATATCGCTCCCCTCGGCGCTAACCATCGTCTCCGGCTATTGCATGCCTGGAACCCCCCAATGCCTTTTCCCGGTTGACTGCCCCTCCTGTGTCAGGAGAATAGAAGTAGCGGCTACGGACGCCCACCCACCTCCGCCGCGGCACTGAATTTCCACATTAGCGAACGCACGAAAGGACGCACTTCGATGAAAAAATTCATCCTGTTAGGCTTGGGCCTCTTCTTCTTCGCCGTTTCGTCGCGCGCCCAGTCCGTTGACGCGAGCATCGGCTATTCCTATTTCCGCCTTGGCGGCTCCGGCGGACTCAACCAGAACGGCGTCAGCGGCTCCGTTTCGTATAACCCCAATCGCTGGCTCGGCGTAGTCGCGGATATCGGCGGCTATCATGGTTCGCCTTCCGGCGTTTCTGTCAACACCTACACCTATCTTTTCGGCCCGCGCGTTTCGCTGCACAACCCCACCCATATCACGCCCTTTGTGCAGGGCCTCGTCGGAGGCTCCCGCATCACCGTTGGCAGCGGCGGCGGCTCCAGCGACCAGTTCGCTTACAGCTTCGGCGGCGGCGTGGATTGGGGTCTCCTTCCACACCTCGCCTTCCGTCCCCAAATTGATTACGTCGGCCTCAACACGCCAGGCAGCCATACCAACTGCACCCGAGTCTCCGCCGGCCTGGTCGTCCACTTCTGACGCCTCTTGCTCCGGCTTTTCAACTTCCTGTTTTCGGCGTCAGTGTCCCGATCGCGCAGCGCGCGTTTCTGGCCGCGTAGGTAAGGGCATTCGCAGTTGACCCCGTGACTACGCGGCCGGTTATGTCCGCGTTTCCCGAGCCCGAAAGGGTGCCATTCGGTTGCAACGCCAATGTCAGCGGAGACGCACCATTCTTCACCGTGATCTGAATCTGCGTAGCAGCGTTCTCTACCGTATAGGCTTCCTTAACATGCGCCGCCCCGCAATCGATCGTCACCGCGTCGTCTTCAAATTCCAGTACAAGTCCGCCAGGGTTCGAGTACTTCCCCGCCATTCGCAATCCTACTGGACCGGTGTGCATCAAGCTGCTCATGGTCGTTTCGAGGCTATTCATGAGTGGCGATTTATCCGGAGCGCCCGGCGGCGCCTGCACGAAACTCCCCATCGCACAACGCTCCGTTTTCGGCGCATAGATAGGATCATGGACCCAGTATCCACACCTGCCGGCGCAGTTGCCTCCCGCCTGCGGTACCCCGTTTATGTATTCCTGCATGAACACATCGTTATAGCCGACGATGATCCGCCCCTTGACGTCTATTGGCCCAGGGCCAACTAACTTCTTGTCGTTTTCCATGGAGAAAACGAATGGGCTTGGTTCATTCGTGACGTTGATAAGAAGTTGATTCGGCTTCTTGGTGAGCGTATACGAAAGAACGTCTGGCACCAGCTTGCCGCAGCCCGTCACCGTCACACTCTTTTGTGCAAAGCTAATCCACACTCCCCCGCTACCGTTATATTGCCCATTCATCACGACTCCAGGCATGGACGGCCCGCTGCTCACCGCGCTAATCGTCGTGTCCGCGGGAAGACCCGCCAAATCCATCATCCCGCCCCACAATCCTTTTCCAATACATTCGAGTTCGCTGCCGCCCAGTTCCACGCAACGCCGCGCCGCCAGCGTCCCCGGATCGTTCCGTATAAACGGAGACCCGCTTTGCGTGCCCGCCGCCTGCGCTCTCGCTTGTTCGCTTTCGCGTTTTTCTTGTTCGATATGAGCCTGATACCACTGATTTCTCGCTTTGTCTGCGCCTCCAAGCTCCAGCAGGAACGCCGAAGAAAAAAGCTTCACGTGCATTTCGCGATCAAGGGCCGCATCCAGTTCGTAGCGCCCATGCAATTGAAGAAACGCCTGGGCCTCGGCCGCCGTGTGTGTCTTCTTATAGCCCTGTTCCAGTTCATACGCCGCCAGTTGATATTGGCCCGTGACCTTCTGCTCGTCTGGTGTTGTGTCGTAGCGTTTGCGGTCGGCCAGTAGGAAGCGCGTGATGACCGTCGGCAGCTTGTTGAACACCGCGACCTGCCGCGCCAGCGTGTCAGTGGCATCTTTACCCTGGATTTGGTTCTTGACGAAATCAATCGTCGGCATTTCGCTGAGGTAAGGCGGATTGAACGATTTTCCATTCGGCGGCTGAAAAGTCTTCGCAGCTCCTTGCGCCATCCCCGCGGGAGCCCCCGCTACAGACCCCACTATAGGTTTGTCCGAGCAGGACTTCACTCCAGCGGCTATGCGCTCGCCAAAATCCGAACCCTGAAACGAAACCTTTCCATTCTCCTCAACCTTGAACTCGCAATACTCTTTTCCCGCCTGCAGCACGCAACGCAGCACGGTCACCTTCAAACCATTGCTGCAGTAATACGGCTTATTCAATTCCAAAGAAGTTTTCTGTTGAGCGCTCACCAGAGAAGCGGATTCCACAAGCCCCAACAGTAGAGCGACGATCACCTTCGTTTTCATGATTACGGCCCCCATCAAAATCCGTCGACCGCAAATCGCAAAATGTTAACCCGGTTGCCAGACCCAATTGCCAAGACCCAGTAGCCAGTGCCCAATTGCCGGAGCCCAATTGTCTGAGAAAGTTACCCTCTATTTTTTCTTTGTCAACCGTTAGCAGGCCGCTTCCGCCGTCGCCTTTGCTATTCTGTCGTGATGCGTCTACCTTTCCTCTCTGCTCTTGTCTTGACACTTTTTTCCTCTTCTCTCGCAGCGCAAACTCCCTTGCAGGAAGAAATTCGCAAAATCGCCGCCGATGCGCGTGGCAAAGTCTCCGTCTCGTGTTCGTTGCCCGGCTCTCCCCTCAATTGCGATCTCGAGCCGCATTCTCATCCGCCAATGCAGTCCGTCTTCAAGCTGCCTCTCGCACTCTGCGCGCTGCACCAAATTGAGCAGGGAAAATTCTCGCTCGACCAGCCCATTCGCTTCCTTCCGAGCGACCTCTTCCCGCAGGGGACGTACAGCCCGCTTCAGGACAAATATCCAAACGCCGATGTGGACGTTCCTCTCCGCGAACTCCTTCGTCTCGCCGTCTCGTTTAGCGACAACGCTGCTGCTGACATCGTCTTGCGTTTGGTCGGCGGTCCTGCCGCCGTCGACGCCTACATCAAATCTCTCGGCATCAAAGGGTTTCACTTGGAAGACGGCGAGCACGGTTTACAGCGTGATGTCACGGCTCAATACCGCAATTGGTTCGAGCCGGCCGCCGCGGTGCATCTGCTTCGAAGGATCGGCTACAGTTCTCCGCTCACGCCGGAACACACCGAACTTCTCCTCAATTGGATGAAAGATTCGCCCACCGGCCCGAACCGCATCAAAGGCGCCCTGCCCGCCGGTACCATCGCGATGCACAAGACCGGTACATCCGGCACGCAAGGCGGCAAGACGCCCGCGACCAACGACATCGGCTTAATCGTCCTGTCCGATGGCCGGCGCCTCGCCATCGCCGTCTTCGTCACCGACTCCTCCGCCGATTCCGCCACCATCGAATCCGTCATCGCCCGCATCGCCGCCGCCGTCTATGCCGCCTCCACGCACTGACCGCTTCTGCGTCCGGAGTGTAAGCGTTTTGCCTCAGCGGTCTTGTGTGGCCTTTATGTAAGGGGCGGGACTTTAGTCCGCCTTCTTTCTTTTTCTGACTCTTTTCCGATTCGGCAATTCCTTTGTCGGGCGCGCTAAAGCGCCGCCCCTACACAGCGCGGCCCATTTTCCATGGCGGCGTCCATTCCTTACTCGTTGTGCAATTCAAGGGCGGCGTCCAATCCACGGTCCCCGACCCTGAAAATTCATATTCCCACGCCACCTGCACCATCCCCTTCCGAACCGGGTTCATCCAGATATACCAAGCCACTCCGTCGCAATCCTCTGCCTTCCGCAGAATGTGATCGTGAAAATATCTTTGCCAAACCAGACCTTCGGCAAGATCGCGGAAAAGAAATCCCGTCTTCTGCTTGAACCGCTTCACGAAAATCGTGCCGTCAGAATTCTTGTCGCTTCCTTCCACCAGAACATGAACGTGATCCGGCATAACGCAATACGCATGCAACCGGAATCTTGTTTTCTCCGCACAATCGCGGATCGCGTCCACAATAAGCCGCGCTCGTTCTGCATTTGCAAACAGCGGAGCTCGTTTTTCACAACAGATCGTCAAGAAATAGCCTTTCGTGCCGTGATATTCCCTCGCAGGCAGCCGAATATTTTTCCGTCGTTTCATTTCGACAGGCATTGTATTGGAATTTTGCACCTGCGTGGTGTAGAGGCAGCGCTTTAGCGCGCCCTCTTCCTCCGCTCTGTGGGGATGTAGGGGCAGGACTTTAGTCCGCCCTCTTCCCTAGATGACCAATTGAACTTGCCACTCTCATGCCACTTGGCGGTATCCATGTCAACGAAGGCAGCTGGCGCACTCGCAAATCGAAAAACTTCTTTGGCGCCCTTGCGAAGTTTGCAAAGGGTGAGTCTTCCTGCGAACAATTTTGCCTGTCGAACTCCGCCGCGAATTTGCTAATTTCTTCTCATGCCGAAACCCGCGCGCCCCAAAAAATCCCCCGCCTTCTCTTTCGTCCTCGATGAGCTGAACGATTCGCCCCTCGCCGGCCGCATCCGTACGCGCCCCATGTTCGGCTCTCACGCCGTGTACGTGGACCAGAAGATCGTCTTCATCTTGCGCCAGCGCAACCATCCGAAAACTATCCGCGACAACGGAATCTGGGTCGCCATGCTCCCCGAATTCACCGAGTCCGTCCGCAAGGACTTTCCCACGCTTCGCCCCATCGAACTCTTCGCCGCCAGAAGCCGCACCGGCTTCACCGGCTGGCTCAACCTGCCCGACACCGACGACGCTTTCGAAGAATCCGCCCTCGCCCTCTGCCGCCTCTTAATCCGCGGCGACAAACGCCTCGGCAAAATCCCCAAATCCCGCGCGCCCCGCCGCAAATCCAAAGTCCGCATGCGCAAGTAGTTGGCTTTTTAAGACCAGGACATCTCGTAACTCCTGCAGGAAGGCCAGGTGCCGCACCTTTCGGAGTTCAGGTTTCAGGGTTTGCACTTGTAAACCCTGAGCAGAAAACGGTGCTGCTTTTGATTGTCATCCTGAAGCCATCCCCGAAGATGGCTGAAGGACCTCAACCTAATCATCAGCAATATTCGATCATTACGAGCACGCTCACTTTCCAGCGCTCGGAACCTTGTGCTCTCTAACTGCGTATCTTTAACAACATCCGCCAACACAAGGAGACCTTCGTTCATGAAACTCCGCATCCCGCTCGACAAACTCTTCGTCCTATTCCTGATTGTTCTCGCATCCTCTCTCGCTCTTGCGCAAACCCCACCCTTACCGCCCGTCCAGCGCCAGGTCCAAAACCAAACCATCATCTCCAACGAACTCCCCGCCGCCGATCTCACCTTCGCCAAGGAATTCCGTTTCGTCGGCGCCCAGGTCGTCAATCTCTACGGCAACGCCATCGCCGAGCAGCATCTCTTCGTCGAACCCGATGCCAACGGCGCCGTAAAACGTTTCTACTGGGTCCAGTTCGAACACTTTCTCCCCACCAACCAATACACTTACGATTACAAACTCCCCGGCACAACAGATATCGGCGGCCTGCCATTCATCTACGATGTAAAAGCTTTCCTCAACTACCAAGCTGAAGACCTAAGCGATCCGCGTTCCGATAGCGCCGCGCTCGCCAGCCTGATGGCGCAGCACCATCTCGCTTTCCCCAAAAACGCCGCGCGTGTTCGCATGTTTCATCTTCCAACGCCGGACCTCCGCACCGAACTAATGATCATCTACGGCGAAGCCCTGCTCCCCGATTCCAAAATCCCCGCCACCCCCGGCGGCCTCCTTCTCAGCGAAGCCTCCCCCGAATCCGCCAAACTCCTCCTCGACCACGCCAAACAATCCCTAACCATCCGCAAACACTGAACGATTAATCCCCGTAGGATCGGATGGTTGTGCCACGGTGCGCGAGCAGGACTTCAGCGCTTTTCCTTTCCATTACCCGTGGATGGCGGGAGTCGTGATCAGCTGTGCGGGCCACTTGGCCTCGTCTCACGGAATCGCCCAGGGCTCGACTGTTCGCGGTTATTACTACTGACTTAGGTAGAGTGTGTTATATATGATTCATCCTTCTTTATTAAGCACATGAATAGCGTCTACTCTCTACTCGAACGTCACGGACTGATTACTGCTGACCAAATTGAATCAGCGGCGAAGCGGTGGACACAAAAGCAAGCCCACGATCTCCGTGATGAACTTTTTGAAGCGCTCTCCGCCGAAAAGGCGGCTGTAAGTTCCCCTAAGTCGGACATCACTATCGGCAAATTCCGCTTTTTTGCAAGCGCTTCTATTAGAGGCGACTTTGGTTGCGAAGAATCTTACTGCCGCATAGCTAAAGCGGCCAACCTTGCTCGTTACGCCGCCCTCTATTGTGAGACTGTCTTTGTGCCTGTACGGCTGGACATGCACGAGCACGGGAACGAAGACAATGGCGCCTGGTTCAGAAGTCACCTAGCTGGCACTGTTCTCTCGCTCAATGAATTGCGTCCGGCCTCAGAGAGCGGAATTGTAAAGCTAGTTCCGGAGGGGCTCTTTTTCTGCCAGAACTGTGAAAGGGAGGCGTCTCAAAACTTTACTGAGTCTGCCGAAGTAGCTAAGCAATTCCTGCTGAAGAATGAAAAGGAGTTTACCGCAGAGTATTTTCCTCCTAATGACGATTTGCCGTTGCCTAGGGTGGTAATCAAAGGGCCGGAAGAATACTTAGAGCATGGCCAGATCGTTCGAATCTACTCGATGCTTCCGCAATGGGCTCAGGAGTTACAATCTCAAGGCGGCAAGACATCTAGCTATCAGCTCGGCGAAACAGAGATTCGAAAATCAGGCGTCGTGCGCTCGATTTTGTCAGCCCTTGCGGGCGACGCAGCATTTCAACACTCCTATGCCTTGCGATATGGCGCCAAATGCCTGACGAATCTAGAAGGACAGGCCCAGGTATTAAGGGCATTTAATGACGATGACTACATGGCTCAATGTACTTCCGTCTTACTTGCAAACATGACTCATTCCGTCCCCATGCTCGATGAGTTGCCAATTGCGACCGCTGTAAGAATTAGAAAAGAGGACCCCGAGTCCTTTCTGAGGTATCGTGCAGCGATTGGTAAGGTTTTCAGTGACTATGTAGAGTCAAAAAAGTTCGTCAACCCTCGTGAGGCTAAGGGAATTTACACTGACATTTTGTTGCCCGAAGTCTTGAGGCTCAAGGCTCAGGTGAAGAGCCTTAGGAAATCAAACATCAAGGAAGCGGCAAAGAAGCTCACATTTTCTGCGGCAGTTGTAACGATTGGGCTTATCGGCGGGTTGCCCGCTCAAATCGCGGCCGCGCTTAAAGTAGCGGGAACAACAAACCTTTTGCGTGACGCCCACGATATCTTTAGCCGAGCAGATAAATCATCCTCCGATGTCAAGAATGAGAATTTTTACTTCTTATTGCGTCTCTTGGAGGAAAAAGAGTAGGTGGCCCGCCCTCGCATTTAAGGGTGCGAGTTTGACATCCCATGAGCCTGCCCGTTCTACCCTCTGTTCCACCAAAATTGAGATACTCTTCTTGGCGGACCGCGTATCGCCCAGTCAATATTCACCGCGATTTTGTGCTTGACAAATTATCTAGGGGTATATCATCATTCCTAAGAGCGAGGCATACTCGACAGTTCAGGTGGCAGCCCTGCTCGATATTACCCCTGCCACTCTGCATCGCTGGATTCGACAGAAACTAGTCAAGGCACCACCACTTCAATCGCTGGTGGGAACGACAGTTCGCGTTTGGACAAAGAAGGATGTAGAAGAAGTTAGGCAGTACAAGGCGAGGCACTACTGGGGACAAGGGAAGAAAAAGCCTCGCAAGAAACGAAAAAAGTGAAGTAACGGGACGCGCAGGTGCTAGTAACACCAACGCGCCCCTAACCAAAGTCGCACGAATGAGGTGCAACCATGGCTGCCAAAAACGGTAGCGGGTTCCTATTTCCCACGCAACCCGCACATCCCCACTTCATTTCCATTTCGCATTTGCGCATTTTGCATCCCGGTGTTCTGTACCGGGACCGAACACCCCCGCCAGTCTCCCACCACCACTTCACCCAAACCGTCATTTAGAACGGAACAAACCGACGCTTTTGTTTTCCCGATTCATTCTGATGAATCGGTCGGTTTGTGGATGTGAGAACTTCCTCTCATCGCGCGTTCTTTGCGCGATGAAATCTCTCTTCGATTTATCCGTCGAGCGAGGACCGGTGCATTTGAAACGATGACCTCTACAGAAAGCGGGACGATATCTATGGGTGAGTGGAAAACGCAAATCGGCCTCAGAGTCCACCAGGCCTTGCGCGCTGAACTCGAAGAGTCCGCCGCTCGCGAAAAACGCAAGCTCGGCAACGTCGGCGAAGTTCTCCTCGAATGGAGCTTTGAACAACTTAAAGCTGCGGGCTCCGTCGATCGCCTCTTGAAATACAAGATTCGCCCATCAAGCAGCAATCGAAACGCCTGAATGGTTTGGGTAGTGCGTCCATAAATCGAAAATACCTCTTGCGTGGCCCATGCTTCCCGGAAAGGCGTGACTATCTCCTACCGGATCGCCCGTGTACGCCTTCGCGACCCCTTGCGCGGTGTACCGTCATCAGTCAGTTCAGACAGGACAACCGGCGCTCGATCCGGAAACTCTGCAATGATGCGCACATCCCCGCCCATCGCCTTGACCGTTTTTCGCAACGTCGAAAGCAGTAGGTCACTCCGTTTTTCCATCCGCGAGACGCTATCCTGTGTCACCCCAAGAGTCTTCGCCACACGCGCTTGCGTCAGCTTCCGAGCCTTTCGCAGGTCCCGCAAGCTCATCTCTTCGGCGATGATTTCTGCCGCGCGCTTCTCGACCCTCTTTCGCGCTTCCGGACTCAACTTTTCAAACTCTTCACGAATGTTGACGGACATCTCTATTTCCTTTCCTTCTTCAGCCGCGCAAGATGAGCGTCAAAACGCTCATCTGCCTTGCGAATCAGTTCGCGGTAGAACCGTTTCTCGCTCCCGCCTGACTTGTCTCCCGCTATAAGCAAAATTGCCCTGCGCCTTGGGTCAAAAGCGAACGCCACTCGCCACTCCCCGTCCGCCGCGCTGAATCGCAGCTCTTTCATGTTCGCGTGACTCGATCCTTTCAGCGTGTCGGCCCGTGGCCGGCCCAGTTGCGGCCCAAATACTTCCAAAGCTAGCCACAACGCGAAAATCTCCTCCTGCACATCTTCGTGCAGCGCGGCAAACTCCGGCGCAAACTCATCGGCCAGCTCAACCACCCATCTAGCCTTCATAATATGTCATAAACTCCATATGTTTTCAAACACATATTTGATCTACGCCGCGGGTGGGTGGCGCACCCATAAATCGAAAATACCTCTCGGGTGGCCATCCTTTGCGAAGTTTGCAAAGCGTGGGTTCTTCTCGCAATCGCACTCTCACTGCGCCGATTCAACAGTTAGCCGCAGCCCAATAGCCTTAGTCACCGCGAACAGAGTCGACAGCCGTGGATTCCCCTGAGCCGAAAGTGCCCGATAAAGGCTTTCCCGCTCTATCCCTGCAGCTTTGGCTACTTTTGCAATTCCTTGCGCCTGTGCCAGGTGACGCAACGCAATCAAAAGCACGCGCGGTTCGTCTTCATCCTCCAGCGCCGCCTTCAGATACTCAGCAGCAAATGCAGGATCTTTCCGAAGTCGCCGAATGACCGCTTCATCATGAGATGTGCTTGTCTTGCGTTTCATTGGACCGCTCTTCTTTCTTTGAAATCCTTCAAATACTCCAACGCTCGCTCGATGTCCGCGCCTTGCTTCCTCTTGTCCCCGCCGCAAAGGAGCAAAACACACTCTTTCCCAATCATTGCGTAATAGACCCGGTAACCGGGGCCCCAATCAATCCGCAACTCAAACAATCCTTGGCGCAGTGACTTACAATCGCCAAAATTTCCCGCTGCCAGGCGGTTGATCCGCGTCGCAATCTTTGCCTGCGCCCGTGCATCCCGCAGACTGGTCAGCCACCAATCGAAGACATCTCTGCCAGCTCGATCGACGTAGTGGCGAATCTCGATTGCATTCTGCATTGTAACCTATAAATCACAACATGAAAAATGGATTTCTTGCCCTGCGCAAATCTTATCAGCTCAACAACCTACGAAGCTATTCGAATTAAGTATCTTGTTGACACAGTAAACGTTCTCTGCTATAGTTTGGTGTGTTTTGTTCGTCGCTCTCCCACTGCCTCGCGGCGTCCCACCACGTTCTCGGCCTTCCACAGAATTCCCATAACTCTTTTGCAATGAACACTTGCAGAAAATCGCTCTGCAACTCTCCTAGAATGAACACTTACAAAACAAAGGACTTTAACCACCTTTATTTTCAACACTTACAAAAAGGGTGGGGGGGAGGGGTGGTTATGGTTAACTGCACGTCCGACGAAGGATATTTGTCTCGAGCCACTGTCCTTCGAGGCGAGGGATCTCTCTGTCTCCAATCCAAAATGGTCATTGTGGCCAGCCGCTGGAAGCGGGAAAATGACCCCCTGCACACGAAAGGACTCTTTCCATGCCTATAGGTGAACTCGCACCCCCCATGCGCCTGATGATGACGCCCGGCCCATCCTCCATCGATCCCCGCGTCTACCGCGCCCTCGCCTCGCCCATCGTCGGCCATCTCGACCCGTTTTTCAAAACCTGCATGAACGAAACGCAGGAGCTGATGCGCCAGGTTTTCCAAACGACAAACCGCATCACCCTGCCCATGTCCGCGTCCGGCTCCGGCGGAATTGAAACCGCCATCGTCAACACGCTCGAACCCGGCGACGAAGCCATCATTTGCGTCAACGGCTACTTTTCCGAACGCATGTACGAAGTCGCCTCGCGCACACAATCCAAAATCACCAAAGTCGAAGCCCCCCTCGGCCGCGCCGTCGATCCCGAAGATGTGCGCCGCGCAGCCGCAGGCAAGAAAATCAAAGTCGTCGGCGTAACCCACGGAGAAACTTCCACCGGAGTTGTCACCAATCTCGACGGCTTCCGCAAAGTCGCCGACGAACTCGGCGCGCTCCTCATCGTGGACGCTGTCGCCTCCCTCGCCGCCGTCCCGATGCACGTGGACAAAGAACGCCTCGACATCGTCTTCAGCGGCTCCCAAAAAGCCCTCAGCGCGCCCCCAGGCATGTCGCCCATCACCGTCAGCCCGCGCGCCGAAGAAGTGATGACGAGTCGCAAAACCAAAGTGCAAAGCTGGTATTTCGACATCACTACTGCAATGGCTTATTGGGGCCAGGGCCGCCTCTATCACCACACGCCGCCCATCTCCCTCATCTACGCGCTCCGCGAAGCCATGCGCCTCGCCATCGAAGAAGGTCTCGAAACCCGCTGGGAGCGCCATCGCACCAATCAGCAAGCGCTCATCGCCGGCTGCGAAGCCATGGGACTAAAAATGTTCGTGGAAAATCCCAAAGACCGTCTCGTCACCGTCACGCCCGTCGTGATTCCCGCTGGAATCGACGACGTAAAATTCCGCGACCAGCTTCTCGAAGAGTTCAACATCGAAATCGCCGGCGGCATCGGCCCCCTAAAAGGAAAAATCTGGCGTCTCGGCCTGATGGGCTACTGCGCGCAAAAAGCCAACGTTCTCCTGCTGCTCGGCGCCATGGAAAAAGTAGCGCTCGATCAAGGCGCGCGAATCCCCGCCGGAGCCGGAGTCGCCGCCGCCATCCGCACCTATTCCCAAACCGGAGTCGCCCTCGCCGCAAAATAACCATGCGAACCTTTTCACATTCCAAATCCGCCATGCGGCCAATGGCAGCGAGCGCTGTGCTACGACTCCGTCATTCCTACCGAAACCAGCAACCACAAGCTGTCATCCCGACCGGAGTAGCCCGGCATTTTCCTGCACGCGCCCACTCCTTAACAAGCAACGTGCCAGGCTACGGAGCGGTGGAACCTCTCTTCGATGTCAGCCGCGCCCAGGCTGACGCGACCCGCACCAAATCTGTCATCCCGACCGGAGTGGAGGGATCTCTCTTCGATTGCTCCCTCACGCGGACTGACGCGACCAGCACCCCACTCTGTCGTTCCGAGCGAAGCGAGGAATCTTGGCTTGATTGCGCCACCGCCCAGGCTGACGAGCGCAGCGCTTTGACGATATACTTCGTCCATCGATTTTCAGGAGCGAAATGATGGCCACCCGCCCCATGCTGGCGAATAACGGCAAGATGAGCGAATTCGTCAGCGTCTTTGACGTCCAATCGAAACTCACCGGCAACAACTATCGTTGCCGCTTTTCGCACATGTGGAACGGCATCGCCACGCGCCACGCCGACACAATCGACACGAAATTTTTCGTCGAAGATGACGCCCTCGTTGTCGGTCTCGCGCAAACGGCCTTCGCGGAGTTTCGCACCAAGCACGGTCGCGACCTGACCGACCGCGAGGCCAGCTTCATCGCCGCCGAATATCTGCGCGAACGCCTCGAAGAAGAAGACGAGCGCAAACTCTACGACGTTTTCCACGACGACGTCCTCCGCCTGATTCAGCAGATCGGCATCAAATAATTTTCTGAGGTACGGCCTTTCGGGAGGGCACTACTTTAGTCGTGCCGAAAAGAACTGAAGAAAAAGGGGCTTTAGCCCCTGAGGTAAAACGAAATTAGATTTGGCCCGGCGTTTCCGGCGGCTCCGCATGAAACGCCTCAACAGCCGGATGACGCAATCCATCCCGCCGAATGAAGTGAATCACCAGCAGCATCAGCAACCCGCCGCAAACCAAAACCGCAGTGGCAATTTGCAGCGCGACTTGAAGATCGCGCTGGTCCGAAATTCTCCCGATGACTTGCGGCCCAAGCCCGCCAATCAATTGCGTGGCAAACATATACACGCCGATGGAAGTTGAGTGTGCCCGCCGCGGCATCATATCGTGAATCACCGCCGTCACCGGGCCGTGGTACCACGACATGAAAAAGACCGCAACGAAAAGCCCCAGGAGCACGGTTTGCTTTTCCTCAGACTGAATGGCGAGGAGCAGGAATGGAGTGGCCAGGAGCAGTGCCATTCCAATGACAATCAATCGTCCATAAGCGAATCGCTTTTGCAGGCGATCCGCAAAAAATCCGCCGCAGAGCACGCCGAGAATTAGAGAGCACAGTGTAGTCAGCGCGAGTCCCACCGAAGCGTCGCGCACGGAAAAGTCTTTGTAATTCACGGCGAAATCCACGGCCCACGCGACCAGAGAAACGCTGGCAAACGTAATGCAGATGCCGCCCGCGATCATGGAAAGAAAAGCGGGCACGGAGAGAAGTTTTGCAATTGGCACGACTTCCGAACGCGGGCCGCGCGGAGGCTCTTCCACTCCCAGTAAAGCGAGCGCAGGGAGAATTCCGGCGAGCGCGACGACGAAAAGCGCCATTTGCCAGCCATAACGCGGCGCAATGATTCCTCCAATCACCTGTCCGCAGGCGCCGCCCAGCAACATGCCCGCGGCAAAAATCGCTTGCGCGGAAGCGCGGCGTTCTTGCGGAAACGAACCCGAAATCATGGACTGTGCCGCAGGCGCGTAGGCTGCCTCGCCCAGGCCGACGAAGGAACGCGCGATCAACAAAATGGTAAAGCTTGTAGCAAGCCCGCCGACAAATGTCGCTGCGCTCCATAGCAGGATTCCGACGGCGATAATCGTTTTGCGGCTGAAACGATCTGCGAGAAATCCGAAAGGGATGCTGGCGATCGCAAGAACCACAAGAAGCAGAGAGTGAAGCGCGCCAAGATCGGAGTCGGAAACATTCAAAGCAATCCGCAGCATGGGAATGAGCGGTCCAAACACCTGCCGCGCGGCAAAGTTGACAAAGTTGATTAAAGCAAGTACAGCAAGAAGCCTAAACTGATACGAAGTCAGCGGTGTGGGTTTAGACGATGACATGCTGCGGCAATTTTTATGATTGACCTGTATGCCCGAATCAAGAGGATTATATACCGCGAATGAAAAATACCACTCCGGTGAAAACAACGACGAGTGACCGTCTGACCACGGTGCTGTCCTACGGGGCGCTGTTGCTCCTTGGATATTTGGTTTATCTGATTGTCGTGCCGTTTCTTGTGCCGCTGGTGTGGTCAGCGGTGCTGGCGATTTTCTTTTTTCCGCTCCACGGGCGGCTTACAAAAAAACTGAAGCCAACACCGGCTGCTCTCGTGAGCACACTCGGAGTGACGTTCTTGCTGGTTGTACCGGCGCTTGTTGTAACGGGCTACACCGCAAAACAAGCGGTCGACGCTACTGCGAGGGCGCAAGCGGTACTGAAACACCAGGATTCAAATGCAACGGACCGTGCGGAACAGTGGCTAAAAAGCAAATTACCATCGTCGATGCAAGGCACGGATTTTTCCGAGCAGCTTCAGCAAGGCGCGGAAAAAGCGGCGACGTATTTGGCAGGGAAACTTACATCGCTGCTGAAAAACCTCGTCACGTTCTTCGTGGATCTTTTTCTGATGTTGTTCGCGCTATTTTTCATGTTTCGCGACGGACACGAAGTCGTGCGCGGTGTGAAGCATTTGCTGCCATTCGATAGTGAGATCCAGTCCGAAATGCTCGAGGAATCCCGCGACCTGATTTTTGCCAGCGTGGCCGTTGCGCTGGTAATTGCACTGATGCAGGGAGCGCTCGGCGGATTGGCCTTCACGATTGTTGGAATTTCTTCGCCACTTTTTTGGGGAGTTTTGATTGCGTTTTTCTCTCTCGTTCCCGTGGTTGGCTCAGCGCTCATTTGGATACCCGCAGCTTTCTGGATCGGACTGAATGGCCATTGGGGTAAGGCGATTGTCATTTTGGCGATTTGCGGTGGTGTCGCGGGCATTGCTGATAACCTTGTGCGGCCGTTGCTCTTGCGAAATCGCACCAGACTCAACGAGCTGTTACTGTTCGTCAGCGTCCTCGGTGGCATCGAAGTGTTTGGCCTGTTGGGAATCGTTGCTGGCCCAACGATCATGGCCGCGGCCATGGGCGTCTTCCGTGTCTATATGGAACATCGCGACGAATTGGAAGAAGCTGGAGCGTAACCATTTGCAAGAATACTCGAAGCGAACCAGGAGACCGCACCGGCACGCTGTGCTAGAGTACCCGCCCGTATGAAAGAGCTAGAGAAAATTTCAGGGAAGCCTGGCGAACTGACGCCGGAAAAATTGCGCTGGCGTTGTGAGCCGTCGCGTTTGCCATTCGAAACAACAGCCCAAGCCGAACTACGCGAAGGATTCGTCGGCCAGGAACGCGCCTTACGCGCGCTGAAAATGGGCGTAGAGCTTGGCGCGCCCGGCTACAACGTTTTCGTCTGTGGCCTCGCAGGCACCAGCCGCGGCGGCACCATCGCTCGGATGATTGAAGAATTGAAGCCGGGCGTGAAGGAATCTCCGGACCGCTGCTACGTGAACAATTTCAAGACTTCGGACCGTCCGCGCTTGATTTCACTGCCCCGCGGACATGCCAACGGTTTCAAGAAAGATATGCAGGCTGGGATTGATTTCCTGCGCCGCCGCATTCCGCAGGTTTTCGAAGGTGAGCCATTTCAGCGCCAAAAAGGCCGCATTGTCGAGCGTTTTACCGCGCGCGAAAAAGATTTGATGGACGACTTCACGCGGCGCATTGCGCGTGATCAGTTTGCGCTTGGCCATATGCAGGTCGGCGCCGTTGCACTGCCGGAAATTTTTCCGGTGCTCGAAGGGCAAATGGTTCCCATCGAGGATATTTCCAAGATGGTTCACGAAGGAAAACTCGATTCTCAGGTTGCTGAAGAGATTGAGCGCAAATACGAACAATTCCGCCAGGAATTTACCGTCGTCTACAGAAAAACTCTGACTCTTTCGCGTGAGCTGGCAAGTGAGCTCAGCTATCTGGAACAGGAAGCGGCGTCGGTGTTAGTGGACGGCGTCATCGAGGAGTTGAAGGAAAAATATCCAGATACCAGCGTTTCGGAATATCTGGAAGAAGTCCGCCATCACATTCTGGACAATCTGGATCCCTTCAAAGAACGCGAAGGCGAAGCCGAAGAAACCGCGTCCGATTTGCCGGAAGGCCCAACTTCAAAAGCTCCCGGCCCGGACCGAGATCCATTTCGACTTTATGGCGTGAACGTGATTTTGGCGCATGGTGATGAATCTGAGTCACCAGTGATTTTCGAAACGACGCCGACGTACGCAAATCTTTTCGGCACAATTCAACGTGCTTATGACGCGCGCGGCGGTTGGACCAGCGACTTCATGGATTTGCGGGGCGGCTCGCTGCTTCGTGCCGACGGCGGTTTTCTGATCATGTACGCGCTCGAAACCATCTCCGAGCCCGGAGTATGGCGCGCCTTGAAGCGCACGTTGAACCACAATCGCCTCGAAATTCAGCCCGCGGAGATGTTCTACCCCTTCGGGGGCAGTGCTATGAAGCCGGAAGCCGTGCCCATAAATTTGAAAGTGATTTTGATCGGCGACCGCTCCATGTACGAACTGCTCTACGATTATGAGGAGGATTTTCGTAAAATTTTCAAAGTGCGCGTCGAGTTCGATGAAGAGATGCCGATGAGCGATTCCGTCATTGCGGAATACGCGGGCCGCCTGCGCGCCCTTTCCGAAAAAGAAAACCTCTCGCCGTTTGACCGCGGTGCCTTCGCGACGATGCTCGAACATGGCGTACGTATGGCTGGACGCCGTAACAAAGTCACCGCGCGCTTTGTGGACATTGCCGATCTCGCGCGTGAAGCAAATTACGCCGCAAAAGCCGCCAGTGAACACGTTGTCCGCGCAGAGCATGTTCGCAAAGCCCTCGGTTCAAAAATGGAGCGCCACAACCTCATTGAAACGCGCATCCGCGAAATGATCGAAGAAGGCACGCTTCTTGTGGACGTAAGTGGCGAACGCGTCGGCCAGGTCAACGGATTGAGCGTTCTCGAAATTGGCGGTTATTCCTTCGGCAAGCCCGTGCGCATCACGGCCACGGCTGCGCTCGGAAAATCCGGTCTTATCAATATCGAACGCGAATCAAATTTGAGCGGGCGCTTCCACGACAAAGGCGTGCACATCATCGCCGGTTATCTGCGCAGCCATTTCGCGCAGGATAAGCCACTCTCGCTTGCCGCGAGCATCTGTTTCGAGCAGTCCTATTCCGGTGTTGACGGCGACAGCGCCAGTTCCACGGAAGTTTACGCACTCGTTTCCGCTCTTGCCGGTTTGCCGTTGCGGCAAGACATCGCCGTCACTGGCTCCATGAATCAGCAGGGCGACATTCAGCCGATTGGCGGGGTCAACGAGAAGATCGAAGGCTTCTTTGACGTCTGCAGGATCAAAGGTCTCACGGGCACGCAGGGTGTCCTGATTCCGGAAGCAAACGTGGAAGACCTGATGCTCCGTCAGGACGTTGTCGAAGCCGTCCAAACAAAAAAATTCCACATCTGGCCCGCCGCAAAAATCGAGCAAGGCGTAGAACTGCTCACAGGTGTCTCCGCCGGCTCCAAGAACGGCTCCGGCGCTTTCGATTCCGGCACCGTCTTCGCCCTCGTAAATCAGCGCCTCTCTGAAATGGCAAAAACTCTCAAAGAATTCGAGTAGCGGCACAAGTAGCGCAGGCATCTCCTGGTTGACATCAGTTTCCGGTTTACCGGCTAACCAGAAGTTAGTCATAGCAGTGACCTCGAATATAAAGGTCTAGATGATGTGCATAGCTTACGGAGCAATTGCTCGAGCGAGAGCCGCCAAATCGCCGTTGCTCCAGTCGTCCCGCGGCCCCGCCGCTGCGCGAGCGAACGTCCACAGCCGAACGCGTTCGTGATCGACGCCAAGCAGATCCGCAAAGCTCCGGATTGTTCTGTCCGGGTCTGATCGCAATCTCGCGGAACAATTGAACAGGTGCTGCGTCGCGTCGTAGGCGGGATCTCCGACGAAGGGCTTTGGGTCGATGACGAGCCAAGGCTGGCGTTCGGCCCGGAGGACGTTGCCAGCGTGCAAATCGGTAGCCAACACGAGCTCTGTGGGTTGGGTACGCGGCAACTCCGTAAAAAGGCGCAAACCTTCGCGGACTAGGCCCGTATCGGGCCACTGCTCGATGTGCGCTAGCGTTTCGTCATTCCAATACTCTGTCAAAGCAGACAAGGGACGAAAGGGATGTTGCGCTGATGGCGCGCGCCACAGACGACGCAGCAAACCTGAAATCACCACGTCCTGCTCGCGCTCCGGCAGCGTGCGTAGTACCGTTCCAGGCTCGCAACGCTCCAAGAGCATGGCACCTAGACCGTCGTCGGCCATGAGTAGTCGCACAGTCGGGTCTCCGTCCCAGAAGCGCAGCCCGTGAATTTCGTGCGCTCCCTCCATGTGCGGCATGCCGATCTTCAGTACCGCGGGTGTTCCGTCTGCGCGTACGACTGTTGTCACGTACGAACAAGACACCTCGTCGTCATCGAACGGTGCATCGAGAGTCAGCGACCATCTGTGCTCCAAGTTACGCAGCACGCCGGGCAGGCGTTCGAGCCATGCGGCACGTTGCGGGGTCTTGCGGCAGCTAGCCGCCAGGCCAACTGGGATTTTCAGTGCCATGGCTTTCATTGTAGCCGCTTCACCATCTGCATCGACGCCATCTCAGAGATGCGCTCATCCCGTGGCGCATTGCAAGCAGATGACGGACCACACAAAAACTAAGGCATTGTCAGCTTCAGGCTCGCCATAGCTCTCCCGGCCACTCCCTTGCTATCCTCAAACGCCTCAAATCAACTCTTGGAGCAAACCCCATGCGCATCGCCACCACCACTGTTCTTTTGCTCGCCTTATCGGCGAGCACGCTCGGCCAGCAGCCTTCAGGTCAATTTGATGGAAAAACGTGGTGGGAGCACGTCAAATTCTTGGCCGATGATTCGCTCGAAGGGCGTGACACAGGCAGCGAAGGAATTAAGAAGGCGGAAGCTTACGCCGTCGAGCAATTCAAGAAAGACGGACTTGTACCCGCGGGCTCGGAAGGATTTTATCAGCCCGTCCGTTTCATGCAGTTTCAAGTGGACGAAGCGAAGTCGTCGCTCGCCATTGTATCCAACGGAAAATCAGAACCAATCTCCTTTGCCGACGAAGGTTTTGTCAGCACTCGCCTCACACGGGAATCCGCCACGCTTACCGCGCCGCTGGTTTTCGCTGGCTATGGTCTGGAAGTTCCCGAAAAGAATCTGGATGAGCTTGCCGGACTCGACCTGAAGGGGAAAATTGTCGTTTATCTTGCGGGTTCACCTGCGGACATTCCCACATCGTTGGCAGCGCACTATCAAGGCATCGGCGAACGCTGGAAAGCATTGCGTGCTGCCGGCGCAGTCGGCCTCATCACTATCTACAATCCAGCCTCGATGGACATCCCCTGGGCGCGCATTTCGGTGAATCGAAATCATCCTTCGATGGATTTGGCCGATGCGGAATTTCACGAGACGGAAGGTCTCCAAATTGGGATCGCATTCAATCCTGCCGCCGCAGAAAAACTGTTTCAGGGGTCAGGCCATACTTTTGCGGAAATAGCCGCGCTCGGAAAAGACCGCAAACCGCTTCCACACTTCGCTCTCGCAACTTCTCTGCAGGCGAACACGGTAATTCTCAGTTCTCCGTTGAACTGCGCTAACGTCGTTGCAAAGTTCGAGGGGAGCGATCCAGTCCTGAAAAACGAATTCGTCGTGCTTTCTGCCCACATAGACCACGTCGGAATCGGCGCGCCGATCAACGGCGATAAAATCTACAACGGTGCAATGGACGATGGTTCCGGCAGCGCGCTTGTTCTGGATTTTGCGGCGGAAATGAAGGCCCATCCCGAGAAACTGAAGCGCTCTGTAATTTTTCTGCTCGTAACCGCCGAAGAAAAAGGTCTGCTCGGCTCAAAATATTTTGCCGCGCATCCGACGGTTTCGGCCAAGTCGATCGTCGCCGATATTAACGTGGATATGTTTCTGCCAATCGCGGCTTTGAAAGTGTTGCGCATTCAGGGAATCGCCGATTCCAGTCTTGGCGAGCACGCCGCGGAAGTCGCGCGCTCCTTCGGCGTTAAACCTGTGCCCGATCCGGAACCGCTTCGCAATCTCTTCATCCGCAGCGACCAATACAATTTCATCAAGCACGGCGTTCCGTCGGTGATCATGGACGTTTTCTATGAGCAAGGCTCGCCAGAGCAGACACTGTTCAAAGACTGGCTGACGAATCGCTATCACGCGCCATCCGACGACGCGAACCAGCCCGTGGACCTCGGCGCTGCAGCACTATACGAAGAGATTGCACACAAACTTATGGTTGACACTGCAAACGCGAGCTCCGCGCCCAAGTGGAACGCGGATTCCTTCTTCAAACGCTACGCAACCAACTGACGATTCATCCAGAAATTAATTGGCTGGTGCAGATGGTGCAAGGTACGCCTGACGATTGTCGACGCGCGCGCCGCGCCTGGCAGCGACAGTGAGCGTGTGCAGCTTGCCGTCAAACGTTTGGGGAGAAAAAGCCAGGTTGTATTCGTGACGGACGATTTGCGCGATTTCGATGTAAGTCTTCTCGTAGTCTTTGGTCGATTTGGGAAAATAGACGCGGCCACCGGTTGCGGTGGTCAGAGTGCGCAAGAGCGTGTCGGCATCTTTCAGGATCGGATCAATTTCAGCGCGGCTTGCTTTCTCATCGCGGGTCCGCTTGTGTTTTTGGGGCGGTTTTTTCAATTCTCTGGATGTGGAAACTGCGAGGACGCGCACATCACTTGCACTGATGTTTGCTTGAAACGCGTTTGCGTCATCCGGCGGTGAGGTGTCCACACCGCTTCCGATCAAAACTACCGCTTTTTTGCCGGGAATAGTGCCAAGCCAGCCGAAAACAGCCAGCAAGCTCTTTGAAAGATTCAGGTCGGCTGAGCCAATGCCAAAATTTAAATCCCGCAAAGCGAGACGGGAAGCAGATTGATCCGCATCGAGACCAGACTGAATTGTGGCTCCCGATGAATAGCAAACAACCGCAACGCGGTCATTCGGCGCGAGGTTTGTGACAAGCGTGTCCGCTTTTTGCACGCTTTCCTTGCCGAACAGATACATGGAAGGGCCGCACTCGAGCATCAGAACGACTTGCGCGGGATCATCGTTGGCGAGGAATCCGGCGATAGGCTGCTCAACTCCGTTATCGAAAATATGAAAATCGGATTTCCGCAAACCTTCGACAAATTTTCCGCTGTGGTCGGTGACGGTCACGCCGACATTGACGCGGCTGACGTCCACGCGAATGGTTGGAGCAGAGACTTCCTGTGCTTTGCAAAAAAAAAGGCCAGCCAAAGTTGACAGCAGCGCGAGTGTTAAAAATCGCAAGCTTGGGATAGAAGCTCGCAGCGGCGAATCAATCGAACCAGCCGTCAAAATGGATACCGTTCGCATCTTTCCAGGAATAACCATAGCCCAGATGCAGATGGCGCGAGAAAACTTTGGGATCGATTTCATCGAGCCAGGATTTCTGCTGTGCGGGCGTGATTTTGTTCTGAGACAGACTTTTCGCAACCGATTTGTCTCCAGCCGTATTTCCAAACGGAAGATTCTTCAGCGATTGCCAATCGAATTTCTGGAAATCGAGAAAGCTGAGGCCGTTGACCGCGGCGGGAGCGCCGCTGCGATTTGCAAAGAATGGTGCAAGCTGGCTGGGAGGAGTTGAGGATTTTCGCTGTGCGAGCGGTACACGCAACGAGTCCTTCTTGCTGGCGACGAGGATCATGTCCTTTGTGACCGCCAAGTGAAAATTGGTTTCGGCCGCGGGATTCGGCGTGCCCTGCTTTTTGCCCGTGGAGAGCGTGAGAAGAGTATCGCCGTCAATGTCGATGTCCGCGGAAATGTTGTCGAGGAAAATATGGCGGATCAGTTTAAGAGCATTTTCGCGGTTGTGGACGCCGATGAAAAATGTATTTTTACCGAGGTCGAACGCGGAATCGGTTTGTACGTAACCAAGTTCGCCGGTCAGCGAATCGAGCGCATCGGCGGTGGACATTCCTAGTTTTGCGCGGGCCATAGCCTCAATCATGTCTGTCTTATCGTCGCCCTGTGCCGTGAAGGATTTCGCCACGCGCATGGCGAGCGCGTAAATGCCTGGAAAATTCAACTGCGCCTCGCGGTAGGAAATTGCGTTCGGCGGAATGTACGCAATGCTTGCGGGGTTTGCCTGTCCCGCATCCCAAATGTCGAAAATCGTTCCGGCAGAAGTGCTACCCAGGATGCTCGTTTGAAAACGAGTTTTGTCGCCATCGAGCACAACGCGCCCGGCAATCGAATGGATCGCGTTGACTTTCATCGCATCCAGAACTGTTCCGGCACGAAAACCTGCTGGAGTTGGCATGTCAGCGGCTAATTTTGTGATGTCGGAAATGTTGACGAAATATTCCAAGATTCCGCCGCCGAGCACTGCGCTTGCTTCCTTGAACGCCGAAACTGCGCCGAGAGACGTAGGAGGAGGAACGCCGGATTTCGTGCGGGCAAGAATTTTTTCCATTTCGGCGGCTTGTTCCGGAGTGATGAGAGACTTGGAAGCAAGCGAGTCGGATTTCATGTGGCTGAGAATCTGCTCGATGACGGAGACTTCGCCTGACGTGACGACGTACTTGCCGTTCTCCACCCAATACTCTGTTTCACTTTTGTGCTCCACTTTCATTGCGGGAACGCCCGCAATCATTGTGGGCGTGAGCTTCGGAGGAAACTGTTCCGCAGCCCGGAATCGCAAGAGCGCTTTTGCGAGCAAAGCTTCTTTTCCCGTACGGTCATAAATAAAAAAGAAACCGTTCCATTTGTGCGCGTCGTCGGTTTTTGGCGGAACGGCTTTGGCCGCGCCGGGTGCTATAAGCGAAACGGATTTGGGTTTATCTTTTGCAGGATCGCTTACAAAGCCAAGCGACATTGGATTTTCCAGCAGCGTCGTGAATTCAGAAATTTCTTCGCGCGAGAATTGCGATTTCGCATCGCCGGATTTCCGCGCGTCTTTCATAAAACTGTCGAACAGAGCATTTCGCGCCGGCGCAAAATCCGGATCGTCCCAGAGGGCGTAGAGGGAATTTGCGGAGCGGGCGGCAGGGGCAGGGGCGCCACGCCAGAGAACGTAGAAGACGGTGTGCGGAGGGAGGCGGCTGGGATCGATGGAAGACGCAGGAGCTTGCGCGGGCGCAGGCGATGCGGCGACCAGAATGAGTATGAGAGACACGCAGAGAAGTATGGTGCGGCGAAATGGATTCATAGGGAGCACTCCAGTAGGGAAAAAAACTTGATTCATTTCTCGATTCATTTGTAAAGGGTAGCGAGGCGGATGGAGAGAGAAAAGCCCTGTTCCGTTTGGTGTTTCCAGGAGTGGAACAGGGCTTTTTTGAAATTCAGAAAATCAAATTGTGAAAACTATGAAGTGCGAAAAACGCAGTCAGGCTTGCGTTTTTCGCGTTTGTTATTGTTTAGCCGGGGCTGCGGCGGGCGCGGCTGCAGGTGCGGCGGCTGCGTCCTTAGGCGTCGAGAGATAGCCGGTGATCTGATCTTTGCCGACGTTGAAGACGACGATTTCGTACGGCATGCTGCGCGAATTGCCGACGTAGAACTGCACGGGTTCGCCGGAAGTTTTGTCTCTCTTTTCGATCTGGCGATCGTCGGCCATAACGATGACGGTGTACTTGGATTTTTTCGGATCGGTCTTGCTGAGGTTCATCTGAATGGGGCCGACCCGCTGAGCGTTCTTGGCCTTCTTGAGGTTGAACTCGTAGTAGTTGCGGTCGCCGCGGCGCTTGAGGTCTTCGAGGTCGTCGTGATTGCGTGCGATGAGGCCGCTCATGACGCCCATGTCGCCCTTAGTGCTTTCGAGCTTGGCTTTGGTGGCTTCGAGGTCGCTGCGCGTGTCAGCAATGTCCTTTTTTGCGCCGCCGACTTCGGTGGCGACGCTGCCGATTTTTTCGTTAGCTTCAGTCTGAACGGCCGTGAGCTGGCTGGCGAGTTTTTGATCGGAAGCGATCTGTTCCTTGCGGATAGATTCGGCGCGGCTCTTGGCTTGCGCGACTTCGGAAGCCGTCATGCCGACTTTTTGCTGCGTGACTTCGACGATGCTTTTGAGCTCGGCCAGGCGGGTGTTGGCTTGCTCGAGTTGCGTGGAGAGCGTGGTGTTCGTCTTTTGCGCCGTGTCGAGGTCCCTCGAGAGCTTGGACGTGGAAGTGTAAGCGAAGACGCCGACAGCGGCGAGCGCGACGAAAAGAAGCACAAACAAAACGGAAATCCAGCGCGGAGTGCCGGAGGATTCGTAATGATACGACTCCTGCGGACTTGGCACGTTGGGAGAAATACTCATTGCCCCTCCTCAGAAAGTGGCGACCAACATTTTGGGGTTGAGATGCGATAAAGATTATGGCGCGGGTGAGGCGGCGTGTCCAGAAGGGGGAGAGGCGAAATGCAGCGGCGGAGGGACACCCCACCCCCAGGGGTTTTGCATGAGTGTGAAAGGAAAGAGCTTGCGCGGGAGGGTTTTGCAAGAGTGTGAAAAGGAAGGATTTGTTTTGCCCTGTTTTGGTGCAAAGAGATGAGGGTTTTGGATGAGTGTGAAAATAAAGGGTTTGAAAGTGCGTGTTTTGATATCCATACGGCGGTGCGGGGAGAACGAGGGTCTTGTCTGGGGAAAGGGGCGAGATTCCGAATGGAGGCGGGCTAGACACTGGGAAGAATGGCAGAGAATAGTTATCAAGTCAATAGATATTTGTTAGGTAATTCGAATGAGCTGTGGAAAAGAGTTCGAATGGGAAGAGGTCCCATAGGGTTAGGAAGAAAGGAAATTCATGAAAAGTCAAAATCAAATTCAACGCCAATGGAAAAGTCTAACCCAAGACCCGCCCTCGAACCCCGAGGACGGGGCACCCTCCGTGTTTCTGTGAGTTGAGTAACCTGGAGATCGTCCAATCACTGTGAGAATTGCTCGATTTATTCAATGGAATCTTGTCCGGGCCACCCGTCCCCGGTTGACAAATCTACGGCGATTCCTTCGTCCAGGACGACCTCTAGTCCTGAAGTACGGACAGATCTAAGAAAACTTTACAACCGCGCCATTTTCCATTTTCCAAGAAACTGGGATTGAATGCTCCAGTTCCAAAGACGCAGTCAACAAACCACTCTGCGCTGCTTTCGCTGCTGAAGCCATACAGAATGTGGCCCAACGAGTGAGCCACTTCGTGCACTTGTACTCCCAAGAGTGCGCCCCGGTGCACCCACCCTTTTTCGACTGTATTCACTACAATCTTATGTAAGGATCTGAAAAGCAAAGAGGTCTTCGGCGCTTGCGACTATTCCGGTTTGCCAACTCTTTAAATAAACCCTAAATAGCGGTGCTTGAACTGGGCTTGCGACCCTTATCCAGCTCTGCCCGGAATCGCGAGTTAAGAGAAATACGGTGGAACGCCTGGATCTAATAGAGTCGCTGTGGCCCACGGCTATCCCAGTGGTTCCCTTGAAATGAATGCTCTCCAACGACAATGAGGTTAGAGGTGATCGGATGGCCCAAGTCTTAGCCTGATCATATGAACTAGCCAGGAAGCCATGCTTTCCACAGAGAAAGAGCACCTCTGCTTCCTTGATATAAAGACTCCTCGCTCGCCCATTTAGTTTAGCGCTGCTTCGCCAAGTTATCCCACCATCTGTTGAGGAGTGGATCACAGTTACGTAACGGCTCCGATCCCTAGTCGGTCTAGGTTCAACGATCCAGCCAGTTTGATTATTCAAAAAAGCACATTGGATGAGAGGGTGTGTGCATTCAATCAGATGTTCAGACCAGTGGCTCCCGCCGTCGGTCGTTCGATGTATTCTCGATGCATCGCGTCCTTTATGGAATTCGCTGATTGTGACCCAGCCATTATTTGAGTCTACGAAACAAACGTTCTCGGAAGCGATGTTACCGTCGCGCGCAAGAAAGCGGCATCGCTCTTTCCAGGTGCGGCCTCCGTCGACTGTGTGTAGGCCACGTATATCTTTGTGGGCATACGAAGTCAGTAACCAGCATTCTTGCGTAGAAATCGGACACATGGTTTGGACCGCAAGAAATTCGCTGGTGAGACGCGGCGGAGTACGACAGCTCCAGTTATAGCCTCCATCTTGGGAGTTGTAGAGCTCTCCCATGGCCAGCATCCACATGTTGTTTGTATCACCCAGCGCTAGTTGGCGGATGTTCCCGTCGACAGGAGAAAAGATTTTCTTAAGCTTGATCAAAATCTTAGGGTTCACGCCATTCCAGCTGATGTGCAAATTTGTCCCTGACCGCATTGGTAAAGATAGTGTCCGTGCCTGTCACGCCATCTTCCATCATTACCGAGAGTATAAATTTCCATGTACGAACCGGACTCGCCCACAAAGCCTAGAGTGGAGCCCGGAGGGAAATATTGACCGGCCTTGTCAACGTCTGTAATCACGTTCGTTCCAGTCAGCTGGTCGTAATGCCAGCCAGTCGTCGGCTCATTCACTTCTGTCTGATGTGCGTATATCGCATCAAGAGCGAGATCAACGACCATCAATATTGAGATTGCCTCGTTCGCTCCTCGAAGTCCTCGTGCGCCACGCGCCGCCCGAGCAGCATTCATTGCAACTTGCCTCTCGATTGCTAGAGCCGCATAGTTTTCAGCTCTTGCGATAGCTTCAACCTGTTCTCGGATAGATGCGCCAAGTTTATTGCTGTCCCAGTGGAAACCACCATCCCCTTGAAAGCGTAGGTTCCCGACCTCATTGCCTTTCTTGTCGAACACATGGATGTTGGGCATGTCAGTTGGATTATGCGTATCCTTGCGAATCGTGTAATTCGTTCCCGGCAACTGCTCCCTACCAGCGTGGCCGCCAGCATCAACTCTGTTCACCGGGTTATTCAGGACATATGCGTATAAATTTAGGGATTGCGGATTGTCCAAATCCGAGAATGGGACAGGTTCTGGATTCGGAGACCAATCCGGGGAGATGAAGCGGCCTAGTACGGAAGAATCGAAGCGCGCACCAAAGTTGTCGAGGCCGGATTCGGAGTCGCGTTCTTTGCCGGAGAATTTGAAGTGGTTGTTCGTGCTTGATTGGACGACGCGTTCGCCGCCGAAGGGATAGAAGTCCGAGATGTCACTGGAGCCGTTGTTGCCATAGACATAGCGGATATTGCCGAGGATATCGAGGCCGTAATGGTCTACCCAGTCGTTGGCTTCTTCGCGCGAGACACGCATGCCGTTGAATGAGATGTAGCGGTACTGGAAAGCGCCGGAGCCGTTCGTTTCGATGACGGGGCTGTTGCTTGAGCCATACCAGTAGATGTAATTCGGCTGCGTTGGCGTATTAGAAGGGGCTTTCGTTATGCGCTTGCCATCGCCGTCGTATACGTAAGTTACGCCGCCAGAGGAGACGAGCTGATTTTCGGCGTTGTAGACGAGTGTGCCGACGCCGGGATTCGTGGTCAGATTTCCCGCAGCGTCGTAGCCATAGCCGGAAGCGGTGATGCGGTTGTTGGTGCCGATGGATCCAGCGAAATTGAAGCCGCTTTCCTGCGTGCAGCCGGTGAATCCGGATTGGCCGACGGGGTCGGGACCGAGAGTGACGAGATTGCCCCAAGGATCATAGCCGTAGGTTTCCGCCCAGCAATCGGTGGCATCCTGCGAATGGTTGGCGGTGGTTTGGGCAGTAGCCAGCCGATTCAGTGAGTCGTAGGTGAAAGTTTGAGAGCGGTTGTAGGCAGGGGTATTTGTGATCGTGACGACATTTCCGTTATTGTGGCCGCTGGCGTCGAGGTACGTGTAGCCGAGGTCGAGCGCGACGGTTGCGTCGGTGGATGCTGCTGGACATACAGAATTGGTGGGACCGTGGCCGGTGCCGTAAAGCTGAATGCGCGCGGGTTGGAGGCGATTGTTGAAGGTCCAAACATGCGTGAAGGTCTGGCCCCAACCGGAGTTCATGTAACAAAGGGCGCCACTGGCAGTGTAGTGCACGTTGTAAGCGTAGTTTGCGTCGGAAGAGGTTTCCGACACGAGGCGGCCAGCGCCGCCTTGCACAGAATTGATAGTGAGCGTATTGATTGGATGGACTTCGGAGAGCGGAGAGCCGTCAAGATTGTAGGTGTACGAAAAAGTGTTGGAGAGGCCGTTGGTGGTGCGCGCGTCGGCTGCAACGCGGCCCATGGAGTCGAAGGACCATGCTTCTGACCCTGCAGCGTCGCACATACCGGTGCGGCGACCGATGCCATTCGAAATGGTCAGGATTGGGAGTGTGCAGCCGGTAGGAGCAGTGCTGCCATCGTAGACATACTTGCCGGTGGGAGTGGACCCGTCGTTGAAGGTCTTTTGCGTGAGGCGATTGAGCGCGTCGTAAGAATATGTTGCGACGACAGTCGCAGTGCCAGACTGATTCGGTTTGGGTGAAGTTTTTGTTGAGAGATTGCTGTTGGCATCGTATAGGTAAGAAATGGTGCCTGATTCTGGGTTGATCGCCGTGAGCAGACGCGAGAGCGAATCGTAAGTAAAAGTGCGCGTGCGCCAGTTGGCCGAATTTGTGGAACCGCCCTTTTGATTTACCGTGAGCAAATTACTGAGCACGTCGTACGAGTAATCCGTTTCGTAATTGAGGTTCGCAGGATCTTCGAAGACCTGAGTGAGGCGACCGAGGCCGTCGGTGACTGATTTGCGGGATTTTCCGGCTTGATCGGTGACGGTAATAGCGTTGCCGGAGTAGGTTGTGAAGATAGTGTTGGAAGGTTGGGATGTAGGGCAGTCGCTGCCAGTAGGCAGAGTTCCATCGGGAGGAACGACAAGGCAGATCCTGCCAATCCCGTCGAAGTAGTTCGTGGTTATACCGTCGGTGGATGCGGAACTAGAACGATGCGGATTGGATTGCTTCCAAACTTGGCCCGTGCCCGCATTGGTAACGTCCGTATATGTCGTTCCATCCGGGTCGGTGGTCAGTTGGGTCTGGGTGACGTGGCCCAAGCCGTCCATGATGCTGGTCGTCGAGAGATTGAGAGTTGAAGGAGTTGTGGTAATTAGGCGGGTCGTCGTGACCGAGGGAGTAGGTGCGGTGTCGTTATAAGAAATTGTCGATTTCCCGCCGTCTGGGAAATCCGTTTCGGTCGGGCGATGGAGAACATCGCCATACTGGTAGCTGGTCGTTTTACCGTTTTGCTCGGTGGACGCAATCAATTGTCCATCTGAAAGAGCGTACTTGAATGTTGAGAAATGGCCGAAAGGGTCAGTAACCTTCGTCAGATACGCATTCGTGTTTGATGGAGGATTGGAATCGAAATTGTCCGCATACGAATACAAAGTTGTGTGGTTTGTGCCGATCATGTCAGCGCAGGACGCGTTTCCGCACGAATCGGTTCTTGAGAGCACTTGACCGGTTAGATCGAACGTATAAGTTAAAATAGAACTACCGCAAGTCTGTAAACACTTTCGCGTGATGGTTGTGGCATTTCCTCGAGGAGCTACGGAAGAAGGACCATAGTTTGCTTCATCGTGGTTGTAGGCAACGGGAGACACAGCGGCCAGGCTCGTTTGGTCGTAGGCGAAATCTGTCTCAGCGATGAGAGTAGCGGCACTGAAGGTTTGTACGGTGGCGGGTCGGCTAAAAATGGAACTCGCAGCAGGGAAAATTGGAGTTGGCGGAAACGACTGATAGGCAACGGCGGTTTCGCGAGTTGCCGTTATTCCCGTTGGAGCTACAGCACTGTCGTGGCACGTTGATGTAGAAGAAATAAGGCCGTAATCATATTCTTTTTTGTCCGTTACTTCTCCGCCTGATCCGTATGAATAGAAGGATCCGGATATTTTGCCGTCATCCAGCGTGGTGAGTTTGCAGGCCTGCCGGTAGGAGTCAGACCACCCTTTTGTCACGGTTCTAAGGGTGTTCCCATTAAAATCTTTGTAAATGATAGATTGCTCGACAGCAGCCTGGCCAAAATAGAATCCTGTTCCTTCAGGGGAATAATTGTAGATGGTTTGAAAGCTTGGCGCCGCGGCGCAGTTGAAATTGTTGCGCGCGCAATCGTGTGTCGTTACTATCGTTTGTTTGCTGGTCCATCCATTGCCCCAAGTGGTGGAATAAGAAAAGTCCTGTTGGAGAGCTACGTTGACGCCGTCGAAGCTCACCGAACGACGTGTCACTGCGGGCGTATCGTAACTATATACGCAGGCAAGGTTCTGATTATCGGTTCCGGAAACGGATTCAGAGTTCGGATTGAGCCCCCATGTGTAGCTCACGTATCCCCCAGTCGGATAAGTGATCTTGCTTACCATGCCGTAAACAGATTCATACTGGAATTGATAGGATTTGCCGTTCGGCAAGCCTATTGATGAATAGGCGCTGGCAGAGGCCAGAGATGATCCCGGTCCACTGGTGGGATCGAAACAGTTTGCCTGCGGGATGACGGCTTGCGGAGTGAAATTGAAGGCAAAACCCTGCCAAGTCGCGTTACCTGAAACCGGTGTGAACGGAATAGGCTGGGCTGAACCGTGCAAGGTATCGCCTCCTGCATTTACGACATTTCCGTTTCGATCTTCAATAGAGTCAACACCGCCCCGGAAAAAAATGACCCATCCATTATATATTTGTGGTATTGCGGAAAAGTTATAGACCGTTCCATCCGGCCCGACAACCGTTACGGGGGTAGGTTGTGAAGGAACGGTGTCTGGGGATGGCGCTGTCGTATTTGCGGTATAGATTCCGTCGCTGGCCGTCAGCACATTACCCGGGGCTCCGCCCCCCTGGCCGCATTTGTTGGGCGAGTTGAAATCGCTTGACTGGGCGGTCTGCAGGCCCAGCAAGTGCCGGCCACCACTGGGGTCTTGGAAAACGTAGCTTGTAAAATAGACGCATGACGCTGTGTAGGGGGGCGGACCGGGGAAGTTTGTGTTTTGGGTTCGCTTAATTGCAGAAAGGGTTGGAGAGCTTGTCGACCATCCTTGCCCCTGGTTGTCAGCAACGTCCGAAACCCACAGAAAGTGTCCGTTGCCTGTAGCAACCATGTGATGGAGGCCCGCCGAATTGTAGATGTACGCAAACGGCACTGTAATGCCGCGACCCGGGCGTGTGGGAACGTCGATGCGTATGCTCAACTGACCGTTGGACGGCTGGACTGTTTCAGAAAGCATTTTGACGTAGTCATGACCGACGCCGGGAATCGGGGTAGCCTGATCGTTTGTGACGCCCGTGATTTGAGCTTCAGAATATGAAACCGTGAATGGGATGAACAAGGCGATCATGAAGAACTGACGAATGAAACGAAAAACGGACATGAGGGTCTCCTGAGAAGTAGCGGGAAAGTAACAAGGAGAGTGTTAGCTGTCAAGTTAAGTACGCGTGAAGAGTGGAGAAAGTTGTTGGTTGCGGACGTGGCGCTGCAGATGGGACGCGAGAGGGAAAGGGGCGTAGAAAAACGAACTCCTGGGAGGCGCTCGGTTTGGTCGAGGGCTGCCCAGGAGTTTTGCGCGTTCGGGGTGTGTGAAACGCGCGGTGGTGAAAGTTTGTGGTGTTCGGGGAAAGACCCAGGTTCTGAAAAACGAACCTGGGTCGTGCGCCGAGTTAGAAGTTGAACTTGAGACCGAGTTGAAGCACGCGGCCGCCGGTTGCGTTGTTGATGTGACCAAAGGGACTCTTAGGGTCTGGGTTAAAGGTTGTACCGTTTGCGGTGCCACCGGACGGCGTACCGTTGGTGCTATTGAAGAAGAATTGCGGCGAATTCGTGACGCCGAATGCTTCGAGGCGCATTTCCATGTTGTAACGCTCGGTGAAACGCACGGTCTTGGACAGGGTGGCGTCCAGGTCGAAATAGTTGGGGCCGCTGAGATAGTTGCGGCCAATATTGCCGAAATTGGTGCCTGTGGCAGCAGCAAAACTGCCCGTTGTGAACCAGGGGTCACTGCCGACGCCATGCAGAATCTGGAGAGGAGCAACCAGATTTGGCGTGTTGTTATTGTTCGGCGCTTTGAGGCCGGCGGAGCTTGCACTGAAGTTCATCGGCAGGCCTGACATGATCGTCATGAGCGTGGAAACGCGCCAGCCGCCAATGATGGCTGCAGCGGGACCGGAGGAAGCCCAGTGCTTACCGTTGCCAAAGGGCAGATCGTAGACGATGCTTTGCACGAAGGTTTGTGTACGGTCAAAGTCGTTGCGGGCGTAGTCTCTGCGCTGGTTGATGTAGAAGAAAAGGCCGCCGTCGTCGCCGGACTGGAAGCCCATGCCTTTGGCGTAGGTGTAAGAGGTGGTTGTGGAGAGGCCGTTGGCGAATTTGCGATCCAGTTTGCTCTGCAACGCGTGGTAACTCGAAGAGTATCCTGCGAAGAGAAGTTGTGTGTTTGCCGTGCGGCCGAATGTCGGAAACTCCGGTTGTCCTGCGGTGCCCAAGCCGACTACGGTCGCGGCGTTCAAGTTGTAGTTGACGACGCTATCTACACCGTGATTGCCAACGTAGGCGACCTCGATAACGAACCGGCCGGGGAGCGTCTGTTGAACGGCAAGATTCCACGATTCCACGTAGGGATTCTTGAAGTTCGGATTAACCGTGAAATACTGCACGGCTTTGTTGGGATTGGTGATGATTCCGTTCGAAGGGACAACGGGCTGGATCAGATCCGGAAAACCGTTCTGGAAAGTTGCGGTTTGTCCGCTCGGCAGCAACGCGGGGCCAAAGGATGCAACCGCAGGATCGAATTCGTTGTTGGACCTAACGGGGAAATTGTAGGCATAGCTGTTATCCGGAAACGGCGCGTAGCTGATGCCGAAACCGGCGCGGATGACTGTCGATTCCTTCAAGCGATACGCCAGACCGAGGCGGGGCGCAAAGTATTTGTAATGAGTGGCGATTCCTAGATTGTCTGGAATATCGCCGAAACCGCTAACACGAAGCGTGTTGTTGGTCGGATCGTAATTGGAGAAGCCGCCCTTCTGAACTGGAGTCGCCGGTGGATAATATTCCCAGCGCAAACCCAAATCCACAGTCAGTTTTGGCGTGACTAGCCACTTGTCTCCCACGAAAGCAAAGAATTGCCAGGCGCGGTAATTGGGGAAGAAGGTTGCCAAATCTCGGCCCGCCTGGCCGGGAACGTCAAACAAGAAACTGGCAAAATTGTTGGTAAAGCTGGTCTTGGAAGCTCCCGTACCGGTGTTCAACGCTGTCTGCCCGTCGTTGAAGGTGTAAAGACCGCGCGGACTGAACGTCTGTTCTTGGAGCAAGGCGTCGCGGACACGGCGAAGGTCCACACCGAATTTTACGGTGTGATTGCCAATTGTCTTGGTCCAGGTGTTGGCGAAGTCTATGTTCGTCTCGGAACGAATCCAGGGCAAGCTGGCGGAGAATCCGATCACAGGATTCGAATAAACCCCGCCGTTAATTTGAATACCAACTATACCGCTGGTGATCTGATCCAGGTTTACACCGGGGATGCCCAGCGTATCGGAAGTGTTCGTGCCAAAGTCGGTGTTGTGGGCTTCATTGTGATACCACGCGACACCGGCGCGGAATTCAGTGACCAGCGTGTTCGAGAAAAAGTGGTTGTAGTTGAGACCGATGCTGTAAGTATTTTGAATACCCTGGCCTTCGAAATTGCCCTGCGCCGGACCTCCACCAAGACCAAAGATGGGCGCCTGAAAAACGGACGGACGCTGATAACTGAAGCGGCCGCTGAGTCGGTCCCTATCTGTTAGGTTGGCGTCTATTTTCCCGTCAACGAAGTCCGTGTCTTTGTGGAAAGGCAATAGGGCGAAATAGTTGTTCGTGTTTCCGGTGCCGTTGTTTGGCGCCGGAATGAAGTTCAGCAGAGCCGTTGAAATTGGGTTGATCATTGCGGTGGGAATGATGTTCGGGCAGCCTGCGGCGTTCGTGCATGCCGGATTGAAGGCGTCCACGGGGCCGCTGGCACCGGGCACGGTTGCGACACCGGGAGAGGATGAAGCGACAATTTGCTGCCGGCCCGTTCCGTCCGCATTGCCGCTAAACGGATTGTAAATTACCGTCGCGGAGCTACTGAGGTCTCCGCTACGAATAGCCATTGTCGGAATGGAAATGGTATTGGTATTCGCTTCGTGGTCGAAGACCTTCAGGTAATCCGCGAAGAAAAACAGCTTGTTCTTCTTGATCGGGCCACCAATGTTGCCGCCCAAATAGTTGTATGCAAGATGGCCGACGGATTTGTCGAAGAAGTTGCGGGCGTTCAGGTAGTCGCTGCGGAAGAATTCGTAGGCTCCGCCGTGAAAGTTGTTTGAGCCCGACTTCAGAATTACGTTCGTAACGGCGCCGCTGGCGCGACCGAGTTCCGCGTCGAAGTTGCTGGTGGAAACATCGACCGTCTGAATCGCTTCGAGGGGCGGGATGAGGATTTGTAGAAGGCCAGTGCGCTCGTTGTCGTCAATTCCTTCGATCTGGTAGTTGTTGCCTTGGCGAAGCTGGCCATTAACTTCCGTCTGCAGAGAGCTGCTGGCATTGAAAAACTGCGAGTGCTGGAAGGTGGCGCGCGTCGTGCCGGGAACGAGATTCAGCAGGTTCTGAAAATTACGGTTCGTGCCAAGCGGCATGTTTTCCGTGAGCACGGTATCGAGCTTGCGACCCGTGTCCGCGCGCTCCGTTTGCAGAAGCAGTGTTTCCGCTTCGACCGTGACGGTTTCTGAGACATCGCCCGGCTGGAGATCCAAATCGATGCGAGAAGTGGTGTTTACAAGGACATCCACGCCGGCTTTCGATGCTTTCTTGAATCCGGTGAATTCCGCGGTGACGCGGTAAGTGCCGGGAGGCAAATCCGGAAAAACATAGTTGCCGCTGTCATTCGTTTGAGCGGTGCGGCTGATGTTGGTATTTGTTTCCGTGATGGTGACTTTGGCGTTGGCAACCGGGGCTCCGGTCGCATCCGAGACAGTTCCGAGAAGCGTCGCGTTCACGGCCTGCGCTGCCGCTGGCGCGGAAGAACCGGCGAGAATGACGGTGAACAAGAAGATGATACTCAAGCTACACAAAGCAAGCCTAAACATGCGTGAAGAGCGTTTGGGATTGCTGCTGGAATGTGCTGCGCACCGGGAATTTACCCGGTAGGAAAACTCAATGCTCATGACCTCACCCCGTTTCACTTCGAAAGGAATGTCGACCCCACAAGAGTCAACAAAGTATGGAACTGGTTCCACACCCTAATAGAGCAAACCCTGCAAGTCAAGTGGACATTTCAGGAAAAATGATGGCAGGCATCTGGATTTTGAATCTGCGGCGGGTGCGCAGATTTTGGATAGGCGGGCCGGTTTGTCCGATTTCTTTCAAAAAGGCTGACGAAATGAAGTTTCGCGGCGTCCATGTTTAACGAGGTTATGCTAGACTCCCTCGGCAGCGGAAGCAATCTGCGAGAAAGCCGGAAGGTCGAGGAGCAGAGCGCTTATGGAAGCAGTTCCACAAAAGACAACGATTCGCGACGTGGCTCGGGCTGCCGGCGTTGGCGTGGGGACGATTTCGCGCGTACTTAATTCGAGTTCCCAGGTCAGCCGAGAAACTCGCGCGCGGGTTCTTAAGGCGATCCGCCGCCTGGGCTTTCGGCCTAACGCTCAAGCGCGTCGCATACTACGCCGCCGTTCGGAAACGGTATGCTTTCTTTTGAGCAACCGCGATTTTTTGCATCCGTTTCATGCGCGCATCCTGCAAGGAGTTGAATCGTACGCCAGCAGCCTGAAGCAACACGTTTTATTTGCGGCGTTGCACTATTCCCCCAGGATTCCGGCCGAGAAGATTGATTTGCCCCACGTTCTGCAAGAGCACGGTTTGATTGACGGCGTCATCCTGGCAGGCACGATTTATCCGAACGTGCTCCGGCGAATCGAATCCATCCACATGCCATACGTGGCTCTGAGCAACAACGTTGTAGGCATGGATGGCAGGCACGAATTTGACCAGGTCGGGTTTGACGATTTCAACGCTACGCTTCAGGCCACGCGTTACCTCATTAGCGAGGGACACAGCGAAATTGTTTTTGCGGGAGATACGTCCTTTCCGTGGTTTCAACGCAGATTCGACGGGTATCGCCAAGTGATGCGGGAGAACAAACTGAAGCCTGTTCTGGTGACCGCGCGGAATGCCGAGAGCTTTGTCGCTTTCGGCCAGAAGATCGCACAGCGAATCTTGTCCCGCCGGCCGCGACCCACCGCTGTGGTGGCCGGCAACGACGAGACTGCGTACGGACTTTGGCTTTCGCTGCGGAGACATGCGGTAAAAGTGCCAGACGATGTCAGTTTGGTCGGCTTTGACGATCGCGAAGAAGCGATGCTAATGGATCCGCCACTCACGACGGTCCGAGTACACAAGGAAGAGATTGGTCAAACTTGCATGAAGATGCTGTTGGAACGTTTGCATAACCCTCATATGGCGTTTAGCCAGCGCATTCTTCCGACCGAATTCGTAGTGCGTGGAACGGTTCTTCGTCTTCGGGATTTCTCTAAAACTTAAAAACACAGACTGGTGGAATACCTGCTAGCTTTGGGCAAGAATGAGCTGCCGGCGCAATTCCCCGGAGGCTGCGTCCAGCGGAGCAATAAAGTCGCGTTCAAAATCCGGCTTGTTCTGCGTGTCTCGAGTGAGCCAGTTGGCGATGGATGGCAGCTTTTCGATTGCTTCCCATGGAATGTTTTGTGGCAGTTCCAATGCGGGCTGGCTAGAATCTTTGAGCTTCTCGAGGGCGGCTTTCATCTTTGCTTCGTACAAGTTCTGCATCCGAGAGATATCTCTGTAGTTGGCTTCAAACTCTTTTACGATGACATCGAGATAGGACCGCATCTTGTCAACGTTTTCTCGAATGCCCTTCAGGACTACTCCCCTAGGATCAAATTTGATGGCTCGAGTGACATTGTGGAGCTTCACTCGAAATTCGAGAAGACTCAGGAGTTGCTCGTCGTAAGTTTTTGCCGACCGGTGCGCCAGGATGGTGGAACGCGCACTCTCCACGCGGTCGTACACCGATTTTAGATCGCTCAACACATTAGCAATGAACTCGACTTGCTGGGCGCGCAAGCCACGGCGCAATTCAAGATCGTTGAAAAGAACCTGAACCACGGCACCGAGCATCGCCCCGAAGATCAAGGCCGCTGCGGCTTCTCCAAATGCTTTCGCCAACTCAGGGTTGTCTTTATGCCAGAAGAAATACCCGGCCAATGCGACGGCCTCGCCCGCGATGACCAGAATCGTCAATGTGACAAGCGTTGATTGTTTATGCCGGACCAGGAGCGTGCTTGGAACCGGGTTGGGAGCAGCAGATGCTGGAGTACCTGTGGACATAGGGGGCCTCCGTTTGAGAAGTAGTGCAGGATAAGTGAGAACGTTACATCGGTGAGTGCGGGGTTGTGAGGTACTAGGAAAAGAAGGTGATGAGATGGGCGCGAAGATTGGCCATGAAGCGCTCATTTCTTGACTTGGCGAGGAGGCGACCTCAAAATAAATAGGCATGAGCGTAGGCGCAGGAGGCGCGGAAGCGATGTTCCTGGATGTAAAAGAGCTGGCTGTACGAAAGCTGAGCCTGCGGAAGAACTACGTTCCTGGTTCGATTGACTACCACACGAGCGAGATTAAGCAGGTTGAGCCGTTAAATGTGACGGCGACGGTGGAGTTGTTTGACGGGACGCAGATCCGGATTACGGGTGAGTTTGAGACCAAGCTGGAGCTGGCGTGTGCGCGATGTCTGGAGCCGGTGACGGAAGAGGTGCACCGGTCGTTTGATTTGTTTTATAGCCCGCTGCCGAAGCTCGAGAAGCCGGAGGAAGAGCGGCTGAAAGACGATGACGCGGACGTGGGATTCTATAAGGGTGATGGATTGTTCCTTACGGATGTGTTGACCGAGCAGGTGCTGCTGGCCGTGCCGATGAAAGCCATTTGCCGGAGCGATTGCCGCGGACTCTGCGCAGCGTGCGGAGCGAATTTGAATCACGAAGAGTGCCGTTGCGAGACGCATAGTGTGGATGCGCGCCTGGCTCCCCTGGCGCGGCTAAAGCAGGACTGGTTCAAGAAACAATAAGAGTGCGGGATTTGAAGTTAGTTCTATGGGTTTGTGTGTGTTTTGTGGGATAAGCTGGGGATACTCTCCACGCTGACAAGCATCTTAGAGGAAAGAATAAAGGAGTAGTACGATGCCGAATCCAAAGAGAAGACATTCAAAGCGGCGGACGAGCACGCGGCGGGCGCACGATCACCTGACGAAGCCGGCGAGCTCGAAGTGCCCAAATTGCCATGAGGCGAAGCTGCCGCACCAGGCGTGTCCGCACTGCGGCTACTACAAGGGTAAAGCGGTGAAGGAAGTAAAGGCGTAGAGCCGGATTTTTTGCACTCATACCGAGCAGAGCGGTAACCAGTCCCCATGATCACAATTGCCGTGGACGCGATGGGAGGGGATAACGCACCCCGCCCCGAAGTCGAAGGCAGTGTGCTGGCTGCACGTGAGCTGGGAGTGCGCGTGTTGCTGGTAGGGCAGCCTGCGGTAGTTCGCGCAGAGCTGGCGAAGCACGGACGAGCGAACTTGCCGATTGAAATTGTGCCGGCGAGCGAAGTGATAACGATGGAGGACCATCCGGCGCAGGCGTTTCGCCGGAAGAAGGATTCGTCGGTACACGTGGCAGCGCGGCTGGTGCGCGAAGCGAAGGCGCATGGGATGGTCAGCGCGGGGAACACGGGCGCGGTGATGACGGTGGCGCGGTTTTTGTTGGGAACACTGGAGAGCGTGGATCGAGTGGCGTTGGCGGCTCCGTTTCCGAACGCGAAGGGCGGCGTGAGCGTGCTGCTCGATGTGGGCGCGAATGTGGATTCGAAGCCGGAGCATCTAGTGCAGTTTGCGGTGATGGGCGAGATTTATTATCGCGCGACGTTTGCCCATCGCAGGGTTCGCGTGGGATTGCTTTCGATCGGGGAAGAGGAAATTAAGGGCAACGAATTGACGCGCGAAGTGCACAACCGTTTGAAGAAGACGCATCTGCACTACATGGGGAATGTGGAAGGCGGAGATCTTTTTTCAGGTGAAGTGGACGTAATTGTTTGCGACGGATTTGTGGGGAATATTGCGTTGAAGATTTGCGAAGGGCTGGCGGTGCAGCTTTTTGGGTTGCTGAAGAAGTCGATGAACAGTTCTCTGATTACGCAATTTGCGGGATTGCTGTCGCAAGGAGCATTTCGCGGATTGAAGAAGAAGATTGATTACACGGAATACGGCGGCGCGCCGCTTTTGGGAGTGCGCGGCGTTTGCGTGATTGGACACGGGCGTTCGAATGCGAACGCGGTGAAGAATGCGATTCGCGTGGCGGCGGGACTTTCCAAAGCGAACGTGAATGAAAAAATTGAACAGGGGCTCTTTGCGGCTGGTGTAAACGCGTGACGGAGCTGTTGAGGTAAAGACGATGGGAAAAGTAGCGTTTGTATTTCCGGGACAGGCATCGCAATACCCGGGCATGGGAAAAGAGCTGGCGGAAAAATATCCGGCGGCGCGCGCTGTCTTTGAGGAAGCGGACAAGGCGCTGGGATTTTCGATTTCGAAGATGTGCTTTGAAGGCACGGAAGAAGAATTGAAACTGACGGCAAATACCCAGCCGGCGATTTTGACGTGCTCGGTGGCGGTGTTTCGCGTGGCGGAAGAGAAGGGATTGCGGCCGGATTTTGCGGCGGGGCACAGTTTGGGCGAGTACACAGCACTGGTGGCGGCTGGCTCGTTGAAATTCTCAGATGCGGTGCAACTGGTGCGGAAGCGCGGAACGTACATGCAGGAAGCAGTGCCGCAGGGCGTTGGCGCGATGGCGGCGGTGCTGGGGATTTCGCATGCGGTCGTTGCAGATGCCTGCCAGCGCGCGGCCGAGGGAGAAGTTTGTTCGGCGGCAAATCTGAATTCGCCGGAGCAGACAGTGATTTCTGGTCATGCGGGCGCGGTGAAGCGAGCTACGGAGATTGCTTCGCAATTGGGCGCGAAGAGGGCCGTGATGCTGCCGGTTTCGGCGCCGTTTCATTCTGCGTTGATGATGCCGGCTCAGGAAAAATTGGCGAAGGATTTGGAGAAGGTGCAGTTTTCGGATTTGAACGTGCCGCTAGTGACGAATGTAGACGCGGACACGATTGAAAAAGGCGAAGAGGCGCGCAGTGCGTTGATACGGCAGGTTTCGATGCCGGTGCGCTGGGAAGAATCCGTACGATTGATGATTGACGAGGGTGTGAACACGTTTGTGGAAGTAGGGCCAGGAAAAGTTTTGACGGGATTGCTGCGGCAGATTGAGCGGTCGGTGGCAACGCTGAATATCGAGGATGAGAAGAGTTTGAGTGTGACGTTGGAGAAGATTGCGGCGGCTAGGGCGGACGCGGCATAGGTTTAGACTTCAGTCTGCGCCGGCGTGAGATTTCAGCTAGATTGCAAGAATCCTGATCGCGTGTAAATAGAGGTCCTTCGCGCATCTTTGTGGATGCGCTCAGGATGACAAGCTACTAGTTTTGCTGCTGCGGAGAGGCAAATGTTTAGTTTGAAGGACAAAGTGGCGCTGGTGACAGGGGCGTCGCAGGGGATTGGGCGCGATACGGCGCTGGCGTTGGCCGAGGCTGGCGCGAAAGTAGCTGTTGCGGCGCGGAATGAAGAAAAGCTGGCTTCACTGGTTGCGGAAATTGCGGCAGCGGGCGGCGAAGCGTTTGCGGTGAAGATGGACGTGGCGGACGCGGAGCAGGTGAAGGCGGGATTCAAGCAGGTGATGGAAAAGTTTGGCAGGCTAGGTATCTTGGTGAACAACGCGGCGATTACGCGCGATGGATTGGCTCTGCGGATGAAGCTGGATGATTGGGACGCGGTGATCAAAACGAATTTGACGGGCGCGCATTTGTGCACGCAACAGGCGCTCGGCGTGATGATGCGGGCGCGGGCGGGGCGGATCATCAATATTTCTTCCGTCGTGGCGCAAAGCGGGAATGCGGGGCAGGCGAACTACGTGGCGGCGAAGGCGGGATTGATCGGATTGACGAAAGCCACGGCAATTGAGATTGCCTCGCGAAATATTACGGTGAATGCGGTGGCACCGGGATTTATTGAGACACCGATGACGGATGTGCTGTCAGCGGAAGTAAAAGAGCAGTTGAACGCCCGGATTCCGCTCGGACGGATGGGGAGGCCGCGGGATGTGACGGCGGCGATTGTGTTCTTAGCTAGCGATGAGGCGGGATACATCACAGGGCATGTGCTGAATGTAAACGGCGGAATGCATTTGGCATAGGTCTATGCCAAGGGGGCGATATGAAGGAATATCGCGGGCTCAAACTTGAACCTGATTGGCCACGGATTCGGCAGTTGGTCGCACGGCATTTGGGTAAGACTGAGGAAGAAGTTCAAGCAATGAAGGAGCGCAGTGACTCCTTGGAGCAGGTCGAACTTGTCATGGCAATCGAAGAAGTGTTGGATACGCGACAGCCAAAGTGAGAAGGGTGAAAGTTGACCTTGGGGTAGGGCATGTCTAGAATGGGCAGGTTGCCTTTGCAGGGCTAAAACGGGGATTCCGCAAGAGTTTGGGCGCTGGCAGTGGGTGCGCCGAAGTTGAGGAAACACAAAACAGGCGGTCGCGAAGACCGCGGAGGATAGGGAATGGCCAGCGTAGAAGAACGCGTGAAGCAGATTATCGTCGAGCAGCTCGGAGTGGATGAGGCGGAAGTTACGCCGACCGCGTCGTTTGTGGACGACCTGGGCGCCGATTCGCTCGATCAGGTGGAATTGGTGATGGCGTTTGAAGAAGCATTCGGCATCGAAGTGCCGGACGAGGACGCCGAGAAGATGGCCACGGTGAAAGATGCCATCGAATATATCGACAAGCACGCCAAGTCCAAGTAATGGCCGTTCGCGGAGGCTCGCCGGGGACTCGCGAGCCGCAAGACTTTTCAAAAAAGTGATGGAGAGGGAACGTTGACTCGCCGAGTTGTGGTCACGGGCGTTGGGCTCGTCTGCGCATTGGGAATCGGCACTGAGGAAAGCTGGAAGAACCTCGTGGCCGGAGTGAGCGGCATTGGTCCGATCACGCATTTCGATACGACCGATTTCGATTGCAAGATCGCCGGCGAAGTGAAGAACTTCGATCCGTTTCAATGGATCGAGAAAAAAGAACTGAAAAAGATGGGCCGGTTCATCCAGATCGCACTGGCGGGCGCGGATGATGCGGTAAGGCAGGCGCAGTGGAAACCTGAGCAGTCGGACCTGGACGAAGTCGGCGTATACATCGCGTCGGGCATCGGTGGATTCGATATCATCGAGCGCGAGCATATTAAGCTGACGAATGGCGGTCCGGGAAAAATCTCACCTTTCTTTATTCCATCCGCGATTGTGAATCTGGCGAGCGGGCATATTTCGATTCGCTATGGAGCGAGAGGGCCGAATTCGGCGACGGCGACGGCGTGCTCGGCTTCGGCGCATTCGATTGGTGATTCTTTCAAAATTATCGAGCGCGGCGCTGCGGAGATGATGATTTGCGGTGGCACCGAAGCGACAATTACGCCGATGGGCGTGGGTGGATTTGCGGCGATGCGTGCGCTTTCGACGCGCAACGATGACCCGGCGACGGCGAGTCGGCCGTTTGACCGCGACCGTGACGGATTTGTGGTCGGCGAAGGCTGCGGGATTTTGATTCTGGAATCGCTGGAACATGCGATGCGCCGGAACGCGCCGATAGTAGCGGAGATTGTAGGCTACGGAATGTCCGGCGATGCGTATCACATCACGCAGCCCGTGGAGAATGGTGACGGAGCGTTTCGCGTGATGCGCGCGGCGCTTAAAGATGCAAAGCTCTCGCCTGATGATATTGGGTACGTCAACGCGCATGGCACTTCGACGCCGATTGGCGATGCGATTGAAACGCGGGCGATGAAGCGGCTGTTTGGTGAGCGCGCAATTTCGAAGAAGCTGCCGGTGAGTTCGACGAAATCCATGACTGGGCACTTGCTGGGTGGTGCAGGCGGATTGGAAGCAGGTATTAGTGTGCTGGCGCTGCGCGACGGGATCCTGCCGCCGACGATCAATCAATTTAATCCCGATCCTGAGTGCGATTTGGACTACGTGCCGAATCAGGCGCGGAAGCAGACGGTGGATTATGCGCTTTCGAATTCGTTTGGATTTGGCGGAACGAATGCGGCGCTGATTTTCAAGCGTTGGACGGGGAAGTAAGCGCGAAGAGTTTCTGCAAGACCGGATTCTCCGCTGGCAGTTACACCAACAAAATGAGCCGGCTAGAAGCCGGCGTTACAAAAGCACGAAGGAATCTCCATGAAAATCATCGTGTGCATCAAGCAAGTGCCGGCCAAGGATGCGCCGCTGGCGATTGCCGGAAACTGGATTAAGGAATCGGACATCGGTTTCGAGATGAACGAGCCGGACAGTTTCGCGCTGGAAGAGGCGCTGCGGTTGAAAGAAAAACACGGCGGGGAAGTAATTGCGCTCTCGATGGGACCAGAGCGCGTGAAACAAACGATCAAAGAGGCGCTGGCGAAGGGCGCGGACCGCGGAATACACATTTCAGATGACAAATTTTTTGAACTTGATCCACTGGGTGCTTCGAAAGCACTTTCGGCTGCGGTGAAGACAGAAAATGCGGACTTGATTTTGACGGGATTGCAGAGCGATGACCAGGGATTTGGGCAAACGGGCGTTTTGATGGCGGCGCAATTGGACCGGCCGCATGCGACGATCATCATGGCGATTGAGGTGAATGGCGCGAGTTTGAAATTGAAGCGCGAACTGGAAGCAGGATGGTTCCAGCATATCGAATGTCCATTGCCTGCCGTGCTTTCCATCCAGTCCGGCATCAACAAAGTGCGCTACGCCACGCTCAAGGGAATTATGGCTGCCAAGAAAAAAGAAATTACGGCCGTGACCCGAGAATCGCTCGGCGTCGCAAGCCAGCCGACGCAGCGCGTCGAAAAAATTTATGTCCCGACCAAAACGAAAAAGACTGAATTTCTGACAGGGACGCCGAAAGAAATGGCGGCGAAGCTGGTAGAGAAGCTGAAATTCGAAGCGAGGGTAATCTAGCTATGAAAATCCTCGTCGTTACGGAACATCGGCAAGGCAAGTGGAACAACGGGAGTTTTGAGACGTTGGCGGCGGCGCAGCAGATGGCCGGCGCGACGTCCGGATCAGTCAGTGCGGTAGTCCTCGGTCGCGGCGTCAGCGCCTTCGCCGATGAGCTCGCGACCAAAACCGTAGCGGAAGTTCTCATCGTCGATCACGAACTCCTAGCTGATTACACTCCCGACGGCTACTGCATTGCGCTCAAGCAAGTCATCGAATCTGCAAAACCCGACTTGGTTCTGTTCCCGCACACGTATCAGGTTCGTGATTTTGCGCCGAAGCTTGCCGCCTCTCTCGGCAAAGGAATGATCGGCGACTGCGTAGGCTACCGCAATGAAGGTGGCAAGCTCGTTTTCGTGCGCCAGATGTTTCAGGGCAAAACCGTTGCCGACGTTTCGTTTCTAGGCGCGGGCCCGTGGTTCGCGTCGTTTCAGGCTGGCGCGTTTCGCGCGGACTTGGTGCAAGCACACGCGTCAGGCAAGGCCCCCGTCAACTCCATTGCCGTTGAATTGAAAGCGGAACAAATCCGAACGAAGCCGCTGGAACTTTTCAAGGAAGCAAAATCTGCCGTCGATTTAACACAAGCCCCGCTCATCGTCGCGATCGGCCGCGGCATCAAAGCTCCGGAAAATATTCCGCAAGCAGAAGCTGTCGCAAAAGCGATGGGCGCGGAAATCGCCGCATCTCGTCCGATTTGCGATGAAGGCTGGCTGCCGATGGAGCGGCAGATTGGCAGCTCCGGCCAGACCGTCGCGCCGAAACTTTATCTCGCGCTCGGCATCAGCGGCGCAATTCAGCACGTCGTCGGCATGAAAGGCGCGCGCACCATCGTCGCGATTAACAAAGACCAGAACGCGCCCATCTTCGAAATCGCTGACTATGGCGTCGTTGGCGACATTTTCGAAATCATGCCCGCGCTCACTGAAGAGTTACAGAAGATAAAATCGTAGATTCCGACCGGAACATCACACCGCACGACTGAAATCGTTTCTGGCCTATCTGATAAACTAACCGCGACATGAGCGCACAACGCGAACAACTTGAAGCCGACGTACTCATTGTCGGCGCTGGCCCCGCAGGGCTTGCCTGCGCGCTTCATCTGGCGAATCTGATCAAGGCGCACAACGCGAGCGGTGCGAAGCCCGAACTTTCCGCGGAAAACATCTACGTTCTCGAAAAAGGCCGCGAAATCGGTGCGCATCAACTTTCCGGCGCGATTATGAATCCAAAAGCGCTCGCGGAGCTCGTACCGGATTTTGAGAAGTCGGCGCCACTCGATACGCCTGTCACAGATTCGGCTGCGCTCTTTTTCACGGAAAAGTCCTCGTTTCGTTTCCCCATTACTCCGCCGCCGTTTATGAATAAAGGCAATTACGTCGTCTCGCTGAACAAAATCGTGAAGTGGCTTGGCGAAAAAGTGGAAGCCGCCGGTGTGAATGTCTTCAAGGAATTCGGCGGTGCGCAATTGATCTACGAACATGATGGGATTGGCGGCGTCATCACGGAAGACAAGGGTGTCGATAAAAACGGCAAACAGAAAGACAACTACCAGCCCGGTTATGAATTGCGCGCAAAAGTTACCGTCCTCGCCGAAGGAACGCGCGGGTCGCTAACGAAGGAACTGGTTGCGAAGAAGAAATTCGACAACATCAATCCGCAGAGTTACGGAATCGGAATCAAGGAGTTGTGGGACGTACAGCCCGGAAAAATTCAGCCCGGATACGTGGCGCACACGCTCGGCTGGCCGGTGCCGTCGAGCATGTACGGTGGCGGATGGATTTACGGCCTTTCGAATAATCGCGTTTCCATCGGTCTCGTCATCGCGCTCGAATACGCCGACCCGCGTTTTGATCCGCACGCCACATTTCAAGAGTGGAAGACGAATCCTTTCGTTGCAAATATTCTCGACGGCGGCAAACTCGTTCGCTACGGTGCGAAGTCTCTGCCGTACGGCGGTTGGTACGCGATGCCGCGAAATTATTTTGACGGCGGGCTGATTGTTGGTGATTCGGGAAGCTTTCTGGATTCGCAAAAGCTGAAGGGCATTCATCTGGCGATAAAAAGCGGAATGCTCGCCGCGGAAACGATTTTCGAAGCGCTCAAAGCCGGAGACACATCCGCAAAAACACTCAGCGTTTACCAGTCGAAAATCGAGCAGAGCTACATCAAGAAGGAATTGTGGAAGGTCCGCAATTTTCATCAAGGTTTCGCGCACGGACAATTTTCCGGCTTCATCAATACGGCCTTTCAGCAAATCACTGGCGGACGCGGCCTTGTTGATCCGATGCACGCGCATGCAGGCCACGAAGCGTACAAGAAAATCAAAGGCGCTCCGGCGCCGCCGCGTTTTGTTGGTGACGGAAAGCTGACGTTCGACCGCCTGACGGATGTCTATCATTCGGGAACGCGACACGAAGAGGATCAGCCCTGCCATCTCCACATCGCCGATCTGAATGTCTGCGCGACGAAGTGTGTGGAGGAATACGGCAATCCCTGCCAGTTTTTCTGTCCCGCCGCGGTATATGAAATGGTGAAGGATGGAGCGGGCCAGAAGCTGAAAATCAATTTTGCGAATTGCGTGCATTGCAAGACGTGCGATATTGCGGACCCGTATCAAATCATCACCTGGGTCGTCCCAGAAGGTGGTGGTGGGCCGAACTACGAGGGAATGTAGCACCTTGGCATTTCTAGCCAGGAAAATTTTGTTCTCAAAAGATCGGGCCTGCCATTTGCGGCAGGCCCGAAGTGTTTTTGATCAAGAATTAAAACGTCAGTTTGGTTTCAGGCCGTAAACGTCAATTCGGCCGCGATTTGTCGGCGCGTTAATTGTCGTGTCATCTCCGCGCGTAGGAACGTACACTTTTCCGTTCGCGATTGTCGGAACCGTAAATTTTACGGCGTTACCTGCCGTGTCTGCGGATGACAGAGAGCTGTTCCACACCTCCGTGGCTATGTTGTTAGCGTCGTATGCGTGAAGGACTGCCGGTGTCGCAGCGCGGGTGCCTTGATCGAAAGTGCCGTAATTGTTGATTTCGATGGCCCAAACTACTCCGTTGGTCGAACCACTCGAGGAAACGGAAGGAGTCGTTCCCGGAAAGAGGAAACTTGTCGGTGACTGAGGAACGGTCGAAGTGTTGAACAGTCCCGTAGTCGTATTAAGCGAATATGCTTGAAGCGATGTACCCGCTCCGGCGACGTAGATTGTATTTTGCCAGTACGCTTCTGTGGCAAAGATCCCCTGGCCGACAACAATCTTCTGGATGATTTGTGGATCGTTCGCAACAAGGTGACCGAGGTTGTCACGATCTAGAACGTACAGCTCCCCGTTAAACGAGCTTCCTTTGCCGCCGCCGATCAGCATATGTGGATGGGGCGCAGTCGGCACGTCTACAAGAACAACTGCGCCGCCGGAGCCAAAATCCAGATCGGAGCCGTCTAAACCCGCTTGCCCCGCCGGCGTAAACCAATCGCTCACCGCCAAAGTCGACGGACTCAGCTTCAGGAGAGTATCGCCGAATTCGGTAACTCCATCGTAGTCGCCGTTTCCCGTGATCAGGAAAAGATTGTTGGAGGAATCGAGTGCCGGGGCGCCTCCAGACATCCAGATGCCGCCTTGGCGCCCGTTTGGCGATGTATTAAATGAGGCAGTTCGCGCAAGAGTGGACGCATTAAAGCCGAGCACCCAACCGTGATAAGGCTGGTTGTCTCCATGGGACGCCCAAACCACATATACGGTGCCGTTAGCCAGTGCCAATCCTCCACGCTGATTCAAGCGAAACGCGCAAAAGGGAACACTTGGCGATCCGCCGCCCGTGTTCGGGCAATCCGCATCCCCTGCGTCGGCATTTCCGGGGAAAGTAATGGCTGTGGTCAGATCGACAGGGCTATTTGTTCGTTCCGAGCCATCCGCCAGATTCAGCGCGTGCAGTCGTTGATGGTACGTGAGGGTTCCTGATGTAGTTTTCGATTTTGCAACGAGATACACCGCATTGCTCGAAGGATCAATTACCGGAGTTCCGAGAATGCCGATATCCGGATAAATATCTGAGGATCCGATGTCGCCGTTTCCAACAAAGGTTTCGCCCGCAGGCAGCATGGATTTCGACCAATACATCACGCAGGGATTTGCATCTGCGTCAAATAGATAGACCGTATCCCGCATAGATACCGCGAGAATCAAATTGTGCTTTGCGCCGTTAATGGTGAAGTTTGCGATCCACAACGGTTGCGCGTATACCGCTCCATCCATGTTGCAGGAAAAAAGTTTGCCAAAGGTCGCAGGAGTAACCGTGGATGTCGTGAGACCGTATTCCTTCGTATTAACGCCGTCGCGGGAATTATCGTTGTGATACGTAAAAACCCCAGCGAGATCAGTTACTGCGATCGTGGAGGCTGCAGAAGTTACGGAGGGATTCTCCACGCTCCGTGCAACGATGTTGTGAACTCCACCTGTAGCCGGTGGAGTGTAAACGCCTGCGCTGGAAATTGTGCCAACCGTCCCATTGCCGCCAGGTACCGTGTCCACTTCCCAAGTAACGGTTGTGCTGTCGCTGACCGTGGGTGTGAACGTTTGCGTTTGCCCTGTCGTAATCGCAGCGCGTTTGGGGCTGACAGTAACGGTGATGCTCGCTGCAGGTGTGATGGTGACCGTGGCAGAGTCCGATTTGGTGTTATCAGCTTGTGAAATGGCAGTGACCGTGACTGGATTCGATGCGGGAATTGCTGCAGGTGCAGTGTAGAGGCCATTGGTGTTGATGGTTCCAGTTGTGGAGTTTCCTCCCGTTACGCCGTTTACCTGCCATGTGACGGCGGTGTTCGAAGTGTTCAGAACAGTGGCTACAAATTGTTGAGTGAGATTGATGGCCACGCTGGGAGTTTTGGGACTGACCGTGACTGAAACTGGAGGAACGACGGTCACTGTCGCGGTGTCGGATTTCGTGTTGTCGGCTTGCGAGATGGCTTTTACCGTGACCGCGGCTGGGCTTGGAACAGCAGCAGGA